>Ga0070729_10000237_pt1 | contig 134580 bp, 122 predicted proteins | sample tdDd472_FD_66725 | JGI IMG/M metagenome (GOLD analysis project Ga0070729, IMG submission 66725) | Marine sediment microbial communities from the Atlantic coast under amendment with organic carbon and nitrate - tdDd47.2 | ecosystem: Environmental > Aquatic > Marine > Coastal > Sediment...
CAGATCACCGGCGCGCGCGAGAACGTTGTGGCGATGGAACCAGCTGTGGCCCCCATGCCCCCGACCTCGCCAGCATCCTTGGAAGAGGCTGAAAAACAGGCCGTCATACGAGCCCTGGAAGAGAACGGAAATCATCGCGAACGCACGGCCGATGCTCTTGGCATCAGTCGCAGGACATTGCAGTACAAGCTGAAGAAGTTCGGTTTGACGCGGCGGTAGGGCGAGAAAAAAATATCATGAAAAAAGGGTTTCAGCGTAGTGCTGAAACCCTTTTCGTTTTAGGAAGCTTTAAGCTCTTCCCGGTATTTCCGGTAGTCATTGATACTGACAAAATAGTCCGGATCTTCGAGGACGTTCACGACGCAGATTTTCTCTGCCTTCTTGATCAGACGGACACAGTCCTTACTGAGGTGCCACAGGTGGATGGTCTTGCCTTCCCGCTGGTACATCTCGGTGACCTTGTTGATCATCTCGATGGCAGACTGGTCCATGATGCGCGACTCTTCAAAGTCGATGATGACTTCCTGCGGATCGTTCTTCACGTCGAACTTGCTAAGGAACAGCGATGTGGAGGCGAAGAACAGCGGGCCGTAGATCTGGTAGTGCTTGATGCCGTGTTCATCCACCATCTTGCGGGCACGAATGCGCAGGGCGTTCTTCCAGGCGAAGATCAGGGCCGAGATGATGACGCCGCAGACGACAGCGATGGCCAGGTCGTATTTGACGGTCAGGAAGGTCACCAGCACTATTACCATCACGTCCAGCTTGGGGATCTTGTTGATGATGTTGAAGGTACTCCATGCAAAGGTCTTGATGACGACGATGAACATGACGCCGACCAGTGCGGCGATGGGGACCATTTCGATATATGTGGATGTGAACAGAATGAAGAACAGCAGTGCGCCGGCGGCCACGATGCCGGAAAGGCGTCCGCGTCCTCCGGAGGTGATGTTGATGATGGACTGCCCGATCATGGCACAGCCGCCCATGCCACCGAACAGACCGTTGGTGAAGTTGGCGATGCCCTGCGCGACACATTCACGGTTACCGTGGCCGTGGGTGTCGGTCAGCTCGTCTATGAGAGTCAGGGTCATCAGGGATTCAATGAGTCCGATGGCAGCCAGAATGAGAGCGTATGGGGCGACAAAGGTGAGCGTTTCCCAAGTGAATGGGACCTGCGGGATGGCAAAGGTGGGAAGACCTGCCTGGATTCCGGTTCCTCCGTTGGACTGAATGAAGGAGAGCACGGTTGCCGTGTCGATCTTGGCAAAGATGACCAGAAGGGAAACGCCGATGATGGCGGTGAGTGCGCCGGGAATCTTTTCGTTGATCATGGGGACGAGATACAGGACCGCCATGGTCAGGGCGACGAGTCCGGCCATGATCATGAGGGGTTGACCCTGAATCCAGGCTCCTTCCGCCTGGAACATCTTGAGCTGGGACAGGAAAATGACAATGGCCAGCCCGTTGACGAATCCCATCATGACGGATCTTGGAACCATGCGAATGAACTTTCCAAGTTTGAATACACCGGCCAATCCCTGGAAGATGCCGACCAGGAGCAGGGTGAAAAACAGGTACTGAAGACCGGCGTGAGAACCGGCACCGCCCAAGGCGTTTCCTTCCATGACGAGGTTGACCATTACTACAGCCATAGCACCGGTCGCCCCGGAGATCATGCCGGGACGGCCGCCGAGAACAGCGGTGATGATGCACATCATGAAGGCGCCATACAGGCCTACAATGGGAGAGACTCCCGCAACGAATGAGAATGCGACGGCCTCGGGGACCAGTGCCAGAGCGACAGTGATTCCTGAAAATACATCACTTTGGATGCTGCCTTTTGAACTTGATACAATGGAGTGGCTTGATTCCACGAAAAATCCTTTTACTTAAATAGTCGGCTCGGAATGGAAAACAAAAAAGTCTGTCGCCTCGAAAACAGGCAGCATAACTTGTTGCCCGTTCATGACGAGAGAGTGCAGCCTTTTTAGAAGGCCGATTGGCTGGAATGGTTGCTATTACTTATGAAAAACAAAACGAAGTACTAAAGACGGGGACATCGAAATGGCGTGCATAAATAGAGGAACTGCTTTCAAGCGGGGTGACTTATGTACGATTTCAGCACTGTAGTCAACCGGAATCACCGGTCAATCCAGACATGGAAACGCGGTGATCGGGTCTTTTCAACTGTTTGTCGGGAGCACGATGGTAAATCTTGAACCCTTACCCGGCTCAGATTCGACTTGGAATTCTCCGTTGTGGTTTTTGGTCACGATGAAGAAGGAGACCGAGAGGCCGAGGCCCGTGCCTACGCCAATTTCCTTGGTGGTGTAGAAAGGTTCGAATACGCGCTTGCGGGTTTCCTCGTCCATGCCGGGGCCGTTGTCGCCTATCTCCACGAAAACGTATCCGCCAGCCTGTCCGGTTTTTAATGTTATTCTTGGGTCGGGCTGGTCGTCGCCCATTTCAGCAAGAGCCTGAATGGAGTTCTTCAGCAGGTTCAGCAGGACCTGTTCTATTTCCACTCGGAACATTTGGATTTCCGGGAGGTTGTCTTCGTAGTCCCGCACGAAATTGATTCGGGTGATGTCATAGAAATCCCGGATGCTGAAGTCGTTGAAGACAAGATCCACGGTTGTGTCCAGCAGGGCGTTGATAGCCTGCTTCTCCATCTCCGCATCACTTTTGCGGCTGAAGTCGAGCATATTGCTCACGATATGGGCCGCGCGTGCGCCAGCTTGCTGAATCCAGTCGAAATTGTCTGCAATGCCTCGCTTGCCGATATATGTTTCCAGCTTGGTGAGATCTATGCCGCACTCTTCAGCGACTTGCCTGTTCTTTTTGCCGTTAGCGGACAACCGCTTGGTGATGTTCTTGGTTGAGGCCAGGATGATGCCGAGCGGGTTGTTGATCTCATGAGCCATGCCTGCCGCCAGGCCGCCGACCGACATCATCTTTTCGGTCTGGATCATCATCTCTTCGATGCGTACTCGAGGCGTGATGTCGTCCACGCGTATAACTGCGCCGGTCACACCGTTGGCTATCAGAGGGTAAATTGTTACGTCTTCGTAGAGCTCTTCACCATCGACCATCCGGGAGCGTTTGGAATCTTCCCAGGTACTGCGGGTCTTGATGGCTTCCTTGATTCGTTCAATTTCCAGGGCCATCTCGGGCAGTGCGTCGGTGAGCAGGCGGCCCTGGGCATCGTCAAACGTCAGGCCGGTCGCTTCCGTGGCTGCCCGGTTCCATTGGGTGATGATTCCGTCTGCATCGACGCCCACAAGTACGGACGGCATGGAATCGACGATGTTCTCAAGATAATTGCGAAGGGCCAGCAGTTCCTGCTCGGCGCGCTTGCGATCGGTGATGTCCGGGAAGGCAATGTGACCGGCGATGAGTTCGCCCTGATCGTTAAAAATGGGTGCTCCAGAAACATAATGCCAGCGTTCGCTGCCATCCTTGCGAACGGCTTTAATTTCGACCTTGTCGCTGATTTCGCCAGCCAGGGCTTTGGCAAGTGGAAGTTCGTCGACCGGGATCAAGTCTCCTTCAAGAGTGTAGTCCTTCCAGGTTTGCCTCATTTTGAGCAGTTCCATGCCAACAAGGGGAGGCTCATCTTCGATACCCAACTGCTCCTGACATGCCGGGTTGACCACACGCAAGATCATGTCCGGGTAACTGGCCACCGCCATGGGGATCGGGCTTTGTTCCATCACGGATTCGAACAGTGCCTTGGTCTCGGCGAGTTCCCTCTCGGACCGTTTCTTCTCGGTGACATCCCGGATGGCTGCCATGCGCGTGTCTCGGCCATGAAAATCAAGAGTTCTGGCCCGGATTTCCATGTCTATCCTGTCGCCATTCTTTTTAAGTCCGACAGCTTCATACGGACTCAAATCGCCTTCATCAACTCTGTCGCGAATCATTTTCAGCGATTCCGGCGCAACAATGGTGGCGTATGCCTGTTTTCCTATAATCTCGGATTCGCTATACCCGAACATGTCGTAAAACTGTTGATTGACTTGTAGGACTTTGCCGTGGTCATGGATGATGATGGCCTCCCATCCTGCATCCGACAATTGGCGAAATCGTTCTTCGCTGGCCCGGATTTCTCGCTGGGCACGTTTGTGTTCGGTGATGTCGACCATGGTGGTGACGCCCGTAACGCCGATTGGCGTATGGCGGAACTCGATTTCTCGGTGTGAGCCGTCAGCGCATGTCACCGTCCATTCTTGAACCTTGATGTCCTCACCTGTTGCAGCGGCTTCCTCGACGGCTTTGATCCAATCAGCCGACACTTTTTCCCTGTAGTCCTTGTCCGGGTATGCGCGAGGCCACCAGTCGTCCAGGGTGGAGATTTCCTCCAGGGCATAACCGAAGGAGTCCTTAAATTTAGTATTGATATAGGTGATGTTGCCGTCCAGGTCGGAGAGGGCTATGGCGATAGGCAGGCTCTCCATCATCTTACGGAAACGTTCTTCGCTGTCGCCAAGATCAAGGAGGGTTTGGCCCAACTTTTCGGTCATTGCATTGAAGTCGTCTGCGAGATCGCCGATTTCGCCGTGGCCGGAGATGTCAGCCCTGCGAGATAAGTCGCCATCCCTGATGGCACGGGCAATCCTCGCCAAAGTGTTGATGGGGCGGGATATGTGCACGATGGACAGGATGCCGGCTGTAATTGCCAGGATGACAGCCAGGGCTGTGACCGATACTACGGCACTCCAGATTTGCTTTTGGTGCTGCACGGACTCGGCCATCAGGACGTTGACACTTGCTTCGATTGCCTTGGTGCAAAAACCGAGATCGTCTTCGAATCTGCGCTGCAGCGAGGCCAGTTCGAGATGTCTGATTATCTGCGCTTTCGCCCATTCTCCATGAGAACTTGCGAACTTGAAAGTATGGATTATCTCATCAAGCTCTGTGCTTTGAGAATGCATTCTGTCCACGGCCGAGGCATACGCTTTTACGGCTGAGTCATCGACAAGACCGGACTTGCCAATGAATAATTTCAATGCGTTTTGGAATGCATCCAACTGGCCGTTGAGTTTGTATTCGATGAGACTGCTTTGCCGGGTGACAAGCATGTGATCAACCGAGGCTACCACTCCCAACCATTTGTTTTTTAGGTCCGAGGCGTCATTGATCAGTTCGTCGCCATGTCGGATGCGTACGATGTTGGATTCGGTCACATGGGAATAGATCAGGGCTGTTCCCGATGCTGCCAGAACCAGCAGGATCATCATTGAGAACGCGAAAGTCGTTCGTTGGCCGATTGTCGGATTGAACCTCATTAATCGTTTTTCCTCAGCGTGTTATCAGGGCCAGGTCGACCGGTATGAAGTTCGGCAGAGATTCGCCCTTGAGGTGCTTGGCTGCGGACTGGATGCTTATCCTTCCGATTTCTGCGGGTTGTTGCGCCACGGTCGCAGCCAGATCGCCAGCCTGCAGAGCCTTGACAGCGTCTTCCACGGCGTCGAAGCCAACGAACACGATATCTTTTTCACGTCCTGCTTCCCTGGCGGCAGCCAGGGCTCCGAGGATCATGTCATCGTTATGGGCGAACACGCCGTCGATTTGTGGGTGATCCGCCAGCATGCTGGCGAATACGACCTTGCCCTTGGCCTGGTTGAAATCCGCTGATTCGCGGGCAATAATCTCGATTTCGGTTGCTTTGGACATGGCCCGGTTGAAGCCTTTGCCGCGCTCAACTGCAGCAGAGGAATTTTCAGTGCCTTCAAGCTCCACGATCATGCCTTTACCGTTCAAGGCCTGTGTCATGTAAATTCCTGCCATCTCGCCTCCGGTGACATTGTCGGAGGCTATGTGCGAAACGATTTCCCCCCCGGCAGCACCCCTGTCAAAGGTGAACACCGGTACTCCTGCCTTGTTGGCTTCCTCGATGGCCGGAACGATGGATGCATCGACTGGATTGATGAAGATGGCACTGACTTTATCATCCATCATTTTTTGAATCTGGCGAGATTGGAGAGCTGGGTCGTCGGCAGCATATTCGGCTACCACTTCGACGCCGAGTCGTTGGGCTTCCTTTTTGGCTCCGTCCATGAGGGTTATGAAAAAAGGCGTGTCGGCTGTCATGCTGATGAGCATCCCGATCTTGATCGGGGCTGTTTGCTTTTCGGTCTCTTTTTGTGTGGAAGGAGTTTCGCTACAACCTGTTAGAAACATTGCTAACAATGAAAAAACAAGCGCAAAAGATATGCTTCTTGATGTCCTGGAAATTTGCATGAACACCTCCGCCATGGTGTTTACAGGTCTCAGTTTGCTAGGCGCAGTGGCCTGCTTCCCCCTTAGGGGCATGAATAGTCTTCATACCATCATGTAATAATGCGATAAAAGGAGGCCTCCGTAAAGATAATAATGCACTTGGTGGCAAATATCGGAAAGGAGATGGGCGCGGTTAAGCCCTGAAAAAACTCATGATCCACTCAGAACAGTCTGTTTGATTTCATCAATTCGTTTCAGGTAATCAGCTTGGTACAACGGACCATTGGCAGTAAATTGTTCGGCTGTCACCCTGTGGGCATCGCACCACTTTGCCAGGGCCGGGTTCTTCCAGATGCGGGCGTATGCCTTGATCATGTGCAGGGTGTTGTGACAGACCGGGGTCAGTTCGCCGGTCTTGACCAGCAAGTCGGTGTAGTCCTTGTTGAAGTCGAGAAAAAAAGTTCCCACTACCTGGGCAACCAGATAATTGCCGCCCGAGGCGAGTTTCTCCAGCATGGCCTGTTCGCTGAATAGGGATGGTTTCCATGGACGCGTCCATTCCGGGGCTGTGACTTCATTGTCAGCGTAATGAATCGAGCCTGATTTCATGAAACCAGCAATTCTGTCAGCCAGCCTGGGCCACATGGAGCCGATGTGTTCCACGTCGCGGTTGGCGTGCAGGTCTGTGACGGCTCCATCTTTTTCCACCAGCGCGATCTTGAGGAACGGGCAATGGGTTTCGATGCGTTTGTCGGATTCGGCCCAGATGCCTCCAAAAATTCGGTCCATTTCGATGATGTGAACGTTTTCAAGCTCTTTTGCCCAGAGTGCGAAATGCGCCGGGGCCTCTCTGTAAAGCTCGGTCCATCCCTGGAGGTAGGAATACGGTTCCGGGCCGAAGGCCGGGAAATGGGACAAACGGGACACAACGATAATGGGCACATCGGGGTGGTTGTGGCGGACCGTGGCGAGCATCTCACCGTATCGTTTCAGGTAGGTGGAGTGGTTGGGCTGGATCATGCCGCATTCGGCGTTCATCCACGCCTCAAGCTCTGGGTTGCCCTCCCAGGCCGCCGGGTCCATGAAAAAGATATATCCGTCCCTGTTGTGGATGAAGAGCGGGCTGTTCTCGTGGAACAGGCTCATGACGATGATCTCCGGTTTTTCGTCGTCCGGCCCAATCATCTGGAACTGGTTCTTCAGGGAACGGTCATGGAAGTAGTCCTCGAGGCCCATGGTCCGGACCATTTCGCCGAGTTCGGCGGGTATTTCTCCGGGGCTGCTCGTGTAGGTGAATGGCGAGGCCAGGACCCGGTATGTACAGTCCAGTCCCCGGTCGGTCATGGCTCGGCTGAGGAAATCCATTTGACAGTTGCCTAAAAAGTAAAGCATTTATATCCTTTGAAAGAGAGATGTTGCCAATTACCGTCAACTTTCATCAGTCGGCGGTTTCCGTCAAGGTGCAAACTGAATATGAACAAGCTGACTATTGAAACCTTTGTCCTCGGCCCGGATGAAACCAATTGCTATCTGGTTTCCTCCGGCAATGACGCTGTGGTCATCGATGCCGGGGTCGAACCGGCGAGGCTCATTGAGCGTATCGAGGAAAAAAAGCTCAACCTGCAAGGGGTCTACCTGACCCATTTCCATATAGACCATATCGGCGGGGTGCAGGATATTCTTAACCGGTTTTCTGTTCCTGTTTACGCCAGCCCGGAAGATGACTTTCTCAAGGATTTGTCATTGGAGGCTGGCGGAGTCCGGGAATTTGCCGAGTTTCTCAATTTTACCTACGAGCCACTCGGACCGGGGCGTCGCAAAGTCCTCGGTCAGGATATGCTTGTTCTGGACACCCCCGGCCATACTCCCGGCAGTCTTTCCTACTTCTTTCCTGCCGCCGGAAGCGTGTTCGTCGGTGACCTGCTGTTCATGATCGCGGTCGGGCGCACGGACCTGCCGCGCGGTAGTGGTTCCGATCTGATCAGCTCCATCCGGTCCCGTATCTTCATTCTGCCCGATCCTACCCGTATCTATTCGGGGCATGGGCCGATGACTTCGGTCGTCCATGAGAAAGAGAACAATCCGCATTTTGTTCTGTAATAAACATAACTTTCTCAGCACTTCGAGACTTTCCCCTATTTACTTTTTTCCTCCCATTCCTGTACGGTGCACTTCGTTGATATTGGTTTTTCGTTAATTCGATTCATATCTGGAGGGTCTGATGACTCTGTTTTTCGGCTCCATAGCCTCGCTGCTGCTCGGTTATTTCATCTACGGAAAGTACGTGGCCAGAGTTTTCGGTATCGAACCGGAACGGCCCACTCCCGCCAAGACCATGACGGACGGTGTGGATTATGTGGAAATGCCGGTCTGGAAAGTTTTTCTCATCCAGCTTCTGAATATCGCCGGCCTGGGTCCGATCTTCGGCCCGATCCTCGGCGCACTTTATGGGCCCATAGCCCTGGTCTGGATCGTCATCGGCTGTATCTTCGGCGGTGCCGTACATGATTTCTTCGCAGGCATGCTTTCCGTTCGCCACGACGGACGCAGCATACCTGACATTGTAGGCTTCACCCTCGGCAGCGGATTCAAGCTGTTCATGCGGGGGTTCTCGGTTATCCTGCTGGTATTGGTCGGAATCGTATTCGTACTCGGCCCTGCAGGATTACTTGAAAACCTGACAGGCCTGTCCACTCACATGTGGGTGGTCATCATCTTCGCCTACTATTTCGTGGCGACAATTCTGCCCGTGGACAAGATCATCGGTCGCATCTACCCGGTATTTGGCGCCATTCTCATATTTATGGCCGTGGGACTTGGAGTCATGATGGTCGTCAAAGGCTACACCTTTGATGCATCGACCATGTTCACCCACACCAATCCGCAGGATCTCCCGCTGTGGCCGCTGGTGTTCATCACCATTGCCTGTGGTGCCATCAGTGGCTTCCATGCCACCCAGGCGCCCATGATGGCTCGTTGCCTGCCCTCTGAGAAGTACGGACATATGGTTTTTTACGGCGGCATGATCGCCGAGGGCGTTATCGCCATCATCTGGGCCACTCTGGCCATTGCTTTCTTCGACACACCGGTAGAGCTTAACGAAGTGCTCGGCCTTGGTGGTCCCGCGCTGGTGGTCAACACAGTGTCCACCACATTGCTGGGAACCTTTGGCGGCATTCTGGCCGTTATTGGCGTGGTCCTGCTGCCTGTCACCTCGGGTGACACGGCCTTCAGGAGCGCGCGGCTGATCATCGCCGATTTCATGGGCATGTCCCAGAAAGAGAACATGAAGCGCATATATATTGCCGTTCCGCTCTTTCTTGTCGGTTTTGTGGTCTCCCTGACCGAGTTTGGAATAATCTGGCGATACTTTGGCTGGGCCAACCAGACCATGGCCGCCATCGTATTGTGGGCAGCCTCGGCTCACCTTGCCATGACAGGAAAGAGCCACTGGCTGACGACGGTTCCGGCCCTGTTCATGACCTGTGTGGTCGTTACCTTCCTGTGTTACGCCCAGATCGGTTTCAACTTGCCAATGGTTATTGCCACTACAGTCGGCATCGGTGCCTCGGTGGCGTCGCTGATACTGTTCTTGCGTTATCGCACAGGTGGAAATGCAATCCCGGTTGAAGCCTCGGCACCGTCCGGCGACACGGAATAAAGGAGTACATCATGCGAAACATCATCATCACCATCTCGACAATCCTGATCCTCCTGACTGCGTCCATTGCCCTGGCCGGAGACTTTGGCGGCACATGGAAGGCGGAAGTTACAGAGTCCCATACCTCTTGCGAAGACCTCGGGCGCGATAAAGTTGGCCACTATACGATTGAGGTTTTCCAGAGCAAAGACAATCTCATCGTCCAGGCCGAGCGACCCAATGTCCGCTATGTGGGCAAGCTTAAGCCCGAGAACCCGAACATGGCTCACTTGCAGTCCACCTATATCAAGGATGGTGGTTACGTCACCGAGTTGGTGGATATCGAGTTCGTGGATGTGAAAAATGCCAAGGGCGGCGTTGTCTGGCGTTGGAGCGACGGAGTCTACGCCTGCGGTGGTAGCTACACATTCGTCTTGACTCGGGAATAAGAGTCAAGGCATTGATGTCTGCAAGTTAAACATAAATATAATTAATATAGAGTACCCATGATCAAATCGAAGCCAATTCACGTTGTCCTTGTCGTCTGCCTTGTTGCCATCTTGACCGCCTTGCCTTCCTTTGCCGCTGAGCAGGAAGCGGAGCAGGTGGATTACGGAACCATTACCGGACAAGCCCGTTTTTATTACTTTACCCAGCGTAACAAGACGACCGGGGATGATTTTGACAGCATCAAGGAGTCATTGGCTTTTGGTGGCTATCTGAAATATGAGACGCCGTGGATAAGTGATCATTTTGGTGCAGCCGCAGCCATGTATGCAACAGCTCCGTTCACTAGCGACCTTAATAAGGAAAGCCGGGGTGGCACCGGGCTGCTTTCAAGTTCCAATAGAGGGTTTGCCGCTTTGGGTGAGGCCTATGTGAAGGCCCGTTTTGCTGAAACCGAAGCCCGGTTGTGGCGGCAGCGCATCGATACTCCGTTTATCAACAGCAACGACAGCCGCATGCTGGCCCAGACTTTCGAGGCCTACGGCCTGAAATCCAAAGACTTCGATAATACTGAATTGAGTCTCTTCTGGGTGGATAAGGAGAAGGCCAGGGATACCAAAATTTTCAAGAGCATGACTGAACTGGCCGGGGTCAACGGTAAGCAGGGTGGCGTGCTCATGGCCGGAGCCGACTGGACTCCGGTAGAGAAGCTGCCCACCCGGTTCTGGAACTACTACGCTCCGGACATGGACAACACGTTTTTCACTCAGGCCAAATACGGTTTCGATGTCTCTGAAGACCTCGGATACCACTTCCTGTTTCAGGGGGTTGATCAACGCAGTGTCGGCAATCAGGTCAGGGGAAAATACAATGCCGCAGAACTTGGCCTCCTCGGTGGTGTGGATATCAACGGCGTAACACTTGATGTCGGTGGAACTGTTGTCGACAATTCGGCTGATATTCGCAACTCGTGGGGAACTTACGTGTTCTTCAACAACATGATGTCCTACGCCTTCAATCGTGCCGGTGAAAAAGCCCTGTATCTTGGAGCCGAGTATGACTTCAGCCGTGTAGGAGCCAAAGAGTTTTCAGCCAGCATCAAGACCGTTTTCGGCGACACGCCTGATACCGGGAGAAATGCCTCGTTCGACAGGGATGAGTATACCTTGAACATGAACTACGCTTTTGACGGCAATCTCAAGGGCTTTTCGATCCTGAACCGGTGGTCGTACCAGGATGCAGATGCAAAACTTGGCGGCAAGGATGGCTTCCAGGTCCGTCTGCGCTGCCAGTACAACTTTTAATTGCTTAAAGTCGTCGATAACCTGAGGTTCATGCAACAAACAGGTAGTTTTTTATAAACCGCTTTTTCTTCGGCGCGTTTTCTTCTATGATCAAATTCTGGCTTGCTTCATAAACACGTATAGGATTGATTCATGGCAGAAGATAACGCCGTTAAAGATATCGACATCACACCAGAGACTCTTGATGCCGCAAAAAAATTGCTGTCCAAGAGATATAAATTTATTACGAGCCCGGATGACTCCATAAAACGTCTCGCCAGGCTCGGGGCTAATCATGTTGCTTTGGACATGACGCTCAATCCTGCCCGTTATGAGACTGTCGAGGCTACTGGGGATTCGGCTTCGATGCCGGACGTCGAGCCGCTTGACCCCTTGGATATCCTGCGCAAGGAACATCAACTCCCAGCTCTGCCCCAGGTTTTCCTGGAACTCCAGCAGGCCATCAATGCCAAGGCAACTTCGGCTGATGACCTGGCAGCGATCATCAGTCAGGACCCGAGTCTGACTGCGTTCCTGTTGCGCATGGTCAACTCCGCCTTTTACAGTCTGCCCATGCAGATCGATACCATTTCCCGGGCTGTCACCGTGGTCGGTGTCAACCAGCTTTCCACTCTGGCCGTAGGTACCTCGGTTATGAGCCTGTTCAAGGACGTGCCCGCCGAAGTGCTCGACATGGAGCAGTTCTGGAAGCACTCCGTCGCCTGCGGCCTTATTGCCAGGCGTCTTTGCCGTATCACCGGCAAGGGTGATCCGGAGCGCGCATTTGTTTCTGGCTTGTTGCACGATATCGGACAGCTCATCCTGCTTCAGGCCGAGCCTGAACGTGCTGCCGCCGTACTAACTCATGCCCGCAATAAGGACGTCCTCCTGTTTGCCGAGGAAAGAAAGTTGCTCGGCTTTGACCACGCCACTCTCGGCGGCATGCTGCTTCGCAAGTGGAATTTCCCCTTTGTTCTTGTCTCCGCGGTGCTCGAACATCACCAGCCCAAGGATAAGCAGAAAGAGGCCGAACCCGGACTGGTCCACTGCGCCGAGACCATCGCCACCGGCCTTGGTATCGGTTCCAGCGGCGAATATTTCGTTCAGCCTCCTAATCCGGTCATATGGGAATCAATGGGGCTCACTCCGGATCGGATCGACGAGATGATCGAAGATCTGGACGAGGAACTCGAAGAAGCCTTCGGCGTCCTGATCGAACAATAGTTTCGACTGTTGAAAAAAGTCGGATTGCGTCGTTGCGTATGCAAATGCAAACCCTCACGTATTAAGAATACGCTTCGGTCTTGCATTTACATCCGCGCCTAGCACTCCAACCTTTTTGAACAGTCTAGATAGACTGCAATAGCAGTTGAATTGACATGGGCGGTTCAAAGCCGTACTTCTCCGTCCAAGTGATTTTCACGGAGGCATTTCATGCGCGAAAGAGTTCAAGAAGTTCTGGAAAAGGTCCGTCCCATGTTGCAGGCCGATGGCGGCGATGTCGAACTCGTCGATGTCACCGATGCCGGCATTGTTCAGGTGCGCCTGACCGGTGCTTGTAAAGGCTGCCCCATGTCGCAGATGACCCTCAAGAACGGTATTGAGCGCATTATCCTCAAGGAAATTCCGGAAATTAAAAGCGTGGAAGCTGTTTAGCCTCGGCTTTCGATAGCGGAGCATCTGCGTCGTTGGAATGGTTGAGTCTGTCCTCGACGTAGCTAGGCTACGCCTGCGGGAAACTCAAACCCTTCCGCCTAGCAGCTGCACCACTCTCAAAAGCCTCACATGCTGATGGCCCTCAAAGATTAATTTGTTCCAAGGAGAATATATTTCATGTCCAAGATTGTTTCCCGGTTTGCCCCGAGTCCTACTGGTTATCTGCATATCGGCGGTGCCCGTACCGCACTTTTTTCATGGTTGCTGGCCCGTGCTTCGGGCGGTGAGTTCAGGCTTCGTGTCGAGGATACGGACCGTGCGCGGTCCACTCAGGAAGCCACGGATGCCATTATTGAATCCATGAAGTGGCTGGGTCTTGAGCATGACGGCGAGATCGTGTTTCAGTCCACTCGCGCCGACCGGCACAACGAGGTAATTGATCAGCTCATCGAAGCCGGACATGCCTACTATTGCGATTGTTCCAAGGAAGACGTGGACGCCATGCGCGAGAAGGCCATGAAAGAAGGCCGTAAGCCCAAGTACGATGGCTCATGCCGCGAGAAAGGACTGACGGCTGGCGCAGTTCGACTCAAGGCTCCGCTGGAAGGAACCACCGCTTTCAAGGATATGGTCAAAGGGCCCATCGCCGTGGAAAACGCGGAGATGGATGATATGATCATGCGTCGCTCCGACGGTTCGCCCACCTACAATCTGGCTGTTGTCGTGGATGACCATGACATGGGTGTGAATCATGTCATGCGCGGCGACGATCACGTCAACAACACCCCGCGCCAGATCCTCATTTACCGCGCCATGGGCTGGGATGTTCCCGAGTTCGGTCACGTTCCCATGATCCTCGGCCCGGACAAGAAGAAACTTTCGAAACGTCACGGCGCACTTTCAGTCATGGAATATGAGAAAATGGGCTACCTGCCCGAGGCTGTGACCAACTACCTGGCCCGCCTGGGTTGGTCTCATGGCGACCAGGAGTTGTTCACCATGGACGAAATGGTCAAGCTCTTCTCCTCTGATAACCTCGGCAATTCGCCGTCGGTTTTTGACCTGACCAAGTTCGAGTGGGTCAACGGCCAGTACATGCAGAAAGCCGATCCGGAACGACTGGCAGGAATGCTCTGCGATTTCCTGGCCCGTGAGGTTGGCGAGGAAGAGGCCAAGTCAGTGAGCAAGGCCGACTTTGCCAAGATCGCGCCGCTTTTGCAGCCGCGAGCCAAGTCCATCATCGACATGCTGGAACAGTCCCGTCCCTTCATCGTGGACGCAAGCTTCCTGCCCTACGACGAAAAGGCCGTGAAGAAATTCCTGACCGATGAAACCAAACCGCTGCTTGAGGAAATCGCCGGGCGCATTGAGGCCCTCGACGAATACTCCGAAAAGTCACTTGAAGACCTGCACCGCCAGTTCCTGGAGGACAAGGACATCAAGTTCAAGGTCATCGCCCAGCCCATCCGTGTGGCCATCGTAGGCACGACCCAGTCTCCCGGACTGTTCGAGACCATGATGGTGCTCGGCAAGGAACAGACATTGGCACGTATGAAGCGGGCAATTGAACTTTAGTTCGCGCTAGAACTAGCTAAATAAAAAAGCCCCGCCGGATTTTCCGGTGGGGCTTTTTCGTGGGGAGATGTGTGTACTGTTACTCTGATGAGATCTATTTCAATTCGTCCTTCATGCGGTCGAATGTTTCCTTGTCGATTTCACCGGCTGCGTACCGGCGTTTGATAACGTCATGGGGAGATGGTGCGCCGGTTGCCGTTGCTGGATTGCGGAACATGCGGGCGATGAAATAGATGATCAGGCCGATGATCAGGATCTGAAAGATGCCGCCGAAATGGAATGGCATCCAGCTACTCATGCCGGGCCCTCCGCCGTGTTGCCAGAATCCGGGGCCGCCGCACCAATTGCCGAATGCACTCAGTATTTCCATGTCGTCACTCCTTGTTCACCATGTTTTGGTGTATGGAGCATAGGTCGTGCCAAACGACTTGGTTTGTAAATTCAGCTAGATGGGCTTTCTGGGTGTTGGAAGAGATGTGCACATGTGCAACGAGTTGCGCCTGCGAAGGGTGCGTAGTTGCACCAGAAGTGCACTATTTCACTGGAAGCTCGATGAAGAAGGTGGAGCCTGCTCCGAGTTCGGACTCTACCCAGATGGTGCCGTCGTAATGCTCGATGATCTCTCGGCAGATAGCAAGGCCGAGGCCTGCGCCATGCGGTTTGTTGTCTGCCGGGCCGTATTCTCCGGCCTGGTGGAAAATGTCGAAGATGCGTTTCTGCTCAAATTTCGCGATGCCGGGGCCGGTGTCGGCCACTTCGAAATGGAGCAGGCCGGTTGCCGGGGAGCCGACCCGCATGGTGACAGTTCCGGCCGGGGTGAACTTGGCCGCATTGGTGAGCAGGTTGAGCAAAACCTGGAGGAGACGGTCTGAGTCGACGACAATGTCTGGCAGGTCGTCATCGAACATGGTGACAAGAGCGAGATTCGGGTTGTCGTTGAACTGGCCGCTGACGGCATTGACGGCATTTTGCGCAAGTTCCGTGGGGTTAACCTTGTCCTCGCGCCATTGAGTGTAGCCCATCTCGATCTTGTTCAGGTCGAGGACATCGTTGATCAGCCGAGTCAGTCGGTTGCCTTCGTGAATCAGGATGTTCAGGTTCTCCACGATCTGGGACCCTTTGGTAAGGAGCTTGTGGTCGCCCTTGGCCAGGGGCCAGAAGTTTCGCGAGAAGTTCTTTAGTATCAGTTTTGAGAAGCCGAGCAGAGATGTAAGCGGCGTTCGTAATTCGTGGGAGACCGATGACACCAGGGATGACTTGGTCTGGTCCAGTTCCCGCAGGCGCAGGTTGACTTGTTCGGCGTCTTCCTTGGCCCTGGTCAGCCGTCGTTCCATTTCCTTGCGGTAAGTGATGTCGCGGGCAACCCATACCACTTTTCCGTTCTCTCCGGATTCATCGCCGATTCTCGACGTCTTGCACTCGAACCAGACCTGGCCGTTGGGGCCATTCAGCTCGTAATCGAGATATTGGCTTTTGCCTGAGACTATGGTGCTGCGGATAGTATCAAGTGCGCGGTCGGCCAGTTCCTTCTCATGCACTTCGTGGAGGGTGTTTCCAATCAAGGAGGCTTTGTCGACGTAAAGTTGGTCGTTGTCCGCAGAGTAGGCCTCCAGGAATGTGCCTTCCCAATCAAACAGAAGAATCCGGTCCGGCAGAGCTTCCACAAAGGCGTGGAGCTGTCCTTCACGTTCCCCCAAGGTGAGGTTGGCTTTTTCCAGTTCCTGAATCTTTTGTTGTATGGAGTCTCGCATATCCGAAAAACTGCTGGCCAGGCTGCCAATCTCGTCTTTTCGGTCTGATGGTATTTTGACATCCAATTCGCCGCGGCTCAGGGCGTCGGCGCTCTGCTTGAGATTGCGCAGGGGTTTGATGACCAGCTGTCTGGAATAAATGATGATGATCAAGGACGTGACCAGTATGCAAAAGGCCGAGCCGAATATGAACAGGGCGGCATTGCGTTGCCTGTGGATTTGGGCGGCTTCTGTTCCGGTCTTGATGTAGACGAGGAAGAATGGTTTTGCGCCCTCATAGGCACTTACCGGTGAAATGGAGACGACAATCTCCTTGTCATTATCCATGTCTCGGTAAAGGACCGGGCTGGTGACATCAGACAATCGGTCAGGAGCGATTTCAGGGATTTCAAAGATGTTTTTGCCAACATCCTTGGGGTGGAAGGAGTAGTAGACTCGACCATCAGCACCCACGACCATGCCGTCTATGAATTCTTCGCCTACCAGATCGATCATGACTCCCTTGTCGGCTACTGATTCGTAACGAAGAAGTTGGCGATTCATGAGCTTCCCGGGAAGCTGGGCGCTATTCTTAATGCGCCGGTCCACTTCACTGGAAAAGCGTTCAGTATAGTAAAGCCCAAGAGAAGTGAGAACCAGGAACTCGACGAGAAGAACCACGGCCCCAATTTTAAAGATCAGGCTTTTTTTGAAAAAATGCATATCTGGAATTCTACCTTGGGTCGCCTATTGGTTTCTGCTTTTGAAAAATTGTCCTGATTTCTGGTCGATGTCAGCCAATATCTTTCGGTATCGTGCAGGATTCTGGATGAATTCTTTAAACGCGTTAAGGCCTAGTTCTGCCATCTCGGGGGGGGTGGCAAGGTCATAGTTGAAAGCCCAGTGCGGGGTTTTGCGGATGGTCTTGAGTATTCGACCCTGCAGTGGGGTGTAGAACGATGAGGGGATGGCCCGGCTTGGAGAGAGCGCGCCAGATCCTCGGCTCATTTCCATTTGTGGTCCCGGGTCGGAAAAGAACGCCAGTGCTTTTTTAGCCTCATTGGGATTACCCTCACGGGGGATGACAATGGCATCGATGGGGCCGAGTGCCGTCATGGCGATGGAGGGTGACATGGCCGGGAAGCGGAAGAAATCGTAATCTTCGCCTTGAACCAGTCCGAGTTGACCGTCAAACAGGCCGATGATCCAGGTCCCCATGAGTGTCATGGCCGCCTCGCCGGATTGAACAAGCTTTGAAGCCTCTGACCAGTCGAGCTGATTGGGTGAGTCGTTAAAGTATCCGGCGTCGAGCAGGCTTTTCCATATGGCGAAAACTTTCTCCACTTCGGGGTCCCCGTATGACGCACTTCCGTCCATGAGTTCCTGTCTGTAATCGGGGCCGGCTGTCCTGAGCATGAGGTAGTCGAACCAGAACTGGGCGGGCCATTTCTCGCGCGAGCCGAGTGCCACGGGCGTGACTCCGGCGCGTTTGAGTTTGTCGCAGACAGCGATGAAATCTTCCCAGCTTTCAGGCGAGGTGATGCCGTGTTTTTCGAAAATTTTCGTATTGTAGAAGAAGGTCACGTAATGCTGAGTGAGCGGCAGGGCATACTTGTGTGTGTAGTAAGTGCAGGCCTGGGCAACAGCGGGGGGGAATATCTGGTCCAGTTCGGCTTCGTTCCAGGCATCGTCGATGGGGGCAAGGTAGTTCTGGTCAACCATGGCCTGAATCTTGGCTCCGGCCCAGTATGAGAACATGTCTGGCGGGCTGCCGCCAGCGAGCATGACGTTGATGCCGACCTTGAAGGATTCGTGTTCGAAGCCTGTGGCCCGGACATTGACTCCCGGGCTGGTGCGGTTGAAATTCTCGGCCATTTCGTTGATGCCCCCGCTCAGGGGGCCGGTCCAGTAGTGAAGGAAAATTAGCGTGTCAGACTCTGCTCCCCACGAGGTGCGGGCGGGAAGAATGATCAGCGTCAGGCAAAGAGCCACGGCTGGCAGAGCGTATTTCAACAAGGACACGAAAACCTCCAAAGCTGATGCCGTCAAAAGGCAATGCCTGCTGAATATGGCACAAAGGAGGCGTTATTGGAATATGATTATAGTATTGGGCCGGGTGGGTGCGCTGAATTTCGTGCGTCAGATATCAACAAACAGCTCAGGCTGGTTAGAACGTGCCAGCTGCAAGGCGCAAGAAAAGCGCAAGACCGCCGCGTATTCCCATACGCAAGGGTTTGCGCTTTTCGAAGCAACGCAGCAGATGGTGCTTTCTAACCAGCCTGAGGGCGCAAAAAAGCTGCTGCCGACGTATGCGTCGGCAGCAGCGGTGCGTCAAAGACGAAATGTAGTAGCTCTTTACGCTTCGGGCTTCTTGCTGACCACGGGCTTGGTGACGGATCCGCTGCGGATGCAACGGGTACAAGCCTTGATGGACACAACCTGACCGGAATCAAGCTGATGACGAACCTTTTGCAGGTTAGGCATGAAGCGGCGTTTTGTTTTGATGTGGGAGTGACTGACATTATTGCCGGACTGGGGACCTTTTCCACATATATCGCAAACCTGAGACATTGCGACCTCCTCGCGTATTCTTTGAGAATCGTTTCTTTTTTTATTGTTACCAGCTACTGTGAAGCGTTACTCCTCCAAGCAGCGGGAGTGATTCATTACCGAGTTGAGAATCAAATGGCAAGGGTTTTTTTCTTGACAAGGGAAAAAGTTACCATATAGGAAGCATCGGTTGCCGCACGGGTCTACCCCGTAGCGGACGGAGGAATTTATGTTTGAAATGTGGATACCGATCAGCACTATTACTGCCGAGGGCAGGGACGATACTTTTGCAGACCAAGCGTTGTGGCGCGAGGCCTGGAAAGAGTTTTCCATACCCATTAAACCAGGCAGGGATATCGAGGCTGAAGTCAATATCATGCTCCAGGGAGAGGATGGCGCACTCCTTCGTGGTACGATCAAAGGGTCTGTAAATATGGCTTGTGATCGTTGCGTTGTTCCATTTGAACTTGATATCGACATTAATTTTGATGCATTTGAGCAGCTTCCCGATGAAGAGAGTGACGAAGAGCCCCGTGTCCGTGAGGAAAACGGTGAGCTTCAGCTTAACATCGGTGCTATCCTCTGGGAAGAATTTGCCCTGGCCTTGCCGGTCAAGCCGTTGTGCTCCGAGGAGTGCAAGGGTGTCTGTTCCGGTTGCGGCAAGGATCTCAACTCGCAGGAATGCGAGTGCGATCAGGAAGAGGGCGACGAGAGACTTGCGGTTTTCCGCAATCTAAAGATAAAGTAGCGCGCTTTGCCGGCAGGCGATTATACTTGCCACCGGCTCTGTGCTGAATTAATACGATCAAAACTAGTTTAAAGAGGTATACATCATGGCAGTCCCCAAGAAAAAGACATCCAAGTCCCGTAAAGGCATGCGTCGTTCCCATCATCATGAAGCAGTTCCCAACGTAGTATACTGCGAATGCGGTGAGCCTAACCTCCCCCACTGTGCCTGCGCTGTTTGCGGCACCTACAAGGGTCGTCAGGTCATCAGCAGCAGCGATGCCTAGTACTGAATCTCGCACCGCTCCACGTATTGCCGTGGATGCGATGGGGGGCGATTATGGCCCCCGAATTGTCGTGCCCGCCGCGGTTAAAGCCGCGCGCGAGGGTATCGGCATTGCTCTTGTCGGTGATGAGAGCGTCATAAACGGAGAGCTTGCCAAGCTCGACATCTCTGGTCTGGACGTTACAGTTGTCCCGGCCAGCCAGGTGGTCGAGATGGATGACAAGCCTGCGGACGCGCTCAGACGCAAGAAAGATTCATCCATCCAGATAGCCTGCCGGCACGTCAAGGCTGGTGAGGCCGATGGTGTTGTCAGCGCCGGTAATTCCGGGGCCACAGTGGCCTGCGGAATGTTTGTGCTTGGACGGATAAAAGGTGTGCTGCGTCCGGCTCTTGCCGGAATCATGCCCACCGAGAAGGACCCGGTCGTGCTTATCGACGTCGGGGCCAATGTCGATTCCAAGCCTTCGCATCTGTTTCAGTTCGGCCTCATGGCTGATGTGCTTGCCCGCCACGTTCTTGGAATGAATGACCCTTCTGTAGGTCTTTTGTCCATCGGCGAGGAAGAGGGCAAAGGCAACGCTATGGTTCGTGAGGCCTTTGATCTGTTGCGCGAGTCGCAATTGCGGTTCATTGGTAATGTCGAGGGTCGTGACATCTTTACAGGTGATGTGAATGTTGTCGTCTGCGATGGCTTTGTGGGCAATGTCGCCCTCAAGTTATCCGAAGGTCTCGCCCAGTCCATGGGCCGGATTCTCAAGGAAGAACTCAAGTCCAGTTGGTTGTCCAAACTTGGTACCTTGTTGTCGTTGCGGGCCTTCAAGCGCTTCAAGAAGGTCGTGGATTACGCCGAATACGGCGGAGCACCGCTGCTCGGACTCAAGGGCATCGTCATTGTTTGTCATGGTAAGTCCAATGAACTGGCTATCATAAATGCCATTCGCGTAGCTGCCACCAGCGTGCGCAACAAAGCTCATGAACACCTTGCCGAGGGGCTTGCCGCTCACAAGGATTTGGCTGGAAAGGCTGAAAAGTCTTCCAAAACAGCCGCTTAGGTCGCTTCTGCGTTAATTCCAGGTTGTGTAGTTTTTCGCACAACTTGACCATGCCCAGTCATTCGCTTACACCACCATCCATGAATAAATTCATCCTTCGCGGTTTTGGCCGCTACGCCCCTGAACGGGTCATGACCAATTTCGATCTCGAAAAGATAATAGATACCTCTGACGAGTGGATCACCACCCGGACCGGCATCAAGCAGCGGCACGTTGTGGCCGAAGGCGAGACCGCGTCCGACATGGCTTTCGAAGCCGGTAAAAAGGCTCTGGCCGACGCCGGAATGGAAGCCAGCGAGCTGACGCATATCGTCGTCGGTACCTTCACTCCCGATTCCATGATCCCGTCCACCGCCTGTCGCGTGCAGCAGAAGTTCGGCATCAAGGGCCAGATGTGTGTTGATGTCGCAGCAGCCTGTTCCGGTTTCCTGTATTCCCTGGAAACCGCACGTGGTTATCTGGCTCTCAAGCCGGATAGCAAGATTCTGTTGATCACCTCCGAAGTTATTACCCCTCGCCTGAATTTTGAAGACCGTACTTCCTGCATTCTCTTTGGTGACGCTGCGGGTGCAGTCGTTCTCACCGGTGGAGATGCAGAAGCCAGGCCCAATGTCCTGGACGTCATACTCGCTGCCGATGGTGACCTTGGCGATCTGCTGACCGTGAATGGTGGCGGGTCGGGGTGCAATTACAAGAAGGGCGACGTTGTCGGGGATGAGTATTTCGTCAAAATGAATGGTCGAGAGATTTTCAAGCATGCCGTGCGTAAGATGACCTCCATTTCTGAAGAGTTATTGGAGAAGCATGGCATCGACAAGAAGGACATCGACGTTTTTCTCCCGCATCAGGCTAATTATCGCATCATTGATGCAATTGGTCGCAAGTTCGAGATCCCTGCCGAAAAGGTGTTCGTCAACATTGACCGTTACGCCAATACTTCGGCAGCTTCCATCCCGGTGGCGTTGTCCGAGGCCGTGGAAACCAAGTTTATCAATCCAGGTGACTTGGTGCTCCTGACGTCCTTCGGCGGAGGTTTTACCTGGGGCGCAGCCTTAATCCAATTTTAGTTTGAATTTTTGTTTGAAACGCACCTGTTCAACCGTGGTTTTTCAACAGAGAAATTTGCAGTTGTGCACACTTTTGTATATAGGGTGCTGACCAACGAGCAAATCACGAGGTAAGTCGATGAGTGATCTTCCAAAAGTCGCATTGGTCACGGGCGGTTCCCGTGGCATAGGCCGCACAGTTGCCGAGAAGCTGGCAGCCGATGGTTTCGAAGTTTACCTGACCTATGTCAGCCGCCCCGAGGCAGCCGACGAGGTCGTTTCCGCCATTGAAAAAAATGGTGGCAAGGCCAAGGCATTCAAACTCGATTCCGGTGATCGCGACGCAGTCGCTGATTTCTTCAAGAACGAGATCAAGGGCAAAGTAACGCTTGATGCGCTGGTGAACAACGCCGGTATCACTCGCGACGGCCTGATGATGCGCATGAAGAACGACGACTGGGACAAGGTCATTCAGATCAACCTTACCGGCTGTTTCGTCTTCCTCAAGGAAGCGTCCAAGATCATGGGCAAGCAGCGCGCCGGCCGCATCATCAACATCACGAGCATCGTGGGTCAGATGGGCAACGCAGGTCAGGCCAACTATTGTTCCGCGAAGGCAGGCCTCATCGGTCTGACCAAGTCCGCAGCCAGAGAACTGGCTCCACGCGGGATCACGGTTAACGCCGTGGCCCCCGGTTTTATCAAGACCGAAATGACCGACGAACTTCCCGAGAAGATTGTCGACGCCATGTTGGCTCAGATTCCGTTAAAAGCCCTCGGGGAGTCCGAGGATATTGCAGCCGCTGTCTCCTTCCTGGCTGGACCTGGAGCCGGGTATATCACCGGTCAGGTGCTGGGAGTGAACGGCGGAATGTATATGTAAGTTAGAAAACAAATTCATATTGGAGGAAATTATGTCCGACGTAGCCGCTAAAGTTAAAGAAATTATTGTTGACCAGCTGGGTGTAAGTGCAGACGAAGTTGTTGAAGGCGCTGCATTTGTTGAAGATCTGGGTGCTGATTCCCTGGACCTCACCGAACTGATCATGGCCATGGAAGAAGAATTCGACATGGAGATCGACGACGAGGAAGCTCAGAAGATCCTCAAAGTTCAGGACGCCATCGCTCACGTTGAGAAGGCTCAGGGCTAAATAGCTCTCTTCGAATACGACAGTTAGTGAGCGTCTTATACACCAATCGTGTAGGACGCTCCTTTTTCATTTTTACACGTAGAAAATACGGATAGGTATTATGAACAGGGTTGTCGTCACCAGTGTCTCCGCCATCACTCCGCTTGGCAATGATGTTGAGACCAGCTGGCAGAATCTCCTGGCCGGTAAATCCGGCATACGGGAAATTACACAGTTCGATGCTACTGACTACGCCACCAAGATTGCTGGTGAGGTCAAAGATTTAGATCCGACTATTTACATCGGCAAGAAAGAAGCGCGCCGCATGGAGCGTTTCACCCAGTTTGCGGTCTGCGCCACCAAGCAGTTGTTCGAATCCGCTGGCTGGTCCATCCCCGAAGAGGAGAAGGGCCGGGCAGGTACTGTTGTTGGTGTCGGCCTCGGTGGCCTGAAGGTCATTGAGGAAATGCACACCAAACTCATGGCCAAGGGACCGGGACGCATTTCGCCGTTCTTCATCCCCGTCATGATCGCCAATATGGCTGCCGGTCAGGTATCCATCGCGGCTGGCGCCATGGGTCCGAACATCTGTACCACCACGGCGTGTGCTTCCGGCACTCACGGAGTAGGCGTTGCCTACACCGATATCGCCATGGGCCGTGCGGATGTCATGATCTGCGGCGGCGCAGAGTCCACCATCAGCAAGCTCGGTGTTTCCGGGTTCAATGCCATGAAGGCTCTTTCCACCCGCAACGACGAGCCTGAAAAGGCTTCTCGTCCCTTTGACGCTGACCGGACCGGTTTCGTCATGGGTGAGGGTGCTGGCCTGCTGCTTCTGGAATCCCTGGATCACGCCAAGGCGCGTGGTGCGAACATTCTGGCTGAGGTTGTCGGTTTCGGTGCATCCGGTGATGCCTACCACATGACCGCTCCGCCCGAAGACGGCTCCGGCATGTCTCTGGCAATGGCTGCCGCCATCCGCGAGGCCAAGATCGATCCGTCCGAGATTGATCACATCAATGCGCACGGTACTTCCACCAAACTCAACGACATGTGTGAGACCAAGGCCCTCAAGACGGTCTTTGGTGATCACGCTTACAATCTGAACATCGCTGCCAACAAGTCCCAGGTCGGTCACTTGCTCGGTGCAGCTGGTGGAGTCGAGGCCGTATTTTCGGTCAAGGCCATTGCCGAGGGTGTCATCCCCGGTACCATCAACCGCGACACGCCGGACCCTGATTGTGATCTGGACGTCTGCGCGGACGGACCTCGCGAAAAGCAGGTCAACTACGCTCTGAGCAACTCGTTCGGCTTCGGCGGAACGAACGCCTGTATGCTCTTCAAGCGCTTTACGGATTAGTAATAAGGGGGGCTGAACGGCCTCCCTTTTTTTATATAAGGACGGATCTCCACCCCACGTGGGTCGCTGGGAGCATCAGGCCGGGGAAGACAGACAGTCGGACCGCAGGCGGGCGCGATAAACCATCAGACCGCATGATTGGGATGGGAAGCCATTCGTATCCACATCCAACACAAGGTGTATCACCATGGAAGAGCTCTTAATCCAAGATCCCGCAGTAGCAGAAGCCATTGCCCGGGAATGTAACCGTCAGGTCAGCAAGCTGGAACTCATCGCCAGCGAAAATTTCGTTTCAACCGCCGTCCGTCAGGCCCAGGGGTCTGTCATGACCCACAAGTACGCCGAAGGCTACCCGGGTAAGCGCTGGTACGGCGGCTGCGAGTTCGTCGATCAGGTCGAAGACCTGGCCCGCGACCGCGCCAAGGAACTGTTCGGCGCATCTTACGCCAACGTCCAGCCGCACTCCGGTTCTCAGGCAAATATGGCTGTCTACTTCGCAGCCTGCCAGCCCGGCGATACCGTGCTCGGCATGGACCTGTCCCACGGCGGTCACCTGACCCACGGCTCCCCGGTGAACTTCTCCGGCAAGCTCTTCAACATGGTTCACTACGGTGTCTCCAAAGAGACCCAGACAATAGACTACGATCAGGTCGAGGCGCTCGCCAAAGAGCACAAGCCCACCCTGATCATCGCCGGTGCATCCGCTTACCCGCGCGTCATCGACTTTGCCCGTTTCCGCAAGATCGCGGACGAGGTCGGCGCGAAGCTGCTGGTGGACATGGCTCACATCGCCGGTCTCATCGCAGCCGGTGAGCACCCGAGCTGCATTGAGCACGCTCACTACACCACCACCACGACTCACAAGACCCTGCGCGGACCGCGCGGCGGCATGATCCTCTCCAACGAAGATCTCGAAGCCGAGTTGAACTCCAACATCTTCCCCGGCATTCAGGGTGGCCCGCTGATGCACGTCATCGCGTCCAAGGCCGTTGCCTTCGGCGAAGCTCTGGCTCCCGGTTTCGTGGAATACCAGCAGCAGGTCGTCAAGAACGCCAAGGTGCTGGCAACCAGCCTTACGGAAGCCGGTCACAAGCTGGTTTCCGGCGGTACCGACAATCACATGATGCTGATGGATCTGTCCGAGAAGGACTTCACCGGCAAGGACGCCCAGATCGCTCTGGACAAGGCCGGCATCACCGCCAACAAGAACACCATCCCGTTCGAGACCAAGTCTCCGTTCCAGACTTCCGGTGTTCGTCTTGGTACTCCCGCTCTGACCACTCGTGGCATGATCGAGGAAGACATGATTGTTGTTGCAGAGGCTATTTCGGCTGCGCTGGACAATATCAATGACGACAAGGTTCTGGAAGAGATCAGCGTTGAAGTTGAAGGTTTTGCCCGCGAGTTCCCGCTGTTTGCCTGGTAGAGATTAGTACTAATCAAATTGAAAAGGGCAGCCCTGTTGGGGCTGCCCTTTTTTTGTTTTCTCAGGCGCGTTCAGGTTGGTACACTGCCACCGTCAGGATGAAGCCTGCAATTCCTATGAGGCCGAACATCCATTGTGGGCCGCTTACATACGCCATTACCCGAATTCCACTTCCCCAGAGAAATACGATGAAGGATGTCAGGATCAGCACTGCCCATTTGCCGGGCAGGTTGTCCTGAATGAATAGTTCCTGGAGCCGGGGCAGGGCGTGCCGGAAAAAGAGCAGGAGCGCCCAGGCCAGCACTGGCGAGGCGATGAGAAAGACCCACCATGGCGAGATGTCGAGTCCTCGGTCGAAGTTGCCGATGTCTCCGTGGCCGGAGAATGCGCGCATGAAGACGTAGGCGATCAGTTCCATGAGGTGGGCGATGGTGAACCAATAGACGGTGTGAAAGAGCCATTTGTGTTCGGTGAGCCACTGTCTGCGCATGAGATAAAGGGCGATGCCGGTGAAGATGGAGTGCATGACCAGCGGGCAGAATCCGATGATGGCTGCCGGGATGTTGCGACCTTCGGCGAAGAGGTGTTTGTAGCTGACGCCCTCGTCCCAGCCGGTCATCAATATGGGGTTCCCCCATACGATGTCTGCGGGGCTGTTCAGGGCGCCGAAGAGCCAGGCCATGGTGCTGTGGGTGAATTCGTGGATGACTACGGTCAGGCCTTGCAGCACGAGGAATGTTGCGATTGATATGGTTAGGTATCGGATTGCTTGGGAGGTGGGCGAGTTGATAGGCATGGTTTAGGATACGCCAGTGGTGGGGGGAGTCAAGCGGGGGAGAAGAGGAAGGCGGAGAGTCTGTCGCTAAAGCGACTTCCATGCCCTCCCCGGGCGGGCTTGCTTTTTGTTAGTCCACAAAAAGGAAGCAAAAAGGGCCTTTCAAGAACTAGCTTGGCCGCAGGCCTCCAGTGCTAAGAATCTGATCATCGCGGATCGGCTCCAGCGACAATTAAGGCCGGTATTTATCCGCGCAGCGTTTATCTTGGGCAATGGTCTTTCGGGTTCCGGGAACAGAGTCGCCTCCACCGCGTTGTCAGCTTCTAAGTCTTTGGAGGCTTAACGCTGGGGGGGAGGGTGGTAGGTTCGGTCTGTGTTTCATCTTTAAGTTTTGCAGCGGCTGCGTCCTGCTCTTTTTGTAGTCTGCATTCCTTCTGGCATTCCCTGAAATGGTCTTGTAATTTGTTAATAGTATCAACTTGTTCAGATGATACAGGTTTACTATTTAACCATTTTTCAAAACTATTAAATGACCAGCGTAATGAGCATTCGTTTGAAATCATTTCCTTGCAGTTTTTAAGTGAATCATCTGTTTCTTCGTTCTTACATATTTTTATTATTGTCTTTAGATAGTCCGTCAGCGCTATGTCTTTGGCGCCCATGTCCTTGTTGCTTGTTGTGTTTAATGCTTCTTCTGCGTTGTCGAATTCGTTGTTCATTATATATGCTTCGCTTAAGTTCAGATTCGTTTTGTAATAATCAGGATCTAGTTGTATTGATTTCGAAAAGTCACCAATCGCTTTCTCATAATTACCGGTCTCTGAGTGGCAGATACCTCTGTTGTAATAGGACGGTTCATGGTCATTATCGATTTCAATAGCTTCGCTGTAAAATGTGATGGCACTGTTGAAGTCTTTCTCTCTTTGAGCTTTGATGCCTAATAGGTACCAATCTTGTGCATCGTAATCTTTTTCATATTTGATACGTGAGAGTGATACGGCTGCATCTTTTAATGCGTCTACTTCACTACCAGATAATAAAGATGTTGAACTTTTGTTGTCGGCTAACTTGCTCAGTGTCTTTTTGTAATTATCAACTTCTTCATCCCACTTATGTAACTTGTCTTTTAGGAGGACCTCAATTTCGTCTTTTAGTTTTGAAATCTCTTCATCCCCGACAGTCTCAATAGTTTCTTTGGTGACTTTATTGACTTCCTCAAGTGCTTCTTTCTTAACAATACGAAATCCAAATAATCCAAATAAACCAATTAATAATGTTCCAAAAAAAGCAGCTAATCCACCAATTTGATCTATCCGTTTTATTTCGGAAGTTAATTCTTGTTTCAGTTCCGCAATTTGTGTTTTGAGTTCAAAAATATCTCTTTTTTCTTGTTCTTCCGCTAATTCTATTGCGAGGGTATTTACTTTCTTTTCAAGATTTTCAACTGTCTGTTTGCTAACAGCAGGAGCTGTTGTTGCAATAGAATTGGTGGCCAGAATAAGACAAAGTGTAACGAGCAGAATACAGTACTTCATTAGAACCTGTTTGGTTAAAAGAAAATAATTATAGAATAGGCCACATATTGAGAGGTGGTGTCTAGTGGGGGAGTTGTTTTAACTTTTCATCTTCTTCCAAGCGTTAAACCCTCCTAAGCCATAGAAGATGCCCACGCGGAGGCTGCGGCTTCCGTGCCGCGACTCGAAAGACCATTGCCCGGGATAAATGCTGATCGGATAAATCAAGGCTCTGATTGTCGCTGGAGCAGGCCAGCTTGATTCGCCCCGTCCTGGGGCTCACCCCTTCGGGGCGTTGGTAGGAACCAACGTCCAAATCCACTGTCCTGTGGATTTGTGGTGCAGATTCTTAGGCGTGGAGGACAGCTACTCTCACTTTCCCCCATTCTTGCTCCTCATAAAATTATCATATATACGTTCCGCAGGTCAGCAGTTCACCTAGGCGTCGCCGCCCTCTCAAGGGAGCTAAACCTGCTGTTTTTACCTTCCCAACCGACACCTTATCCGCGTGCCGAGTCGGAAGTCGGCGACCACCGGCAATCTAGTTTTCTGGTAGGCGCGAAAGCGAGGATAAGTCATGTCCAAAATTCCCATGCCCTTTACCGTGGGCGACATCTCAGAATTAGCCAAAACCCTGCGTCGTCAGCTCGATGGGCTGGAACGACTGCCCAGCCATGTTGAAATGCTCAACCTGCTCGCCAAAGCGGGCGGCTACCGCAACTTCCAGCACTTCAAGGCCCAGCACGACGCCCAGACGTCCCTCAAGACTCCCCAGCAACCTCCCGCAGAGGTCAATTTCAAGCTCGTGAAAAAGCTCGTCCGTCACTTCGATGACGAAGGGCGACTCATTCGCTGGCCCAAGAAATTCACCATGCGCGGTATCTGCCTGTGGATCATGTGGTCGCGCATCGCGGCCAGAACATCCCTGACCGAACGCGAGGTGAACGAGCGCCTGGAAGAGCAGCACCTGTTCGGCGATTACGCCCTGCTGCGGCGAGAACTCGTCGACCGCGGCATGATCTCCAGAACCGCAGACGGCAGCTCATACCAACGGGTTGAACTCCAGCCACCGGCGGAGGCTATTGAGCTGCTGAAACACCTGCGCGAAGCCGCGTAGGGCGATCCGTACTCCTGACATAAACAACGGGGGGCTGATTGATTTCAGCCCCCCATTTGTGTTTGCTGGCCTTGTATGGCATTGATTGCCAGCCTGATTCCATCGCCTTCGCGGAGTATAAATGAAGACAGTCCAGAGTATCTTTTTCATATGTTTCATCGTTCTGACCGCAACGCTTTGTGGTGCCGAAGAACCCCTTGAACCGACGAGCGCGGACGTCTACCGCGAGCAAGGCGTTACCGTCGTGCTGCCGGTTGAATGGAAGCCGTTCTCTTTCGTGGATGAGGCCGGTGAGCGTACCGGATATCTATTTGATTTATGGACCGCATGGGCCAAACACGCCGAGATCGACGTTCGATTCGAGTTCAAGAACGAACAGGATGCTCTTCAAAGCATGGCGGACAATGCGACAGAGATCCATGGCGGCTTGCGGTACACAGATGAACATGCTGAAACGCTGGACTATACGGACTCGGTCCAGTCCTCCACATCAGTTCTGGCTATACGGGAAGACGGGTCGGTTAGTTGTGCGGATGCGATGTCGCATGGAAAGATCGGTCTCGTTGACGAGCCTGATACGGTACGCATGATGGAAGGCAAGTACCCTAATTCAAGGTTGTTCGGGTATGCCGATGAGAGACGTGTAATCACTGCTTTTATGGATGGCAAAGTTGACGGCGTTGTTGTCGGATATCCCTATCTGGTTGAGATGGATAAGGAGCAGCCCGTTCTGGATACGCTGAATATCTGCCGCACGCTTTTGTATCATGAAGTCTACGCTGGCGTGCAGAAGGATCAGACGGAATTGCTCGCGCTGGTCAATGACGGTCTATCAGATATCCCTGCCGAGGAATTTAAGCAGATCGAAAAGCGGTGGTTTCTTACAGCCGAAAAGCCCAAGCCAAAGTGGCTGGCCGCATCGCTTCCTGCTGTTGTCGTGGTTGTTTTAATGATAGGAATTGTCGTCGTCTGGATTCGCAGACGACCATAGCTCTTCCATTCGCTGCTTTTTGTCTTCTTTGCCTTTCCGCAAATGTCGGAGCAGGGGATAAATGCCCAATCCCATGAAGAATAAACCGATACTTACTATGAGACAGCCAACGAGATTCGGATAAAGAGCAGGGAAATCGTGTCGGTACAGTTTCCCGTCTATCATACTGGAAACTCCAAGGAATACGGCAGTGACCCCCATGGAAATATAGAAAATTATTCTTTTGATTTTTAGTGGTGACATGGCTGAGTTTGGTTAGGAATTCTATCTTCTAAGTTAATAGCTTGCGCTAAAGCTCTTCCATCCCGCACATCTTGCATTTATCGCAATCGAGTGAAGGACACTTGGGCGAGATTTTCTCTTCCATCGCCTTCTTCCATTCCTTCAAAAGAAATTCGCGTTTCACACCGATATCGATGACCTCCCACGGGAAAGCTTCGTCCTCTCCGCGCTCCCGGTCCAGAATATCGGCGGGATCGCCATCCCATCGCTTCAAGGCCTTCTTCCAGCCGCCATGCTCGGCAGCCAGCATGATGAAATCGGCCATCTCCTCGCCGCCTCGTGCCAGCAAACCCTGCAACCGCGCCTGGAACGGCGAGTCATGCTGCAAGGTGACACCCTTGAACGGCTTGGCGATCTTCGTCAGTTGCTTCATGCGTGCATCAAGCTCTTTCTCAGACGCCATAGGCGACCACTGAAAGGGTGTGAACGGCTTGGGCACCAGTGAACTGACGCCGATGGTGATTCGCATGAACTGCTTCTTTTTACCGCCCGGCTCTTCGCTGCGGATTTGAACTATCTTTTTCAGGAATTCTGCCAGCTCCTCGTAATCCTCGTCGGTCTCGCCGGGCCAGCCCGCGATGAGATAGAGCTTGAGATGATTGACGCCGTAGCGGGCGCAGAGCCTGACCGCGTTCAGAAAATCATCTGGATTGAGCTTCTTGCTCATCATGCGCCGCAGCCGTTCGCTTGCTCCCTCAAGGGCGAGGGTTATGGTCCGGATGCCGCGTTCGCGCAGGTATACGAGCAGCTCTTCGGTGATGCCGTCGGCGCGCATGGATGAGAGGGAAAATTTCTTCTTCTTTTCGTGCAGCCATTTCAGGAAGGGGAGCAGGTCGGGCCAGTCTGTCAGGGCCGTTCCCACCAAGCCTACCTTGGGCGGATCGGTCAGCTCGACTATGCGCTTGAGTTCGTCAATCTCGGCCAGGCGCGGTGGTCGGTAGATGTAACCGGCGGCACAGAATCGGCAGCCGTACGGGCAACCCCTGTTTACTTCGAGGAGCAGGGTATCGCGGAAGGCGGCGCGGCCTGAGATGAAACATGAGAATGCGGGATCGTGCAGCGGGCCGGTGGGACCTGAGGCCCTGCGTTTGACCGGGGCCTTCGAGCGGCCCGGAACGTAGACGCCGGGAAGGTCCTTGATCGCTTCGAGAATCTCGTCTTTGTCCTTGCCGTCAAAGAAGAGCTGTTTGAGCGTATCGAAAAACGGGATGAAATTTTCGTCTGCCTCGCCTGTCCAGAACAGGTCCACAAAGGGCGCTATGGGGGCGGGGTTCAGGAAAGCCGGTGGCCCCCCGACCATGACGAGGGGCAGAGTTGGGCGTTCCGCCGCAAGAGGCGGAACGCCCGCTGCCAGGAGCGTTCGAGGAAGGCTGAGGAAGTCCTCCTCGAACGTAATGCTCCAGGCTATTACAGGGAATGAGGATAGTGGGCTATTTGATTCACGCGATTTCGGTTCGTCGCCATCGGTCAGTCCCAGCTTGTCCGGGAAGACACGTTCTACGGCAAAGCCGGGTTCCTCCGACAGCATCCGATATACGGACTGCCAGCCGAGGGTCGAGATGGATGCCTTTTCGCCTCCGGGTACGGCCATCGCAATGGGCAACCGTCCTCCGAAGTCTGGAGCACTAGGCTCCGACATTCCATAATACAGGGCTCTCTTACCGATGTTGGTTTCCCCCTTTTCGCGCTACTAATTGGTCCCTAGTCTACATTCTTGCGAATGAAGGCCGGGACATCGAAGTTCTCTTCACCTTCGTCGAAGATGAACTCTTCCTCGCCGGGACCAGCCACGGCGCGTTGGCTCATCTGCTGCTGGGGAGCGTCCGTGGTGTTCAGATCGCCGCCCGCTTTGCGCAGGTAGGCCGGGATGTTTCTGTCCTGAGCGATGACTTTCTGGTGACCGGGACGTTTGGACGCAGCGGCGGTTGTGCCACGGGGTCCAAGCAGCATGAGTTTCTGCTGGTCGGCCTTGCTCATTACCGGTTCCGGTTCTTCGATTGCGTTCTCGATGCCGGTGGCGATGACAGTAATGCGCATCTCGTCGCCAGCGTCGGGGTCGAAGACCGTGCCGAAGAAAATCTCGGCGTCGTCATGGGCTTCTTTGTAGATGATATCGGCAGCTTCGGAGACCTCGTCGATGAGCATGTCCGGGCCGCAGGAGATGTTGATCAGCACGCCTTTTGCGCCCTCGATGGAGACGTCTTCAAGCAGCGGGCTGGTGATTGCCTTCATGGCGGCTTCCTTGGCGCGGGACTCGCCGGAAGCGATGCCTGTACCCATCAGTGCCATGCCGGAGTTGGACATGGCGGCTTTGACGTCCGCGAAGTCCAGGTTGATCAGGCCGTGAACGGTGATCAGGTCGGCGATGCCCTTTACTGCGTAGTACAGGACTTCGTCGGCTTTTTTCAGCATGTCGGAGAAGGATGCCTTCTTGGCAGCCAACTGGAGCAGGCGATCGTTGGGAATGGTGATCATTGAATCTACAACGTCAGACAGGTCTTTGGAGCCCTGGTCGGCCTGTTGCAGACGGCGTTTGCCTTCAAAATAGAAAGGTTTGGTTACGACACCGACGGTCAGCGCGCCCATTTCCTTGGCAACTTCGGCCACGACAGGTGCGGAACCGGTCCCGGTGCCGCCGCCCATTCCAGCGGTGATGAAGACCATGTCGGCTCCGTCCAGGGCCTCGCGGATCTGGTCCACGGACTCCATGGCGGCAGAGCGGCCGATCTCGGGGTTGGCACCTGCGCCAAGTCCCTTGGTCAGCTTCTCGCCGATCTGAATCTTGTGCTCGGCCAGTGATTTGTGAATGTCCTGGTTGTCGGTGTTCGCGACGATGAACTTCACGCCCTTCAGTGCCGATTGGATCATGTTGTTAACTGCATTGCCACCGCCGCCGCCGCAACCGACGACCTTGATCTTGGCGTTGCTGTCGTGTTCAATTTCAAAGTATTCCATGTGTCTTCCTCCTAAAAACGGTCTTTCCCTTGTCAATCTTGCTCAAAGGGAAAACCTCGTTTTTGTTGAACGTTCCCTGTTAAAAAACGTTATCCTCAGTTCCTCATTCCCTAAGCGATGTCCGAGAACCACTTCTTCATGCGCGATACGATGCGGTCGAAACCGGAATCGTCGCGAATCTTGAAGGGGCGGACCCTGTGGCGGCCTTCCTCGTCTGCTCCGTGAAGCAGCAGGCCAACCGCGGTGGCGTATTTGGGGCTTCTGATTTCATCAGCCAAGCCACCAATACCCTCTCCAGGTATGCCGACTCGAACCGGCAGATCGAAAATCTGCTCGGCAAGTTCCTGCATGCCGTCGATCAGTACAGTGCCGCCCGTGAGGACGACGCCCGCAGCGATCATGTTCTTGAAACCGGACTTGATAAGCTCCTGATCCACCAGGGCCAGGATTTCCTCACAACGTGGCTCGCAGATTTCCGCCAGCACACGTTTGCTCATCTTGCGCGATTCGCGCCCACCAACACTGGGAACCTCGATGATCTCATCGGAGGTGACCATGTCGGCCATGGCGCAGCCGAAGTCCATCTTGATATTCTCGGCACTCATCATGGGCGTCCGCAGTCCGTAGGCGATGTCGTTGGTCAGGTTGTGACCGCCCAGCGCCAGGACCGAGGTGTGTTTGATGGAGTCTTTCGAGAAGATCGCGATGTCAGTGGTACCGCCGCCGATATCAACCAGAGCGACGCCAATCTCCCTTTCCTCGGGGGAGAGCACAGCCTGGCTGGAAGCGAGCGATTCCAGAACAATGTTTGAAACATCAAGGCCCGAGCGGTTGCAGGAACGGATGATGTTCTGGGCCGAAGTGACGGCACCGGTGACGATGTGGACCTTTACCTCCAGGCGGACACCGGCCATGCCCAGCGGATCGGCAATGCCGCGCTGGTCATCCACGATGAATTCCTGGGGCAGGGTGTGCAGCACTTCGCGATCCATGGGGATGGCGATGGCCTTGGCAGCCTCGATGACGCGATCCACGTCGCGCTGGGTGACTTCGCCGCCCTTGACGGCGATGACGCCGTGGGAGTTGAAACCCTGAATGTGGCTGCCTGCGATGCCGGCGTAGACGGTGCGAATGTCGCAACCAGCCATCAGCTCGGCGTCCTCAAGTGATTTTTTGATGCATTGGACCGTCTTTTCGATGTTGACGACCACGCCGCGTCTCAGCCCTGTCGATGGGGCTGTCCCGATACCAATGATGTCGACACCATTCTCACTTGCTTCACCCACTACGGTGCAAATCTTGGTGGTTCCGACATCAAGGCCGACGATTAAATCGTTTCTGGCCATAATAACTCCTCTATTCCTCTAAGTTTCCCTGTAATATTTCGTACGCCTAGCTCTTTGCCGGACGTTTCTTTACCCAAATCTTGTCGCCGCTGGCTGCTATGATGGACGCGTTCTTGAATTCACCGCGCCGCATCAGGTCGCGCCAGACGATTTTCAGCCGTTCGAGCTGAACTTCCCAGCGGTCCATGGACATCCGGATGGTCAATCCTTTTCCGCCAGTATGGCCGTCCAGGAATATTTCCATCTCATGCGCGCTGGTCAGCCTGATCCAGGCGGTCTGTGCCTGGGTAAACGGAGTCTGTTTCTCGGCTATTTTCCCCAGGATTCCGGAAAGTACAGCTGGGCTATCCTCAAGGCCGTCAGCCACGTCCAGAACCGGCAGGGATGCGATCTCACCCGGATGCATGGGGGCGATGACCTTGCCCTGTGCGTCTGCGAAATAGAGCCCGTCGCCCTGGCGAACCCAGAACATGGGAGTTTTTTCCACCACGCTGATGCGTAGCTTGTTTGGTAATTCACGGCGCACGGTGACAGACTGGACCCATGGATTGCCGGAGAGGTTCTCCTCCACTTCGCTGACATTCATGTCCAGGCAGTTGAGGCCAAGCCCTACGTCTCCGCTGTTCAGTATGTCGCCGTAAGTCAGCTTGCTGTTGCCGGTAACGTGAATTTCCTTGAGTTCGAAATATGGGTGCGAAGTGATGAAACGGTATCCGTACAGCAGCCCGACGCCGAGCACGGCGACAAAGGACAGGGTGAGCATGGTCATGATGATCTTCACCACGAACTGTCCGGCACCTGTCAGGGATTGGGTGGAACCGCGTTTTTTGCGCCTGATCGAGTTGCCGCGCTTGCTGCGTTTGCCGCCGAGATTGAGGCGACTTTGTTTGCCCATGGTCAGGGTGCTCATAGTACTATGACCTCCATTTCGAGGTTGATGCCATGTTGTTCCTTGACCGATGTGCGACCATGCTCGATGAGCTTGAGGGCATCTTTGCTGGTGCCGCCGCCGGTGTTGATGAGAAAATTTGCGTGGATATCGGAGAAGGCCATGCCGCCGAGCTTGAGGCCTTTCATGCCTGCCTGATCGAGGAGCATTCCAGCAGATTTGCCTTCGGGGTTCTTGAATACGCAGCCTGCAGATTTGGCAGTTACCGGCTGGGTGGCTTTCTTCTTGTCGTAATTGTCCTGCATGTTCTTGCGCACGATCTTGGGCGAGGATTCGGTCAGGGCCAGTTCCACTTCCCAGATCAGGCATTTGCCGCCGTGAATGCCGGGAGAAAAATGTCGATAGCCGAACACGCACTGGTCGGCGTTGAGCCAGAATAAACCTTGAGCAGGCGACCATAACTGGATGCGAGTGATCATGTCGCCGAATTCAACGCCGTAGGAACCGGCATTCATGGCGACTGCACCGCCTACTGAACCGGGGATGCCCGTGAGCCCTTCAAGACCAGACAGGCCAGCCATCTGCGCCCAGCCAAGCAGGCCGGGAAGTCTCTGGCCTGCGCCGCAGCGAACGATGAGCTTGTCTTCAACCTTTTCGATGCGCTCGGGGCCAGGAGGGGTCTCCACCCGGATGAGGGCCATGTCGAGTTGACCGTCAGGGGCCAGCAGGTTGCTGCCTTCGCCGATGACGAACGGCCTGAGGGTCTCGGTGGTGAGAAAGTTCCCCAGTTCATCGAGGTCACGACGATCACGCACTATGGCCTCGACCTCGGCGGTGCCGCCAAGTTCCAGGGTAGTGCGCTCGGCCAGCGATGGATTGGAGATAAGTTCTAGTGTCACTCTTGTTTCCTCTAGTCCTCGGTTTCGCTTGTTACTTCGTCTGTCGCTTCATCTGCTGATTCATCGGGCGTCTCGTCTTCCGGTTGTTCAAGCCAGTTTTCGCCGATCTGCCAGATGGAACCTGCGCCCTGAGTCATGAACAGATCACCGGGTTTCAGGGTGTCTTTCAAACGTTTTTCCAGAGCATCGAAGTCAGGGTAAAATTGCACTTTGGTTTCGGAGACTTGTTTGATGCCCTGTGCCAGTGACAGACCGCTCACTCCGGGAATCGGCGATTCGCTGGCGGGATAGATCTCAGTGAGCATCAGGAGATCGGCCTCCGCGAAGACCTTGCAGAATTCGCCGAACAGGGCCTGGGTCCGGGTGAAACGGTGAGGCTGGAAGGCCACGACCAATCGCCGGTCCGGGTAGCACGCCTTGGCGGTGGTCAGGTTGGCGAGAATTTCCGCCGGATGGTGCCCGTAGTCGTCTATGACCATGACGCCCTTGCGCTCGCCCTTGCGCTCGAAGCGACGGCCCACGCCGCCGAAATTGGCGAGACCGTTGATGATGTCTTCCTTGTCCAATCCGGCTTCCATGGCCACGCCGATGCAGGCCAGGGCGTTGAGGACATTGTGTGTGCCGGGTTGGGCCACAGTAACTTCGCCCCATTCCTCGTCGTCGAGGTAGACCTTGAACAGGCTTCGCAGGTGAGAGCTGATGATTTCGCCGCGCAGCCTGTTTTTCGGACCGAGCCCGTAAGTCAGGCAGGGACGCTTGATTTCGGGCAGGAGTCGTTGAACGCCTTCGTCGTCGCCGCAGACCACGTTCATTCCATAAAAGGGAATGGAGTTCATGAACGTGGTGAAAGCCGTATCGATGGCGTCCAGATCCGGATAGAAATCCATGTGGTCCTTGTCCACGTTGGTGACCACGGTGATGATCGGGGATAGGAGCAGGAAAGAACCGTCGGATTCATCTGCCTCGGCGAGAAGGTAATCGCCTTCGCCCAACCGGGCGTTGGAGCCGTATGTGTTCAGCTTGCCGCCGATGATGACGGTCGGATCGGCGTTTGCTTCGGTGAAAATTGTCGCCAGTAGTGAGGTGGTTGTCGTCTTGCCGTGAGTTCCGGCAACCGCGACTCCGGTGCGAAGACGCATCAGTTCGGCCAGCATCTCGGCACGCGGGATGATGGGAATTCCGCGCTCGCGGGCTTCCACCAGCTCCGGGTTTTTGTCCGGGATGGCCGTGGACTTGATGAGCACGTCGGCCTCGCCAAGGTTGTCGGTACCATGGCCGATGAAGACGTTGGCGCCAAGCTGCTCGAGTCTCCTCACGGATGACGAGGCAGCCATGTCCGAGCCGGTAACGTTGAAACCCATGTTGATGAGTACTTCCGCGATACCGTTCATGCCGGAACCGCCGATACCCACCATGTGGATGTTGTTCACCCGCGCCCGCATGGCGGGACAAGCTTCGCCGCCGATGTTCAGGTATGGTCCTTGTGCTGCTGCCATAACTTACTCCTCCGCCTTAGGCGGCAATGGCCTCCAGGCCAGCCGCTATATCCGCAGCCGCGAATTCCTTTGAGAATCCGCGTGCCGCAATTTCCATGTCTTTCAGCCGCCCGGTATCTTCGAGCAGTTCAAGGGCCGTGGTCGCTAGCTTCTCTCCGGTCAGGTTAGCCTGAGGGATGAGCTGCGCCGCGCCGATGTCCGACATGGCCTTGGCATTCATTGTCTGATGGTCGTGGGTGGCCTGGGGGAAAGGCACGAAAATGGCCGGAACCCCTGCCGCCGCTATTTCAAAGACCGTGGTTGCTCCGGATCGGCAGATGGCCAGATCGCAGTTCCCGTATTCGGTCGCCATATCCTCGATAAATTCTTTCACCTGCGCCGGGTCCGCCTTGGCGGTCTCGTATGAAGCGCGTGTCCTTTGGAAATCCAGTTTGCCGGCCTGATGGACCAACTCCACGCCCGCTCCCATGAGCATGGGCAGGGCCTGAATGATCGCATCATTGATGGGCCGCGCTCCCTGGCTGCCGCCGAGAATAAGAACGCGCTTGCCGGAAGTGCGTTCTTTGCGTTTGTCGGCAGCCTTGATGATTTCCGCCCGGACCGGGTTGCCGGTCAGGATGGTCTTGGCTGTGGAGAACACGCCAAGTGCGTCCGGGAAGCTCAGGAAAACTCGTTTGACCATCTTGCCTAGAACTTTGTTGGTCACGCCGGGTACGGAGTTCTGCTCGTGAACGGCTGACGGGATGCCGAGCAGGCAGGCTGCCACCACCGGGCAGAATCCTGCGTAGCCGCCAAAACCGATGACTGCGTCCGGGCCGAACTTTTTCACTGCGGCGATGGCCTTGGGTACACCCTTGCCGAGCCAGCCGACGCCGGTGACGAGGCCGGATACGCCGCGTCCCATGATGCCCTTGGCCGGGAGTTCCTGAAATTCGAGACCATGCTTGCGGGCCAGGTCACCTTCGGGGCCGGAGCCGCCCATGAAGAGTATTTCCACGCCGAGATTGCGCCTCTTGAGCTCATTTGCCACGGCCAGTGCCGGGAAGATGTGGCCGCCGGTGCCGCCTGTGGTCAGTATTACTTTTTTTAACGTCATGACTTCATGCTCCTCGATAGATTGAGGAGAATGCCCGCACAGATAAAAGAGACTGTCAGGCTGGAACCGCCGTAGCTGATGAATGGCATGGCGACGCCCTTGGGAGGTACGGTGCCGAGTACTACGGCCAGATTGAGGACCATGCCGAGCGCGAGGATGCAGGTGATACCGAAGGCGGTGAATCGATCCTGCAGGTCTTCCTGTTTCAGGGAAACGCGGAAGGCTCGCCACAGGAAGAATCCGATGGCGCAGAAGAAGAGTGACATGCCGAAGAAGCCGAGTTCTTCGCCGACCACGGCCATGATGAAATCGTTGTGTGCTTCCGGCAGGAAGAAGAGCTTCTGTTTGCCTGCGCCGATGCCGGAACCGAATATCTGTCCTGAACCGAAGGCGTAGAGAGATTGCACCAACTGGTAACCTTCGTTCTGGGCCGAGGCGAAAGGATCGAGGAAGGCGGTCCAGCGTTTGAAGCGGTAGGGGGAAGACGAGATGAGCAGCCAGCCCGCGCCGGTGGCGAATATGAGCGAGATGAACAGGTAACTGAACCTTGTGCCGCCCACCATGCACATGAAGAAGAGCAGTCCAGCCAGAACTACAGCCCCACCGAAATCAGGCTGGAGCAGGAGCAGGCCACACAGGAACCCGGTGACGATGAACGGCGGCAGGAAACCTACTGAGAAGGTCTTCACGAGGTCCTGCTTGCGAGCAAAGAAATATGCGAGATATAGGACAAGCGCGATCTTGGCGTACTCCAGCGGCTGGAGGTTGACCGGTCCCATCTTGATCCAGCGGCTGGCTCCGTTGACGTTGATGCCAAGTGGGGTGAGGCAGAGACCGAGCAAGATGATGGCCATTGCAACCCAGATGTAGGTCATGCCGTAGAGCAGACGCTTGGGCATCTGCATGCAGGCGAGCATTCCGGCCAGTCCGACGCCGGTGAACATGAGCTGGCGTTTGAAGAAGTAGTATTTATCCGCGTACACGCGCTCGGCCATGATGCCCGAAGAAGACAAGACCATGATCAGGCCGAATCCGCCGAGAAGCAAGGTGGTGGTCAGCAGCCAGGGATCTATCTGGCCGAGTGTTGCGGAAGAGCTCTTTTTGCCGAGTCGTTTATTCATTGAGCCCCTCCACGACACGTTTGAAATCGTCACCGCGCTCGCCGTAGCTTTTGTACTGGTCAAAGCTCGATGTGGCCGGGGAAAGTAAAACTACGTCTCCATTTGCAGCGTCGTCGGCCTGTCGTTTGACTGCTGCTTCAAGGGTTTCGTCCCATGTCACGGTAAATGCTTTTTTGAGTGTGTTTTCGAAGACCTCGCGGCTGCCGCCGAACAGGCCTACGTGAATCACGGAGTCCTTGACGATCTTCGCGAATGTCTCAACGTCGCCGCCTTTCCAGACGCCGCCCATGAGCAGGCGAACCGGGCGGTCAAAGGATTTTACTGCCGCAATAACTGCATCGAGAGTCGTGGCCTTGGAGTCGTCCACATAGAGGACGCCGTTCACTTCGGCTACCGGCTCGATGCGGTGTGAGAGCGGCTTGAATTCACGGATGGCTTCTGCGGCCTGGGCCTCGGTGACGCCGAAATGTTTCACGGCCTGCCATGCGGCTTCGACATTGGAGCGATTGTGTTCGCCGGGAAGATTGGGGGCTTCAAACCTGTCGGTGGGGCCGAACCATTCAACGCGGGCGTTAGTGAAAGGCTTGTCGTCGATGATGTCGCGCAGGCTTTCATGCATAAGCGCGGTGTCCTCGCCAGTCATGCGGTTGAACATGAGCAGCTTGGCGTCGAGGTATTCATCCATGTCGTCGTGGTAGTCGAGATGGTTGGCCGCGAAATTGAGGAACACGCCAACGTGCGGCTTGAACAGTCGGCAGTTCTGGAGCTGGAAGCTGGAAACCTCGAGCACGATGATCTCGGCCTGCTCCATGTCCAGCAGGTATTCGCAGAGCGGAACGCCGATGTTGCCGCCGGTGAACGTCTTTTTGCCGGCCTTTTCGAGAATTTCGCTGACAATAGTGGTGGTCGTGGTTTTGCCGTTGGTGCCCGTGATGGCGAGGACCGGGGATTCGATGAACCAGGAGGCCAGTTCCAGTTCGGCCACGATCTTGCGGGCCGGAATCCCTTCCAGCGCGTCGGCCATCTTCTTTACCGGAACTCCGGGGGACATGACGATGATGTCCGCGTTATCGAAGTGTTTCTTCTTGTGCGGGCCGGTGATGAGCTTCACTTTGCCCTTGAGATCGCCAAGCACGTCTTCGGTCACGTCCTCGTTTCGGTCGACTACGCACACGTTGGAGCCCAGCACGTCGAGCAGTCTTGCTGCCGCGATGCCGGAACGGCCAACACCCACTACCACGGCTTTCTTGCCTGATAGAATGCGTTGTTCGATGAAACTCTGGACGATACGGTTCACGATTTACCTCAGTTTCAAGGTTGAAAGGGCCATGAGCGCCATCAGTATTGATAGAATCCAGAACCGGACGATGATCTTGGATTCCGGGATGCCTTTTAGTTCGAAATGGTGATGGAGCGGGGCCATCTTGAATATCCGCTTGCCGCCGGTCAGCTTGAAATATCCCACCTGAAGGATGACCGAGAGGGTCTCGAAGACGAACACGCCGCCCACGATGGCGAGCAGGAGTTCCTGTTTGGCGAGAACTGCCACGAAGCCAAGTGCGCCGCCGAGACCGAGAGAACCGACGTCGCCCATGAAGACCTGTGCGGGGTGAGCGTTGAACCAGAGGAAGCCGAGGCCCGCGCCGACCATTGCTCCGCAGAAGACTGTTACCTCGCCGATGCCCTGAATGTTCTGCACTGACAGATATTCGGCCATGCGGGCGTGGCCGGACACGTAGATGAAGATGGCGAAGCAGGCCATGGCGACAACCATGGGGCCGATGGCCAGGCCATCCAGTCCGTCGGTGAGATTTACCGCGTTTGATGCGCCGACCATGACGACCATTGCGAAGGGTAGATAGAACCACCCCAGGTCGGGATTGAAATTCTTGAAGAACGGCACGGATAACTGGGTGGAATATGCCGGTTCCTGAATGAGCAGGGCGATGGCCGCCAGGGCCACGGTGCATTGGAAGAAGAACTTGGCCTTGGCCGAAAGTCCTTCGTTCTGCTTCTTGACTACCTTGATGTAGTCATCCGCGAAGCCGATGGCGCTGAATCCGGCGAATACCAGCAGGGTCAGCCAGACGTATGTATTGGTCAGGTCGCCCCAAAGTAGAGTGGATACGGAGACGCTGATGAGGATCATGATCCCGCCCATGGTGGGCGTACCTTCTTTGGCCTGATGCTGGGGTCCGTCTTCGCGGATGTACTGGCCGCACTTGATGCGCTTGAGCCAGCGAATCATGGCCGGGCCGAACACGATCGAGATGATGAGCGCGGTCAAAAGCGCCCACACCGACCTGAAGGTGATGTAGCGGAAGACGTTGAGAATGCCGACGTCAGTACTAAGTGGTACAAGCAGATTATATATCAAGCGGTGCCTCCTTGTGCGCCATCTGTGCTGCCGAGTTCACGGCACAGGGCGTTGGCGAAATCTTCCATTTTCAGTGAACGCGATCCCTTGACGAGGACAACTGCCTCTTCAAGTTTCATCTCGCGCCACTCTTCGATAAATTCATCCGGGTTGGTCAACTTGGTGAGCTTCCCGTTATCCAGTCCGACAAGTACGTCGTCTGTGTAGTCTCCCCTGTAAAACAGGGCCTTGGGTGCGATGCCCTTGATCAGCTTCCCAAGTTCCTCGTGGTGCATTTTTGCTTCTGCGCCGAGCTCGCGCATTTCTGCGAGCACCAATACCAGTGGTCGATTTCCCGCTATCTCGGCGGCGGTCTTGATGGACCGATCCATGGAGAGCGGGTTGGCGTTGTATGTGTCGTCGATGACAAGCGTGGTGCCGATGGCCTTGCAGCAGAATCGTTGACTGTCGGCCTGAATGGATTGGACACCTTTGATGACGTCGTCGCGAGTCAGACCCAGTTGGTGGGCAATAGCTGCGACGCAGGCCAGGTTCTCGGCGTAGTGTTCGCCAAAGAACGGGGCCGCAAATTCTCCGTCGCCCTCTGGGGTCCGAAGCCGGAAGAGTCCCCTTCCTTCGGCTTCGGCCCCGAGGTACGAGGCAACGTAGGAGGTGTTGTTGCCGTCGACGGTGGAAAATCCGATGGGCGCGTCCACGATCTCGCAGGCTGCGTCCCAGAGAAGGGGGTAGTCCTTGCTGATGATGGCTGAGCCGCCCTGACGCAGGTATTTGAGCAAGATGGTTTTTGCTTCTGCTACGCCTGCCTCATCGCCCAGACCTTCCAGATGGCCGGGGCCGATGTTGGTGATCACGGCGATGTCCGGGCTGGCGACAGGGGCGAGCTCTTCCATGTCGCCCTTGACCGAGATGCCAAGCTCCATGATCCACAGTTCCTGCTCGGCGGTTGCCTTGAGCATGGACATGGGCAGGCCGATCTGGTTGTTGAAGTTGCGGTAGTTCTTGGCGGTGTTGAACTTTTGTGAAACCACGGCGTAGAGCATTTCCTTGAGCGTGGTTTTACCCGCCGTGCCGGTAACGGCGATCAACTTGGAACCGCACATGTCGCGCCAGCATGCAGCGATGCGTCCTAGAGCTTCAGTTGTGTTGCGAACCATGATCACAGGCGTGTCGACCTCATCGAGAATGCGTGAGGCGATGATGCCGACGGCCCCGTTCTTTGCTACCTGACCGGCGAATTCGTGACTGTCGAAATTCTCGCCTTCGATGCAGATGAACAGGTCGCCTTTCTCCACAGTGCGACTGTCCGTCTGCACCGTGCGAATGGAGATATCCTGGTGGCCCTCTTCGGCCATGCCGCTCAAGCAGCGTTCCACATCAGCCAGCGTCAAATTCACATTGTTTCCTTTATTGCCTGTTCGACCGCTTCCTTGTCTGAGAAGTGGATGGTTTTGCCGCCGATCTCCTGGTAGTCCTCGTGCCCTTTGCCTGCGATGAGCAGGACGTCGCCGGGCTGCATTTCGTAGATGGCCATGATGATGGCTGTCTGACGGTCTGCGTGCTCCAGTACCTTGGGTGCACGGGCGAGTCCGGGGCGGGCGTCAGCCATGATGTCTTCCGGTTTCTCGCCGCGGGGATTGTCCGAAGTGAGTACGGCTACGTCGGCGTAGCGGGCTACGGATTCGGCCATGAGCGGGCGTTTGGCGCGATCGCGCTCTCCGCCACATCCGAACACGGTAATCAGTCGGTTGAAGTCGAGGCCCTTCAGGGTGTGCTGGACGTTTTCCAGCGCGTCCGGGGTGTGGGCGTAGTCCACGAAGATGTCGAGGCCCTTGTCGTTCATGACCCGCTCCAGACGTCCCGGTACACCGGGGAAATCCTTGAGGCGGCGCATGTCCTTGCAGTTGAGGCCCAGTTGCAGGCCGACGGCCTGAGCGGCCAGCAGGTTCATGGCGTTGAAGGCACCGATGAGCGGCGAATGAATGTTCCAGCTCTTGCCTTTGAAAGAGGTTTCAATCTCCATACCCTGGCCGGTCATGGACAGGATGCGTCCCTGAACCATGGGTTTGTCGCCCACTTCGTGGCGTACGATGGAGGTGTCGCCGATGCCGTAACCGATGCCGTCATCGCAGTCTGCCAGGAGAATGCGACCGTAGGGGTCGTTGAAATTGAGGATGTTGGCTTTTCTCGGGCGGGGGTAGTCCTTGAAAAGCATGGCCTTGGCCCTGAAATACGCGTCCATGTCGCCGTGGTAATCAAGGTGGTCCTGAGTGACATTGGTCAGCACGCCTGCGTCGAAATCAAGACCGGCAACGCGGTACTGATCAAGAGCGTGGGAAGAGACTTCCATGATCGCCACATCCACGTCAGCCTTCTTCATGTTGTAGAGCAGCTCGTGGACCATCCAGCAATCCGGGGTGGTCAGCGGGGCGGCCATTTCGAAGCCGGGCCAGCGGTAGTTGACCGTGCCGAGCACTCCTACTTTGAGGCCTGCCGAGGCCAGCAGGTGTTCAATGATATAGGAGGTGGTAGTTTTGCCGTTGGTGCCGGTAATGCCTACCAATTTGATATCGCGATCCATTACCTGGAAATGCGCGCGAGCCAGTTCGCCGAGGGCGACTGCCGGGTTCTCGTGGTAGATAGCCAGGGCCTTATCTTCCACTATGGCGGAGACCAGATCGCGGGCCGCTTCCGGTGCGACTATGTATTTCGCTCCATTGTCCAGCGCGCTGGGGATGTAATCTATCCCCCTGACGGCAGTTCCGGGCATGGCCACGAAACACTCACCGGGTTGGATTTTGCGCGAATCAGTGCGCACAACGAGGCCTTTTTTCGCCTTTTTGAGCAGCGCTTTGAAAGTCATAACGCCCCGTTCCTTGTCCTTGTTTTTCCCACTAGGAGAGCCAGAGAACAAAAACATCATCAGCTCCCTCCTTCATTTGGTCTTCGGGCCAGGGTTGCCCCGCTTCGGGCTTCTGTCCTTTGACCGTCATGCCCTGTCCTTTGAGCACAGGGACGATTCCTTTCTTCGCTAATAGTTCCAATGCCCGACGGACGGGCAGACCTTTTATGTTGGGGACCTTGTCCGTGACAGCGTGCGGTTTGGGAGTGGCGACTGCCCCGATCATTGGTTCGTTTGCCAGGACGTCCACGGGGACGGTCTCGGCGACTGTGGTGTCGAGAGTTTCGGACAGTTTGCCGTGGTATGCCAGGGTTCGCACGGTCACTTCGCGGCAGACCGGGGCGGCGACCATGGAGCCGTAGTTGGCCTTTTGCGGTTCGTCGATCATGGTGATGACTAGCAGTTCAGGCTCTTCGGCCGGCACCATGGCTACGAAAGATGAAAGATATTGATCACCGTAGCCGCCCTTGGCCGCTTTCTGGGCCGTGCCCGTCTTGCCAGCCATGGTGATGCCGGGGATCAGTGCGCTGCGACCTGTGCCGTCCTCGTGGACCACGTCCTTCATCATGGAGAGCACGGTGGCCGCAGTTTCGGGGCTGAATACCTGAACGGATGTGTTCTTGCGTTCAGCGTCGGGCAACCTGATCAGGTTCAGTTCCTTGGTGGTGCCGCCGTTGGCGATGCAGAGATATGCTCTGGCCATTTGCAGGGCGGTGGTGCCGATGCCCTGACCGAAGCTGATGGCTGCTAGATCAACGCTGGTCCATTTTTTAGCTGGCATCATGATGCCGCGGGATTCTCCGGGCAGGCCGATATTCGTCTTTTCGCCGAAGCCGAGTTTGCTCAGGTAGGAGTGATACACACCTGCGCCCATATCCATGCCGATCTTGGCAGAGCCGATGTTGGAGGAGTAACGCAGCACCTTGTGAGCGGGCAGCCACTTCTCGGGATGAGTGTCGCGGATGGTCTTGCGGGCCACTTTCCAGCGACCGTTTTCACAGTCGATGAGCGTATCCGGTTTGATCACACCTTCTTCCAGGGCGGCGGCGAACATGAGCGGCTTCATGGTGGAGCCGGGTTCGTAGACATCCGTTAGGGGGCGCAGTCTGCGCTGGTCGGCTTTGGAGGTCCGGACTGTGTTGGGATTGAAGAATGGCTGGTTGGCCATGGCCAAAATATCGCCGGACTTCACATCAACTACCAGGACGATACCGGCCCGGGCGTCATATTTGGAAATGGATTTTGCCAGTGACTGCTCAGCTGCATGTTGGATATGCGTGTCGATGGTCAACCGGATGTCCAACCCGTTGATGTCCATTTCGCGGCCTTGGGCATCTAGGTAGAGCCGTTGGCCCTTGGCATCGCGCTGGACCACGAACTCCGCCTTGCCCGGTTTCATGCGCTCGTTGTAAACGAGTTCGATGCCTTCGCGGCCCTTGCCGTCGATGTCGACGAAGCCAAGGACCTGCCCGGCCAGATGGCCGTTGGGATAAATTCTGGAAAATTCGCTAGTCAGGCGGATGCCTTTAAGTTTGGCCTTGGTGACGGCAACGGATTCCCTGTCGGTGACCTGTCGTTTGATCCAGACGAACTTCTTCTTGGAGGCCAGCTTCTTCCTGACTGTGGTTCTGGTGAGCTTGAGGGTCTTGGAAAGAAAGTTGGTTGCACTGTCGATGTCGGTGATCTCAAAGGGACGGGCATAGACTGACTTCGCCTCCACGCTGGTGGCGAGCATCTGTCCATTGCGATCGAAGATACGGCCACGCTCGCCGTATTCATACTCGGCGGCAAGGCTTTGCTTCGAAGCTCTGTTTGAGAGAGAGTCGCCGTCATGGAGCTGGACCCATCCGGCCCTGACCCATAACCCGGCAAACGCAATCGCGAACAGGGCCATGACTAGCCCTATCTTGATCCCGCTATGATCGGTGCGTCCTTGTTTTCCCTTTGCCATCGTCTTCCCTGTGTTCCCACTGTGCGACGCTTATTAGGGAAATAAGCTTCGCTAATTGGCTATGCGTCGGATTTGACCCGGCGCGGCCACACCCAGGCTGTGTTGCCCGGCGAGTCGCTTGAGTTGGTATGGTGAAACCAGGTTGTTCCTCTCAACCGTCAGCTTCACTGCCAGATCCTCTTTCTGGCCCAAACTCTTCTCCATCTTGCGCAGGTCGTATGCCACGTCCATGCGTTCGATGTTCAACCATACCGCTCCCAAACCAAGTGACAGCGCAGCACCCAGCAGGGTGAGCGTCATCCAAAGGAGCGTTCTGTCGGCTTTACTCATGCTTCTTCTCCGTTCGGTCCGAGCTTCTCTGCAACCCTGAGCTTGGCGCTCCTGGCACGGGGGTTCTCGTTCCTTTCAGCTTCAGATGCGATTAGCGGTTTTTTCGTCAGCACTTTCACTTCGGGAACACCGTTGCAGGTGCAGTGAATCTGATGCGGGGGGCATTTGCACCCCTTGGCGGCATCCCGAAATGAGTGCTTCACGGCCCTGTCCTCCAGGGAGTGAAACGAAATAATTGCTACTCTTGCGCCCGGTTTAAGGCGTCCGACTATGGTTTTAAGGTAGTACTCGAGTTCCTCAGTTTCCCTGTTGACCGCTATTCGCAGTCCCTGAAAGGTCCGGGTTGCCGGATGATTGCGTGCTGTGTGACGCATCTTCGGCGGGTAGGCCAACCTCACTATCTCGGCCAATTGAAGCGTTCTCGTGATCGCTTCCTTATCCCTTGCTCTCAGTATTGCTGACGCTATCTTTCCGGCCAGGGGGTCTTCCCCGTAGACTCGGATGATCCGTGCCAGCTCTCCGTGTTTCAACGTGTTGACCAGTTCTTCCGCTGAAGAGTCGGAATCGGATCCCATGCGCATGTCCAGTGGACCGTCATTGATGAAGCTGAATCCTCTATCGGCTTCATCAAGTTGCAGGGATGAAACGCCGAGGTCCAGGACCGCGCCGTCTATCGTTTCCCAGTCAAGCTCATCCAGGGCGTCCTCAAACTGGGAGAATGGCAGGTGGAACAGATGAACACTGTCTTTGAAATCCACCAGGCGCTTTCTTGCGAGCGCCAAAGCCTGTTCGTCCCGGTCAAGCCCGATAAGCTCAGCCGTGCCGCCTGCCGCTTCCAAAAGCGCCAGACTGTGACCTCCCATGCCCAGAGTGCCGTCCATATAACGACCACCCGGCTTGGGCCGAAGCCACTCAATCACTTCATGTAAAAGAACCGTTTTGTGTAATGATGCAGGATCCGTCACGTTCACCTTCCTATTAGAAGGGGAGGGTGACGTTGTTTTCTGCCAGCTCTGTGGACACGTCGTAGTCCTCGTCGAGCAGACGTTCGAAGCTTTCGGCCGACCAGATCTCAAACCGCTTACCAGCTCCCATGATCACCACATCCTTCTCCAGCTTACCGCTCTTGCGCAGGTGCGCGGGAATGGCGATGCGCCCCTGCTTTCCCACAAGCGTTTCGGTGTAGCCGGAGTTGAACAGGCGAATGGTGTTCTGGAGTGCGCGGCTGGGCGTCTTGACTTTCTCAAGTTCGCCTTCGAGACGGGTCCATTGTTCCGGGGTGATGCCGATGACGTGTTTATCGTAAATGGTCAGCACAATGACCGCGTCCGGCAATTCGGCGCGAATCAAATCCCGGAAATCGGGCGGCAGTATTAGCCGACCTTTTTCATCCAGGCTTCTATGTGCATGACCTCTAAACTTCATCTGTTCCCCCGGAGCTAACCTTTGCTCCACCTTCTTACACATTAAACACACTAAATTCCACTTATTCCCACGTGTGCGTCAAAATCAAGGGAAAGTCAACCATCGGCGCGAAATAGATTGGTAAAAAAACGCGAGTCTAATTGATTTTTTTTTGCCACGGGCCTAAGCTCCAATACGTGTGGACAAAGACACTTTTTGTAAAAGTCAGTAATTTCAGTAAATAACACCGAATAGTGTTCGGTATGCGCCAGGAACCGACGTTCGAGCAGCGTCAAAGCGCAAATTTGGAGGGGATTCATGGACAGGCACATAAAAATCATCGCGACGTTGGGACCCGGAACAGAGACATATGAAGCCGTCAAGGATCTGGTCGATTCAGGATCCAAGGTTTTCAGGCTCAATTTCTCCCATGGCGGTCGCGAATTCTTTGAGAAAATGGTCGCCATTATTCGCAGACTGGAAGATGAGACCGGCCTTACGCTGACGGTTCTTCAGGATCTCTCCGGGCCGAAGATTCGTACCTGCGACGTCGGTCTTGGAACATTCGAGGTTAACAAGGGGACCGAAGTCCTGCTTGGAACTGCCGAAAAGTACGAAGGCACCGACGAGCCATTCATCTGTCTGGATATCCCGGAAATGTTCGAGGGTGTGAAAGAGGGCGACCCCGTCGCTCTGGGTGATGGTGTGATCAGGTTCAAGGTGGTCAGGATAGAAGAAGAAAATCTTATTCGCCTGAAAGCCATCAACTCCGGAATATGCCCTCCAAGAAAAGGTATTACCTTTCCCGGCATGACCACACCGCTGGCTCCGCTTACCGAAAAGGACAAGGCTGACCTCGCCATCGGCATGGAACTCGGGGTGGACGTGGTGGCCATGAGTTTTGTGCAGAAACCCGAAGATATTTGTAACCTGCGTGCCGAAATGATCCAGTACGGCAAGCGGGTTCCCATCATCGCCAAGCTTGAGCGTGTTGCCGCTTTGGAATGTCTGGATGATATTGTGCATGAAGCCGATGGCATCATGGTCGCTCGCGGTGATCTCGGGCTGGAACTCGACCTGGCTCAATTGCCGGTGGCGCAAAAGAGAATCATCAAGGCGTGCAACAAGGTCGGCAAGCCGGTCATCGTGGCTACCCAGATGCTTCTGTCCATGGTCAATTCACCCATGGCAACGCGTGCAGAAACCACTGATGTGGCCAACGCAATCCTGGATGGGGCTGATTGTGTCATGCTTTCCGAGGAGACCGCAGTCGGCCAATATCCCAGTGAAGCGGTTCGGTTCATGCGTGAGATTGCCTACGAGATCGAGGAATTCATGTTTGAATCAGGTTTGATAAACATCTCCAAGGAAGGTGACAAGGAACATCCATCCACTTTCCTGGCCCACGCCGCAGCCATGCTGGCAGGTAAAACCAATGCCAAGGCCATCGTCTGTCATTCCACCTCGGGAGCGACCACGCGAATCCTGTCTTCCTGTCGACCAGCACAGTCCATCTATGCATTGAGCACGGATTCCACTGTACGGCACTTCACAAATCTGTCATTGGGAGTTATTCCTGCGGTTCCTCTGGATGTTATTGATGATCATCAGGAGCGGGCAGAAGTATTTGTTCGTCAGTCTCCGGTCTTTGACGAAGGGGACATTGTTATAGTAACAGCGGGGCAGCCTGAAAAGGGCAAGTCCGTGACCCAGACCAATGTGGTCAAGCTGTATGAAAAGCTTAGCAAAGAAGTGAGTTAATGAGTTCAAAGCAGAAACATGACATTCCTGATGGCCTCAATGAGGAATACTACCAGATAAGCGGAGACATCCTCGGAAGCTTCAATAAATACCGGCCCCCTTTGAACATCTTCAAGTTCAAAGAAGATGTGGCTCGTATCATGCCTTATTACAAGGTAGGGGAGCGGCTGACCAACGAGATGGTGGAAGAGCTTGCTACCTTGACCAAGGAAGGATTGATCTTCGTCTCCCGCGACGATCACCCTGTCTATGTCAAACATATCAGTTACCAGCTTGATCTCGTCCTGGTGGATGGCAATCTCAAGGAAAAAGAGATCGCCGACATCTTTACCCAGGCGCTGACTCGCAAGATGAAAGAATTCTTCGATCAACCCGTTCCCGTGGTTTTCGAAAAACTATGGGTGGATCTGATGGTGCTCACCGAATATCTTTATGAAGATATTCGTCGTACTCGCGCTCTTGCCCGACGTTTGCATGAAGATCATTCCCTTGAGAATCACAGTGTTAACTGCGGATTCCTTGGGCTGGCCCTTTTGGGCAAGATCAGGGAGAAGAATTTTGATGCTGGCGTCAAGCGCAAGTACTTTGACCGGCTGGCGGCCGGATTGTTCCTCCACGATCTAGGCATGGCCAAGGTGCCGCCGTTCATTCGGACCAAGGATAAGCCTCTGACCGGTGATGAGCGAACCAAGATCAATACTCATACCAAGACTGGCTATGAGATGCTCAACAAGCTCAATCTCAAGTACGCCGAAATCGAGCAGTGCGTTACCGAACATCACGAGAGGATGAACGGCTCCGGCTATCCGCTGAAGAGTTCAAATATGGACTTCCCCGGCAGACTTTGTGCTGTGGTCGATTCCTTTTGCGCCATGATCGCCAATCGCCCCTATAGCGAGGGACTGCCGTACCTCCAGGCGGCTACCGATCTGGCTGGTGACGGTCGATACGACAAGGAGATCACCAAGGCCTTGCAGTTGTTGCTAGTGGTCGACATGAAAATGAAACCCTAGCAGGCAGGCTGTTGAAAAAGGCCCGATTGCGTCGTTGCGGATGCAAACGCAAACCCTCACGTAGGAAGACTACGCTTCGATCTTGCTTTTACATCCGCGCCTAGCACTCGAACCTTTTTGAACAGCCTTTGAAAAAGAAAAGGCAGATTGTATCGTCGTGGATGCAAACGCACTTTTTGAACTGATCAGTTTATAGTAAATTGAAAAGCGGCCCGCTCCAAATGGAGCGGGCCGCTTTTATTTTAAGTGTTGTCGAGTGAGTCTAAAAGACCCGGACCATGTCGCGGGTCATCTCGCGGTAGACGTCGGTGACGTAGACCACGCCCATGACCTTGTCGGCTTCCATTACCAGCGCCCAGTCGCGGCGGGATTTGAGGAAGGTGTCGAGCACGAGCAGGATCGGCTCGTTGGGCTTGAGGATCGGCGGATTCCTGATGATGTAGTCGTCGAGCCTGAGCTGGGTGCAGATCAGGCAGGCGTTGGCGAACTGCTGATCCCAGTCGACCTCTCCGTCGGACTTGAGATTTTCATCCTTGAGTACCGACTGTTTGACGGCCTTGAAAAGTTTCCAGAGATTGATGGCCCCGACCAGTTTCCCGGCCTTGTTCTTGACCACGACTACCTGAGAGTCAGGCGCTTCCTTCATGGCCGAGCGCATGACGCGGATGGTCTCAGCCAGGCTGGCGTCGTCCTGTACTGTAGGATATTCGTCGCGCATCATGTCCCAGGCGCGTTTTCTGAGCATCATAATAGTATCTCCTGATATGCTATTAGTTCGAGCTTCTCTTGCTCTCATATCTATCTGCTCTGGATTTATTTGTCCATATCATACGCAAGCTTGATATGAAGATACTTGACTTGGGTGACAAAGATGCCGACATTCGTCCCATGAGAAAACAAATCACCACACTGCTGGCTTTGGTGGCGTTCATGCTTGTGACCGCTCCTTTTGCCCATGCGGCATTCCCCGTTCCATTCGGGCCGGGCGAGAAATTGACCTATGAGATTCACTGGACGTTCATCCACGCAGGTGACGCTGTGCTTGAAGTCATGCCCGATACCGAGATGAATGGCGTCCAGGCCCGCCACTTCAAGGCCACGGCCAAGACCGTCCCCTGGGTGGATAAGATCTACAAAGTCCGTGATACTATGGATGCCTGGACCAATATGGATGTCACCCATGCTCTCAGGTATAAGAAGGACCAGAACGAAGGTACTTATCACAAGAATGTGGACCTGATATTCGACAAGGAAAAGAACCAGTCCCTGCGTTATGTTCGCGGGGATCTGAAGCATACTCTCGATCAGCCCGAGTCCGTGTTCGATCCCATGTCCATACTCTACAGTTTTCGCAAGCAGATCATGTACAAGACAATGAAGTTTGGAGCCCATGTTTCCGATGGCAAGAAGAGCGTTGTCGGAGAGGCATACGTTGAGGACGTGGAAGACGTGGAAACGCCAATGGGTGTGATTCGCGCTTTCCGGGTTCGGCTCGACATCAAGCATCTGTCCGGCGTGTTTAAGAAGAGTAAGGATGCCGAGCTTCTCGTCTGGTTCTCTGCTGACAAGCGTCGCATTCCGATCAGAGTCCGTTCAAAGGTAAAGGTCGGTCACTTTTCCCTTGAGTTGGTTGACTATCAGCCACCGACTGCAAAGGCTTCGGACTCTGCTGGCCGTTAAAAAAATCGATGAAAGAGATTCGATTTTAGCGCTGCACTTGCCCATTATGAGGTGTTGCGAAAAACTTTTGTGACTTGGAAGATATTTAATATAATAGTGCCCTGTCTCCTTCTCCGGGAGACAGGGCGCTTTTTTTGCCCGTTTTGAGTCGGGTGCCGGTTAAATTTATAAAAGGTTATTACTTGTTCAATCTTGTCAGTTGGTTGTTGGCTACTGTATAGTAGTCGACAGCGTTGAGGATATCGTAAGTTGCAAATCTATATTTCGAGGGCCAAGTGAGTAAGCTTTTTGGTGATTATATTCGGAAGAGAAGGGAGGCCTTGCGCAAGGGCAGTCCGGAATTTTCCATTCGAAAAGTCGCCAAGCGGATCGGTATCCATCATTCGTATCTGAGCAAGGTCGAGCGAGGTGAGCCTGCAACCCTTTCCGAAAAGAGAATCTTTGCCTTGGCCGAGGAACTGGGGGATGACCCGGAACTTCTGATGGCCATGAACGGCAAAATCTCCGAAGAAGTCCGTCGGGCCATATTCGAAAGTCCCGAACTTTTCTCCCGTCTGGTTCATTTGGTTAAGATTGATGCTCCCGCAGAGGGTAGTAGTGGTGATGCTGAATTGGCCGCTTTGCGGAGCCTGCGCGACATGTCTGTTATGAAGCTCGATACTGACATGCACGTTCTCTGGGCCAAGCCCGCTCCCCACTGGCCCGATGACCTTGTTGGACGCAAGTGCCATGATGCCTTGTTTGGAACGAGCGCTCCTTGTCCTGACTGTCCCGCCATACAAGCCATGGCCACCGGAGTTTATCACGCTGGTGAAATTAAGGACCACCATGGCGGTGCCTGGTTGGTCGGCAGCACTCCATTGATCGACGGAGACAACAAGTCTGATGGGTTTATCCATGTTGGTGTGGATATATCTCGCGGCAAAGAGCTTGAGCGGTTTCGGTCCGAGGCCGAGCGACTCATGTATCATGATATCAAATCGCCACTAGGTGGTATAATCAACATGGCCCGCAGTCTTCAGGACGACGGCAATCTTACCAGGGAGCAGGTTTCCTGCCTTGCTGTCCTTGCCCAGTCGGGTGAGCAACTCATGAGCCAGGTGTCCAGTTCCATGGACATTCATCTTATCGAGTCTGGAAAGCTGAAATACGCCCCGACCAAAGTAGATATAGCGACTCTGGTGCGTGATCTTGGGCAGAACATCACGTCTGAAGCCCGGTTCGCTGGCATTGATCTGGAACTCAGCCTGAATGGTCGCCCTCTTATGGATCACGACACGGTCTGGGCTGTGGTTGATAAAATAATGACCGCGCGTATGCTCGGCAACCTCACAGTTAACGCTTTTGAGGCCTCCAAGGTGGGGAATGTGGTTCGGCTTGAACTCGCTACAGACAAGAGCGTGTCAATCAGAGTAAAGAACCCTGATAGTATTCCTGAATCAATCAGGGATCGATTCTTCGAGAAGTACGCTACTAGTGGGAAAAGTAAGGGGCTGGGCCTTGGGGCATACGGTGCCAAGTTGATGGCCGAACTCATGGGTGGTTCAATTTCTGTTGAAAGCAGTGAGGACCGCGGCACGACCGTGACAGTCGCACTCCCTAGTTAGATATCCCTGTCAGTCGAATTTGCTTGTGCCATCCGCGTTCAGATCATAGACGCGGATTTTATTGCTGCGTGGAAATTCCCGTTTCAGGAGCGTCTTTAAGAGCTTGCGCATTCCCTTGATGTCTGAGGCGAAAGTCTCGGAGCGAAAGCCGTTTTCCGTGATGGTGAATGAATCATCTTCGTCGCGCCGGATGACCACCGACCGGTCGCGCTTGAAGGTCCGCAGGTCGATGCCACCACCGATGGGTAGCTTTTTGAGTCTGCTCAATATGGCGGGGATGGCGTTGGCCTTGTCGATCATCTAGATCTTCTTCCGAATGATGTGGATGTCTGCTTCGACCGGGCCGAGGTCGTATAGTCTGATCTTGGTTGAGCGAGGAAACTCTTTCTTGAACAATGCCTTGAGGAGCTTTTTCATCTTTCCAAGCGGCACCAGAAAGCGTTCCTCGAAGAAGCCCTTTTCCACCACGTCGAACTCATCTTCGCCAGTGCGTTTGATGACTACCGACCGGTTGCGCTTGTAAGTACGCAGGTCGATGGCATGTCCGAGAGGCAGCTTTTTGAGCTTTCGGAGAACGGTTTGCAGTGCAGTGGCCTTATCTATCATATACGTTAAGATAGACAGTCCGTACGATCCATGTCAAACGTGCGTCTCTGCATAGCTGTTGAATAGCTTGCAAGAAACAAAATTTATAAGTCCTGATGAACCTGGAGTTAGTTATGCCCATGAAGAAAGATAGCGTTATTGAATGCACCATTGAATCCCTGGCCTTTGGCGGTCGCGGCGTTGCCCGTGTGGATGGCATGGCTATCTTCGTGGCTGGCGCGCTTCCGGGCGATACTGTGTCGGCTCGAATTGTGAAAGCCAAGAAGCGTTTTGCCGAGGCTGTGACTGAAGAAGTCATCACGCCATCGGAGCATCGGGTAAAGCCGAAATGCGCTCACTTTGGCGAGTGCGGCGGTTGCGCCATTCAGGACCTTGATTACCCGGAGCAGCTTGTCCAGAAGGCGGCCCAGGTGGAAAGTTCCTTGTCCAGGATCGGCGGTGTTGATTCTGTTGTAATGGACGCGCCCATCGGTTCTCCCAATGTCTGGGGGTATCGCAATAAAATGGAATTTGCTTTCGAACGCCGCGAGGGCGGTTTGCAGCTCGGTTTGCGCAGCATTCTTCCCGCCGGGGAAAAGGGTCTTGCTCCGGTCCTCGATATCGAGGAATGCCACCTCTGCGCCGAGCGGGACGTGACGATCATGAAGGCAGTGCGCGAGTTCTGTCGCGAGTCCGGTGTCGCTGCATATAATCCCAAGACCGAAAACGGTTTCTGGCGGCACCTGGTCATTCGCCATACCTCTCTGGGCGAGATTCTGGTCCATGTCATCACTACACCTGACCGTCGGAAATATCCCCAGGTCGAGGCCCTTGGAGCGACCCTTGTGGACCGCTTCCCGGATATGACTTCCTTCACCCATTCGTCGCGCGTCAAACGCAGCACCATTGCTTACGGTGAGCAGGTCGAGTTCAGGCTCGGTACCAAAACACTGGAAGAAATGGTTGTGCACGGTGATCGCGAGGCCCGTTACCATATTTCTCCCAACGCATTTTTCCAGACCAATACAGCCGGTGCCGGAGAGCTGTTCGGCACGGTGGCCGAGTTCGGTGAATTCACCGGGTCCGAGACATTGCTCGATCTTTACTGCGGTTCCGGTGCCATAGGTCTTTTCCTGGCCGACAAGGTGAAGCGTGTCATTGGTTATGAGGCCAGCGAAGAGGCCATAAGCAAGGCGTGGAGCAGTGCCAAGCTCAATGATGTTACCAACTGCGAGTTCGTCGCTGAAGGTCTGGAGAAAGGCGTGAGGGGCATCAAGTCCCTGCCCAAACCGGACGTAGTCGTGGTGGACCCGCCGAGGTCCGGCATTCACGAAGACACGGCCGTGGCCATCCTCAAGCTTGCTCCGGCAATAATCATCGCCGTGTCATGCGATCCCGCGACCCTGGCCCGTGATGTGAAACGATTGTCATCCAAGTATGCGGTCAAACGTGCTCGTGCCGTGGATATGTTCCCGCACACCCACCACATCGAGACCGTGGTTTTGCTTGAGCGGGTGAATTAAGCCGTTATCTCGTTGCTTTTACCCGGCATTTTCGGCAAGCTCGAGCATTGAAGACTGATCAAACTGGAGCCGATAATGTCCGTCATCATCAGAAAAAGCCTGCTTGAACTCATATTCTCCGGCGCGTTCATGAAACGCTGGAACGACAAGTTGCGTCCCATGGAACTGGTCGAGGTGGACAAGCAGGGGCACAAGATGATCGTGGCCTGGCTGCTGTTTCTACTCAATTCACGAGACATGGATGTGGCCCGCAAGCGTGCGCTGGGCGAGGACATCGTCGAAGGTGGTTTGTTCGACTATCTTTATCGTCTGGTCATTACCGACATCAAGCCGCCGGTCTTCTATCGCATCAAGGAAAATCCCGACGATTATCGTACCCTGACCAACTGGGTGCTCGACAAACTCAGGCCGCGCATCATGCCGCTGGGTGATGATTTCATGAGCCGCATGAGCGAATATCTCATGCAGCCCGAGGACAAGGGGCTGGCCCGGCGCATCCTGCATGCCGCCCATCTTTACGCCAGCTACTCCGAATTCAAGCTGCTAAAGTCCATCAATACCATGGACCATGAATTGGCCGAGATCGAGGCCAGCTTCGTTGATCGCCTCAACGACATGCGTGACATTATCGGTGTTTCCGAGCTGCTCGACGAGGATTCCAATGTGCTGGGCAGTTTCGCGCGCATGTGCGGCCGACTCCGGTTCCAGAAGCGGTGGTCCCAGACTCCGCGCGTGCCGGAAACATCGGTGCTCGGCCACATGTTCATCGTGGCCGCCTATTCCTGGTTTTTCAGCATGGAAGTGGGGGCTTGTCGCGCCCGCAGCCAGAATAATTTCTTCTGTGGACTGTTCCACGATCTGCCGGAACTCCTGACCAGGGACATCATCTCCCCGGTCAAGGGTGCGTCTCAGGAGATCGGTGATCTCATACATGAATATGAAATGCGCGAACTTGATCGCGTGGTCCTCGCTCCGCTCAAAGAGGGCGGATATAACGATATCGCTGACCGTCTCGAATATTTCCTGGGTCTTGAGATCGGCAGCGAGTTCAAGGCGACCGTCAATCAGAACGGCGTTATCCGCGAAGCGTCTGACGAGCAATTGTTAGGCGAGTACAATCAGGATTCCCTTGATCCCAAGGACGGGCCTCTGTTGAAAGTCAGCGATTCGCTCGCTGCCTATATCGAGGCGCATACCGCTCTCAAGAATGGCATTTCGTCCGACCAGCTGCACCATGCGCTATATCGCATCCGTTTGCGCTACGACGAAACCCCGACTATCGCGGGAGTACAGGTCAGCGCCTTGTTGGCCGATTTCGATTAGTAGTGCTCCCAGCCCTGCCATCCTATCTCCCTTACTAAACTTTTGGCGGCTCATTTGTGTGTGGGCAGATTCTCAAACACCTCTTGAATAAAGTTGGCACCCGGTGTATACAAAATCTCAATTGTTAACACGATGTCGGAATCTGCCTTAAATTCAACGAGTTGTTGTGTCGCTGTCCGGCTGAAGCTGAAACGGAATTTCGTATGCATATATCTGAGGGAGTGTTGTCTGGCCCGGTTCTTCTGGGAGGAGCGGGACTTGCCGTGCTCGGTACGTCCATCGGGCTCAAGAAGGTCGATTATGATCAGATAATGACGGTCGCCATCCTGTCTGCCGCTTTTTTTATTGCCTCTCTCATCCACGTGCCCATCGGACCTGCCAACGGCCATCTCGTCTTGAGCGGGTTGCTCGGTGTGGTGCTTGGCTGGGCTGCGTTCCCGTCAATTCTGGTGGCACTGGTGCTGCAAGCCGTGTTGTTCCAGTTCGGCGGGCTGACTGTCCTTGGATTGAATACATTCAATATGGCAGCCCCGGCAGTACTGTGTTTTTACGTGTTCCGGCCCATACTCATCAAGGGCAACGGTAGCCGGTTCGCCGCCGCCTTTGCTTGCGGATTCCTGGCCATGTTGCTCAGCACGGTTTTGACTGCCGCTTCCCTGGCTCTGTCGGGAGAGGCCTTCGAAGGCGCAGCCAGTGTCCTGTTCTACGCCCATCTGCCGATCATGGTTGTCGAGGGTGTAATCACCGGTTTTGCCTATACTTTTCTTGCCAAGGTCAAACCCGAGGCTCTGGCCGTTTATTCTTTGGAGAACGTATGACCCGTCTGATTATTGCCGTTTGCGCCGCCATGGCTGTCACTCTTTGTCTGGCCGCTGTTTCATCAGCGCATAAAGTGAACGTCTTTGCTTATGTTGATGGCAATACCGTGGTCACTGACAGCGGATACAGTCGCAGTAAGCGCGTCCATGACGGGACCATCGAAGTTTATGACGCAACAGCGGGTACGATGCTCCTTTCCGGTCCTACAGACGAAACCGGTCGGTTCGATTTCGAGATTCCTAATGAAGCGCGAGCTGGTAAAATGGACCTGCGCCTGCTGCTCAAGGCAGGGACCGGCCATCAGGCCGAGTGGACTGTGAAGTATGCGGAATACGGCGCGGCCAAAGGCCCGTTTGCTCCCGCAGATACGAACCACGGACACATGGCCGTTGCCGCCTCTGATGCCGGGAAGCAGGTAGCTGATTCGCCAGCAACTATCGACACCGCTGAGGTTGAAACTATTGTCAGGCGGGAGCTGGAACCGGTGAAGCGGATGCTCGCCGACATGAGTCAGGCCGGACCAGGGGTGACCGAGATCATCGGTGGAATTGGCTACATCCTCGGCCTGTTCGGAATCGTGGCTTATATGAAGAGCAGGAAGAAAGAAGAATAGCGGAAGCTTGCAGAAGCATACTTGAAAGGTCGTGATTTGTTGTCGCGGCCTTTTTTTTGTGTTAATTCCCCTACAAAACGAATCGTTATTGCAGGGCTGCGGATATGCAGGCGTTATTTGTCGGCAACCTAATCAGCTCAGGTTTGGTAACAATTCATAATTTAAGGGATTAATATGAGACTTACAACCAGAAGCCGGTACGGAACGAGGATGGTTCTGGACATCGCCCAGCACTGTGAAAATGGTCCGGTGCGTATTCAGGATATCGCTGACCGGCAGGGCGTTTCCGCCAAGTATCTGGAAAAGCTAATCCGTAAACTCAAGGATGTCGGGTTCATCAAGAGCAAGCGGGGACCGCGCGGCGGCCATTCTCTGGCCCGTCCCGCCACGGAGATTCCCATCGGTGAGGTCGTTCATGCCTTGGAGGGCGACGGTTCCCTGGTGGAATGTCGGACCGGCAAGGAAGATTGCTCCCGGCTGGAGGTTTGTCTGACTCGTCGACTATGGAAAGAAGCAGCGGACGCCATGTATGCCCGCCTGAACAGCATCACTTTGGCCGATCTGCTGGCTGATGCCGAGCAGTGCAGTGATCCCGAAGCAACTCCGATGTTGATGGACTAATTCATAAGGAATACCAATGTATGTAGTATATTTGTTAATAACAGCCCTGATTGTAGCTGGGGTGGATATTCTCTTCTTTGACGGGCCAGTGTTCGAAACTCTGCTGCTCTGGTTGCTGGTGATCAAGCTCGGGCTGGGCGGAATATGGGCTTTTCTCGGGCATTATTTCAAGTCCGATGAGGTAGCCGGGTACATCGGTTGGCCAGCGGGCAATCCCTTCCAGAAGGAAGTGGCCTTCACCAATCTCGCCTTGGGAACCTGCGGCCTGCTCTGTTTCTTCTTTCGCGATGGTTTCTGGCTGGCGACTATAGTCTTTGCCTCGATATTCCTGCTCGGAGCCTTCTCGGTTCACGTAAAGGACCAGCAGGAGAGCGGTAACAAGAACCCCGGCAATGCCGGTCCGGTCTTTTTTGCTGATATCATAGTTCCCCTGACTCTTTGGGTTTTGTACTTTGCCAGATAGAATTGACGTGCTTTCTGTGCACATCGGAAAGATATCATGAAGATCATCACCATCCTGTTTGCGCTATCGCTTCTGTTTGTGGGGAGTGGAGCCTCGGCTCAAGACGAAGTGCTGTTTGTTGGAGGTGCGCCGCATGATACATATCAGCCACGAGTCATAATCCCACTGTTGGAAGAGGCGTTCAGACGCAATGGCATTAGATTCAGTGCCGAGAGTTATCCCAGTCCCCGGGCTCTGCTTATGTCCAATTCCGGGGTGGCTGATGGCGAACTGCACCGGGTGCATGATTTCCACGAAGTCAGTGAAGGGCGATACCCGAACCTGATTCGCGTTGAGTCGCAATTGATGTCAATCTATCTTGCCGTTTTTTCGGCTAAAAACAGGGCTGAAGTTGCTAGCTGGGATGACTTGAAAGGGTATATTGTGGGATACCGCCGAGGGCGGCAAAACACGAAGAAGCATCTTGAAACGGTTTCGGATGAAACTTTGATCAAACCGCAGAACACCGAACTGGGCCTTTTCAGGATGGCGGCGGAGGGTCGTGTAGATTATGCGGTCTCAGAGAGTTTCGCGGGGCAGCATCTCCTGCAGCGTAATCCGGAACTCGGGGGCGTCAAAGAGGTTGGAAAGATTAAGGAAGCCAGGATTTACGCCTACATGAACAAGAAGCATGCGGAGCTTGCCAAGAAGATCGGCGCAACCCTTGAAGATATGAAGAAGGATGGAACTTTTCAAAAGATAGTTGAAAGTGTGCGCGAGGAAATCTTGGCGGAGTAGCTCCGTAAGACAATCACTTATACCCACAGACCTCAGTAAAAAAGCCTCTTGTTCAAACGCTTGTTTAAATCTGGCGAACCGTGTAAGAAAGGATAAGGCGGTGATTTCTGCCGGGGAGTTTTCATGACCACAATCCTTCGTGATCCTATTAGCGGACTGACTCATTGTATTGCTGCGGCCCTGGCCGTGCTCGGTACGGTGTTTCTGGTTCTGCGATCCATTGACCCGGTCATGCCGTGGCATATTGTCACGTTTTCCATCTTCGGCGGCGGGATGATCCTGCTCTATACGGCCAGCACGCTCTATCACTGGTTGCCTCTGTCCGAGAAGGGTACCCGCTTGCTCAAACGGATTGACCATTCCATGATTTTCTTCTTTATCGCGGCGACATACACGCCAATATGCCTTATCCCCCTGCGCGGCCCCTGGGGCTGGTCCATGTTTGGTGGTATCTGGGCTTTCGCCCTGCTTGGGATAGGTCTTAAAATCTTCTGGCTGCATGCACCGCGCTGGCTTTCAACCGGTATTTATCTTGCCATGGGATGGCTGGTGTTGGTGGGTGTTTATCCGTTGGTGCAGAATCTCTCGACCGGCGCCCTGTCCTGGCTCGTTGCAGGCGGCTTATCCTACACTCTTGGCGCTGTAATCTACGCCGTCAAGTGGCCCAATCCCATTCCCAAACACTTCGGTTTCCACGAAATATTTCATCTGTTCGTAATCGGCGGCAGTGCCTGCCACTTTGTGGTGATGTATTGGTATGTCTGATGGGTGGATAAGTTAAATGAAAAGGCCGACACAGGAAACTGTGTCGGCCTTTTTAATTGCTGGTCGGGGCGAAGAGATTTGAACTCCCGGCATCCTGCTCCCAAAGCAGGCGCGCTACCAGACTGCGCCACGCCCCGTCAGATCGCTGAGGATTCCCACTGGCTGCGTTGCTGCGAAATAATCAACCCTTGCGTATCGGAATACGCGGCGGTCTTGATGATTTCTTGCGCCTTGTCAGAGGAAATCCTCAGCGATCTGACAAGGGGCTTGGGATGGCAACTGCGCCAAAGGGATTGCATATCTACGGGAAAAGATTGCTGTTGGCAAGTTCTCTTAGCCCATATTTATACCATCAATTTTTTCGCCGCATTCGTCGCACTTGCCGTTTTGGATGGCCGGGCGTGTGGAAGTGAACCCTGCGCGGTCTATGAGCAGTTTACCACAGCCGGGGCAGGTGGTCTGCTGGTGGTGTGCGCCGGGCATGTTGCCTATGTAAACGTACTTCAAACCCTTGGATTTACCCATGTTGAAGGCGATCTCCAGACTGTCGATCTGGGTTACGTGCGCGTCGGTCATCTTGTAGTCCGGGTGGAAACGGGAAATATGCCACGGTGTGTCCGGGCCGATTTCGTTGGCCAGGAAATCCGTGAGTTGGTCAAGTTCCTCGGGTGAATCGTTCTTGCCCGGGATGAGCAGGGTGGTTACTTCGAGCCACCATTTGAGGGTATGCTTGATGTATTTGAGATTTTCCAGCACCGGCTTGAGGCGGGCTCCCGAAATGTTCTGGTAGAAGTCCTCGGTGAAACACTTGAGGTCCACGTTGATGGCATCGATGAGCGGGGCGAGTTCGTCCAGGCATTCACGGCTCATGAAGCCGTTGGAGACCATGATGTTCTTGAGCCCCTTCTTTTTTGCAAGCTTGGCCGTGTCTTGAATGGTCTCGAAAAATATGGTCGGTTCGGAGTAGGTGTATGAGATGCTCGCAGCCTTGTGTCTGACGGCCTCTTCCACCAACTGCTCTGGTGTCATGTCCTGGCCCTTGATTTCGCCGCCTTCGCGAGGTGGCTGGGAGAGCGTCCAGTTTTGGCAGAACGTGCAGCTCAGGTTGCAGCCCATGGTGGCGAATGAATAGGTGCGGGTACCCGGCTGGAAATGGTAGAGCGGCTTTTTCTCGACCGGGTCGAGGTTCAGGGCTGCGATCTTGCCGTAATTGAGGGAGTACAGAGTGCCGTCTATGTTTTCGCGGACACCACACTTGCCGCGCGCACCCGGTTTGATGGCGCAATAGTGATTGCAGAGGCGGCACTGGACCGCGCCGTCTTTAAGTGGTTTCCAAAGTCTGGCTTCAAGCATGACAAACCCTCCTGGCAGCACTATGCCAGAAGGGTAGAGTTTCGTCATCGGTTGTAATATTATAAAGTGGTTACCAGGTTTTGTTTTCCTGAGTGGTGGTGGTAGTCGTTTCCGTATCGGTCGAGTTGTCGTAGTTTGTTTCGGTAGTTGTGGACGTCGTTGTGCCGTCGCCTTTGGGCCAGGAAGTGTCCGGGTTCACTGTGATGATGATCTTGTCGTACCAGTCCACGGGTTCCCGCTTGGGACGGGCCTTGGATTTGATGGTGGTGTCGCCCGCATCGTTGGTGCCGAACTCGTTGGAACTCGTGTTGTCGCCGGGTTCGGTCCCGAATGTGTTTTCCTGTCGATCTTTTGCCGTATCCTCATTGTTGAACTTGGCTCCGGCCAGGGCGAGAGATAGTGTCAAAATTATGAGAGCTATGGTGAAAATGCATATTTTACTGAAACGGCGCATGGTTCCCTCCGAATCACTGTGGTTTTTCATCTATACCTGTAAATAAACATCACAGGCAAAAATGGCAATGCAAATCGCGAACCGATCAAGTCTATACTTGAACTTGAGCCGCCAACAATCTATAAGGCATCCATCTCGAAAATATTTCAGGAGTGAAAAATGAGCGATAGCGCCAAACGTTCCCAGGCATATACCGCAGCAGGTGTGGACATCGAAGCGGGTAACCTGTTCATCAGCCGCATCAAGGATATGGTAAAATCCACCTTCACGCCCGGCGTGGCAACCGACATCGGCGGCTTCGGTGGCCTGTTCAAGCCCGACCTGACCGGCATGGAAGCTCCCATGATGGTTGCCGGGGCTGACGGCGTGGGCACCAAGCTCAAGCTCGCCTTCATGTTCGACAAGCACGACACCGTGGGCATCGACCTTGTCGCCATGTCCGTCAATGACGTGCTCGTTCAGGGCGCGGCACCACTTTTCTTCCTCGACTATTTTGCCACAGGCAAGCTTGAATCCGGCGTGGCCGAGCAGGTCGTCTCCGGCGTCTGCGAGGGCTGCCGCGAATCGGATTGCGCACTTTTGGGCGGTGAGACCGCCGAGATGCCTGGATTCTACCCCGACGGTGAATATGACCTCTCCGGCTTTGCCGTCGGCATGGTCGATACCCCCAAGCTCGTTACCGGCAAGTCCGTTACTCCCGGCGATGTGATCATCGGTCTGGGATCTTCCGGTGCACATTCCAACGGGTATTCACTCATTCGCAAGCTTTTCGGTGAATCCGGATTGAAGGCCGACGATACTTTCCCCGGTTCAGACAGGTCCGTGGCAGACGTACTCATCCAGCCGACCAAGCTGTACGTGAGACCCGTGCTCAAGCTCTTGAAGGAGCTTGAGATCAAGGGCATGGTTCATGTCACTGGTGGAGGCTTTTACGACAACGTTCCTCGTATCCTGCCCGAAGACACTGTCGCCAAGATCGAGTTCGGAACCTGGTCCATGCTGCCCATATTCGACTGGCTCAAGACGCAGGGTGATCTTTCCTGGCCTGAGATGCTCCAGATATTCAACTGCAGCATCGGGTACATCCTCATCTGCGCTCCAGACGTCGCAGGCAAGGCTCTGGAGATGCTCGATTCCATGGATGACATCGACGCCTTCCGCATCGGCGAGATCGTTGATCGCAAGGGCGCTTCAGAGCAGGTGGAAGTGCGGTTCCCCTAAGGCGAATCTGTTTTGATTTCCAGGCCCCGGTTGCAGTCGCAGTCGGGGCCTTTTTCGTCAGTCCGGGAAACATGCAGTCGGGAGCATCGGTGGACGCCTGTCATGCCCTCGTGTTATCAGGCTATTCATGAAATCATCAAAGGTAATCAATGACCTGACTCCCGGTAGCGAACGGCCAACCTGGGGCGTAGTCTTCGCGCTGGCCGCCCAGCATGTGGTGGTCTTGTTCTCTGGTATAATACTGGTGCCGGTAATGTTGGTGAATATTTATAATTTCACTGAGGGAGCCGCGCATTACCTGATATTTTCAACGACCCTGTGTGCGGCTGCGGCTACGCTCATGCAGCTTGTGCGTGGCAAGCAGTTCGGGCTTGGTTCCCCCATGTTCATGGGTACTTCCGGGGCATTCCTGACCTGCGCACACTCGGCCATCGAGTTGGGCGGAGGGCCTCTTTTGGCTGGCATGGTTCTGGTGTCCGCTCCGTTTCAAATTCTGTTCAGTTATTCCATCCGTTTCATGCGTCATATCCTGACTCCGACCGTGGGTGGGGTTGTCATTATGCTGGCCGTGGTAGGTCTCCTCAAGGATTCAGTGGCGACCTGGGTCGATTCGGGACATCCTGACGGGTGGCCTGCATTTCTCGATATCGCCATAGGATCGGCGACCATAATGGTCATGGTTGTTGTGGAGTGGTTCGGGCGTCGTCGCTTGCGTCCGTGGGGGCTGGCTTTGGGGATTTTGGCAGGCTGTTTGATCGCGTATGCGGCCGGATTCCCGATGGCTCCTGACATGGCCGGCGCTTCATGGTTTGGGTTACCGAACTGGGATTGGCCGGGAGTGGCATTTTCTGTCGGCGATCTTGGGCATTGGACGCTGACCTTCACATTCATACTGGCCGTGCTTGCCACCAGCATCAAATATGCTGGCGACGCAATGGTTTTGCAGAAGGTGGCCAACCCTGATCAGCGTAAGGTCGATTATGACGCGCTCCAGGGCGGGCTTTACGCCAATAGCGCAGGCATGATCCTGGCTGGCTTTTTCGGTGCCATGCCGTCGTCATCACACTCCGCCAATATCCCGTTGATGGCGATGACCGGTGTTGCCACCCGTCGTGTGGCTGCCGTGGCCTCATTGCTGCTGGCCGCTGTGGCTTTGTCACCGAAGATGCTGGTTTTGCTCATAAGCCTGCCTGAGCCAGTGATTGGTGGTGTTGGTGTAGTGCTTGTGGCGCATCTGTTTTCATCGGGCATGCAGCTTGTGGCTGCGGAGATGAACCACCGTAACGGATTGATTGCCGGGCTGTCCCTTTGCGCCGGGCTCATCGCCGTTAGCGGAAATTTCTTTCCCGGCGCGTTCCCCGGTTATCTCGATCCGTTGGTAAAGAACGGGGTTGCTTTGGGTGGTCTTGTGGCCGTGCTCCTTACGCTCATGACCATGTTCAGTACTGAGCGCGGCTTGCGTATCGGTATCAAACCTCGTCCTGAGCATCTTCCGGAATTCAAAACCCGTCTCGCTCATGCCATGGAAAAATTGCGTTTGGATGGACATGCAGCTGGTTACCTTGAACTCGCCAGTGAAGAGGTGTTCCTTTACATGTGCGAGGAATGCGAAAAAACTGAATTTGACGGGGAGGTCTCGTTTGTATTTCGGAGTGATGACGTCAAAGTGATTGTCGAAGTCTCCGGTGGCACTCGTTTTGAAAGTGAAGCTGACGAGATAGCTTTGCAGGAAATAGGTTGTCCTGAGAAGTTGAGCGATGCAGAACTTAACGCCCTTGGTCTCTTTCTGCTCGGCCGTATTGCCCACAATATCAGCCATGTGAATATGGCTGGCTACACCTATGTGAATTTCTCAGTCCTAAAATAACTGTTTCATAAAGATTTATAACACCCCACTACTTCAACCAATGGTATAGTTAAATCCACAAAAAGAATGAACCCGGCTTTGCTAAGGAGAACGTTGATGAAACATCAAAGACATGCGATTTTTTTCTTTTGTATATTCTTGCTCTGCCTTTTCTATACGGTCCCGGCATCGGCCGGAGCCGCATTTGCCGGTGACAAGGTCCCGCGCATGGGAACTTCAGAGCTGCTTGCCAAGATTGATTCGCCGGATGTTCTGATTCTCGATGTGCGTCGCGGTTCAGATTGGAAGGGCAGCGAGGTCATGATCAAGAATGCGGTTCGCAAGGCGTACAACGATGTCGATTCGTGGATTGGGGATTTGCCTAAGGACAAGACCATTGTTCTCTACTGCGCCTGACACAATGAGTATACCAGCGCCCGGGTGGCGCAGAAATTGATCAAGGCAGGATTTACCAATGTTTACGCCCTTACGGGTGGGTGGAATGAATGGGTTAATAAAGAATATCCGACGCAGGAAAAATAAGCATAATCAAAAAAGGCCGTCCTTTCGGGGACGGCCTTTTTTGTGGATCTGTATCTATGCGTTCACGAAATCCATGGCTGCTGCCTCGGCCAGGGTGATGGATTCGGCGGCTGGATTCTTGTCGGTATAATCCTGTCGTTTGCAATCACGTATGGTGCGGATATCCGTGAAGCCCGATATGGCGAGGTAGTTGTTGTAACGTTCGTGTATTTCGGTATGGGTTTCCTCGTCGGCTCCTTGTGTGAAGATGAACAGGGATTTTTTGCCAGCTGGAAGGCGAGAGCTTGGAATGCCTGTGGTCAGGTAATCGGGTTTGACCGTTGAGTAGATGCGGTCGAAGAAGCTTTTGAATTGGCCGGTTACATCGCCAAAGTAAATCGGTGTAGCAAAGACCACTGCGTCTGCTTCGTGCAAGTCCTCAAAGACCTGGGTCAGGTCGTCGCTCAGTGCGCATGTCTCATGCCCCGTTTTGCAGGCATAGCACCCCTGACAGGCTTTGTAGTCCATGTCGTTGAGATGATAGGTCGTGACTTCGGCTCCGTTGGCCTCAGCAGTTCTGTTGAATTGCTCAGCAATGACCGTGCTGGCCGCAGATTTCCTCGGACTTCCCATAATAGTCAGTACTTTCATTTAATGTCTCCTTTTAATGGTTTAGAATTCGAAAACTTTCGAAGCTTCAAATCGTGTTTGTGTAGGGGCGGGCGAATGGGTGCCATGAAACATTTGGTGAGTTTGGTAGGTGAGGTCTAATTGCCGAGAACTGACCGAAGTTCGCGAACCGTATCGGCGTCTATCCAGACGAAGACTTTCTTGCCTTCGCGTTTCATGTGGACCAGCCCTGCGTTACGCAGTTCCTTGAAGTGGTGGGATACGGTGGACGGCGCTAGGCCGAGTTGCTCTGAAAATTCCTGCTGGCAGTTTTCAAACTGCTCGGCGTCAGATTCGATTACACATCCCGGTTCTAGACAGCCGGACATGGTCATGAAAATTCGCAACCGGTGCGGATTGGAAAGGGCCTTGAACTGCTTTGCCCTGTTCAGGACAACATCTTCGGCCAGAAAGTCATTTTCATGATTCGACATGTTTCGAACTTATGCAGTGTTGCTTATGTTGTCAAGGGTTGAGCTTAGAGCTGAAAATGATGGAGTGGTCACCCTAAAAACGGATTGAAATACCCGTATTCGATCCAGGGCAGGGCTTTCTTGAGCCGCTTCTTGAAGTTCATGAATCCCATGCAGGGGGAGTGTCCGAAGGGTTTCATCAGCTTGAGGTACAGGTCCGGGTCCAGGTTCAGGTTGCGGAGCTGGACGAAGTCGTACTTGCAGGTTTCGCCGAGTTCCACGAGGGCATCGAATTCCTCTTCGGTATCGGTGATGCCGGGGAAATAGAGCAGGTTGAGACTGACAAACAGGCCTACGTCATGGGCCTTGGCGATGGTCTCGCGCACGTCGTCGAAGGAATAACCTTTGGGCCGGTAGTATGCTTCGTATGGGCCGGGCCGGGCAGAGTTCAGGCTGACGCGTATGGAGTTGGCTCCTGCTATCTTGAGGGCGGGCATGACCTGATGCCGTGAGCCGTTGGTGTTGATGTTTACGGTGCCGGCGCCGCCGTCGCCACGGTATTCCTTGATGGCGTCACAGATGAGCTCGGCTTCGAGCAGTGGTTCGCCTTCGCAGCCCTGACCGAAGGAAAAAATTGGGCGGCGTTCACGTGACTCATGTCGGCGCATGACTTCCACGATTTCTTTGACCGTCGGTGTGAAGGAAATACGGCATTGCGGGGACGGAAAACCGGAGTCCTCACGTTGGAGGGAGATGCAGCCGACACATTCGGCGTTGCATGCCTGGGCGGTCGGCAACGGGCATTCGAAACGGCCCAGTGATAGATTTTTTGCAGCCGGGCAGCCGCTGGTCAGGGCGCAACCTGCCAGATGATTGACGAGACGGTTGTCGGGCATCTCTTTCATGAGCTGGCGGGCACCTGTCTCGACGCGGTCCTTCGGGATGTGCTTGAATATCTGACGTTTGTCGTCATCCACCTTCTTGGCGCAGACCCAGAACTTGCCGTTGGCATAACCTATGGCTCCGTATGAGAGCAGGGGCAGGATCGGGGCATCGTCGTCGGCCTCGTAGGCAGAAACGCCGGTGACAGTGTGGCCAGGGCTGGCGAATGCGGCCACAGCCAGTTCTTCCATGACTTCGGCTTGGCCCTCTTCATGATTGTAGCCCATGGCGTGACGCCCGGGCAGCATGAAGAATTCGGATTCTGCGGGAAGCGGCGTGATCTCGTCCGGCCTTGGCAGGCCAAATTCGTCACCCCTGCGACACATCAGAAGTAGGTCCGGGTGGTCAAAGATTTCACCGTCTTCGGTGGCGAAAAGCATCCGTGGCTGTGGTTTCTTTTTCGAAGGCATAGCGGTGATATAATAGGAATAGCCGCTTAAGGGCAAGTCCTGATTGTATTTTATAACATCAGGTAAGAATAGCTCTCAGATGGCAACACCTAGTATTCATTTCCCTTTCATTATTTCGACGCCGTCCCAGTCCGGTCCGGGGTCCTGTTCTTTGTGCTTGCGGGACCGCTCAATGTACATTGACGCCAGCGTGTCGTTTGTTCTCTCCATGCTTTCGAACAGAGCAAGGGCAGCATCCCACTGACGTGCTTGAAACAAGGCGTATGCCTTCTCCCATTCCTCTATAAAATCCGTTGTCGCCGGTGAAACTTCTATTTCTGGAATCGAGCATCCGCCGCAGCTTCCTACAAGTTCATAAATAGTCATTGGTGTAAGTGCACCTTTGGGCAGGACCTTGTCGACAGACCTGAAAACAAAACTATCGGTAGCGTGCTGTTTGACTGCTTCACTGACAAGAATTGTTGTGCCGTAGTACTTGTTTAGACCTTCCAGGCGCGAGGCCATATTCACTGTCGATCCAAGGGCGGTGTAGTTAAGGCGATCGGATGATCCCATGTTGCCCACAACAGCCTCTCCCCGGTGGAGACCGAACCTCGTTTTGAACTTGGTGGCGGTGTTATTCCTATCGAGGTATTCGTAGTCCTCGACCGCTTTGGCACAGTGAAGAGCCGCTTCACATCCTTCCAGAGTGTGATCTTCATTGCGCTCCGGTGCATTCCAGAAGGCCATCAAGGCGTCGCCGATGTATTTGTCTATGGTGCCGTTATGTGAGGCAACAACTTTACCCATACGGCTGAAGTAGTCGGAAAGCATGGTGACAACGGTTTCAGGGGCCATGCCTTCGGATATGGTGGTGAAGCCGGCAATGTCAGTGAAGAGGATAGTCAGGGGGCGACGGTCTCCGCCTATTTCCGGGGTGATGTCGGAGCCAATGTATTTCCTGACCAAATCTTTGGGAATGTACTGGGTGAATGTTTGAATGCCTGTTTTCATACCGCTGATGGATTCGGCAAGCCTTGCCACTTCCTTGATCCTTGAATGGACGTCAACCTGTACGTCCAGATTAAACCTTCTGATTTCGTTCGTCTTATGGGCGAGAGCCCTGAGTGGTGTTGATATCTTTCTTGAGACAATCACAATAACCAGGATTGCAATGGTTATAAGAGCGGCGGCGAAAAGCAGGTTGTTGCGACCGATTCTCCTGATTTCACCCGTGAAATATTCTTCGGTGGCAATGACGGCGACCAGGACTTCCATTGGGCTGAACATGCCCCGTCTGGTGTCTGCAATGTATGCCACTTCACCCACCTGGAAGGTGAATGGCTGCCCAACAGCCGGTTTTTTCGTAACGTAGGCTTCGTACATTCCCGATAGGACAGGGTCTTTCATGTTTTCGATCTCGGTGATGACAAAGTGGTTGATCGAGTCGTTTACATCCGGAGCAGGTGTTCCACTTGTCTTGGACGAGAAGAAAGCCCGACCGGTATCGTCGATCGCCAGAATGCGTCCATCTGGACCTGGGGTTCGGTTTACGAGGAACTGTGCCAGATCGTCGAGTCTTATGTCTGCGCCGACGACGCCCCCGGGTTTTCCCCAGAAAGTGTTGGTAAATGTCGTGCCGAAAACTTGCTGAGTGGCAAACATGTACATCTGAGTCCTGTTAGGCGTGCCCGGATGGGCCTTGCCGTCTTTGTACCAGGGTCGCTTTCGTGGGTCATACTCAGTCGAAATCGTTTGCAGTGGTCCGGTTGGTTCCCCTTTGAGAGTATAAAATCCGGTCGTTCTCAGGCGCTTTCCATCCTTCTCTGTGATAGAGTATATGATGCGCTCGGTTGCTTCCGGCGCATTCATTTTTACCCTGAAGTCTTCGTTGCCCCTGACCCGGGAAACATAATAGAAATCACCATCATCCCAGCCCAGATAGAGGCCATTGAGTGTCTCGTTGTTGTCGAGAGCGGTGTTGAAATAGTCAAGAAGAGGGTGGTCGAGCCCCGTAGGTTTCTGCGAGATTGCCGAAATATTCGGCAGATTCTCAATAAGCTGCATTGGGCGCTGCGAGAGTCTCTCCATTTCCTGGACGACGCTTACGTTCAATTCGTCAAGCAGATCTTTGCCTGCCTCCAGGCTCGCCTCGCGGCTTTTGAGGAAGCTGTATCCCGTCAGTGTGCCGGCAAGGATCAGGCAAATGGTCAGGAAGATGGTCTGGATGGTGACCACCAACGTGAATCGCTTTGGAGTGGATGATATATCTTTCATGTAAGACGCATATCATACACGAAGCATGAGTGGTAGAGAGTAGCCCGTTCTTTTGAAACGCGAAAAGGTCGGCATCCTTTCGGATACCGACCTGATATGTCGTCTGATTCCAGGTAAGCGGCTTAACGCTTGGAGAACTGGAAGCTGGCGCGTGCGCCCTTGAGACCGTACTTTTTACGCTCTTTCTTACGAGCATCACGGGTCAGGAGACCAGCGGCTTTCAGAACGGCGCGGAGTTCGGGATCAATTTCGCAAAGTGCGCGGGAGATGCCGTGGCGCAGGGCTTCTGCCTGGCCGGACACGCCACCGCCGCAGCAGTTGGCTTTGATGTCGTACTTGCCGATAAGCTTTGTGAGCTTGAGGGGCTGTTCGACGACCATCTGCAGGGTCTTGCGCGGGAAGTAGTCCTCGAAGGGACGACCGTTAACGGTAATCTGACCGGTACCAGCGTAGAGGCGGGTACGGGAGATGGCGTTCTTTCTTTTACCAGTGCTGTAAGTGAAATCGCTCATGATAATCCCCGATTAAATATCCAAAGTTTTAGGAGCCTGGGCAGTGTGCGGATGCTCGGAACCAGCGTAGACCTTCAGCTTCTTGAGGAGCTGTGCGGACAACTTGTTCTTAGGCAGCATGCCTTTGACTGCGGCAGTGATGACGTTTTCAGGCTTCCTTTCCATCATCTCGCGCAGAGTCTTTTCTTTAAGACCGCCGGGATGGTTGGAGTGCTTGTAGTAAATCTTCTTGTCGAGCTTCTGTCCGGTAACCTTGATCTTGTCAGCGTTGATAACGATGACGAAGTCGCCCATGTCCATGTGGGGGGCGAATTCAGGCTTGTGCTTGCCACGCAGACGGATGACGATCTCGGTGCAGAGGCGACCGAGGATCTTGTCTGAGGCGTCGACGATCAACCATTCGCGATTGGCGTCTTCCGGTACTGGGCTATATGTCTTCATAGTAATGCTCCTTGCGCAAACTGAGAAGGGGACTTTTACGGACTTTACACCCGCATGTCAACCCTCAAGGCCGTGGATTAGCCGTCAACTGCGGTGCTTGATGGACTCAGACCTTTCGCGTGTTCTCAATACGCTGGGGCTTGTGTCTGTCTCGCTTTGCAGTAAGCGGCCTATCAACAGTCTGTTACTGTATGTTGTGGTCACCACTCAAGACTTTCTGGATTTCATTAACGCTGTAACGGGGCGTACCTGAAATCCCGGATGTCTCGACCGGGAGACCGGTGATACACAAATTATTATCCGGCCACAAGCTCTTTTATCTTGGCAATCGCATTCGGGATGCCGGAAGCATCCGATCCGCCTGCGCGGGCCATGTCCGGGCGTCCGCCGCCACCGCCGCCGACTTCTCCGGCCACGGGCTTGATCAGGTCGCCTGCTTTGTACTTTCCATGCAGGTCCTTGGTCACGGCCAGGGCTACGGAGACCTTGCCGTCATCGTGTCCTGCCACGAGGCAGATGATGCCGGAATCTATCTTGGAGCGCAGAGCGTCCATCTGTTCGAGCATGACTCCCATGTTCGGGGCTTCAAGCTCGACGGCCAGGACCTTCACGCCGTTGATCTCTTCGAGTTCGCTCATCATGTCGCGGCCTGCGCCGGATGCGAGCTTGGCCTGGAGAGATTTTATCTCCTTGGCCATATCTTTCACTTGCTGCTGCAACGCCTTGACCTTGGTGGTCAGTTCTGCGGGCTGGGCCTTGAGCATCGCTCCGGCCTCGGCCACGGCAGCGCGGCGTTCATTAAGGTATTGGGTCGCGTTACCGCCGGTGGCGGCTTCGATGCGGCGAATACCCGCTGCGACGCCAGCTTCACTGGTGATGACAAATGACCCGGCGATGCCGGTGTTATCAAGGTGCGTGCCTCCACAGAATTCCATGGACACGCCGGGAACCTCGATGATGGAAACGGTGTCGCCGTACTTCTCGCCGAACAGGGCTGTTGCGCCCTTTTCCTTGGCTTGATCAATGGTCATGACGTTACGTTCCACCGGGATGGCGTCGAGCACGTTCTGGTTTACGATGGCCTCGACCTGGGCGATCTCATCATTGGAGAGACCCTTGATGTGCGTGAAGTCGAAGCGCAAACGGTCTGGTCCGACAAGTGAACCGGCCTGCTTGGCGTGGTCGCCGAGCACGGCTTGCAATGCGCCATGCAGCAGGTGGGTGACGGTGTGGTTGCGCTGGGTTGCCAGTCGTTGGCCACGGTCCACACTCAGGAATGCCGAGTCGCCGGTCTTCATTTCGCCGTCGGCGATCTGGACCTTGTGGGCGGTAAGATTCTGGGACGGTTTGACCGTGTCGGAGACGACAGCTCGTCCGGACGATGCGGAGATTTCTCCCGAGTCGCCAAGCTGGCCGCCGGACTCACCGTAGAACGGAGTGTTCTCGGCAACGAGCCAGCCGGTCGCGCCCTGAACCAGGGTTTCGACGACTGTGCCGTCGAGTTCCAGCAGGTAGGAGATTTTGGATTGGTCAGCCATGATTTCGTAGCCGGTGAATTCAGACGTGACATCCTGTTCAAGCAGGGTCTGGAAGATGGAGGCGACGTCTTTTTCACCGGAACCTTTCCAGGCTGCCTTGGAGCGGTTCTTCTGCTCCTGCATGAGCTGTTCGAATTCAGGTTCGTCAACGTCCATGTCTTGCTTCTCGGCTATGTCGCGAACGATATCGATGGGAAATCCGTAGGTGTCGTAGAGCTTGAATGTCGTGACGCCGGGAACGATGGCGGCTCCGGCGTCCTTGAGTTCAGCCAGTTCGCTTTCGAGCATCTCAAGGCCCTTGTCCAGGGTCTTGGCAAAGCCTTCTTCTTCGCCCTTGACGACTTCGATCATGAAGTCGCGGGATTCTTTCAGTTCGGCGTAGTGGTCGCCCATGTCGTCGACGACCTTGGATGCGGTCTTCCAGAGGAAGGCATCGGGCAGGCCCATGAGTTTGCCGAAGCGGTAGGCGCGACGAATGAGGCGACGCAGGATGTAACCCTTGCCCTCGTTGGAGGGGAGCACCTGGTCGGGAATGAGGAAGGCGATGGCGCGGCTGTGGTCTGCGATGACCTGAAGCGCGGTGTCTATTTCCTCGTTGTCGCGGTACTTCACGCCAGCCATGTCGGCGGTGAACTGGATGATGGATTGGAACAGGTCGGTCTCGTAGTTCGACGATACGCCCTGGGCTACGGCGGCGATGCGCTCAAGACCCATGCCGGTGTCGATGGAGGGACGGGGCAGCTCGGTGCGGGTGCCGTCCTCGGCCTGGTCGTATTGCATGAATACGAGGTTCCAGATTTCGAGGTAGCGATCGCAGTCGCATTTGCCGATGCCGCAATCAGGACCGCAGCCGACTTCCTCGCCCTGGTCGTAGTGGACCTCGGAGCAGGGGCCGCAGGGGCCGGTATCGCCCATGGACCAGAAGTTGTCCTTCTCGCCGAGCTTGAAAATTCGGTCCGCCGGGATGTTCGCGACTTTCTTCCACAGTTCGCCTGCTTCGTCGTCGTCCTTATAAATAGTAATGTAGAGGCGTTCCTTGTCGAGCTTCATTTCATCGGTCAGGAATTCCCAGCAGAACTTGATGGCGTCTTCCTTGAAGTAGTCGCCGAAGGAAAAGTTGCCGAGCATTTCGAAAAATGTGTGGTGGCGTGCGGTGCGTCCGACGTTTTCCAGGTCGTTGTGCTTGCCGCCCACACGCAGGCATTTCTGGGAGGTGGTGGCGCGTTTGTAGTCGCGCTTTTCCTGGCCCAGGAAGAGTTTCTTGAACTGGACCATGCCAGCGTTGGTGAAAAGCAGGGTCGGGTCGTCCTTGGGTGTCAGGGGCGAGGACTCCACAATGGCATGGTTGTTCTTTTCAAAGTATTCAAGGAATCTTTGACGGATATCAGCAGCTTTCATTGTTTAATGTTCTCCAAAAAATGTACTAAAGACGATAAAAACGCCTCGGGCTCAATACCCGAGGCGTTCTATCCGGGCTTAAAAACGATTTATTCGCCAGCATCTCCGGCGGTTTCTTCCTCAGGCGTGTCCCGGTAACCGAGATGCGTCATGAGTTTTTCTTCGATGGAATTGGCGATGTCCGGGTTTTCCTGCAACAACTGGCGGACATTTTCCTTGCCCTGGCCGAGTTTCTCGGAACCGTAGGCGTACCAGGAACCGGATTTCTCGATGATGCCGTGCTCTTCGCCCATGTCGATCAACTCGCCCATGCGGCTGACGCCCTGGCCGTAGATGATATCAACCAGTGCCTGCCTGAACGGCGGGGCGACCTTGTTCTTGACGACCTTGATGCGGGCGCGGATGCCGTAGGCTTCTTCCTTGTCCTTCAGAGTCTGGATGCGGCGAATATCGAGTCGGCAGGAAGAGTAGAATTTAAGTGCGTTTCCGCCGGAAGTTGTTTCCGGGTTGCCGTAGCCGGTCATGCCGATCTTCATGCGAATCTGGTTGATGAAGATGATCACGCAGTTTGACTTGTGGATAGTACCGGTCAGTTTTCTGAGTGCGTGGGACATGAGACGAGCCTGACCGCCAACCTGGGTCTCGCCCATCTGGCCTTCAAGCTCGGCCTGCGGGATGAGTGCGGCGACGGAGTCGATGACTATGACGTCGACTGCGCCGGAGCGGACCAGAAGGTCGGCGATTTCAAGGGCCTGTTCGCCGTAGTCCGGCTGGGAAACAAGCAGTTCGTCGGTCTTGACGCCCAGACGTTTGGCGTATCCCGGGTCCAGAGCGTGCTCGGCGTCAATAAAAGCGGCATTACCGCCAGCTTTCTGTGCCTCGGCCACGATGTGAAGTGCCAGAGTGGTTTTACCGGATGATTCCGGGCCGTAAACTTCAATGACGCGCCCGCGCGGGACTCCGCCAATTCCAAGTGCCATATCCAGACCGATGGAGCCGGTGGGGATGAACGGGATGGAATGGGAAGCTTCACCATCGAGACGCATGATGGAACCCTTACCGAACTTGCGTTCGATGCCTGTCAGGGCAGTGCCGAGCGCTTCTTTGCGCAGAATTTCAGGATCAACGGCTTTTCTGGCCATGTGAGTTTCCTCCGGGAAGTTACAGGCGGCAACAATTGAGCAACACGCTTCGATACCAGATACGGGGCTGACGGGCAACATGCATATATATAGATGAAAAGGTGCTCGTGGAGGGGCGTTTGTGGTGCAAATGCAGGGCCATACATGCTGATGCTAGCGAAGGGGCGTGAATAATAAAGAGCACAACGATACAAAAAATGATATGAAGTCGGGAAGTGTGAACTTTCAGTGCGGAGGATATCAAAATGACTGGTGCCAGCACGAAGCGAACGTGGAAACCTGTAGCAGTGGTCGGCCTGCTTTTGGCGGTTATTATCTGGGTGGCAGCAATGATGCCTCCTGCCGCGCAGGCTGGTGATGACATAAAAAGCGCCACTTCATGCTGCGAGCTATACGGGCTGTGGGTCTTCGCCCCGCAAGGTGCTCATGGCTCTTTTCTGCCCAACAATCGGTTCCTCTGGCAGAGCAGGATATACTTGTATGATTGCAGTGGTCCCACCATCACGTTCGACTGGGAAAAGGGAGTGATGCATGACATGCGTCTTGTCTCGGCCAACATTCTTGAATTCAAAGACAATTCTGGAAAGAAGTACAAGGCTGTACGAAAATCCAACAAGGTGGTGGTGAACGGAAAAGTACACAGAGCTTGTCCCGGCAAATAGCCCTTGTCCTTTAGTTTACTCGATTCTGCTAAATCGGAGAGGACAGTTCAAATTTGTCCAAAGTCAAAGACACAAGAGTTAAAAGGGTGTATATCGACGGCTAAGTGGTAAATTCCCATCCGCCGTTTTCACGATTTGCAGGCCTGCATCCATTCATGGCGGACACGCTCAGAGGCTTGCTCGAACCGTTATCTGGGAGGTTCTCGTGATTGGCAGTGGTCTAAAAAAATATTTCATCCTTATGATCGCCGGATCGTTGATAATAGCCTTGATTGGCTATTATTACACGGAGCAGGATCTGCCTCCGTATCCGGCACAGGTTGTGTCTGAGTCCGGCGAGGTTATCACTGGCAAAGACACGATCATGGACGGTCAGAGGGTTTGGCAGGAGTACGGTCTGATGAGTCTCGGCTCCGTATGGGGCCACGGCACTTATCGCGGCCCGGACTTTACGTCCCAATCCCTGCACATGGTCGGTCAGGCCATGCGTGAGGCGCAGGCACAACTTGAATATGGTGCTAGTTACGACTCCCTTGATGAAGGGAAACAAGGTGGCATCGATCATCTTGTCATCCAACAGATCAAAAACAATCGGTATGATCCAGCAACTGACACGCTGACACTGACGCCCGCACAAGTGGCGGCGTTGGAAGAAGTACGTGCGTTTTACGGTGATCTATTCCTGACGGGTGAATCGGACGGCGTTATCCGTCCCAACGTCATTAAGGATGCCAAGGATCGTCAGGATGCTGCTGATTTCTTCTGGTGGACCGCGTGGTGCGCCGGAGCTGTTCGTCCCGGTGACACGCATACCTACACCAACAACTGGCCCAACGATCCGACGGTTGGCAATGCGCTCTCAGGCAACGCTGTCGTCTGGACAGCCGTTTCGCTGCTGGCGTTCGGTCTCTGTTTCGGTGTGGTCGTGTATCTGTTCCACAAGGACGGGTACAACAGAGGTAGCCTCCCGTACAAGCTGGAGCCTGCTGTAGCCCTTGCCAATTCACCCATTTCGCCGAGTCAGAGGAAGACGGCCAAGTACTTTTTCGTGGTGGCCGCTCTCTTCTTCCTACAGGTCAATGTGGGAGGTGTGCAGGCGCACTATACCGTCCATCCGGCCTCGTTCTGGGGGATTGCATGGATCACTGAAAACGTTCCGTACAACCTCGTAAAAACATGGCACCTGCAATTGGCCGTGTTCTGGATTGCTACTTCATGGCTGGGCATGACGCTGTTCGTGTCTCCGCGTGTGGGTGGTAAAGAACCCGCCTGGCAGGGGCTTTTGGTAGATGTTCTGTTCGCTGCCGTGGTCTTCGTGGCCGTGGGCAGTCTGATCGGTGAAGTCCTGGGTATCCGAGGCCTGCTGCCCGATACCTGGTTCTGGTTCGGCCATCAGGGCTGGGAATATCTCGAACTCGGACGATTCTGGCAGATTCTGCTGCTGGTGGGCTTGCTCATCTGGTTGGGACTGGTGCTTCGCGCGCTGTGGTCTCATTTCCAGGGAGATCAGGACAAATGGGGCTTGCCGCACTTCCTGGCCTACTCCGGCGTAGCTGTTGTCGGTTTCTTCTGCTTCGGTCTGATGTATGACGCCAACTCTCACCTGACCATTGCCGATTTCTGGCGCTGGTGGGTGGTGCATACCTGGGTTGAAGGTGCATTCGAGTTCTTTGCCGCGGCAGCCGTGGCATTCGTGCTCATCAACCTCGGTCTGGTCGAATTGAAACAGGGTTTGCGTGCTGTGTACTTCACGGTAGCTCTCGCTCTGTCTGCCGGTATCATCGGCGTTGGTCACCACTATTACTGGTTCGGCATGCCGTCGTTCTGGTTGGGTCTTGGGTCGGTCATATCGTCTCTGGAACCGGTGCCCATCCTGCTGCTGATCGCCGAAGTCTGGCATGGCCAGAAGGCGCTCATGCAAGCCGATGGCTTCCCGTACAAGTACCCCCTCATGTTCCTGATCGCTTCGGTCTTCTGGGAATTCCTGGGTGCTGCCGTCATGGGGCTGGCCATCACGACCCCTGCAGTGAACTACTATGAACACGCCACCTACCTGACTGTCAGTCATGGTCATACGGCACTGTTCGGAACCTACGGAATGCTGGCTATCGGCCTGCTCCTCTTCTCCATGCGTGGCCTGGTCACCGAGAAGGGGTGGGATGAGCGTTTCCTCAAGGTCTGCTTCTGGGGCGTGAATATTGGTCTGGCTGTCATGTTCCTGTTCACCCTGTTGCCCGTGGGGCTGCTGCAGATTCTCGACAACATGCAGCACGGTTTCTGGCATGCACGTTCCAATGCGTTCTGGGAAAAGGACATCGTCATGTTCCTGGGACAGGCTCGGATGATCCCGGATACCATGATCATTCTCGGTTCAGGTGGATTGTTTGCCTTCATGTGCAAGGCTATTATCAACCTGAAGCCCGCGACAATCAAGGACGGAGAGTCGTTCGAGTAGTCTCGATAACAACCTGAAAACAAAGAGCCGGGACCTATGGGTCCCGGCTCTTTTCTATTTCGTCTATTTCGTCTACTTCGTCTACGTCGGCTTCAGCCTCGCCTGGACTTGTCTCCGCCTCCTGCTCATGAATGAAATTGGCCAGGTCGCGGTCATAGGTGAGGATGTGCGTGAGAAGCCAGTCCTTCATGAATTCAAGTACGTCGTCCGGGGTCAGGTCCTCTTTCTTGTAAAGTTGGCGCCGGTAATCCTTGACGCTTCTTTTGAGCCTGGTGTGTTCGATGACGTGCTCGCCGCGCTCGGGGTAGCTGACTTCTGTCATCAGTTTCTCTTCGTCCGTGAAGTGGGTCACGGTATAATCGCGTAGTCTGCTGAGTGTGTCGTCCAAGATGTTAACTTGTTGCTTAGCGTGCACGGCATTGATGAGCACGTTGGTAATGCGAATTAGCTCCTTGTGCTGATCGTCGATCTGCTTAACACCGACGCTGAGTTCATTACTCCATTCGATTCTAGCCATATAGGCTCGTCCCCTTGTCGTCATAGACTATTTGTCTTCAGATTCGTCGATATCAACGGGCTTTGCCGATGTCTCCTGTTCGTGAATGAACCGGGCAAGTTCCCGGTCGTAGGTGAGGATGTGCTTGAGGAGCCAATCCTTTATGAATTCAAGTACCTCGTCAGGTGTGAGGCCTTCTTTCTTGTAGATCTGGCGCTGGTAGTCTTTTACTTCCTTTTTCAGTCTGGCGTGCTCCACAGCCTGATCGCCTCGTCCTGGATAGCGAATGTCTCCCATCAGTTCCTCTTCACTATTGAAGTGGAATACGGTGTATTCGCGTAGCCTCTTCAGCACATTTTCCAGGACTCTTACTTCACGACCAAGGGATACGGCATTGATGAGCACGTTGGCTATGCGCAGAAGTTCCTTGTGCTGGTTGTCGATCTGCTCGACGCCGACGCTGAGTTTGTCGCTCCACTCGATTTTGGCCATCCGCGCTAATCCTCTTTTTAAACAGTCTATTTGTCTTCTGGTGTGCCGACTTCAACGGGTTTTGCTGATGCCTCTTGCTCATGAATGAACCGGGCCAGCTCACGGTCAAATGTAAGGATATGCGAGAGAAGCCAGTCCTTGAGGAATTCCAGGATTACGTCAGGGGTGAGATTCTCATGCTGGTAGATGAGTCGCTGGTAGTCCTTGACGTTACGCTTGAGCTTGTTGTGCTCAGCCATATGCTCAGCGCGTTTGCCGTAATGGACCTTTTCCATCAATTCCTCTTCGGAACTGAAATGGTGCACTGTGTATTCGCGCAGCTTTTTGATCACATTATCCAGGATTCTCTTGTCGCGCCCAAGGGAAACTGCATTGATGAGAGCGTTGGCTATGCGCAGAAGTTCCTTGTGCTGGTTGTCGATCTGTTCAACGCCGACGCTGAGTTCGTCGTTCCACTTGATTTCCGGCATGAGTTTCCCCCTAGCTTATGTAATCGTAGCCTAGATAGGGTAGCATACCCATGTGTGTTTTTCCAACCATGGCATTCTTGAAACAAGTCATGGTCTGGAGCGGGAAAACCCGGTATGACTTGCTCTTCGGGTAAATCTCAAATAAGGGTCCCACCCATGACGAAGAAATATGACGCGCTCGCGCTTTTGTCCGGCGGCCTGGACTCCATCCTGGCCATGCGGACCGTAATGGATCAGGGGCTTTCCGTCCTTGGTTTGCATTTCATCACGCCTTTTTTCGGCAAGCCGGAGCTGATCCCGTTTTGGAAAGAGCACTACGGCATCGAGGTCGTGGGCGTGGATATCCAGCAGAAGTACGTGGACATGATTCTTGATGGTCCTTCGCAGGGGTTTGGCAAGTGGCTCAACCCGTGCATCGACTGCAAGATCACCATGCTCTCTCACGCCATGTCGCTGTTGCCTGAATACGGGGCCAAATTTCTCATCTCCGGTGAAGTGGTCGGCCAGCGGCCCATGAGTCAGCGCGCCGACGCCCTGAACCTGATCACCAAGCGGGCCGAGGTTCGCGACGTGCTGCTTCGTCCTCTCAGCGCCAAAGGTTTGAAGCCGACGCCCATGGAAGAATCCGGACTGGTGGATCGCGAGAAGCTGCTCGACTGGCACGGCAGGGGCCGTAAACCTCAATATGCCTTGGCCGAGCACTACGGCTTTACCGAGATTCCCACCCCGGCTGGCGGATGTTGCCTGACCGAGGCGGAAGGCGCGGCCCGGTTTGTCCAATTGTTAACCCAGCGCACACGCCCCACGCCCAACGATTTTAATCTGGTTCGCGCCGGTCGGCAGTATTGGGCCGGACCGCACTGGCTGACGTTTGGTCGTACCGCAGAAAGCAATGCTTGGATTGAAAAGTGTATCGAGCCGACGGATTACGTACTCAAGCTCAAGGATTTTCCCGGTCCGCTTGCTATCGGACGCCCCCTGGATGGCGACTGGTCCTCGGAAGCCATACAAGACGCTGCCGCCTTCATCGCATCATATGCCACCAAGGCCCGCAAGCATGTCGAGGCTACCGGTGAGCTGATCACGGTTACGGTCAGCCGAGGCGATACTGTTTCCGAGGTAGAGGTCATGCCCTCCCGCGAAACCGCATTGCCCTGGATTGAGCCCAAGCCTGAAATCGTCAAAGAGTGGAAGAAAGACCAGCTTGAAATTGACGAGTAACTTGCTCCCGTCCTCCCCATAGCTTAAGGATTATCCATGACCGTCGATATACTCACACTCTGCGCCTCTGCTCTGTTGCTCTGGTTCGGTGCCAACTGGATTGTGGCTTCTGCCGCGCTCATCGCCCGAAAGTTCAATGTCTCCGAGTTGGTGATAGGTTTGACCATCGTTGCGCTGGGTACGTCCGCGCCCGAGTTTCTGGTGACCATTAATGCCGCCCTGCGAGGGTATAACGACATCTCGCTCTCGAATGTGGTCGGCTCCAACATTTTCAATCTCGGTTTCATTCTCGGCCTCATGGCCGTGATCAAGCCGCTGGTATCCAACCGGACCATCGTCTACCGTGACGGCGTGCTGCTTTTCCTGACTACGGCGGGTATTCTGGCTGTATCCTTCACCGGCGAGCTTGGCCGCATCTTCGGCGGCTGCCTGATGGCCCTGTTGATTTCCTATCTCATATATCTCGGCATGAAGCGCGAAGCGCACGGCGAGGAAGAACTGGAAGATCTCAAGGGCAAAAAGGCATCCTGGCTGGATGGCGTAGTCCTGATCGGCGGGTTTGTCGCCATCGCCGCTGGCGGCCATCTCATGGTCTCCGCTGCCACCAGTATAGCCACCAAGTTCGGCGTTTCCTCATGGGTTATCGGCGTGACCATCGTGGCTGCCGGGACGAGCTTGCCTGAGCTGGTCACCTGTTTGGCCGCATCGATCAAAGGCAAGAACGAGATGTTGCTCGGCAACCTGATTGGTTCGGATTTTTTCAACTTTGCTGGCGTACTCGGCCTGACCTGCATGCTCAAGCCTTTGGCCGTCTCTGCCGAAGCTTCATCCGGCCTCATTGTGCTTGTCGGCATGGTCGGGCTGGTGTTGATCATGCTCCGCACCGGCTGGCGGGTAACGCGGCTTGAAGGTGCATTACTCATCGGCATAAATTTATTGCGCTGGGCGCGCGACTTCATGGCCTAAACAGTATTCAAGAGGAATAATCAATGCTCGGATGTCTCGGTAATATTATCTGGTGGCTGATCGGCGGCGTGTTCATGGCCCTTGGCTGGTTTCTGGCCGGGTGTCTGATGGCGATTACTATCATCGGCCTGCCCTGGGCAAGGTCGGCGTTCGTCATCTCGAAGTTTGCGCTGATCCCGTTCGGGCGCACCCTCATCCGGCGCGATATCCTGACCGGTGAGCAAGACCTCGGCACTTCGAGCTGGGGATTTGTCGGTAACGTGCTCTGGTTTCTGTTTGCCGGCTGGTGGCTGTGCCTCGGTCATATCATGGCCGCGCTGGGTTGTTTCATCACCATCATCGGCATCCCGTGGGGCTGGCAGCATCTCAAGCTGGCGGCGATAACTCTTGCTCCCATCGGCCTGACGTCAGTGACGGTGGAAGAAGCGGAAGCTGCTCATGGCGGTGGCAAATAAGCCTTTTCAGGATCGCTTTTACAGTACTATTTCGTGCGCTTTCCCTTGCCAGCCCGTGAAAACCTGCTTAAATAGAATCAAACACAGGGATTATGTCCCGATGACTCGTAAAATTATTATTCGGAGGAATATCAATGACTGATTATCCCAGCATGCAACAGACCGGACAGACTGCAAAAGCCGAAGTCGTTAATGCTTTCATGCGTGGAATCTACGGCTGGATGAGCGCAGGACTCGCACTCACCGCTGTTGTCTCGTATCTTACGGCCAATACCCCGGCCCTTCAGCAACTGGTGTTTTCCGTGGACCCGGCCTCCGGTGCCGTGGTTGGCATCTCCAGCCTGGTCTGGATTCTGATGTTTGCCGAACTGGGTATCGTCATGTACCTCGGCGCGCGTATTTCATCCATGAGCGCGTCCACAGCCACTGGGCTGTTTCTGCTGTACAGCGGTCTCAACGGGTTGACCCTGACCCCGATCCTGCTGGCCTACACCGCAGAATCCGTAGCCGCGACCTTTGTCATTTCCGCTGGAATGTTCGGCGCCATGTCCGTCTACGGGCTGTTGACCAAGAAAGACCTCACTAGCTGGGGAAGCCTGTTGTTCATGGGCCTTATCGGTATCATCATCGCCATGATCGTGAACATTTTCTTGCAGAGCTCAGCCATGGCGTTTGCCATCTCCTGTATCGGAGTTGTCATATTCCTGGGCCTGACCGCATATGACACCCAGAAGCTCAAGACCATGGGCGAGAACGTTCCCATGAACGATGCCTCAGCCATCAGGCGCGGCACCATCCTGGGTGCGCTGACCCTGTATCTCGATTTCATCAACCTGTTCCTCATGTTGCTCAGGCTCATGGGCGACCGCAGATAATGCTGAAGCGGGAGGCCTTCGGGCCTCCCTTTTTTTGCCATGTCACAATTCATCACTTCGCTGCAACACTCGCTGGCACCAATCCTGAAGCCGCCGTCCTGGCTGTACGGGGCTGGTATGCGCCTGCGCGAGAGTCTCTACAATCGCGGGTTGATCGGCAGTTGGGAACCACCTGCGCTGACGGTCTCAGTTGGTAATATCGGCTGGGGTGGTACAGGCAAGACTCCGGTGGCTGGTTGGCTACTGGACTGGGCTGAACACAAAGGCCTGGAAGCTTTGCTGCTCACGCGTGGATACCGCGCCAAGCCTGTGTCCTACCCATATCACGTTACGCCCGGTGCATTGGTCGAGGAAGCGGGAGACGAACCGCTCATGCTCGCCAGGGAGCACCACAAGGCAAACGTGGTGGTTGATCCCAATCGGACGCGCGGCGGCAAGTGGGCCATGACCAAGTTCAATCCCAAGCTTGTGGTCCTCGATGATGGATTTCAGCACATGGCTGTCAAACGGCATCTGAACCTCGTGCTGCTCAAGCCGGACGATTTGGGTGAGCAGTGGAACAAGGTGATTCCTGCTGGCTCCTGGCGGGAGCCAATGGCTGCGCTCAAGCGGGCCGATGCCTTCATGATCAAGATCGGCCCCAAGAATTTCAAGAAGATCGAGCCATTCATCACACATCGACTGGCTTCGTTGCGTAAGCCGGTGTTCAGTTTTCAGGTCATGCCGACCGGTCTCCGTCAAGTGCTGCATGGTGACATCAAGTTTGATTTTGATGGCGGTGAATATCTGCTGGTCACCGGCGTAGGCGACCCGGCTGTGGTCGAGCGGACAGCCAAGGCGTATTTCGGTTATAAGCCGGTCAAGCATCTGACCTTCAAGGATCATCACGCCTACACCAAGCATGACGTTCTTGAGATGCAGACCGTGGCCCGCAGGCTCGGCTGTCAGGCCATTCTGTGCACGCCCAAGGATGCGGTTAAGCTTGGTCCCATGTGTACCAACGAGTTCTGGCAATTTGACCTGAAACTTGAGTTCGGACCGTCCTCCATAGGGATCAATACACCCTTTGATGTCTGGTGGAATCGGCGGTACGACTCCTTCAATCTCAGACGCACCGACAATCTGGCCGATGAAGCTGCTGTCCAGGCCAATGAAGAATTAACCCCGCCCGACGATCAGGATAATAATAATGGCGAAGCACAAACGTAAACAAGCCAGGCCGTCCGCTCCCCCGCCTACCGCCGCTGTCCTTATCAGTCTCTTCAAAGATGTAAAAAAACCTTTGTCGAGAGCTGAAATCATCCGCTATCTCAAGCTCAAAAAGAAGGCCAAGCATATGGTCAAGGACTTGCTCCACGAGTTGGTGGAGCAGGGTAAGCTGATTCGTATTCGTCGTGGGTACGGGCTTGCCGAGTCCATGCATTGCATCACCGGTCGCCTACAAATTCAGCGCGCCGGTTTTGGCTTTGTGATCCCCGAAGATTCGCGGCGCAAGGATATTTTCATCAATCAGCGCGACATCGGCGAAGCCTGGCACGGCGACAAGGTCGTGGCTGCCGTGATCGGTGAAGGGAAGGGCGGCAGGAATAGTGAAGGTCGCATCGTCCGCATTCTCGAACGTGGACGCAAGACTCTACCTGTAAAAATTTACAAGAAGATGACTGGTGGAGACTGGCTTTGCCGTCCCACGGATCCGCGCCTTGGTTTTGGTGTCATTGCCTCCCTGAAAGACGAATCCATTGAGCTGACGCCTGGCGATATCGCCATCTGCGCACCCGGGGACAAGATTGACCCGAACATGTGGGATGGTCAGATCGTCGGCTGGCTTGGTCCGGAAGCAGACATCTCCGTGCAGGAAGCTCTGGTCAAATCCAATCATAACATCCGTAAAAAGTTCCCGTCCGGCTCCATGAGTCAGGCCGAGGCCCTCCCGCAGCAGCCATCCGAGAAGGATCTGGCCAACCGCAAGGACCTCACAGACAGACAGTTCGTGACCATTGATGGAGCCACAGCGCGTGATTTTGATGACGCCATTCTGGTTGAGCGCACGGACAGGGGATACCGTCTCTGGGTGGCTATTGCCGACGTGGCTCACTATGTGCGTGAGGGGACTCCGCTCGACCGTGAGGCCTTGGAACGCGGCAATTCATATTATTTCCCTCAGTCCGTTGAGCCCATGTTTCCGGAGCGGCTTTCCAACGGTTTGTGCTCTCTGAACCCGGATGTGAACCGATTGGTCATGGTCGCCCGTATGGATACGGATCAGGCCGGTGTGACCCGGTCCACCAAGCTTTTTCCGGCGGTCATTAAGAGTCATGCCCGGTTGACATACGGTCAGGTTAAGCGGGCTGTCATCGACAAGGACGAATCAGAGCGAGAGAAGATCTCCCACGTCATGCCCATGCTGGAACTGGCCGAGGAGTTGGCGCGCAAGATCAACAAACTGCGCACACAGCGCGGCAGCCTCGATTTCGACCTGCCTGAATCGCAGATACTCTTTGACGACGATGGCGAGGTCTCGGACATCCGGCCCAAGGAACGGCATTTTGGGCACCAGCTCATTGAGGAATTCATGATCGCGGCCAATGAAGCGGTGGCGCACTTCCTCATACAAAAAGACCTGCCGTGCCTGTTCCGCATCCATCCCCAGGCGGATGAAGAGAAGCTCAAGAACCTGTTCCGGCTCCTGGCTCAGACCGATAAGGGCATTGTCATACCCAAGGAGATGACGCCCAAGGTGCTGCAAAGGCTCATCGCCTTTCAAAGGGGCACGGACAAGGAATACATCGTCAATCGTATGCTGCTCCGGTCAATGAAGCAGGCCAAGTATTCACCCGACAATGAGGGGCATTTCGGTCTGGCGTCCGAGGAATACGCACATTTCACATCGCCTATTCGCCGGTATGCAGATCTGGTCGTACATCGGCTGGTCAAGGCGGCTCTCTCGGCTGATAGTGAAGGCGAGCCGACCCTGCCGTATCCCGGCAACAAGAAGCTTTACAATATTGCGGGGCTGATCTCTGGTCGAGAGCGGGCGGCGATGGATGCCGAGCGCGAGATTTTCAAGCGTGTCATGGTGCTGTTCATGCAGGACAAGGTCGGCGGCACGTTTGGTGGTGTGATCTCACACATTACGGATTACGGTTTTTACGTGGAGTTGCGCGAAGTCGTGGCCGAAGGCATGGTCCGCCTTTCCTCCATGGATGACGACTACTATACATATTGGTCTCACCGGGAGATGCTCGTAGGCGAACGCACAGGTCGGGCCTTCATGCTCGGTCAGGCCGTGGAAGTAATCCTAGAAGATGTGAGCCTGGAGCGGTTGGAGCTGAATTTCGCTCTCAAGTCCGTCACTGGCTCCGCCAAGAATTACAAAGATCTCATTTAGCATTTTCGTTTTGTTTATCTTCTTTTGTCGAAAGTGTAATTTTTTATTGACGCAACCGTATATCAATAGTAAACATTGTCCGCATAGAGCAACACTATATTAACTAAGGCGCAACAATGAGCAACGGATTCGAAGCATTCTTTACGAGGCTTTGTTCGGAAACGGAAATCAAAAATCAATCACAACTCGCCCGCGAGTTGGACGTCGGAAGGGCTGCGGTCTCCCTTGCCAAACGCAAGGATTCCGTACCTGCCCGGTGGATACTGGACCTGTCGGCACGCTTTGGGTTGAACCCGCTGTGGCTTGAGCAGGGCAAGGGTTTTCCTCGGCCCGAGGCAGCCATAGCTGCTGCTTGCGAGGAGGGGGCCGCCTATGAGGAGGTTCCCAAGGTTCGCGCCAGGCTGTGTGCAGGCGGCGGCTCGTTCGAGACCGAAGGGCTTGTTGAGGGGTATTACTCATTCAGGTCTGATTGGCTGAACACACGCGGTAATCCGGCTAACATGGTGCTTATGGAAGTCATAGGTAATTCCATGGAGCCGGAGATCAAGGAAGGCGACATGGTCCTGATTGACCAGTCGCGATCCGATGTGCTTTCCGGCGGCATCTACGCCGTGGGCGTAGAAGATACCGTCATGGTCAAGCGAGTGGAGCGACTCCCCGGAACTTTGGTGCTCAGGAGCGACAATGTTGACTATTCGCCCATTCATTTGTCCGGCGACGAGTTGAACAACGTTCGTGTCATCGGGCAGGTTCTGTGGGCTTCAAGAGAGTATCGGTAAAGAGATTTTGTAGAATTTATTAAGCCCCGCAATATTTTGTTGCGGGGCTTTTTTTGTCCCTAAATGCTTGGGATATTAGGATAAAGTTTGTAGAAGGTTGTCAAAGTAAAACAAATTTATACATTATGTAAATAAATAGTTGACAAATGCGCTTGGAGTTGTTTATTAAAGAATCACACTGAGTCACAAAAGAAGACAAACGCGTTGCGGCGCGGATAAGGAGAAGAGTCATGCAGGAACGTTTTTGCAAGTGCGGTCACAGTCTGATGGTCCAGTACACTCTTGATGGTTTCATTCCCTGGGAGGCAGTCATTGTTCGTAATGACGGAATTGTTTCCCCGGTCAAGGTCTGTCCTTGCTGTGGAACCTACTTGTCCATTCATTTTCTGAGATAGTCGAAACCAAATTTTTCAGGCAGGGCCCATCCCACAGGGCTGTCCTTCTGTCTGATCATCCCTGTTGAGTATGGGTCGTGCGCCATCCCCGGAGCGTGCGGCCTATGCTCTTTTTTTTGTGGCAGAAATAATGAGAGGGCTGCTACTGACGGATTTCGTTCGGATCAGGAAGGCAGATTGTTTTGGTGCGATTGCGGCCGGATTGTTTGGCCTGGTAGAGTGCGCGGTCAGCGGCGTGAAGAAGCTGTTCCGGAGTGGACGTACATGTGGGAACACCTGATGTGACGCCTATGGAGACGGTGACCGAGCAACTGACTGTGGAATTTGGATGCTCGATGCAGGATTTTGCAAGGTTGGCGTGGATCGTGTCGGCCACGGCTTTGACTCCTGCGTAATCGGTGTTGGGAAGGATGACTGCGAATTCTTCACCGCCGTATCTTGCGACAAGGTCGCCGGGGCGATGCACTGATTTGCGGATGGCATCGGATACTGCACAAAGGCATGAATCACCATCCACGTGTCCGAGGGCGTCATTGTAATGCTTGAAATGGTCAATATCAATCATGAGCAATCCGAGTTCAGTGTCTTCCCGGCCATTGCGGACCCATTCCTTGACCAGAGTGTCATCGAAACAGCGGCGGTTGGCGATTCCTGTCAATCCATCCTGATTGGACATCTTTTCCAGTTTTCTGGCCAGTCGTTCCAGTTCTCTTTCCCGTTCCATGCGCGTGCACATTTCGCGCCGCAGTTGCAGAGCGGATCTGACTCTCGCCCGAAGCTCGATTCTGCTTACCGGTTTAACGATGTAATCACATGCCCCGGCAGCAAAGGCGCGGTCGAGTATAGCCTCATCGTCGTGATCCGTAATGGCTATGAGAGGGATGTCTTCAAATTCGTGGTGTGATTTAATGGTCAGCATGGCAGCAATGCCGTCCATGCCGGGAAGGTCTACGTCCATGAGTATGAGATCAATTGGCGAATCAGCCAGTACCGAAGCGGAGAGCATTTTCATAGCGCGGTCAAAAGTAGGCGCGGCAGTAGTATTCGGATATCCCGCACGGGTCAGGATGTCTTCAAGGTGTGCCACCGAGGCTTCTGAATTATCTACGATAAGAATCTTCATTAATGAGATTTCTTTAGCAAAAATCTAGACTTTTGGCGAGAGGATGCTTGAGAAAAAGTGGATTGCATGATTGCGCATTGAAAACATACTGAAATAATGAATGTTTTAAGTTATTGCAGTAAACTGTGATTGCAACTAATCGGAGCACGTTTTTAGTGTTAGGCAGATGATAATGTTCGATATTTTTTTGCAAAAAACATCATGGCAGTGTACCGTCTCCGTTAAGTACTTAATGATGTCATTTGAGTGAGCTCATACTGGAAACTCGGAGGCCTGATGAACCGGCTGAAATTCACTGTTCTATTCACTCTCTTCTCTCTTGCTTTTGCTATCGCGCCAGCAGTTCATGCTGCCGGTAAAGGCGCATTCATTGCCGTCTACAATTCAGGTCGAGCCTTGGTAAAAGAGGTTCGCGTTGTAACCCTTCCCAAAGGTCTCGCCAGTGTAGTGATCAAGGATATTCCGTCCACTATTGATCCGACTTCGGTTCGCGTTATGGCGCGGGACATGACCGTTTACGATTTGCAGTATAGTTATACTCCCATCACCACAAAGAACCTGCTCGACAGGTATGTGGGCAAGGAGTTGACGGTCATTCTTCCTGATCCGGCAGATGCCAATGCCCGTATTCTGCGCAAGGCAAAGCTTGCATCAAACGTAGACAGGCCGATATTTCTCGTGGGTAATGAGGTCTATGTAGGGAACTACGAGGCTCTTCTTCTGCCCGAACTGCCAAGTGACCTCGAGACTGTACCAACTTTGACCATGACAACAAAAAACGGGGCCGCGACTAAAAAGGATGTTGCCCTGCATTATTTTATGGGCGGTCTGAACTGGCGTGCCGATTACAACCTGACTGTCAGCGACAAAGGTGACACTGCCGCTATTGAGGCTTGGGCCACCATTGACAATTCCTCGGGTAGCAGTTTTCAGGGTGCCGATCTTCGTCTGGTCGCAGGTGATGTTAATCGCTCTCCCTCGCCTCGTGGGAATGCATTCGACGATGGCAGGGCGTTGATGAAATCTGCAGAAATGGCGTCTGCGCCTTCACCGGTGTCTCAGGAATCATTTTCTCAGTATCACGTCTACAATGTCAGTCGGAACGTATCGCTTCCCGGTCAGGGAACTAAGCAGGTAAGTCTTTTCTCTGCCAACAAGGTCAAAGTTGATCAGGAGTTGGTCAGTCGCTTCCAAACAGGTGCAAGACAGCGAAGCGGGACCGTCAAACAAGGAGTGGAGCTGGCTCTCAAGTTTGACAACATAACCAAGAACAATCTTGGGCGGCCCATGCCGGGCGGTCTCGTTCGTGTTTTCATGCCTGCTTCGGACGGTAGCCAGTTGCTTGCTGGTGAATCACGGATTCCCCATGTGGCAAAAGGGAGTGATGTCCGTCTCTCACTGGGGCGGTCTTTTGATGTCACGGTTGAGCGCAAGCAGTCGTCTTACGAAAAGATCGGTAAGAACTCTTATGTGATTGGTTGGTCCATTACCGCCAAAAACGGCAAGGCGACTCCGCAAAAGCTCAAATTACGCGAATCGTTTCCCGGCCAGTGGAAGATTCTCGAAGCGGACCTGAAATACAACAAGATTGATTCCGGAACCATTGAGTTCGATATTTCCGGCCTTCCGCCTTCCAAGGATGGTAAGGGAATGGGCATCAATTACAAAGTTCAGATCACATACTGAGAGGGGTAGGGGTAATGATTGATATCAAACGGTCAGATTTGAATACTCTCAAGGATTTTTATGCGCTTATGGCCTGCTCCAGGCAAGTGCGTTTCAATACCGTGCAGACAATTCTGTCCGGGGGAGAAGTGTCAGGATTGGTCATCCAATCTTTGCACAATGCCCTGGCATCACTTGAAGATGTTCCTGAGTTGGATGGCAAGCGGGTGTTGTCCCTGGACGGTGAACGAACCATTGATTTCGAGATGGATTACGAAATAAATGAGCTGAGGAAAGACATCTTCTATCTTGAAGAAGGAGAGGAGACTTTCCTGGAATTCCTGTCCGATCTGCATCCCGGTTTCGATGAACACGTCCGGGCCGGGCAAGACCTGCTTTCCGGGGTGGATCTTAATTGCTTCATTACCGATCGTGACGGCACCATCAACAACTATTGTGCTCGTTACCTGACTTCTATTCAATCCATTTACAATTCTGTTTTCCTGTCCCGCTTTGCTCTTAGCAAGGCGCAAAAACCAGTGATCCTGACCTCGGCACCATTGGATGGGTTGATTGAGATCAGCGTTAACCCGGAAGGTAAGATTTACTATGCGGCATCCAAGGGTCGTGAATGCCTGGATCTTGAAGGGCGTACCCGCAGGTTGCCTATTCCGGAGGATAAGCAGGAAGCCATCAGCCTGTTGAATGCCCGCCTTCATGAGCTGGTTCTTCAACCGGAATACGAGAAGTTTACGCTCATCGGTTCCGGCCTTCAGTTCAAGTTTGGTCAGTCAACTGTGGCCAGGCAGGACATCGGCAAATCAATCAATGAAGACGAGTCCAATTCGTTTCTTGAAACCATTGAAGAGCTTGTGGCCGAGCTTGATCCCGACAAAAAGAATTTCCGGATCGAGGACACCAGTTTGGATGTTGAAATTATTCTCACTGTCGAAACGTCCGGTGACGGACTCAAGGATTTCGATAAGGGCGACGGTGTAAAATACCTCAATACAGAACTTGAGCTTGAAATGTTCCGTGGTCCGCACTTGATTTGCGGCGATACGGGCAGCGACGTGCCCATGCTCGAAGCCGCCTTGGAAATGTCTCCGGAATCATTGGCGATCTACGTGACTGGAAATGACGACCTGGCCCTTCGGGTTCGCGGCTTATCACCGAGCGCGGTGATCGTGCCTGAACCCGACATGTTGGTAACAATACTGGGCACGCTGTAGCCCCATATATAGTTCAACTCCAGAGTTAAGGAGCAATCGTGTCTGCAATCACACTCAAAGGCGTAATTTTCGATTTGGACGGAGTCATCACCAGGACTGCTGCCGTGCATGCTCAGGCTTGGGAAACTGCGTTTAATGAATTTTTGAAGCAACGCGCTGAGGAAAAAAACGTTCCCTTCGAGCCGTTTGACCCGAGCAACGACTACCACAATTACGTTGACGGAAAACCCCGGTTCGAGGGTGTTCTGAGCTTCCTCAAATCCCGTAATGTTCGCCTGCCTCCGGGGACTCCGGAGGATCCGGCAAGTATGGATTCCGTCTGCGGTGTCGGTAATCGCAAAAACGATCTATATCAGGAGATTCTCAGGCGCGAAGGTCCGGAGGTCTTCCAGACCTCTGTCGATCTCATCAATGAGTTGAAGAAACAGGGTATTCGGGTCGGAGTTGCTACATCAAGCCGTAACTGCCAACTGGTCCTTCAACTGGCCGGACTCGAAGATGTCTTCGAAACCCAGGTGGACGGCGTTGTTTCCGCTGAACAAGACCTCAAAGGCAAACCTGAACCGGATATTTTCGTCACCGCCGCCAAGAACATGGGCCTCAATCCCGGTGAATGTGTTGTAGTCGAAGATGCCATTTCCGGTGTGCAGGCTGGTAATGCAGGCAACTTCGGCCTGACTCTCGGCATCGCACGCAACGTGCAGGGCGAACTGCTCATGCGTTTCGGCGCAGATCAGGTCGTTTCTGATCTGGGCGAGATCTCCTACGACGATCTCCAGGAATGGTTCGAAACCGGTATGGCTACCGACGAGTGGTTCCTGACTTACTCCGGCTTCGAGCCTGGTGACGAGAAACTGCGCGAAACCTTGACCACGGTTGGTAATGGCTATCTTGGTACACGTGGAGCCTACGAGTGTGAGGATGCTTCGTATAATTTCTATCCCGGCACCTACATCTCGGGTATTTTCAACAAGACGCCCAGCAAGATTCAGGGCCGCGATATCTGGAACAATGATTTCGTAAATTGTCCCAATTGGTTGTCCGTGGAATTCAAGATCGGGTCCGGCGAGTTCCTCAGCCCGTTGTCCATGGAAATCCTGAGTTATTCTCATCGGCTGAACATGCGCGAAGGCGTCTTGGAACGCGATATTGTGGTCAAAGACAAGGTCGGGCGTATCACCCGCGTCTCGTCGAGACGTGTGGCGTCCATGGCTGACGGCAATCTCCTGGCACTCAAGTTCGACCTGACGCCGCTTAACTATTCGGCCAAGATCACCTTCCGTTCCTCTATCGACGGTAATGTCGATAACAGTGGCGTGGCTCGGTACTCCAAGCTTAATATACATCATCTGTGCAGAGTCTCCGGCGGCAAGGCCGGGGATGGCATTTTCCTCCACATGGAGACCACCCACTCGCGTTATCAGATTGTCATGGCATCCAAGAGTATGGTTCTCGAAGACGGCAAGCCGCTGGACGTTCGCAAGGAGGTCCTTCAAGACAAGGCCAAGGTTACTGAAGAGATGCAGATCATGGCCATGGAGAATAACAATTACTCTCTTGAAAAGTACGTATATGTTCGGACTTCCCTTGATAAGGAGCCCGGAGATCTCAAGGATATGTGTCTGGACGGTTTGAAGAACGCCAAGACGTTCCAGGGCGTGTTCGGTCCTCATGCCAAGTCGTGGAAAGCGCTTTGGCAAAAAGCCGATATCCGTGTCACTGGCGACCGGTTTGTCCAGCGCGTCCTCAGGTTGCATATTTATCATTTGTTGCTCACGGCCAGCCCGCACAACGCCAACCGCGATGCAGGCATGCCCGCCCGCGGCCTGCACGGCGAGGCGTATCGTGGCCATATCTTCTGGGATGAACTGTATATCCTGCCGTTCTTCGACTCAAACTTCCCGGACATCTCCAAGGCGTTGCTCATGTATCGCTATAATCGCCTGGATGCCGCCCGCGAATATGCAAAGGAAAACGGTTATATCGGGGCGATGTTCCCTTGGCAGACTGCCGACGATGGCAGCGAAGAGACGCAGGAGGTTCATTACAATCCTGAATCCAAAAAGTGGGGCGAAGATCTTTCGCGCAGGCAGCGGCATGTTTCCATTGCTGTGTTTGCCAATGCCTGGCGATACGTTGCCTGGACCGGGGACAAGACCTTCCTCAAGGATTATGGAGCTGAAATGATGCTCGACATCGCCCGTTTCTGGGGCGGTATTGCCGAATACGAAAAGGAAACCGATAAGTATCACATCTCCGGAGTCATGGGGCCGGACGAGTTCCATGAGAAGCTTCCAGGGAGTAAGGAACCTGGCATCAAGGATAATGCCTACACCAATATCATGGTGGTCTGGCTCCTTGAACGCTCACTGGAAATCCTGGATGAATTGCCTCCCAAGCCCAAGGCTAAGATCATTGAAAAGATCGGCCTGACGGATGAGGAACTTGCCAAGTGGCAAGACATGGTCACCAAGCTCAATGTCGTGCTCACCAAGGAAGGCATCATCAGCCAGTTCGACGGTTACATGGAACTGGATGAGCTGGATTGGGAAGGGTATCGCAAGCGGTTCTATTCCATTCATCGTATGGATCGTATCCTCAAAGCCGAGAATGATTCACCTGACCATTACAAGGTCGCCAAGCAGGCTGATACCTTGATGCTGTGGTATGTGCTGGAGCCGGAAGAGGTGGCTCGTATCATGACCCAACTGGGGTATAAGATCGACGATCCCATGAAGCTCCTCAAAGACAACTACGATTTCTACGAGCAGCGTACCAGTCATGGATCGACGCTCTCCAAGGTCGTGCATGCGGTTATTTCAAAGTACATCTATTCCAGTGAAATATCTTGGGATTGGTTCATGGAGGCCATGCACAGCGATATTGAAGATACTCAGGGCGGCACCACCATCGAGGGTGTGCACACCGGCGTCATGGCCGGAACGCTTGAAGTCGTCAAGCAGGACTTTGCCGGGTTGAATATGTCGTCTACGCCCATGAAACTGGATCCGGATCTCCCTGCGCACTGGGGCGAGATGAAGTTCAGTTTCATTTGGCAAAAGATCTGGTTCGATCTGGTCATGGATCAGGATTCCGTGAACATGACCGCTTATCACAAGGGTGACAAGATTGTGCCTGTCGAGATCTACGGCAAGCTTTATGAGCTCAAGCCCGGCATGATGGTGGAGGCCAAACGGCCAAAGAAGAAGTAGTTTTAAAAGCTTAACGAAAAGAGCCCGCTTATGCGGGCTCTTTTTTTTGGCTTGCATACATCCGGGAAGGGCGGTAAAGAGTTGCCCGCGCCGGGGAAAAGCCCCGGCAATTTATTTTTCAGGAGCATCCATGTCATTAAGTATAGGTATCGTCGGTCTGCCCAACGTCGGCAAGTCCACTTTGTTCAACGCTCTCACCAAGGCCCAGAATGCCGAGAGCGCCAACTACGCATTTTGCACCATTGAGCCGAATAAGGCCGTTGTCCCGGTGCCGGACGCACGTCTGGATGTTCTGTCCGATCTGGTAAAGCCCCAGCGAGTGCAGAGTTCCACCGTGGATTTCGTTGATATTGCAGGCCTCGTGGCCGGAGCCAGCAAGGGTGAAGGCCTTGGAAACAAGTTCCTTGGTAACATTCGCGAAACCCAGGCCGTCCTGCATGTGGTGCGTTGCTTTGACAACGACGATGTCATTCATGTTTCCAACTCTGTCGATCCCATTCGTGACATTGATGTCATCGAAACCGAACTGATTTTGGCCGATTATCAGGTTCTGGAAACCCGGGTGCAGAGAATGGAGAAAATGATCAAGGGTGACAAGACACTGGCTCCTAAGATCGAGATCTCGAAAAAACTGCTTGCCCATATGGACGAAGGTCAGCCAGTCAGCACCTTTACTGAAGAAAACAAGGCTCTGGGCGAAGTTCTTGCCGAGCTTCATCTCATCACCGCCAAGAATGTCATCTACTGCGCCAATGTGGACGAAGAGGGCGTGGCCGAGGACAATGATTACGTGACGAAAGTACGTGCTCTTGCCGAAGAACGCGGCGCAGAGTTTGTCAAGATTTCCGCTCGCATGGAAGAAGAATTAGTAGGTCTTGATGAAGAAGAGTATCAGGAATTTCTCGAATCCTACGGCATTGAGGAATCCGGCCTGCACCAGATCATTCGTACCAGCTTCAAGTCTCTCGGGCTCATCAGCTATTTCACGGCAGGTGTGAAGGAAGTTCGCGCCTGGACCATCAATGATGGCGACAAGGCGCCCCAGGCTGCTGGAGTCATTCACACCGATTTCGAGCATGGCTTCATTCGGGCCGAGATCGTTGGTTATGATCAGTATGTCGAGCACGGCTCGGAATCCAAGTGCCGCAGCGAAGGTGTCCTGCGAGTCGAGGGTAAAGACTACATAATGAAAGACGGCGACGTAACGCACTTCCTCTTCAACGTCTAAGCTCTCTTTTCATAAAAACAAAAAAAGCCCCTACCGGATTATCCGGTAGGGGCTTTTTACTATTCTAATTCGCAGACTGTTCAAGAAGTGACAGCTGCAAGGCGTAAGAGAAACTCAAGATTGAAGCGTATTCTTATACGCGAGAGTTTGAGTTTCTCGCAGCAACGAAGCAGATGGTGCTTTTAGGGCAGTCTGCGCTAGTCGTCGAAGTCGCCTGCTGGGCCCTTGTCCGTGTCCATTTCGGCGGCCATGGCCTTGATCTTGTCTTCGGTCCAGTCTGCCTGGTCCTCAAACTTCTCGACCTTGTGGCCGAGATCGTAGGAACCGGCCTTGAGGAGTAGGTCGTAGGCGATGGGAGCCGTATCGGCAGCGTTGAAGACATCCACCAGCAAGTAGTGAACGAAGTCTTCGACAGCCTTGGCCATGCGGTCGCGGACGGCTGCATTCTGACCCTGCCAGCGGCGTTCGAAGGGCAGGTTGAGCTTCTTGTAGTCGCCACCCTTGATGCCGTTGGCGTCAGCGTATTCGACCATCTCTTCCCAGAGTTCGTCGGAAAGACCTTCGCCGGGAACCTTGGCAAAACGGTCGCCATCCATGATGGCGTTGCCGAATTCATTGACCTTGACGCCCCAGGAAATCATCTGGAGTGCTGTGGCAACGTTGGCCTTGGTGGTCTGTGTCTTGGAGGCAATTTCCTTGAGGCGGGCGGAGTCGTTGCCGGAGGTACCGTGCTGCGCGCCGGAAGTTCCGTAGGGGGCGAGTGCCTTGTGAATTTCTGCGGTCAGGTCTGCCTGAATGCCTTCGCCGGACGCCTCAATGCCGTGAGTGGTGCCGTTGTTCAGTGCAATCCAGTCGGCGCAAAGACCGTGGGCGTTGAGACCCTGGGCCAGGAACTTGGCTTCCACCGGAGTGGACAGGCCGAAGGCTCCCTTGATTTCGCCGATCTCAGTTTCGTATCCGGCCCAGGCTGGGATGGAGGAAGAAACTTCGAGGTTGGCGAGGAGATTCAGATCGTCAGTCATGTGCGAAGCATCGATGGCTATGGAAGTGACGCCAGTGTCGAACAGGGACGGAATCTCAGCCTTGGCTACGGCCACGTCGTCCCACTTCTTCATGAAGTAATGGTCGGCGTGAACAGCAACCGGAACGGTGATGCCGAGCTTGTTGCAGAGATAATCTACCCTGCGGGCGATGTTCCACAGAGTAGTCGGGCAATAGGTGGCCTCACTGCGTGCGATCTCGATGATGATGGCTGCATTGGCACGCTGGGCGGCCTTGAGTGCGCCTTCAATGATGAAGATGTTGCGCCCGTTGGCAGCGATTGTCATGGCCTGGCCTTTTTCGATCATGGCGCGGTCAATGACCTTGCCGCTGACGATCAGTGCCTGGGAATCGGGAAAATTCTGTACGACGTTCGGCGGGCGACCGACGGCGAGTGCTTTCTTGAATGTGTCTTGGGACATGCCCTTCCTCCTTGGAGAGTTTGTGTGCAACCTCTAATTAAAACGAATTGTACCGAAAAGTCAAAATAGAACACCTGCTTGTCATCAGATAATAACGCACAGGTATGATCACCCGAAGCATGGAATTCCATGCTTCGGGTGATGCAAAAGTTAGAGAGCCTTGCTGGAAGCGTGCCTACATGGTCGCAGCTTGGCGGCGCATGCGTTTTGTTGCCTTGCGCGGCTTCGGCGAGTCCGTGTCTTCAACTGGCATGAGAGTGAATCCCATTTCACGAGCCATGAATTCGAGGATGGCGACGTTGTGTGTCACCCTCACGATCTCAAACATGGTCTCAGCACCCAGTTTGGCGTGAGAGTCGAACGGATTGAGTTCTCTAAGCAGCGTTGAATACGGCTTTTTGATCTCACGGGATACATCCTTGGCGGGAATGCGTCCTTCCAGAACCACGTCCTGCATCTTTTTGGTCAGGTTTTTCTCGAACATGTGACCCCCCACATGTTAAAATTTTCTGCCTTATAGAAGAAGTTACCCCCTTTTATAATTTTGCGTCAACGAAAATTGAAAGAAGTGGGGATCTTTTTTTGAGGATAAAAATGGAGATGAAGTGCTTTGTCAAAAACGGCGGGTGATTATGTGAAAAACCCCGCCAAAAATGGCGGGGAATAGATTTATACGTTGAAGCTCAGAGTCAGGATATTCATGTCATCATGGCGGGTGTATTGGCAGTCGTCGGCCAGGGTGGTGACGAGCAGAAGCCCTAATCCACCTATGGGCCGTTCGTCGATATCGGCGGTTGTATCCGGTTTGTCGACGTTGAGCGGGTCAAAGTAGATTCCCCAATCCCGCATCTGAAAGCAGAATGTGCGTGAATCGGAAGTTTCCTTCACGCTGCAATCTACTTCGATCTCGCCGCCGTGCTTGCCATATGCGTGATTTGCCACGTTGACGAGCACTTCCTCAAGTACGAGGTCCAGTTTGGGAGGGACATCACCTTTTATATCGGCCTCCCGGGCGATGTTCAGAACATAGTCCCGGATGGCAGGTAAACTCGAAATGTCGGCCTTGGCGCGTATCGACGGCATGATTCTATCCGGCCAGGGCGGCTTCTGTGGTACTGTATATTTTGAACATGGCGGCGAAGCCTGAGACGTTGAAAACTTCCTCGACCATGCCGGACAGGCCGCAGAAGAGCAGTTCGCCTTGGGCTCCCTTCATTTTCTTGGCTGCGGACAGGATGCTGCGCAGTCCTGCGGAGCTGATATATTCAAGGCCGGAGAGGTCGATTACTACCTTGGTTTCGCTTTTTTCGATCCAGCTCTGGCACTGCGCATCGAATTCAGAAGCTGTGATGGCATCCATGCGCCCGGATACAATGACTACAAGTGCGTCGCCGTTCTTGGTGTTGTTGAAATCCATTATATTCTCCTTCAATTACTTGTCGCACTTGCCGCAAAACTGCATGGCAAGCATTGTGATGTCATCTGACTGTTCAGCACCACGGGTGAAGACTTTGATCGAATCGTCGATCTCCTTGACCAGCTCCGGGGCAAAGGGCTTGTCCATGGCGGTCAGTATATCCATGAGCCTTTCGTCCGAGTAGAGTTCATTTTCCGGATTCATGGCTTCGCTGACGCCGTCTGTATAAATAAACATAACGTCGCCTGGGTGCATGGTCATGGTCTTGGTGGTATATTCCATGCCTTCCATGACTCCGGCAACCGGCTCGCCAAGCGGCGGAATCCATTCCGGCTTGCCTCCGCAGGGCATGTATACCGGCGGGTTGTGTCCCGCATTGGCATATCTCGTCTCACCTGTATTAATGTTCATGATGGCGAGAAACAGCGTAACGAACATACAGGATTCGTTTTCTGCCGCCAAGTCTGAATTGACCTTGGTGATGATGTCGCCCGGGTCGAGTCCCTTTTCGGATACGACTTTGAGCAGGGTCTTGGTCACGGCCATAAAAAATGCCGCGGGTACGCCCTTGCCGGATACGTCGCCAATCAGGAAGCAGAAGTGGTCGTCGTCTACAAAGAAGAAGTCATAGAGATCGCCGCCGACTTCCTTGGCGGGCTCAATGGAAGCGAAGACGTCGAACTCAGGCCGCTCCGGGAAGGCGGGGAACAGCTTGGGCAAGATGCCCATCTGAATGTCTCGCGCGATCCTGAGTTCCGATTCGATGCGCTCCTTTGCGGCTGTGGTGCTCGTCAGGTTCTCGATATAATCCTTGAGAGAGGTCCTCATGACGCCGAACGAGTTGGCGAGGTCTCCGACCTCATCCCGGCTGTTGATCTCGGGTAGTTTGAGGTCCAGGTTTCCGGATGCTATCTCCAGAGCCGCGCCCGAGAGCTTGTGCAGCGGATTGGTAATCTTGCGCGCTATGAAGATGATCAGCATGGCCAGCACAATGAATCCGGCGATACCGATTAGGGTCGTGACTTTGGAGAGCTTACGCACTTCGGCCAGCATCTCGTCCTTGGGGAATATGACGCCCAGCGACCATCCGCCGTATTTGAGGCCCGTGTAGAATAGATAGCGCTCGGTGTCGTCAAAGACATTGTCCACGGGTACGAACGCGCTTTCTCCTGCCAGCATTTTTTGGCCGATAGATCGAAGCTCAGGAGAATCCAGTTCCTCGGCCAGGGTGAAGATTGTCTGGTTGATGATCAGATTGCGGTCTGGATGAGCGATGAACGTTCCATGTCTTGAGAGCAGGAAGGCGAAGCCCGAGTCGTAGATGCGGATTTCTTCCAGCATGTCTTCGAGCCAGTCTAGAGAAACGTCAGCTGTGACTACACCCGCAAATACTTTCTTCCCGTCTACGGTGCGAAAGAACGGCACCGAGTAGGTGGCCATAAGTACGTCGCCGCCGCCTTCGTCATTGTATGGTTCGGTCCAGACCGGTCGTTCCAACTCCTTGGGAATCTGGTACCAGTCCATGTAGAAATACCTGTAGTTGGGACCGCCAAGCATGTTGAAAGCGATGCGGCCGCCTGATCGGTAATAGTAGGGTGCAAAAAAGAGCTGGTCATGTTCCAGAAAATAGGGCTCGAAGGCGATGGCCATGCCGTATATTTCAGGGTTGTTGGCCAGCACGCGTTTGTTCAGTTCAAGGATTTCCTCCTTGGAAAGCGTGGCGTCTTCCAGGGAAAAGGCGATATTGTCGGCGACTTTCTGGACAGTGATGAGGACCGAGTCGATACGTCCGGTCGTGTCTCTGGCGAGGTTTCTCGAGCTTTCTTCGGCCTGACGCAGGATGATGTCTCGGGAGTAATTGTAGTTGTAGCCGACAATTACGACAAGGATGACAAAGGCGCAGGAGAGAATGAACGCCGCGAGTTTGAATGCGATACCGTGTCGTTTACTCATCGGACTGGCCCCCTGTAGAATTCCGGGAACATGGGAGCTTGCTCCAAGAAGCCAGCCTCCATCAATATGGAACTGACTCTTTCAAAATCATCCTGGCGGAGAACGCCAATCTGTGTGCCTTCGTCGGGCATTATAATGTCCTGCATGCGATCCAGCATCCATTTCTGGTGTGCCCGATTCGCTGGTATCTTTTCCTTGATCATTCTTTTCATCACGGAATCAAGGGCTTCCTCCGGATGGTCAAAGGCGTATTCCCATCCTCTGATCGTGGCCGCGGTTATCGCACGACACAGGTCGGGCTTCAGGTCGGCGGTCTTCTCCAGGGTGTAGATGCCGTCCTCAGGGAAATTGAGGTCGGTGTCACGGAAGAAAAATGGTCTGAGTTCTTCCTGGTCCAGGCCGTAGGAGAGCAGTAGGTGGTATTCATTGTACCACATGCCAGATGTGGCCATGACGCCATCTCTCAGGAAAAGATCCAGTGATGACGATTGCGGGACCACGGTGATCGATATACCGAGCCGTTTGAACAGGGCTCGGGGCTGAATCTGAAATTCGTTAGCCCAGATTCCCACTTTCTTGTTTTCAAGATCTTTGAGACTGGTGATTCCTGCATCTGTTTTGGTGATGAGCATCAGTGCCGAGTGTTGAACGAACTGGCCGATGTTAATCACCGGGAGCGAGCTTCGTTTCAGAAGTCCTGTGCTCAGGAACATGGTTGCAAAGTCGGCTTTGCCTACTTCGAGCCATTCGCTGGCAAGAATGTCAGGCCCGCCCGGGAGAATGGTCAGGTCTATGCCTTCTTCCTCATAAAACCCCATGTCTTTGGCCATGTAGTGTCCGGCGAACTGAGCCTGGGGCAGCCAGTGCAGGACGATGGACGCCTTTTCCATGGCAAGGCCAGGGCCGGGGAATAACAGTAAACCGAGAACCATTGTAAGAAGCATGGTTCTGACACTTAATGGATGATGATATCTTCGCATGAACCTTATTCCTTCACCGCTGTCTCGAATTCCTTGACCTTGGATGACCACAGTTTTCCGCTCTGTTCACCCTTCCAGGCCAGGCGCGGGTCCACCTGAACGATTAGAGTGTTCTGCATGACTGAGTGCGTGGAGTATCTGAGTTGGCTGAGTTTTTTTACCGATTTTAGGAGCATGGGGGCACTTACACCGATGGCTTTATCTGTCACTTTCAGGTCTATGACCACGTAATTGTTGAACTTGATGTTGGCCAGTAGATAGCTGACGACCTTTCTATCGCTGTTGTCCAGGTTCTGGTCGGCGGTCAGCTTGAGCAGCATCATCTGGTTGCTGTTGATTGTCCGGTCCGTTTCGATGACCGGTTTGACCTTGGTTTCATCATTAATAATGGCGCGCATGCCGCCTTCAAGGAATGCGTAGTCGTAATAGCCGTATGATTCGAGGAAGTATTGGAGCCAGCGGACTTGCTTGCCGACTGCGTCAAAGAAAATTAGCCTTTTTTCTGTCCAGATGCGTGAGGTTACCAAGTCCAGCAGAGGGTCCAGGGGAATATTGCGGATCCCGTTAATTCGGGGGGCCTTATCGCGCTGGAAGGGGTCCCGGATGTCGATGACCATTGTGTTCGGAAGTTGCGCTTCTTCTACTAATTCCTCAAATCCCATCTGGTGACGTTTGAATTCCTCGATGTTGATGATTCGGTTGGTCCGGGCAGGGGTCTCTCCCATGAGAGTGGCCTTTTCCGGAGCCGCGCTTATCCAGTCGAAGATGCCGCCGTCGTATGCAAATACATTTTCAAAACCAAGGGAGAGGGAGAGTTGCGCAGCCTGGTAGCTCTTGGCGCAGGAGTGTCCGTTACAGTAAAAAACCAGTAGCTCTTCTGCCTCTTTTCCGCGCAGCTTCTCAAGCTTTTCAGGGAAATTCTTGTCGGTCAGTGGGACCAGGGCAGCCTTGTTGATGTGGGCCACGTCGTATTCGAAGCTGGAGCGTATATCGACGATAATGGCCTCGTCGTATGTATCCAGCAGCTTGTCGGTCCCGATGAATGGAACTTCCGGGTAGTAGGGGCGCAGGGGGAAGGCGTCATTAGTGAGCCCCGAGCCAGCCATGCCGAGGATTGCAACGGCGATGATGGCGAGCGCGAGGCAAGAATATTTTGCGCGTTTATTTTTCATGAGTTCAACTCGAGATCCCGGATTTAATTGTTTCGAGAAAATGGGCGAATAGTGGACCGATGTCCGGCGTGCTTTCTTCCAGCCTGTGTTCATCGTCTAGAATGTGAAGGCTGGCCTTGTGGAGCTTGGCGAACCGGATGGAATTCTCGACCGGAACCACATCGTCTCGCCAGCCGTGAATTACGCTGATGGTTTGCGGCATGCCTGAGAATACGTGCATGTCGTAACCAGGGAGATAGAATGCCGGGGCCAGGAGGAAGAGGCCGAGCACATTCGCCTGCTTGGACGCAGCGGAAGCAACATATCCGCCCATGCTTGAACCTGCCAGGATGGCGGGTTTGCCGATCTCGGCCAGGGTGTCGACCAGGTGTGCCACCCGGTCGTCAGCATTGGGAATTTCTTGAAAATCCAAGGCGTCCATGGTGAATCCGGCGGCAGCCGCTGTGTCTGCCAATAATTTGCTTTTGTTTCCCCATGGCTGACTCTGTGAACCGTGGCACCAAATGAGGCTTATGTCGCTCATCTTTTGCTCCCGTTGTGTTGCGATATGAATATTGCTGGTAGCCTATTATACTGTTTCAAAAGGATCAATGTATTCGGTTAGAACTGTCAAAACATGTCTTATCTGGTTCGGGTCGGTGTTGTCGTCTGCTGCAGCTTTCAAGGCCTCGCCGAATTCTTTGATCGGAGCAATGGACAGTTCAGATCCCTTGTGTGCCAGGTCGCTGCCAAGGGCCTTGATTGAACCGTAATCTCCCCTTTCGAGGGCTGTGTGGGCCGCGCTAATGCTGCTTTTCACCGTAGAAAGAAGATCCTCCGGAATGTTATGGTCCTTAGGTCTGTCTGGATTGTTCGAGGCGAAGTGGATTTCGTCATCGAGAGGCTGGTCGGGGTCGATCAACTCGCGGATGAGGTTGAAAAGCGAGCTCTTTTTGATCGGCTTGGGGAGATGTTGGTCCGCTCCCGCCTCGAAACATTTTTCGGCGTCTCCAACCAATGCATATGCCGTCATGGCGACGATCGGGGTCGGAGTAAGGTCGTGCTGGTGTTCCCAGTCTCGTATGGCGCGGGTTGTTTCGTAGCCGTCCATGATAGGCATCTGGATGTCCATGAAGACTATGTCCCAGCCGCCTTCCTTGAATTTCTCAAAACCATCCGCTCCGTTTTCAGATATGGTCAATTGGCACGGTGAGTTCTTCAGGTATGTCTGGATGACAAAGGCGTTGTACTTGGAGTCCTCAAGCATGAGAATATTTGCCCTGGGGATTTCAGGTTTGGTTTGTAGAACGCTTTTCTTCTCCTCGATATGAACGGATTCAGGCTTGATGGGAGCATCGAACCGGGCTGTGAAGTGGAATATGCTTCCCTTGCCGGGGGAACTTTCCACCCAGATGCGTCCGCCCATCATCTGGACCAGCTGTTTACTGATGGCGAGACCTAAGCCGGTGCCACCGAAATTTCGGGTCGTTGAATTGTCTGCCTGGGTGAAGGAATCAAAGATGGAGTTGAGCTTGCTGGTGGGAATGCCAGGTCCGGTGTCGGATACCGAGAATTGAAGGGTCGCACCCCCGTCGCGGCCAGGGGCTCGTTCAACTATGAGTCGGACCGCGCCATCTCCTGTGAATTTGACTGCATTACCCAGGAGGTTGAGCAGTATCTGTCTTAACCTTGTGGGGTCGCCGACCAGCCGGTCCGGAACGTCATGGCCAACGCTGCATGCGAATTCCAATTGTTTTTGATCTGCCTTGGATTCGATGACGGAGCATGTCTTGTCGACCATCTCGCCGACATTGAATCCGGTCTTTTCAAGTTCCAGGTGGCCCGCTTCAATCTTGGACAGGTCGAGAATGTCGTTGAGAATTTCAAGGAGGCTTTCGCCGGCAGTCTTGAATACCTGGACGTATCGTTTCTGATCCTTGGATAATTCAGTTTCCCACAGGATATCAGCCATGCCGAGGATGGCGTTCATGGGAGTCCTGATCTCGTGGCTCATGCTCGCGAGGAACCGACTCTTGGCAAGGTTGGCAACGTCGGCAACCTGCTTTGCATTACGGACTTCCTCAATAGCCTGATTTAGGGAAGTGTTTTTGCGGTTAAGTTCGTCAGTGCGCTCTCTGACCGTCGTTTCGAGTACGTTTCGATGATTTTGAAGCTTTGTGTTGGCCTCTTGGAGGTCCGTGATCAGATGGCGAACTGATTCCCGCATGTCGTCGAAGGCGCGGGCCAGATTCCCGAGTTCGCCTGGTGCAGATATGTCGATGGCGGCATCCAGGTCGCCGTCGGCAATGGCTGTGGCCGATTTTTCCAGATGTTTGAGCGGATCAAATAGCCGTGTTCTGGCAAAGTAGAAAGTGGTCTGGGATATGGCGACGATGAGCACCAGGGCCAGGATAAGGGTCGCGGCGATGTTGATCAGGATCTCATGGTTAATCCGCTCGGAGGTTACGGCGAGGTTGAATGTGCCGATCCAGTCGCCAAATTTTCTGATTTCGACAGTCTTTGTCAAGAAATTACGGTTGTCTTTGAAAAAGCTGAATTGTTGTCCTGCGTATTGCGATCGCGTTCTGGAAGCCATCACCTCGCGCCCGGTGACGACCTGGGCGAAAACTACGGACTCGTCATGGAGTACTGCGTCGATAAAGTCGCGCGCCGAGGCGTGGTCTACCTGCCAGACAGCACTTGCCAGACTTGTTTCAGCCAGTCGTGAGACTGATTCGATCTGGTCTTCGAGTTGGGAGTTGAGCCTGTATGTATTGAAGGAGATGATGGCAACGGAAAAACAGAAGACGATCACGGCGATGATGGTCATCTGGGCGAGTGCAGCCCTGCGGCGGAGGGAGTGGGCTGTTTTCTTTCTGATTGTTTCGTCGGTTTTCATCTGTTGTCCGTCATCATTGAATTCGATATTTCTCTATTGAATGCATATGACTTTCGATGAAATATAGCAAGGGAACCATTATAAATTCCGTTACTTGTCCTTCAATAATGACTGAGATGAATGGGGAATAAAAAAAGGCCGGGAACAAGTCCCGGCCTTGAAAAGTCTGTGGTGTGTCAGCTAAGCGTTGCCGCCATCCAGGGAGAATCCCATTTCTGTGGCCATGTACTGAAGAGGGCGGATGTCATGGGTTACTTTCATGATCTCAAGCAGAGTCTCGGCTCCCAGCTTGGCGCTGACGTCGAAGGGGTTGATTTCACGCATCAGGGTCGAATAGGGCTTATTGATCTTTTTCGCTACGGCCTTAGCCTGGATGCCACTATCAAGAATGCAGTCCTGAACAACCTTGGTTACGTTTCTGTCAAACATTTTGCCCTCCCGGAATGAGTTTGATTTTTGTGTTGTCTCCGTGAAATATGGATTCACTAAAGCAACGGGCGTGCCAACAGGGTGTTATTTTGATTATTTTCTAATAAAACTGCACGTTATAAAAAGTCTAAACTTATTGGGTCTATCTTGAGGTGTCGCACACTTGTGTCGCATGCGACACTTGGGGTGCGACATGTGCGACAAGAGTGTCGCAGTGCGACAGTTTGCGACGGCTGCGCGAAAAAGAAAAGGGAGTCGCCGAGGCGACTCCCTGTAAACCCGGCATGCCGGGTGTCCGAACTTGATCAAACAGGCTTTCAGGTGTGGGTTGCGGTCCAGTCCTTGGTGCCGTTGGTGGAGGGTGTTCGGTATTAAGAATTTGAGTTGCTGGTCCAGTCCTGAGCCCAGGACTTCCAGGAATCGATGTACGTGTTCCAGCACTGACGTCCGATGATGAGATCCATAATCTTCTTGGCGGTCAAATTGGTAAACATGGTATATCCTTAAAATGGTGTGTGCGTTGTCTGTCTGTTAGCGATAGCAATGCCATTGTTGCGCCAGGCGTTTTGTTAACAGCCGCCCTGGCTAGAGCTGTTTTTAAGGCTGCGGGTCACGTGATTGATGGTCTCTGACAATATGCCCTCGGATTTGTAGGGAGTCAGGAGACTGGTTCGGACGGAACCGACGATGTTGCCGTAGATGATCAATGCGGTCTCATCTGTCGGCAGGTCGCGGATTGATCCGTCCTTGATGCCTTGTGACACGTAGCGTTTCAGTTCTTCGATGAAGACGCTGAATTTCTCAGCCACCTTGGCGGCGTCAACGCCGGGCTCCATATGGCTGAATGGGGAGCACCTGAGGAGGATGGGAAACCGGTTCCGATGCTCTTCAGTAAATGCGAAATATGCGGCCATGTATCGCTGAATGGACTCCAGTCCGCTCTCACCTTCGGCGGTCGCTTCGTTGAGTCGTGCGATGAGGCGATCTGCCATGTCGAAGCCCGCGGCCAGGAACAGGTCCTGCTTGCTGCCGAAGTAATGGGATACCAGGCCGAACGATACATCGGCCCGACCAGCTACGTCTTTGACGGTGGCAGCGGTAAAGCCCAGTTGCCCGAAGGCTTCCTGTGCTGCTTTGAGTATCGCGTCCTTTTTTGTCATAGCCTGGTTCTCCCGCCGTTTCAGCGCTTCGATTGATTGTGCAATCAACTTGTTGATCTTTGTATAGATTGATTGAGCAATCAAAGTCAAGCCCAATTTTTTCTGATTGTCGATATATGTATTGAGCCGTGTCTCTTGTCGGTGCCGACAGTAGTGTGGTATATATAATAGATATATGTGATCAAAGATTGTCTTGCTGTCTTAAAATCATGGAGGACTGATGGGTAAGAAAAAAGTTTGTGTCAAACAGGTGTTGCCCCGTGCAAAGGCCATTGCAGTGTTGAAGGACCTGATCAAAGGGCTTGAGTCCGGCAAAGTGGTTGTGGGAGATGGTGAAGATAGGCTGGAATTTGGCGTGACCGACGAGATTAAGGTCGAAGTCAAGGGCAAGGTCAAGCGAGAGAAGTGCAAAGTGTCAGTATCCCTTGGGTGGAAACAGGATGCGCAAGTCCCGGCCAAGAAACCCGAAGTAGCTGTCCCGGCCAAGAAGGCCAAGGCCAAAGTCCCCGCCAAAAAGGTAAAGGCCAAGGTCCCGGCCAAGAAAGCTCCCGCAAAGAAGGCTGCGGCCAAAAAGCCTGCTGCCAAGAAGAAGGCCGCGCCTAAAAAGGCTGCTCCAAAAGCAAAGAAGGACTAAGTCCTTTTGGGTGGTAATCGTTTAAGATGTAAACAATTTCAGTGGGTATGCCGATAAGATCTGTTGCATTACCTATATAAATAGTTCACGCTGTGTTCTATATATTTTATAAATTGCAACCCGGGCTTACGATGCGGCAACTGGTTTACATCCTTCTGCTTGTCATTCTGCTTCCGGCTACCGCTCATGCGGTGCAGGATGCGGCATATCCGTTTGATGATGCCTTCAAGGCCACCGTCTACGGCACTCCGCCGGAGATGACATATAAGATAGAGAAGCCGGTTAAACCAAAAGTGGAAGCCATTCGCATCGAGAATCGCAAGGTTCCCGACGTCTTTTCCTATAGCGCGGCCATGAACTACTCCAAGGCCCTTCAGAAAGACGAAGCTCCGCTCATTTTCATTGTTGCCGGGACTGGGGCGGAGCACAATTCGGCAAAGATGCGTTTTCTTACCCAGGCCTTTTATCAGGCCGGATTCCACGTTGTGGCCCTGTCTTCACCTACCCATATGAATTTTCTTGTCAGTGTCTCGCAGCACGCCGCGCCGGGGTATGTCCCCTACGACGTGGAAGACCTCTACCGGGTCATGCTCTGGATCAAGGAAGACATCGAAAAGGAACGCGATGTCAGCGACTATTACGTGACTGGCTACAGTCTGGGTGCGTTGCATACCGCATTTCTTTCCAAGCTCGACGACGATCGCGGTGACTTCAATTTCCGCAAGGCGTTGATGATCAATCCGCCGGTCAGTCTCTATCACTCGGTGGGCCGAATTGATTCCTGGCTGACCCCCGAGAACCTTGGCGACAAGAGTGTGCACGACGAGATCGATCGCATGGTGGATCTCTTTTCCGACTACTACAAGAGTGCCGAAGTCACTGATCTTGACGACAACTTTCTGTACGATTTGGTTACCCACGTAGACCTTGAAGGCAAAGACCTGAAGGCTCTAATAGGCGTGGACTTTCGTGTGTCGTCTTCGGCCATGATCTTCGCCTCCGACGTCTGTCTTCAGGCCGGGTACGTGGTTCCGACGGATGCATATCCCCTGAGTTCGACTACTCCGCTGATGCCATATTCCGAAGTGGCGTTCGAGATCAGTTTCAAGTCGTATCTGGATGAGTTTCTGCTTCCTTACCTCCAGTATCTCGACCCGGGTATTGATCATTACACCATGATTCAGCGGTGCAGCCTCTATGAGATTCGCGATTATCTGGAGACAGCAGACAAGGTCATGGTTATCGGCAACAGAAACGACCCGATTCTGAACGAATACGACCTGTCATTCATCGACAAGGTTTTTGGTGAGCGGGCCACGTTTTTCCCCACCGGCGGGCATTGCGGTAACATAATGTACGGGCCGTTCGTTGAGAAAATGCTGGGGATGGTGACGCCGTGATAAATCGGATTCACACCCTTTTAATTATCTCAGTCCAGCTTTCGCTGCTTCTTGTTATGGGAGCCTGTGGCGTGACGACCACGGCCCGCATTGATCCTGCCCTGACCCTGGAGAATCCCGGCTTTCAGACTTCGGTCTCTCATGCGCCTGACCCTGATGATACGGATACCATTCGCGACATCGAGTTCATGGAAGTCTATGATCCCTGGGAGCCCATGAACCGTTCCCTCTACAACTTCAATGCCGGGTTCGATGACTATGTTTTCCTGCCGGTGACCAATGCCTATGAAACGGTACTGCCTGTTCCCGTGCGCTCGGGAGTCTCGAATTTCATTCAGAATGCCAACGAGGTCCCGACGTTCGTGAACTGTCTTCTTCAAGGGCGTATTGAAAAAAGTGCGATAACCTTCTCGCGGTTCGCCATCAATTCCACCTTCGGGGTTCTCGGAGTCATGGACCTGGCCTCAAATAATGAGGACTTGCAGCTCCAGAAGGAAGATGTGGGCCAGACCCTCGGTCGCTGGGGGGTCGGTAACGGTCCCTATTTCGTGATGCCAATACTAGGTCCGTCCAACCTTCGCGATACTGTTGGTTTTGGTGGCGACCTCCTGCTGGTGCTTTATCAGATGAAATACGCCTACAAGATACTCGGTGTGAAAAATACCAAGACCCTGGCTATTACCGAGCTGCTTATCCGCTCCATCAACAAGCGGTCCAATGAGCCTTTCCGCTATCACAGCACAGGTTCACCGTTCGAGTATGAAATGATCCGGTTCATTTATACCAAGAGGCGGGAGTTGGATGTTGAGAGGTAGATTAATCTCTTTTCAAAAGATTATTTGAAGTAAAAAAAAGGGCCGTTGAAAAACGGCCCTTTTTTATGAATATGATCTGAGATGTCTATTTCTTCATCTGCTTTTTGATCTTGCCCCAGCTGTCACGGAGGGTGGCGGTGCGGTTGAAGACCAGCTTCTCACCGGGCTTGTGGTCCTTTGAGTCGGAACAGAAGTAGCCAGTGCGCTCAAACTGGAAGTTGGTGCCCGGCTCCATGTCGCGCATGGAGGGTTCGACCCAGCATTCGGTCAGTGTTTCACAGGATTTCGGATCAATGTAATCCACGAAGGTCTTGCCTTCTTCCACGGAGTTGGGATTGTCCGTGGTGAAGAGATTGGTGTAGTTGCGAACTTCGGCCTTGATGCCGTGCTTGGCCGAAACCCAGTGCATGGTGCCCTTGACCTTGCGGCCGCCTTCGAGCCATCCGCCCTTGGTTTCCGGGTCGTAGGTGGCACGGATTTCGGTGACGTTGCCGTCAGCGTCCGTGTCGTACCCGGTGCACAGCACGTAGTAGGCAGCGCGAAGTCGGACTTCACGGCCAGGGCCCATACGGAAGAATTTCTTCGGCGGGTCTTCCATGAAGTCAGCTCTCTCGATCCACAATTCCCTGGTGAACGGGACTACTCGTTTGCCATAAGACTCTTCTTCAGGGTGCAGCGGGACTTCAAATTCGTCCACCTGGTCCTCGGGATAATTCTCGATGACCAGTTTGACCGGGTCCACAACGCCCATGTAGCGCGGGGCGCAGTCATTGAGGTCCTGACGTACGCAGTGTTCCAGCAGGGCGTAGTCGACAGTGGTTCCTGCCGCCTTGGAGACTCCGATCTCTTCGCAGAAATTGCGGATTGATTTCGGGGTGTAGCCGCGTCTGCGGAAGCCGGAAATAGTAGGCATGCGCGGGTCGTCCCAGCCGGAGACATGGCCTTCCTGCACGAGCTGGATGAGCTTGCGTTTGGAGAGGATCGTGCCGGTGATGTTCAGGCGGGCAAATTCGTACTGCCAGGGACGCTGGGTAAAACCGGGCAGCGCGGCCAGTTCATTATATATGGCTTCGTTGTCGCTGAAGAGTTCGGTCTGCTTGAGGCCTTCCATGAGTGTGTTCACGCACCAGTCATAGAGCGGGCGGTTGTTCTCGAACTCCAGGGTGCAGATGGAGTGGGTGATGCCTTCGATGGCATCGGACAGGCCGTGGGTAAAATCGTACATGGGGTAGATGCACCATGCATCGCCGGTGCGGTGGTGGTCGGCATGTTTGATGCGGTACAGGGCTGGATCACGCAGCATGAAGTTGGGGGCTGCCATGTCGATCTTGCCGCGCAGGATGCACTCGCCGTCCTTCAGCTCGCCCGCACGCATGGAGCGGAACAGGGCCAGGTTTTCCTCGGCTGTTCTGTCTCGGTACGGGGAATTTGTGCCCGGATCCTTGAGAGTGCCGCGATTCTCCCGAATCTCGTCGGGAGTCTGGTGGTCGATGTATGCCTTGCCCATTTTGATGAACAATTCGGCGATGTAATAGAGCTTCTCGAAGTAGTCCGAGGCATAGAAATTTGCATCCCACTCAAAGCCAAGCCATGTGACGTCTTCCTTGATGGAGTCAACGTACTCGGTGTCTTCCTTGACCGGGTTGGTGTCGTCAAAGCGCAGGTTGCACTTGCCGGCATAGTCCGTGGCGAGGCCGAAGTTCAGGCAGATGGACTTGGCGTGACCGATGTGCAGGTAACCGTTGGGTTCCGGGGGGAAACGAGTATGTACCCGGCCATCATATTTGCCGGTCTCGTTGTCCTTGTCGATGATCTGCCGGATGAAATCTTTGCCCTTTTCCGGGGCTTCGGCCTTGTTGCTCATGCGAAAATCCTTGTTGTATATCCTGGTCAGTGCGTGATCTTTATATCAAAGTAAGAGGGTCAGGAGATACTGGAAATCGCGTGAGGGGTCAACGCATCCCTTGTCTTGTCCTCTGGAAAAGGACAGTATGAATAATCAAAAAGGAATGGAGGATTTCATGCCGCTTTTCACCATAGATTCAGACAAGTGTAATCGTGACGGGTTGTGCGCCGCCGAGTGTCCGGCTGGTTGCATCGTGTTTGAAGAAGACCAACTGCCGGTGCCGCACAAGAAGAAGTTCGCCTATTGCATAGAGTGCGGGCATTGCATGGCCGTTTGTCCCAAGGACGCATTTCAACTGGAACGGTTTGTCGAACCAGCTGTTCGCAGGGATCGGGATCTCAAAATTTCTTTCGATCAGGCCGCGCAATTCATGAAGGCACGTCGCTCTGTTCGGGCATTTCGTAACGAGCCACTTGGGCATGACGTTCTGGAAGGTCTTTTTGATATTACCCAGTATGCGCCGTCCGGTCACAACGCACGCCCTGTTCGCTGGGCCGTGGCTGCCACACCAGAGAAGGTGAGGGAGGTGGCCGAGGCCACAGTGAATTGGATGCGGGCTGAGGTGGAGGCGGAAAGTGAAACCGCAGCTGCATTGCATCTGGCCGGGATAGTCCGTGCCTGGGACGCTGGGACAGATATGATTTGTCGTAATGCTCCGGCCCTGGCAGTGGCCCATGCCCCAAAGCGGGGCATCACTCCCATGGAGGACGGTGTTATCGGCGTGACCTATCTTGAACTGGCGGCCTCGGGAGCTGGTTTGGGCGCGTGCTGGTGCGGTTACGTACATATGGCGGCCAATCTGGACAAGGGTATTCAGCACGCCCTCGGCATCCCCAAGGGGAGCAAGGTTTGTGGCGCACTCATGTTAGGCCGACCGGTTCGCAAGTTCAGTGGTATTCCACCGCGTCCCAAGGCCGAGATAAATTGGCTTTAAGCATTGAGTGCTGGTGAAACAGCTGGTTTTCGTATAGCGATAAAGCATGTTCTTCGGGGGAAAAACACTTCATTCGGTATCTTTATGCATGGGTCTCTTGATCCTGCTTTTTGGTGTTGTCCCCGTTCAGGCGCAGGAAGTTCGGGTCGGTATCGGTTTTGCCATTCCTCCGTATGTCATTGAAAAATCGAACAGCGGTGTGGAAGTGGACGTCATCCGCGAGGCCTTCAAGTCTCAGGGACATAGCGCTGTCTTCGTATATCTTCCCAATTTGCGGCTTCCGTTGGCCTTTGATGAGGGGAGTGTCGATTGCATTGCAACCAATGCCGCTTACGATGTCGGCAAGGATGCTCAACGCGATGCTTACTACTCCGATATTACAGTGGTTTTCCAAAACTACGCTGTCGCCCTGAAAGAGAAGGGGTATGACATTAAGAGCATCGCGGATCTCTCGGATAAAGTTGTGCTGGGATTCAACAATGCGGTCAAATATCTAGGCTCTGAGTTTGCCTTTATGGCTGAATCCAACCCTCGTTATTCGGAGCTGGCCGATCAGGCCCTTCAAGTGCGTCTGCTTTACACCGAACGGGTGGATGTGGTCGTTTCAGACAAGCGCATCTTTCTATACTGGCGCAATCAACTTACCCGATCTCCTTTGGCTGATTCCATCAATCTGAATCAGAAAATCGTATTCAATCCCATCTTTCCCTCGGCTCCCCGCCATCTGGCCTTTGCCGCCCCCGAACTTCGCAGTGATTTTAACGATGGCCTGACGGCCATCAGGAAGAGCGGAGGTTTCGGCTCCATTGTCGAAAAGTATGTTGGCATTGAGCAATCTGACTAAATTGGTCCGATTTCCATTTTTGTAAAACCCCTATGTATTCAGTCACTTTCGTGTGGTGCAGGTCGCGTGTTCGATTGTGCATAGCGATATCGATTGTCAGTTAAACCAGTAGATTATAATATGACTAAAAGCCCTCCTCCTGTACTCTGAAAATCGAATTGCAGTAATTAGATAGCGTTTTTTTATTGTATTGGTTGGCTTGAAGTACTGGCTGAACACCTGGGGAGGTGTGTATGAAGATCGCAGATATCCGTATCGGGGCAAAGATCATCGGTGGTTTCGGTGTCATTGTTCTATTGTTTTTGGTTACAGGCGTATTTGTCAAAATCTGCCAGGATAGCATGGTCGCTTCGTCGTCGATCGTTGATGCGTCAATGGAGATGAAGATTGCCGTGCGTTCCGACATGCAAATGCTCATGGAAATTCTTGTAGCCGGTGACGAGAAGGAACTGGCTGAAATGTGGGGTGAGCATGAGCAATTTATTGCTGAATTTGATTTGTTCGCAGGCGGTATCCTTGATGGTGTGGATACTCCGGAGGCCCATGTCTATGCCACGGATGATCCCGGTCTTCGGGCATCAGTTGCCAAAGTACAGGCCATGCATGACGATGAATTCCAGCCGCGCATGAAAAAGGTCAACGACCTTATGCTCAAGTCCTTTGGCATCACGGCCAGTCGTGAAGCATCTATGGTCAAGATGGAAGAAGCGTACCTGGCAGTTCTTGAGGCCAGTGAGAATTTTGAGTTGGAAACGGCCAAGTACATCGACAAACGATTGAATTCCGGTGCAGACGCGTTTGATATCCTGTCCACGGAAATATCCTGGCTCGATATGGCTATGGAAATCAAAACTGTCATCAGCCTTTCCCGTATTGTTCTTGAAGAATTTGTTCAGGCTGATTCCGATGAGGCTTTTGCGGAGCTTGAGAAAGAGTATGAAGCGACTCTTGTCGAATTTGATATGTTTGCTCAGGCTCTTTTGAAAGGCGGGAGTGTTAATGGAGAAGTGGTTCAGAAGGTCAATAATCCTGCCTTGCTTGATCTTGCTCAAAAGCTCGATCAGATTCACGATCAGGTCTTTCAGTCTGCAGCCACAGGCGTGATGGAAAACCACCACCTGTACGTTGATGTTCTTTCCGCCGTTGCAGCAATGGATGTCGAAACTGATGGCGTTGGCGCAAAGATGATGGGATTTATCACGGAGATCGAGGAAGTTGCCGATGGGCAAATGGATGAAAAGATTACGCAATCGCATGTGGCTATCTACACAGGTATCGGCGTGTCGATGGTTCTGGCTCTTTTGATCGGATTGATTCTCTCTCGGATGATAACCCGTCCGGTTGCAGTGGCAGTCGAGACTTCCAAGATTCTGGCTGATGGTGACTTGAGCAAAGATGTCGACGTTCCAGGTCGCGATGAAGTCGGGCAGATGCTTTCGGCCATGGGCGACATGGTCACCAAACTACGCGATGTCGTCTACGGCGTGAACGATGCTATCGAGAATGTGGCCGCAGGTAGCGAAGAGCTCTCGGCCACGGCGGAGTCTCTTTCGCAGGGAACCACTGAGCAGGCCGCCAGCATTGAGGAGTTGTCCGCTTCCATCGAGGAAGTGACAGCCTCCATCGCCCAGAATGCCGGAAATTCCCAGGAAACGGCCCAGATCGCGTCCAAGGCCGCCGGGAAGGCAGGTGAAAGTGGTGATGCTGTTACTCAGGCCGTAGGAGCCATGAAGCAGATCGCTGACAAGATATCCATTATCGAGGACATTGCCCGTCAGACCAACCTGTTGGCCCTCAATGCAGCCATCGAGGCCGCCCGCGCCGGTGAACACGGCAAGGGCTTTGCGGTTGTGGCCGCCGAAGTTCGCAAGCTGGCCGAACGCAGCGGTGAGGCTGCTGGTGAGATCAGTGAGCTTTCCGGCACCACCGTGGAAGTTGCCGACAAGGCCGTGGGTATGCTTAGTGAGTTGGTACCCGATATTGAGAAGACTTCGGAACTGATCACCGAGATCAATGCTACCTGTGAAGAACAGGACGCGGCTATCAAGCAGATCGGTTCTGCTGTGGGTCAGGTGGAAACCACAACTCAGGCAAGCGCGTCAGCATCTGAGGAAGTGGCATCCACTTCGGAAGAGCTGGCCGGTCAGGCCGAGGCTCTGCGGCGGATGATGTCCTTCTTCAATACTGGTAGCGGATCGGGGCGTGTCGCCAACGCCGGTCCTACTGTCGCCCGGGTCGAACCTGCGGCGTTGCCCACTGGAGAAGGGCAGGACGAATACGAACGGTTTTAATCCTCCCCATGATTGATAATATAAACCCCGGGTGCTTGAATGAGGCATCCGGGGTTTTCACTTAGTAGATAATGACCGCCGGTCACTGACCTGTTTCGCCAGCCCCCATTGACCCAACTGATTTCGTATCGTAGCCTACCTGCATTTCATGCACTTTTATTTCGGGGGAAGGGATGTCCAATACCAATTTCGCGTTCGGAACCGTCGAGGTCTGCATCGATTACGGGGCCATTACCGGTCTGTTCGAGCAGGCTCATGCCGAGGGACGCGATACATTATTCGAATACGAGGTCTATAATCTTTTACGTGATTCCGGTGCGGAAACGCCGCCGCGTTCCGTGCTGCTGCCCAGAGGCTTTCGGGCTCTCGACGAGGAACTGTCCGTGCTGTCCGGTGATAAGGCCGTGCTCAAGATCGTCTCACCGACCATTATTCACAAGACAGAGGTCGGGGGCGTGTGCGTGGTGGAGAATACTCCCGACAAGATTCGTTCCGCATGGCGGCGCATGCTCTACGAAGTCCCGGAAAAATTTGCGGCATATATCGAGCGTAATCCCGCTGGTGCGCCTGAGTGTTATGTCGGCCTTTCAGATGATGCGCTTATCTCAGCTATTTCTCGCGATATACGCGGTGTCCTGCTCGTGGAATTCATGCAGCCCGATTCTCAGGCATTCGGCAATGAATTGATTGTTGGAATTCGTCGAACTCGTGAATTCGGCATGGTTATGGGTGCCGGACTTGGTGGGACCGACACTGAGTTGTATGCCGAAAGATTTAGAAAAGGTCAGGCGGTCGTGGCTTCCTCTACAGCATTGACCGATGGTGAGACCTTTTTCGAGCTGTTCCGCAAGACCTTGTCATACAAGAAGCTGGCTGGCTTGACTCGAGGGCAGCGGCGCATTGTCACCGATGAGCAGCTCATTGAATGTTTTTCCTCCTTCATCGACATGGCCAACCATTATTCGCCGGAGAACCCGGACGCGCCGTTTGTCATTGAAGAACTGGAAATCAACCCCTTTGCCTATTCCGATTACCTCATGGTGCCGTTGGATGGCATGTGCCGCTTTTCCAGTCCTGACGAGCTGCCCGCGCCTCGTCCGGTGGAGAAGATCGATTCCCTGCTGCACCCCAAGACCATAGGTGTTGTCGGGGTTTCGTCATCCCGCATGAATTTCGGGCGTATCATCTTGAAAAACGTGCTTGATGCCGGATTTGACAAGGACAGTCTGGTCATCATCCGGCCCGGCACGGACGAAATAGACGGCGTCCGGTGTGTGGAAAATTTGGCTGCCCTTGACCAGAAATTAGATCTCTTTGTAGTGGCCGTCGGTGCTGCTCAGGTTCCTGGCTTAGTGGACGAGATCATCGAATGCGACTGTGCCGAGTCGGTCATGCTCATCCCCGGTGGGCTGGGCGAGACCGCTGAGAGCGAAGAGCGCGCCCGTGAAGTCATTGGCAAGATCAATGATGCGCACGAGCAGGGTGGTGGTCCGGTGTTTCTGGGCGGCAACTGTATGGGCGTGGTTTCCCGGCCCGGCTCCTATGATACATGGTTTATTCCTGAGGAAAAGCTACCCAAATTTACACCCGGTAAACATCATCGCGCCGCATTCATTTCCCAGTCCGGCGCGTTCATGCTTACGCGGCTTTCCCAGTGCCCGATTCTCGATCCGGCTTACATGATTTCGGTGGGTAACCAGACTGATCTCACCCTTGGTGATCTGGTTACATATTTTGCCGATAGCGACGATGTGGACGTTATCGCCATCTATGCTGAAGGTTTTAACGACATGGACGGCCTTGAGTTTTGCCGGGCCGTGCGCAGGGCCGTGTTGTCCGGCAAGGAAGTGATTTTCTACAAGGCTGGTCGGACCCCGGAAGGCAAGTCTGCCACCAGCGGTCATACGGCGTCATTGGCTGGCGACTACACGGTCTGCGAGTCCTGCGTACGTCAGGCCGGGGCCATTGTAGCCCAGTCTTTCACTCAGTTCGAGAATCTGTTCATGCTCGCCGAGCGGCTGCATAACAAGACCATCCGGGGCAACCGTCTGGCCGCCGTGTCCGGGGCAGGCTTCGAGGCCGTGGGCATGGCTGATTCCATCCATTCTGACGACTACCGCATGGAGCTGGCGCCCCTGTCTTCAGATACTGTCTCCAAGCTGACTGGTTTGTTCGAAGAGAACAAGCTCGCTCCGCTGATCACGGTCACTAATCCGCTGGATATCACCCCCGGAGCCAACGATCACGTGCATGCCGAGGCCATTCGCATTTTGGCTCAGGGTGAGCGCGTAGATGCAGTGGTTGCCGGACTTGATCCCATGTCGCCGGTCATGCGCACGTTGGCCGACCCCGAGAATGCAGGTTTTGATTTCGATGACGAGCGATCTATCGCCGCCTTGCTTGAAGAACTGCTGCCCACCCTCGATACGCCGGTAATCGGCGTGATTGACGGCGGCAGGCTCTATGACCCGCTGGTGGATAGATTAAAAGAGGCTGGCCTATGTACATTTCGCACTTCGGATCAGGCCGTGGCAGCTATGGCCCAGTACATTGATGGGCGATTGAATGCGGAGAGGATTCGGGGAAGGGAAGAGTAGTCAGTTTGAAGTAAGAGTTGAAAAAGGCCTTGAGGTAAGAAACCTCAAGGCCTTTTTGTTTTGAATTAATCGTTCGCTAATACATCAACTCCGGCAGGAACAGGATGATCTGCGGGAAGATGAAGAGCAGGGCGATGCCGATTATGATGGAGATCATGAAGGGCATTATTCCCCTGAATACATCTTCGAGCGTCACGTCTGGCGCGATCTTCTGGCACATGCCGTAGACCACGTAGACGTTGATGCCGACCGGTGGCGTGATGACACCCATTTCGGTGACGAGCACGATGATGATGCCGAACCAGATCGGGTCGTAACCCATGCCGGTGACGACTGGGAAGAATACCGGGATGGTCAGCATGATCAGGGCCAGCGAATCCATGAAACAACCACCGATGAAATAGATCACGATGATGGCGGCCATGATGGCGAACGGTGGCATGTCGAGCGCGCCGACCATGTTGGCGATGTCGAACGGGATACGGGTGACGGCCAGGAATTTGCCGAACACGACCGCGCCTGCGATGAGCACGAGCACCATGCACGAGGTGCGCAGGGTTTCGTAGAGAGAATTGACGAATGCCTGCCAGGAAAGCTGGCGTTTGATGACGGCCAGGGTGAGCACACCGATGACGCCGATGGACGCAGCTTCGGTTGGCGTAAACCAGCCCTTGAAGATGCCGCCGATGACCAGCGAGAAGATTATCAGGGTGTCGAGGAGTCCGACCAGGGACTTGAGCTTTTCTGCCCAGGTGAAGCTGTCGCCTTTGGGGCCGAGGGCGGGGTTCATGCGGCACTGGATGTAAATGCCTGCGATGAACAGCACTGTCAGCAGCAGGGCCGGGAAGATGCCGGACACGAAGAGTGCGCCGATGGATTGTTCGGTCAGTACTCCGTAGATGATCAGCACTACTGAGGGGGGCATGATCATGCCCAGACCGCCGCCGGATGCTACGCAGGCCGTGGCCAGCGAGTTGGCGTATCCGTAGCGTTTCATTTCGGGGATGCCGACTGTGGACATGGTGGCGGCGGTTGCCGGGCTTGATCCGCAGACTGCGCCAAAGGCGGTACATGCGGAGACGGTTGCCATGGCAAGACCGCCCCGGACATCGCCGAGGAAATGGTAGGCGGTGTTGTAGAGCCTTTTCGAGATGCCGCAGTTGAATGCGATCTGGCCCATGAGAATGAAGAGCGGAATGGTGGAGAGTTCATAGGCTGCGAACGCGTCATACACGTTGCGCGACATGAGGTTCAGGCCGCCTTTCCATGACGTGAGCAGGGAAAAGCCGATGAAGCCCACGAGCATCATGACGAATGCGACGGGCATGCGGGTCATGAACAGGAACACCATGATAACGATGCCGATGGTTCCGGCCATAGTCGGGTCCATGTTATGCCTCGCTTCCGGTGAAAAATTTGATGACGTCTTTGAGCAGGCAGATGGAATAGACGAAGAATCCGAATGAGAGCACGTAGACAACGTAGTATTCGGGCAGCTCCAGGTTCATGGAGACTTCGCCGGATTTGCCCAGTGTCTGGGCGTAAAGGTACATGCGCCATGTGATGATGGCCACCAGAGCCAGCGTGGCCGAGTTGGTGACGAGCTTTATGGCGTTACGCGTCCTCTTGGAAAAGCGGCGGACAAGGATTTCCACGCCGATGTGACTTTTCTGGAAGTGAGTATATGGCAGAGAGAATGCCACGGCGATGACGCCGAGGATACTGACGATCTCCTCACAGCCGAAAATCGGGGTGTTGAAAGCCCCTCGCAGGGCGACGTCTGCGCCGGTCATGAGTGCCATGCCGAACAGGCAGCAGGCTGCAATGACCCGCATGGTCTTCTCGGTCATGCCGAGGATGCCTATCTTTTGTTTTTCCATTTCCTGATCCTTAAAAACTAAGCAGGGCAGGCAAAAGCCCGCCCTGCTTTTTAATATGACTACTTGAGTGTGGACTTGGTGTAATCGAGGATGGCCTTGCCGTCGAGGCCCTTCTCGTTTGCCATTTCAACATAACCGTCGAGGACCGGCTTGGCAGCTTCGACCCACTTGGCAGATTCTTCGGCGGACAGTTCGATGATCTCGCCGCCCTGCTCGATGAGGAATTTGCGACCGGCAACGTCAGCATCGTCCCATGCCTTGGCGTGCTTGTCGGCCCATTCCTTGTTGATCTCGGTAATGGCCTTCTGGGAGTCGGCATCCAGGGAAGCCCATTTGTCCTTGTTCATGACGATGAAGAAGGCGGTAGTGTAGGCAACGTCGAAATCGTCGGTGCCGAACTTGCAGACTTCGCCGAGCTTGAAGGACTTGTTGGACTCGATGGGATGCATGGAGCCATCAACAACGCCTTTCTGGAGGAGCTGGTAGTTTTCGGACATGGACTTGGCGACCGGGGTTCCGCCCAGAGCCTTGACCAGCTTGGCGGAGTTTCCGGTGGAGCGGATCTTCAGGCCTTTCATGTCGTCGAGAGCCTTCACCGGCTTCTTGGTGGTGAAGAGCAGGCCCGGACCGTGACCGTGGAAGTACATGACTTCAACGTCGTCGAATTCCTTGGGCTGGAACTTTTCGTAAACAGCATTGGCAGTGGCGGTGGCCTGAGCAGCTGTTTTGTAACCAAGGGGCAGGTCAACGGCAGCCATGGTCGGGAAGCGGCCACGGGAGTATGCCAGAACGGAGAAACCGATGTCGGAGATGCCTTCGACAACGCCATCATAGCACTGGGGGGCCTTGGTCAGGGTCTGACCGGGGTAGTATTCGATCTTGACCTTGCCGTCGGTACGTTTCTCGACTTCCTTGCACCATGCTTCAGCCAGTTTGGACTGATGGTTGGTCGGCGGGAAGAAGGTGGAGTAGGTCAGCTTGGTCTCGGCCTGGGCCAGGGTGGGCAGGGCTACGCACAGCACAGCCAGTGCAACGAAAGACAGTAACAGTTTCTTCATTGTGCTCCTCCGGGAGTTTGCAATTTTCCGAGGAGGAACACTCGTTCCCCCCGTGTATTTCTAGTCCGCCGAATCATTCGAACGGTTTTTCCCAATTTCTATTTCATCGCTTTGCGGATGAAACTCACGATTTCCTTGCTGTCTAATTTATGGCCGGAAACGGATTTGTGGTATCCTTGGATTACCGGCTTGGCGGCATCGATCCACTTGAATATTTCTTCGTCGTCCAGGCCGATGAACTGGCCGCCCTGCTCAAGGAAGAATGCCTTGCCTGCTTCGTCGGCCTCGTCCCATGCCTTGCCATGCTTGATGGCCCACTCGTCGTTGATCTCGTTGATGATCTTGCGGGTGTCGCCGTCAAGCTCTGCCCATTTGTCCTTGTTCATGACCACGAAGAATGTGGTGGTGTAGGCGACGGGTTGGGATTTAGTTCCGAATTTGACGACCTCGGCCAGCTTCCACCCCTTGTTGGATTCCATGGGATGCATGGAGCCATCGACCACGCCCTTTTGCAGGGACTGGTATGTGGAGGGCATGGACTGGGCAACAGGTGTACCGCCAAGGGCCTTGACCAGCTTGGCGGAGTTGCCGGTGGAACGAATCTTCAGGCCTCGCATGTCGGCCAGGGTAGCTACTGGTTTTTCGGTAGTGAAAAGAAGGCCGGGACCGTGAGCATGGAAGTACATGGCCTGAACATCGCTCAGTTCACCGGGAGTGTATTGGTCGTAGACTGCGTTGGCTACCTTGGTGGCCTGTGTGCCGGAACTGTAACCCAGCGGCAGGTCCACGGCGGCCATGACCGGGAAGCGGCCACGGGAGTATGCGAGTACGGACAGGCCGATGTCGGAGATGCCTTCGACAACGCCGTCGTAGCATTGTTTGGCTTTGCTCAGGGTTCCGCCGGGGAAGTAGTCGATTTTGACTTTGCCGTCGGTGCGTTTCTCGACTTCGCGGCACCAGGATTCAGCCAGTTTGGACTGGATGTGTGTGGGCGGGAAAAAATTGGAGTAGGTCAGTTTCACAGTGTCGGCGCAGGCCATGGAGGCCAGGCCGAAGGTTAGTAGAAAGAGTGCGGTGAGGGTGAGGAGCTGTTTCTTCATGGTATATTCTCTCTATGTATATGAATCATCATGCCGGGAGGGTGATTCCTGTCCGGCGTTAATCCTGCTTCGCGCCGTTCTTGAGGGCCAGTGCTATGGCTGCCTCGCGAACGTCCTTGAGTGACAAAACCTGTGTGCCCAGCGAACGGTGGATCAAATATCCTTCGAACAGGGCGGTGTTCAACGCGCCGATTTTCTCGGGCGGATAGTCCGTCTCCACGTGATCGCGCACCAGTTCGGCAAAAATCTCGTTGGACAATCGGTAGACCGACTTGTTCATGAGTTTGCGGAGGATTTCGCTCTTGGCGGAGTAGACGGTGAATTCAAGAAAGATGGACGACCAGTTTTTGTCGTTGATGATGGATTCAAGAAAATCCCAGATGACGTTCATGGCTTCGGCCAGATTAGTGGCCTTGTCGACCTTGCCGTTGCGGGCCTTGCGATAGCGTTTCAGCTTCTGCTCGACGATGATCAGGAACAACTCGTCCTTGCTGTTCCAGTGGCGGTAGAAGCTGCCCTTGGCATAGCCCGCGTGCTCGGTGATTTCGGACACGGACGTTTGAATAAATCCATTGGAACCGAACAGTTCGATAGCGGAAGCCATCAATTCCTGCATGGTTTGCTGTGATTTTTCCTGCTGTCTTTTCGCCATATCCCGCTACTTCTCGTTATCTGTATGACCGAGGGTCATAAACTGACTCCCGGTCGAATTATGACCGCTGGTCGAAAAATGACCTGCGGTCACTTTTGAGCCGCAGAAATAGCAGGGGGCGGGTGGGGTGTCAATAGGTAGGTGGCTAATTGTGTGAGGATCTTAGCGGACGTTGGAAGCGTCTGTGGACTGTGCTATGAGGTGTTATGGAAGAAAAAAAGCAATCATATTTTGGGCAGGGTCCGAAGATTTTTCGTCCAGCCTTTTTGTGGGCGATAGCTGCTGCTCTTGGGACCTGGCTGTGGCCGGAGGTCCTGCGAATATCAAATCCAGCAGGTGCTCTGTCGGGATGGATACTTATTGTCCTTGGCGGTGCGTTGTATTGCTGGGGGCTGAAGCACATGGTCAAAGCGGTGAAGAGTGGGCAACTGGATACGTCCGGTCCGTTCTCCCTGGTGCGGCATCCCATGTATTCGGCGATACTTGTATTTGTGTTCCCCGGTATCGCGCTGGCATCCGGGGCATGGTTGATCGTGGGTTCGTCTGTTGTTGGATGGCTCGCCTTCCGTCGATGGGCGCAAACCGAAGAGTTGAAACTGGTCGAGATCTTCGGGCAGGCCTATCAGGAATACAGGCAGACCACGCCGATGCTCATCCCATTCACAAAAGCTAATTCGGAGTAACCGGGAGGCTCAAATATTTGGCCTCCCGGTCATGAATTCTATTCCTTCCAATACGGGTGACTAATATCCTCGAACGCACTCATGGCGGCTATGGAGCCTTCGCCGATGGCGGTGACTATCTGTTGCAGGCCGCCGGTGAGGTCGCCTGCTGCGTAGACGCGGGGGATGTTGGTGCGCATGGCGGAATCCACCTTTACAAAACCATCTTCCTTGAGTTCGACTCCCAGTGCTTTGGCAAGCTCGGTGGAAGCAACCTGGCCGATGGCTACGAATGCGCCGTCCACGGCCAGTTCGGTGGTGGATCCGTCCTTGGTGTTGCGCAGGCGCAGGTTGTTTGCTCGCCGTTCGTCACCCTGAATCTCTTCGACTTCGGTGTTCCAGATGATCGGAATCTTTTCGTGGGCCACGGAATCCTGTAGCGGTTTCTGGGCGCGGAACGAATCACCCCGATGGATGATGGTTATATCCACGCCGAGATTCTTGAGATGCAGGGCGTCGGTCAGGGCCGTGTTGCCGCCGCCGATGATGGCAGCCTTCTTATCCTTGTAAAGATAGCCGTCGCAGGATGCGCAGTAGTTGATGCCGCGCCCGAAGTATCTGTCCTCGCCCGCTGCACCCAATTTTCGATAGGATGCGCCGGTGCTCAGGATGAGTGCCTTGGCTGAATACGCGCCCCGGTTGGTGGTCACCTTTATTGTTTCGCCGATCTTCAGGTCACCAATTTTGATGGATTCGACCCCTTCGCCTTCGTGGACAGGTACATATTCGCGGGCGTGCTCACTCATGATGTCCATGAGCTGCTTGCCCGGCACGGTGGCGAAACCGGGGTAGTTCTCCACCACCGGGGTGAGGGCCACCTGGCCGCCAACGATACTTTTCTCCAGCACCACGGCCTTCAGACCAGCGCGTACGGCGTAGATGCCTGCGGTCAGCCCGGCCGGACCTGCGCCAACGATGACGAGGTCCACCTCGCCCGGTTCAATGGTGCCGTACTGAGAGGTTTTTTCCTTTTCGTCCATACCGGGCAGCGCACCTTCTTCAAGTAGCTGTTCGGCACTTTTGAGGTAGACCATTTCCACTACGAATCGTTCTTCGGGCATTAACCCCATCGCATTGTGCGAGCCGTTGTTGAAAACGGTATGGGGAACGGAGCCGACCTCGAACTTCTCGGTGAGCTCGGGGTTTTCATTCATTTCTACGCATTCGGCCTTGACCAGACCGGGCTTGGCTATGGCGCACTTGATGGCGTTCATAACCTGGCCAGGACAGTATGGTCAGGTGGGGCTGACGAACACCTGGGCCAGCCGTTCTTCATTGAGGGTCTCCAGCATGGGGGCTGAGACATCGGACAGGGCGCTCATCTTGAGGGATACGAGCATGATGGCGGTGATGAAGGCCTTGCCTTCCTCGCCGAGCGGTGCCCCCAGAAAACGGATGTGATAATCATCGGGGTTGATGCACAGGGTCGGCGAAGCGGTCACGCCAAGCTCGTTTGCCCGTGCAGACGGGATATCAAATACTTGGAGCTTGATCAGGTCTGTCAGTCGCGCCAGATCGGTGCAGAACTGGACCATGTATTCGTTGAACTCGTCGCTGCTGCCTGGTTGGGTGAACACCTCAAGGACGACCTCGCCTTTGAGGCTCTTGAAAGTGTCCAGTAGCTGTTTGCGTACGTCTTCGGGCAGGAACCAGCCATCGGGATTGTCATTTTTGAATACGGGAGTCATCGGTATCCTCGCTACGCTGTCATAAGTAGGAATTTGTACCAATAAAAACGATAGGCAAGCAAAGGAAGCGAGTCAAGGAGGAAAGGCAAGATAGGTGACGCGTCAGTCGATTTCAACCCGGTTGCGGCCGTTGTTCTTGGCCTTGTACAACGCGTCATCCGCCCGTTTCAGTATGGTTTCCATTGAGGTGTCATCTTCTCGCAACTCGGAAAGGCCGATGCTGATGGTATAGGAAATCGTAGCTGCCTCCGTCTCGACGGCCTGTTGTTCAACTAGCTGGCGTAATCTTTCGGCAGTCCTTTGACCTGATTCAATGCCGGTCTGCGTGAGCACGGCGGAGAATTCCTCGCCGCCCATGCGTCCGAATACGTCTGTAGTGCGTAAGGTGGCTTTGCAGAGGGAGACCAGTTCCTTGAGAACTTCATCCCCGGCCGGGTGTCCATGAGTGTCGTTGATGTTTTTGAAATAATCGATGTCGAGGCTGAGCAGGGTTAGCGGCGTGTCATATCGCTTGCAACGGTCGAATTCCTCGGTAGACCGTTCCATGAATTTGCGGCGATTGCTTGCCCCGGTAAGGGGATCGGTGGTGGCGAGCCTGCGCAATTCATTTTCCATGGTTCGGTGGGTTGTTACGTCCCAGTTTACGCCGGTCATGGACTGAGGCTTGCCGTCATCGCAGAGCTGGATGAGGCCTGCGGCCTTGATGTGCCGAACCTCTCCATTGGGCCAGACAATCCTGAACTCGGAGTCGAAGTTCTTCTTTTGCTCCACGGCCTCTGCTAGTTGGCGTTCTGCCTCTGGCAGGTCTTTGCGGTGAACTCTGGTTCGCCATGCCTCAAACATGCCGCTGAACTCGGCTGGTCCCACTTGGTAGAGCTCCATCATCTTGTGGTCCCAAATGAGATCGCCGGTTACGATGTCCCATTCAAATATGCCGATGTTGCCTGCATCGGTGGCAAGGTCCAGGCGGTCGGCTGCGACCCTGAGTGCTTCTTCGCTCTTCTTTAAGTCCGTCATGTCGCGGGCGTCGATGGAGACGTACTTGATATCACCGTCGGCAAGGGAGACAGGGTGGTATGTCACGGCCATGAATCGTTTGCCAACTTCGGGGAATTCAATCCAGGTTTCGACCCGAACGGTTTCACCGTTCAGCGCTTTGTCGATGCTCGACTTGGATACGTTTTCAAACACCTCGGAGCCGACCAGTTCGGCGACACTTTTGCCGAGGATATCATCGCGCTCCCGTTGGAAGATCTCGAGGTATGCGTCGTTGACTACTCTGTAAATGTAATTTGTATCGACCAAGGATATCATGTCAGGGGTGGACGACACTATGCGTTCGTATCTGACGAGGGCTTCCTCGGCCTGCTTCCGGCCCGTGATGTCATGAACGATGGAATACAGAAGCTGCCTGCCGCCCACTGCCACCGGGCCGCTGAAAACCTCGACGTCGCGGATTTCTCCACTCGATCGACGGTGGCGGAAAAAGAATTGGCTACGTTTTTCTTTTTCGGCCTTGTGCATCTCCAGCTTCACTTCATTGAGCGAGAGAGTGTTTATGTCCGATATCCGCATGGCGCAGAGGTCTTTGAGAGAATACCCGTAATAGGTTGTTGCGGCTGGGTTGGCGTCCACAATTTCTTCTGTGGCCGGATCGATGAGCATCATGACAGCATGATTGTTCTCGAACAGGGCGCGGAAACGCTCTTCACTTTCTTCGAGAGCGATCCTGGCCTGTTCTCGTTCCCTGTCTCTCTTGATCAGCTTGATGTTCAGGAGTCCAAGGTTTGCATTGGCGTCTTCCAGGTTGACGGTACGAAGTCTGACCTTGTGCTCCAGTCCTTCATGGGCCGCCTTCAGGGCAGCGTCTGCACGCTTGCGCTGGATGATACGCCACATGCCGGATATGACGAGCTCCAATTGGCGGACGTCATCTTCGGTATAGTCTGATTTTTTGTTGCCCACGCCAGCCAGGAGCACAATTTTGTCGCCCTCAAATACTGGTATGTTCATATGGTTTTTGACCGGAACATGCCCTTCGGGCTGCCCGCGCTTGTATGGGCTTTTCTCGTAATCGTTGGTGATGATCGGTTTGCGCTGGCGAATGGCTTCGCCCCATAGTCCGGTTTCAGAGACCTTGTATGCATCGGGGTACTTCTGCACCGAGCATTGGGGCATGACGTCCTTTGACCAGGCGTGCAGGGTCAGTTCGGACTCGTCGTCGTTCAGGAAATATATGTATCCGATTTCGCTATCAGTGACCCTGGTGCTCGCCTCCAGGGCGAAATTCAGGATGGCAGATTCCGGCTCGTTGATCATTTCGGAAAGAGTGTACAGCGCCTCGAATCTTACTTCATCAAGCGCCAGTTTGCCGAGCGCCTGTTTATAGCTTGTGATGTCCATTAAGGAGATCAGGACGGCGTCCTGGTCGGAGAATTTGATTTGGCGAGCGCTGGTGGTCACCCAGACAGTGTCACCATTTTTGTGTTTCATTCGGACTTCGAAATCTTTGACCGAGCGTCCATCCAGGATAATACTGCGCAGGTGAGTCCTGTCATCGGGGTCTACGAACAGAGAGATTGTTTTGGTTTTCATCAGCTCGGCTGACGAATAGCCAAGGATGTCGGACGCCTCACGATTGCAGACGAGTATGTCGCCTTCGAAGGAAACAATGACCATTCCGCCAGGTGCTATTTCGAAGATGAGTTCGGAGATTGTATGATCCAACGACGGGACACTTGATGCTTGTTCAGCTTCAAGCTCGGCAATTCGCTTCTTTGCCTCGTCGAGTTCCATTTGTAATTTTTGATCGCCCATGTTCAGCCTTGAATAGATCTTGAGATCGTAAGAATCAGATTATTCACACTATATTCAATATGTATTGAATTTCTGTCAATGATAATCAGTTGTCGTCAGGCCATGAGGAAAAGGGAGGCTTAATTGTACATGTCTTCATATTTCTCGATGATGGCCTCGAGCTTGCCTGAAGAGTGAAGCCTGTCAACTGTCCGGCGAACGGTTTCGACTGTTTCAGAGTCGGTGGTTTTGCTGAACGCCATGTAGAGTTTCTTTTCGAACAGGAGAATGGTTTTCTCCCAAAAGTCGGATGGGTAGCCTGAGGTTTTTTGCCACCAGGCCTGATACCACATGTCTCTCGGAGAGAAATCGACCCGTCTGTGCAGTGATCCTACCATGAGGGATATCTGTTCTTCCTTGTTGAGGAGGATGAGGTTTTCGTCCACGACAAATCCTTGTGAAAGAAGGAAGTGCTGGCTGGCGGTTTCCCGCGTAACTGCGACTTTGTATAGTTTCACATCTTCAAGGGTTTCAACCTCGATATCCCGGTTGCCCGGCTGGAACAGGTAAATACTGGAGGACAGGTTGTCCAAGGGAATCCACTGAAAGAGTTCTTCCCTGCTTGGCAGTCGCATGATGGAATATATGAGCGTGTCTTTTTGGCTGAGTGCCATGTCGTAGGCGCGCGGCCAGGGGTAGATGGTGATAGTGTATTCCAGGCCGGATTCCTCGAGAATTGTCCGCACGAGGTCTGTGGCGATGCCTTTGATCTGGTCACCTTCACGGTATGAGTATGGCGGCCATTCCTAAGTTACGACGGTGATCGGGTCTGCGTATGCCGGGAATGTCAAAAGCATGCAAATGATGCAGGCGAATACGAGTTTCATATTTCTCCCCTTACTATACATAAAGGTGTGGAGTCTCTCGCGCAAGCTATCGGAGAAAATTATAAACAGTGAACGAGAATATTGTATCGGGTCGAATTACTGTGTTACAGGTAAACTGTTATGAAGCGACTTATCTTAAACAGGTTGTTTCAAGGGGGCACGGTGGTTCAACGATTTGTCATAGTGCTGGCGGTTGTGATTATGTGGAGCATGTCGGTTCCGGCCTTGGCTGCCGAGGACCAAAAGACATACTCTGTCGTCAGTTATCATATCCCCCTCCTGGTTGACGATGCGGGAAACGGGGCGTTCGTCGTTTTCCTAAAGGAAGCGGCGGCTAGAGCCGGGATTGAATACAAGTTGGAGCTTTACCCTACCAAAAGAGCCATGCAGATGTTCGAGGACGGGAAGGCAATGGCTATTATACCAGCGCTGCTTCCGACATTGGCCAAGGACTCAGCTCTCACCACTCAGATTTTTGCAAAAAACATACATGGTTTCGTGCGCAGTGGAGATGCTGTGCCAGAGTCCGTCGATGAACTGAAAGGTAAGCGAATAGGTCTGGTGCGTGGTTTTTCGTATCCGCGGACCATACTCTATAATGAGGATATCGTAGTCGATTATGCCGACACGACCGGTAGCAGCCTGAAGAAGCTCCTGGAAGGCCGTGTTGATGTAGTCATTGTGGACGGGAAAACAGCGATTCATTCAATGCGCCAGTTGGGACTGGTTGGCGTCGAGTATGATTTGTCTGCCATTTTGCATTCTCAGCCTGCGTTCATAGCGTTTCAGCCGACACAGGAAGGTAAAGACCTTGCGTCGCGATTGTCGGCGGCGATAGTCTCCATGCGGGAAGATGGGACATATGATGCCATCATGCCGAAGTTAGATTGATGCAAAGTGGACAATATTCAGGATAGCCCTCATAGTATTGGATATGAAAAATAATAATTCCAGCATACTGCCGTGGCGATTTTTCATTCTGGTAGTCTTTGTACTGGCCGTGACAGGCTGTTCTGCCAATGGCCCTTCGACCATTGATCTGATGCCCGCTCCTGAAATATACGCTCAGTCCGAGTTGGATCCTTTCGAGGAAGGGGGGCCGATCCGTCCTGAGATTTTTTATGCGACCAATCGCGCTCCATCTGTTGATGGGGACATAGCATACAGTGGCGAGCGTGGTAGCGTCCTTCGACTGGGAATCGCGGATATCAAGATGTCCAAGGGGGACTTTTCCTGGGAAGAGGTCAGACGCATTTCGTTACTCAAGAACCGCTCGACCAAGTATCCGTTGCAGGTTGATAGCGTGAACGAAATAGGCGTTCTTGCGAGTAGCTTGAATCCTTTTGCCGAAGAGAATCTGTCATTCTTCGGTATGGACACCACGGGCAAGGAATTCGCCGCCCGAATCAATAAAAAACTATCCTCTTCCAACCGCAAAGATATCTATATTTATGTCCACGGTTACAAGGTGGACTTTGATAATCCCATATTGGTGGCATCGGAACTATGGCACTTCCTTGGGTACAGTGGCGCATTCGTGGCGTTTTCGTGGCCATCCACACCAAGGAC
>Ga0070729_10000243_pt1 | contig 133559 bp, 131 predicted proteins | sample tdDd472_FD_66725 | JGI IMG/M metagenome (GOLD analysis project Ga0070729, IMG submission 66725) | Marine sediment microbial communities from the Atlantic coast under amendment with organic carbon and nitrate - tdDd47.2 | ecosystem: Environmental > Aquatic > Marine > Coastal > Sediment...
GAATTCGTAGAATTCGCTCATCCCGATCCTAAGGAACTCGAAGCCCTGTTTGCCCGGATGGGCTATGTGGCGGTCGCGCGTCACAAGACCAAGGCGATCACGGTCTGGCGCCAGGGCGACATCAACTACGTCGTCAACGCGGAGCCCGGCTCCCACGCCATGCGCTTCGTCGAGGAGCACGGCCCCTGCGCACCGTCCATGGCATGGCGCGTCGTCGATGCGCAGCATGCATTCGACCATGCCGTTTCGAAGGGCGCGACGCCCTATGAAGGCGACGACAAGGCGCTCAACGTGCCGGCTATCGTCGGCATCGGCGGGTCTCTGCTCTATTTCGTCGATCGCTACGGCGAAAAGGGTTCGGCCTATGACGCCGAATTCGACTGGATCGGCGAGCGCGATCCGAAGCCGGAAGGCGTCGGCTTCTATTATCTCGACCACCTCACCCACAATGTCTATCGCGGCAACATGGACAAGTGGTGGGCCTTCTATCGCGAGCTGTTCGGCTTCACCCAGATCCACTTCTTCGACATCGAGGGAAAACTGACGGGCCTCGTCAGCCGCGCCATCAGCTCGCCTTGCGGCAAGATCCGCATTCCGCTCAACGAATCGACAGACGACAAGTCGCAGATCGAGAGCTACCTGAAGAAATACAAGGGCGAGGGCATCCAGCACATCGCCGTCGGCACCGATCATATCTATGACGCAACCGACCGGCTTGCCGACAATGGCCTGGCGTTCATGCCCGGCCCGCCGGATACTTATTACGCGATGAGCCATGACCGCGTGCAGGGCCATGACGAGCCGATCGAGCGAATGAAGACGCACGGCATCCTGATCGATGGCGAAGGCGTCGTCGGCGGCCGCGAGACGAAGATCCTACTGCAGATATTCTCCAAGACCGTGATCGGTCCGATCTTCTTCGAGTTCATCCAGCGCAAGGGCGACGAGGGCTTCGGCGAGGGCAATTTCCGCGCCTTGTTCGAATCGATCGAACGCGAGCAGATCGAGTCGGGCGAACTGACGCTCGACGCGGCGGAATAAGCGCCGCACAAGTGGGGACCAAGGGAGGAGTGGCGGCGGCTTCGGCCGCCGCCTTTTTTATGTCGCCAGCGCCGTGTCGCGCCGCGACTTCAGGAAGATCGTCGCGATGATCGCGATATTGAGGACGTTCCAGGCGATCCCGTTCAGGAAGGCGGCCTGATAGCTCCCCGTCACGTCGTAGATCCACCCCGACATCCATCCGCCGAGGGCCATGCCGACAATGGTCGCCATGATCACGAAGCCGACGCGCGCGCCGGCTTCCTTCGCCGGCAAATATTCGCGCACGATCAGCGCATAGCTCGGCACGATGCCGCCCTGCGACAGGCCGAAGATGAGGCTGACGACATAGAGCGAGACGAGCCCGTCATAGGGCAGGTAGAGAAACAGCGCGATACATTGCAGCGCCGAGCCGATCAGCAGCGTCCGCACCCCGCCGAGCTTGTCGGCGATCAGCCCCGAAACGAGGCGCGAAACGACGCCTCCCATCAGCATCAGCGACAGCATTTCTGCACCCGCCACCGGGCCGAAGCCGAGGTCGACGCATAGCGACACGATATGGACCTGCGGCATCGACATGGCGACGCAGCAGCCGACGCCGGCGAGGCCGAGAAGCCACTGCAAGGCACGCGGCGAGAACGCGGCGGAGCGCGTTACGATGACGGGTGTCGTCGGTGCGGCCGGCGAAACCTGCTCGACAAACCGCCGGCGCAGCGTCAGCGACAGCGGCGGGACCGTGACGACGATGATGGCCGCCAGGGCGAAATAGACGCCGCGCCAGCCGGAATCCGCCTGGATCCCCTGAAGCAGGGTCGGCCAGACCACGCCGGCCAGATAATTACCACAGGCAACGATGGCGACCGCGATGCCGCGGCGGCGCAAAAACCAGTGCGAGAGATCGGCGATCAGCGGGGCGAAGCCCGCTGCCGTGCCGAGGCCGATCAGCGCCTGAAAGGCTGAAAGCATCGCGATGGACGGGCTCATCGCCGCGCCCGTATAGCCGATACCGAGAGCAATTGCCGCGCCGATCAGCGCCCAGGTTATGCCGAACCGGTCGACCGCGCGTCCGATCGCGAAATTGCCCAGCGCGAAGCCCGCCATTGTCAGCGTGTAGGGTATCGAGGCCGCGGCCCTGTCGGTCGCGAATTCCGACTGCACGTCCGGCATGATGATGATGATCGACCACATGCCGACATTGCCGATCGTCGCGATCAGCAGGGTGAGGGCGAGGCGTTTCCAGGAATAGGCGCTGTCGAGAATGGATGGGGTGTGCATGGTGCGCGGACGCTATTGCCCGGCGCTATCCCTTGTCCAGTGCTGTTTGATCTGCTTCAGAAGCCCAACCGCCTCAGCACGTTCTTCATGATCGCGAGAAAGGCGAGGCTCAGGAACCCGCCGCTGACGACCATTACCGCCTGAAAGGAGACAAGGCTCATCGGCGGTCGCACATATTGCGAGAGATGGTAGCCGAGAAAGCCGCCCGCCATCAGGATCATGGCGTTCAGCAGAACGCCGAAACCGTCCTCCTGCATGACGCCGTTCATCGCAACGCCGATGAAATAGGCACCGGCGGATCCGACAAGCAGAAAGATCAGGAATGTTGCCGTTTCAGGCCCGAAATCCATGAGATGCCCCGCTTGAACTTTTCACAAGGAAAACGCTCTGATGGAGCAGTTTGGCACAGTTTCGTAAACGCCGGGTATGTGCCGTAGCGGGATTTCGCGTCCGTTTTGTTAAGGGTAAGCTAACCAATCGGTCCGGGGCGGACGCAAAACCCTTCGGCCCTAGCGCTTGTATTCCCAGACCTGGTTGAAGCTCAGATCGGTAAAGGCGAGCGCGTCGCGCGCCGCGGCGTCGCATCCAAGCGACTTGACGTTGCGGCGCATTTCGTTGCGCCATTCGGGTTCCATTGCCATGGCCTGGGCGCGGTCGCCCGGGCTCAGATGGCTGCCCATCGTGGCGCTGGAATAGACGAAATAGGCCGGACAGGCTTCCTCGATCGCCGCCGTATATCCATGGAAAATCGCGAAGCGCACCGCTTCGTTTTCGCCCGCATGGGCTGTCGCGATGCCGCCTGCGATCGCGGCCGCCAGAACCAGTCGAGTGAACATGTAAGTGCCTGCCCAGCTATTCGAATGAAAAGCCCCGCGCATCGATTAATGTAAAGATTTCAGACTGTCCATGCTGTTTTTACGCCGCCGCAGAGGGGCAGCGGAGAGCGTCCTATGGCCGTGCGGGCCCGTGAATTTGCCGCCTCGTTTTGATGGCCGGCGAAATCTGTGGTTCCCTTGGTATGGAGTCGGCCGAACATGCCGCCATCGCTTGGCCGGAAAGAGGACATCCAATGACGAAACCGCTTGCACTGGTGGCCGGGGTGGGGGACGGCGTTTCCGCTGCGGTTTCGTCATTGAAGGCGCGCAGCGCTTCCTGTAGCAAGGCGGGGCTTCGGCTCTCCGCCGCATGCGCGCCCGATAGAACCAAGAACCCGCTATGCGCATCCCAGCCTTTGTTATCAATCTTGATCGCTCCGCCGATCGCTGGTCGATGTTTGCCGAACGTGCGGCCGAAGTCGGGCAGGAAGTCATTCGCGTAAGCGCTGTCGATGGCAACGCGATCGCCGCCGACCAGCGCGCCGGCCTCAATGTGAGGTTGTTTCAGCTCTGCCATGGACGGACACCGCTTGGTTCGGAGTATGGCTGTTACATGAGCCACATCGATGCGCTCAGGCAGTTCGTTGCGATGGATATCTCTTACGCAATCATCCTGGAGGACGACGCCGGACTGCCGGATGATTTTATCACCCGCATCGCCGCAATCGTCGAAGCCGACGAGGATGTCGGCCTGGTCAAGCTTTTCAACCATAGGATCATGGGGTTCGTGCGCAAGAAGACCACCGGTCTCGGGGATGACCTCGGACGGTGCGTGCACGGGCCGTTGGGGTCCTCCATGGGCTATCTTGTCGACCGCAAGAGCGCTGTCAGGTTGATCGAGGGGCTTTTGCCGATGTTCCTGCCCTTCGACATCGCGCTGGAACGATACTGGCGCTACGGCAACAAGTTTCAGCTGGCAGAAAAGAACATTCTCGAGCCGCTCCCCTCGAGAGAGATCTCTACCTTGTTCATGCAAGGGCAAAATTACAGAAGCACGAAGCTGCCTTTGTTGCTGAGAACGCCGACCGCCTTGTTTCGCGGCGCCGAATATGTCCGGCGGGCAATCGGCGCGGTTGGCCGCTGACGGCATCCGGGGCATTCGCAAGGGATCCGGAACGACCGGCATCCATAGCCACTCCGCACCGACCCGCGTCTCGCATCTGCCGCGTCATTCACAGGCAAATTGACGTTGCGGCAAACATACGGTCCGAAGAAGTGGCCTCGCCCCTTTCAATCTGGTAGCAGACGAGGACTCCTTGAGTGTCCCGGAGCGTTCATGCGGTTTCTGGTCGTTGCCGATATCCATTATGCGCTGAAGCAATATGACTGGCTTCTCGACGTCGCCCCGCATTACGATGCGGTGGTGATCGCAGGCGACCTTCTGGAGATCTCGTCGATGGTTGATCTGCGGGCCCAGATTGTCGTCTTGAGGACCTATCTGCGCCGTATCGCCGAAAAGACGCGAGTCATCGTCTGTTCGGGCAATCACGATCTCGACGCCGAACAGGAAGATGGCGAACGCGTCGCCGACTGGATGCTCGACCTTTCCGGACTTGGCGTCGTTTCCGATGGCGAGTCCGTCTCTGTCTCTGGCGTGCGCTTCTCGTCATTTCCCTGGTGGGACGGACCGGAGACCAAGAAGCGGGTTCAATTGCAGCTCGAGGCGGACGCCGCGCAGGCCCATGACCATTGGGTCTGGGTCTATCACGCGCCGCCGGCCGACAGGCGGGTCAGTTGGGGTGGACAGCGCCATTACGGAGACCCGGACCTTGTCGCCTGGATCGAACGGTTCCAGCCCGACCTCGTTTTGAGCGGCCATGTCCATCAATCGCCCTTCATCCCCGACGGGTCCTGGGTCGATCGTATCGGCAGGACATGGGTGTTCAACACCGGGCAGCAGCCCGGCGAGCGGCCGAGCGTCATCGTTTTCGATCTGGATCGCGACGAGGCGGTCTGGTTGTCGATGGTTGGCGGCCAGCAACTGGCTCTCGGCGAGCCCTCCGCACGTCCGGCTGCGCTGAACGCGCTTCCCGACTGGGTTACAATCTAGGATCGTCGCTGCGCGTTTCGCGGCTGCCAGCGACCTTGCGCTGGTGGTGCATGAGTGCGTCGAGCACCTGATCCACCATGCCGAGATGATCCTTGCGGTCCTCGAACTGCACTTTCAGGTCCGCGAGATAGGTGGTTCCGTCATGCAGCCGCTGTGCGAGCAGCCGGGCGGCATGGATCGCGAGGCCGGGCCGGCGGGTCATGAATTCGATCGGGTTCTCCACCTCATAGGCACGCACCGGCGTGACCGCGACCACCGAGGCGGTGTAGTTGGTTTCGAGTAGCGCCGACATCTCGCCGAAAAGCGAGCCGGGCTTGCGGTCGACCGCGACCTGAACCGGACCTTTCGAAACGGCGACTTCGCCCTCGATCAGCACATACATCCTGTCCGCCGCCGCACCCTCATGGATCAGCTTTTCGCCGGGTTCGAACCGTAATTCCTTGAGGTCGCGGCATTCGTCCAGGACGGCATTCATGGTTCGCTCCGGATTGCAGGATCGCCATCGCCAGATCCCTTGCGGTGTCGGCGAGAGCATCGATTTTAGTGTCGGGCCGGAGAATGCGCCAGTCAAGCGGACCTGTCCAATCCGGGCGTGCAAGGCCCCGTATCTGATCGATCCGCGCGCCGTCCTGCTTGCGGCAACAAAGCCGACAATTTGACGCAGGGGAGTTCAAGGACGCCGATCCGGTCCCTGAGAGTGCCGGAAATCAGGGAGTTTTACAGGTTTCGGACAGCGTTCTTCTGCGGGGCCGCCGCCAGCGCGCCTCCTTATGCACTTGTCAGGCGGGCGGTCGTGCTTAACGTGCGGCTGAATACGGGAGGCCCCTTCTCATGACAGGCTTGGCAAAGATTATCGGCCGTGCGGCAGCGGTGGCGGTGCCCATTGCGCTGGGCGCCCTGACGATCGCATGGTCCGACACGCTCAAGCAGGAGCCTGCCGGCAAGGAACGCTCGCCGCAGGCGACACCGGTGCGGGTGATCACGATGCAGCCGCTCCAGCTGCTGCCGCGCGTGGTGGGCTATGGCACCGTCGAACCTGCCCGCGAATGGCGCGCCGTCGCCCGTGTCGAAGGCGAGGTGATCGAAACTTCCGATCTTCTGGCAAATGGCGAGATCGCCGCGGCCGGAACGCAACTGCTTCGCATCGACGATACCGATCTGCGCCTCTCGCTCGCCCAGGTGGATGCTCAACTCGCTGCCCTCGACGTGAAAGACGAAACGCTTGCGGCGAGCCTCGACATCAACCGGTCCGACCTCGAACTGAGCCGCAAGGAACTGCAGCGTCAGGAAGAACTGAGCACACAGGGCATCGCCACGCAGGCCGTCCTCGACCAGATCCGCCGACAGGAACTGGCGGCGCGCGCCAAGCTCGTCGAAAGCGAAAACCAGCTGTCACTCAATGGCGCCGAACGCGAAATCCTGAAGGCGCAGCGCGCCACCACCGCGCGCAGCCTGGAGTTCACGTCCGTGACTGCTCCCTATGACGTGCGGATCGGCTCCGTCGAGGCTGAACTCGGCCAAGTCGTTTCGCGCGGCCAGACGCTGTTTACGGCGGAGGGCACCGATGCGGCAGAAATCGCGGCGCAGTTCTCGATCGGGCGGATGGGCCCGCTGGTCCGCGCTCTCGGCGGGGACGCCACGGTGCTGGCGCTGGACGCCAAGGTGCGCTTGCCAGCGGTTGGCCATACCGTCTCCTGGGATGCCACCGTTGATCGCGTCGGCGAGGCGATCGATGCGCGCACGCAAAGTGCATCCGTGGTCGTGCGCGTTGACGATCCGCTGGGTCAGGCGCAGGCGGGGCAACGCCCGCCGCTTCGGCGCAACATGTTCGTCGAGGTGGAGTTGAGCGCGCCGGCGCGCGAAGCGCTTGTCGCTCCAGGCGACGCGGTGCGCAATGGCGAGGCCCTTGTCGTGACGGCGGACGGCACGCTGGAAAAGCGCCCGGTGACCGTCGATTTCACCATAGGCTCCATCGCCGTGATCTCCGCCGGGCTGGAGCCCGGCGACATGCTCGTCGTCACGGATCCCGCCGTCGCGGTACCGGGCATGGCGGTGAAGGCGGTCGAGGACAAGGCGCTCAAGCAGGAACTCGCCAGGATCGCGAAAGGCGCGGAGGCCGGCAAGTGATCCGGCTGTTCGCCGCCCATCCGACCGCCGCCAACATCCTGATGCTGGCGTTTCTCGGTCTCGGGCTGTTTGCCCTGCCGACCTTGCAGCGCGATACCTTTCCCCTGGTCCCGCCTTCCGACGTCGAGGTGCGCATATCCTATCCCGGCGCGTCGCCGGCGGAGGTGGAAGCCGGCATTTGCCAGGCGGTGGAAGATCCGATCCGCGCCATCGACAACCTCGCCGAACTAAGCTGTCTCGCGCGTGACAATCTGGCGGTGGTCACCGCCGAGATGGTCGAAGGCGCCGATATGGGCCGCTTCCACGACGACGTGAAGGCCGCCGTCGCAGGCGTCAACACGCTGCCCGACAAGTCGGAAGACCCGGTGACCCGCGTGGTCGAGCGTGTGGCGACTGTCGCCTCGATCGCCGTGACCGGGCCCGAAGACCCGCAGGTTCTGCTCGCCTATGCCGACCGGCTTGCCGAAAGGCTGAAGGCCGATGCCACGATCTCGCAGGCGACCGTCTCCGGCTTTTCCGACCGGGAGATCGCTGTCGAGATAGAGGCGGGCGCGCTGCAGCGCTACGGCCTGACGATCGCCGATGTCACGACTGCGCTCACCCGCAACAGCCTCGACCTGCCGGCCGGAACGATGGAGGGCAGCCAGGGCGACGCGCTGATACGTTTCATCGGCGAGCGCCGCACGCCCGCCGAACTGGCGACCACCCCGCTGACCGGCTCGTCGGTCGGCGGCGAGGTGAGGCTCGGCGATGTCGCCACCATCACCTCGGGCTTCTCCGATCCGTCGCAGGCCTCGTTCTTCCGCGGCAAGCGGGCTGCGATCGTCACCGTTACCAAGACCGAGACACAGGATGCGCTCAAGGTCATGGCGGCCTTGCAGCGCGTGATGGCGGCAGCGCAGGCCGATGCGCCCGGCAATATCGAACTGGCGATTTCGCAGGACTCCACCTCCAACATCCGCGACCGCCTGCAGATCATCACCACCAACGGCATCCAGGGCCTGATCCTCGTGCTCGTTGTCATGTGGCTGTTCTTCGGCTTCCGATTCTCCTTCTGGGTCGCGATGGGCCTGCCCGTCTCGTTCCTCGGCACGATCTTCGCGATGCAGCTCTTCGGCCTGACCATCAACATGATGACCATGGTCGCCCTGCTGGTCGCCATCGGCCTGCTGATGGACGACGCCATCGTGATCTCGGAAAACATCGTGCGCCGCCGCCAGGCAGGCGAGAAGGCCATCGATGCGGCCATCAACGGCGCGGCACAGGTGATGCCGGGCGTGTTTTCCTCCTTCCTGACCACCGTAATGATCGTCGGACCGCTGAGTTTCATGGCCGGCAGCATCGGAGCGGTCCTGAAATTCATTCCCTTCGTTCTCGTCATCACGCTGATTATCAGCCTGGTCGAGGCCTTCCTGATCCTGCCCAGCCACCTGCATCACGCGCTGAACCGCGATCTGACGCCCGGCCGGGTCAGCCGTGGGGTCAACGCCGTCTTCGACACCGTGCGCGACCGCGCGATCGTGCCGCTGTCGCGCCTGTCGCTGCGTTTCCGCTATCTCACGCTGGGGCTGGCGGTTTTCCTGCTCCTGTTCTCGGTCGCTCCCTTCACTGGCGGTTTCATCAAGTTCCAGAGTTTCCCCACGCTCGAGAGCGACACGGTCGAGGCGCGCCTTCTGCTGGTGCAGGGCTCCCCGCTCGCCCGCACCGAACAGCGCGTCGCCAAGGCCGTTGCGGCGCTGGAGCAGCTCGATGCCGAGCTGACACCGGAGCAGCCGGGCGGCCGGGCGCTGGTGCAGAGCTTCACCGTCTCTTACGGCACCAATGCGGACGTGCCGGAGACCGGCCCGCATATGGCGACGATCAGCGCCAGCCTTCTGCCCGCCGGCGAGCGCACGACCGAGGTCACCGAAATCGTCGACCAGTGGCGCAAGCTCACCGGGCCGATGCCCGACATGGCGGCCATGCGCTTCACCGACAAGGAACGCGGCGTCGGCGGAAAGCCGATCGACATCCGGCTGCAGGGTGAGGATCTTGCCGCCCTTCAGCAAACGGCGCGCGAGATGCGCCGCTTTTTCCTCGGCTTTGCCGGCGTGCGTGACGTGACTTACGATCTGCAACCCGGCAAGCCGGAATATGTCATCACCGTGCGCCCGGTCGTCGCCAACGCGCTGGGCGTGACGGCGCAGGCCATCGCGACGCAATTGCGCGCGGCGTTTCGCGGCGATACCGGCCTCGTCGTGCGCGACGGGCAAGGAAGTCTCGATATCGTCGCCCGGCTCGATGCGCGCGACCGCGCCACCGCCGCCGATCTTGGCGAAATCCGCATAACCGGACCCGACGGCGCGCTGGTGCCGCTGTCGGCGGTGGCCGACATCACCGAAAGCCGCGGCTATGCCAGCATCCGGCGCGTCGACGGTCAGCGCACGGTGTCCGTTCAGGGGTCGATCAACCCCGCCGTCGCCAATGCGCGTGAACTGATGGCCGCGATGAAGGCCGATTTCCTGCCGAAACTCGGCGAGAAGCGCCCCGACATCCACGTGACGATCGTCGGCGAGGCGAAAGATACTGCGACCACCGGGTCGTCGCTCGGCAAGAACCTGCTGATCGGGCTGATCGGGGTCTTCCTGATTCTCGCCTTCCAGTTCCGCAGCTTCATCCAGCCGCTCGCCGTCTTCGTAGCGATCCCGCTCGGCATCGTCGGTGTCATCTGGGGGCATATGGCGCTCGGGATGCAGCTTTCGTTGCCGAGCCTCGTTGGGCTGGCGACGCTCGCCGGCGTCGTTGTCAATGACTCTATTTTGCTGGTCGCCTTCATCAAGGAACGCTTCGAGGCCGGCACCGACATGATCGAGGCGGCGGGCGAGGCCGTCCGTGACCGCTTCCGCGCGATCTTCCTGACCTCTCTGACCACGGTTGTCGGCCTCGGGCCGCTGCTGTTCGAGCAGAGTACGCAGGCCCAGTTCCTGCGGCCGATCGTGGCGAGCCTCGCCTTCGGCCTCACCGGGGCGACGTTTCTGGCGCTGTTCGTCACCCCGGCGGTCTTCGCCATTCTGCACGACTTCGGTCTTGTCAGGCGCGAGACGGGCGAAGAGAAACAGGAAGAGACGATCGGCTCTATGCCGGCACGTCAGGGTGCCGTTTAGCGCAACGGCCTGGGGGGCAATTCGTCCGCGGCACAGAATGCCTTTCCATAGCGAACGGCACGAAGACGCCACATCCTAGACGTCACCGCTGACCAGCTTGATATCATTGGCAGACGCCCAGTCGGCGATGTTGCCGCGCTTGAGAGCCGTCGCCATCAGGTCCGGAAACTGGTCGGGCGTGCATGCGAAAACGGGGATGCCGAGCAACGCCACCTTCGCCGCCATCTGGTGATCGAAAGCCGATTTGCCGTCATCGGAGAGCGCCAGAAGCACGATGACATTGATGCCGGAGCGGACCAGCGACGCCAGGCGCTGGAGCAGCGCGCCGCCATCACCGCCTTCGTAGAGATCGGTGATCAGGATGAAATGCGACTTCAGCGGCTGCTCGATTTGCTCGGCGCAATAGGCAACGGCCTGGTTGATGTCCGTGCCGCCGCCCAACTGAACACCGAACAGCACGTCCACCGGGTCGGCAAGATCGTCGGTCAGGTCGAGAATCGCCGTGTCGAAGCAGACGAGCCTCGTCCGGATCACCGGGAGCGACGCCATAACGGCGGCGAAAATGGAGGCATAGATAACCGAACTGGCCATCGAGCCGGATTGGTCGACGCACAGGATAACCTCGTCGAGATCGGCCATCCGGCGCTGCCGGCGCGCGAACCCGACAAGCTTTTCGGGAACGATGGTTCCATGGTCGGGCTGGTAGTGGCGCAGATTGGCGGAGATGGTGCGCGGCCAGTCGATGTCGGCGAAACGCGGCCGTCGGGTCCGCCGGCCGCGGTCGCGCGCGCCGCGAATCGCTTCGGCAGTCCTGCGTTCCAGGCGTTCCATCAGTTGATCGACGATGCGGGCGATGATCTCGCGGGCCATCGCTTTCGTCTTCTCCGGCATGATGGAGCGCAGCGAAATCAGGTCGGCGACGAGATCGACATCGGCCTCGACGGCCTTTAGGAACTCCGGCTCCATCAGCATCTGTTTCAGATCCAGCCGCTCGAAGGCATCCTTCTGGACGATCTGCACGACGGAAGACGGGAAACAGGACCGGATGTCCTCCATCCATGCCGCGACCTTCGGGGCCGAACGCCCCAGCCCGCCCCGCCGTTTTCCACCCGCCGGTTCGTCGGCGTCGTAAAGGGCCGACAGCGCCCGGTCGAGCCGGGCGTCGGCATCGCTCATCGTGCTGCTTTCGCCGGGTTCGGGCTCCGCGCCGATCGCCAGCCGCCAGCGGCGCTCCCGTTCCTTCGCCTCCGTGTCGGATGTCATTTTCCGGCTCCGCCTGTCTCGAACAAGTCCCGCAAGACCGCCATCTGCCGTTCCCAGACAGCCGCACGCTCCGGCACGAACACAAGCCCCGACGAGCCTCCGCCACGCCGGCCGAGCAGCGCGTCGAGCATGCGTCGACGCTCCATCCGGTCGAGATGGGAAAAGACGCGGCGCAAGAGCGGCAGCGATGCGGTGAACGCCTCGTCGTCGAGCGTGCAGATCCATCGGTCCACGCTCTCGCGCAGTGGCCCGTCATGGATCAGGCGCGGCGCGATCCCCTCGAAGAACCCTTCGAAAAAGGCGGCCGCATCCGGCACTCCGGTCCCCGGCGACAGGTGCCTCTGCAGCAGCGAGGCGACGTCCTCGCTGCCAAGCGCTCCGGCCTCGTAAAGCATCTGCGCCGCTGTTCCCCGGACCCTTGGATTGGTCTGCTTTCCGTCCACCAGGCGTTCGAGACCCTGAAGCCAGTGGGTCTCGATGTCCTCGCCCAGCTGCACCAGACGAACGGCCGCGTCGGCCGCTCGGATGGCGCCCGCGAATGTGCTTGCCGAGTCCGCGTCCAGGTTCCGACTCGCATGGTCGAGTTCGACGGCGCAGCTGGTCACCAGACGCTCCATCAGGCCGGGCAGCGATCCGAGGCTGGTCGCGCGTGCCTGCCCATAGCGGATCGTGTCGGCCAAAGGCGGCAGCGTTCGCAGAATGTCGAGGCAATCCGAAGAAAGCGCGGATTTCTCCTCGAGCACAACCAGTCCGGCAGCGATTGCTTCGGGAAGATCGGCCGTGATTGCGTCGTAGACGCCGGAAGCCGTGTTGGAGAGAGTCTCGGCTTTCGTCAGCCGGTCGATCATAAGGCTTGACGACGCTTTCTCGATCGTCGGGCCATGAACGAGGTTTTCGACCAGTCTCACGGCATATTCCGGCTCCCAGGAGATCACCCACTTTTCCCGGAATGTGCCGCGGCTCCGCCCGGAATCTGCGAGTCTCCCCCAGGGTACGTCGAGAATGGTCAACCGATGCAGGAGCGTTGAACGGGCGAGACCGCTGTCGGACCGCAGGTCGATCGAAAGCTCTCGTTCAAGCGCCTCCGGTTTCAGCCGCGTTGCCTTTTGCTGGCGCTGGAGGTCTTCCAGAAGTGGCGCGAGCGGCACCTCGTCCGGTATCTCGCCGACTTCCGATCCGATCAGGAGTTGCGCGGCGATCGTGTTCCACAAAGTCTCCTCGCCATGCAGGAGGCAGGCGATGGCAGCGTCGCGCAGTTCCTCGAAGCCCGGATTCGGGCGCTCGCGGATGGCGGCAAGCGTCACCGCCAGCCGCTCGGCCTCTATCAGCGATGCAGTGGGGGCGACATGGCCCTTCGCGCGCAGGGCCGCCGCGATGCGTGCGAGCCACCTTGTCGCAACCTGCCCCCTTTCCTGGCTCTCCCAGATATGCAGGCACCAGCCGGGCGCGGCGACGCCCGCGGCGTAACCGCGCGAGAGGGCGAGCCGCGGAGACGTCCACGGGGCCCAGGTCGCGGCCACTTTTTCCTTCTTCATGCCTTTCAGGGTCAGGCGATCGTCTGAGAGCTTGCGGCGTGCCCGAAGCGCGGGAACATGCCAGGCGCCGCACACGACTGCGATGGCGCCGTCGAATTCCTTTTCCGCCGCCGCGATTTCGAGACGCATATGCGCCTCCCGCCGCGCTTCCCGGTTCGAGATTGCCTCCTCACCCTCCCGAAGCGCAGTCATCGCTTCCGATATGGCGCCGAATACAGGCCCCGGCTGCGGGTTCTCCTCGATGACATCGGACCACCAGCTTTCGCCGTCCTCGTAGCCTGCGGCACGGGCAAGAGTCCCGATCGGATCGCGGATGAGGCGGGGTTCCCCGTTCGCCGGCACATCGGCCCGGGTCTCGCCCTCGTCTGCATCGCCGGGCACGTTCTCCTCCGGCGCGTCGTCGGGAAACCGGACGGCAAACGGCAGATCGATGAAGCGTGCCGGTTTGCCGTTCCGCAGGGCCCAGCGGGCGGCCTGATATTCCGGCGAATAGACCGCGAAGGGCCAGAACGCCGCGTTCGAGGGCTCGTCCTTGGGATAGCACAGAAGCGCGACAGGCGGTTTCATTCCTTCATCGCCAAGGAAGGCGATCAATTCGGACGCATCGCCGGGGCCCTCGATCAGCACAGCATCCGGTTGCAGTTCTTGCAGGGCATGCAGAAGCTGCCGGGCCGAGCCCGGCCCGTGGTGGCGAATGCCGAAATAGGTGACGCGGCTATCATGCCCGGGGGAAGTCATCGGCGACTCAGAGATTGTCCGTCAGCGCCGCGTAATATGCGGCATAGTCCCCACGCTTCTTGAGGACGGTTTCGAGATATTCCTCCAGCACGATCCTGTCCTGTACCGGGTCCTTCACGATCGCGCCGATCATGGTCGGCGACAGGCCTTCCGGCGTGAGTTTGCCGCCGTCGAACCATGCGGCTTGGCTGAGGCCGCCGATCATCGTGGCGATCGCCTCGGCCGTCGACAGCGATCCGCTCGGCGTCTTCAGCGTTACCTTGCCATCGGCGGTGGCCCCGCCGCGCAGTTCGCGGAAGATGGTGAGCACGCGCGCGACTTCCTCCGACACGTTCTTTGGAACCGGCAGGTCGAGCGAAACGGCCATCTCGCCGACGCGTCGCGAAACGATTTCGATTTCCTGGTCCATGTCGTCGGGCAACGGCAGCACCACGACGTTGAACCGGCGCTTCAACGCCGAGGACAGTTCGTTGACGCCCTTGTCGCGATTGTTGGCGGTGGCGATCACGTTGAAGCCGCGTTGGGCATAGACGGCGCTGTTGAGCTCCGGGATCGGCATCATCTTTTCTGACAGCACGGTGATCAGCGTGTCCTGCACATCCGAGCCCATGCGTGTCAGTTCTTCCAGCCGGCAAAGCGTTCCGGTTTCCATCGCACGGTAGAGCGGCGTCGGCACGAGCGCTTCGGCACTCGGCCCCTTGGCGAGCAACTGGGCGTATTTCCAGCCGTAGCGTACCTGGTTTTCGTCCGTACCGGCCGTGCACTGGATGATCTTGGTGGAATCACCTGCAACCGCAGCCGCCAAATGTTCGGAGACCCAGGACTTGGCTGTGCCCGGCACGCCGAGAAGGAGCAGCGCGCGGTCTGTCGCGAGCGTTGCGACTGCCGTCTCCATCAGCCGGCGGTTGCCGATATATTTCGGGCTTATCGGCGTCCCGTCGGCCGCCTTGCCGCCAACGAGATAGGTGAGCGCCGCCTTCGGCGAAAGTGCCCAGCCTGCCGGCTTCTGGCCGTCGTCGCCTTTCTTCAGGGCTTCCAGTTCGCCCGCAAACGCGGTTTCGGCAGGCAGTCGGAGGGTCTCGTTCATGGATCAGGTTCCCGGTGACGAATTGGTTGTTTGGACAAGCTGGCTGTTGAGCCGCAAAATCGAGGTTTCGCGCGCCCCGATGCCGATCCCGGCGTCTCTCAGTTTCTCGAGCATCGCCTCGGCGGCGGGCCGGTCGGCGAGGAGGCCGAGTATGCCGAGTGCCGGAACCGCCCATGCCTGGCCACGGGCATCGCCTTCGGAGAACGCTCCCAGCACCTGCTTGAACAGTTTGCCGCTGAGCAGCCGGTCGGCGCTCATCCAGCCGTAAAGGCGAAGCCCCTGGTCGAGCGTTTCGCCGGTCATCGTCAGGTCGGTGTCCGCGATGAATACGTGCCAGCGGCGGATGTCGGCGTCCTTCAGCCGGCCCGCCAGAAGGTTGAGCGGACGCGGATCGCGATCCTTGACGCCGAACAGCATCGCCGCGAACGCATCGATGGTCGCGTCGGTCGCGCTTCGTGCGGCGAGATCAATCAGCAGGGTGTTGCATTCCGCATCCTTGTCCCACTGCCACATGCGCAGGAACGACAGCTCGTCGCAGGAAAAAGAGGCCGCCAGCGCTTCCAGCGTCAGGTCCGCAAACAAGGCCTTGCGCCGTTCCATTTGTCCCGCGGTCTTGAGCTTTACTGGTTCGAATACCTGCGTGCGTTTGAGAATGCCCGTGGTCTTTGCCTCGACGAACTCCGCCGCATCACCGGAAGCCTCGGCGGGACCCCGGCCGAGCCGTGCGAGATACTGCCGCGCCGCCGCCTGCACCTTGCCGGACCGATCGGTGGCAAGCGATTCGAGAAACGGGACATCCGCCGCAGACGGGTTGATCGCGAACACCTCCATCAACGCCGTGCGGACCTCGGCCGGTTCACCGCCGAATTTCTGCGCGAGCAGCAGGAGGGCCGCCTCCGGGTTCGAAACCCGCATTGTCGCCACTGCGGCCCGGCGCGCGGCGGGAAAGAAATCGTCCCAGTTCTCGGCTGTCAGCGCCGCATCCTGAGCGCCCTGCGCTTCGCCCGAGGCAACCCATTGCGCCAGCGGCAGGTAGGCATCGGGAAGATGCGCGTTTCGCGGATCGGGCATCCAGTCGAATGGATGGGCCGCGTATCCGCGCGATTCCAGCAGAGCGAGGATGTGTCCCGCGATCGCGTTCGTCCCGGCGGATTTCATCGCGGCGCGAAACGGCGCCCTTGCCGCATCGGGCAGAATAGGCAAGGCCGGCATCGGCAACTCACCGCGCCGCGTCATGGTTGCCGGCGGCTTCGGGCGGAACATTATTTGCGCCAACTGGCCGGTGAGGGCGAGCAGCCGCAATTCGCCTTCGCCGGGATCGTCCCCGGCCAGATTCGTCCACTCGGCGGGGGCGGCCTCGAGAGCACTGCCGCCTGTGATCCAGCGGCTTTCTATCGCCGCGAGCAGGGATGCCTGATCCTCAGCCATCGAACGAGACCCTTCCGAGACGGGTTTCCGCCCGCAGCAATTCCAGCCGTGCACCGTTCCAGACACCGAAGGAGCGTTCCAGTTCCAGGCCGAGCGCCGCTTCGGGCACGGCATTCGACAGCGGCAGCGCCATGTTGTCGCCGGCCGCCTGCCACCAGACACGGTTGCGCTGATCGACCGACAGCGCGCCGGCGTCGAGTAGGATCGGGGCACTCGCCAGCCATGGACAGGCCGCCTGCAATTCCGCGTAGGCAAGCAACGGATCCGTACGGTCGCCGGACGAGTTCCGCGGCCATTCCTCCGCGCTGCCTTCTGCGACCGCTTGCCGCGATGCGATGACGGCGCGCAAGGGCGATTTCGCCGGATAGTAGACGATTTCCGCGTCAAATCGTTCGCCCTGTACGAAGACGCTCTCGCGTCGTCCGCTCGAAGCGGGATAGAAATCGAGAAGCAGGGCGAAGCGCCGTGTGTCGTTGCCGACGTCGAGAAGCCAGGTGGAATGGCTGACGAGCCCGTCCGGGCGGGTCCGTATCTGCTCTCCGACGACCTCCCACACGCTCCTGATCCGCGTGGCGTCGGGATCTGTCAGCACCTGCTCCCGGGTTTCACTGCTCGCAACAATGCGCCGGATCTCCGGGTCGTCCGGGTTTCGCCGCCAGGCCTTGGCGATAATGACGAGCTTGCCGAGTTCGATCATCGCGGCGGTCGGCTTTTCCTCGCCTTCCAGCTCCATGAGGCGCGAGGGAACCTCGTCGATCCGGCCGCCGAGTGCGCCCGCCTTGAGATCGACCATGCGGGCGGCGATCCTGCGGCAGCGCTCCGTCGCACCGGCGATGAACGCGTTAAGCCCGGTCCGCAACTGATCCCCGACCCACTGCTCGAGTTCGTCCATCGCCTCGGCGATCGCTGCCTGTGTCTTTTCGCGGCGTTTCGCGGCGGCTGCCTCCCGCTGAATTGCCGCTTGCGGATCCACCTCCGATGCGGGCTCCGGCACGCCGGCTGTCGCGATATTCTTCGGTGCCGAAGGCTGCGGCCCGGCTTGCGCGTCAGGTTCCGGCGCTGTCTTGCGTCGCCGCCCCATCCATTCGGTCACCCAGTCGGGCGGTTGCGCTTCCCGAAACTCGGCACCGCCGCTGGATATCATCCACATCAGGGCAAGGGAGTGCTTGCAGGGGAATTTGCGCGGCGGACAACTGCATTTGTAGCCGTGATCGCCGCCATCAACCACGACGCGGTATGGATTTGATCCCGAGCCCTGACATTCGCCCCAGAAGAGGTTCGACCCGCCGCTTTGCTGGAGCTTCGGCCATTTCGACGTATTCGTCAGCTTGGACGCCGCGTTCAGCGACGCTTGGTCCGGCGCGAGTTTCTCTATGTCATCTAGCGAAAACGTCATCGCCGCTCGGATGTTGAAGTTAGAATCGAAGCGCTGATCGATTAACGCTGAAGAGCTAGACGACCTGTATTACCAAAATACGAATGAGATTGGTCCGAAGAGATTCGGTTTGATGAATATGTGTAACCGAAAACATATGGAAAAAGCGCGATCGTGAGATAAGCGGCGCCTGGAAAGACAGCGCAACTCGACCGTGCAACTTCGCGTTGAAGGTTGCGCCCGCCTCGGTTATCAAGGCCGGGCTTTGGCTTTACGCCACAAGCATCCGCAGTTCAGCTGGATAGAGCGCTGCCCTTCGAAGTGTCCTCGGTTTGATCTCGGGCCGAATAGGCTCTCCTTTGTGGCCTTCGTTCTCCCGATCCGACGCTTCGGGGGTCGCGTGTCCGGCACGATGCCGCCACTGGTCACTGCAAATAATCTTCCATTTGACGACCTGAAGCCGGTGATTCCAGCTCATTCAAATAATGCCTAGCGAGCATCAATAGGGCCTCAAATATCTATTGGACCTATCACTGAGACCAATCTTATCATCCGCCACATAATCTCTGGAGGAGGATGATATGAAGCAGATCATAGCAAAATTGACGCTCGCGGCAGCCATTGTGCTGTCGCCGATGTCGGCCTTTGCCGACTGGAAGCCTGAGCGTCCCATCAACATAATCGTCGGCTTCGCGGCCGGCGGCGGCACTGACGCGACGGCACGCCTGATCGCCTCGTCGGCACAGGAGTTCTTCGATGTTCCGCTCGTCGTGGTCAACCGTCCGGGCGCTTCGGGAACCCTGGCCGCGGAAATCGTCGCCGGGTCTGAGCCCGACGGCCTCACCCTGCTGGTCGCCGGCGGTTCCGAGAGCACGTCGGTGCCCAATCACCTCAAGACGAATTACTCGCTCGACCAGCTTCGCGGGGTGATCCGCGTCAACCGCGAACACATGGTGATCGTCACAAAGGCAGGCAGCGGCCTGAAGAGTGCGGACGACATCGTCGCTGCTGCGAAGGCCGATCCCGGCAGCCTGACATTCGGCTCCTCCGGCCCGGCGAGCATCCTGCATTCTGCCTTTCTCGTCTTCGCCAAGCAGGCCGGTATCGAGATGACGCATGTTCCGTTCCAGGGCGGCGCCCCGGCGCTGGCGGCGCTTCTCGGGGGACATATCGACATGACCATCCTGACGCCGGGCGACGCGAAGGCCCAGGCGGAAGCCGGCAATGTCAATCTGATCGCGACGACGTCGGATCGCGCGCCGCAATTGCCCGATCTCGCCTCCCTCTCGGAACTCGGCTATGACGTCAATGTCGAAAACATGAAAGGCCTTGTGGTGCAGGCGGACACGCCGGATGAAGTCGTCCAGTATCTCCACGACCGTTTCAAGGAAGCGATGGAAAGCGAAACCTTCAGTTCGCTGGCCAGCCGCGCCAATATCCAGCCGTCCTATCTCAACGGGGCGGACTTCGACGCTGCCATGCAGAACATGTCGAAGGCCATCAAGGAGGCGCTGTCGGAGTAATCCGGCGTCGCCAACCAGGACAGCGTAAAATGGAAACCCGTATTTTCGCCGCCTGCTTCGCTGTCGCCTCGCTGGTCTTCCTGCTGGTGCTGGTTCCCGATCTTCAGGGCAGCTTCTCTACCAACCCGATGTTCCAGACCGCCGGTCTCGGCCCAACCGCGATACCCTATTTCGCAGGCGGGGCCGTGCTGGTCCTCAGTGTCCTGATGTTCTTCGAGCGCAAGCGCGAAGAAGATCCTGCTCCGGTCCTGGAACCGGAGAGCGAGACGACACCCGAAGCAGCATATTCCTTCCGAGACCTTGCAATCTTCACTGCGATCCTGACGGGCTTCATCGTCCTGATGCCGGTAGCCGGATTTCTTGTCGCCTCGGTGCTGTTTCTTGGCGCGGTCTTTCTACTCTTCCGCGCGCCGTCTCCTCTCGTCGCGGTGATCGTCGCCGTGGCCGCGCCTCTGGTGATCGACCTGTTGCTTCGAAGGGTCTTTCTAATCCCTCTCCCCGAACTCGGGTGGTTCTGACCGCAATGGACATTTTCCTGAATTCTCTTGCCGGCCAGATGCAGCCGCTGGTGCTTCTGACCATGGTCGCCAGCGTGATCGTCGGTATGATCGTGGGCGCAATCCCCGGACTGACGGTCAGCATCGCGGTGGCGCTGGCCGTGCCGGTCGCGATCTTCATGCCGACCGACTACGCCCTCGTCATGCTCGCCAGCCTCTATGCCGCCGGCGTCTATGGCGGCAGCGTGTCGGCGATCCTGCTCAACGCGCCAGGCACGCCGGCTTCGGCCGCAACAGCGATCGACGGTCACCAACTGGCGCGCCAAGGCCTCGCCACCAAGGCGCTTAACATCGCCCTGCTGGCGTCCGCCTTCGGCTCGATGTTCTCGATCCTGCTACTGGTGACGTTCGCGCCGCTGCTCGCCAAGTTCGCTCTGCGCTTCGGCCCTGTGGAAATGGCCGGGCTGCTGCTCTTCACCTTCACGATCGTCGGCACGGTTTCCGGATCGTCGATGATCAAGGGCCTGTTTTCGGCAGCGCTCGGAATTCTCTTGGCGACTATCGGCAGCGATCCGATGATCGGCGTGCCGCGCTTCACCTTCGGCAATACCTCGCTGCTGGACGGGCTGACTTATATCCCGCTTCTCGTCGGTCTCTTCGCGATCGCCGAAGTGCTGAAAATGGCCAGCGAAGGGTTCCCCCGCCAGACCCACGATGTAGAACTCGGCGACGAGAACAAGGCCCGCAACCGTCTCACCCGCAGCGAGATGAAGGCGATCTCGATGCCGATGGTTCGTGGCTCGATCATCGGCTCCTTCGTGGGCCTGATGCCGGGTATCGGTTCAACGATCTCGGCCTTCCTCGCCTATGCCGACATCAAGCGGTCGGCCGGTCCATCCTCGAATGTCGGCAATGGCGACATCCGGGCAGTCGCGGCCTGCGAGAGCTCCAACAATGCGACCGGCGGCGCCACCTTCATTCCGACACTTGCGCTTGGTATCCCCGGTGACGCGGTCACCGCGATCATCCTCGGTGCGCTCGTCATGCTGGGCGTGCAGCCCGGGCCGCTGCTCTTCGTCACCAATCCGGGCATTGTCTACACGATCTATATCGTCCTGTTCCTGTCGACCGTGATGATGGTCATCGTCGGCCTCGTGGCGACGCGAGGGCTGGTCTTCGTGTTGCGCGTGCCGAACCTCTACCTGATGCCGATCGTCGCCCTTACCTGCGCCGCGGGTAGCTTCGTCGTCCGCAACAATGTGCTGGACACATTCGTTATGCTCGGCGCCGGCATCATGGCCTTCGTCTTCGGGCGTGTGGGCGTGCCGGTGGCGCCGTTGCTGATATCCTTCATTGTCACGCCGCCCTTTGAAGAAGCGGTGCGTCAGTCGCTCGCCTATTCGCATGGGTCATTCTCGATCTTCGTGACCAATTGGTTCTCGTTGATCGCGATCCTGCTCTCTGCGTCCGTGGTCGTACTGGTCGCGCTCGCTCAGCGGCGGCGTGCCCTGCCGGCATGAGCGATACGCGCCTCGACCCGGAAATGGCGGAAGCCCTGCGTGTGAACGCAGGGCTTCAACCGCCTGGAGACCGGGACGCACTGCCATTGGCGGACCAGCGCAGGATTTTCAGCGAGACGCGGCGGTTCTGGAACGAGCCGCCGCTTCCGGTCGGTGGCATGACCGAGAGCAAGCTGCAAACCGGCATCGCCTATCGGCGATACACCCGAACAGATTCGGAACCCGGACCGCTTCTGGTCTATCTGCATGGCGGCGGCTGGGTCGTCGGCACGCTCGACACGCATGACTGCGTGGCCCGTGCGCTTTGCCGCCATGCGAGTTTCGAAGTCTGCAGTCTCGACTATCCGCTTGCGCCCGAAACGCCTTTCGAGCAGATCGTCAATGTCATCGTTCGGTCAGTCGCAGAGTTGGCGACGCTGGAGCCTGGTCGACGAATCGCGCTGTGCGGCGATTCCGCCGGTGCGCATCTTGCTGTCTTTGCGGCCGCCCGGCTCATGAGTGTCATCGGCGACAGACTGGTCGGACTCGTATCGCTCTACGGTGTCCTCGCCCGCCGCAACGATCTGCCTTCCTTTGCCGCTTTCGGTGATGGCATTTACGGCCTTTCGTCAAAACGGATGGAACTTTACTGGTCGCATCTGAACGCGGACGCTTTGGCAGATCCTCTCGCTCTCGACGCAACCCTTCCGCCGACACTCGTGGTCGCGGCCGAGCTCGATGTCCTGCGCGACAGTTCATATCTCTTTGCTGCCGGTCTAGCCGGGCGGGGAGTGACCGCTATCTGCGAGACTGAAACGGGGATGACACACGCCTTCATGGGCTACGGTCGAACGATCCGTCGCGTGGCACATTGCGCGGAGCGCGTGGGCGCATTCCTGCACCAGTTGACCTGACCTCAGGACACGAGATTTCTCGGCCTTCCGGCCTGAAAGGCTTCGATATTGTCCATCAACTGGTCGGCCAGCGCCTGAACAGAATCGCGGGCGGCCCATGCCACATGCGGCGTCACGATGACATTCGGTCGCTTGGCGATCCGGTGCATGACATGGTCGGCGCCCGGCGGCTCGGTAGTCACCACGTCGAAGCCGGCTCCGCTGATCTGCCCGATCTCAAGCGCGCGCTCCAGTGCCTCTTCGTTCACGAGACCGCCGCGCGCTGTATTTATCAGCAGCGGCCGCCGGTCCATGATCGCGAACTGCGCGTCAGAGATCATGTCGCGAGTCGACGGCGTCAGCGGGCAGTGCAGCGTGAGGACGTCGCTCGTGCGTAGCACCTTTTCCAGTGTGGCGTAGCGGGGACTGCCGAAGTCCTCATTGAAAAGAGCCTGCATCTGCCGCTCGTCCAGTCCTTCATAGCAGGAGAAGACAGGCTCCATTCCGAAGGCGTGGCCGATTTGGGCGACGCGACGACCGAGTGCGCCGTCGCCGATGATCCCGAGACGTCGCCCGGCAAGGTTCTCGATCGGATAATCGAAATAGCAGAACGCGCCGGCATCCTCCCATCCTCCGTCGATGACCGATTGGCGATAGGGGACAAGGCTGCGTCGCAGCGCCAGGATTAGCGCAAACGTGTGCTCGGGAACCGTATCGGTTGCATAGGCCCGGATGTTGCTGACCGAGACGCCATGGCGACGGCACGCTTCGACATCCACGACGTCATAACCGGTCGCAGCGATCGCGATATGCCTGAGCGAGGGCGAACCCGAGAGCGCGGCCTCGCCAATCGGCACCTTGTTGGTGATCGCGATATCCGCACCGGCGAGACGTTCCGCAATCTGATCGCCCGATGTGTTACCGTAGCACTCCACCTTGGAGTCGAAGGACGGCGTGCGCAACACCGTTTCGGGCGCGAGGGTCTCGCGGTCGAGAAATACAATTCGGGTCATGGGTTCACGCCACCGCCTGTAGCGGCGCCACCCCGACATCGAGCGCGATCTGGTCGAGGTCGGCAAGCACGTTTTTCGGCAGGTCGATACCGTCCGCCGCCTGCATCCGCCTCTGCTCCACTTCGCCCGGCATCATGATCGCCTCGAATCCGTCTGCGAGCGCGGTCGCCTTAAGCTCCTCGACAAGACGGCCCGTCTTGTTGGCGAATGCTCGGTCCGACACATCGATCAGCATCAGGAAATGGCCGATATCCTGCGGGGTCTCGAAATCGCTGTAGAGGTTGCCGAGCTCGCCCGCAAAGCGCCCTCCCGAAAGAACGCCGGCCAGCACCTCGACCATGATCGCCAGGCCTGAGCCTTTCGCGCCCGACATCGGCAGCACGACCCCGCGTTCCGCCGCACGACTGTCATTCGTCGGCTTGCCGGCTGCGTCCAGCGCCCAGCCGTCGGGGATCGGATCTCCCCGCTTGGACGCCTCCACGATCTTGCCGCGCGCAACGACGGACGTCGCCATGTCCAGCAGAATCGGACTGCTGCCATGGACCGGCGCACCGAAAGTTATCGGGTTTGTTCCGAGCGCCGGTTCCCGCCCCCCGAACACTGCCATGGAAGGCGGAGCGTTTGTCATTGCGATCGCGATACATCCCTCTCGCACGGCGCGCTCGATATAGAATGAGCCAGGCCCGTTGTGGTTGGAATGACCGATCGCAGCGATGCCGACACCGGTGTCCCGGACAAGGTCGAGCAACGCGTTCAGAGCCGCCGCCGTCACGACCGGACCGGGGCCGTTGTCACCATCGACCCGGAGGAAAGCCGTCGCGGGGCGCTCGATGCGAATGTCCGGGCGGGCCTTGACGGCGCCGGCCTTGAGCCGTTGCGCATAGATCGGAATCCGGGTGATGCCATGAGAGCCATGGCCGCGCAGATCCGCGTGGATCATTGCTTCGGTAATGACCGCCGCATCGGCTTCCGTGACACCAACCGCAATGAATACCCGGTTCGAGAAGTCGCGTATCGCGTCCTGGGACAGTTTCGTCACAATCGCGCCTTTCCGTTTGTCAGATCGTAGAACTTTCCGAGCACGGCGCTGTCCTGTCCTTCGAAGCCCGCATTGCAGGCGGCATTGATCAGCTGTTGCGCCAGCACGGCGGCTGGCTGGGACAATCCGTTGCGTTCGCCTTCCGACGAGACGATCCCGAGATCCTTGCGAAGCAGCTCGATACGAAATCCGCCTGCCAGCGCGTCGTCGAGATAGCGCTTGGCATGCATCTCCAGCACACCGCTGCGCGCCGCGCCCGTCAGCAGCGCCTGCCGCATGGCCTCGGGATCGACACCATTGGCGCGAACCAGCGCGATCGCCTCGAACGCGCCCATCATGTTCACTGCGACCATCAGCTGGTTTGCCGCCTTGACGGCCTGTCCTGCTCCGACCGGGCCGAAATGGGTAATCGTCTTCCCCATGGCGCTGAGGACCGGCATCGCCGCCGCGATGTCCTCCGCTTCGCCGCCGCACATGATCGTCAGCGTGCCCTCGACCGCGCCTTTCGTGCCGCCCGAAACAGGCGCGTCGATGAAGCGACCGACTGCACCACGTATCCGTTCTGCGGCCCGGCAGGCGTCATGTGGCGCGATGGTCGAGCAATCGATGAAGAGTCTGCTCGCCAGATTGACGGCACTGAACCCGCTGTCGCTATTGATCAGCGAGTCGAGCGCGTTCGCATCCGGCACGCAGGTCACGATGATGTCGCTCTGCATCGCCAAATCGGCTGGCGTATCCGCCACGCTCGCTCCGTCACCGCGGAAGCGCTCGGCTTTTTCGGGGGACGATGTGACAATCGTCAGTTCAAAGCCTGCGGTCAGGATGTTGCGGGCCATGCCGGCGCCCATCGCGCCCAGACCGCAGAAGCCGACACGCGGCGCGTCCCCGGTCTCAGTCAAGGCTGCAGCCCTTCGCGCGAAGGATCTCGTCGACCCAGCTTCTGTCCCAGCCGTTGCCTGCAATTGCTTCCAGCGTCTTCTTCTCGCGTTCGACCTGCGCCTGCGCAAGCTCGAGAACCGCTTCGGCATCACCGGCCGGAACGCAAAGGACGCCGTCGAGATCGCCGACGATGATGTCGCCCGGCGATACGATCATCCCATGCAGCGCAATGGGAACATTGACCTCGCCCGGTCCATCCTTGTAGGGGCCGCGATGGCTGACGCCGGCTGCGAAGACCGGCGTCGTGCCGGCGCGGATCGCGTCGAGATCGCGCACCGCACCGTCGGTGACGAAACCCTTTACGCCGCGCGAAACCGCATGGGTAATGATCAGCTCGCCAATCAGGGAGTTGGTGAGATCGCCGCCCGCCTCGACGACGATCACGTCGCCAGGCTCGGCCAGGTCAACGGCCTTGTGGATCATCAGATTGTCGCCCGGCCGTGTTTTCACTGTCAGCGCCGTTCCGCAAAGCACAGCGTCGCCATGCATCGGGCGGATCGTTGGCCCGGCCGCGTTGATCCGAGAGAGATTGTCACTGAGAATCGCGGTCGGAAGCGCGCCAACCGCGGCTACGAGATCGGCGCCTGCGCGCGCGTGATTGTTGAAGATTCGAAAACCGAAAGTCACTTGCTCTGCCCGTCATTCGTGTTTTGGAGCGACATGATGGGCAAATTGATTGATGCTGTCTAATACCATATTATAGCCTCGGTATTGCCGATGCGGCATCAAAATCATGAGCCGAACCATACCGGCAGACTCGACAGGGAGGACGACAGGACGTGATTGAAAACAAGCTGCTTTTTTCCTTTGTAGCTGTCGCGGAAGAGCTGCACTTCGGCCGGGCCGCCGCGCGGCTCAATCTGGCGCAGCCGGCGCTCAGCCGGCAGATCATGCAGCTGGAGGACCGGCTTCGCGTGCGCCTGTTCGAACGGACGCAGCGGAGTGTGCAAATCACCGAACCGGGGCGCGTGTTCCTTGATCGTGCGCGTCGTATCCTGTCCGATCTCGGCCGCGCTACTGAAGAGGTCGTTCGCATCGCGGGGGGGCAGGAAGGCCGGTTGCGCGTCGGTTTCATTCACTCCTCGACTTTCGGCGTCTCGCCCCCGATCTTTCGCGCGTTTCGGCGCGCCTATCCAAAGATCGAGATGGAACTGTTCGAGATGACGATCGCCGATCAGCTTGTGGCGCTGGAGAACGACACGATCGACGTCGGCATCCTTCGCCCGCCGATCGCAAATGCCCGGCTGCAGACCGCCGTGCTGCGCGATGAGCATTTCGTTCTCGCCGTTCCCGGCGATCACCGGCTGGCGGCCCGTGACAAGGTCCGTTTGCGCGAACTGTCCGACGAGGACTTCGTGCTCTTCTCGCAGATCAGCAGTCCGCTCTTCTCGACGCGCACCCTGTCGATGTGCGACCAGGCCGGCTTTCTTCCGCGGATCGTCCAGAACGCGACCCAGATCCATACCATTCTGGGGTTGGTTAGCGCCAATATGGGCATCTCGATCGTGCCCGACGTCGCGCGCGAGGTGAACATGCGCAACATCAAGATTCTCGACATCGAAGACAATCCCCCGCCCGTCCATGTCGTCATCGCATGGCGATCCAGCGACGGCTCGCCAAGCCTCAATTCTTTCGTCGAGACGGCGAGGCGTTGGGTCGAGGAACAGCCGTGAGAGCCGGCTTCGATATCGCTCACGGAACCAAATGTTCGATAATCGGGCGCAGTATTGCCGGTGACTAAGACACGACTGCGCCACTCCGCCACAACCCCGGCGCACCCGACAGGCTTCGACCCTGTGACTTCTGCCTGAGGAGGCAGCGCAGCTCCACCTCGCAATTTCGCATTGAAGGTTACGCCCGCCTCGGCTACCAAGGCAGGGCTTTGGCTCGAAGCCGCAAGCACCGGTAGCTCAGCTGGATAGAGCGCTGCCCTCCGAAGCGTCCCCGGCTTGATCTCGGTTCTAACCGGCCCTCTTTACGGGCCTTGGTTTTCCCCGATTTGATCCTTTGCGGACAGGTGTCTCCGGCACGATACCGCCACTCTCTCGATTTTCGGACGACGCTTGATGGATCCGCGTCGTATCTGGGAATCCATGCTAGTTCAGAAAAATCATTGATCGGACTCTCGGCGGAGTGGTTCGAACCAGCAGAGATGCCGGTATGTGCTATTTCGGTTGCGACGAGATGTGAGATTCCGACTCGCTCCCGGCATTGCAATCTTGTCGGATCACAGCATTCTTCGTCGTGTGGAATCTGGCAGAAGGACATCGGATGGATCGGCTGGATGTAATGCGGGCCTATTGTCGGGTGGTCGACCGCATGAGCATCTCCAAGGCCGCAGATGATCTCGGTCTGTCTGCCGCGCTGGTGAGCAAACATATCAAGCAACTCGAGGAGGGACTCAGCTGCGTCCTGCTGACCCGCACCACACGTCGTATGTCCCTGACCGAACATGGACGCCATTATTACGATGAATGCCGGCGCATCCTCGATGAGATCGACTCGCTAGACAACGCCATGCGCGCAGAGATTTCGGCCCCGAAGGGTCGGCTTCGTGTCAACGCTCCCCTTTCGTTCAGCCTCGTTGTCCTGGCGCCGCTGATACCGCGTTTTGCGAAGGAATATCCCGAGATCGAAATCGTTCTTGATCTGGATGATCGCGTTCTGAACGTGGTCGAAGGCGGTTTTGACGTCTCAATTCGCATCAGGGCGACGCTTCCGGATTCGTCTTTGGTCATGCGCCAGCTTGGTGAGGTCCATCAGTGTATTTGCGCTGCACCCACTTACCTCAAGAACCACGGCGAGCCCAAAACGCCAGCGGATCTCGCCGGCCACGACATTATCGGATACGGTCTCGCCGACACGGCGACGAGTTGGTCTTTCGAAAACGAAGCCGGTATCGAGCCATTCTCACCTCAACCGCGCCTGACCGTGGGCAACAGCCTTTTCCTACGTGACTTGCTCCTGCAGGGGATGGGCATCGGCTCCCTTCCGTCTTTCATCGCCAACCCATGCTTCGATGACGGCAGCCTGAGGCCAATCCTGACCGAATACAAGATGCCGGAGCGGCGCATCTATGCGGTCACACCTTCTCGACGCGGCATTGATGCAAAGGCGCGCGCCTTTCTCGACTTCCTACAGGAGAATCTGCCCGCCTAGGGCGTATTATCAACACAGCGTGAATAAAGACCTGTCCTGAGAACGGTTTTTCCGACTGCCCGATTTGACGATCTTCGCCGCATCAACTCCAGATGAAAGAGGCGAAGATGACGAAGGTGCTGATACTTTATTATTCGAGCTACGGTCACATCGATGCGCTGGCCCGCGCGGAAGCCGAGGGCGCGCGCGAAGTCGAAGGCGTGACGGTAGACCTGAAACGGGTGCCCGAGACGGTGCCACAGGCCGTGCGCGAAAAAGCGGGCTACAATGAAGACTTTGAGACGCCGATCGCGCAAGTCTCAGACCTTCCGAAATACGACGCAATCATCTTTGGCACACCGACCCGCTTCGGCAACATGGCTTCGCAGATGAAGCAGTTCCTCGATCAGGCGGGCGGATTGTGGGCATCAAACGCGCTAGTCGGCAAGGTTGCCGCGGTCTTCACGTCCACCGGGTCGCAGCACGGAGGCCACGAGGCCTCCGTCCTGACATTTCACGTGCCGCTCCTGCATTTCGGCATGCTGGTCGCCGGTATGCCCTACACATTCCCCGGCCAGATGCGCACAGACAAGATTATCGGTGGCTCGCCTTATGGCGCCGGCACTATCGCTGGCGGCGATGGTTCTCTGAAACCGACGCCTACCGATCTCGAGGGTGCGCGCTTCCAGGGCCGCTTCGTCGCCGAGATGGCATCCCGTATCGTTGCTGGCGAATCCGCGGGCCAGATCAAGGACGCGGCGTGACCATGACCAGCAAACGTTTAACCCTCGACTTCTTCCATGATGTCGTCTGCGGCTGGTGCTTCAACATCTCGCCCCGCCTGCACGCGCTCACCGACGAGTTTGACCTCGACATTCGGCATCGGACCTTCGTACTGCAGACGAACCCAGCTGAGATGATTGTCCGCTTTGGCTCTCCGCAGAATGCCAAGACCGAGATTCTCGGTCACTGGGAAGCCTGCAAGGCAGCCTCGGATACGCCTGATGCCTTCAACATCGAGGGTATGCGGGCGGCGTCTTTCGATTATCCTTTCGGCCTTCCCGGCGCGCTCGCCTGCAAAGCGGCAGAAGTCCAGGCTGGACAGGACGCGCACTGGCGCATGTTCGATGCGATCCAGAAGGCGCATCTAACCGAGGCGCGCAACATCGCCGATAGCGAAGTCCTTGCCGCAATCGCTGCCGACACAGGGCTCGATGTTCCTCGCTTCGTCCAGGTGATGTCGGCGGATACGACGCTTTCGCTGGTCGAGATCGACCGCGCCAATGCGCGCCGTCTTCAGGTGCGCTCGGTGCCAACAATCATCGTTCGCGAAACCGGTTATCGCTTCGTCAATGGTCCGCTTGAGGATTTGCGCGCGCAACTCACCGCGAATCTGCGGCTGGTCGCGTGAGGAGAATGTGATGTCGGTGCAATCAGAGACGAAAATCGACAAGTCAACCGGATTATTGCGGCGATTTCTTCGCCGCCGTCAGCTCGCAAGGCTTTATGCCGAGCTGGATCCACATTTGCTCTATGACATTGGATTGCTCGACGTAGAGCCTCGTATTCGCCGAAACCATCGGCACCCGAGCTGACGGCTAGTTCCTCTTCTCGACAATGGCATCGGCGGCGCAGCAGTTGCCAATGCGCCGCCGACGATCGGATTTACGACCGAGGCATTTCCTCGGCATTCAGGATTGGATTCTCATATGACGCGCATAAAAGACATTGTTGTTACGGCTATGGCTCCTGCCGTCTGGGGCAGCACCTATTTCGTGACGACCGAATTCCTTCCACACGGCTATCCCTTGACGCTGGCCGTCTTGCGGGCGCTTCCAGCCGGTCTGCTGCTCCTGCTGATCGTGCGCAGGTTGCCGCCGAGGGAATGGCTCGGTCGGGTCATCATTCTCGGCGGGCTCAATTTCGCGGTTTTCTGGTCGCTTCTCTTTGTTGCCGCTTACCGCCTACCCGGTGGCGTCGCCGCGACGGTTGGCTCGATCCAGTCGCTCGTGGTGATTTTTCTGGCGCACTATCTGTTGAACTCGCCGGTTGCCGCGCTTTCGGTCTTTGCTGCAGCGAGTGGCGTTGGCGGTGTCGCACTGCTTATCCTTGGGCCTTCAGCGACGCTTGATCCGCTCGGTATAGCCGCTGGTCTGGGTGGGGCGCTATCCATGGCTGCCGGCACAGTGCTGACCCGCAAATGGCAGCCGCCGGTATCGTTGCTCACGTTCACGTCATGGCAGTTAACGGCTGGCGGCTTGCTCCTGGTTCCTCTGGCATTTCTCGTCGAACCGCCGCTGCCGTCTCTGGACATGGGCAATGTTGGCGGAATTGCCTATCTTACCCTAATCGGTGCCGCGCTGACCTATTTTCTCTGGTTTCGTGGCGTAGCCAGAATCGAACCCTCTGCGGTCTCCATGCTCGGGTTGATGAGCCCAATGACTGCGGTCATCCTCGGTTGGGCCCTGCTCGACCAATCCCTGACCTCCGTCCAGGTGACGGGAGCTGTCGTTATCCTCATGAGCCTTTGGCTAGGGCAGGTCGCCGCAAGGCAACCCGTATCATCGGTCCGGGAAGTGACAGAGAATGACACATGCGCATATCGACACCCTTCCACATAGGGAGTGGTGCCTCACTCAGGCAGCGCTCTCGGTTTCGAGCTTGGATGCGGATTGTCCTGGCCGGTCAAATGGTACCGTCAGGGAGCGCTGCCCTCCGAAGATTCCGGCGTCCGCGGCATAGATAGATTACAAAACGCTGCCGGCTCTATCTCTCCTCAAGCTCAAGTTGGCTGACGGTTTGAAATCGGCACAAATCCGGTGCACGCAAGCCAGCCGTAGCTCGATCAATCCGCGACTTGTCTTGCGACATCCGCTTCGACTGGCTACCAGCTTTGTGCGAAGATGGAGAGGACTGTGCAAGCACGAAAGAAACGGATGGGGGCGCCCTCCGGCCCGCGTGCGGCCAATATCGCGGAAACGCGCGAGCGTATTCTGCGCGCGGCGATCGAGCAGTTCGCGCAACATGGTTTCGCCGGTGCCCGTGTCGACACGATCTGCACTGCGGCCGGCGTCACGCCGCGCATGGTCTACCATTACTACGGTGACAAGGCCGGGCTTTACGTAGCCGTGCTCGAACATGTTCTGGGCGAGCTGCGCACCGAGGAACTCAAGCTGGACGTCTCGACGGCTGATGCCCGCGAAGGCCTGCTGACCATGTTCGATTTCATTTTCAGCCATTTCGCCAATCATCCGGAACTGATCCGGCTACTCTCCGCCGAGAACCTCATGGAAGGCGACTTCCTGAAGAACTCGGTCGCGACGCCGAAGGTCGCGTCGCCAGTCGTAGAGCACATCGATACGCTGTTGCGCCGCGGCGAGCAAACGGGTTGCGTCCGGTCTGGGATCAACGCCCTGCATCTCTACGTGGTGATGGTGGCGCTGTCCTATTTTCACAAATCCAACGCTTATACGCTCTCGGTCATCTGGAACGAGGACCTGACCTCGAAGGCCTGGCGGACCAGGCATTACGACTTCGCCCGTCAGATGCTCGAGGCGTTTCTTCTGCCTGAAGCCGCGGCCTGATCGCACCCAAATCGCCGAAAGCTTGTGCAGCAAATGATCATTCGCTGTGCAATCTCGCGCGCGCTCGCCCGGGTCCGGCGCGATCGACATTGCGCATCGCAGCGGTCCAGCGCATCCGCAAACCATTTTAGTATATAGATTTTTACTATTTTGCGCGTCGAGGCTCGCCAGGCCTCGAATGAACTGGCACGCCGGTTGCTTTAGTAAACGCGTAATTACTATTTCTTCAACCGCGAGGATTTCGCAATGACCCTGAAGCACCTCCTCTCTGCCGCATTCGCGGCGGCCATCGCCTTCTCGTCGCCGGCCCTGGCCGACCCCGACATGAACAAGATTGGCTTCGTATATGTCGGGCCGGCAGCCGACTTCGGATACAACACCTCGATGGACCTCGGCCGGCAATATCTGGAAGAGAATATGGAAGGTATTGAGACGACCGCCTTCGAGAACATCCCCGAATCGGCCGAGGTCGAGCAGGTCATGGAGCGCCTGATCAATTCCGGTCACGGCATCATCTTTGCGACCAGCTACGGCTATCTCGACTATGCCATTTCGCTTGGTGAGAAATACCCTAACGTTAAGTTCCTTCACGCGGGCGGTCTGAAAACATCAGCGAACGTGGGCACTTACTGGGCCGACAGCGATGACGGCATGTATCTCGCCGGCATGGTCGCGGGCGCGAAGTCCAAGACAGGCAAGCTGGGATTTGTCGGCGCGTTCCAGATTCCGCAGCTCTTCCGCTCTATCAACGCCTTCACCCTCGGCGCGCAGTCGATCAACCCGGACGCGACCGTGACGGTTGTGTGGACCGGCGGCTGGTGGGAGCCGCAGAAGGAAGCCGAGGCCGTCAATGCCTTTGCCGACGAAGGCATCGACGTGATTGCCGAACAGGTCGACAGCCCCATCACCATCGCTCAGACCGCGGCCAAGCGCGGCGTCTACATGATCGGCAAGGACGTCAACGTCATGGACCGGGCGCCCGAAGCCTGGCTGACAGGCGTCTCGTGGAACTGGGGTCCCATGATGAAGGCTATGGTCGAAGAGATCCATGCCGGAACATGGGAACCCTCGCATGTGCGCAGCGACCTCGCCGGCGGCGCCGCCGTGCTCGATCCCTTCGGCGAAGGCGTTCCCGAGGACGTTCGCGAAAAGGTGCTGGCGAAGAAGGAAGAGATCCTCTCCGGCTCCTTCGACATCTGGTCTGGCCCGATCGTTGCACAGGATGGAAGCGGAATGGTCGAGGAAGGCAAAGTCATGGACATGGAAGCCATAGAAACGATGGACTTCCTTGTCGAGGGCGTCGTCGGTTCGACCAGCTAATCCCGTTCCGGCGGCGTGTCTACGCGCCGCCGTGTCCCTTTCTGGAGGATACGCAATGAGCACCATGCCCAAACCGATGGCCGAAGAAGCGGTGTTGATGGGACAGGATGCGAGCCAGGGCTGGCTCGTCACGGAAAACCATGTCGACATGAGCCGCCCGGCAAAGCCGCTACGGCTGCTTCACATGCAAGCCGAACCGCAATCCGTCACCATTGACGCCAACAAGACCGCGCTGCTGATCGTCGACATGCAGAACGATTTCTGCACCGAAGGCGGTTGGATGCACACGCGCGGCATCGACGTCAGCCCCAATCGCAAGCCGATCGCACCGCTGAAGAGCCTGATCGGAAAATGCCGCGCAGCCGAGATCCCGGTCGTCTGGGTCAATTGGGGTGTTCGCAAGGACCTGCTTAACATCGCGCCATCCCTGCAGCATGCCCACAATCCGCACGGCAATGAAACGAACCTCGCCCAACCTGTCCCGGGAACCCGCTCCGAAGTGATCGCGAAAGGCAGTTGGGGTGCGGAAGTCGTCGACGAGATCAATCCCGGCAATGGCGACTATCAGATCACCAAACACCGCTTCAGCGCATTCTGGGACTGCGAAACCGATGCGGTGCTCCGCAATCTGGGCGTCAAGACGCTGCTGGTCGCCGGAGTCAACATGGATCAGTGCGTGATGACCACGCTCGAGGACGCGACGTTCCTCGGTTACGACACGATTCTCCTGGAGGACTGCACCGCGACCACCTCGCCGGACTACTGCGTTCAGTCAGTGCTCTACAATGTAAAGCTCCTGTTCGGTTTCGTCGCGAAATCGGCTGCGGTTCACGATGCGCTCGATGCCGAGCAGGGTGGTGGCAAATGACGCTGTCGGATGTCAGCCCTACGCCGGAAGAACAGCTTCTCCGACTCGGTATCGAATTGCCGCAAGTCCCGAGGCCGATCGCCAATTTCGTGCCATGGCAGCGCTTCGGCGACGTGATCTATCTCGCCGGCCAGACCTGCGAGTGGAACGGAACGATGGTCTACAAGGGCAAGGTCGGCCAGGCCGTGGATCTCGAAACGGCCCAAAAGGCTGCGCGGATCTGTGGATTGAATCTCATCGCCGCGCTGCGGGAAGCCCTCGATGGAGACCTCAATAGGGTGAAGTCCTGTGTGCGGGTCGGCGGCTTCGTGCATTGCGCGCCGGACTTCCTGCAGGTGCCGCATGTCATCAACGGTGCGTCGGACTTGTTCCATGCGGTCTTCGGTCCCCAGATCGGAGCGCATGCGCGCACAGCAGTCGGCGTCGCCCAATTGCCGCAAGGGGCTGCTGTCGAAGTCGACGCGATATTCGCGGTGGCATGACGATGGGCGACATGCTGGCCCGTTTCGAAAAAGTGACGAGGCACTTCGGTGACCTTGTCGCCGTCGACTCCGCCTCGCTGGAAATTCGTTCCGGCGAGGTTCTCGCCGTGCTGGGCGAAAACGGCGCCGGCAAGTCGACGCTGATGAAACTTCTCTACGGTGTTTACCCGCCAACGAGCGGAAAGATCGTCGTGAAGGATTGTCCGGACGGCATATCCGGCCCTGCGGAAGCGCTTCGCCAGGGGATCGGCATGGTCTTTCAGCACTTCTCGCAACTGCCGGCATTGTCGGTGCGCGACAACCTGCTGCTGGCATGGCCGAAGACCCCGTTCTGGAAAAGCCGGCGCAACCGCGCGACAGGAGACGTGCTGGCGAAACTGCGCGAACTGGCCCCGGCCATAGCCCCGGATACGATCGTCCATGATTTGTCGGTCGGTGAACAGCAGATTGTCGAGCTGGTGAAAGTCCTCAATATCCAGGCGCGCATCGTTATTCTGGACGAACCCACATCGGTCCTGACGCCGGCCGAAACCGGGCGTCTGCACGGCTTCATTCGCCAGTTGGCTGCCGAGGGTGTCGCGGTCGTTTTGATCACCCACAAGCTGCGCGATGTCGAGGCCTGCGCCGACCGTGTCGCCGTGATGCGGCGTGGCGCCATCGTCGATGTCTCGCGTCGCGGCGAGCGGTCCATGGAGGAAATCGTGACGCTGATGATGGGCAAGACGGTCGACGGGAACCTGCCTTCACCGCAGCCGGTGCAAAATCCGGTGGACCGGCTCGTCCTGAAGAACGTTTCGGCCGAAGCATCCGGATCGCAATTGCGCGATGTCACACTGGCTGTAGGTCGCGGTGAAGTGGTCGGCGTCGCCGGTGTCGCAGGCAACGGCCAGACGCTTCTCGCGGAAGTCGTGGCCGGCATCAGGCCCGTCACACAAGGGGAAGTCCTGCTCGATGGCGAGCGGATCGCACGCCGCGAACCAGGCGAGACGCTGTCGACGAGGCTGGGCTACATTCCCGAACAACCCCGTGAAAACGCGACGGTCGAGCAACTGTCGCTGGCCGAAAATCTCGCACTGCGCGATCTTGCGGCGGGCAATCGACCCGGCGAAACGAGCGGCGAGCTCCTGCAGGAGTTCAGCGTCAATCCGCCAATCCCGGCCAAGCCTGCCGGGACGCTCTCCGGGGGAAATCTTCAGAAGCTCGTATGCGCCCGCGAATTGGGCACTGCACGCCCCGCGATCCTCGCATGCTATCCGACGATGGGTCTCGATCTGGCCGCGATCGAGATGGTCTATGAGCACATCTTCGCTCAGGCTGCGGCCGGCGCCGCGGTCCTCTGGATTTCCGAGGATCTCGACGACCTCCTGGCCGCCGCCCATCGCATCGCAGTGATCCGCGAGGGGGCGATCGTGGCGGTCGAGAAAAATGACGGCACGCTGACACGCGATCGAATCGGCGCACTCATGGCCGGTATGCCGGTCCAGAGCGAGGCGGCATGAGCCTCGTAATGCGTTTTCCGGTCTTCGCCGTCACGGTAACGGCCCTTTGCTTCCTGTTCTTTGCGGCCGCCTTCTTCGCTGCGCTCGGCAAGCCTCCTTTCGCCATGCTTTACAGCCTCGTGGTCTATGCGGTCGGCGACGCCTATTCCGTCTCGCAGACATTCGCCAAGACAACGCCGATACTGCTTTGCGCCCTCGCTATTGCGGTGCCTGGCAGGCTAGGGCTTATATCTGTCGGCGCAGAAGGCCAGCTCCATGCCGGCGCGATCTTCGGCACGGGGATAGTTCTGATGGCTCCTGGCCTGCCGGGGGGCGTGCTCATTCCCCTCATGCTGACAGTCGCGGCGATCGGCGGCGGCCTTTATGGCTGGATTCCGGGAATTCTCCGGGCCCGGCTCGACGTGAACGAGACCATCGTCACCCTGCTCATGAACTATGTGAGCGTGTTGCTGGTCAGCGCACTGGTCTTCGGCCCATGGCGCGATCCGGCAAGCCAAGGCTGGCCCGCGACGGTAAAGTTCCCAGAGGGCGCCGTGCTGCCGGCGGTGCCGGACACGCGCATTCATCTCGGACTGCTTCTCGGTATCCTGCTGGCGGTTGGCCTGCACATCTTCTTGAATCATGGAAAATGGGCGCAGAAGATCCGTATCCTCGAAGGCAACCGAAAGGTCGGCGAGATGTTCGGTCTGAGTTATGCTTTCTGGGTCATCGCGTTGATGAGCGCAGGCGGAGCGATCGCCGGAACTGCGGGCATCGCCGAAGTGTCGGCGATACAGGGCCGATTGCAGCCAACGATTTCGCTGGGATATGGCCTGACCGGTTTCCTGGTCGCCTGGCTCGCGCGCCACCAGCCGCTCGTTATTCTGCCGGTCTCGCTGTTCGTCGGCGCGCTGGTGGCCGGCAGCGATGCGCTGCAGCTCTTCGCCAAGGTCCCGGCAGCCAGCGCTGTGATCATGCAGGGACTTCTCTTCGCCACCGCATTGGCCGTGCCCGGTCTGCTGGCGCGTTGGAGGGCTTATCGTGACCGCTGATTTCGTTGCGCTGCTCGCGACCTGGTGCATCGCCACGTTGCGTGGCGCTACCCCGCTGATCTTCGCCACTCTGGGCGAAACACTCACGCAGCGTGTCGGGATTATCAATCTCGGCGTCGAAGGCGAGATGCTGACCGGTGCCTGCGTTGGCTTCGCCGTCGGTGTCGCGACCGGCAATCCGTGGCTCGGGCTCATGGCGGGAGCCTTGGCCGGCGGGGCACTTTCCCTTCTCCATGCCGGGCTTGTGCTCGGTGCGGGCGCCAATCAGATCGGTTCCGGCCTGGCTGTCTGGATGATCGCCCTCGGGGGCACGTCCTTCTTCGGCCGTGCGCTGGTCGGCAATCAGGTGACGCCCCTGCCAAACCTCGGCTCGTCCTTGACTGACGGAATCCCCTTCGTCGGCACGGTCATGGCGCAGGCGACGATGGCGGTCCCGCTGGCTATCCTTGCCGTGGCATTTGTTGCCTGGTGGCTGGCGCAGACGCGTCCGGGACTTAGATGGAAAGCCGTAGGCGAGTCCGCGCGCATCGCAGCGGAAAACGGCATTCAAGCGACCCGCGTGCGGGTGACGGCCATCGTCGTTGGCGGCCTTCTCGCCGGCTTTGGCGGCGCAGTTCTGTCCGTCGACTATACGCAAACCTGGGCCCAGGAAATGACCAAGGGCCGCGGGCTCGTGGCGGTCGGCCTCGTCATCGTCGCCCGCTGGAAACCGGCCCTCGTTCTGCCCGTCTGTTTGCTGTTCGGTCTCGCCGAAGTCTCGGTGCTCCGTGTCCAGTCGGCCGGCTACGAATTTTCGCCCCACCTGCTCGGGACGTTCCCCTATCTCGTTGTGCTTGTCGTGCTGGTGCTGAGCCAAATCTTCGCCCGCCGCGCCTCTGCCATGCCGGCCGATTTGAAGGCAGTTTTCGCATGATGTCGTCCGGTATGGTTACGAGCCCTCACCCGCTCGCGAGCGCGGCGGGCGCAAAAGTCCTGGAGCGCGGTGGCAATGCGATCGAGGCCGCGGTCGCAATGGGTGGAGTCCTGACAGTTGTCTGTCCTCACTTTTGCGGGCTCGGCGGCGATGCGGTCTGGATGATCGCCGACGGCGCCGGGAATGCAGACTGCATTCTGGGATTAGGGCAGGCCGCCGCGGCGGTGAAGGCCAGTGGTCCGATTCCGCTCCGCGGTCCGGGGTCCGCAATCACCACCGCGGGAGCGGTCGCCGCCTGGGAAAAAGCGCTCGACCATTCGACACGCTGCTGGGCCGGCGAGATTACGCTTGGTGACCTCCTCACGCCCGCAGCCGAGCTTGCAGCGGCCGGCTTTCCCGTCACGAAGGCTCAGGCGTTCTGGCTCGATTTTCGCGCAGACGAGATCGGGGAGTGGCCGGGATTTTCGGATCTATTCAAACCGGGACATGTGACGCCCGCTCCGGGCGACAGGTTTCGCCAGCCGCAGCTGGCGACGAGCCTGGAAGCGATCATGCGAGGCGGAGCTCGGGAATTTTATGAAGGGGATCTCGCGCATCGGCTAGCGAAGGAATTCGGCGCGCTCGGCACACCGATCACGCATGACGATCTGGCCGCCACGCAGGCGCGAGACGTGAAGCCGCTCACCGTCGACTATCGCGGTGTCACGCTTCATGGGCCGCCGCCGCCAACCCAGGGTCTTGCGACACTAATGACCATGGGCATTCTCGACCAGTTCGACGCAGGCAAGTGGAGAGAGGAGACCCCGGCTCATTTCCACCACGTGATCGAAGCGATAAAGCGCGCATTTCTTGAACGCGATGCGATCGCGGATCCTGATTTCGCGTCGCTCGATACAACGCGATTGCTCTCTCGGGAATGGCTCGCCGAACAGACGGCCAGCATCGATCCCGCCCGCGCCCTGTCCTGGCCGCATGAATACCGCACCGGCGACACGGTCTATTTTGGCGCAGTGGATCGATTGGGCAATTGCGCCAGCGTCCTGCAGAGCACCTATTTCGACTGGGGCAGCGGCATCGTGGTCGGCGACACCGGTATAATTTGGAACAATCGTGGCGCGGCCTTTTCCACCGACGCGTCCCACCCCAATTCTCTCGTTCCCGGCAAGCGCCCGTTCCACACGCTCAATCCCGGATTGGCAACGCGGAACGGCCGCCCATTCCTGTTATACGGCACGCAGGGTGCAGACGGGCAACCCCAGACGCTCGCCTTGCTGCTGACGCGATTGATCGATTTCGGTCTCGACCCGGCCGAAGCGCTCAAACGTCCGCGCTTCCTGCTGGGCAAGACCTTTTCCGACGCCCGCGACAGCCTCAAGATCGAAGTCGACGCCGGTGAGCAGACGCTTAAGAAACTCGCCGCGCTCGGCCATGACCTTTCCCGATTGCCACCACAGAGTCCGCTGGCAGGTCAGGCAGGGGCAATCATGATCGACAATGACACGGTCTCCGGCGCGCATGACCCGCGAGGCGAAGGCTGCGCTATTTTTTCCGGGGGCGGGAGGCCGGGAACTTAGATCCCGGCCGAGTGACGTGTCTTGATACGAGTAGGCCGAAACAATGGCAGAGAGCTGCCCTGATGAGGCAGTGCTCTCCACATCGAGCTCGGAAGCGATTTGTCCTGGCCGGTCAATTGGTTCCGTCAGGCAGCGCTGCCCTCCGAAGTGTCCCCGGCCGGAATTCGCTGATCATCAATAGTCATTACCGGCCTTAGGGTCCTCCAGTTTTGTCCATCTCGGACTGACGTTTCTGGCACGAAACCGCCACTCACGTGGACTTTGCGCCTCACTTGTGCTGCGAGAGAATGTGAAAAACGCTGGTGACGATCGGGGGAAATCGCCACCAGCGCTTCGGGGTCGGCATCCGGGCGAGAGATGCCGGGTCCTGGAGGCAACGGGCGAAAAGGAGGACGGGTTTCGCCGGGGAATGCCTCCAGGATCTGTCGATGCGGATGATGCGAACCCGTCAGATCGCAGCATGCATCAAAGGCCGTTCACGTCCTCCACGGTGCGGTGTTCCATGCCCGGCCAGTTGGCTTCGGCCTTGGCGATCGTGCCGGCCTTGTCCTTCTTGTAGGCCTCGAAGACATCGGCGTTGAGGAAGAGGTAGAGCTTGCCGTCGACGACGTCGGCGAAGCGCGGGCTGCCGTCCAATTTCAGGCCCTTGGCGACGCCGAAGGCGCAGAAGCCGCCATATTGCGGGATGAAGGCTGCCGGATCGGCCTTGAACTGCTTCATCGTTTCCTTGGACGAGAAGTAGTAGGCGACATTGTCGTGCACGACGGTGAACTTGGCATGGCCGGGAGTCACGTCCAGGCCGGAGAACAGCGCGACGGAATCGTTGCCGCGGAGCGCAACGCCCTGGCCGTCTACGGTGGTGCCGGTCGAGACGTTGTATTCGTCGGCGGCGAATGCGGCCGAAGCGCCGGAGATCGTGCCGATGACACAGGCAATCGCCATGATGGTGTTCAGGTTCTTCATGTCAGTCTTCCTTTCGGTTTGCGCCACGCGGGCGTCCGGGGTGAAGCCGCCGGCGACAAGCCGTCGGCATGATCCGCCGGACCTCCGGCGGCTCCGGCGCAAACAAAGGCCTCGAAAGGCGATTGCGGCGCCGAACTGATCGGACCGGCCGGAAAACGGCACGATCGATCCCTAGACCGCGAGGAGATCCTCGCCGGCCGCACCGGCCCGAGCGGGCCGGCGGAAACTGGTGGTGCTTGCGCGGCCCTAGAGGCCGAGGTCGCTCAGGCCCGGATGGGTTTCCGGACGCGGCCCTAGCGGCCAGTGAAACTTCCGGTCGGCATCGCCGATCGGGGCGTCGTTGATGCTGGCGACGCGGCGGCGCATCAGGCCGCGCTCGTCGAACTCCCACAATTCGTTGCCGTAGGAGCGGAACCAGCTGCCGCTGTCGTCGCGCCACTCATAGGCGAACCGGACCGCGATGCGGTTTTCGCGGAAGCCCCAGAGCTCCTTGACCAGGCGATAGTCGAGCTCGCGGTCCCATTTGCGGGTCAGGAAGGCGACGATGGCATCCCGGCCCTGGAGGAACTCGGCGCGGTTGCGCCAGTGGCTGTCCGGCGTATAGGCGAGCGCGACGCGTTCCGGGTCGCGGCTGTTCCAGGCGTTTTCGGCGAGCCGGACCTTGCTCTCGGCGTCTTCGATCCGGGTGAAGGGCGGCAGCGGCGGGCGTTCGGGGTCCATGGTCAGTGTCCTTCTGCATTGGCGAGCCTGGCTCGCAGCTGTTCGTTTTCGGTTTCGAGCGCGGTGACGCGGTCGCGCAGTGGCGCGATCGCCGCGGCGATCTCCGCTTCCGTGTAGCGGGGGGTGATGTGCCGGGGGCAGTTCCAGTCGAACGCGGCGAGGCGCAGCACGAAGACGCGCTCGGGCCGTGCCTTGTAGTCGGGTTCGGAAACGAGCGCCGCGACGTCGCTGTCGATCGGAGCCATCTCGACATGGGCATAGATCTTGAGGCGGGCGCGGGCCGGGTAGTCGACGAGGATCAGCGCGGCGCGGGCGTCGGCGGCGAGATTGCCGGTGCTGATATACTGGCGGTTGCCCAGATAGTCGGCAAAGGCGAGCGTCCTGTCGTCGACGAGTTTGAGGAAACCCCGGGGGCCGCCGCGGTGCTGGACATAGGGCCAGCCGGTTTCCGAGGCGGTGGCCATGTAGAAACTGTCGCGCGCCGCGATGAAGGCGACTTCATCGGCCGTGAACCTGTCGAAGGCGCGATCGGCCTTGTAGGTCCGGTAGACCCGGTCGCTGCCCGCGGCCTGCTGTTCCGCGCGGACGCTGGGTGTCGTGGCGATGTCGAGAAATCCATAGGGCATGGCATTGTCTCCGGGACGATGAAGGGCGGGTCAGAGGAACCCGCCCGCTTCTCGCGTCAGGCGGCCTCTGCGGCGCGGACGACGGGGAAGTCGATCTCGGTCCCGGCGACCACGTTGAGCAGGTTCGTGAAGACGTTCTCGGCGGCGACGGCGATGATCTCGACGACCTGGCCATCAGAGAACCCGGCTTCGCGAACCGCTTCGATATCGGCGGCGGCGACCTGGCCGCGGTCGCGAACCACAGTCACGGCGAAGCGGACGGCGGCGTCGGCTTTCGCATCGCCCGACCGGCCCATGCGATTGAGCGCGATCTCCTCGCTCGAGATCTTCGCCATGTTCATGCCGAGATAGCTGTGCGCGGACAGGCAGTAGTCGCAGCCATTGACCTGGGCGACGGCCAGCGCGATGCGCTCGCGCGTCTTGACGTCCAGCGCCTTGGAAAGCGCGGCGTTGTTTGCGGTGTAGCCCTTGAGGGCGGCGGGGCTGGAAGCGATCAGCCGGAACATGTTCGGCACCACGCCGAGCTGGCTCTGGACGGCGTCGAGGATCGGCTTGGATTCGGCGGGGACATCGTCGCGCGCCGGAATGGTCAGACGGGGCATTGCTGTTTCTCCTTTCGAGTGGCGGAACCCGGTGGCTCCGTTCGAAGGAGGATTAGTCCATTCCAAATTGAGGGATAATCGCCTATTATCGGGAATTAGTGTCTCGAATATTGGAATAATAATGGACCGGCTCGACGCCATGCGGCTGCTTCTCAGCGTCGCCGACAAGGGCAGTTTCTCGGCGGCCAGCCGCGAGCTGGGCGTGCCGCTCGCGACCGTCAGCCGCAAGGTCAACGAGCTCGAAACGCATCTGGGCGCGAAGCTCCTGATCCGCACGACGCGCAAGGTCGCGATGACCGATACCGGCGCGGCCTACCTAGCCTCGGCGCGGCGCATTCTCGAGGATGTCGAGGAGGCCGAACGCATCGCCGCGGGCGAGTTCCAGGCGCCGCGCGGCGAACTGACCCTGACGGCCCCGGTGCTGTTCGGCCGGCTGCATATCCTGCCGGTCGTCGTCGATTTCCTCGCGGCCCATCCGGACATCAATGTCCGGCTTGTCCTGTCGGACAGCAATCTTCATCTGCTCGACGAACATGTCGACATGGCGGCGCGGATCGGCCGGCTGCCGGACAGCACCATGATCGCCACCAATATCGGCTCGATGCGAACCGTCGTCTGCGCCGGTCCGAAACTGATCGAGGCCTATGGCACGCCGGCGCGGCCTGAGGATGCCGCGGACCTGCCGACCGTCAATTTCGAGTTCCTGTCGCCGGCCGCGAGCTGGCCCTTCCGGCTGGCCGAAACCGGACGGGTGATCGACGTGGACATCGCGCCGCGCCTTTCGGTTTCGACGGCGGAAGCCGCCGTCGAGGCCGCCGTCCGGAGTGTCGGCGCAACGCGCGTCCTGCACTATCAGTGCGCCGGACAGGTGCGCGATGGCGCGCTGCGGATTGTCCTGGAGGAGTTCGAGATGGAGCCGGCCCCGGTCCATCTGATCCACGCGGCGCGCGGAATGCTCCCTTCGAAAATGCGGGTCTTCCTCGATTTCGCCGTGCCGGCCCTGAGGGCGAGGCTCAAGGCGTTGTAATTCGTCAGCGCCGAGCGCGAACAACCAGATGCGTCTGCATATCTTTTCTAGAGCGCTGCTAGATTTAGGCAGCGCTCTTTCGCGTGTTCTTGCCATCGGAACTCCTGGATCGGTCTGCATCCCCTTGTGGTCGTGCACACCGCTTCGACATGACCCAAGCGCTCCCGGCACAATCTGATCACTGGCGGCCTCATGAAGACTTTTGAGCCTGGCTCTATTCGAGCGAGATCACATCCATTGGCGCATACTGTTCGGGTCGTTTGACACCGCTGATCATCCCCTCGGCAAAGCGCGCGTTTGGAACACGCCCTTTTAGCCAGCACTGTCCTCGACTCTCCACAAAAGTGAATGCGCGGCAGGAGGAATTTGCGACACATGCCAACCGACAAGCTGTTGCCGTCGAAATGCCCTTCGCCGGTGAGCGTGACAAATCTGCGCCGGGCAGGTCCATGTCTTCGAACACACCGTTTTTCGGGTCAATCACACCAACACTGAATGTCTGCGCCGGTTGCTTCGCAGGAGATAGAATCAACCCAGAAATAGCATCTGCATTTCCGTCCGGCTGCCCTTGGTCTCCCTTTAGGAAGCAGTTAGGCCCGCGCCGAGCGTTCGGGTTTGTGTTGAATGTGAAAGCAACACAAGAGTAGGATTGCTGCACGCAGCGAGCCGCACATTCCGCGGCGTCCTGTGTTCTCAATGCGCTGATATCACGCCCGTAGAAGTCGAGCCCTGCATAAAGAGCTAGCTGTCTCGCTGCGATATCAGGATTTGCGCGCACTGGTTGCTCCGGCCGAGTCTCGAATCTGCCTAGATCGCGCGGCGGCTCGTATACGCCTCCGACGGGCGTATCTCGGTTGATACCGAACTCCTCGATCTCGTCGGCAGAGAAAACGTGCATTTCCGAGTTCGGCGTGCGGAACATTGCCGTGAGAACCTCGGCAGGTGTGTCAAACCGGTTCAGCACCTCGATGATGTCGGAGATGGTCAACTGCGCGCTTGTTAAGTCTCCGCTCGCCGACGTCAACTGGTGGACGCCGAGCTCGCCTTCAGCGAGACGTCCCGCGCCGGCAAAGAATATGATTGAGCACGCTGAGTAGCACCCGGCCTTCTCCGGAACATAGGTATCAAGTCCGCGCTCATGAACGTCATCGGCAATCAGCAGCCCCATTTGGACTATGCCGCCGGGACTGTTTAGCGCCAACACCTGAGCATTCGGCATTTCATCCAGAGCGCGACGAAAATTGAGCGCGGATCCGGCGTCCAACTCGCCATTAAGAACGATTACTGTATCGATGTCGGTATCGACAATGAACGGCCCAAAACGCCTTTCCCCTGCACCGGCAGCACAGACAAAAAGCACCATAGCCATGAACACGCCGGCCGCTAATTTACTCATGCTGATCGCCCCCTCGATCATTTCTATTGAAAGATGAGATCGATCTTCGATCAAGACCTGGCGAGCGCAAAGGCGCTATTATGGTCAAGATTGGTTAGCGCAACGCCGGACATGATCGGGGTTAGATTGGAGGCCTTCCTTAATTAGGCAGCGCTCTACTGAGTGTTCTTCGTGCCGGAAATCCTTGCCCGGTCTGCATCGAGTGCGGGCCCTTGAGCGGCCGCTCCTGCACATCCCCGGCGCACCCTGCAGGATTCGAACCTATGATCTCCACCTGAGGTGCCAGCGCAACTCCACCTCGCAATTTCGCATTGAAGGTTACGCCCGCCTCGGTTATCAAGGCCGGGCTTTGGCCTTGCGCCGCGAGCACCCGTAGCTCAGCTGGATAGAGCGCTGCCCTCCGAAGGCAGAGGTCACAGGTTCGAATCCTGTCGGGTGCGCCAAACCTTCTTTCTTGAAATCTACTGCCAATCCCACGCGGCGCTGCCCAGCGAGAGGGCGACGCGGAAGCCCACGACATTGCTGCGGATATCCAGCGCCTCATTGGGGCCCTGCACCATGTCGAGCTGCGGATCGTAACCGAAGGTGAGCCTTTCGGACGCGCGCATCGAGACATGGAGCATTTCATAGTCGCCGCCCCGCGCGATGAAGAGTTGGCAGCCGCTCTGGCGCGCCGGCGAACCGTCCCGCGGCGTGGTGTCGTAACCGGGGCTCCAGCAATCCTGCACCATTTCCCGGACGTTGCCGGCCATGTCGTAAAGTCCCCACGGATTGGGTCGATAGCTGCCGACTTCGGCCGTCCAGTCTGGACGCACCGCCTCCGCGCAGGGGGCAGCCTCGCCGGCCTGGTACCCCGACGCCTTGTCGGCGAAGTTCGCATAGCCACAGGCATGGGCGAGATCGTCGCCCCAGAAGGCGACGGTCCGGGTTCCGGCCCGCGCCGCATATTCCCACTCGGCCTCGGTCGGCAGGCGATAGGCCTTGCCCGTCTTCTCCTTGAGCCAGGCGAGATAGGCCGTCACCTCTTTGCGCGACACGCAAACGGCCGGCTGGCGCGGTGTCACGGAGAGACCCGGCTGCTTGTAGGAACCGTCGGTTATGTAGACGAAATAGGGACCGTAGATCTCCGGGCTGGACTCCGGATGGCGTGTTCCGGTGAATTTCTGCGCGAGCGGCCCGGTCTCGATGAGCCGGATGCCGCAAGTGCCGCCGACTTCCGCTCCGGTCTCGCGCACATAGGCGTCGAATTCTGCGACGGTAACCTCGTAGCGGCCGATCGCGAACGGATAGGCGATGGTGACCTCGTGGCGCGGCTGTTCCTCGGGGACGAAGCCGATGAACGGGTTTTCCTGCTCGGCGTCGGTCGCTCCCATCAGGAACGTGCCCTTCGGGATCTCGACCATTTCCGGGCAGCTGTCGCAATCCTTGAAAACGGTGCCGGCGGTGACATCGGGTTGCGGCTCCGGCGCTTTGGGGGGCGTGACGCGGCCGAGAAGCTGGTCGGCATCGCTGTCGGTCAATGTCCCGGTCGCCTCGGCGCCGATCGATTCCTGAAACGCACGGATCGCCGCCTCCGTCTTCGGCCCGAAAATGCCGTCGGGCGTGCCGACAGGGAAGCCTTTTTCGTTCAGCGCCTGCTGGATCGCCTGGCGGCCTTCCTGCGTGTCGGCATCCGCTGCCCATGCCCCCGAAAGAGAGGGCAGAAAACCAAGAATGAGGGACATGAAGACAAGAATGGCGAAGCGCTGGAGTCGCATGGTTGTTTCCCGTTTCTTGGCGGACACGGGATTTGCACATCCCCGTTTCGGCGGATCGCCCATTCGACCGATTCGCGAATGCCCCTCATGTCCTTTTGCGGGAATTGTCGGGCGCATCATCCGCTGCGTCAAGCCGGACGGTCCATTGCTCCCAGCCCTCTGCTGTCGGCGAGATGTCCGAAGCGACCTTGCGTATGTCGGCAAGGGCGCGAAATGCCGTCAGATGCGAGTTTCTATGGGAATTCCGGCCATTTTCCGCGTGATTCATATGATCCTGATCAAATTGCGCGGGCGAAATCGTGTATATGATCCACATCTTAATGGAGGCGGAACTCATGGGAGGCGCGGCAGAAAAATGCGTCTGACAATCAGGACGAATCTTGCGATGCGCGTGTTGATGACATGCGCCGTCAATCCCGGCTACAGCATCACCAAGGCCGAGATCGCCGACAAGTGTAACGCTTCCAAGAACCATCTCGGCCAGGTAATCCGGCAATTGGCCCATCTCGGCTATATCAGGGCGTTGCGGGGCCGCAATGGCGGCATGTACCTCGCCCGCGCTCCGGAGGATATCCGCGTCGGTGACGTGTTCCGGGTGTTCGAGGCCGATCTTCCCTTCGCCGAATGTTTCGACGAAAAGGAGAATAATTGCCCTCTGATCGGCAGTTGCTGGTTGCGTCCGGCGCTGAAACGCGCCGTGGAGGCGTTTTATGCGTCCCTCGACGAGATTAGCCTCGCCGACCTCGTCGAGGGCAATACCGATCTCGAATTGATCCTGAACATGCCGGAGGGAAAGGTCGCTCCGGTCATGTGCAGAGGCGACGGGCGCTTGACCCTCAACTGATCGCTATTCCTCGAAGACCAGTCCTTCCGGCTTCGCGCCGAGTTCATCGAGGATGCCCTTGAGGTCCTCGACCATCTGGTCCGGACCGCAAATGTAGAAGATCTGGTCGAAATCCTCGATCACGTCTTCCAGGTAAGCGCGGTCGATGCGGCCAAAATCGTAGCCGCTCTTGTCCTCCTCGCTGAGGATGTGCCGGGTCGTCAGGCCGGGCATGAGGTCCAGTTCGTCCTGCAGGATGATGTCGCGCTCGCGCCGATTGGCGAACAGCAGCGTGTGCCCGGCGAGATGTCCGGTTTCGTTTTGCGCCCGCAGGATCGCCAGGAACGGCGTCAGGCCGGCACCGCCGGCGATGAACACGCCCTTGCCCTTGTAGCTGATCGTGCCCCACGGATCGTCGATGATCAGCCGGTCACCGACCAGCAAATGGGAAAGCTGGTCGGTGACGCCATTATGGTCCGGATAGGACTTGATGGTGAATTGCAGCCTCTCGTCGTCCGGCAGCGAGGTAAACGTGAAGGGGCGCTTCTTGTCCCGCCAGCCGTCCTTGTCGATCGACACTTCGGTCGCCTGCCCCGGCTCGAAAGTGAAGTCGGCGGGGCGTTCCAGATCGTAGGAAAAGACGTTGTGCGCGACGGGCGTGATCGCCCTGATTTCCACGGTGTGGGTCATTGCGTATTTCCTTCGAGAATATTGGGTCAGCCGTTGCCGTTCGGGGTGCGCCGATTGCCCTTGCCCAGGTCTTCGCGGGCACGCACGTCCTTGTCGAGTTTCCGGAAACTCTCGACCACCCCGTCGGTCTCTGTTTTTACGTCCGGAACGGCCTGGCGCTGGTTGCGCACATTGGCCTGGTCGTCTCCCTGAAGGCTGTTCCGGCCCATCTCTTCGGAAGCGATATCGGAGCGGGTCAGCTTGCGGTCGGGCTCACCTGACTTTTGGGATGGTTTGGACATTTGGGCCTCCGTCGAACGTTGTTGATCATTCGTACGACAACGGGATCGCGCGGGCATCGTTCCCGGCGGCGGATCTTTCGGTCCGATAATCTCTATTTTAATCAAACCCTCGTTATTGAGGTTAACAAAGGATTAAGCTTGCCGACCATGCCGGTTTCGGAATTATTGACCCAAGGTTACCGTCAATCATGGGCCTGAAAAAAGGGCCGGCAAATGACAAAGATGCTTTACGGCGGAGCAACCGTACCTTTCGATACGGAACTCCCCGATCCAAATAACAATATAGATGTCGGGAAATTGTCGCGCAGCGCGCTTGTCGATCGGGTCGGTCTGGACCTGGAAGGCGCCTCGATCCTGCTTGGCCCGGTCGCCCGGAAGTTTCACGGACTATCCGGCGAGAGCGAGAGGATCGGAATGCGTACATTCCTCGAATGCTACGATCCCGATGCCCGGACCGGCCTGATCGAACTGATCGAGAAGCTGGCGGGCGAGGGCCGTCCGTTCCACTTCACCGCGCGCCTCGCGGCGCCGGCCGGCGCCTTCGTGCATGGTTTCCTCGCTCCCGCGCCCGCCGGAAACAAGAATGGCGGCTGGAGCGGCATGCTGGTGATGTCACGTCAGGAAGCGGCCGTGCCGATCCTCGACGCAGTGAACTAGCGTCGGTAAATCCGAAGGCTCAGGCGCTCGGCCACGCCATCAGTCCACCCATCTGCCAGGGCCTGAACAGTCGCGCTCTCCGGTCCGTCCTGTTGTCGGCGATGTCGTCCAGTAAAAGATGCCCGCGATCATCCCGCGCTTCGAGTTCGCTCGCGAAGTTGACATAACCGAGCTTGATCTCGGCGTGATGTTCGCAAAGGGTCAACGCAATATGCGCCTTGGCGCGCGCGCTGTTGATCATGAGCATGAGGGTCACTTCAGGCGCCGTGCCCCATTCCGCCGAGGTTTCGCCGTCCATCGCGAACTCGATATAGCCCGGTGTGAAATAGAGTTCGGCGGCATCGCGAACGATGTCGGCGACGCAACCATAGCGCTCCATGCGCAGATAGGCGATGTAATCCGCGATGTCGACGAGGCGTAGTTCCGCCGCGAGGCCGGAGATGGCCTTGGCGACATAAGGTTCAAGTTCCAGGCAGATTTCTTGTGCCAGCATGGTGTCAGCTTCTCTGTGCTCGGCGGCGCAGAATGGAAATCAGTTCCGCGACGGCCTTGAAGAACTCTTGTGGTATGATCTGGTCGATCGAGACCTGCCTGTACATGGCGCGAGCCAGGGGGACATTCTCGAAGACGGGTACGCCGTTTTCCTCGGCGATGGCGCGGATGCGCAACGCGATCAGGTCCTGCCCCTTGGCGACGACGATGGGTGCCGGGTCGCGGGTGGGATCATATCGCAATGCGATCGAAAGGTGGGTCGGGTTGGCGATGACGAGCGACGCAGTCGGGACGGCCTTCATCATGCGCTTGCGCGCGCGATCATAGGCGACGGACCGGATGCGCGCCTTGATGATCGGATCGCCCATAGACTGCTTCAGCTCGTCCTTGACCTCCTGGCGGGTCATTTTCAGATCCTCGCGCCACTGGAAGCGCGACCAGAAGAAGTCCGCGGTCGCGATCAGCACCATCGCGAAGATGATGGCCGCGAACATCTTCATCAGCATTTCCCTGACGACCACCAGGAAGCTGCCAACCTCGCTGTTCATGCCCTGCAGCATGCGCGGCACGAGATCGTGCAGCACGAGGGCCACCAGGAGGCTGGCGAAGATCAGTTTCGCCACGGATTTGAGGAACTCCACGAATCCCTTGGTGCTGAAGATGCGTCCCCATCCGGCGATGAGCGAAATCCGCGACAGCTGCGGCTTGATCCGCTCCCCGACGAAACGCGGCGTGTTCTGGGCCGCGGAGCCGGAGAAGCCGGCGAACATCACTGCGGCAAACAGCGGCAGGGTCACCGTTCCCGCGACCAGCATGACGCGCTGGATCAGCCAGTAGATGTCGCCGCTTCCGCTCAAATGATATTCGAAGGACTGGTCCATCATCGTGGCCAGCTGCTGCGCCATGCCTGAAATCCGGTCCGTCATGAAGAACGTGGCGACAAAGAGGATCGCAAGCAGCGAGAAGAGGATCGGCGTTTCCTTCGAAAAGGGGGTTTGACCCTTATCAAGCGAATCGCGGATTTTTTTCTCCGAGGCTTCCTCGGTTTTACTCTCCTTGTCGGGCTTTTCGTCGGACATGGCTCTTCGTCTACCCTACCCGACGTCTCAGGCCGCGACCTGGAGTTCGATCTTGCCTTCGGCGGCCATCCGCAACGCAAGCGCCGCGATCGACTTGCGCGCCTGCTCGATTTCCGCGGGCTTGGCCCCGCCGGCGCCGAGTTCCGATTCGATCATGCGCCGTGTGCGCTGGCTGATCGACGACAGGATGTTATCCTTCAGCGCCTCGCTTGCGCCGCGTAACGCGAGCGTCAGCACGTCGGACGACAATCCGTCGCAAAGCAGCGTGCGGGCCTCCTTGGAAAGGGTCGGAATGTCCTCGAAACGGAAGATGCGCGACTTGACGCCCTCGACCTTCTTCGAGCCGATCACCGGCGTCAGCTGGTCGAGGAGGTCGTCGGACACATCCTTCTTCATCTCATTCAGGATTTCCGCGAGACGGGTAACGCCCTCGCCGGCACGGCCGCCACGTGACTGGTCGGTCAGATTGAACGCTTCGTCGAGTCGTTTCTCGACGGTCTTGATGACCGATTCCGGTACCGGCTTCGATGACAGCAGCCGCGCAACGGTCGCCTTGCGCAGATCGGGGTCCAGCCTTTCGACAATCGACGCCGCCGTGCGCGAATTCAGCCGCGACAGGACGACGGCGCAAAGCTGCGGCGATTCGCCGGCGAAGAAATTGTTCAGTTCGTCGATATCGACCTTCGGCAGCAGGTCCCAGACCGATTGCTCCGGCTCAACCTCGACCGGCTCGGCGGTCATCCCGGTCAGCGCGTACATTTCCTCGTCGGAAAGTGCTTCGCTGAGGATCTTGTCCATCGCGTCGGCCGAATCCATCAGGCCCGCGCCGACGGTGAACTCGGTTTCGAATTCTTTGACCAGCTCTTCGAGGTCCGGCTGAGGAATGCTCTTGAGCGTGTGCGCGGCGTCGATCATGACGCGCAGCTCCTCGCTCTTGAAGAATCTCAACAATGTCGACGCGCGCGATTTCCCCATCGCCACCATGACGGCGGCGGCTCTTTGCGGCTTTGACAGGGTGTATCGTTTTGCCATGTCGAACTTCCGGCGGACGGTTCCGTCTATCGGCCTCTCGTGATCACGACTTTTCCAGCGCGGTGATGCGCACGCCGAGGCGGCTCGGATCGTCGTCGAGAGACTGGATCTCGCCCGTCGCGATCTTCGTTCCGTTGACGCAGATATCGACCGGCTCGCCGATCTTGCGGTTCAACATCACCACCGAACCCGCCTCCATGCCGATTAGGTCCGAGACCGGCATTTCCGCAGAGCCGATCACCACATCCATCTGCACCGGGATCGACATCACCAGCTTGTGAAGGTTGCTGTCGGCCACCGGCGCGGCCGCAGTGCCCGGCTCGGCGTCGTCCATCGTCTCGTCGTCGAACGGCCCCAATTCGTGGTCCTTGTCCATGACGCCCTGCAGTTCCGCCAGCGCTTCGTCCAGCGGATCGGCTCCCGGGATGTCGTCCAGCGAAAGGCCCAGTTCCTCCAGCGGGTTTATTGCGGGATCACTCATCATATGTCTCCTTGAGTTCGGACTCGGTCAGCGGGATACCGATCCCGTTGAGGGCTTCCGACATCGCCCGGTGCGGCCGTTCCAGGCAAAGCGCGTAATTCGCGCCTTTCCGGCCCAGATTGCATTCGTAGAGCGGGCGCCCCTTCACCTTCATGCGGACATTCGTCTCTCCCGATTCGGAAAGGGGGAGGACGTCGCCGGTGCAGAGCGCCGCGAGTTCGCCGAGCGTAATCGGCGGCATCGTCACCGAGCCCGTGACCGGCACCTTGATGGACAGCGCCTTGCGGTTGGTCTCGCCATGGCTGTACGGTGACGGCTTGCGGATGGTCTCCGGTGCTACGCGCGCCATCTGCAGCATGTAGGAATGCGTCACGGCGACGGTCACGACCGGTTCGGCTGCGCCGAAACCGAGCTTCAGGTCGAAAGCGACGACCTCGCCGGTATTGCCGCTGTCGCGGATATCGTCGGCATCGAGCGCGACACGGACGCTCGCCGGGCAATCCTTCGTCGAAAGCGTCGTCTGCAGCGCCTTGCCGACCAGATCGCCGAACTGGCAGACGAGATCCTTTTCCGTCGCGGTCGGCGCGCGGCTGGCTGAAAGCGTCGCATATTCCGGATCGCCGCCGAGCATGATCTCCGAGATGATCCCGGCCGCCGCGTAATCGCAGATGATATAGGCCACCGCGCTTGGCGGTTTGGTGGCAAGCAGGACGCAGGCGGCGCCGGCCTTGTAACGGGCGAAAAGCGCTGTCGCGCTCGAATTGTGCTTTTCGGAATATTCGACCCGGACGTCGAAACCCGCCTTTTTGAGAACCGTCGGCAATCGCTGCGGAAGGTATTTCGCGATCGCCTTGGCAGCGGGCTCGAGCCGTGCGGCGTCGCCCTTCCGGCCGAGCAATCGGTCGAAGATCTCCGTATTGTTGTCCATCGGAGAGGCGGGCTTTTCCATCGTCAGGCGGCTTTGGGCTCACCGGTGCCCATCGCCTCGTTCTCGACATCGTCGAGCGAGGGACGGTCATAGTTGGAAATCGTCTTGCGCCCGAATTCGAGTGCCACCTGCGGCAGCGAGCCGTTCATGTAGGCGATCAGCGTCTGCTTGGCGACGAAATAGAGCCGGATGTTTTTTTCGCGGATGATGCCGATCTTGTTTGCTAGCGGCTGGACGAATCCGTAGGCCATGAAAATCCCGAAAAACGTTCCCACGAGCGCCGCGCCGATCAGTCCGCCCAGAACCTCCGGGCTCTGGTCGATGGCACCCATGGCCTTGATGACGCCGAGCACCGCGGCGACGATGCCGAGCGCCGGCAAGCCGTCGGACATGCCCTGGAGACCGTGCGACGATTTAAGCTTGTCGTGGCGGATCGTGGAGATCTCCTCTTCCATCAGCGCCTCGACCTCGTGCGGACGCGCATTGCCGACGATGATCAGGCGGCAATAGTCGCAGATGAAATTGGTCAGATCCTTGTTGGCAAGGATCAGCGGATATTCCTGGAAGATCGACGATTCCTCGGAATTGTCGATATGCGCTTCGACCTCGTTGCGCGGCTTGGTCTTCAGTTCACGCAGAAGCTGATGCAGCAGTCCGAGCAGTTCCAGATATTCCTCGCGGCTCGGCACCTTGTTCTTGATCGCCTCCATCATCGCCTTGCCGGAGTCTTTGACCGTGGACATGGGATTGGCGATGATGAAGATGCCGATCGCGGCGCCACCGATGATGACGAACTCGAACGGCTGGATCAGGACGTCTATGTGACCGCCCATGGCCATGTAACCGCCGAACACGCAACCCAGCGTGATCACCATTCCGATGATAATGCCCACGAGTCTCTCCGCTTCTGATCTGTCTGCAAGCTAGAGCGCAAACCTTGCACGGGGCTGGCAGGCCAGCCGTCGGACAGCGACAATTGCCGGGACAAGGAGAAACGCCGGCAGCAAGACAGGCTCGCGCAAGGCGACCGCCCTAGTAATGGGGGAGAACGCGAAAACCGGGGTGAATCCCATGATCAGCACGATCGTCTCGTACCGGCTGGCTTCGAACGATATCGACAAATCCATCGAGAGGGTTTCGTCGCAGGCCACGGTCTCGCGCGAGGTCGACTACTATCTGGAAAATATCGGCAACGTGAAGACCGCTGACGACCTGATCGATGACTACAGGCTGTTCAGCTTCGCCATGAAGGCGTTCGGTCTCGAGGACATGACCTATGGCAAGGCCTTCATGAAGAAGGTTCTGGCGGAAGGGGTCGACGCGGATAACAGCTTCGCCAACTCGCTTTCCGACAAGCGCTACGCCGAATTCGCCAAGACGTTCAACTTCAAGGCCTTCGACGACGCGACCACCTCCTTCACGAAGACGCAGCAGGGCGTGGTCGACAAATATCTGCGCCAGACCCTGGAGGAACAGGCGGGCGACGAGAATGAAGGCGTGCGCCTCGCGCTCTATTTCGAGCGCAAGGCGGAAACCATTGAAAACTTCTACCAGGTTCTCGCGGATCCGGCCCTGTCCAAGGTCGTTCGCACCGTTCTGGGCCTGCCCGATTCGATCGCCTATGCCGATATCGACAAGCAGGTCGAGATGTTCGCGGATCGTATCGACATCGAAACCCTGGGCGACCCGGACAAGCTGGAGAAACTGCTCGATCGGTTCGCCGCCATGTGGGACGCGACCAACAATCAGGAGCAGGCCCTTTCCGGCGTGGCGTCTCTTTTCGGCACGGGTCCGCAATCCGGTATCAGCGAAGATCTGCTCTTGCAGATCGCCCAATTGAAGCGGTAGCGGCGGATGGAAACCGGACTTTACGTCAGCCTCTCGTCCCAGGTGGCCCGCCTCGCACGGTTGAACACCATCGCCGAGAATATCGCCAACAGCCAGACCGTCGGTTTCCGTGCCGGACAGGTCAAGTTCGAGGAAGTCGTCGAGGACGTTTCCGGTACCGAGACTTCCTTCTCTTCGAAAGGCGTCGAATATCTCGACGTGAAACCGGGCGGTCTCGAACAGACCGACAACCCGCTCGATTTCGCCGTACGCGGTAATGCGTGGTTTGGCATCCAGACGCCGGCTGGCACCGCGGTCACGCGCGACGGGCGTTTCACGATGTCGGAAAACGGCGATCTCGTCACATTGTCCGGCTATCCGGTTCTCGATCCGGGCGGCGGCCCGATCACGCTGGATCCTGCGGGCGGCGTTCCCGAACTGGACGACAATGGCATTCTGCGCCAGAACGGCCGACTGGTCGCGGGGATCGGCCTGTTCGCCTTCGATCCGCCGCCGGATTTCCAGCGCTATGGCAATTCGGGGATCCTTGCCGGCGGTGAGCCGGATCCGATCGTCGACAATCCCGATGTCGGGATCGTGCAGGGCCGGGTCGAGCTGTCCAATGTCGACCCTCTCAACGAGATGACGCAGCTCATCATGGTGCAGCGCTCCTTCGAGGAGGCCGCGTCCCTGATGGAGACGTCCGAAGATTCGATGAAGCAGCTCATTCGAGCATTTAGCGCGAGCTGATCGGCATGAACGCGCTTGTCAGGCTCAGGCGCGCCGTCGAGGCCTCCGGCATCGAAAGCCAGCCGCTGGAGCGCGGCGGCGTCGTATCGGGCATCAATCCCAATGTCGTGGTCGCCGAGGGCATCGCCGGTTTCTCGGCGCTCGGCGATTTTGTCTCGATTGGCGTCGGCCCCCGCGCAACCCGCGGCGAGATCGTGCAGATCGATCCCGACCGCGTGATCATCGCGCCTTGCGGCAATGCGCGGTCGCTTTCGGTCAATGATGTCGTCATGCACAAGGGTCCGATGCATGTGCACCCGGACGAGGGATGGCTCGGCCGAGTCGTCAATGCCCTCGGAGAACCGGTTGACGGCAAGGGGCCGCTGATCCCGTCGGGCGCCGCCCATGTTGCGCCGACACGGCAGTCGCCGATGATGCGCGGCCGCGTCGGCGAGCATTTCCGCACCGGGGTTCGCGTCATCGATATCTTCACGCCGCTTTGCGTCGGGCAGCGATTCGGCGTCTTCGCCGGCTCGGGCGTGGGCAAGTCCACCCTGCTCGCCATGCTGGCGCATGCCGACGCTTTCGACGCCGTCGTCGTGTCGCTCGTCGGCGAACGCGGCCGCGAGGTGCGCGAATTTCTCGAAGACACGCTGGGCGCCGAGGGAATGAAGAAGGCCGTCGCGGTCGTCGCCACCAGTGATGAAAGCGCCATTCTGCGGCGGCGCGCGCCGTCCTCCGCGATGGAGGTGGCCGAATGGTTTCGCGATCAAGGCAAGCGGGTCCTGCTGCTGATCGATTCGGTCACGCGTTTCGCCCATGCCCTGCGCGAAGTCGCGATTTCCGTCGGCGAGCCGCCGGTTTCGCGCGGTTATCCGGCATCGGTCTTCACCGATCTCCCGCAGCTTCTGGAACGCGCCGGGCCCGGCGGTCCGGAGGGCGGATCGATCACCGCGGTCGTCACGGTTCTCGTCGATGGGGACGATCACAACGACCCGGTCTCCGACACGCTGCGCGGAATCCTCGACGGACACCTTGTCTTGCAGCGCGCCATTGCCAATCGCGGCCGCTTTCCCGCCGTCGACCCGCTCTCTTCGGTATCGCGGCTCGCCGATAAGGCGTGGAACGAGCAGCAGCGCGCGCTGGTCTCCCAATTGCGGGCCATGATCGCTCTTTTCGAGGAAACCCGCGATCTGCGCATGATGAGCGGATGGCAGCAGGGCGCCAATCCCGAGCTCGACCAGGCCGTGCTCGCGGTCCCGCGTCTTTATGAAGCATTGAAACAAAGGGACGCAGACCCCGCCGGCAGCGACCCTTTCACCGCTGTGGCCGAACGGATGAAGCAGGATGATAAGAAGTAGAAAACCGCGCCGCCGCTGGTTCCGGGACATGACGGCAGCGGACTATATTCTCAGCGTCATCGGACTGTGTCTCGGCACCTTCGCGGCGCTGTTCCCGTGGCATGTCTATCTGCATCCTGAATCCTACGGCCCGCCGCGCATGACCTTCTCGCGCCGCGGTGTGATACCCCTCGAGGAAATCGTCGCACAGGTGCCGCTCGAGGCAAGCCAGCCTGCCAGTTCGCCTTCCGAAGTCAGACCCGCGTCCGCGGCGGTGAAGCCGCCGGCCAGGGTGGACCCGGTGACGACCGGCAAGGTCGACCGAAGCACGATCCGCACAGTAGACATCGACCCTCAGCCCTATCCGGGAAACGGTAAATCCTTCACGGTGCTCGCGGTCGACGGCGCCCGCGCCCTCGTCGGCGACGCCGACGGTGTCTATCTGGTGCGGGTGGACACGCGCCTGCCCGATGACACCACCGCCGTCGATTTCCGCCAGGACAAGCAGGGCTGGTACATCGTCACCTCCGCCGGGAAGACCTTGCGCCCGAACTAGCCGGATCCCGATGTTCGGTCTGCGAGGGTGGCTTTCGCGCCACTCGCGACAAGGCACACGCAAGAAACGATCGTTACTGTCCTTCAGGAGAAGGATACGACATGGACGCCGTAAATCTTTTCAAGCTGGCCTCGACCCAGGCGAAGTGGCTTTCGCTGCGTCAGACCACTGTTGCGAACAATATCGCCAACGCGAACTCGCCGAACTACCGGTCGGTGGATGTCGAGCCGTTCGAGGCTGCCGTTTCGAATGAAACGGTGCGCCTGGCGGCGACGAACGCCTCGCATTTCGGCATGAAGGATGGAGCTTCCTTCCAGGTCGTCGAGGAGCAGTCGAGCAAGCTGACCACCTCCGGCAAACCCGTCTCCATGGAGGACGAACTGGTGAAATCCAGTGAGATCCGCCATGCATTCGAACTGAATACCGCGATCGTCTCGGCCTTTCACCAGATGGTCCTCATGACGGCGAAGGGTTCGTAATGGATTACCTTGGCTCAGCAATTAAGGTCGCAGCATCCGGCCTCGATGCCGAAAACGCCCGTCTGCGGGTCGTCTCGGAAAACATCGCAAACGCCCAGTCGACATCCAAGATACCCGGCGGCGATCCCTACCAGCGCAAGATGGTCTCCTTTTCGTCGGAGCTCGACCGCACATCCGGGACGACGGAGGTCAAGGTGGATTCGATCCTGCGCGACCCCAGCAATTTCGAACTTCAATATGACCCCAGCCATCCGGCCGCAGACGCCTCCGGCTTCGTCAAGCTGCCGAATGTCAACCTGCTTGTCGAAATGGCCGACATGCGCGACGCCAACCGGTCCTACGAGGCGAACCTCCAGGTTCTCAAACAGGCTCGCGACCTGATCTCGATGACCATCGATCTGATGAGGGCGCGCTGATGGCGATGAACCTGACCATAGGGGCCGTCAGTTCCACCGGCGTCTCCGGTGCCTCGAAGACCGCCGGCGCCGCTGCCACGCCGGGACAGGCCACCGGGATCAGCTTTGCAGACGCGCTTCAGAACGCCGCGTCGAGCACGGTCGGCGAATTGCGCAATGCCGAACAGATCTCCGCGCAGGCCCTGCAGGGCAAGGCGGACATCCGTGACGTGACCGACGCCGTGATGAATGCGCAACAGAACCTTCAGGCGGCGATCGCCATCCGGGACAAGATCGTAACAGCCTTCCTTGAAATCAGCCGGATGCAAATCTGAGGAGTGTGCCATGAAGGCATTGTCTATAGCCGCGACCGGAATGAATGCGCAGCAGACCAATCTTGAGGTCATCGCCAACAACATCGCCAACGTCAACACGACGGGCTTCAAACGCGCCCGGGCGGAATTTTCGGACCTGCTCTACCAGACCGAACGCCTTGCGGGCGCGCCGAGCAGCGGCAACCAGGCCGTCATCCCCGAAGGCGCGAATATCGGCCTCGGCGTCCGGACCGCAGCCGTTCGCAACTTGCATGTCCAGGGCGCGCTGACGAGCACGGGCAACAACTTTGACCTGGCGCTGTCCGGCCGTGGCTGGTTCCAGATCGAAGGTCCGGGCGGCGAAATCTCCTATACCCGCGCCGGCGCATTCAACACCAATGCGGTTGGCGAGCTGGTCACCGTGGACGGCTATGCCGTGCAGCCGGGCATCACCATCCCGGAAGGCGCGGTCGAGGTGATCGTCAATGAGAGCGGCCAGGTTTTCGCCCGGCTCGAAGACCAGGTCGCGCTTCAGGAGGTCGGCCAGCTGACACTCGCCACCTTCGCCAACGATGCCGGCCTGAAGCCGATGGGAAGCAACCTGTTCGGCGAGACCGAGGCCTCTGGCGCGCCTGTCGTCGGTGTTCCCGGCGATCCTGGCTTTGCCACGATCGAGCAGGGTTATCTCGAAAACTCCAACGTCGATCCGGTGAAGGAAATCACCGAACTGATCGCCGCGCAGCGGGGCTATGAGATGAACTCGAAGGTCATTCAGGCCGCCGACCAGATGGCGAGCGTCGTCTCGACGGGACTGCGGTAACATGACCGGGCGGCTCTGGCATATTGCGGGAATTCTCGCCGCGATCGTGCTCGCCTGCGGCGGGTCCGCCATGGCGGCCGGCAGCGACAATGTCGTGATAACGGTCAACCGGGTGATCTACCCAGGTCAGATCGTGCCGGCCGACGCCGTCATCGAAACCCATCTCCGCAAGCCCCTGCGCGACGGAATCGTCGTCATCCGCGATGCCGCGGATCTGGTCGGCATGGTCGCCGCGAAGACGATCCTGCCGAAGCGTCTGATCGCGCCGAATGCGGTGCGCGAGGCCTTTGCCATCGAAGCTGGCGACATGACGACGGTCTATTACCGTCACGGGGCGCTGACCATCGCGATGGACGCCGTCGCGCTGCAATCGGCCGGCTTCGGGGATCCGATCCGGATACGCAATACGCAAAGCGGCAGAACAATCTCCGGCATCGTCATGCCGGATGGAAGCGTCGCAGTGGAGTCGCGATGAGACGCCTGTTTCTCGCCCTCGTTTCCCTCCTCGTCGTTGCGCCCCCCGTCGGGGCGCAGTCGCGTGTCAAGGATATCGCTCAGTTGCAGAGCGCCCGTGACAACCAGCTCGTCGGTTACGGGTTGGTTGTCGGGCTTCAGGGCAGCGGCGACAGCCTGCGTAATGCTCCGTTCACGGAACAGTCGATGCGCTCGATGCTGGACAATCTCGGCATCGCGACCGCCGAAGGCCGGGCGCGGCTGAAGAACATCGCTGCGGTCATCGTGACGGCGAACCTGCCTCCCTTCGTGCGGCAGGGTTCGCGCATCGATGTGTCGGTCTCCTCCCTGGGCGATGCGACGTCGCTGGGTGGCGGCCAACTGATCATGACGCCCCTGCGCGCGGCGAATGGCGAAATCTACGCGGTCGCTCAAGGCCCTGTCTCCATTTCCGGCTTTCAGGTGCAAGGCGCGGCCGAAACCGTATCGCGCGGTACGCCGACGACCGGACGCGTGTCGGGCGGCGCCATCGTGGAACGGGAGATCGAGGCCGACTTCGAGGAAGAGGGCCTGCTTACGCTGCAACTGCGTAATCCCGATTTTACGACCGCGATCGCCATTACCGATGCGATCAACCGGTTCGGAACGGCCGAATACGGCATGAGCCCCGCCATGGAGATCGATTCCCGCACGATCGCGATCACCAAGCCCCAGAATGTCTCGCCGGCGCGCTTCTTCGCAAGCATCGAGAACCTGACGGTCAAGACGGACACGCCGGCGCGCGTCGTGCTCGACGAGAGCACCGGCACGGTCGTGATCGGCCAGGATGTGCGCATTTCGAAAGTGGCGATCAGTCACGGAACGCTGACCGTGCGCGTCACCGAGACCCCGCGGGTTTCGCAGCCCAATCCGTTCTCGGATGGCGAAACGGCGGTCGAGGACAACACATTCATCGACGTCTCCGAGGTCGGCACGCAGCTGGGCACCGTCGACGGGACCGACCTTCAGGGCGTCGTCGAGGGGCTGAACCGGCTCGGCGTCGGCCCGAACGACATCATCGCCATCCTTCAGGCGGTCAAGAACGCCGGCGCCATGCAAGCCGAGCTGGTGGTGCAATGAAGCCGGTTTCTGCGAGGATCGGATCGGGCGTGACAGGGCGCGCCGCCCTGCCGGCGGCCGTCATGCTGCTGTTCTGCGTGTCTGCCTCTGCCCAATCCTCCATGCCCTCGCTGCTCGATGCGGAGCCGCCGAAATCCAACAGCAACGAAATCGCCCGTTTTTGCAGCAACATCGCGGATGCCGCCCGTGAACGCCGTTATGCGATCCAGAAGGCCGAACTGGAAAAGCTGCAGACCGAGGTCGAGGAGCGGATTGCTTTGCTCGAGGCAAAGCGCGCCGAATTGCAGAACTGGGTCGAAAAGCGCGAGCGCTTCTCGGAGGCCGCCAATGAAGGGCTGGTCGATGTTTTCGCGCAGATGCGCCCCGACGCTGCCGCGCAGCGCATGGAGAAACTGCCCGGCGAATTGACGGCGGCGCTGTTGAGCAAACTCAGCCCGCGTGCCGCCGGAACGATCCTGAACGAGATGTCGGCCGACCGCGCGGCAATGGTTGCGGTCATCATGTCGGCGGTTGCCGATACCGGAGAGAAGAAGAAGCAATGAAACGAGCCGTCTTTCTTTTCCTGGCTGCGGCCACGCTCGGGGGATGCGCTACGCCTCCGCGCGAGATCGGCGTGCCGCCGGCCATGACGCCGGTCGGAGCGGAACTGGCCGCCGACCAGATGATGACCAAGCCGGAGGTCTATGCCGCAAAGCCGGCCGGGCATCGCTATTCGACCTGGAATGACCGCGCCGCGAGCCTGTTCACAGCGCATCGCGCCGTGGCCAAGGGCGATATCGTGACCATCAAGATCGCGATCAATGACAGGGCCAAGCTCGACAACCAGAGCGACCGGAACCGTACGGCGAACAAGTCGATCGGGCTTGGAGCCGGCTATGGAACCAGCGCGATCACCGGCAACTTGTCGGCCGACGCGAGCATGAACTCGTCGACGGACTATTCCGGTTCCGGCGGCACGACCCGGTCGGAAACGATCGATCTGTCGATCGCCGCCGTCGTCGTCGACGAGCTCACCAACAGCAATCTTCTGATTCAGGGATCGCAGGAAATGCGGGTCAACGCCGAGATGCGCGTTCTGACCATTTCCGGCATCGTCAGGCCGTCCGACATCGGGCCCGAAAACACGATCAATTACGACCGGATCGCCGAGGCGCGTATTTCCTATGGCGGCAAGGGTCGCATAACCGAGGTACAGCAGCCGCCCTACGGGCAGCAGGCGCTCGACCTCTATCTTCCCTTCTGACGGCTAGGCGGCAGGCTGAGATGGCGTCCACCATTGAACATCAGACGGAAGGTAAAAAAGGCCCTTCGATGGTCATGCTCCTGGTGGCCTATGCGATCATCACCCTGATCGCAGGCGGCGCGGGCTTCGGTGTGAGCGCAACCATGCTCAAGCCTACCAGCATGGCGCAGGCAACGGAGCCGGCCGCAACCGAGGCCCCCGCCACGGAGGCGGCGCATGCGCCGGCAGCCGCGGGGCATGGCGCAGAAAGCGGCAATGCGGCGGAAACCGAAGAGCATGGCGGCGGGACGCAAAAACTCTCGATCGTCGATCTGCCATCCATCACCACCAATCTGGTCGATCCCACCGATGCATGGATTCGCATGGAGCTCTCTCTCGTATTCGAAGGGGATTCTGACACCATGCTTGCGCAGGAGGTTCACCAGGACATCATCGCCTATGTCCACACGATGAAACTCTACAATCTGCGCGGCGGCAGCGGATATCAGCATCTGATCGAGGATCTGGAGGAGCGCGCCGCCATCCGTACCGAGGGACGCGTCAAGCGGGTGCTTGTCCGCTCGCTGATCCTCGAATGAGGCGCGTCGTCGCCCTTGTTGCTTTGGCGCTGGTGCTGGTTGCCGCGCCGGCGCTTGCCCAAGACCAGCCGGGTTTTTCCCTTCCGGAGGGCTTGAGCGGCCAGACCAGCGGTCTGATCGTCCAGCTTTTCGGCCTGCTGACCGTACTTGCGGTCGCACCCGGCCTGCTGATCATGCTGACCAGCTTCACCCGTTTCGTGATCGTCTTTTCCATTCTGCGTTCGGGCATCGGCCTGCAGACGACACCGGCCAACATCATCCTCGTCAGCCTCGCCTTGTTCATGACCTTCTATGTCATGACCCCGGTCTTCGATCGCGCGTGGAATGAAGGCCTCCAGCCATTGGTCAGCGAACAGATCACCGAGGAAGAGGCGTTCCCCCTGATCGCCGAACCGTTCCGCGAGTTCATGCTGAACAATGTGCGCGACCAGGATCTGCAGCTTTTCGCGCAGCTGGCCCGCGAACGCGGACAGGAAGTCGCGCTCGACGAGACGATCGATCTGCGTGTCGTCGTTCCGGCTTTCATGATCTCGGAAATCCGGCGAGGTTTCGAGATCGGATTTCTCGTCGTGTTGCCGTTTCTCGTCATCGACCTTGTCGTCGCGACGATCGTCATGGCGATGGGCATGATGATGCTTCCGCCATCGGTGGTCTCGCTGCCGTTCAAGATCCTGTTCTTCGTCATGATTGACGGCTGGAACGTTCTGGTCGGATCGATGGTACGCTCGGTCGTATAGGGCGGTTCTCGCCCCCGGAATCCACACAAGTCATTAACTATAATTCTTGGTGCTAACCCTTTGAATCGCGAAGAAAAGCCGATTCAATGCTTTTTTAATGTTTCCCCGGCATCTTGCGGCCATTCACAGAGGCTATCGGTGTTGATAGGGGCATGATGCCCGGCCGCTGTACCGGTTGACCCGGAATGTCCCTCCTTTGTTAGTTTTGGGAAGGGGACAGTATGTCCAGTATCTTGACAAACACTTCGGCGATGACCGCGCTCAAGTCGCTCACCGCCATCAACAAACAGATCGAAACCACACAGGGCCGTATCTCCACGGGCCTCCGCGTCACCGACGCCAGCGACAACGCCGCTTACTGGTCCATCGCGACCACGATGAAATCCGACAACAAGGCACTCGGCACCGTGCAGGACGCACTGGGCCTCGGCGCTTCCAAGGTCGACGTCGCCTACACCGGCATGGAGTCCGCTCTCGATGTCGTCGACGAAATCAAGTCCAAGCTTGTCGCGGCGAAAGAGCCGTCCGCCGACAAAGCCAAGATCCAGTCGGAAATTTCCGAGCTGCAGAACCAGCTGACGAGCATCGCGGAATCCGCATCCTTCAATGGCGAGAACTGGCTTTCGGTCAACTCGGCCGCGACCGACTACTCGGCCACGAAGTCGGTCGTCGCCTCCTTTAGTCGCGCTTCCGATGGGACGGTTTCGGTCAGCACGATCGATGTGGACATCACGGCGACCGAACTGTTCGACGCCAACGACCAGTCGGGTATTCTCGACAGCACCTTCACCACGACCGGCACTGGCGCCGTCACCGTCTCCGTATCCACTCTGGACATCACGGCGGGCGGTATCGACGACACCGACCTCGACGAGATGATCGCTGCCGTGGATTCCGCCTTCTCGAGCATGACCGACGCCGCATCCACGCTGGGTTCGTCTTCGAAGCGCATCGATATGCAGAACGAGTTCGTCAAAAACCTGATGGACGCTGTCGACCGCGGTGTCGGCCAGCTGATCGACGCGAACATGGAAGAGGAATCGACAAGGCTGCAGGCTTTGCAGACGCAGCAGCAGCTGGGCATCCAGTCGCTGTCGATCGCCAACTCCAGCGCTCAGAATATGTTGTCGCTCTTCCGTTAATATCGGCAAAGAGCAGAATTTTGAAAGCGGGCCGCGACAACGCGGCCCGTTTTTGCATTTTGTTAAGCATTTTCATTAATTCTTTCACCGTGTGCCGCTGACGTAACTGTCTGTTCGTCGCGGCGATGGTTCCCGGTCAGGCCGCGCTGGTATCGCGCGGCAGTGTGTCCGCTCCGAACCTCAGTAGTGCGTTTGCGTGTAGCCGAGTGACCCGTTTCGCGGTCTGGCAATCAATCTAGTTCGTATCCGGAATGCGACCCGCTCTGCGGGCGTGGCGACGTGCGATCGGATTGTGCCTGACAGCAAGCGGCGTGAGCATCCCTTCTGGCCCAGATGCAGGCCAAGCACAGTGGATATCATTCGATAGGGCATGACGCTCGACCACTGTACCGGCTGACCCGGAATATCCGTTTATTTTTTGAATTCCGAGAGGGACCACCATGTCCAGTATCATGACCAATTCCGCCGCCATGACCGCGCTGAAGGCGCTCCAGGCTACGAACAAAGCGATCTACAAGACCCAAGAACGGATCTCGACCGGCTATCAGGTCGCCCAGGCATCCGACAATGCCGCCTACTGGTCGATCGCGACCACCATGAAATCCGACAACAAGGCGCTTGGCACCGTTCAGGACGCCCTCGGTCTCGGCGCCTCCAAGGTCGACGTCGCCTATACCGCGCTCAACAGCGCGATCGACGTTGTCGACGAGATCAAGGCCAAAATCGTCGCTGCCAAGGAGCCGGGCATCGACCGGTCGAAGATCCAGTCGGAAATTTCCGAACTCCAGAACCAGCTGACGAGCATCGCGACCTCGGCCTCCTTCAGCGGCGAGAACTGGCTGTCGGTCAACTCCGCCGACGCCAGTTACACGGCCACGAAAAACGTCGTCGCCTCATTTACCCGCGCATCGGACGGATCGGTTTCCGTCGAGACGCTCTCGATCGACATCACCACGACCGAACTGTTCGACGCCAACGACCAGTCGGGCATCCTCGACAGCACCTTCACCACGACCGGCACGGGTGCCGTGACGGTGTCGGTGTCCACCCTCGACATCACGGCCGCGAACGTGGACGACACCGACCTCGACGAAATGTTGTCGGCGGTTGACGCGGCCTTCGGCATGATGACGGATGCGGCATCCGCCCTGGGCGCGACCTCGAAGCGAATCGACACCCAGACGGAATTCGTCGATGCGTTGATGGACGCGATCGAACGAGGCGTCGGTCAGCTGGTCGATGCCGACATGGAGGAGGAGTCGACAAAACTCCAGGCACTGCAGACGCAGCAGCAGTTGGGCATCCAGGCGCTCTCCATCGCCAACACCTCCGCTCAGAACATCCTCTCGCTCTTCCAGTAAGCGAAAAGCGAATAGTCCAATGACAGGGGGCCGCGTTCAGCGGCCCCTTTTTCTTTTCCAGTTCGGCGCAAGCTAACGACGGTACTCTGGCCGGAAGCGGTAGACCGCCCGGTCGGGATCATCGCCCGTTTATGGTCACGGCGAGGCGTTTATCGCGAAGGATAAACCCGAACGCATGGCTCGTGAGCGGCCGCGTAGTGGTCGGGAAGAATTTGGAAGTCATTCAGTCCGCGGCTGACTGGCAGATTTCCTTCCAGACAGGGAAAGGATCATATGTCCAGTATCATGACGAACGCCGCGGCGATGACCGCGCTCAAGACGCTTCAGCAGACCAACTCCAAGATCGAGGAAACCCAGTCGCGCATTTCGACCGGCTACTCGGTGGCCGAGGCGAGCGACAACGCGGCCTATTGGTCGATCGCAACCACGATGCGTTCGGACAACAAGGCGCTTTCCACCGTGCAGGATGCGCTCGGTCTGGGCGCCGCCAAGGTCGACGTGGCCTACACCGCGCTGAACAGCGCCATTGAGGTCATCGACGAAATCAAGTCGAAACTCGTGGCCGCCCGCGAGCCGGGTGTCGATCGCACCAAGATCCAGTCCGAAATCACCGAACTGCAGAACCAACTCTCCAGCATCGCCGAATCGGCGTCGTTCTCGGGCGAAAACTGGTTGGCAGTCGATTCGGCCGCCGCCGACTACACGGCAACGAAGAATGTCGTGTCGTCCTTCTCGCGCGCCAGCGACGGATCGGTCGCGGTTTCCACCATCGCCATCGATATCACGACGCTGGAACTCTACGACGCCAACGACCAGTCCGGCATTCTCGACAGCACCTTCACGACAACCGGCGCCGGCGCCGTCACTGTTTCGGTTTCGGATCTGGATATTACGACCGTCGGTGTTGACGATGCGGATATCGACGACATGATCTCGGCGGTAGACGCCGCATTCCAGCAAATGACGACCGTCGCATCCAATCTCGGTGCCACGAAATCGCGTATCGATATGCAGACGAGTTTCGTGAACAATCTCATGGATGCAATCGACCGAGGCGTCGGCCAGCTGGTCGACGCGAACATGGAAGAGGAATCGACCAAGCTGCAGGCGCTGCAGACGCAGCAGCAGCTCGGCATTCAGTCTCTCTCGATCGCCAACTCGAACGCGCAGACGATCCTGTCGCTGTTCCAGTAACGCCGGCGCTGAAACCAGCCCGGTTTTCGGGCCGAAATCAGGCAGGACGGGCGTCCCTCGGGGGCGCCCGTTTTCTTTTGTCCCAAGGGCTTCACACATCGGCTCGCGGAGAGGTCAAGACACTCTCACACAAGCTTCACGAGCTATTTCCTTAAAGGGGAAATGGAGTAACCGCAGTGCCGGAGCAGTTACAGCAGATCGTCAATAACCTGAAAGCGCTGGGGGTTCGCAAGCTTGCCATGCTGGCTGCGATCGGGTTGGTGGTCATGGTCGGCGTCGGAGCCGCAGCCTACCTTCTCAACCGTCCCGCTTTCGAACCCATCTATGTCGGGCTCGAGCGCGACGACATAACCCGCATGGGGATGGCGCTCGCCGACGCGGGAATTGCCTATGACGTCAACGAGGACGGCACATCGATCCTCGTCCCGGCCGGAAAGACCAGCCGCGCCCGCATGATCCTCGCCGAGAAGGGCCTGCCGAACAGCTCCGCGACCGGCTACGAACTGTTCGACAATCTCGGCTCGCTCGGCCTGACCGCCTTCATGCAGGAAGTCACCCGCGTGCGCGCGCTCGAAGGCGAGATCGCTCGCTCCATCCAGGCCATCCGCGGCGTCAAGGGCGCGCGCGTCCACATTGTCCTCGCGGACCGGGGCAACTTCCGTTTCGCGGAACAGACTCCGACCGCCTCCGTCGTGGTGCGCTACGAGGGTTCGACCGCCGCATCGAGCGCCATGGCGATTCGCCATCTCGTCTCGGCGGCCGTGCCAGGCCTGCAGACCGAAAACGTCACCGTTCTGGATTCGACAGGCAGACTTCTGGCCGCCGGCGACGACCCACTCAACAACACGGCGACCAGCACGCTCGGCATCAAGGAGACGGTGGAAAACGAGGTTTCCGACAGCGTCTACAAGGCGCTCGCCCCCTATCTCGGCGACATGAATTTCCGCGTCAGCGTGCAGGCGGACATCAACACGGATCAGCGGCAGGTCGAGGAGACGATCTTCGATCCCGATTCGCGCGTCGAGCGCTCGGTCCAGGTGGTCCGCAGCGAGGACGCATCCTCCGAGAAGACGGGTGGCGATCCCGTTTCCATCGATCAGAACCTGCCCGACACCGAACAGGCCGGCGGCGCCTCGCCGCAATCCTCCGAACGCAGCGAACGCCGTGAGGAGACGACCAATTACGAGGTGAATTCCAAGCGCATCGCAACGGTCAGCAACGGCTATGCGGTCAACCGGCTCTCGATAGCGATCGTGGTCAACCGGGACCGGATTCTGGAAGCATTGGGCGAGGGAGCCGACGACGCGCAGGTCGAAGCCAGGCTCGCGGAGATCCGCCAGATGGCTGCTGCTGCCGCAGGCGTCTCCGAAACGCGGGGCGACCTTGTCCAGGTGAATGCCGTCGAATTCATGGAAGGCATCGACGGTATCCCCCTTCAGGAACCCGGCGCGCTAGACGTTCTCGGAGAGCATCTCGGCACCTTCATCAATGCGCTCGCCTTTGTCGCGGCGACGCTGCTGGTCATCTTCCTCGGCCTGCGTCCGCTCATCAAGGCGCTGCAGGGCGGTTCGCCTGCTGCCGGCCAACTGGCGAATCAGAGCAATGACCTGCCCGCTCTCTCCGACGCGTCCCTCGGTGCGGCCTTCGGCGAAGATGATGATATTGGTGGCTTCGACGGGCTCCCGGAACTGCCGCCGCTTCCATCGTCTTCGTCTTCCGTCGACCAGAGCGAACTGCTCGCCAAGATGAGGCCGTCTCCCGAGGAGCGTCTGACGATGATCGTGGATCTGGACGAGGAACGCGCGGCATCGATCCTGCGGCGCTGGGTGAGACAGGAGGCCGCTTGACGTGGCGCATTCCAGCCTCCTCAATCTGCTGCCGGATTTCTCCGAAGGCCAGTCCGCGCCACGTCGCCACCCGTCGGGATTCGAACCGCTCGTCGGTGCCGCCATGTCGAAGGAGGAATTCTCCACCCTTGGCATGCCGGTCGGTTTCATGGGGCTCGGCGAGGACACGCCAACAGAGGATTTCGCCGATCCGTTCGCGGAAACCGGTGAAGCCGACGCCGGCGGCCTCGATGATCTGGGGGATCTTGGCGACCTCGCCGATCTGACATCCGGCGATACGGAACTTCCAGACTTGCAGGACGAACTGGCCGATGTCCTCGGCGGATTGCGAGCGCCCGAGCCTGATCTCGATTCCCTCGGATTGCCCCTGGATATGGCGGAAGAACCGATGCCTTCCGTCCCCGGTCTCGACGATATCGATATCGCCGCCGCCGATGCCATCGCTGCGCAGGAAGCGCTGGAAACCGCCCACCGGGAAGAGATCGAACGCCTGCAACAGGAGCATCGCGAGGCCATGGGCGCGCTTCTCGAAACCGCTCTTCCCAAGGTCAAACACGACGTCGCCGAGGCGATAGCAGCGGACATTGCGCCGCTGATGGCAGGCAGAATCCGCGCCGGGCTAGCCGAAAAGACCATCGCGGCGTTGCAGCAGAAGATCATTGAATTGCTCGACGACTCGTCCGCCCTGACCTTCGAATTGCGCGGTCCGGAATATCTCGTATCGGCATTTCTCGACAGCTGGTCGGGGGATGCGTCGCAAGTCAAGGCGGTCGCGGGTGACGGCGTCGATCTCGTCGCCCGCGTCGATCGGACCGTGGTTGCCACCCGCTTGTCCGAACTCGATCGGCTCATCGAGGAGGCGGCCGCGTGAGCGACAAGGAAAAGCACCAGGAAATCATCATCATCAAGCGCGGCGGGGAGGGCGAGCACGGCCATCATGGCGGCGCCTGGAAGATCGCCTTTGCCGACTTCATGACCGCCATGATGGCGCTTTTCCTCGTGCTCTGGCTGATCAACGCCGCCAACGAGGAAACCAAGAAGGCCGTCGCCAGCTACTTCAATCCGGTGAAGCTCGTCGATCGCAACCGCAGCGTGAAAGGACTTCACGACGCCGAGGGCGTTCAGGAAATCGAGGTCCAGGCGCCGAACGAGCAATTCCCCGAACAGAACAACGACACGAAAGCCGCCGACGAAGAGCAGAAGGTCGCCGAAGCACAGTTCTTCGCGGATCCCTTTACCGTTCTCGACCAGATCGCCGACCACAAGGCGCCCGGCGAAGTCCAGGCCATGGAGGAAGACGGCGGCCGCAACGGCAATGACGCGATCAACGACGCCCAGGGCGGCGAGGCTTTCATGGATCCGTTCTCGCCGAATTTCTGGAACGAGGAAGTCCGCCAATCCAACGACAAGGGACAATTGTCGGGCCTGTATGAGACCGACAGCGTCGACGACACGGAAGGTGTCGATGCCGAGGGGACCGCGCCTGAGGTCATCGTCGCCGAGACAGTCGAAGAAGGCGTTCCGGCCACCGACAATCTCGCAATCCGCATGGGCGGCAAGGAAGTTGGCGAGACGGGCGGCGACATGAACGCCGAAGCGGCGGGCGGTACCGGTGCGGGAGACGGTCAGGACAAAGCTCCGGACATGACGGCTGAAGCCGCCGAAGGCGAAGTGACGGAAACGGCCGCGATCGAAGAGAACCCGGAAATGGCCGAAGCCGCCACCGAAGAGGCGAAGAAGGCCGCCGCACTGGAAAACGCGGCCGAGGAGCTTCGCGGGAAGATCTCGGAGAAACTCGTGGAGGCCTTCGGTGAGGACGCTGCTGTCGCCAGCGAAGTTTCCGTCGAGGTTTCCGGCGGCGAAATCCTGATTTCACTCACGGATGCGCTCGATATTTCCATGTTCGAACTCGGTTCTGCCGTGCCGTCGAAGGATCTTGTCGTCGCGCTTGAAAAGATCGGCGGTGTGCTGGCCGAGCAGAATGGCGGTATCCGCATTCACGGCCACACCGATGCGCGCCCCTTCCGCTCCAAGGACTATGACAATTGGCGCCTTTCCGCCTCTCGCGCGCAGTCTGCCTATTACATGCTGCTGCGCGGCGGTCTGGACGAAACGCGCGTGCGCGAGATTTCCGGCTTTGCGGACCGGAAACTGCTCGACACCGAAGATCCGTTCTCCCCGACAAACCGGCGCATCGAGGTCCTGGTCGAGGTTGACGCCGGATGAGACCGAGGCGGACGATAAGCGCCTTTACGGCCTGCGGCGTCGTGCTCGCCGCCATACAGCCGGTGGCGGCTTCCGGGCTGGACGTGGAGCCCTACAAGCTGGTGCGCTCGCTGCAGCGGATCCAGGACGAGATCGCCGATGGCGACAAGTCGGCGCTCGGCATGCAGCTCGAACTGGTGAAGCTCATCGATCAGGGATTCCGCGCCATGAATGCCGTGGAACTGCATGACCCGAAAAACGCCAAGGCGCTGATTGCCTACGCCATGGCCGGAGGAAATCCGGAAACGCTGCAGGAGCGTCTTGCGGATCTGGGCGGCAGGGACGACGAGATCGTTCGTCTGGCGATCGCGATCCTGGTCTATCAGAAAGGCGCGGGGCGCACGGCGGAGGCGCGGCTGAAAGAGGTCGATCCGATGAAGATCGGCGGCTTGTTCGGCGCATATCTGGGATTGGTGCGCGGCCTCGTCACCAAGGACGACGACAGCGCCCGCAAGGACTTCGACGCCGCGCGGCTGCTGGCGCCCGGCACGCTGGTAGAGGAGGCGGCCTTGCGCCGCCTGATGACGATCCACAAGCGCCGGCAGGATCCCCATTCGTTCCTTCGGGTCGCCAGCCGTTACGCGCGCCGTTACATAGCGTCGCCCTATGCCGTGCAGTTCGCGGCCGAGTTCGTCGATGGCGTGATCGTTCTGGACGGACAGATGGACATTGAAGGCGTGGTCGAGGTGGTCGAGTTCATGCCCGAACCCTATCGCAGCGCCGTGGTCGTGCGATTGATGCGCAAGGCGACGGTGGAAGGCCGAAGCAACCTCGTGCGCCATCTGGCGGAACTCATGCCGGAAGAAGCGGACGAGAATTCGAACCCGGAGGTCGATCCCCAGATCGATGCGCGCCAGGCGCTCTACGCCCAGATTTCCGAAGTCACCTCCGAGAACATCGAATCCGTCATGGAGGAACTGGAAGCACTCGATCGCTCCGTCCTTTCCGATGGCGATCGTGAACTGCTCGACGCGGTCCTGGCCATCGCCAAGGCGGTCATGGATCCGGAGCCGACAGTTACGGCATCGATCGGGTCGGAGGCCACGCCGCACCGTGAAAGCATTTTCCAGGCGCCGGCGGACGACACGCCGGACAACGGTCTTTCGGATTTCGACGATTTCGTCGGCGGCACGCGTAACAAGCTGGGCGATATCGACCAGATGCTCGGAGATCTTAAATGATTGGCAATGGCATCGCGGCGCTCGCTTCCACGACGGCGCTCGCACCGGCGGGCGGACATGCGCGCGGATCGGCGGGATCGGATGCCGGTTTCGCGCAGACGCTCGATCAGGCGATAAAACAGGAAAACGCCGGAGCTTCGGGCAAGGGGGAGACGCAAGCCCCCGAAACGACTCCCGCCACGCCGGATGTCGGCCGGAGGCAACAGGGCGATTTCCTTGCAGCCGCGCGCTGGCGCAATGTAGCCGGAGAAGAGCCGGCCTCCGAAGCCGGGGAAGCCGCTGCGGAAGAGTCTGTTGCGGAGCAGACCGGCTCGGATACGGAAATCGTCGAGACTGCGATGTCCCCCGAGGCGCCGGCTGGCGACGCTCCCATTGCGGATCAGGACGCCCTTGATGCCGCTGGCAATGGCGAGGCGGACGCGACACCGTCCGCCGAATCGGCGACCGTCGATGTCAAGCCCGTGGCGGCTGCGGCTGACAGTAGCGAGCCTGCAGTGTCCGAAGAAGACGATGGCTCGGCGGACGAGGCGCCGAAAGACTCCGGTAGGGCGGACGGCGTTTCTCCCGCCGAGGTGCAGGCGGCAGCGACGGATGCCGGCGACAAGCCTTCGGAACGCAAGGCCGGTGAAACGGCAGCGGCTTCCGTCGAAACCGGACGTGCGCGGAAGTCTGGTTCCCCCGACCAGGCCGGATCGCGCCCGGCTGATGGCGCGCAATCCGTGCCGGTCACAGGCGACGGCGACAGCAAGACGGCGGTCCGGAACCAGGGCGAAGCGGTTTCGGCAAAGGGCGATTTGAGCGCCGCCAGTTCCAACGCTGGCGTTTCGACGGCTTCCGCCGCGCCGCAAGCCAACGCACCGGTCCGCTCGCCTGAACTCAAGCCTGATACCCCGGCGAACACGGGCGGAAAAGCCGAGCCGGCCGTCGCCGTGGACGCCGCACTCGATCGCGCTTCAAAATCAACCGCTGCGACCGCGCAGACCAATACAGCCCCCGCGCCGCTTTCCGCGGCAGACAAACCCGTGCAGACATCGCCGGTCCTTCAGATGACGCAGCCTTCCGCAACGTCCGGCACGACATCTCCCGCCGGGCAGGTCGCCGATGCGGTTGCGCGCGACCTCGAACAATTAGCGCCGACACGCGTTGTCGTAACCGCCAATGGAGCAGCCAACCGGTCGATCCGCTCGATGCAACTGCAGCTGAACCCGGCGGAACTCGGAACCGTCAATATCCGCCTGCATTCGGTCGACGGGCAGTTGCATGTCGCGATCCGCGCCGAGTCCGACAAGACGGCGGAGATGCTGTCGCGCGACTCCGACGCGATCCGCTCCGCATTGCGCGCCGCGGGCATTTCCTCCTCCGAAGTCACCGTTTCGGTCAATCGCAACGACCAGACGCCGCAGCAATTCACGGGCCAGAACCGCGACACGTCCGGACAGTTCGCGGGACAGGACAACCGCGGGAACATGTCAAATGAATCGAGAAATCCCAATCGAGAAGCTCAGTCGGGCAATCCTCACGGTCCGCTTGGCCGCGGTAATGCCGATTCTGGCGATGCTGACGGCAATGATCGGCTTTTCATCTGACGCCGATTCGGCGCCCGCTCCGCAAGCACAAGGCATCTGCGAACGCTACGTAATGCAGGCGGCGAAGACCTATAACGTCCCGATCGGGGTCCTTTATGCGGTCGGATTGACCGAATCCGGCCTGAAAGGAGGCCTTCATCCCTACGCGATGAACATCGAGGGCAAGACAGAATTTCCCGCGACGGTTGAAGCGGCGCTGCGCGACTTCGACAAGGCGCGCCGTCACGGGGCCCGTCTGATCGACGTGGGATGCATGCAGATCAATCATCACTATCACCGCGATCGCTTCCCCTCCGACGCCGCGATGTTCGATCCCGAACGCAATGTCATGTATGCCGCCTCATTTCTTAGAGAATTGAAAAAAAAGCATAAAACATGGTCGATGGCGGTTGCGCGCTACCACGCCGGCCCCGACAACAACGCAGCGCAGAAGCGCTATGTCTGCCGCGTGATCACAAACATGGTGGCGACCGGCGTCGGCAACTGGACACCCGCCGCCCGCTCCTTCTGCGGGAAGTGAAGTCGGGTCGGCTAAAACTGATTCGATCAGATTCAGAAAATTTCCAAGATGACAATACGCGAGAAATTGCGATTGTGGATAGATTCGCTGCTCCGTTAAGCCTGAAGAACCGAACAATGAAGTGATTCGGGCGGGGGATGTTAAATGATAGTCGTCATCGACGACCGCGACCTTGTTTTGCAAGGATTCGGCGGCATGTTCCAGCGTATTGGATACCCTGTATTTGGAGTTTCGGGAAAAGATCTTCCCAATTGGCTTGATTCGATTTGTACAAACGAACTTGAATCAATAGAGGCCTTTCTTGTCGGTGAAACGGGCGAAGATATTTGTCCGATCAGCTGTATTCGATCGACCACGAAGTCGCCTGTTATTTCGCTGATCGAGCAGAATTCGCTGACAGATATTCTGCATCGCTTTGAAATCGGCGCCGATGATGTCGTGCGCAAGCCGATCCATGTCCGCGAGATCCTTGCCCGGGTGGCCGCGATTCGCCGCCGCAAGGATACGACCAAGTCGGTTTTCGAATTCGGGCGCCTGCGCGTCTTCACAGACGGGCGTGATCCGGAGATCGACGGTCGCAGTTTTGCGCTGCCGCGCCGGGAGAGGCGCATCCTTGAATACCTTGCATCCAACGGTGATCGCCGCGCCACGCGCAGCCAGATCTACAACGCCGTCTACGGCCTGTTCGAACAGGACGTCGAGGAGTGCGTGATTGAGAGCCACATCTCCAAACTGCGCAAGAAACTGCGCAAGGTGCTCGGCTACGAGATCATCGATTCCAAGCGTTTTCTGGGCTACCGCCTCGAGGCTCCTGCCGGTGTACAGGATGCCGTGAAAGCCGGCAAGACGCCTGACGCCGTCGAGGCCGGGGGCAGGTTCGGACAAGATTTGGAGGCTATTGTCGGAAGCTAAAGCAACAGGAGGGATTTCCTCATGAGCCTTTACGGAATGATGCGTACTGGCGTGTCCGGTATGCAGGGGCAGGCTAGCAGGCTTTCGACAGTCGCCGACAACATCGCGAACGCTGACACGGCGGGATACAAGGGCTTCAGCACGGAGTTTTCGACGCTTGTCGTTAACGGTTCCGCGGGTGCCTACAACTCCGGCGGCATCGTCACGACGGTCCGTCAGGCCGTCTCCCAACAGGGCGTTCTCGAATATACCAACTCGACGACCGATCTGGCGATCGACGGCAACGGCTTCTTCATCGTGCAGGACGCCGAGGGTGCTTCCTATCTGACGCGCGCCGGCTCGTTCGTTCCCGATGCCCAGGGCCGCCTGGTCAACGCGGCCGGCTACTATCTCGTTGGCTACAGCTATGACAACGGCGTGCCATCGGCGGTCGTCAACAGCTATGAAGGCCTCGAAACCGTCACGATCACGAGCGCGGCCCTGGAGGCCACGGCCTCCACCGAGGCAACCTTCTCGTCGAACCTGCCGAGCTCGTCGGAGGCCGTCACCGGCGACTTGCCGTCGGCGAACCTGTCGACAAGCGAGTACACGGCGAAATCGTCCTGGGTCGTCTATGACAGCCTCGGCGGCGAGATCATGCTCGATCTCTACTACACGAAGACCGGTACCAATACCTGGGAACTGTCCGTGTTCGACCAAGCGGAAGCGTCTGCGGGAACTGGCTTCCCCTATGCGGCCGGCCCGCTCGCAACCGAAACGCTCACATTCGACCCGACGACCGGCGATCTCGATGCATTCAGCCCGACATCTATCACGGTCAACGTGCCGGGCGGCGAGGCGCTGGAAATCGGCCTCGGCAACATGACCCAGCTGGCCACCGACTTCCTCGTGTCCGACATCAAGGTGAACGGCAACGCGCCGGCCACCATCGACAGTATCGAGATCTCGGCCGACGGTATTGTCAACGCGCAGTTCAGCGACGGCTCGGTGCAATCGCTTTACCGCATTGGCATGGCGTCGGTTGCGAGCCCGGACCAGCTTCAGTCGCTGTCTGGCAACGTCTTCCAGACCACGGAGAATTCCGGCGAGGTCAAGATCGGCTTCGCCAATTCCGGCGGCAACGGCAAGATCGTCTCCGGCGCGGTGGAATCGGCCAATGTCGATATCGCCGAGGAGCTGACGGACATGATCCAGGCGCAGCGAAGCTACACGGCGAATTCGAAGGTGTTCCAGACGGGCTCGGACCTGATGGACGTCCTCCTGAACGTCGTTCGCTGAGTAATGAATTTGTACCGCGTACGCATGAAGTTCGAACGCAGCCGACCGTATAGGGGATACGCGGCGAAACGGAACAACTGACGATGTCGCTCACTTCGGCACTACGGATCGCTCAGAACTCCCTGATGAACACGGGGATTCAAACGACCGTGACATCGCGGAACATTTCCGAGGCGTCGAACGAGAATTACGTGCGCCGCGATGCCGTTCTCGTCAGTACCGGGAACGGATCGCGCGTTGTCGCCATCAGCCGCGCCACGAGCGACGACCTGTTGTGGGACAGCCTGCAGGCGCTGTCCGACAGCCGGGCGCAGTCGATTATCAGCAATGGCGCCAACCGGCTGCAGCGCCTCGTCAACGGTACGGACAACTCGACCTCGGCCGCCACGCTTCTCGCCAATTTCGAGGACGCGCTGCAGCTTTACGGCAACGACTCCTCAAACACGCTTCTGGCCGAATCGGCCGTCGGCTACGCAAAGGAACTTGCCGCCGGGCTCAACAGCTCGTCGCTGGCGATCCAGGAATACCGCGCCGAGCTGGACCAGAGTATCAACTCCTCCGTCAGGGAGCTGAACAACCTTCTCGACCAGTTCAAGCAGGTCAACGACGAGATCGTGAAGGGAACGGGCTCCGGACAGGACGTCAATGACGCTCTCGACCAGCGCGACACGCTGCTCAAGCAGATTTCCGAATATGTCTCCGTGTCGGTCGTAAAGCGGGAGAACAACGACTTCGTTCTCTATACCGATCAGGGCGTGACCCTGTTCGAGACGGTCCCGCGCGAGGTGACCTTCGACCCGCTCAGTTCCTATTCGGCCGGCATTACCGGCAACACGATCCGCATCGACGGCGTGCCCGTCATTGGCGGTATCGGCGCCGATACGAACGCCACCGGAACGCTGGAGGCGATGATCCAGCTGCGCGATAACGTGACGGTCGACATGCAGGCGCAACTCGACGAGATCGCCCGCAGCATGGTGACCATTTTCGCCGAAACCGACACGTTGGGCGGCGGACCGGACCTCGCCGGCCTGTTCACCTATGCGGGCGGACCGGCAATTCCCCTCGCCGGGACGATCGCGACCGGCATCGCCCAGACGATCGGCATCAACGCGGCCTACGATCCGTCGGTCGGCGGCAATCCCGAGCTCCTGCGCGATGGCGGCGCCAATGGTGCCGCCTATGTCGCCAATTCCACCGGCGAGGCCGGCTTCGCAGATCAGCTGATCGCCTATCTCGATCGGATGAATTCGCCGACGGCGACGGATCCGGGCGCCGGCATCACCGGCAGCTATTCGGTTTCCGAATATTCCGAATCCTCGATCGGCTGGCTTGAGTCCTTGCGCTCGCGCGCATCCGCCGCGGCCGAGGGCAAAGGCGCGCTCTATGAGCGACTCCAGTCGTCACTGTCGTCGAAGACGGGCGTCAACATGGACGAGGAGATGGCGATCCTCGTCGAGCTCGAACAATCCTACCAGGCATCGGCGCGAATCGTTCAGGCGATCGACGAAATGATGCAGGTTCTGCTGAACGCGGTGTAACGGATGAGAACCTCGACCATCTCCACCTACGCGCTGAACCTGGCCCTGCGGTCGTCGACATCGCAGTTGCAGGGCAAGATGCCCCAACTGCAGGAAGAGGTTGTCACCGGCAAGCATTCCGACAGCGGTCTCGTTCTGGGCGCGGAAAGCCGGAAGCTCCAGTCCTTCAAGAGCGATATCGACCACGCGCAGAGTCTGATCGACACCAACAGCCAGATCCAGACGCGCCTGACGATGACCCAGGACTCGATGGACTATCTGAACGAGTTGTCGAGCGGCCTGATCAATGCCGTAGGCATCGTCATGGGCGAAAAGACCCAGTATTCCACGGCACAGCAAACCGCGGCGAGCACCATCGCGGAAATGACCTCTGTCCTGAATACCCAGGTCAACGGCATCTTCATTTTCGGCGGACAGAACACGGACCAGCAGCCGATCGCCGATTACGAGACGGGCGGCGGAAAGGCCGCCTTCGATGCGGCGTTCCAGGCCTATTTCGGCTTTGCAAAGGACGACCCCCTGGCCACCGGCATAACGGCGGCGCAGATCGAAGATTTCATGAACAATGACGTCATGGATCTCTATATGGGGGCCGGCTGGGCCGCGAACGTGTCCTCCGCATCGGACGAAGCCCTTCAGTCGCGTATCAGCGCAGGTGTCAGCGCCGACACCTCCGTCAGCGCCAATGAAGACGGTTTTCGCAGAATGATGATGGCGTCCGTCGTCGCCGCGGAGCTGTTCGACAGCAATCTGAATGCCGAATCTCTGCTCAGCGTGTCCGATTTCGTCATTTCGAACATGGGATCGGCCAACGGCGCGATCACCGATATCCAAGGCAAGGTCGGTCTCGTCGAGAGCCGCATCGACCGGGCCAGCGAGACGCTGGGGTCCCAGAAGTCATTGCTGGAGAGCTTTGCCGCCGAGCTCGAGGCGGTCGACCCCTATGAGGTTTCCATCGAACTCAACTCGCTGATGACGCAACTTGAGGCCTCTTATCAGATCACGGCGAGGATCCAGAAAATGTCGTTAATGGATTACCTCTAATGTTATTCAAATCAGTGCATTTCGAGATGGTAGGTAACTCATGATTATGCTGCGTTACGCCGAGATCCAGGAAGATTCGCCGACGGATCAGCGTGATCGGGAGCGGGAGCTGTTCGACCGGTCGGTGGAGCTTCTGACGAAGGCCCTGGAAGACGGCGTGAAAAGCTTCGCCTGCGTCGAAGCCGTGCATTTTACGATCCGCCTCTGGACGACCCTGCTCGACGATCTGGCCGCGCCGGACAACGCGCTTCCCAAGGAATTGCGCGCCAGCCTCATCTCGATCGGAATTTGGGTCCTGCGTGAATCGGATGCGATCCGAAAAGGGGAATCGGAGAATATCTCCGGCGTTCTAGACATAACGAAAATAATTCGGGACGGACTGAAATGAAGAGCTCTTTCAAAATCTTCCTGAAGGCAAACGAGCGGATATTCATCAACGGCGCCGTCATCCGCGTCGACCGGAAGGTATCCCTCGAATTGCTGAACGATGTGCAGTTCCTGCTGGAAAACCACGTGTTGCAGGCGGAAGATGCGACAACGCCGTTGCGTCAGCTCTATTTCATTGTCCAGGTCATGGTGATGTCGCCTGCCGACAGGGAATCGGCCATGCCGCTGTTCCGGGAAAGTCTGCCGTCCCTCATCACGGCATTCAGCAACCAGAAGATCCTCTCCGAGCTGAAACATGTCGACCGGCTCGTGACCGAGGAAAAATACTACGAGGCCCTCAAGACGATCCGGGGACTCTATCCGGTCGAGGAAGCCATTCTCGAAAATCACCCGGCTCGCACCGAATTGGTCGGCGAACCCACACCGTTGAAGGTCGCAAACGCGGGATAAGATCATGACAGCTGTAGATGCAACCAGTTCCAGCACGGCCACTTCGGCAGCCGCAGCCAAATCTTCGGCGGCGACCGTCGACTATAACTCGTTCCTGAAACTGCTCGTGGCCGAGCTTAAGAACCAGGATCCGACCGAGCCGATGGATGCGACCCAGTACATGTCCCAGCTGGCGTCCTTCTCCAATGTCGAGCAGAACATCCAGACCAACAACAAGCTCGATGATCTCCTTCAGACGAGCTATCTTCAGCAGGCCGGCTCGATCATCGGCCGGACGCTCACATCGCCGGATGGTGAAGTCACCGGCAAGATCGAGGAAGTCCGCATTTTCGATGACGGCATCGTCGCGGTGCTCGATACGGGCGACCAGGTGGTGGTCGGCGGCGGCGTGACGATCAGCTGATGAACGAAGCGGACGCCCTCGACATCGTCCAGTTTGCGATCTGGACCGTCCTCGTCACATCGGCGCCGGCGGTCCTGATCGCGATGATCGTCGGCGTCGGTATCGCCCTTGTCCAGGCCCTGACCCAGGTCCAGGAAATCACCCTGACATTCGTTCCCAAGATCATTGCGATCCTTTTGACCGTCTCTGTTTCCGCGCCCTTCATCGGCGCGCAGATCGGTCGCCTCAACGATGTCGTCTTCAGCCGCATCACCACCGGTTTCTGACAAACTTCCGTCTCCGTTTCCGGCCGACCAAAGCTTGGCGCAAGGAACCGGTGATATCCCGAACCCTCTGACGTTCTTTTCAACGGGCAAGGGTTTGGTTCGTGGCCATTATCGACTTCGCGCAGAAGCCTGAAACAGCCCACGGCCGTGATGTCGCATTCGCCGTCGGCATCATTTTCATGCTGGCGATCCTGTTCCTGCCGGTACCCGTCTTCCTGATCGATTTCGGCCTGGCGCTTTCCCTGTCCATATCGGTTCTGATCCTGATGGTGGCGCTGTGGATCAGCAAGCCGCTGGATTTTTCGTCATTCCCGACGATCCTGCTTCTCGCCACCATGTTGCGCCTCTCGCTCAACATCGCGACCACGCGCACCATCCTGTCCGAGGGGCATCAGGGCATCAATGCCGCCGGCCATGTGATCGGCGGCTTCTCGCATTTCGTCATGAGCGGCGACTTCGTGATCGGTCTGGTCGTCTTCTTCATCCTGATCGTGGTGAACTTCCTCGTCATCACCAAGGGCTCCACCCGCATCGCGGAAGTCGGCGCGCGCTTCACGCTCGACGCGATTCCGGGCAAGCAGATGTCCATCGACGCGGACCTGTCGGCCGGGATCATCGATGAAAACGAAGCCCGGGCGCGCCGCAAGGAACTTGAGGAGGAAAGCGCCTTTTTCGGCTCCATGGACGGCGCGTCGAAATTCGTCCGCGGCGATGCGATCGCCGGCCTGATCATCACGGCGATCAATATCGTCGGCGGCATCATCATCGGCTACACCCGGCACGGCATGTCGATATCCGAGGCCGTGGATGTCTTCACCAAGCTGTCCGTGGGCGACGGTCTGGTGTCGCAGATCCCGGCGCTGATCGTTTCTCTCGCCGCCGGCCTGCTTGTCTCCAAGGGCGGCACGATCGGCTCCGCCGACAAGGCGGTTCTCGACCAGCTCGCCAAATATCCGCGCGCGCTGTTCGTCGCCGCCGGCCTGCTGGTCGTATTGAGCCTGATGCCGGGCCTGCCGTTCCTGCCGTTCATCGCGCTCGCAGGCGGGCTGACCGCAATCGGCTACATGCGCCCGCTCATTGCCGAGCGGAAATCGGCGGAGGAGAAGCAGAAGGCGGATCAGGAACGCAGCCAGCGCGAGGAAGACGCGCGCGATTCGATCAAGGAATCGCTGCGCTCGTCCGAACTGGAACTGGTGCTTGGCAAGCAGCTCGCCGCGAAGCTGGTGCCGAACCGGCAGGAAATGGCCTATCGCATGGGCAAGATGCGCAAGCGCTTTGCCGTCGACTACGGTTTCATCGTGCCGGAGATCCAGATAACCGACGATTTCTCCGTCGATCCGAAGGTCTACCAGATCAAGGTCCATGGCACGGTGGTCGCGGAATGTTCGATGCGCATCGGCGAATTGATGGTTTTCGCCGAACCTTCGCAGATGAAGGGTATCCCCTTCGAAAAGGTCAAGGAACCCGCCTATGGCATCGACGCACTGTCGGTTCCCGAAACCTTCGCCGACGACCTGAAGACGGCGCGGATCGCGACGGCCGACAATGTCGCCGTCGTGCTGACCCATCTCAGCGAGGTCATCCGCAACAACCTGCCGCAGCTCTTCTCCTACAAGACGATGAAGGCGATCATCGAAAGGCTCGATCCGGAATACCGCAAGCTGACGGAGGAAATCTGCACCACCCACAGCTCCTATCCGGGGCTGCAGGCCGTCCTCAAGCTGCTGCTCGCCGAGCGCGTATCGATCCGCAACCTGCCGCTGATCATCGAGGCCGTCGCCGAGATCGCACCCTCGACGCGCCGCACCGAGTCGATCGTCGAGCATGTGCGCGGCCGCATTTCCCAGCAACTTTGCGGCGACATCACCGACCACGGTGTGCTGCATGTGCTGCGACTCGGCAATCGCTGGGACCTCGTCTTCCGCGAAAGCCTGAAGCGCGACGCCAAGGGCGATATCCACCAGTTCGACATCGATCCGCGTCTGCTCGAGGAATTCGGCAATGACGTCAACAAGGTGATCGAGAACCACAAGAAGCAGAACCGCCGCTTCGCCATCGTCACGTCGCCCGAAGCCCGGCCCTATGTGCGCATGATCGTCGAGCGCCTGCATCCCGACACGCCCGTCCTGTCGCATCTGGAAATCGGCAAGGGCATCGAGATCCGCATTCTCGGAACGGTCTCATGATCCGGACGCTGACGCCGGACATTCTGGCCGCGTTCCTGGTCTTTTGCCGCGTCGGCGCCTGTTTCATGGTCCTGCCGGGCATGTCGAGCGCGCGTGTCTCGCCGCAGATACGCATCCTGGTGGCGGTCGCGGTTTCCGTGGCGGTCTCGGCCATTGTCGGCGTGCAGATGCGCGGCTTCCTGGTCGATCCGAGCGCAGCGACAATTCTGCGCCTGATTGTCAGCGAGACGATCATCGGGTCCTTTTTTGGCCTGATCGCCCGGTTCTATCTTCTCGCGCTGGAATTCATCGCTACCGGCGTGGGGATGTCGATCGGCTTTGGCGGCATGCTCGGCGTCAATCTGGACGGTTTCGAAATGCAGTCGGCGCTGACGGCCTTTCTGTCCTTCTCCGCGCTCCTGGTCCTGTTCACGCTGGATTTCCATCACACCGTCATCGTCGCCCTGCTGGGATCCTATGACATCATGCCGGTCGAGCGGTTTCCCGACATGCGTATCATGCTCGTCGATCTGGTGGATGTCTTGCGCGAGAGCTTCGTTATCGCCTTGCGTCTCGGCAGTCCCTTCATCGGCTTCGCGATCATCATCAATCTGACCGTAGGCCTCCTGAACAAGCTTTCGGTGCAGATCCCGATCTATTTCATATCGCTGCCCTTCGTGCTCGCGATCGGGTTGACCATCTTGTATTTCGCCGCGCCATACATGCTCAGCCTGTTCGGCGACGGTTTCGTCAGCGTCTACGATCCGGGCTGACATGACGGGCTCGCGCACAGATTACGCCAGGCTCCTGCGGCTCCAGCGCGCGGTCAAGGCCGCCCGCGAGCGTGAACTGTCCATGGCGAAGAACCGCGTCGCTGTCGCGGAGAAGGAACTGGAGGATCTGCTCCGTTTGATGTCGGACGCAAGCCCGGTGCTCGATCTGTTTCCCGATGTTATCGCGCGTCGCATCGACAATACGGTGGACGAGAAGGCTGACGCCGAACGCGTAGTCTCGGAGTCCGGCGATCATGTCTTGCGCGAAAAGAAAAAGCTGGAAACGATCGAAAGCCGTCACGCCGAACAGCGCGCGTCCGAACTGCGAGACAGCGAAGCGGCGGCCCAGTCTGAGACGATTGACCAGCGGCTGGCCCAGGCGCTGTCAGCTTCAAGCAAGATTGGCAAGTTACGCTGATCGCCAGCCCGTAGACCATGAAACGGACAGGAAGCCCATGGCGGTCGATTTCCCATCCGATCTGATTTTGGACGTTGCGCGCGCCGCCGATCCGGCCCGGGCGCAGAACGTCGCCGCGCGTCTTTCGGGAGCTGCATCGGGGAGCGATCCCTCGGCCGTCCTGACCGACGCATCGAAGGTGGGCAGGCATCTGTCGCGGGTCCATCAGAACCATAAGCCTGAGGAAGCCGCCAAGCAGTTCGAGGCGCTCCTTGTCGCCAACATGGTCAAGGACATGATCGGCGAAACGGGAGCGAGTTTCTACGGCGAAGGTTTTGCAGGCGATATGTGGAAATCGATGATGTCCGAACAGATCGCCAATCAGGTGGTCAAGGGGGCCGACTTCGGCGTTGCGGACATGCTGGTGAAGTCTTTCACCCATGACGGCGAAAAGATCGCCGCCGTCTCCGGCATCAACGACGCCAAGTCGACACCGCTGGAAAACCGTGAACTGGACGCCGCCCGCAGCGGCACGAACGAAATCAGCCGCGATTTTATCCGCAAGATGATGCAGATCGGCGACCCGGACGATCGCGGCTGAACGCCGGCCGGTCCATGAAAGGAAAGTCCTGATGGTAGGAGCCGCACCAAGACAGCCCAACAAGACCCAACTGGGGGCAAAGCAGCTCAAGATGCTGTTTGCACGGATCGGCACCACGATCGAGGCGGAAACCCGCCTGCTCCGGTCGAACCCGACCGCCGACCTGTCCGAAGCCAATGCGCGCAAGAACCGCTGCCTCTACGAATTGAACCTCATTTCGCGGGAGTTGGGACGGTTCGAACTCGATGAAGGAATTCTCGCCGAGCTTCAGGAATTGCGGCGGAAGGTCGATGACAACGCCGCCGCGATCCGCGCCAACATGTCGGCGACGCGCGACGTCATCGGCATATTGGGCAATGCGATCACGCGTGCGGAATCCGACGGCACCTATCCGTCCACCTCGAGGCTGCCGGCCGGCTACTACGAATGATCGGACAGATATTCTTCGCGCTCTGGATCGCCGCCATCACGCTTGGCGGCATCTATTTCGGACAGCAGGTGGCGCCCGAGGCCTCCGCCGGCGAAACCGGCGGGCAGAGCGATGTACGTTACAATTCGTTCAAGACGGATCTGTTCGCCATCCCCTACGTAAACGAGACGGGGATTATCGGCTACGTGACCGGCCGCTTCACCATCAAGACCGTCGCCAGCGAGGAAGCTGCGCTGCAGATTCCCCTCAACACGGTGATTCTGGATGCGCTCAGCCGGCATTTCTACGCCGAGGCGGACAATCTCGCCAAGCCGACGGGATGGGGGAACCTGGGTGAGTCGATGGCGGGCCTGCGTGAAATCGCCAACGATACCGCGGGTCGCGACGTGGTCGCCGAAGTCCTGATCGAACAGCTGGACTTCTTCGACAAGAACTCGGTGCGCGTGCCGGGCGATGCCAGGTTCGAATCAGCCGAGGACAATTGAGCTGCATCACTGCAGTTTGTTGGGGTCGATCTGCTCGTAGAATTCCGCTTTGTAGATAATGAATTTTTCCGTGCGCTTGCCGACGTGGCCGGCACACACGGTCGGACCGTCGGCGTTCTTGTCGAGCACGGTCGTGAATTCGAGATAGAGGTCGTTGCTTACTTGGGCGACGGCCATCTGCCACTCGTCGGAATTTCCGCGCTCCCCGTCATACTCGACGCGCATCACGCAATAACCGATCTTCTTGGTCTGCGAATAGATCGGTACGGCGATGGGGGGAAACTTGACGCCTTCTCCATGCGAGGACGCCTCTTCATGGGCGCCGGTCGCGCTGCCGGCGGGCTGCGAAATCATGACCTGAGCGAAAACGCCGCCCACCGCGGCCGCACAGGCTATGACACCCGCCACCGAGTACTGAATGAGGGTCTTGGTATCTGCCACCCGAAAAACCGAATCTGCGTTTCGCTCGCCGCATCATGAGCGCCATCGCTTGCGTGGAGCTTTTCATGCGTCTCGCCGTCGGATGCCGTCTTTCGCGCCGGAAAAATGGCCCGGGCACAACGAAAGCCGGACCGCGCCGATGCCAAATCGCCGCGGCAAGACAGGCAGCCGCGAATTGTCGGGTCCGTAACCTTCCGCAGCGTTTCATCGGTAACCGTTACAGCAACACGCCTATTGTTACCTATCTCGCCTGAAGCGGTTAGCGTAACTGAACAAAAGCTCGGGCCTATCCTGATGACAAGAACAAAAAACTAATGATGAATTGAGATATGGCGCCTGTAGTGATTCCGACTTCCCTGCTCGATCTTCTGGAAGATGAAAAATCAGCTCCGGAGAAGCTGGGCGCCGAGATCGGCGCCATCGTGAAGTCGAGGCGCTATGCACTATTGCGTCTGACAAAGCTGAATGGACTGCGTGCGACCCTGGTGGAGTCATCGGTCGATCCGTATGTCTCGCATTACATTGCCAATCTGCTTGCGAATGAGGAGTCCCTACTCTCCCGCAAACTCGCTGCGGACGTCGTTCCTTTTATATGGAAACCGACGCAAGAAGCCTTCTTCGATCGCAATGCGTATTCCGGCAATGCGAAATGGACCGATTTCGCCAGTTCCCGGTGTCATGTGTTCTTCCGTCGCAATACGCCTACGGAGACGCTCGTGTTCATCGCACAGGAGACCGAGGACACGCTTTCGATGGACACGGAGACACTGATGGTGTGTCAGGGCTGGTTGCAGTCCGTGTTCGACGAGATTGTCATGGAGCCGCGTTCGCGGGTCGATCCCCATATTCGCGTAACGATGCGAGAGCGCGAATGCCTGCGCTGGTGCGCCGAGGGCAAGACCAGCGAGGAGATCGGGATCATCCTTTCGCTGTCCACGCATACGGTCAATCACTACCTGATCAGCGCGACGAAAAAGCTGAATGCCGTGAACCGCGTCCATGCGATTACGACGGCAATCCGGCTGGGCCTGCTCGACATCAACAGCCCGCTATCGGAAATTTAATTTTCATTAAGGTAAATTGGGTTAGCTGTATCTGCTTGGTGGCAATTTTGCCCGGCATGACGCCCGCCCAAGCCCCCGGAAGTCCCGGAATGTGTGCATTCTCTCCATTTCTTGGGACCGCTTGGGCATGGGTAATCCCGCGCATCGCGCTGCATATGGCGAAAGGCCGGCGAGAAGTCGCCGAACTCTCGCCAACGGGCTGAAGCTCTTCGCTTCGGTCGCCGCGCTGCTGTTTGTCGGCCTGCTGGCGTTGAGCGAATACCGGCAATCCCAATCCCGGATTGGCGGAGAGGACTACCGGGTCATTGCAGTTGGCAAGGATTTGGTCGCCGACATTCTTCCTCCGTCTTCCTATATCGTCGAGGCCTATCTGACGATCTTGCAGGCCGCGCGGGAACCGCAGAACCGCGATCGCTACTTCGAGGAATACAGGCGGCACAAGGACGCCTATTTCGATCAGCTCAATCGCTGGAAACAAGCGCCGATACCGGAGCGTATCCGCAAGCTCATCACGATCGATTCACCGACCGTGCTCGACCGCTTCTGGATCGAGGCCGAGAACAACGTCTTCCCCGAGCTCGAAAACTCCGGCGCGGCAGCCGGGATCGGGCAGTCATTGGAAGTCCTCGAAGAGCGCTTCAATCAGCACAAGTCGATCATGTCGCGTGCCGCCCACGAGACCAAGACCTATCTCGCCACTTTGGAGCGTGACAGCGAAGCCGATACGAAGCTTCTCGGCTGGGGGCTCTACAGCACCACTGCCGCGGCTCTCCTGCTTGTCGTCATTTTCGTCATCGGGCTTCTTCGTTCGGTGGTCCGGCCACTCAACGAGCTGGCCGCCTATACCGATGACCTGGCGCATGGCGAGACCGGCGAGGACGTGCCCTATGTCTATCGTGACGATGAGGTCGGCCATATCGCGAGGGCCTTGTTTGATTTCCGTGAGGCGGCCACCGAAACGATCGACGCCGAGCGCCGCACTGCGGCGGAACGCAAGCGCGCCGCCGACATCAAGGCACGCGGCGATGCCGAACTCGCCGAAAGGGTCGAGCAGACCGACCGCGCCGTCGCAGCTCTGGGCCAGGCGCTGATCTATCTTTCCGAGGGCGAACTCGATTGCGAGATCGCCGAGCCGTTCGAGGGCGATCTGGAAGAGTTGCGGGCCGATTTCAATCTGGCCGTAGGGCGCATCGCCGACGTCATCAACGAGATCACGATGACAGCCGGAACGATCGGGCAGGGCTCGAGGGAGATCTTCACCGCCTCCGACGACCTGTCGCGGAGGACCGAGCAGCAGGCAGCCTCGCTCGAGGAAACTGCCGCGACCCTCGAACAGATCACGGTAACGGTCCAGAAATCCTCCGAAAGCGCGAACAACGCCCGCAAGCTCGTCAATACAGCGCGCGACGATGCCGAAACCAATGGCAGCATTGTCAACCGGGCGCTCGAGGCCATGGGTGATATCGAGAAATCGTCAGGCGAAATCAGCCAGATTATCTCCGTCATCGATGAAATCGCGTTCCAGACCAACCTGCTCGCGCTCAATGCCGGCGTCGAGGCCGCCCGCGCCGGCGAGGCGGGTCAGGGCTTTGCGGTTGTCGCTTCTGAAGTGCGCGCGCTCGCCCAGCGCTCGGCCACAGCCGCGAAGGAAATCAAGGCGTTGATCGCCAAGTCCTCTGACCAGGTGGCGAACGGCTCGCAACTCGTCAATGCGACGGGTGAGACTTTGCATCGCATTGCCGGCCGCGTTGTCGAGATTTCGGCAGTGGTCGACGAGATCGCCAGCGGCGCCGGCGAACAGTCGGTCGCGCTGAAGCAACTCAACGTCACCGTTGGCCAGATGGACAAGGTTACCCAGCAAAACGCCGCTATGGCCGAGCAGGCGACCGCCGCCAGCCATTCCCTCTCGCAGGAAATCGAAAACCTGTCGCGGCTGATCGCGGTCTTCAGCACCGCAAATCAGAACAACGAACCCGAACCGCGTTTCGTCCGTCAGAAAACGCCGCGTTCCGCCCGACCGTCCGAAAGGCCGGTCCCGCGGACGCAGCGCAAGTTCCGCGGACGCAGCGCAGGAAACACCGCCCTCAAGGATGATTGGGAGGAATTCTAGATCATGGCGCGAAAGAAAGCCGAAAATCCCCTGACCGAATGCATGACCGAAGACGATTCCGGCTTTGTGATGACGCTGCCCGCGAGCCTGCCCGGCGAGACGGCCGCACACATGGCCGACGTGATCCTCGCGGCGCGCAGCAATCCGCTGCGTTTTGATGCCAGCGCGGTCCAGCGCATCGACACCACTTGCATCCAGGTACTGCTGTCAGCGGCCCGCCTTTGGCGCGAAGACGGCATGCCCATGAATTTCACGGGAGACTCCCCGATCCTGGAGGGGAACCTGAACACGCTCGGCCTGACGGCCGCCGAATTGGAAGTAGGGGACGTAAATCATGCTTAAGAAGATCCTGACGGTGGACGACTCCCGCACGATGCGGGAAATGCTGCGCCACACCTTGTCCGGCGCCGGCTTTGAAGTCGTCACGGCAGAAGACGGTGCCGACGGCATCGAGAAATTGCGCGAATCTCAGCCCGATGTCGTCATCACGGATATCAACATGCCCGTGATGGACGGTTTCGAGTTCATCGAGAATGTCCGCAAATCCGAAGAATACAACCGCGTTCCGATCCTGGTCCTGACAACGGAAAGCGCGCCTGAAAAGAAGCAGCGCGCGCAAAGCGCCGGCGCCACCGGCTGGATCGTCAAACCCTTCGACCCTGAGAAGCTGACCAGGGCCGTCAACCGCGTGATGCCGTAAGGACGAGCCTGAATCATGAGCCTAGACGATATCAAGGAAACATTCTTCGCCGAATGCGCCGACCAGATGGCGGAGCTCGAGACGGGATTGCACGAAATCCAGTCGTCCGGGCCGGACATTGAGACGGTGAACGCGGTCTTTCGCGCCGTTCACTCCATCAAGGGCGGCGCGGGAGCTTTCGGCTTCAATGCGCTCGTTTCCTTCGCGCATGTCTTCGAGAACGCCCTCGACGTTATCCGCAATGACCTGAACCAGGTCAACGAGGATCGGATGGATCTGCTCCTGCGGTCTGTCGACGTGCTGTCCGATGTGATCGAAGCCGAACGCACCGGCTCGGAGCCGGACGATACGTCGGGGCTCGCCAATGAACTGGAAACCGCTTTCGGCCTTGCCGAGGCGGCGGAAGAGTCCGATGGCGGGGAAGATGCGCTGGCCGATTTCGCGCCCGTTATGATCGATCTCGCAGATCTCGGCGTCGCCGATACACCGGCGGGGCGCAGGTTTCATATTTCGTTTGCGCCGCATGCCAGCCTTTATCTGAAGGGCCACGATCCGCTGCGGTTCTTCCGCGAACTGGCCGATCTCGGCACGCTCAGCGTCACCTGCGACACGGCGGATATTCCGAAACTGTCCGAACTCTCGCCCGACGAGAGTTATCTGAAGTGGCAGCTCGACCTCGAAACCGAAAGCGCTCGCGAGGATATCGAGGCGGTTTTCGACTGGGTGGACGGCGAATGCGCCCTGTCCATCGAGGAGACCGGCGCGCCGGCGGTCGATGACGGCGCGAGCCTGGACGCCTTCCTGCTGTCGCTGGACGAACCCGGTGGCGATAGCGGCATCCCCGAAATCGACGATTTCGGCCAGGATCCCGAAACGGAGCCGGCGAGTGCCGCAAATCCCGTCGCGGATCTGATCGGCTCCCTGGAAGCCGCCGATATCGGCGCTCCTGCGGCTCCGGCCGAAACGGAAGCCGAAACCGGCAACTCCGACGACGGATCCGAGGATTCGGGTGCGCGTGCCGGCAAGAAAGAGATCAAGAAGGCCAGCCAGACCATTCGCGTCGAATCGGAAAAGGTCGACCGGCTGATCAATCTGATGGGCGAACTGGTGATCAACCAGGCCATGCTCGCGGAACGCATCGGCCAGGCGGGCTTCGGCAACGCATCGCCGGCGGCCCTGGCGCTGGTCGAATTGCAGAACCTGACTCGTGAGATCCAGAGCGGCGTGATGGCGATCCGCGCGCAACCGGTCAAGCCGGTCTTCATGCGCATGTCGCGCATTATTCGCGAGGTCTGTTCGGCGACCGGCAAGAAAGCGATGCTGGAGCTTGAGGGCGAGCATACCGAGGTCGACACGACCGTCATCGAAGGTCTGATCGATCCGCTCACCCACATGATCCGCAATGCCGTCGACCACGGGATCGAAGATCCGGAAACGCGCCAGGCCAAGGGCAAGCCTACCCACGGCACGGTGAAGCTCTCGGCTTATCACTCGTCCGGCCGGATCGTCATCGAGATCAAGGATGACGGCGCGGGCATCAATCGTGAGCGGGTCCTCAGCAAGGCCATCGAAAAGGGGATCGTCGCGCGCGACGCGAAGCTTTCCGATGACGATATCGACAATCTGATCTTTGCCGCCGGGTTTTCGACGGCGGAAACGATCACCGACGTGTCGGGTCGCGGTGTCGGCATGGACGTGGTGCGCCAGTCGATCCAGGCGCTTGGAGGCCGCGTCAACATCTCGTCGGAACCGGGCCATGGCTCGCTGTTCTCGATGAGCCTGCCGCTGACGCTGGCGGTTCTCGACGGCATGATCGTCAAGGAAGCCGGCCAGACTCTCGTTTTGCCCGTCTCCGCGGTTCTGGAGACGGCGACGCTGAAACCAGGCGATGTCTACACGATCGGCAAGAACAACCGCGTCGTGAAGATGCGCAACCAGTTGATCCCGATCATCGATGTCGGCCGTCAGCTCGGCTTCGCCGACAAGCGCACCGACTTCACAAAGGGCACCATCATGGTTGTCGAGGGCGGCAAGAACGGCATGGGCGCTTTCCTCGTCGATTCGATCGAGGGACAGCAGCAGGTCGTCATCAAGAGCCTCGAATCCAACTACAAGCGCGTGCCCTCGATCGCGGCGGCAACCATTCTCGGCAACGGCCAGATCGCTCTCATTCTCGACTGTGACCACATCGTGTCGCACCAGGCGAGCGACCCGGGCGAGGCCGTCATTCAATCCATGGCAGGGTGAATACGATGCATGATGATTTGGAAATGCAGAAAGTCGGTGGCGAGGAATTCATCGCGTTCCGCGTTGGCGATCAGGAATTCTGCGTCGAGATCACGTCGACGCGCGAGATCCGTGGCTGGAGCCAGGCAACCAAGCTGCCGCACTCCCCGGATTACATTATCGGCGTGATCAATCTGCGTGGCACGATCCTGCCGATCATGGACCTGTCGGCGCGTCTCGGCATGGGGCTGAGCGAGCCCTGCGAGCGTCACGTGATCATCGTGGTCCATGTTCGCGACAAGACGCTCGGTCTGCTCGTTGATTCCGTTTCCGACATTCTCGATGTCGGGCCGGATCATCTGCGTCCGGTGCCGGAGGTCAATCCGTCGATGTCCAGCGAAATGTTCCATCGCGTCATCGTCATGGACAAGCGCATCATCTGCGAAATCTCCCTTGAGGCGATTACGCCCGAAATGGAGTTACAGGCTGCATGAGCCAGGCTTTAAACGGGGCGGTCAAACAAGACCCCGGTCGCGAATACGTTCTGACAGACAAGCAGTTTTCCCTGATCGCGACGCTCGTGCGTAGCGAGGCGGGCATAAACCTGACGGAAGCCAAACGGGACCTGGTCTATTCACGGCTGGTCAAGCGGTTGCGCCGTCTGCAGATAGCCGACTTCGGCGCCTACATCGACTATGTGGGTTCGGCGAGCGGCAATGACGAGCGCCGTGAGCTGATTTCGGCGATCACGACGAATGTCACGAATTTCTTCCGCGAGCCGCATCATTTCGAGCATCTCGGAGGCACGGTCATGCCGGTTCTGGCGGAACGCCTGAAGCGGGGAGAATCCGTGCGTATGTGGTCAGCCGGCTGTTCCGACGGCCGCGAGCCCTACACGATCGCCTGCACGGTGCTGCAGGCTTTCCCCGAGGCGGCACGCTACAATCTGAAGATCCTGGCAAGCGATATCGACCACAATTCGCTCGAGAAGGCGAAGGAAGGCCGCTACAGCGCCGAAATGGTCTCGCGCATGCCGCCGGCAATCCGCGACCGTTATTTCAAGCGGGTCGGAGACAGCGGCGAGGCAAGCCAGCAATTGCGCGATCTGATCGCGTTCCGCTATCTCAACCTGCTGAACGACTGGCCCTTCAAGCAGAAGTTCGACGTGATCTTCTGCCGCAACGTCCTGATCTACTTCGAACAGGATCTTCAGGCGCAGATTTTCTCCCGGTTTTGCTCGGTTCTGAAGCCGGGCGGCCATCTCTATATCGGCCACTCGGAGCGCGTCAGCGGTCCGTCGATGAAGGATCTGCGGCAGATCGGGATCACCAGTTACAGACATGAACCGACCGGGGGTATCAAATGAGCGTCCGCACGATAGTCGTCGATGACTCGCTGTCCATGCAGAAACTGATCGCCGCGGTCCTCGGCAGCGATCCGGAGATCAAGGTCGTCGGCACGGCTGCCAATCCGGAAGAAGCGCGCAAGATGATCAAGGCGCTGGATCCCGACGTGATCACGCTCGACATCGAAATGCCGGGCATGAACGGTCTCGACTTTCTGGAGCGGCTGATGCGGCTGCGTCCGATGCCGGTGGTGATGATCTCCAGCTGGACCCGCAAGGGGGCCGACGCGACGATCGCCGCGCTCGAGATCGGCGCCTTCTCCTGCCTTCCGAAGCCCCGCATGGACGACGAGGAAGCGCTGCAGGCGATGTGCGAGAACGTCAAGGCGGCGGCAGCGGCCAAGGCGATCATAAAGCAGAAACATGGCGCGCCGGCAGTCTCCCATGAAGCACCGGCGCCTCGGTTAGGTGGCGGCATGAAGAAGCCCGGCCTCGATGTCATCGCCATCGGCGCGTCGACCGGCGGCGTGGAGGCTCTCACGGAGGTCCTGACCGGCTTCCCGGCGGATTGCCCGCCGACTTTGGTGACACAGCACATGCCGGAACACTTCACCCGCAGTTTCGCCGAGCGCCTGGACAGGCTGTGCAAGCCGACCGTCGTTGAGGCGGCGGACGGGATGCAGATACGTCCCGGCTACGTCTATATCGCGCCGGGCGCAGTAGGCCACCTGACGGTCGCCGGCCGCACCGAGCGGATCTGCCGGATCACGCCGGGAGAACTGCGGTCAGGTCACCGGCCTTCGGTCGATGTCATGTTCGAATCGGTTGCCAATGCCTATGGGCGCAAATGCGCTGCGGCCCTCCTGACCGGAATGGGCAGCGACGGAGCTGAAGGCCTTCTGGCCCTGAAGAATGCAGGCGCCCACACGGTCGCCCAGGACCGCGCAACAAGCCTTGTCTATGGAATGCCGGCCGCCGCTGCGCGGATCGGCGCTGCAAAAGAGATTTTGCCACTAAACGAAATAGCCGATGCCCTGTTCGGCACCCGCATGGAGGTAACACAGAATGTCTGTGCTTGACGTATTGAGGATCATGGTTGTCGACGACCATATATCCAGTCGTATGGTAACAGTCGAAGCTCTCCAGCAAATGGGCGTGAAACACATCAGCGTCGCCAAGGACGGCCGCGAGGCGTTTCAGAAGCTCAATGCCGAGCCGGTGCATCTGGCGATATCGGACCTCTACATGCCCGACATTGATGGCTTCCAATTGCTGCGCGCGATCCGTGCCCATCCCAAGCTGGGCAAGACCGGCTTCATCATCCTGACGGGCCGCAAGGACGCCACGGTGGTACAGAACGCCGTCAAGCTTGGCGTCAACAACGTGATTGCCAAACCGTTCACGCCCGATGTCCTGAAGAAATCAATCGAATCGGTGGTGGGACGACTGAATTGACAACCATGACAATAAACAAGATCCCCATCGTCCAGGGCGATTTCGCCGTGTCGGACGTGGAGGGGACGGTGATTTCCACGGTTCTCGGGTCATGCGTTGCGGCCTGTATTTATGATCCGCTGGTGCGTGTGGGTGGCATGAATCACTTTCTCCTTCCGGGCAATCCCGATCGTGACGGGTCCGACCAGTCGCGGCGCTACGGTGTCTACCTGATGGAGATGTTGTTGAACGGCCTGTTCCAGAAGGGGGCCGTTCGCAGCCGCCTTCAGGTCAAGCTCTTCGGCGGTGCGCGTGTCCTCGATGCGCGCAGCGACGCCGGCGCGAAAAACTCGGAGTTCGCGAGGAACTTCGTGACCAATGAAGGGCTGATGCTGGTTTCAAGCAGCCTTGGCGGTCCGCAGGGCCGCAGGATCGAATTCGAACCGTGCACGGGCAAGGCACGCCAGAAATTTATCGGCACTGCGGTTCCGGAGCCGGAACCCAAGAAAATCACCAGGGAATTGGAGAGCGTCGGCGATGTCGATTTCTTTTGAGGACTTTGATCAGGACGACGCGCCGGTTCGCATGATGCGCACCCAGGCTGAAATACATCAAACGGAACTGGTCGGCCTGCTGGTCCGTGAACTGGCACTGATCGCCGGCGAAATCGAGGATCTGCCGATTGGCGGCGAAGATCTGACGCCGCAGCAGATCGTCGCGATCCAGAAGATCGACTTCTGTCGCCAGCGTCTGATGGAAGTGACGAAAATCATGCAGAACGCCTTTGGCGAAGCCTCGCCGACGACGTTGCACGACCTGGAAGAGATTCTTGTCGATGTCGGACTGGAACATACGCTCGATGCGTTTCGCCGCGCCGGCTGAACGGCACGCTCGTCTGCACCGTGAAGCGGTCGAGTCTCAATCATTTATGACAGGATAGCGAGAGCGGACGCCCGATTTTTTTGTGTTGCGGCGTCGAATGGCGTGACGCAATCCTTGCCACGGCGTTTCGACATGTAGAGCGCCTTGTCGGCTTCGCCGATCGCCTGATCCACGCTCACCGTGTCGCGTCCGATCGACGTCAGCCCGGCGCTGGCGCCGCAACCGAGTTTGAGGCCGGCGATCTCGTATGGCTTGCGCAAGTCGTCGATCAGGCATTGGGCGAAATCGGATGCATGGCGACCATCTTGCGGGACCGGGTACAAGACCGCAAATTCGTCGCCGCCAAGCCGGGCCGCGAAGGCGTCACCCGCGCTTTCTTTCAGCCGTTCGGCGACCGCCTGGAGAAGTTTGTCGCCGGCCAGGTGGCCGTGCTCGTCATTCACGGCCTTGAACCCATCCAGGTCGATCAGGACCAGCACCGATCTGTTGCCCTCTTTTGCATTCGCGCAGGCCGACCGCAGCCTGTCCTCGAGAAGGCGCCGATTTCCGAGACCGGTGAGTTGGTCGTGATAGGCCATGTGCTCGACTTCCTGCTGCAGCGTCCACATCTCTGTGACGTCGTCATGGGTGCTCAACCAGCCGCCGCTTTCAAGCGCGTGGCAGTTTACTGAGATCATGCGTCCGTCGCGAAGCCGGAAAAGTTGCGGTGACGATGCGGTTCGTGTCGCCATTGCCATGTAGCGTTCGGCATTGTGGTCCTGCTCCGCTTCCGGATAGGCACCGGCGTTGACGCGATGGCGGATTATTTCTTCGACCGGAATGCCGGGCGCCGCGAGCTCCTCACGGACTCCGTAGATATTCATGTAACGGCGATTGCTGACGAGAAGCCTTTGGTCGACATCGAAAAGGGCGATGCCCTGCGACATGCACGCAAGGATGACTTCGAGATGCGCCTGCTGGCGCGCCAATTCCGAGACAAGCCGCTCGAAAGACGTGCGCTCGCCCGTCGCCGTCTTTACATCGATACCGGTCATCCTTGTTCTCCTCACACCCGCGTTAATCTTGGAGTAAATCCGATAATTCGCGGTTAATGGCGCTTTTGACTGAGCGTAAGCTCCCCAAGCTTCGCGCAATGAAACGGGTATAGCTGTGAAGTGGCGTTTCGGCTGGGAGGCCCGATTCGCCTGTTTGCCTTTTGGGGCGGAGGAACGTCGAAAGGTTTCCGATGGTTAATCATATTAACTCCGGTGCGCAGGCGCTGAGGCAAGACGACAAGGAGACGGCCGCCGAAACCGTGCTGGTCGATGCGAAGCCAGCCGTCAGTCAAACGGATGATGCCGGGACGCTGGCCCGCGCCGTTGCGCTGGTCGGCGCTCGCCTCGGCAGTCTTTCCGTCAACATCGCCGATACGTCCGGCACGGTGACGGAGGTCGCGTCCGATATCGATCGCGAGGCGAGAGCCTTTCACCAATTGACCGGTTCCTTGCAGCAGATTGCGTCGACAAGCGCCGACGCAGCCGTGGTGGCGCGCGAAGCGGTGCATTCGGCCGCCGCGGTGCGCGACGGGCTTACCGACACCGCAGCATCGATCGAGAACGCCCTGTCGATGGCCATCCAGGACATCAACGACATGGCGAAATCTTCCAGCGACGTATTCGGGGAATTCGAGACCGTCGTTGGACAGCTGAAGGAGGTCTACGGCTTTTCGGAGTCGATCCAGGGCATCGCGACGGAAACGCAAATGCTTGCCATCAATGCGGGGATCATGGCGGCGCATGCCGGCGAGGCCGGCCGCGGCTTCGCCGTCGTCGCGGAATCGGTTCGCCAGCTTGCCGGCCAGACCGAACAGGTTTCCCGCGACATCATCTCGCGATTGCGGAAACTGAGTGCGTCCGTGGAGATTCTCCAGAAACAGAACAGGTCGAATGCCGACAAGGCCTCGGCGGCGGTTGAGCGTTCGGAGACGATCGACGCGGATCTGCGAAAGTTTCATGTGTTCGGAGAGAATGTCGCGTCCATGACGACCGAAATTTCAGGCATTTCCGAACCGGTCGAGCGCGCCAACGCGATTTGCGGCAGCGTCCTGGAAAAGGTCACCGAACTCGATCACATGGCACAGGGAAATGCCGCGAAACTGGCCGATACCCGGGCGAAGTTCGATCAGCTCGTCGCCTTTTCCGAGGACATGATCCTGCTGGTCGAGGAGAGCGGGATAGAGACCGCCGACACGCCGATCATCCGCGCTTGCGTCGGAGAGGCGGAAAGAACCGCCCGGCTTTTCGAAGAGGCCGTCGATACGGGGCGTATAACGATGTCGCAGCTTTTCGACGAGAATTACCGTCCGGTCGCGGGCACCGATCCCCGGCAGGTGCTGACGGAATTCACCCGATTCACGGATTCGGTCATGCCGCCAATCCAGGAGGCGTTCCTGAATGTCGATCCGCGCGTAGTGTTTTGTGCGGCGGTCGATCGCAACGGATACCTTCCCACGCATAACCGCAAATATTCGCAGGCGCAGTCCGATGATCCGGTATGGAACGCCGCTAATTGTAGAAACCGGCGCATATTCGATGATCGCACCGGGCTCGCCGCCGGCCGGAATAAGAAGCGGTTTCTGCTTCAGACCTATCGGCGCGACATGGGTGGCGGACAATACCAGCTGATGAAGGACCTCTCCTCGCCGATCTTCGTCAGGGGGCGCCATTGGGGCGGATTGCGGGTCGGATTCGCCACCGAGTAAACCTCTCTCGTGAGTAGAAGCTTACAAGCTTGACTGGCATGTGATCGCTTGCATTGGCGGTCGCGGCTCGCTTATGTGCCCATACGGGAAGTGAGCGAAAGCGCTCCGATTGGCCGAATTGACCGCAGAGAGGTGGTTCGCTCGCGACATGGAGCGAATTGAAAACAACGATGTGCTCGACGCACGCGAGGCACTTGGCCGCATTCATGCGGCCGGGCTCCTCAACACATCGCCCAAACTGGAAGCCTTTCTCCGCTATGTCGTCGTCGAGGAGCTGGAAGGCCGTGGCGACGGTATAAGCGCCTATTCCATAGCTGTGAACGCGTTGGACCGGCCAGCCTCCTTCGATCCGCAGTCCGATCCGGTCGTGCGCGTTTTTGCCGGCCGGCTGCGTACTGCCCTGGCGGATTATTACGACGGACCGGGAAAGGCTGATCCGGTTCACATAGCCATCCCGAAGGGAAGCTACCGACCGGAATTTACCCGTCTGCGGCCAGCGCCGAGCGTAACGCCGGACGAAGCAAATGGGACGCCGAAAGCCCAGAATGCCCCTACAAGGCGTCTTGCAGTGTCCTCGTTTGTCGCGGTTATGCTGGTATTTGCTGGCACCATTGCCTGGCAGATGTTCCCGCTGAACGGTGAAAGGGGTGGCTTCCCCGCGGGTTTGGCAGATGTCGCGGACGCGGAAATCACCTTTCCGATTGTCGAGATCCTGCCCTTCGATGGGGGCGCGGATCCGGACATGAAAGGACTGCTGGAAGGAATCCGGCAGCAGCTTGTCCTCGATCTTTCCCAGTTCCGGAGCGTTCGGGTTCGCAATATGCCTGTCGCGGACGATCACGAAGCTACGGTAAAGAAATCCGATTATCGTGTGACCGGACGCTTCCTGGCAACGGGAACGGCGGAGTTGTTGGAGATTTCGGTCTTGGAAACAGGGGGCGGCTCCGTTCTCTGGACGGAGACGCTCGATATTCCACGCAACGATGCGGAATACCAGGAACTCTTGCTGACCGCGGTGCGCGCGATCGCGCCGCGCCTGGCCGGGGTTTCCGGAATCGTGCAGAACGAAGCTGTCCAGCGATTGGAAAAACGCCGCAGCGAACTCGGCAACGCGACGACATCCGAGTACGAATGCATCGTCAAATTCTATGATCTCGGGCGGCGGTTCAGTCCGGCGCGTGAGAAGAGCGTGCGCCAGTGCCTTGGTGACCTCATGGCACATGGCAGCCGGGACAGCATGGTCTGGGCGGTCTGGTCGCTCACCAGATACCTGGATTGGGTGCGGCAAAATGAAGGCGATCCGGCCGCGATACTGGCGGAGTCCCTCGACGCCGCCCGGCGCGCGGTCGAGCTCGATCCTGCGAACGCCAGTGCCCACGAATATGTCGCCATGGCCTATTCCGCCATGGGCGAAATCGATGCGGCGCGCGAAAGCTTCGAGCGGGCTCTCACTCTCAACCCGTCAAAGCCGGATTTCTACGTGCATTACGGCACCTATTTCATCCGGCTCGGGGAATGGGAGCGGGGCGTGGAACTGGTGCAGCAGGGTATTGAACTAAGCCCGTCTCCGCCTGGATGGATGTATGTGCCGCTTGCTGTCGATGCGTTTCGGCGCGACGATTTCGAAGAATCGTTGCGCATTGCGGAGAAGATCATCGCCGCCGGGGACAGCCGAGGCTATTTGCCGGCGCTGGCGGCGTCTGTCGCGCTTGGAGGCAAGCAGGACAGCTCGCCCTACATCGCCGGATACCGCAGGAGATTTGGCGAGGCGATGGAGCAGCCGCTCGCCGAAATGACACGGGTTTTTTCGGACGAGGAACTTGTGCGGAAGTACGAGACAACACTTGCGAGTGTTCTCACCCAGTAGCCGCCCTACGGTTTCGCATAGCTTTCGAAATCCACCCATCGACCGCCCCGCTTCGACGAATCGACACAGGCTGCGACGAAAGCGACACCGGCAAGACCGTCCGAAATGCCGGGATAGATCACGTCGCCGGGAATTGGTTCTCCGTCCCGTTTCGCGAGGATCGCCCTGGCCGCCTCGGAGTAGAGGGTGGCAAAACCCTCGAGATAGCCTTCCGGATGCCCGCCGGGGATGCGGCTGATGCGCTGTCCGGCCGTTGTCGCTCCAGCGCCGTTACGGGTCAGGAGACGTTTCGGCTCGCCCAGCGGGGTGAACCACAGATAGTTCGGGTCCTCCTGCGCCCATTCGAGCCCGCCCTTCGTGCCATAGATACGCAATCGAAGCGCGTTTTCGTTGCCGGGGGCGACCTGGCTGCACCACAACATGCCCTTCGCCCCGCCCTCGTAGCGCATCAGCACGTGGCCATTGTCGTCGACGCGGCGGCCCTCGACGAAACTGTCGAGATCGGCACAGAGTTGCTCCAGTTTCAGACCGGATACGAAGCTTGCCAGATTGAAGGCATGCGTACCGATGTCGCCCGTCGATCCGCCTGCGCCGGAGCGTTCGGGATCGGTTCGCCACCCGGCCTGTTTCTGGCCGGTCTCCTCGATGTTTTCCGACAGCCAGTCCTGCGCATATTCGACCTGGACGAGGCGGATCTCGCCGATCTCGCCATTGGCGACCATGTCGCGCGCCTGCCGGATCATCGGGTATCCGGTGTAGTTATGCGTCAGCACGAACAGGGCGTTTGACGACTCCACGGCCTTGGCGAACTTGCGCGCATCCGCCAGGGTCGAGGTCAGGGGCTTGTCGCAGATGACATGGATTCCCCGCTTTAGGAACTCCCGCGCCACCGGGAAATGCATATGGTTCGGCGTCACGATGGCGACCGCCTCAATGCCGTTCTTCAGCCTCGCTTCGCGCCTGGCCATTTCCATATAGTCGCCATAGGCGCGGTCTTCGGCGACGCCGAGATCGGCGGCCGATGCCTTCGATTTCTCGGGCGTCGAGGAAAAGGCGCCCGCGACCAGTTCGTAATGGTCGTCCAGCCGCGCGGCGATGCGATGCACGCCGCCGATAAAGGCGTCGCGCCCTCCGCCGACCATGCCGAGGCGAATGCGTGGGGTCATGGCGTCGTTCTCCCGTTCGTCAGGAAATGCCGAGCATGCGGCGATTTGCGGCGTCGTCCGCACCGGAATCGGCGAAATCGTCGAAGGCCTTCTCGGTCACGCGGATGATGTGGTCGCGGACGAATTTCGCGCCTTCTCGCGCACCGTCTTCCGGATGCTTCAGGCAGCATTCCCACTCGACCACGGCCCATCCGTCGAAATCATGGGCGGTGAGCCGGGAGAAGATGCCCTTGAAATCCACCTGTCCGTCTCCGAGCGAGCGAAAACGGCCTGCCCGATCGACCCAGTTCTGGAAGCCGGAATAGACGCCCTGGCGGCCGGTCGGATTGAACTCGGCGTCCTTGACGTGAAACATGCGGATGCGCTCGTGATAGATCTCGATATGGTCGAGATAGTCGAGGCATTGCAGTACGTAATGCGACGGATCGTAGAGCATGTTGCAGCGGGCGTGCCCGTCGAGTCTTTCGAGGAACATCTCGAAGGTGACGCCGTCATGCAGGTCTTCGCCCGGGTGAATCTCGTAGCAGATATCGACGCCGCATTCCTCGGCATGGTCGAGGATCGGCCGCCAGCGCGCTGCGAGTTCGTCGAAGGCGGTTTCGACCAATCCGGCGGGGCGTTGCGGCCACGGATAGAGATAGGGCCAGGCGAGTGCGCCGGAAAAGCTGGCTATGGCGCCGATGCCCATGTTTCGGGACGCGGTCAGCGCCTTCGTCACCTGGTCCACGGCCCATGCCTGGCGTGCAGCTGGGTCGCCGCGCACGCTTTCGTCCGCGAACCCGTCAAAGGCGATGTCGTAAGCCGGATGCACCGCGACGAGCTGGCCCTGAAGGTGGGTGGAAAGTTCAGTCACCGCTATTCCATTGTCGGCGGCAACGCCCTTGAACTCGTCGCAATAGTCTTTCGAGGCGGCGGCTTTCTCCAGGTCGATCAGCCTGTCGTCCCAGCTGGGCACCTGCACGCCGGCATAGCCGCAATCCGCGGCCCATTTCGTAATCGTATCCCATGAATTGAAAGGCGCTTCGTCGCTGGCGAACTGGGCCAGGAACAGGGCTGGACCCTTGATCGTTTTCATCGTCGATTGCCTCCGGTATTTCTGCCGATGATCCGGGATTTGGGGACTTGGCCCGAATGAAACGGCTATCGCTTAAAACGATTAGACACTACCATACAAGCGGCCGGACGGGACGGTGTCAACCGGCGATTCCCCGCCGGAAAAGATCGAGAGGGAGGTTGAAAGGGGATCGTCACTTCGTCGAATTGAGTTCCCCGGTGTCATGTCATACTTGCCGAACCGCCTCGTTCATGCGATGCGCCGAAAAACAGGAAGTTGCACTTGCCGAAACTGAACAGCCTCGAACGCATCCTGGCGCTTCTCGATGTCTTTACTGAAGATCATCTGGAATGGACGCCGGATGAATTGATGGAGGCGCTCGGCTACAGCCGACCCACACTTTACCGCTACTTGAAGATTTTGAAGGAAGCGGGCTTCGTGACCTCCATGCCTTCGGGCGGCTTCGCCCTCGGCCCGCGCGTTGTCGAACTCGACTTCCTGATGCGCAAATCCGATACGCTGCTTCGCTACGCCAGGCCGCATATGGAGGCATTCGCGGCGACGTGGCCCTGCGCCGCCCTGCTCGTGCGCTGGTACGGCAACAAGCTGCTTGTGGTCGCGTCCGAGACGCAGACGCCCGAACTCGAAAACGACTATCCGCGTGGAAGACCCTTGCCGCTGTCCCGTGGCGCGATCTCGCGGGCCATCATGTCGGCGCTCAACAAGCGGAAGCTGGAGCCAATTATAGAGGCCAATCAGGCCGAACTTGCCGCGGTGGGATTGGGCACGGATACGGATACGGTCCTGTCCGAATTGCGGCGGATACGCCGGCGCGGATATGCCGTCGCGGTCGACGAACTGACCAAGGGCGTGACCGGGATCGCCTCGCCGATCTTCGATGGCGGCAAGACGCCGATCGGCACATTCTGCATAACGATCGCCGACGAGTCCGCTGCGCCGGATGTCGTGGAACGGATCGGCGACCGCGTGCGCGAGGCGGCTGCGGATATCAGCATGCGCCTGGCGGCCGACCGCCGTGCCGTCGACACCGACGAGAGCTGATTTTCCTGATCAGCCTGCCAGCGCAGACCGAAAACCGCCTTCGCAGAAATCGATCAGGAAATCAGTCCAGTCGTCGAGCCCGGATGCCGCGCTGCTCTGGCCGCCGGCCATCGCCTCGATACGCCAGCGCGACGTTGCCAGCGACAGCATCGCCGAAATCGAGAAAACGAAGGCGCCTGCGATCCGTCGGGTATCCGCTTTCGGAAGCTGCCCGGCCAGTTCCGCGACGAAGACCGCAACCGTCGGATCGAAGCAACGCTCACTGATCGGCCTCCAGCGTTCGTCCGCCGAGACATGCGCGATCAGCCGCGCATAGGCAGTCCATTGCGCCCCGCCGGTCGCCGCGAGATGGAGATACGGGCTGATGAAGCAGTTGAGAACGGAACGCAGATCGAGCGCGCCGCGATCTGCCCTCGCGGCTTCGAGAGCGTCGAGCCTATGCCGGGCCAGGGTTTCGGCGCGCCGCGCGACGACGGTTTCGAAAAGCGTTTCCTTCGCCCCGCCGTGAAAGCTGACAAGCGCGACGGGCACATCGGCCGCCACTGCGATATCGCGCATCGATGCGCCGTCGAAGCCCCCCTGTGCGAACAGCCGTTCCGCGGCGTCGAGAATGCGCGCGCGTGTCTCCAGCGAGCGTTTCGAAGGCGCGCGTTTGCGTTTTCGTTGGGCGATGTCCGTCTCGGTCATGTGAAATCCAGCTTGCGTTAAATTTAACGGTCGTTCAATATTAGTGTGAGGAACGGACGTAAAAATCCGGGGAGGAAACATGATACAGGCCGCAAGCCGGGCGCCGGAGGAAGGCGCTCGGAACCGGGAACGTTACGCACTGATCGGTGCCGGCCCGATGGGGCTCGCCATGGCGAAGACGATGGTCGAGCAAGGCGTCCCGTTTCAGGGTTTCGAATTGCATTCGGACGTCGGCGGGCTCTGGGATATCGAAGGGCCGCGCTCGACCATGTACGAGACGGCGCACCTAATTTCCTCGAAGCGGATGACGGAATTCGCCGACTTTCCCATGGAGGAGAGCGTCGCCGAATATCCCTCTCATCGGGAGCTGAAGACCTATTTCCAGCGCTTCGCCGATCATTTCGACCTGCGCAAGCACTTCCTGTTCGAAACCGAGGTTCTCCGCACGGAACCGCTTGGCGGCAGCGGTGAGGGCTGGCGCGTCACATGGCGCGATAGATCCGGCGAGACGCATGAGGATATCTTTGCCGGCGTCCTGATTGCCAATGGCACGCTGTCCGAGCCGAACATGCCGGAATTCGAGGGCGAGTTTTCCGGCGAACTGATCCACTCCAGCCAGTACCGCTCGCCACGCCAGTTCGACGGCAAGCGCGTGTTGATCATCGGCGCAGGAAATTCGGGCTGCGACATCGCGGTCGACGCGATCCATCACGGTGTTTCCTGCGACCTCTCCATGCGGCGAGGCTATTATTTCGTGCCGAAATACGTCTTCGGAAAGCCCGCTGATACTTTGGGCGGCGCGGTCAAGCTGCCGATGTGGCTGAAGCGCAAGGTCGACGGCATGATCCTTAAATGGTTCGTCGGCGACCCGCAGAAATACGGTTTCCCGAAGCCGGACTACCGGCTTTACGAATCCCACCCCGTCGTCAACTCACTGATCCTGTTTCATGCCGGTCACGGCGACATCCGCATCCGCGCCGATATAGAGCGTTTCGACGGCAAGACGGTGCATTTCAGGGACGGGACAAGCGGCCAATACGACATGGTTCTCGCCGCGACCGGTTACAAGCTGCATTATCCCTTCATCGACAACACGCTGCTCAACTGGAAGGGCGACGCGCCGCATCTGTTCCTCAACTGCATGCATCCCGAGCGCGACGACATCTTTTTGATGGGCATGGTCGAGGCGTCCGGTCTCGGCTGGCAGGGACGTCACGAGCAGGCCGAGATGGTTGCTCGCTACCTCGGCGGCCTGCGCGACGGTTCCAAAGCCGCGAAGCAATTGCACGCCGAGAAGGCGGCCGGTTTCGACCGCGCGACAGGCGGCATGAACTATATCGACCTGCCGCGCATGGCCTATTATGTCGACAAGGCGACCTTCCGGAACGCGGTCAATTCCCGCATCGCGAAACTCAAGGGAGCGGCGTGATGCAGGGCGACATCGACACCGTTCTCCTCAATTTCAGCCCGGCCTCGCTCAACCTTCTCAACGCCATCTTGGCGATCGTGATGTTCTCGATCGCGCTCGATCTGCGGCCGGCCGATTTCCACGCTCTCCTCAAGGCGCCGAAACCGTTGCTGGCAGGGCTGGTCTCGCAATTCATCGTCCTGCCGGTCGCCACTTTCCTGTTCATTTTGCTTGTCGAGCCGCACCCCTCCATCGCGCTCGGCCTGATCCTCGTCGCGGCCTGCCCGGGCGGCAACATCTCCAACTTCATCACCCACCGCGCCGGCGGCAACACGGCCCTGTCCGTTTCCATGACCGCAATCGCCACGGTCGCGGCGATCGTCATGACACCCTTCAATATTGGCCTATGGGGCAGCCTTTACGCGCCGACCCGCGAGATATTGCAGGCAACCGCCATCGACCCGGTCGCCGTGGCGATAACCGTCTTCGCGATGCTGATCCTGCCGCTTTGCCTCGGCATCCTTTTGAACATGCGCGCGCCGGAGATCGCTGCGCGCATCCGCCGGCCGATGCAGATGCTGTCCATGCTGATCTTCATCGGCTTCATCGTGCTGGCGCTTGCCGCCAATTGGGGCTTCTTCCTTGCCTATATCGGCGCTGTGGCGGCGCTGGTCATCGCCCATAACGCGCTGGCGCTCGGCGGCGGTTTCGTCACGGCGACACTGGCGCGGGTCTCGGCCTATGACCGCCGCGCCATCACCATCGAGACCGGCATCCAGAATTCCGGCCTCGGGCTGATCCTGATCTTCGCCTTCTTCCATGGCCTGGGCGGCATGGCTGTCGTTGCCGCCTTCTGGGGGATCTGGCACGCCATTTCCGGGATCGGGCTTGCCTGGATCATGGCGCGCACCGAGGCGGCGCGATGACCCGCATCCTGATAACCGGCGCCGCCGGGGGTATAGGGCAGGCATTGCTGGCCGAGATGCCATATGGCCACGACATTCTGGCGACGGATATACGACCGCCGGCAGGGATGCCCGAAGGCGCGGAGTACCGCGCCCTCGATGTGCGTGGCGACGATCCGGACATGGTGATCGGCGACTGGAAACCCGACGTGGTTGTCCACCTCGCCTCGATTGTCACCCCGCCGAAGGGCTCGACGCGGGGATTCGAATATTCGGTCGATGTGGAAGGCAGCCGGAAGGTGCTCGACGCCTGCGTCGCCCACGGCGTGCGCCGTATCGTCGTGACATCGTCAGGCGCTGCTTACGGATATCACGCCGACAATCCGATCCCGCTGCGCGAGACCGACGCGTTGCGCGGTAACGAGGAATTCGCCTACGCGCACCACAAACGCCTCGTTGAGGACATGCTCTCCGAGGCCCGTCGCGACCACCCGGAACTGGAACAGGTCGTGCTGCGCGTTGGCACCGTGCTGGGCGCGGGCATCGAAAATCAGATCACCGCGCTGTTCCGTCGCGATCCGCTGCTCGGCATTCGCGGTTCTGACAGTCCCTTCGTTTTCATCTGGACGAAGGATCTCGCGCGTATCCTGCTGCGGGCCGCGACCGACGGTCCGCCCGGCATCTTCAATGTCGCCGGTGACAGTGCGCTCGGCACGAACGATCTGGCTGCGGCCCTTGGCAAAAAAGTTCGATGGCTGTCGCCCACGCTCCTCAAGCTGGCGCTCGGCATCGCGCATCCGTTGGGCCTGTCGCGCTACGGGCCGGAACAGGTGCGCTTCCTGCAGTTCCGCCCGGTGCTGGACAACACGAAGCTGAAGGCGGAATTCGGCTACGTACCGGAGCTGACCAGCGCCGACGTTTTCGACCTCTGGCGTAAAGGGGCAGGCCTTTGAAAACCGCCGTGATCACCGGCGGCGCGGGCGGTCTCGGTCGTGCGCTGGCCAAATGCCTTCTTGGCGACGGTTGGCATGTCGCGATCCTCGATTTGCCGGGCAGGGAACTGGATGCGGCTAGCGAACTCGGCGTCGAAGTCAGCCTCTATCCTTGCGACCTGACCGACGAACAGGTCGTGTGCAAGAGATGCGCCGAGATCGTCGCGGCGCGCCCGTCGGTCGACCTCGTCATCTACAATGCCGGGATCACCCAGATCGGGCTCTTTGCCGATATGGCGATGGAAACCCATCGCAAGGTCTTCGCGGTCAACTATTTCGGCGCGATGCATGTCGCAGCGGGATTGCTCAAGGCGGTGCGGGCAGGCAGGGGCGCGCATCTTGCCATCTCTTCGGTCGCCGGTTTCGCGCCGCTGCATCGCCGCTCCGCCTATTCGGCCTCGAAACACGCGCTCGAAGGCTTTTTCCGAACGCTTGCCGGCGAGGAAAAACCATATGGGGTCTCGGTGCATATCGCCGCCCCGTCCTTTGTGGCCACCAATCTCGGCAATCCGGAGGAGCGGCCGGGCGGCATAGCGCGTCCCGGCTCGGCCGTGGACGGCATCGACTACATGGACGCAGACGAAGCGGCGCGCATCATCCTCGACGGAGTTCGCCGCGGTCGCGCGATGATCCCGGTCGGCCGCGTCGCCCGCCTCGCCTGGTGGATCAACCGCCTTGCGCCCGGCCTCTATATCCTGCTGATGGAGCGTAATATCCGAAACGGCGCCGATTGATATCATCGGCAAGTTCCACCTGCTGGCGCCGGTGATCGGTGCAGCGATACTGGACTTCGCGTTCCGCTAGAGGCTGACAAGATAGGAGATCAGGTCGGCCTTGCTCTCCATGTCGCGCAAGTGATGATCGGGCAGGAAGCTCTCCAGCCAGGCGCTTTTCGCTTCCGGCGTATCGCCGGCGATCTTGCCGATGATCCTGTCGGCCGTTCGATGGCATCGGGAACATTCCGAAAGATAGGTGTTTTCGCCGGCGCCGGGATCGCCCGATTGCGCATGGACATTGGAAACGCCCGCCAGGAGCGCGAGAACCGCCAGACCGCTCTTCATCATTCTTCCGAATACCCTGTTGCTGTCTCCCCGCGGGGAGCCTGCGTCCATGGCGAAAAACAGGCAAGGGGAACGGCTCATGGTGCGACCTTACGTCATCCGGCCTGCCTCTAATCCTTACCAGAGGGCAGGTAGCCGTGGATATGGCGGCGAAAACCCGCCGGCGACGACCTGCCGGGCTTTACCCGATGCCAAAATCTTGTAAGCATCCATGCGCCCGACCGCTCGCCGGGCAGACCGCGCGAGCCGGGCTAAGTGGTGCGCGCGGCCGGACAGAATGAGCATTTTACCGCCAAGACAAGTGGCGCCCTATCGGGGAAGAGATCGCGACTGCGAAGCCGCGATCATGACGTCTTTCGACGATCTCATCCGCAATCTTCTTCGGTCCGGCATGAGTGAACGGGAGGTCGTCGGCCAACTCGAGATGGCGCATGACGGCTCCGGCCGGCACAGCGCGCTCGCCGACGATATGGAAACGGTGAAGGAATGGGCGGTCCACGCCGGTTGGGAACCGTCCGAAGTCGACAGGGCATTCCTCACCCTGTCGGAAGTCTTCTACGCTCGCATCCGGGCACGCGATGAAGAAGAGAAGTAGCGGATAATCTAGGCGTGCAGTGCCGCGATGCGATCCGTCTTCGCAAAGGCCGGATCGGACCTGTTGCCGTTCTTGTTCGCCTTGGCGGCCAGCGCCGCCGTTCGGAACTGCCGCGCCAGATCCTCGATGATCGTCGCGGTGACGTCCTTCGTCTTCTCGTCTCCGGGCGATGAGAAGGTCACCGAAAACCCGTCGGCCTTCCGCGTGAAGACGAGGCCGGTGTCTTCGCTGTAGGCGCATTTGAAGCCGTTCATCCCGCCTGACGCGAGGCGTTCGAGAGCCTGGCCGATCTTCATCGCCTGGTCCCACGACATGGGCGGTGTCCGATCGAAATCGATCTTGAAGGCGACGAGATTGCCGAAGGCGGCCACTTCGAGGCCGGGAGTGGTGTCAGGCAGGTCGCCGGAGGTGATCCTCTCCCGGATCAGGCGTTCGATGGCATCGGTGGAACTGCACCGCCATTTCTCGGCAAGCATCATGAGTTGCTCGGCTCGCACTGGGTGCAGTGGTATTTTTACATCACTTTGCATCGGTTACATCCGTACGCTGCCAAACTATTACGGGCCAAATGTTACAGTAAGTGAACGGTTAATTGAAGTGCCATCTTCCTGAATCGATCAACCCGAGCCGCCTCGGTCCCGCGGAACCCGCGCTTCCGGCGAGGCGCGGGCCGAACGGGATCGGTGTCGCGAATGCTTGCCGCGACCGGACAAGGCGCGGTAAACCGCCTCCGTCACAACGATTCCCGCCAAATGGACCGATCATGCGTTACGCTATTGCACTCCTGGTTATCCTCCTCGCCGGTTGCAGTTCGACCGGATCGGACAGTGGCGGAAAGCTGCCGTCGCGCAGCGACGCCCAGCGCGTTCAGATCGTCGAGACGGTCCCCGAAAAGGTCGGCCGCTTCTCGAACCTGTCGGCTACGCTTTGCCGGGGTGACGGATCGATGACGCCCGGTCGCGACAACGCGCTGCTGCTGTTGAAGATGCGGGCGTTCCAGAACGGCTATCTCCTGTTGCACAGCGTCACCGTCGGTTCGGTTCGCGGTTCGCTGGCGGATAGCTGCAAGGGCGGATTTCAGGCGAAAGGCGTCGGTTTCTCGGCAACCTGATTAACCCTTCGGAGGGCTCCGCTAAATTCTTGACCGGTCTGTCTCCGGCCGAAAAACCAAATCACTTCGGTTCTGAGTGGCACTGGTCACGAAGACCTGTCTTCCGGGAGGGAGAGTATCTCTTGGAAATATTGCGGTGAAATCTCGGAGCGGAGCCGCGATTGCCTCTTCTGTCAGAGAGGGTTGCCTCGCATGGGCCGGGAGGTGTTCGTCGCGTCAGAGTCTGACGTTAAGGCGGCGCTCGGCGAACGGAAGCCCCTACCTAGCCCCTAGCCTGCCGACGTGACAGTTTTCTTTTCGAACCATTTTCCTAATCTCTTAAGATGACCATACCGACCTCGAAAACCGAACTTCTCGGAGCTATCACCGAACGCTTCGCAAAGCTGGAAGAGACTTTGGATCGTATTCCGTCAGAGATAGCCGACGAGAAAAGCATGGAAGGCCATGCAAAAGGCACGATGATGAGTGCCAACGATCTCGTCGCTTATCTGATCGGTTGGAATGAGCTTGTTCTGAAGTGGCTGGATGAAGACGACAGAGGACAAGTTGTTGAATTTCCAGAGGTTGGCTACCAGTGGAATGAACTTGGCGCGCTCGCTCGGAAATTCTATGCGGATTATTCCGGTCATGGCTTCAATGAAAACCGTAGAAGGCTGACTGCCGCCAAAGAGAACCTGGTCGCGGAAATAGCGAAACGGACTGATGAAGAACTTTACGGCTCACCCTGGCATGGAAAATGGACCAAAGGGCGTATGATCCAATTCAATTCGTCATCGCCATACGAGAATGCCAGGGGCCGCCTGCGCAAGTGGCTGAAAACAAAGGCGAACTAAAGGAACGGCAGCTTCGTTCCGCACTGCGGGCCCTCGCGCCAGCGGCAGCGAAAAGCAGCTTCACCATAGACAGCCCGGCCAGAGGCAAGTCCTCTGACGAAACAGGCAGAACGATCTGGTGCTTTTGACTGGGGAAATGGTGGAGCCAAGCGGGATCGAACCGCTGACCTCCTGCATGCCATGCAGGCGCTCTCCCAGCTGAGCTATGGCCCCGTCATTTTCGCGGCAGGCTTGGGGTGCCTGCGGACCGCGGTCAGATACATTCGCGCCGCAGTAAGATCAAGTCCCCGCGACGCGCTTTTTATCAGCTTTCGTCGTCGTCGCCGCTTACGTCGATGATGCCGGCAACGTCGTCATCGTCGTCATCCTCGTCATCGGCGAGGAAAGTGTCGTCCTCGTCATCGTCGTCGATGTCGATCTCATCATCGGTATTGTCGCCGAGGTCGGGCAGGTTGTCGTCCTTGCCGCTATCCTCTTCCTCTTCGGCATCCTCCAGCGAAACGACTTCGGCCGCGGCCGTGTCATCCTCGTCGTCGAGTTCCGCTGCGGTTTCCTCGGCCTCTTCGGCCTTCTCCTCGATCACCTCGGATTTCGTGTCCTCGAAATAGGACAGCGGATACGTCTTGCCTGTATAGGGCGAGACGATTGGATCCTTGTTCAGATCGTAGAATTTTCTGCCTGTCTCGGGGCAGATGCGTTTCGTTCCAAGTTCCGGTTTTGCCACAGTCGCGTCCTCGGTAAATTCCATGTGTCCCGCCCGGCTCGGCGGCGGAACGAGGGTCCTTGATGTCCTGAAAATGTTTTCGGTCCATAGCGACAAAGAAAATGGCTGTCAAAGGTCAATTCGCATTGTGCCGACATTGGTGGAAACAGGCGGGACAAGGTGATTTCGCGGTGAAGCTGTGCTAGGCCGCGCCCGGTTTGTCGCTCAACTTGTTCGGGACCCGCTCGTGTCACATTCCGGAATCCGCGCAGCCGCACTCGCGCGCCCGTCAAATGCCCTTCGTGGAAAGCTGCGTATTCCCGGCGACAAGTCGATTTCGCACCGGGCCCTCATGCTTGGCGGCCTCGCCTCCGGGACGACACGGATCGCCGGTCTGCTCGAGGGCGAGGACATATTGTCAACGGCCGCGGCCATGCGCGCCTTCGGAGCGAATATCCGCAAGCAGGGCGACGACTGGATTGTCGACGGCGTCGGCAATGGTTGCCTGCTTGAACCGGAAGAAGAACTCGATTTTGGCAATGCCGGCACCGGCGTGCGCCTCGTCATGGGGCTTTCCGGCGTCTACGATATGGAAACCCGCTTTGCCGGGGATGCCTCGCTGGTGAAGCGACCGATGGGCCGCATTCTCGATCCCTTGCGTCAGATGGGCGTCCAGATCGACGCAGCGGAAGGCGACAGGTTGCCGATCCGCCTGCACGGGCCGCGCACGGCCAATCCGATCAGTTACCGGGTGCCGGTGGCGTCGGCCCAAGTCAAGTCGGCGGTCCTGCTCGCCGGGCTCAATACGCCGGGCGTCACCACGGTGATCGAACCGGTCGCGACCCGCGATCACACCGAAAACATGCTGAAAGGCTTCGGCGCGCCGATCGAGATCGCGCACGACAAGCAAGGGGTGCGGCATATTTCCATCGAGGGACAGTGCGTATTGGCGGGGCAGGAGATTACCGTCCCCGGCGATCCGTCCTCGGCCGCTTTCCCGATCGTCGCCGCGCTCATCACGCACGGGTCTGACATCACGATCGAGAACATCCTGATGAATCCCGCCCGCACCGGCCTGATCGCCACCTTGCAGGAAATGGGTGCGGTCATCGATATCGAAAACCTCCGCTCGCAAGGTGGCGAGGATGTCGCCGATCTGCGCGTCCGGTCCTCCGACCTGAAGGGCGTCACGATCCCGGCCGAGCGCGCGCCGTCGATGATCGACGAATATCCGATCCTCGCCGTCGCGGCGAGTTTCGCCGAGGGCGAGACGATCATGCAGGGTATCGAGGAATTGCGGGTCAAGGAAAGCGACCGGCTCGCCGCGGTCGCGAGCGCGCTCGAAATCAACGGCGTCGATTGCACCGAAGGCCGCGACTTCCTTTCGGTGCGCGGTCATCCGGGCGGCAAGGGGCTTGGTGCGATGACGGATCAGGCCAGGGTCGAAACGCATCTCGACCACCGCATCGCCATGAGTTTCCTCGTCTTCGGCCTTGCGGCAGAGCATGGCAGTCTTGTCGACGACGCCTCGATGATCGCGACCAGTTTTCCCGGCTTCACGGAACTGATGACGGGGCTCGGAGCCAAAATGGAGCCTGCCGCGTGAGCATCACCATCGCCATCGACGGGCCGGCCGCCTCCGGCAAGGGCACGCTCGCCCGTCGCCTCGCCGACTATTATCATCTTGCCTTTCTGGATACGGGCCTGACCTATCGCGCCGTGGCGCATCGCCTACTGGAAGAGGGCGGTTCGCTGGAGGACGAGGCCGCGGCGGTGGACGCTGCGCGGCGCATCGACCTCGCCAATCTCAATCGTGGCGTCCTCTCGGCGCATGCGGTGGCGGACGCTGCCTCGCGGGTCGCTGTCTTCCCGCAGGTTCGTCGCGTCCTAGTCGAAAAGCAGCGGGAATTCGCCGGACGGGCGGAAGGTGCGGTCCTCGACGGCCGCGATATCGGCACGGTGGTCTGTCCGGATGCCGAGGTGAAGCTGTTCGTCGTCGCCAGCCCCGAGGTGCGTGCGGGGCGCCGTCTGCGCGACATCGAATCGCGCGGCGGCCGTGCCGATTTCGACGATATCCTCGCCGACATCAAACGCCGTGACGAACGCGACACGGGACGCGCCGACTCGCCCTTGAAACCGGCGGCTGACGCACACTTGCTTGATACGTCGGAAATGACTATAGAAGCGGCGTTCCGGGCAGCGCGCGCTTTTGTCGACGCCGCCATGGAGCGAGACAGCCAGTAATTTCCGAACAGCGGTCCCCGCGCCGGATTTTGGCCCACAGACGATCGAGGGCCGGATCGCCGTTTGGAACAACGCAACACCAACCCGCCGGCGCTTGTGCCCGAAGAAATCATACCGGGCCCCCAGGAGTATCAATGTCAGAAATGAATCCGAGCCGGGAGGACTTCGCGTCCCTCCTCGAACAGTCCTTTGAAGATCACGACACCTCGGAAGGCGCCGTCGTCAAGGGGATTATCACGGCAATCGAAAAAGATATGGCGATTGTCGATGTCGGCCTGAAGGTCGAAGGCCGTATCGCGCTGAAGGAATTCGGCGCCAAGGCCAAGGACGGGACGCTGAAGGTCGGCGACACCGTTGAAGTTTATGTCGAGCGCGTCGAAAACGCCCTTGGCGAAGCTGTTCTCTCGCGCGAGAAAGCGCGGCGTGAGGAAAGCTGGGTCAAGCTCGAAGCCAAGTTCGAGGCCGGCGAGCGCGTCGAAGGCGTCATCTTCAACCAGGTCAAGGGCGGCTTTACCGTCGATCTGGACGGCGCCGTTGCGTTCCTGCCGCGGTCGCAGGTCGATATCCGCCCGGTGCGTGATGTCACTCCGCTGATGCATAACCCGCAGCCCTTCGAAATCCTCAAGATGGACAAGCGTCGCGGCAACATCGTCGTTTCGCGCCGCACCGTTCTTGAAGAGAGCCGCGCCGAACAGCGTTCGGAAATCGTCCAGAACCTCGAAGAGGGTCAGGTCGTCGAAGGCGTCGTCAAGAACATCACCGATTACGGTGCATTCGTCGATCTCGGCGGCATCGACGGTCTGCTGCATGTCACCGACATGGCATGGCGTCGCGTCAACCATCCGTCGGAAATCCTGTCGATCGGCCAGACCGTCAAGGTCCAGATCATCCGCATCAACCAGGAAACCCATCGCATCTCGCTGGGCATGAAGCAGCTCCAGGAAGATCCGTGGGACGGCATCGGCACGAAATATCCGGTCGGCAAGAAGATCTCCGGCACGGTTACGAACATCACCGACTACGGTGCATTCGTCGAGATCGAGCCGGGCATCGAGGGCCTGATCCACGTGTCCGAAATGTCCTGGACGAAGAAGAACGTCCATCCGGGCAAGATCCTCTCCACCTCGCAGGAAGTGGAAGTGGTCGTTCTCGAGGTCGACCCGCAGAAGCGCCGCATCTCGCTTGGCCTCAAGCAGACGCTGGAAAATCCGTGGGAATCCTTCGCGCAGACCCATCCGGTCGGTTCCGTGGTCGAGGGCGAAGTCAAGAACAAGACCGAGTTCGGCCTCTTCATCGGCCTGGATGGCGATGTCGACGGCATGGTCCACCTGTCGGATCTCGACTGGAACATGCCCGGCGAACAGGCCATCGAAACCTACAACAAGGGTGACATGGTCCAGGCGCAGGTTCTCGACGTCGATACCGACAAGGAACGCATCTCGCTCGGCATCAAGCAGCTTGGCCGCGATGCGATCGGCGAAGCCGCCGCTTCGGGCGAACTGCGCAAGAACGCTGTCGTCACCGCCGAGGTCACCGGCATCACCGATGGTGGTATCGAAGTGAAGCTCGTCGATCACGACATGGACAGCTTCATCCGCCGTTCCGACCTGTCGCGCGACCGCGACGAGCAGCGTCCGGAACGCTTCTCCGTCGGCCAGAAGGTGGACGCACGCGTCACCCAGTTCGACAAGAAGACGCGGCGCCTCTCGCTTTCCATCAAGGCGCTCGAAATCGCCGAGGAAAAGGAAGCCGTCGCGCAGTTCGGCTCGACCGACGCCGGTGCTTCGCTCGGCGACATTCTTGGCGCTGCCCTGAAGAACCGCGAAGGCAACTAAGCCTTAGCGTTTCCGCGAAAAGCACCCGCCGGGCGGCAACGTCCGGCGGGTTTTTTGTTGGCCGAAAGGTTGACCCGGAGCGCCTGCGGCCCGATTTTGCCGATAGTCTGGTCCGGAATGAGACATGCGCCCGCCACGTTCGCTCGCCCGCCGAAATCCCCATGCCGATAGCAAGGGCTTTGATGCCTTTGGCTACGAGATCATGCAGGAGACCGCCTCGGCGCTCGGCCGCATCGGCCGCCAGCTCGAGGAGGCGCTGGAAGCGCTGCGCCGCCATGACGCGACGCCCGGATCAAACCGCGACCGCGATGAATTGGTGCAGGAGGCCGCCGATCGGGCCTGGGTGCTGTTCATCCAGCGCGATCATCTCGGCCTGAAAACCGATCATCACCTCTTGTCGACCTACGACATTCCGCGCGAAGTGATGCTGCGCGTCGGCGTGTTCGGAAAGCGTTCCTCCGCGGAGCGATAGACCTGTCTTTTTGGGGAGTAGTCATATGCGATTCGTCTTCTACGGCCTCGGCGCGATCGGCGGCGGTTTGGCGGCGATATTGGCCAGGTCCGGCCGCGACGTGATCGGCATCGCACGCGGCGCGCAGCTCGAAGCGGTGAAGGCGGGTGGATTGCGGGTCAGGGCGCCTGAAATCGACGAGATCGTAAAGTTTCCCTGCGTCGGCGCGCCCTCCGAAATCGACTTCAGGCCCGACGATGTCATTTTCCTGACGATGAAGACCCAGGACACGAAGGCCGCGCTGGAGGATTTGCGGAAATGCGGTGTCCGCGACCAGGCGATCGTCTGCACCCAGAACGGCATCGAAAACGAAAGGTTGGCGCTCAGGGTGTTCCCGAATGTCTATGGTGCGGTCGTCATGATGCCGGTCGATTTCGTCAAGCCGGGCGAAGTGGCGATCAATTGCAGCCCGAAGCTGGGCGTCTTCAATATCGGCCGATATCCGCAGGGCGTCGACGTTGTCGCCGAGGATGTTTGCAGGGCACTCGACAGTGCAGGTTTTGCCGGATTTCCGGATTCCGATGTCATGCCCGGAAAATACGGCAAGCTGCTGCTGAACCTCTCCAATGTCCTCGACGCGGCGGGAGGCGAGCCTGGGCGAAAGTCGGACTTGTCGAAAATGGCGAGTGTCGAGGCGAAGCAGGTGCTTGAAACGTGCGGTATTGCCTACACGACAGATTATCGCCGGGACGACCTGATGCGGATGACGCCGGTGCCCGGCGTCAAGCGGACCGGTTCATCCTCCGCCCAGAGCCTGGTCCGCGGCGCCGGGTCGATCGAGACCGATTATCTGAATGGCGAAATCGTGCTGACCGGAAGGCTGAATGGCGTTCCGGCGCCGGTGAACGAGTTTCTCTGCGAACTCGGCAGGCGACTGGTTGTCGAAGGCATCGCGCCCGGAAGCCTGTCGGCCGAGGAGCTGCAACGCGCCTACGACGAATTCCGGGCGGCGTAGCCCTGAGCCTTCAGGCCGCGCGCAACTCTTCGGCGATCCAGTCGGTAAGCGCCTCGTGGCTGTCGATCACGATGTCGGCGCCCGCGTCGAACAGGGTGTCGTCATGGCCCTTGCGGCAATGGCTGCCGCCGGTGAAACCGATCACGAAATGCCCGGCCGCCTTGCCGCCGCGCACCCCGTTCGCGCTGTCCTCGATGACGATGCAGTCGTCATTGCCGTAGCCCATCGCCTTCGCGGCATGCAGGAACAGGTCCGGCGCGGGCTTGCCGTGTTCGACCATGTCGCCCGAAAAGATGCCGTTGCCGAAGAAGCGGGAGAAATCGACGAGGTCGAGCTTGCGGTGCAGGAAGCCGAGTTGCGTGGACGAGGCCACGCAGCGAGGCCCTGTCAGGCTCTCAAGCATCGCTTCGGCGCCATCGACCGGTTTCAGCTCCGCCGCAACGCGCCGCCGCGATTCCGCTTTCAGCTTCTCGAACCCGGCATCAAGCAGCGGTTCGCCGGTTTCGCGCAGGATCAGGCCCGCATATTTGATGCGCCAGTCGGTCGGACCGAGCGCCATGAACTCGCGGACATAGGTCGCCCAGTCGACGGTCACGCCGAGGTCGCGCAGAAAGGCCATTTCGACGTCGAGATAAATGAATTCGCTGTCCAGAAGGACACCGTCGCAATCGAATATCAGAAGAGGTTGCGGCATCGGATGCGGTCGGTCTCAGCTGTGCGAGAAGATGTCTTCCTCGTCCCAGCCCGCCAGGTCGAGATCGGCGCGGGTGGGCAGGAAACGGAAACAGGCCTCGGCCATTTTCGTGCGGCCCTCGCGCTCCAGCCGATCCTCGAGAACGGCTTTCAGGGCATGCAGATGCAGCACGTCGGAGGCGGCGTATTCCAGTTGGGCGTCGCTCAATTGCGTTGCCGCCCAGTCCGAAGACTGTTGCTGCTTGGAGAGATCGACGCCGAGCAGCTCCCTGCAGATATCCTTCAGGCCGTGCCGGTCGGTATAGGTGCGGGTCAGCCGCGAGGCGATCTTGGTGCAGAAGACCGGCGTCGTCGTCACGCCGAACGTATGTTTCAGGACGGCGATATCGAAGCGGCCGAAATGGAAGATCTTGGTCTTCTTTCCGTCGCGCAGCAGGCGGGTCAGGTTCGGCGCCTTCTTCTGGCCTTTCGAAATCTGCACCACGTCCGCCGTCCCGTCGCCGGGTGAGAGCTGCACGACGCAAAGCCTGTCGCGATGCGGCTTCAGCCCCAGCGTCTCGGTGTCGATGGCGATCGCGCCGGTATATCGCGCGGCCGCCTCGTCGGAGAGGTCTTCGCGGTGCAGTCGGATCGGATTGTCGGCCATATTGTGCCTCTGGCGAGTCGGTTTTTTCGCCTTCTAGAGTGTTTCGCACGCAATTGGAAACCGTTTGGCGCCCCGGAAAGTGGCGTGTTCGCAACACAGTGTTTCAAGCGGGCTTGTTTTCCGCAACGATGCGCGTAGTAGCGATCATTCAGGTTGCGGAACCATGAGCGATCCGCGATAAAATCGGTTGAAACCGCTTTGGCCTCCCAAGACCATATTCATTCGAATTCCATTGGACGATTGCCGCTGCCGGCAAGGGACGAAACATGACAGACGCCGATTTGCGCGAAAGCCTGCTGCACCACCTCAAATACTCGTTCGGCAAGGACCCCGAACACGCCCATATCCAGGACTGGCGTGTTGCCCTTTCCCTCGCCGTGCGTGATCGCATCGTCGATCCGTGGTTCGCGGCGACGCGGGCGACCTATGCCGGCAAGCACAAGCGCGTCTATTACCTGTCGATGGAATTCCTGATCGGCCGCCTTCTGGAGGACGCGATCGTCAATCTCGGACTGTTGGAAACGTCGCAGAAGGTTTGCGAGGAAGTTGGCATCTCCTTTGAGGCCATTCTTGAAAATGAGCCGGACGCCGCGCTCGGCAATGGCGGCCTTGGCCGACTTGCCGCCTGTTTCCTCGATTCCCTGTCGACCGTCGCCTGTCCGGCCCACGGCTATGGCATTCGATACGAGCACGGCCTGTTCCGCCAGCGTTTCGTCGACGGACGCCAGGTGGAGGAGCCGGAGACCTGGCTGAGCGGCCGGCATACCTGGGAGTTCGAGCGGCCGGAAGCCGCCTTCGAGATCGGCTTCGGCGGCTCCGTTCTGGAAGCGGGCGAGCGGGCGGTCTGGCAGCCCGACGAGCGGGTTATCGCATCGGCGCATGACACGCCGATCATCGGCTGGCAGGGAAAATGGGCCAACACGCTTCGCCTGTGGAGCGCCAAGCCGACCCGCGTCTTCGATCTCGAACGCTTCAATCGCGGCGAATATGCCGCCGCGGCCGAGCCTGAGGCGCTAGCGCGCACGATCTCGCGCGTTCTCTACCCCGACGACACGACCGATCAGGGCAAGATGCTTCGGCTGAAGCAGGAATATTTCTTCACCGCCGCCTCGCTGCGTGACATCCTGCGCCGGTTCCTCACCGAGTATGACGATCTGCGCAAGCTGCCGCACAAGATCGCGATCCAGCTCAACGACACCCATCCGGCGATCGCTGGTCCGGAACTCGTGCGCCTTCTCCATGACGACAAGGGACTGGATTTCGAGGAGTCGGTCGACATCGCCCAGGCTTGCCTCTCCTATACCAACCACACCTTGCTGCCCGAAGCGCTGGAGCGTTGGTCGGAGAGCCTGATGGGCACCCTGTTGCCGCGCCATCTCAAGCTGATCGAACGCATCGATGACCTACATGCCCGGCGCAATCCGACGCGCAAGACGTCGATCCTAGAACATGACCATGTGAAGATGGGCGAACTTTCGTTCATCATGGCGCATCGTATCAATGGCGTGTCGGCGCTGCACACCGACCTGATGAAGGAAACGGTCTTCGCCGAATTGAATCGGCTCCATCCCGACCGCATCGTCAATGAGACGAACGGCGTGACGCCCCGGCGTTGGCTGCTTTCCTGCAACCCGGCGCTCTCTTCGCTGATCGATGAAGTGGTCGACAATGACTGGGTTGGCCATCTCGATCGGCTGACGGAAATCGAGCCGCATATCGACGATGCGGGTTTCCTGGATCGTTACGCTGCGGCGAAGAAAAAGAACAAGGTCGATCTCGCCAATTTCGTCCGCGACACCGAAGGCATCCTGCTCGACCCGGATGCCATGTACGACATTCAGATCAAGCGCATCCACGAATACAAGCGCCAGCATCTCAACATTCTGGAGACGATCGCGCTCTGGCATGAAATTCGCGAAAATCCGAATGCGGACTGGACGCCGCGCGTCAAGATCTTCGCCGGCAAGGCCGCGCCGGGCTATTTCTTCGCGAAAAAGATCATCCACCTGATCAATGACGTCGCGCGCACCATCAACTCCGACCCGGTGACCTCCAAGCTGCTGAAGGTCGCCTATCTGCCGAACTACAATGTCACGCTGGCCGAACGTCTGATCCCGGCCGCCGACCTGTCGGAACAGATATCGACAGCCGGCAAGGAAGCGTCCGGCACCGGCAACATGAAGTTCGCGCTGAACGGCGCGCTCACGATCGGCACGCTCGACGGCGCCAATGTCGAAATCCGCGAACATGTCGGTGCCGACAATTTCTTCCTGTTCGGCATGACCGCCCCCGAAGTCGTGGCGCGCCGGGCCGTTGCCGAGCATGCAAAGAAGGCGATCGATGCCAGCCCGCATCTGGCCGGAGCGATAGCCGCAATCGAAGCCGGCGCATTCTCTCCGGGAGAGCCGGACCGTTACGCGGATGTCGTCGATAATCTCCGCTGGTCGGACTATTTCCTCGTTTGCTCGGATTTCGCCGCCTATTACGATATGCAGCGCGAGGTCGACCGGGTTTATCAGGATCCGAAAACCTGGATGCGCATGGCGGCCTATAACACTGCCCGCACCGGTTGGTTCTCTTCGGACCGTACAATTCGCGGCTACATGAACGACGTCTGGGCGGCGCATTCCGTGACGTCCTGATCGCACGATTGGACGAATTGGATTTTCTGGACCCTTGCTATTCCGTGTGAGGCGGATAGCCTGAGGCCATGATGTCCGCTTCCGAACTGATCAAGACTTTGATCCCCGTGGAAACGGCGCGCCGCATTGCAGATGGATCGCATGACGATCCGTTTGCCGTGCTCGGCCCGCACCGGATCGACGGCCAGACCTGTCTGGTTGCCTACGATCCGGGCGCCAAAGCGCTAAGCGCCGTAACCCCTACCGAAACAGTAGAACTTTCGCCCGTCCCCGACGTGCCGTCCGTCTTCGTGGGTGAACTTCCCGATGGCGAAGCCTATCGCCTGAAAGGCTCCGCCGACGGCGCCAGTTGGGAGTTTGACGATCCCTACCGCTTCGGCCCGGTTATCGGCGAGATGGATGAATATCTGCTCGGCGAAGGCACGCATCGGCGTCTCTGGGCAGTACTCGGCGCCCATGTCATGACGCATGAAGGCGCTCGTGGCACCCATTTCGCGGTCTGGGCGCCGAATGCGCAGCGCGTCTCCGTCGTCGGCGATTTCAACTGGTGGGATGGCCGCCGCCATGTCATGCGCCGCCGCGGCGCAACGGGCGTGTGGGAAATCTTCATTCCCGGGATCGGCGAGGGAACCCGTTACAAATATCGCATCGTCGGTCCCGACGGCGCGGTCCAGCCGCTGAAGGCCGATCCGGTCGGCTTCGGCTCCGAGCATCCGCCGGAGACAGCCTCCATCGTGCGCGACATTTCCGGCTATGGCTGGAAGGACGGGCGCTGGATGGACGAGCGCGGCGGCCGCGACGCCCGCACCGCGCCGATCTCCGTTTATGAGGTGCATCTCGGATCGTGGAAACGCCGCCACGAGGAAGACAACCGCATGTTGTCCTACAAGGAGGCGGCGGTCGAACTGATCGACTATGTCCACGACATGGGTTTCACCCATATCGAGTTCCTGCCCTTGTCGGAACATCCTTTCGACGGATCCTGGGGTTACCAGCCCGTCGGTCTCTACGCGCCGACCATCCGCCACGGTCCGCCGCACGAGTTCCGCGATCTCGTCGAGGCCGCCCATGAAAAAGGTATCGGCGTCATTCTCGACTGGGTCCCGGGCCATTTCCCGACCGATGCCCACGGGCTTGGCCGGTTCGACGGCACCGCGCTCTATGAACATGCCGATCCGCGCGAGGGGTTCCACAAGGACTGGAACACGCTGATCTTCAACTATGGCCGCGTCGAGGTCGCCAATTACCTGATATCCAACGCGCTTTATTGGCTTGAGGAATACCATGTCGACGGGCTGCGCGTGGATGCGGTCGCCTCGATGCTCTATCGCGACTATTCGCGCAACGAAGGCGAGTGGGTGCCCAACAAGCATGGCGGACGCGAGAACCTCGAGGCGATCGACATGCTCCAGCGCATGAACACGACCGTCTATGGCGAGGTCGGCGGGATCATGACGGTGGCCGAAGAATCGACCAGTTTCCCCGGCGTGTCGCGCCCGGTCGACACCGGCGGGCTCGGCTTCGGCTACAAGTGGAACATGGGCTGGATGAACGACACGCTCGAATATATCAAGCTCGAGCCGATCTACCGGAAATATCATCATCACCAGATGACGTTCGGCCTGCACTACGCCTTTTCGGAAAACTTCATTCTGCCGATCAGCCATGACGAGGTCGTGCACGGCAAAGGATCGATGCTGGCCCGCATGCCGGGCAACGAGTGGGAGCGCTTCGCCAATCTGCGCGCCTACTATGGGTTCATGTGGGGACATCCCGGCAAGAAGCTCCTGTTCATGGGCTGCGAGATCGCCCAGCCTTCGGAATGGAGACAGTCCGGCGAGGTCGACTGGGGCGTTCTGGACCACCCGAACCACAGGGGCATCCAGCGGCTGATCCGTGATCTCAACACGCTCTACCGCGCCATGCCGGCGCTGCATGTGAAGGATTGCGAGGAAGACGGCTTCCAGTGGATCGAGGCCAATGCGGTCGAGGATTCCATCTATGCCTGGCTGCGCCGCGGCGGTCCGGACGATCCGCCGGTCGTCGTCATCTGCAACTTCACGCCTGTCGAGCGACGCGACTGGCTGTGCGGCCTGCCGATAGAGGGCAAATGGCGCGAGGCGCTCAATACCGACGCGGAAATCTATGGCGGAGGCAACCGGGGCAACCTCGGCGGCGTTATGGCCACAGGTGAGGGCTTTCAGGGGCAACCGGCTTCGGCGCGTGTAACGTTACCGCCGCTTTCGACTGTTATCCTGACCTACGAAACCTGATCACAGGGAGGAGATGGTGGCATGGCGATTTCCCGATTAACGAACAGAAGCATGGCGTTCGTTCTTGCCGGCGGCAGGGGCAGTCGGCTGAAGGAACTGACCGACCGGCGCGCCAAGCCCGCGGTCTATTTCGGCGGCAAGGCGCGGATCATCGACTTTGCCCTGTCCAATGCACTCAACTCCGGCATTCGCAAAATGGCGATCGCCACCCAGTACAAGGCACATTCGCTGATCCGCCACTGCCAACGGGGCTGGAACTTCTTCCGCCCGGAACGCAACGAATATCTCGATATTTTGCCGGCTTCACAACGTGTCGACGAGAACATGTGGTATCTCGGCACGGCCGACGCGGTGACCCAGAATATCGACATCGTCGACAGCTACGATGTTGATTATGTTCTCATTCTTGCGGGCGATCACGTTTACAAGATGGATTACGAGGTGATGCTGCGCCATCACGTCGAAAGCGGCGCCGATGTCACGGTCGGGTGCCTTACGGTGCCGCGCGAAGAGGCCACTGCCTTTGGAGTGATGGCGATCGATGCCGATGATCGCATCACCGATTTCCTTGAGAAACCGGCCGATCCGCCAGGCACGCCCGACGATCCGACCGTCGCGCTCGCCTCAATGGGCATCTATGTCTTCGACTGGAAGTTCCTGCGCGACCTCTTGCTCAAGGACGCAGCCGATCCGAATTCGCGCCATGATTTCGGCGGCGATCTCATCCCGGACATCGTCAAGAACGGCAAGGCCGTCGCGCACCGCTTCTCGCGCAGCTGCGTCAAGGTCTCGCCCGACGCGCCTGCCTATTGGCGCGATGTCGGGACGGTCGACGCGTTCTGGAAGGCCAATATAGACCTGACCGACTTTGCCCCGGATCTCGACCTTTGGGATCGCCACTGGCCGATCTGGACCTATTCGGAAATCATGCCGCCCGCCAAATTCGTTCATGACGAGGAAGCCCGGCGCGGCAGCGCGGTGTCCAGTCTCGTATCCGGCGGCTGCATCATCTCCGGTACAGAGGTGCGCAATTCGCTGTTGTTCACCGGCGTCCATTCGAACTCCTATTCGGTGCTCGATCATGCCGTGGTCCTGCCCTATGTGACGATCGAACGCTCCGCCCGGCTGACCAATGTCGTCATTGACCGGGGCGTGGTGATCCCGAATGGCCTCGTCGTCGGCGAGGATCCGGAGGAAGATGCCAAATGGTTCCGCGTCAGCGATAACGGAGTGACCTTGATTACACAGGACATGTTGGACCGGAGAGCCGCCGGATGAGGCAAGTTCTGTCCGTGGCGTCGGAATGTGCGCCTCTGGTCAAGACGGGAGGACTTGCCGACGTTGCGGGGGCGCTGCCCGGCGCGATGGCAGCCGAAGGCTGGCAATTGAAAACCTTGCTGCCGGGCTATCCGGCCGTGATGAAGGCGCTTAAGCGGCCGCGCGAACTGCGTACCGAAACCGATCTGATGGGCGGGCCGGCGCGCCTTCTGGCGGGCAAGGTTGGGGGCCTCGATCTTCTCGTCCTTGACGCGCCGCATCTCTATGACCGGGCAGGCTCGATTTATCTCGGCCCCGACGGCAAGGACTGGCCGGACAATCCCGAGCGTTTCGCGGCATTGAGCTGGATGGCCGCGTCCATCGCCGCGGAAGGCGTCGGAACCTGGCGACCGGAAGTCCTGCATTTGCATGATTGGCAGGCCGGGCTCGTCCCGGTCTATTTGCACGAGATGGAGGCGTCTGGCCGGGTCGGCACGCTGCTGACCATCCACAACATCGCTTTCCACGGCCTCGCGCCCGCCGCGAAGCTGAAGGCCCTGCATCTGCCGCAATGGGGCTTCCACCCCGAAGGCTTCGAATTCTACGGCCAGATTGACGCCCTCAAGGCCGGCCTGAAATTTTCCAACAAGCTGTCGACCGTCAGTCCGACCTATGCGCGCGAGCTGATGTCGCCCGAATTCGGCATGGGCTTGGACGGCGTCCTGCGCGCCCGTCAGGCCGATCTGGTCGGAATATTGAACGGCATCGACGAGACGGTCTGGGATCCGAAGACCGATCCGGCGATCGCGAACTACAAATCGCCGAAGAAGAAGACCGCCAACCGTGGCCGGCTGATCGAGGAGTTCGGCCTGGCGCAGACGGACGGCCCGCTGGCCGTGGTCATTTCGCGGCTGACCGAGCAGAAGGGTCTCGACCTGCTGCTCCAGGCCCTGCCGGATTTCATCGCTCGTGGCGGCCAGGTCGCTCTTCTCGGATCCGGCGACGCGACCCTCGAAAAAGCCTGGATGGAGGCTGCCGAATCCATGCCGCAGGTCTCCGTGCGCATCGGTTATGACGAACCCCTGTCGCATCGCATGATGGCCGGTGGCGACGCGGTCATCGTTCCGTCGCGCTTCGAGCCTTGCGGCCTCACCCAGCTCTACGGATTGCGCTATGGCGCGATACCCGTCGTCGCGATGACCGGCGGGCTGGCCGACACGGTCATCAACGCCAATGATGCGGCCGTCGCCGCCGATGTCGCCACCGGTTTTCAGTTTCACCCCGTCACCGCGGAGGCGCTGTCGGCTGCGCTGGGACGTCTGTGCGACGTCTATGCGGACAAGCCGGCTTTCGAGCGCATGCAGCGTCGCGCCATGGCCCATCCTGTCGGCTGGTCGGCCTCGGCGCCGCGCTACGCCGCCCTTTACGAAAGTCTCGGAACCCATCCATGACAGTGGAATTCTCGCTCTACGCCGGCAACCCGGCGACTGTCGGCGCGACCTTTGACGGCGACGGCGTCAATTTCGCGGTCTTTTCCGAGCACGCCAGCCGGATGACCCTGTGCCTGTTTTCCGAAGACGGCGAGACCGAGACAAAACGGCTCGATCTGCCGGAGCGCGACGGGGATGTCTGGCACGGTTACATTCCAGGCCTGCGCCCGGGTCAGCTTTACGGCTACCGCGCCCACGGCCCTTACCGTCCCGACGAAGGCCATCGCTTCAATCCCAACAAGCTCCTGATCGACCCCTATGCCAAGCGCCTGACCGGCCATCCGAAATGGTCGGATGCGCTGATGGGTTACGAGATCGGCATGAAGCGCGACGATCTGAGCTACGACAAGACCGACAGCGCGCCCTTCATGCCCAAATGCGTAGTCGTCGATCCGGCCTTTTCATGGGGCGATGACGAGCCGCCGGACACGCCGATCGCCGAAACGATCATCTATGAGGCGCATGTGAAGGGCATGACGCAACTGCATCCCGACGCCGCGCCGCGCGGGAAATTCCTCGGCCTTGCCTCGGAACCGATGCTCGACTATCTGGTCAAGCTCGGCATTACGACGATCGAACTGCTGCCGTCGCAGGCATTCCTCAACGACAAGTTCCTCGTCGAGCGCGATCTCACCAATTACTGGGGCTACCAGACCATTGGCTTCTTCGCGCCCGAACCCCGCTATCTGCATGCGGGTGACATAGCCGAGTTCCAGACGATGGTCGCCCGCTTCCATGCCGCCGGCATCGAGGTGCTGATGGACGTGGTTTACAACCACACCGGCGAGGGCAATGAACTGGGCCCAACACTGTCGTTCCGGGGCCTCGACAATCGGTCCTACTACCGGCTGGAACAGAACCCCCGCTACTATGTCAACGACACGGGCACCGGCAACACGCTCAATCTCGACCATCCCATGGTGTTGCGCATGGTCATGGATTCGCTGCGTTACTGGGTCGAGGTGATGCATGTCGACGGTTTTCGCTTCGATCTGTGCTCGACACTCGGCCGCACGCCGACCGGCTTTGACCGCGGCGCGGCCTTCTTCGACGCGGTGCGTCAGGATCCGGTGCTCACAAAGGTCAAGCTGATCGCCGAGCCCTGGGACATCGGGCCGGGAGGCTATCAGCTCGGCGCCTTTCCGCCGCCCTTCATGGAATGGAACGACCGGTTTCGCGACGGCGTGCGCCGCTACTGGCGCGGCGACCCAGGCCGTGCTCCGGACCTTGCCGACCGCCTGACCGGATCGGCGCTGCAATTCGACCATTCCGGCCGCCCCGCGACGTCATCCGTCAATTTCGTGTCCGCCCATGACGGCTTCACGCTCGCCGATGTTGTCTCCTACAATTCCAAGCACAACGAGGCCAATGGCGAGGACAACCGCGACGGACACTCGGAGAACTACTCCTTCAATCTCGGGGCCGAAGGCGAGACCCAGAATATCGGCATTCTCGCCGCGCGCGAACGGCGCCGGCGCAACATGATGGCGACGCTGCTCCTCGCCCAGGGCACGCCGATGATCCTCGCCGGCGACGAAATCGGCCACAGCCAGGGCGGAAACAACAACGCCTACTGCCAGGACAGCGAAATCAGCTGGATCGACTGGGAGAGCGGCGACGACGGCTTCCTCGAATTCACCAAACGCATGATCGCGTTTCGCAAAGCCCACCCGATCCTGCGCCAGAAGCGGTTCCTGCATGCGCGCGAGCGGGCCATCGACGGCAAGGAAGACCTGTTCTGGAGCCGTGCCGACGGCACGCCGATGACGAGCGACGATTGGCACAATCCCGATCTGCGCCTTGTCTGCGTCGAAATGCGCACAGCCTCCGGTACGCCGCGCTATGCCGCGCTGGAGACAGCGATTTTCGCCGTATTCAACGCCGGGTCGGCGGTGGAAGTGATCGTGCCGGGAGATCCCGATCGTGCTCACTGGATGCTTGAAATCGACACGGCCCATCCCGAGGCGGATCCGAAACCGGTTTCCGGCGGGAAAATCAGGGTCCCCGAAGCCTCGGTGGTCGTTCTGGTTCAGGAGAAGGATTGATGAGCGAGGCGCTCGAAGCGCTCGCCGCTGCCGCCGGTCTGATTTCGCGCTATCACGACGGTGCCGGCCAATGGCGCGAGGCGCCGCCGGAAAGCATCCGCGCCGTTCTCGGCGCGCTCGGACTGCCGGCCGAAACCGACGCCGATGCCGCTGACAGTCTGCTCCGCCTGCAGGATGCGCGCTCCCGCAGGCGCCTGCCCGAATGGGTGGTCGTCCGCGCCGACGAGGTTGCGCGACTGGGGATTGGAGATGGCGAGGCGGAATGGCGGCTTGAATGCGCCGATGGCGAAATCCGCGAAGGGCGCGCGGCGCATGAACTCGATCTCGGGCACCTGCGCCTCGGTCGGCACAGGCTTGTCATTGGCGACAGCGTCACGACGGTTCTGGCGGCGCCGGACCGTTTGCCCGAACCGCCGCGCACATGGGGCGTCACCCTGCCGCTTTACGGGCTCCAACCGGAGAGGGGAGGCGGGCTTGGCACTTACGGCGATCTCGCCCGCGCGGCCGGCGCGCTCGGCCATCTCGGCGCGGCCTTTCTCGGTATCAATCCGGTTCACGCCGGCTTTCCCGAAGATCCGCTCAATTACAGTCCCTACGCACCGTCGAGCCGCCGCCATCTCAACGCGATTCACATCGAGACCGGCACCGAGGGATCGCCCGATGACAGCGATCTGATCGAATATCCGGAATCGGTCGCTCGCAGGAAGAAGGCGCTGGGCGATGCCTATGCGCAGTTCAGCGCTGGTTCCGGCGACCCGGCCTTCGACGCCTGGCGTTCCGCGCGCGGGCCGGAACTGGAGCGCTTCGCCATCCATCAGGCGCTGTCGGAAGTCCAGGGTCCTTACTGGACGGACTGGCCGGACGAGTTTCGCGATCTTGCTTCGGCGTCGGTACGCGATTTCGCCATCGCCAATCCGGACCGCCTGCGCTTCAATGCCTGGCTGCAATGGGTTGCCGAAACGCAGCTCGCCGCGGCGCAGAAGGCCGGTCACGATGCGGGAATGCAATTCGGCCTCTATCTCGATCTGGCGGTAGGCACGCATCCGGCCGGCGCGGAAACATGGGCCGAGCCGTCGCAATTCGCCCGCGGTGTTTCGCTCGGCGCGCCGCCGGACGCCTTTTCGGCCGACGGGCAGGTCTGGGGCGTTGCGCCGCTTTCGCCGCGCGCCATGGCCGAAACCGGCTTTACCGTGCTTGCCGAAACGCTGCGCGAACAGTTCCGCTTTTGCGGCCTGTTGCGCATCGACCATATTCTGGGCTTCGACCGAACCTTCTGGTGTCCGCAGGATCTGCCGGGTCTCTACGTCGCCATGCCGAAACCCGCCATGCTGGCGGTCGCGCGCATCGAGGCGGCCAGGGCCGGTGCATCGATCATCGGCGAGGACCTCGGCAACATACCCGACGGGCTGCGCGCCGATCTGCACAATTCCGGCATTTTCGGATGCCGCGTTTCGGTCTTCGAGCGCGACTGGCATGGCGGCGGTGGCTTCCTGCCCTCTTCGACCTATGATCCGCAGACGCTCGCCGCTTTCGCCTCGCATGATCTGCCGACCTGGCGCGGCTGGCGCAGGGGACTGGATATCGACTGGCGCGAGCGGCTCGGCCACATGGATGGCGGCCATGCAGCGCATGAACGTCACCGCCGGCACGACGATGTGGCCGCCTTCGATCATGTCATCGGAAATCACGACGGTTCGGTCGACGCGCTGCACGGATTTCTCGCCGATTCCGCTTCCCGGCTTGTGGCATTGCAGGCGGAGGATATTCTGGGGCTGGAAGAACAGGCCAATCTTCCCGGCACCGTGTTCGAGCATCCGAACTGGCGGCGGCGCCTTCCCGAAAAGGCGTCCGACTTCGTCGCCGACGAACGCTTTGCGCGAACTGCCGAGATCATGAAGAATTCCGGCCGGTAGGAGGCAAGCCATGCAACGCATCACCGTTCAGACGACGCCCATAGAAGGCCAGAAGCCGGGAACATCGGGCCTGCGCAAGAAAACCCATGTCTTCATGGGCCCGCATTTCCTGGAAAATTTCATCCAGGCGATCTGGGTCGGAATCGGCGGGGTCGAGGGCAAGACGCTCGTGCTCGGCGGCGACGGCCGCTATTTTAACGACCGCGCCGCGCAGGTGATCCTGCGCATGGCTGCCGCATCCGGCGCGAAGAAGGTGATCGTCGGGCAAAATGCGCTTCTGTCGACGCCCGCCGCCTCCAATCTGATCCGCATCCGCAAGACCGACGGCGGTATCATCATGTCGGCAAGCCACAATCCCGGCGGGCCGAAGGAGGATTTCGGCGTCAAGTTCAACACGGCCAATGGCGGCCCGGCGCCCGAAGAGGTGACCAACCGCATCTTCGAGGCATCGAAGCAGGTCACCGCCTACGATATCGTGGAGTCGCAGGACATCGACCTGTCGCAACTCGGCACCACCGAACTGGCCGGCATGGAGATCGAGATTGTCGATCCCGTCGCCGATTACGCCGCCTTGATGGAAACGCTGTTCGATTTCGACGCGATCCGCGGACTGCTCGCATCCGGCTTCCGCCTGCGCTTCGACGCCATGCATGCCGTGACCGGCCCCTACGCCACGGCCATTCTGGAAGAACAACTCGGCGCGCCGGAAGGCAGCGTCGTCAACGCCGTGCCGTCGCCCGATTTCGGCGGCGGCCATCCCGATCCGAACCCGATCTGGGCGAAGGACCTGATGGATGTGATGTTCGGCGACGACGCCCCCGATTTCGGCGCGGCATCCGATGGCGACGGCGACCGCAACATGGTCGTCGGACGCGGAATCTATGTCACGCCGTCCGACAGCCTGGCCGTGCTCGCCGCCAATGCCCATCTTGCACCCGGTTATTCGGGCGGACTGAAGGGCGTTGCCCGCTCGATGCCGACCAGCCGCGCGCTGGACCGTGTCGCCGCCGCCAAGGGCCTCGATTGCTTCGAGACGCCGACCGGCTGGAAGTTCTTCGGCAATCTCCTCGATGCCGGTCGCGTCTCGCTCTGCGGCGAGGAAAGCGCCGGCACCGGCTCCGACCATGTCCGTGAAAAGGACGGCCTCTGGGCGGTGCTCCTCTGGCTCAACATCCTGGCGGCAAAGCGCCAGCCGGTCGCCAGCATCATGACGGCGCATTGGGAGGAATATGGCCGCAACTATTATTCGCGCCATGACTATGAGGGCGTCGATACCGACAAGGCGAATGCGCTGGTGGACGAGCTGCGCGGCAAGCTCGCCGATCTGCCGGGAAAGAGTTTTTCCGGTCTCACGGTCGAGACGGCCGACGAATTTGCCTATGATGACCCTGTCGACGGATCGCGCTCCGAAAGCCAGGGCATCCGCATAAGTTTTGCCGGCGGCGCGCGCATCGTCTTCCGCCTTTCCGGAACCGGCACTGTCGGCGCGACGTTGCGTGTCTATCTGGAAGATGTCGAGACGGACCCGTCGAAGATGCACCGTGATGCGCAGGAAGCCTTGGCCAATGTCATCGCCGCCGCCGAGGAGATCGCCGGCATCAAAGCCCACACCGGCCGCACAGCGCCGGATGTGAAAACCTGAAGGAAGAGGGTCTCCACGGCCCGCAAAGCACGGGAGACAGCCCATGTCCCTAAAGGACCGCGCCAGCCTCGACGCCGAGGCCACGCAACGACTCGTCGATTGGTGCCGCGAACAGCTGACGACGCAGCCGACCGCTTTCGACGCGGAAGCCGCCATCGCCCGCCGCCTCGGCGCGCAAAAAAATGGCGACCTATTCGAATTCGGTTTCTGGACGCCTGAACTGCTCGACCATCGTGTCCCGGATGGCGACGTGTTCCTGGAGATCCTGGAACCGTCCGAAGATATCGACCTGACACGCTCGCACCAGGAACTGACCTTCGAGCGCGTCTATCTTCCGGTCATGCGCTACGAGGCGCACACCTTCGCCTGCGTTTCGGGCCTGAAGGCGGGAACGCGCGAGCAAATCGGTGATTTCTACGCCCTGGCCTGGCGCGACGCTGCCGGAGACTGGCACCGCATCCTCGATCCCCTTGCGGCTTCCATGCCGTTCGGCGCCATGGCGCCGGCGGAACTCTACGACACCGGGGCGATGCAGGCCGCGCGTGCCGATCGCTCCTATTACGAGGCGCTGGCCGGCGACACTCCCCACCGTTTCGGCCCGCCCTCCAACATTCTTCAGATCCATGTCCCGACGGCCACCGCCGGCGGCACGCTGGCGAGCCTCGCGCGTCACTTCGAACGCCTCTCGGAGCGCCTGCGCGCGGATCTGCCGCTGGAGCAGGGCGATGCGCTCTATCTCGGCTACGATGCCGTCCAGTTGCTCCCGGTCGAACCGACGACCGTCTACGAGACGGGACCGGATTTCTGGCAGGAGTCCGATGGAACGGACAGCTCGGTCTCGGTCGAATTGACGCGGCCCGACACTACCAACTGGGGCTATGACGTTGTCATTGCCGGCATGGGCGCCGT
>Ga0070729_10000250_pt1 | contig 131351 bp, 120 predicted proteins | sample tdDd472_FD_66725 | JGI IMG/M metagenome (GOLD analysis project Ga0070729, IMG submission 66725) | Marine sediment microbial communities from the Atlantic coast under amendment with organic carbon and nitrate - tdDd47.2 | ecosystem: Environmental > Aquatic > Marine > Coastal > Sediment...
GTCGAGGTGGCGTTTGCCGGCCGTTCAAATGCCGGTAAATCCAGCGCAATCAATGCACTCGTCAATCGCCGTAATTTCGCCAAAACCAGTAAGACCCCCGGGCGCACGCAACTGATCAACTTCTTTGGCTTGCGCGACGGTCAGCGGCTGGTGGATCTGCCGGGCTACGGCTATGCGCGGGTGGCTGCTTCCAAGCAGGAACACTGGCGGGCGCTGATGCAGGAGTACTTTGCCACCAGAGCCTCTCTGGCCGGGATTTTCGTGATGGTTGATATCCGCAGGGAGCTGACCGACTTCGACTGGATGATGGTCGACTGGGGGCTGCAGATCGGCAGTCCCGTGCACATTCTGTTGACCAAGGCCGACAAGCTCAAACGCGGCCCGGCCAAGGCCACATTGCTGAAAGTTCGTAAAGAGTTGGGTGACCAGGCAACTGTGCAGTTGTTTTCATCGCTGAAGAAAGACGGTGTAGAAGAGGCCTGTCAGGCACTCGACCGGATGCTGTCTGCTGAACCGGTGGCCTGACACCACGTCACTTTTTGCACCATTCAGGTGCATCTGTCCAAAGACTTATTACTTATTTTTGAACGCGGGGAAATTCACGCATAGCTGCGGCGTGCGCGTCTCAAATATATTTCTCGGGCATTTACGGGGGGGCAGATAAAAAGGTGCCCCGGGTGTTGAGTACAGGGGTTACACCCGGGGCGACAGTAAGTGGCTTGGGGTAACCGACTTACTGTCCCGCTTAGGGAGGCAAGCGGGGGATGTTTAACATCCAGTCTTTAGGATACCAAACAGGGCTCTAAGTTCCACCAAAATCGGCGGGCGTCATTCAAATAAGTGACTGATACGCCAGACCTTTTGGTACGGTGCAGCGCAGGCTGTGCTAACTGATTGAATTTCTGATCAGAATTGCTGGTGTTAGTGGGCTTCGTCCCAGTTTTCGCCCACGCCGGCATCGACCCTCAGGGGCACGCGGAGCGTCGCAGCATTCGCCATAAGCTCGTTCAGGCGCTCGCGGACCTCGTCAAGAGCAGAGTCTGCTACCTCCAGAACCAGTTCATCGTGTACCTGCATGATGATGCGGGCGTCCGCTTTGCTGTCGTCAAGCCAGTCCTGCACGTCGATCATCGCCTTCTTGATGATGTCGGCGGCAGTGCCCTGCATGGGCGCATTGATTGCGCTGCGTTCTGCATACTGACGGCGTTGCCCGTTGCGTGAGTTGATGTCCGGCAGATACAGACGGCGACCAAAGACCGTTTCCACGTAGCCTTTTTCTTTGGCCTGTTCGCGGGTGTTGTCCATGAAGGCCTTCACGCCGGGATATCTGTCGAAGTAGGTTTCGATGTAATCCTGGGCTTCGTAACGCGGAACGCTGAGCTGCTTGGCGAGACCGAAAGCCGACATGCCGTACATCAAACCGAAGTTAATGGCTTTGGCGGCACGGCGCTGATCGTCAGACACTTCTTCCGGTGTGCAGTCGAATACTTCGGCGGCAGTGGCCCGGTGCACATCGCTGTCGTCAGCGAAGGCTTTCAGCAGACTCTCGTCCTCCGACAGATGCGCCATGATGCGCAGTTCGATTTGCGAATAGTCAGCAGCAACCAGCTTGTAACCTTCCGGCGGCACAAATGCCTGACGGATGCGGCGGCCTTCCTCGGTGCGAATCGGAATGTTCTGCAAATTGGGGTCTGACGAGCTGAGCCGCCCTGTGGCAGTCACGGCCTGATGATAGGACGTGTGGATGCGCCCGCTGCGCTCGACAATCATGCCCGGCAATTTGTCGGTGTAGGTGCTTTTGAGCTTGGCGAGGCTGCGCCAGTCGAGGATCAGGCGCGGCAGTTCATGTTCTTCGGCCAGTTCCTGAAGCACGTCTTCAGCCGTAGACGGCTGACCCTTCGGCGTTTTGCGGATGACGGGGATGCCCATCTCTTCAAACAGCACCACCTGCAACTGTTTGGGCGATGACAGATTGAAGTTGTGGCCGGCCAGTTCGTAGGCCTTCAGTTCAAACTGCTGCAGCTTCTGCTCGATCTCGGCACTTTGTTCAAATAGTTGGGCATCGTCGATCAGTACGCCGGTTTCTTCGATGATCTGCAGCACCGGAACCAGCGGTTGTTCAACTTCGAGGTACAGTTCTTTCAGTTTCTCCTGCTTCTGCAGTTCGGCCCACAGGTGCAGATGCAGCTGTAAACAGATGTCCGCATCTTCCGCGGCATAGGGTGCCGCCATGTCCAGCGGTACTTCATCGAAACGAAGCTGCTTGGCACCTTTGCCGGCAACCTCCTCGTACTTGATGGTTTCCACACCGAGATAACGGCGCGACACCGAGTCCAGGTCGTGACGGGTTTCTGTGCTGTTCAGCACGTACGACTCCAGCATCGTGTCGAACGCCATGCCGCCCAGCTGAATGCCGTGGTTCATTAGCACGTGAGCATCGTATTTCAGATGATGGCCGACCTTCTTGTGTTCGTCGCTTTCCAGCCACGGGCGCAGCTTTTCGAGTACTGCTTCACGGTTTAATTGCTCCGGCGCATCCGCATAACTGTGGGCAACCGGCACATAGCAGGCCTCGCCCGGCGTGACCGAGAACGACAGGCCGACAATTTCGGCCTCCATGTAACTGAGGCTGGTGGTTTCCGTATCGAATGCGGTCACTTCAGCCGCAGAGATCTTCTTCAGCCAGTCATCCAGCTGCTCTTCAGTGAAGATGACGTCGTAGTTGCGTTCGGTATTGGCCTCTGCGGGCTCGGTAGTCTCTGCAGTGGGTGCTGCCGCCGGCGCGGTTCCCGGGTTCTGCGGGTTCAGCTTCAGCAAAATCGACAGGCCGGTTTCATCTTTAAGCCTGGTAAGCGTTGCCGTGTCGGCATCGTTCAGCGTTAGAGCGTCGGGCGTAATGTCGAGCTCAACTGCCTTGTCGATGGTGACCAACTCTTTCGACAGCGGCAGTTGCTCAAGGCTGCCACGCAGGTTCTCACCAATCTTGCCGCCGATAGCATCGGCATTCGCAACCAGCTCTTCGAGTGTTTGGTACTGGTTGAGCCACTTGGCAGCGGTCTTCGGGCCGCACTTGGGCACGCCCGGCACGTTATCCGAGGTGTCACCTACCAGTGCCAGATAATCAATGATCTGTTCCGGTGTAACTCCGAACTTTTCGACCACTCCCTCTGCGTCGGTGCGCCGCGGTGGTTTGTGCATGGTGTCGATCAGTGTGACGTGCTCATTAACGAGCTGCGCCATGTCTTTGTCGCCGGTACTGATGACTGTATTCAGGCCTTCTTTGCTTGCCGCTGCCGCCAGCGTGCCAATCACATCGTCCGCCTCAACCCCTTCAACCCGCAAAAACGGGAACCCGAGGGATTGAACCGCGGTGTTCAGCAGCTCCAGTTGGGCACGCAGGTCATCCGGCATCGGCGGACGATTGGCTTTGTACTGGTCGTACATTTCATGGCGAAAAGTTTTGCCCGGCGCATCCATGACGACTGCCACGAGGTCCGGCTGCACCTCTTTCAACGTGCTTTGGAGCATGTTGAGCATCACATGCACCGCACCGGTCGGCTGACCATCAGGAGCGGTGAGAGGTGGTGCCGCGTGAAAGGCGCGATACAGGTAGGAGGAGCCGTCGACTAACAGCAGTGACTGAGAACTGCCCTTCTCAGCATGACCCTGGTTAGCCATTTACTGGGCGGGCTCCGCAGCCGGCGCTTCAGTTGATGAACCGGCTTCTGCAGCATCACCTTCCTGAGTTTCAGTTTCCTCAATGACTTCGACTGATGAGGTAGGTGTTTCGTCTTCAAGAATGACCGCCGACTCGGGCAGGTACAAAGAACCCTTCTGTCCGCACGCCGCAAGCAGCATGCCAAGAAAGATTGCCGGGAGAAGATTCAGCTTAGTCATCAAATGTCCTGCCTATTTGTACTTTTGGCCCACGCGCCGGTAAGCATCGCGGAAGCTGATGCCTTCTTCCACGACCAGTTTGTTGGCATCGCCGGCCGCATAGACCGAATCATCGATACGGATGTTGTCTGCAACGAACTCCACGCCATCAATCAGGCTGGCCATGATCTCGGCAGAGTCCACAGTCAGGTCGATCGCTTTAAACAGCGGCGGTTTGATCCGCTGCAAATCCCGCTGGTAACCGGACGGCAGCTTTGCAGTAATACCCATGATCTCAGCCAGGCAGCCCTGCATAGAGCCGTTCGCACCCCGCACCAGTTCCAGCACATCCGGGTTCCGCTTCTGCGGCATGATCGACGAGCCGGTGGTCATGTTGTCGGGCAGAGTGATGTACGCAAACTCCTGCGTATAGAACAGCAGTAGATCGGCAGACAGCCGGCCGAGGTCCTGCATTAGCAGGCTCATTTCGAACACGAGTGTGGCTTCGGCCTTACCCCGTGACAGCTGCACTGCCGTGACAGGTTCGTGCGGCGCATCGAAGCCCAGCGTGTCGCTGGTGGCCTGCCGGTCGATAGGAATGTTGGGCGTGCCATAGCCTGCCGCGCTGCCGAGCGGGCACAGGTTAATCCGCGCCAGTGTGCGCTGGATGCCGGCGGCATCGTCATCAATCTCGGTGGCAAAAGCTTCGGCCCACAGCGCCACGGAGCTCGGCATGCCCTGTTGCATGTGGGTGTAGCCGGGCAACTTGATGCCGCCTTGTTTGGCAGCCAGCTCCCGCAGTGCGCCGGAAACCTTGCCGGCAGATTCGGTCAGCTGTGCCACGGCTTCCCGCAGATACAGACGCAGCGCTACCAGCACCTGATCGTTCCGCGACCGACCCAGATGGATACGTTTCCCTGCTTCACCAATTTTGTCGGTAAGCCGTCCTTCGAGCGCGGTATGACAGTCTTCATCGGCGAGAGAGATGTCCCACTCGCCATTGGCGTGTGCCTCTGCAAGTTCGTTCAGACCCTTCTCAATTGCAGCGAAATCTTCGGCAGACAGCAGGCCCTGAGCCTGCAGCATTGAAGCGTGTGCAATTGACGCGCGCACGTCATGCTGCACCAGCCGTGCATCAAGCAAATGATCTTCACCGGCGGTGTACCGCAGGATCCGTTCATCGAGAGGTTGTCCTTTATCCCAAAGCCTTGCCATGGTTCTTACCTATAGGTTTTTTACTGCTTGCCCTGTTCGGCAGCCGACAGCGCGTTAATGTGTTTGACGACCAGCGTGCCGGTGCCTTCGTTAGTGAAGACTTCCAGCAGCAGGCTGTCAGGAATTTTGTACGAGATCATATGCACACGCGGTACGCCGCCGTGAATCGCCGTTTCAATGGCCACCGCTTTTGGCAGCATGCCGGCTTTCAGCGAACCGTTGTCCCGCAGTTCCTGCAGACCTTCGATGTCGACATAAGAAATCAGCGAACTGATGTCCTCTGCATCGCGCAGTATGCCCGGTGCACCGGTGGCCAGAATCATTTTCTCGGCATCCAGCGCTGAAGCAATCTCTGCAGCAACGGTATCGGCATTAATGTTCAGCAAGGTGCCGTCTTCGTCGGCAGACAGCGGGCTGACGATCGGCACAATGCCGCTTTCCAGCTGCGCCTGCAGCACACTGACATCGATGCCTTCGATATTGCCGACAAAACCATAATCAACGGTTGTGCCATTCACATCCACAGGCGGCCGTTTGGTTGCCTGTACCAGACCGCAGTCCACACCGCTGATGCCGACAGCAGGCAAACCCTGTTCCCGGCAAGCCGCAAGAATCTGTGTATTGATCTCACCGTTCAGGATCATCGTAGACACTTTCAGCGTTTCGGCGCTGGTTACCCGGCGGCCTTCAACCATGTTGGTTTCAATGCCAAGGTCACCGGCGAGTCTGGTCGACTGCGGACCACCGCCGTGAATTACGACAACCCGGATGCCTACCTGATGCAGGATGGCGATCTGTTCGACGAGCGCACGCGTGCTGGCCGCTTCCTCAAAGAGTTCGCCGCCGGCTTTAATGACAAACGTCTTCCGTTTGTACATCCGGATGTAGGGCGCAGCGTGTTTCAACGCGGCGACTACAATGTCTCTGTTTTTACTGTCGATCATCATCGGATTCGGTTCCGTTAAAAGTCTTACTTGCTGCTCAGCATTTTGTGCAGAACAGCCATCTGAGCGTACATGCGGTTCCGGGCTTCCGGAATAACGATGCTGCGCGGGCCATCGAGAATCTCATCGGCCACGACTACACCGCGACGTACGGGCAGGCAATGCATAAAGCGGGCGTCTTCCTGAGCTGTGTTGAACCATTGCTCATCGACACACCAGTCGGTCAGCTCGCTGCGCAGTTTGTCGTCGGCAATCGCATCGCCGTAGTGCGCGGTTGAAGCCCAGCTTTTTGCATAAATTACATTGGCGCCTTCCAAAGCTTCGGCACGGTCATCGGTTTCTTTCACCGAACCGCCGGAGAAGCTTGCTGCCTGGCGGGCTTTATCCATCACTGCATCCGGTAGTGCGAAACCTTCCGGACGCAGCACTGTAACGTCCATGCCACGCATGGCTGCCATGTGCACTGTTGCCGAAGGTACTGCCAGCGGCAGCGCTTTCGGGTGATAGGCCCAGCTCAATACGAACTTGCCGTTGCGCGGGATGCTGATGTCATCCATCGTTTTCCAGTCAGCAAGGCTCTGGCACGGGTGGTTAATGGCTGATTCCATGTTGATCAGCGGTTTGTCTACCAGTGCACCCAGTGCTTTGTAATCCTTGTCGGTAACGTCGTCTTCCAGGTTCTCGCGTTGAGCAAATGCACGGATGCCCATGGCATCGGCATAAGAGGCGATAACCGGTACCGCTTCCTTTATGTGCTCTGCAGCCTGTCCGTCCATCGTGATTCCGAGACGGGTTTCAAGGCCGTGAATCGACATGTCCGGCGAAATAACAAACGAGCCACCACCAAGACGCGCCATCGCTGCCTGAAACGAGGCCAGTGTGCGCAGGCTGGGGTTCAGAAACAGCAGCGCAAGAATCTTGCCTTCCAGCGCGCGCGGCTCCGGGTGTTGTTCCAGGCGACGCGCGAGCGCCAGCAGGTTCTCAACTTCTTCCGGGGGTAACAGCGATAAATCCTGAAACTCGTTCATAGCTTTGCCTTGGTTACTTGTCTTTAAGTGGTCTGTTAAATTTCTTTCAGCGCATCCAGCAATTGCTGAATATGCTCTTGTTGCAATGTCAGTGGCGGTAACAAGCGGATTACATCCGGATCAGAACTGCCGCCCACCAGAATGCCTTGCTCCAGCAGTGCTGCACTGACTTCTTTCGCCGGCCGGTCGCAAATCAGGCCGGTCAGGAAGCCATGCCCCTGAATGCCTATAACCGGACCGCAGGGAAGGTTGTCCCGCAGGAACGCTGTCTGCTGCTGCACGTTCTCCAGCAGTTTCTCCTGCCGGATCGTATCGATCACCGCGCAAATCATGGCGCAGGCCAGCGGACCACCGCCAAAGGTTGTGCCCAGGTCGCCGTTTTCAGCAACGGTCGACATGGTTTTATTAACTATTACAGCACCGACCGGGAAACCGCCGCCTAAAGACTTGGCAGTGGTGATGATGTCCGGTTGTGCGTCATACAGTTCAATGGCGAACGCTTTGCCACAACGACCGACACCGGTTTGTACCTCATCACTGATCAGTACGGCGCCGGTTTCCTGGCACCGCCCGGCAATCGCTTTGACAAAGTCCTGACTCAGGTCGTAACCGCCGGCCACACCCTGCACCGGTTCGAGAATGACTGCAGCCGTATCTTCATCAATGTAGTTGGCAACTTCAGTGACATCGTCACGCGGCAGGAACTCCACATCGAACGGTTTGTTCGGGAATGCATACCATTTGTCCGAGCCCCAGGTGCAGGCGCCCGCCGCAGCGGTGCGTCCGTGGAAGCCTTTCTCGATAGCGACCACTTTTGTACGGCCGGTCTTCTTGAAAGCCAGCCGCAATGCATTTTCATTGGCTTCGGCACCGCTGTTAACGAGGAACACGTAGTCCATGCCGTCAGGTGAGAAGTCCGCCAGTTTCCTGGCGGCAGCAGCGCGTACATCCAGCGCCACTGCGTTGCTCTGGAAGAACAGGGTTTCTGCCTGCTCCGTCAGCGCCTTCACCAGCGCCGGATGGCTGTAGCCCAAGGCGGCGACGGCATGGCCGCCGTACAGATCCAGTAGTTCCCCGGTCTTGGTTTGGATGTGCACGCCTTCGGCGGACACCGGTTCAAAGTTCCACTGACCATAGACCTGCAGCAGGTGTTCGGCTTCGGCAAGTTGTGCTGTGTTCTTACTCATGCTTACCAACTCTTCAATTACCAACCCCGGCCGGGTGCGGTCAGACCCGCAGTCTCATCGAGACCCAGCTTCCGGTTCATCCACTGCACAGCACCGCCGGCGGCACCTTTAATCAGGTTATCGATGACACTGAATACAACTACAGACTGACCGTCCGAACTAACACCGATATGGGCGTAGTTACTGCCGGTTACGTTCTTCAGTTTCGGCGTGCCTTCAACCACAGTCACAAATTCATTGTGGCTATAGAAGTTGGTGAACTCGTTTTTCAGCTCTTCTGTAGAGAGCGGCTTTTTAAGCTTGCCCTGCACCGTCATGTGAATGCCCCGTGCAAACGGACCTGAATGCGGTACGAAGTTCAGCTGGTTGCCGGTGCCGGTCAGTGATTCACAAATGGACATCACTTCAGGGGCATGCCGGTGTGCCAGCGGTTTGTAGGCATAGAGGTTTGAGTGCCGCACCGGATGATGGGTGCCGGCGCTTGGTGCCTGACCGGAACCTGAACTGCCGGTGATACCGACGGCATACAGTTCGGGTTCGACCAGATCGAGCTGCAACAGCGGCACTGCTGCGAGCAGCATGGCAGTTGCGAAACAGCCGGGATGACCCACATGCGGGTGATTGGTGTTTTCAGAATGCTCCGGCAGGGCGCACATGAACTCATCGAGCAGTTCCGGCGCACCATGGGTGCCATAGATGGCTTCGTACTCACCCTGATCCGCAAACCGGAAGTCGGCAGACACATCGACGATATGAGCTTCTGCACCGTTAGCCGCACATTTCTTCAGGACGTCGTTAACCAATGCGGCGCTGGCACCGTGAGGTGCCGCCGAGAAGATGGCGAGCTTGCCATGCAGCAGTTTGTCGACGTCGTTCAGACCGATAAAGGCCTGATCACCGAAAGCGTTCTGCAGATGGGGAAAAATTTCCCGGATCTGTTTGCCTGAGTTGGACTCGGATACTGCCGCAGCCAACTTCAGCTGCGGATGTCCGGCGATCAGGCGCAGCAGTTCGCCTCCGACATAGCCGGAGCTGCCAAGCACAATCGTGTTAATTGCATCACTCATTTCTTAAGCCTTAGCTTTCAGTACTTTCATGACTGCATCGCCGAGTTCGGCGCTGTCAGTTAGTGCATTCATGGCCGGTACGTTCAACCGGTCATTAATCAGATTTTTGCCTACCAGGTTGTCTGTTGCGGGACCGGTTACCAAGTCGGTATCCAGACCGTAATCCTGTTGCATGAGTTTGACGCCGCCCCATGCAGCGACCGGGTCGTTGGCGCACAGTACGACGCAGGTCAGTGCTTCACGCAGTTCTTTGTCTGCAAGAATGGCTTGCACGCCATAGGTGCCCAGCAGGCCGTCACCCAGTTCGAATACGACGGCATCGGGCTTCTGCTCGCAAAGTTTGTTCAGCATCGTCCGTGTTACAGCAGGGCCGTTTTCATCAGTGCTGGCGACCACCCCGAAATCGCTGAAGATCAGCGTGTTGCGGGCGCCGGCATCTTCCATGGCCAGTACGTCTCTGCGCAGCGCCACACCGGTGGCTTTAAATGCATCGACTGTAAGACCCTGATGCCGCAGACGGCTGACAATGGCGCAGGCTGCAGCAGTTTTACCGGAGTCCATACAGGTGCCGGCCAAAGCCACAACGGGTACGCCTTTGGTGTCCAGTTCAGGCACACCCTCAAGCGTCTCGGCACCAACCCGGGCCGGTACGCCAATGCGTTCGCCCAGATGCGGGAAGTCGAGCACACTGCCCAGCACTTTCACATCAAATGGCTGGCCGAAGCTGGCATTGATTGAATCGCATACGCCGATCACACCACCGATGTTCAGGAGCTGCAGCATATCGCCCACAGCAACTTTCTCAGGCAGATGACCCGAGTAACCGAACAGGGCGTTACGGTGACCGAGGGCACCGACGATCACGTCGCCGCGTTTCAGTTGCGCCATACGACCGCTGACAAGCTCCAGCTTGTTGTAGCTGGCCTTGTTGTTCTGTACTTCGACTGCCAGCAGTACGCCTTCTTCACAGGGGATCTCATCAGCCAGATGAAGTTCCTGTTTGAGGCCGAGATGCTGGGCAACCGAGCCGATTTTGTCTGCAATAACTGTTTTCATGATCTCTAAACTTTTATTTGTCGCCGGCAGCGCGTGTCTGCAACATGCCCGGCAGTGACAGCACCGTTGAGTAACCCAGCGCATCGCGCGGAGTCCATTCACCGGCAGCTTCGCCGTACACACCCTTTGTGGCGGCCATCAGCGAGTGAGCTGACTCAATGCCTTCAACAAACAGGTTGCCCGGACGCAGTTTCAGTTTGACTTCACCGGTCACGCGCACCTGCGATGAGTCGAGCAGCGCTTCGATGTCGCGGCAGACCGGATCCAGCTGTTTGCCTTCGTGCACGAAGTTGCCGTACGACAAAGACACAGATTCTTTAATAGTCATCTGCAGCGAGCTCAGCACCAGCTTCTCCAGTTCGCGATGCGCAGTCAGCAGTACTTCAGCCGCCGGCGCTTCAAATGCCACACGACCTTTGGTGCCGAGCACGGTGTCACCAAGGTGAATGCCGCGGCCGATGCCATAGGCGCCTGCGATCAGTTCCAGCTTCTCGATCAGATCAACCGGCGACATAGTTTCGCCGTTCAAGCTGACGGGTACGCCCTGCTCAAAACCGATTTTCAGTTCGGAGGGCTCCTGCGGATTGTCGAACGCACCCGAAGACAGCACCCAGGCTTCCTCAGGAATAGTGTCTTTCGAATCCAGCGTTTCCTGACCACCGATGCTGATCCCCCACAGACCGCGGTTAATCGAATACGCGGCGCCTGACGGCGGCATCGGATAGTTGTGCTTCTGCAGGTACTCAACCTGTTCTTCACGAACGAACGACTGATCACGCACCGGCGCGATGATCTCCAGATTCGGGTTGATGGTTTTCAAAGCCACTTCAAAACGAACCTGGTCGTTACCGGCAGCGGTACAACCGTGTGCAACAGTAGAGGTGCCACGCTCTTTAGCCAGCTCTGCCAGCAAAGTCGCCTGAATACCGCGTTCTGCGCCAACACTCATCGGATAGAACTGACCACGGCGTACGTTGCCGGCAATCAGATACTTGATGACGCGGTCGAAGAAGATGTCACGGGCTTCAATAAGCACGTGTTCCTCAGCTCCCAGCGCCATCGCACGGTCGTGCAGGCTCTGCTTGGCTTCTTCATCAAGACCGCCGGTGTTCACGCATGCGGTGATGACCGGGCGACCGTAAGTTTCTTTCAACCAGGGCACACAAAACGAAGTGTCCAGACCACCGGAGTAGGCCAGCAGAATCGGTGAGTTGTCATTCGATGCAGTCATTACTTTCTTTCCTTAAACCTAGTTCGGCAAAGACTGTTTCAGCTTTGCGATCAGTTGTTTCTGCGCCCGCGCATCACGCGTGGCGATAAAAATTGTGTCGTCGCCGGACACTGTGCCGACGATCTCCGGCCAGTCACTGCGGTCGAGAAATACTGCGACCCGCTGTGCTGCCCCGATTGCTGTTTTCAATACAGTCAGATTGGCGCCGGCCGTATCGATGTCGCGGACAAAATCGGCCGGAACATCCAGAGATGCGCCACTGCCTGTTCCCGCATTTGCCACCGCATAACCGTCACCCGATTTCACTACGCCCATTTGCGTCAGGTCGCGGCTTACACTTGATTGCGTCGCCTTGAACCCCAGTGCTTGCAGGCGCTCAACCAACACGGACTGCCGGGTGATCGGCTCGGCACCGATGATGTCCCGGATCGCCTGCTGGCGTTTGTCTCTGATTTCAGCTACTGCTGGCATATATTATGCGCATAAAAATAATCGGATGCGCATAATATCAATGTCGGGCTGAAAGTCAAGCAACCCTGTGCCTATAGTATTCTTAGTTAATCCAAGGGTTATAGCCGGTTACTGTCGCCGGACACCCCCTGAATAAAGAATATTTTATGCGCGAGGCGCGTTAAACGCGGCTTTGGGGGGTATTGAGGCAAGCGCCACATCCGTCTTGGCATCGTGCCAGTCCGCAATCAGCTGAAAGGCGATGGACTGCTGCGGCGGCAGAATTACCTCTTCCCGCAGCTGCTCGCGCGTAAACCAGCCCGCTTCCGCCAGCTCCTGATCGTTGAGGCGAATGTCTGTCGATGTCGCTTGTGCGTGAAAGCCGATCATCAGTGCCGCAGGAAAAGGCCAGGGCTGTGAACCGAGATATTCCACGGCACTAATATCAATGTTCGTCTCTTCTTTAACTTCACGCTTCAGCGTGTCTTCGAGACTTTCTCCCGGTTCAGCAAAACCGGCGATGGTCGAGAATCGGCCTTCGGGCCAGCTTGGTTGACGCCCCAGTAAGCAGCGCTCGTCATCATGAACGAGCACAATGACGGCGGGGTCGAGCCGGGGGAAGCTGCGTGTCGCACAGGCTTCATTAGAGCACTGCATGACGAAGCCGCCTTCTATCCGTTGGTTAACCGAGCCGCAGCGACCGCAGTACCGGTGGTTGTTTTGCCAGTTGCTCATTGCCCGTGTGTACGCAAGCAATGCTGCGGTATCTGCATCGAACTCGCTGAGCAGGCCGCGGCCTTCGAGAAAACCACGTCCGTCCGGAGGTGCAATTCCGGTGCCTTCTTCGTGATCCGGCAGGTTTAAAGCGAACAGGAACTGATTGTCTTCGGTGCCGAGCAGAATCAGCGCTTCGTGGTCGAGCGGCTGCTGCAGCCAGGCTTCGATCTCATCGAGTGCGAGCCAGCCCGGGGCGTTTTCGTGCAACAGGCAGGCGCCACTACGAACGGCCAAAAAGCGAGTGCCTGTGCGGGTTGCGGCCCGTTTCAGTTCGCCTTCTGACGCGCGCAGCGAGGCTTGTCTGCTTAACTGTCCGCCGGAGAAAAAAGGTTTGAGCCTGCTCATTTAGGTTTAGCTTCCTGCGTCATGCTGCGCCGCTGTCTTCGTTCTTCATCTCGCAGCAGGGACATACATGATAGTTCAAAGCATAGCGGTCCTGTATGTAGCTGCCGTTGCACCGCTCGCAATTGGACAGACAGAGTTCCTGCAGAGTGGTCAGTGCCTTGAACAGTCCCCATGCCCGCTCAAAACATAAGTGGGGTTCCGGGTGCAAAGCGCAGTAGCTTTCGTAGGCATCACACAAGCGCTGACCCAGAACGACGTCATCAATACCGCTGACCGGTGACGACACACCCTGACGGTTCAGGTGAACGGCTTCGCACAGCACAAACATACAGGCAAGAATCGTGGCTTCAAACTGTTTAGGTGAATTGCTTAAGAAAACCGAAATCTGCGACGGCGATTTACCCCTGCGGCGTTTTATTTTGCTGCCCTGCTCGTGCTTGAAATAGGTACCGTAAATTTTTCGGATGCGGTCTTCGCTGAAACCGGTCAGTTTTCTGATGGTGCCGGTGCGGGCCTCGTGGCCAATCATTCTGATTGCCAGCTGGAATCGTTCGATCTCGCCGAAATAGCGTTGGTCTGTGATGCGCATGCTTACCCCTTTGTGGATAGATTCTTATTTGTTCTTGTCGTTTTTTTCTCATTTTTGGATGAAAAGCAGGGAAATGCCCCCGGATGGTCATTTTTGACGAAATATGCAAATATTAACCATATATGGTCGAAAATGACCATATATGGTAATTGGGTCGATTTCGGAAGGAGTTATACGAATGCATCGAATACATCCGGAAATGCAGATTCGCCCGGAAATTTACCCGGAGATTTCGCAGTTAAACCGCGAGTTTTTCCGTTTGCTGCTGCACCCCTCAGTGCCGTTGGAAGGCAGCGTCCTGGGTCTTAAGCCCGAGTGGCTGGGGCGGATGGCGGCATTGTCGGAAGCGCAGCTGCATACCGCCTCCGAAGTGCCCTGCCTGTTAATGGAGCTGGCCGGCAAACGCGATGGCTATGCTTGCGGCGCTGCTGCAACTGATGCCCGGCCCGAATGGCAGCATGCCCGCCAGATGTTTGTTATGAGCCTGCTGACTTATATGCGCCAGCTGCACCGACAGGACAAGGCAGCAGCGCGTCGCGCCGGGGTGGTAATAGCAGGTCCTGCTACCGGCGCAGCGTCAGTCGAAGACCTGAGCTTTCGCGATATCCGCCGGCTTGCCTTCGACGGTGCGGTTGACTTGCGTGCCCGCTTTACTGATCACCCGCGTTTCTGGCCCGACCTGCTCGATTCGGCAGCGGACGGCAGTAGTCGCTATGCCACCGTTTCAAGATTGTCTGTGCTGCCGCTGATGGTTGCCGAGGTGGCTGCGGGGTAAGCCCTAGCGGCTCAATTCGGACAAGCGGGCGCATTTATCGCCAAAAGGTTTGGATTGAGCTGCAGTGGGCGGCACAATGCACAGCATGCATGCGCTGTCACTGCACAATCTGACCAAATCCTACCCGAATGGCGTCCAGGCTCTGAAAGGTATCGACCTGAATGTTGAAGAAGGTGACTTCTTCGCGTTGCTCGGACCCAACGGAGCCGGCAAGTCGACCACCATCGGCATCATTACGTCTCTGGTTACCAAGGGTGCAGGCAGCGTCAGTGTCTTCGGTCACGATCTCGACACTGATCCCTATTCAGTGAAGTCATCTATTGGTGTTGTGCCGCAGGAAATCAACATGAACCTGTACGACACCTGCTACAACACCGTGATGAATCAGGCAGGCTACTACGGTATCTCCCGTCGCAAAGCTGCCGGCCGCTGCGAAGAGGTTATGCGCCAGCTGCAGCTATGGGATCGTCGCAAAGATCCCGCTCGTGCATTGTCCGGCGGTATGAAACGCCGCCTGATGATTGCCCGGGCACTGGTGCATAACCCCCGTCTCCTCATTCTTGATGAACCTACGGCCGGTGTTGATATCGAGATCCGCCGCACGATGTGGGATTTCCTGCGGAACATCAATGAACAGGGCACAACGATTATTCTGACCACTCATTACCTTGAGGAGGCGGAAAACCTGTGCCGCAATATCGCGATCATCGACGACGGTCGCATTATTGAGCATGACCGTATGTCGTCGATTCTGCGCAAGTTGCATCAGGAAGTCTTTGTGCTGAACCTGAGCCAACCTGTAAGTGCAGCCCCTGTGGTCTCCGGCTACGACGTCCGCATGAACAACGACCATGAGCTGGAAGTCGAGGTGCATAAGGATCAGAGTCTCAACGGCCTGTTTGTGGTATTGAGTGAGCAGGGCATCGATGTGTCTTCGATGCGAAACAAGACTAATCGTCTGGAAGAATTGTTTATCCGTCTGACCCAACGTCGCGAGGGAGAACGCGAAGCTACGGTTAATGACGAGGTGCGTGACTGATGCGCGGCACTTCATTCAAACGGCAGATGATCGGCCTGTACACGATCGTCCATAAAGAAACTTCGCGGGTGCTGCGTATCTGGGTGCAGACCATTGTGCCGCCCGCTATCACGATGACGCTGTACTTCATTATTTTCGGCAACCTCATCGGCCGCCGGATTGGTGAAATGGGCGGCTTCGACTACATGCAGTTCATGGCACCGGGACTGATCATGATGGCCGTGATCACCAACTCCTACGGCAACGTCGTGTCTTCATTCTTTGGCGCGAAGTTTCAGGGACACCTGCAGGAGATGCTGGTATCTCCGTTAAGTAGCTGGGTGATTATTCTCGGTCACGTCATGGGCGGTGTGGTGCGCGGTCTTGCGGTAGGTGCGGTGGTTACCATCGTCACTTTGTTCTTTACCGACCTGCAAGTCGCCAATCCCTGGATAGCCGTCAGCATGCTGGTGCTTACGGCAGTGGTGTTCTCCATGGCCGGCATGGTGAACGCGATATTCGCCAGAAAGTTTGATGATATTGCGATTGTTCCGTCATTCATTCTGGGGCCGCTGACCTATCTCGGCGGTGTGTTTTATACGACCTCGTTGCTGCCGCCGTTTTGGGCGAAGCTATCCGAGTTCAATCCGATTTTGTATATGGTCAACGGCTTCCGCTACGGCATGATCGGTTTTTCAGACATCAGCATTGAGCGGGCCTACGCGATCATCCTGCTATTTGTCGCGTTGTTTGGCTTTACCTGCTACTACCTGATCAAGAAGGGTATCGGTATCAGGGACTAACCCCGGAACATTGAGGCCCGGGAGGGGTGGCATATGTGCGGTCGCTTCGCTTTTTATTCTCCCGCTGAGGCGGTGCTTGAGTACTTTGCCGATGAAGGTCTGCATATTCATGGCGATCTAGAAGTGCCTCCCTCTTACAACGTAGCGCCTTCCCAGCAGATCACTGCTATAGCCGATTTTCCCGAGCCGCGGTTTACTTCCTTCAAATGGGGGTTGGTGCCGAAGTGGGCCAAAGATCCTGATATCGGCAACCGCATGATTAATGCCCGCGCAGAGACATTGCGCGAGAAGCCTTCGTTCAAAGCACCGCTCAAGTACGGTCGTTGTGTGATACCTGTGGACGGCTACTACGAGTGGCAGAAAACGGACGACGGCAAGCAGCCGTATTTCATTGCCACCCGAACCCGTGAGCCGATGTTGTTAGCCGGGCTGTATGACACCTGGAGGAAAGGTGATGAACCTTTGCGCAGTGCGACGATTATTACGACAGCGGCATCCGACCAGGTCAGCGCGATACATCACCGGATGCCGGTGACGCTGGATCCCTTGTCTGCCAGATTATGGCTGGATAGTCGTACGGCTGAAGATACGGTTGACCGTTTGCTCGGGACGCCTTGCGATGTAATCAGCTGGCCTGTCAGCAAACGGGTTAACAGCCCCGCCAATAATGACGAGCAATTGTTGGAAGCAGAGTAAAGCCTAGTCTTTCGACAGCACGAAGCGCTGACCGTTGTAACGCAGAATTGCGCCCTCCGGTGTTATCTCATCAATCACCGGACCGTCTTTCAGTTGCTCGCCTTCACGCAGCTTTTTCATATTGACGAAGACAAACCGGTCTGCGGGATTTTCGCTGTAGACATGCAAGTCGATACGCTGGGGTGGCAGCGTGATGATCCCCTGCAGCTGCAAGGTTTCCAGTGACGGCAAGGTTGGTGCATCGCTGCGGGCGCTTGGTACCTCTGCTACCGGAGTGTCGGCCGGTGCATTCACCTGCTGCCAGGTCTGGTCGTCGAGCGCACTGCGCGTTGCGGTTTCCGCAGGAGGGGTTGTTTGTGCCGGTGCTGTCTTTGGCGGTGCCATCGGCGAAGCGCCGGACGTTACCGCGGGGCGCACTGTAGCCGGTCTGGCCGTGCCCGGGTTGGTCACTTCTCCCGATAGCCGCCGGTTATTTTCGTTGGTCTGTTGGCCGGTCTGTTGGTCAGACTGTGACCTCGGTGCTGTTGCCGACGGGGTAATGGTTCGCTGTGGCGCCGCGGTTGCGCGGGAGTTCTGCAGGGTGGTTTCCGGGTCATCGCCGGAGCGCAGCCACAACACCAGCAGGAGTGCGCCGTTCAAAATGAGCAAGACAGCAACAATTAACTTCCAGTGACTGCGGGGCTCTTGCTTCGGTTTTACGCGGGCATCGGCAATGCCCGGCGTCGAGTTTTTCTGCCGTTGGTGTTCGGATTTGCGCAGGGCATCGAGGATAAATGACATGGCTATAGTTGCCCCGCGCTTAGCGACCGGTCTCGGCGGCGCTGGCCAGGTTCTGACTATCGCGCGATAACAGTAACGGGGTGTCAGGGATGCCCAGATCAGTATTGATGGTGATCAATGTTTCCTCGCCGACCAGTCCGTCGACATTCAGACGACGCGAGCGTTGGTAGGAGCGTACGCGGTCAGCAAGTATCGCATCGTAGTAATCCGGATCATCAACCGTGCCGGGGTTCCAGGACTGGATCGCGGCCATACTGTCACGTAACCAACGGACGTTCGGGTCGGTATCGCCGGGAGCAAGCAGTGAGTCTGCCTGAATCTGCGGGCTCCACAGCATCAGAAAGTCACCGAACCAGGTGCTCAGTAAATCAACTATGGGTACTTCCAGTTGTTCGCCCTGAACTTCAATCGTCGCGGAGTCGTCGGACAGAGCAACGATGACCACGTTGTGCAAGACACTTTCGGTATCGCGCAGGGTCAGAATCGCCGGACGATCGAGCGTTTGCAGTTGTGCCAGAGAGCCCCTTTGCAGCAGACAACTCAGCCGGTAGTCCAGCGCCTGATCGCAGGCGCGCACATCGGCGGTGGGAAGGTAATCGACTCCCCACAATGAAAACAGCGTGGTGAATGCGCTTTCGGTGTCGGTATAGCGACTATTGCGGCTGAGAAATGCGTCGAGCGACTCGCCCGGTAGTGCGAGTGGATCACTATCCGTCAGAGAAATCAGCGGACTTTCGGCAGTCATCGCCGGACTGTTAGTTTGGCGTGCTTCAGCAACCGGTTGGGCCGAATCATCTGCGCGGTTGAGCAGTTGCGGACCGAGAAACATTCCCGCTGCTACAGCAGCGATAACACCGGCGGCGATGCCCAGTCCGGTCAGTATGGGTTTCATCCGCCGCGACCACGGTGATACCGCCGTTGCGGGCAGGTCATACACTTCGCGTGCGGCTTGTCTGACCAGCGAAGGAGTGATGACCTGTTTTTCTTCGGTAAATCCACCGAGCAGAGCGCGGTCACAAATCACGTTGATGATGCGCGGCACACCTTGCGACAGGCGGAAGACTTCCCGGCACGCAGCATCGGAGAAAATTGCACCGCTGCCACCGGCGACAGTCAGACGATGCCGGATGTACTCCTGGGTTTCCTCACGGGTCAGTGGCTCAAGGTGGTAACGACCGGTGATGCGTTGTGCGAGCTGGCGCAAATCATTGCGGGCAAGCAGTTCACGCAGTTCCGGTTGACCTACCAGAGTGATTTGCAGCAGTTTCTGTTGCGAGGTCTCGAGATTGGTCAGCAGGCGCACCTGCTCCAGCACATCGGTAGCAAGATTCTGCGCCTCATCAACCAGCAGGATGGTTTTGCGGCCTTCGCTGTGATTTTGTAGCAGGTAGTTGTTCAGCGAAGTGTTCAGCGCTTTGACGCTATTGATGTCGCTGACCTCGTCGATACCCAGTTCTTCGCAGATGGCTGCAAGAAACTCTATCCGGGACAACTGCGGGTTCAGTACCAGAGCGATTTCGGCATTGTCAGGCAGTTGCTGCAAAAGCCCTCTGACAAGGGTCGTTTTGCCGGTACCGACTTCGCCGGTGAGCTGCACAAAGCCGCCCGCCTCGGTGATGCCATAGATCAGATGCGCGAGGGCCTCGGTATGGCGCTCACTCATATACAGATATCTCGGATCAGGTGTGATCGAGAAGGGTTTTTCGTTCAGACCGAAAAAACTGGTGTACATGACCGGCAGCGGAGCCTATTTAAAGAAGCCTGAAGAAGTCGTAGGTTATGACGCAAGTCTAGCAGCTTTAGACTGCTGCGCCGCTACTACTCACTTAAGCTTCGCGTTGCACTATGAAGCGGGCAATCCAGCGCAGCGTATCGGCTTCCGGACCAAGATCACTGATAGAGTCCAGTGCGATATCGAGCAGCTCGGCCGTGCGGTCTTTGGCTTGTTGCAGACCGAACAGAGCAGGCCAGGTGGCCTTGTCTTTAGCTTCGTCCGAGCCTTGCGGCTTACCGATTACATCGCTGCTGCCTTCTATATCCAGAATGTCATCGCGGATCTGGAAGGCAAGACCCAGCGCATCGATAAAACGTTCCAGACGCTGCAGTCGCTTGGTGTCTGCCTGCGGATCACAGTACGCAGCTGACAGCACGCTTGCCCACAGCAGCCGGCCGGTTTTGAGCCGGTACATGTGTTCAAGTTCGGCAACATCCAGAGTTTGTTTCTCGGAGGCGAGGTCAATCGACTGACCGCCGGTCATGCCGTTCGAGCCGCAGGCCCGCGCCAGCGCATTGATGATCTTCAGTTGCGCTGCCGGCATCGCTGATAAGGCCGGGTCCTCTGACAACACCTGAAATGCCAGCGGCTGCAGTGCATCTGCGGCGAGGATAGCTGTAGCTTCGTCGAAGGCCCGGTGAGTCGTCGGGCGGCCGCGCCGTAAATCATCATCGTCCATTGCCGGCAGATCGTCATGCACCAGAGAGAAGGCGTGCATCAGCTCAATAGCTGCTGCCGGCGCGTCGAGCAGGTCAAGCGGCACATTCAGTGCATCGCCGGTGGCGTAGACAAGCAGCGGCCGGATGCGCTTACCGCCGCCGAGCACCGAGTACCGCATCGCTTCATGGAGCAGTTGCGGTGGCAGACGCTGGTCCGGCAAAGAGGCGAGCAGTACACCTTCAATGCGTTCGATGTAGGTGTCGATGGTTTGGCGATGAGACATGACGCGCGAGTATAAAGCAAAGCTATGCCGACTACCCGCCGTACTGCCCTTCAGCTTCGCCATACGGAGTGGCTTTGCACCGCATGCTTTGCTCTATAATCCAGCCATGAACCAGCCGGTCCCGAAAATGCGTTTCAGCAAACACAATATGAGTCTGTGTATATGCGCGCGGTAGCGATTGCTCATCCGAATGTTGCGCTGGTGAAGTACTGGGGCAAACAGGATACGGCGACCAATATGCCGGCAACAGGGTCTCTGTCGATAACGCTGGCAGGTATGCAGACACGCACCACGGTAGAGTTTGATCCGCAGCTTAAGCAGGATGAGCTCGTGCTGGAGGGGCAGTCTGATTCCGCTGCCAGTGAACGCATGCAGCGGTGCCTCAACGAACTTCGCAAACACGCCGGTAGCAGTTCTTTCGCACGTATCGAGTCGGAAAATGATTTTCCCACTGGCGCGGGGCTCGCTTCATCGGCTTCAGGTTTTGCAGCATTAACCGTTGCTGCGGAGGCCGCGCTTGGCCTTGATTTGGCGGTACAGGAGCGGGTGCGCATCGCCCGTCTGGGTTCCGGTTCGGCGCCGCGCTCTCTGTTTGACGGCGCCACATTACTCGATATTGCGGACACCCCGGGCGAGACAATCTGCACCAGCATCATGGCGCCGGAAGAATGGCCACTGGAAGTGGTGGTGGCCGTGACGTCTACCGAAAGAAAGAAGGTGGGGTCGACCACCGGCATGGAGGCCAGTCGCAATGCCTCGCCGTTTTTCGATGGTTGGGTGAATAGTCATCCCGCAGACCTGCAGGAAGCACAAGCGGCATTGGCCGACAAAGATTTTATGCGTCTGGCGGACGTGTCTGAGCACAGCTGCCTCAAAATGCACGGGCTGGCGATGAGTACGCAACCGCCGCTGATGTACTGGTCGGCGGCTACGCTGGCTTGTATCCATGTGGTGCGAGACTTGCGCGATCAGGGTGTGCCGGTGTTTTTCACAATCGATGCCGGCCCGCAGTTGAAAGCAGTGTGTCTGCCTGAAGCAACCGCGCAGGTCACTGAAGCATTGACTGCGGTCCCGGGCGTACTTAGCACCTTGCATTGCACGCTGGGTAAGGCGGCATGGCTGGAGGAGCTCGCAGAACCGTGAGCGATGCCATTGTCACAAGCGCTCCGGGCAAGCTGCTTATTGCGGGTGAGTATGCGGTGCTCGAGGGAGCGCCCGCGATTTCGCTGGCGGTTGATCGCAGAGCAAGTGTCAGGATCGGCGAGGCTGACGAATGTTCCCTGGTTGTTATTGCTGCCAACGAAAGCCGGTACCCCTTTAGCTGGCAGTCTGATGGCACTGTGGACTATCCCGATGTTGATCCGCAGGACCGCGGCACATTGTTGAAGGCCGCGTTGCGGTGCCTCACCGGCATGTTGCCGGACCAGATGCCATCCGTAGAAATCTGCATCGATTCATCGCGTTTCTTCTCGAATCCTGAGCCGGTGAAGCTCGGACTGGGTTCATCTGCTGCTGTTTGTGTCGCGCTTACCGGCGCGTTAACCAAGTGCCTGGGCATTCAGACTGATGTTCACCGGCTGGCACTGGAGGTGCATCACGAGTTTCAGCAGAAGTCAGGTAGTGGTGCGGATGTGATGACCAGCCTGCAGGGCGGTTTGATCAGCTACCGGCGCGGCACTGCCACGGAACCCGCAACTCAGGCTTCACTAAATTGGCCGCAGGGTTTGCAGATGGTGCCGGTCTGGACAGGCGTCGCCGCCTCCACCACCGGTTTCGTGGCCCGTTTCAACGACCATTTGAAAGCATCACCTGCGGCTGTTGATCCGCTGAAAGCCGCGGCAGAAAGCCTGCTCGATATCTGGTCGCATCAAAACGCATCCGAGGTGCTCGATCAGTTGGCGTTGTACGCCCGTCGACTCAAGGATTTCGACCGTGAAGCCGGTATCGGTATCTATTCCGGGGTTCATGTCGAGTTTCAGAAGAAAGCCGCCGCACTTGGTGCGGTCTATAAACCCTCCGGCGCGGGAGGCGGGGATTTCGGTCTGGTGTTTACCGACTCTTCAGCTTCGCTCGAGTTGCTGAGCGCCGAGTTCGAAGATGCAATTGTCTTCTCGGATTGGTCCGCCACTGCCCAGGGGCTTAACTACGGGTAGCCCTTCCTGCAGGGCTGGGTCTGTTCTGTTATGAACGGATGTAGCGGTAGTACTCGATGCCGGCGTCCTGAAACTCGCCTTCTTTGCTGGAACCGATACGGTCAACAACACATTCGTTGCTCGCTGCGTAGCCCAGGTCTTCCGAATCGGCCTTGTCACGCAGTGCCAGATACTGGTCTTCAGTCAGATCAATGGTGTTCTGCAGTGATTCATCGAAATCGATTTTGCGTGCAGCGTCCTGCCAGTTGCTGACTATCCGTGCAGGAATCACCTCGGCTGCGTCGCCACTGCCATACGCGGCCAACAGTACTTCATCACCGGACAAGTCGGAGCCTTTGTTTACTGCATCTTCAAATCCGGCGGCGAGCCAGGCAGGCAGTGCGCCTGAATAAATGTTGCCGAGATTCATCATCTGGTCGGCACCCAGAACCATCTTACCGGCTACCTGAGACTCGAAGTCAGGCAGTTTCCGCAGGGCACGAAGAACAGCAGTGCTCAACGGAAATACATCGTCATCAATCGCCCCGCTAACGGCGAGCCCGCTAACGTCCGGTTTTGACGTGAGCTCGGTGATCACCGCGTCGGCAGGAACTCCGGCCGCATCGCAGTAGTCAGCAAGCAATGCCTTATCTGCACCGTTGCCGGATGCCAGCGCGGCCAGCCAGGCCATGCCCAGACCGGTTTCCGGCATGCGGCGGAACGGGCGGTGCATGAAGGCATGGTTCATGTTGCGCAGGTACGCAGCCGGCTGCAGGTCGCGGCGGCTGTACATGTCTTCCAGTGCCCGCAGGATTTCATCCACATAACAACTGGTTGAATATTTACCGTTAAACACCGGAATGTCGCGACAGGCTTCCAGCTTGCCTGTGCCGTTTTTGTAGGCGATGGGTTTGCGGAAGTCGACAGCTCGATAACTGGCAGCACTGCCTGCGTGTCGCAAGTCTATCTCTGCAAGTTGCGGGTTGGCTTCGAGCAGCATGGCAACTGCACCTGCACCCTGAGTGGGTTCGCCACTACTGTTGCGTTCATAAAGTGCGATGTCTGAACAAACGACGATCGCTTGACGTTGTTCGCCGTCATAACTCAGATAACGCAAACCGTTCTTCAGGGCATAGATGCCACCAAGGCAGGCGTGCTTGAATTCAGGTACTTCACAGTTTCGCGACAGCGGCGCTTTGCCCTGCGCCCGCAATGCATCGTCGACGATGCCCTTGACGATAATCGCGCCGGCAGAGTTGTCGGTGCTCGATTCGGTGCCCAGTCCGAGAAAGCCGACGTTTTGCGGATCGATATCGTAGTTTTCGATCAGACGCAGTACCGCATTGGCAGCCATCGTGTAGATACTCTGCTGCGGACCCAGCATGCGGAAGCTACTGCCGACGACGTTACGGACTTTGTCCCATTGCGCACCATTCCACTTGCACCAATCTTCGAGATTGACGCGGTACGGCGGCACATGCAGGGCAAGTCCGCTTATCCCGATGGGTGTGCCGGGAGCTTTTTTGCTGTCAGAAGTCATCTTGCTCAAAAAGGTTCTTGCTTGGGCTGTATCCGTCCGGGCCTGACGATTGGCGACCCGGATATCCGCCTATTCTACCGTGATTGTGATTTTTTCGGACAGGATAGGGGGTTCGTGGGCGACATGATTGCCGTCTCCAGCCAGTAATTGCAGGGTGTATACGCCCGGCTCCAGCTCCAGTTCCACGCCAGTTTCCGCTTTATTGAAGTGCATGATGCCCTCTTCGGGGCCCATGATGTCGTCCTCAGGCGGTAGTGGCGTGTTAATCAGCAGATGATGATGGCCGGAGTTTGGCTTGTAGTCGCCGGTCAGAGTGATGATCAGGTTTTTGGCACCGAACTCGAGTTTGACGGGTGACGATACGACATCGCCGTCAGCCGGCGAGATGAAAAATACCCGTGCACCCTCCGGGGCAGGCTCGCGCCGCAGCTCCAGCTTCTTCAGCGGCGCGTCGGTTTCCAGAAAGCGCGTTTGCGGCTGGTCATTATTGCTGCAGGCGGTTAGCCCGACGATAGTTGTCAGCACAATGGTATGCAGCGAAGCCGCAATCCGGGCTGTGATCATTTTTTTCTCCTGCCTGAAAGACGCTGCCGTTCCGGGCAGCAGACTGCCTGCGGTATTCTGGGTTAACTGCGCGGATATTACTCCAGATACGCCTGCTGTCACAGATGGCGCTTATTCAGAGGATTTCTTGTCGGCCGGTTTTGCGGCGGCTTTCTTCCGGGTGGTTTTCTTGCGGGTAGTTTTACCATGACCGAAAGCGCTGTTATCAAAATCATCGACGCCGATGAGTTCCATGACCGCGCGGTCATAGTGATGCAACTGATCCGCTTCTTCCTGAATCAGGATGCCTTTCTCCAGTGCCTGATCAATCTGTTCGGGCAGGCTGTTGCCACCGATATTGCCGGACTTCACGGCATCACGGACGGTGCGTTGCAGTTTGGATGAGTGCTCGGCCAGTTCCAGCGCTTCCTGCAATTTCCCGAGCGGGTTGTCATCTCTGACAACCTTGTAAGCATCCTGAGTTAGCCGCTCGCGGGCATTGGTGGTGTGGGTTACCAGTTTGACGATCTCCTGCCCCAGTTGGTCGGACGGGGCAAAGTAGGTTCTGCCGCGGGGGAAGATGATGCTGCGGAGGACGGCCGCAATCAGACGGTTCGGAAAGTTACGCAGAAAACCGTGCAGCTGCTCCTGCGCCTGATACAGCAATGAGCGGCAAGCCCACTCGACCATTGGCAAATCGTCCTGGGGCCGGCCCTGATTTTCAAAATGCTTAAGCACAGTACTGGCCAGATACAGCGAACTGAACACATCACCCAGACGGGCGCTCAGCGATTCGCGGAATTTCAGGCTGCCGCCGAGAACCAGCATGGCGGTATCGGCGACCACAGCAAATGCAGCGCTGTAGCGGTTGATATGTTGATAGTAGCGACGGGTCGGTCCGTCGATGGGCACGTCGGTCAGTTTCGCATGGGTCAGCGCCAGCACGAATGAGCGTGCCGCGTTGCCCGTGGTGTTACCGATATGCTTGAACAGATACTTATCAAACTGCCGCAGGCCTTCTTCATATTCGGGGTTGTTCGCCGCTTCCATTTCTTTCAACACATAGGGATGGCAGCGGATTGCGCCCTGACCAAAGATCATCAGGCTGCGGGTGAGAATGTTTGCACCCTCAACGGTGATGCTGATCGGGATGCTCATGTAAGTGTTGGCAAGATAGTTCTTCGGCCCGAGGATGATTCCTTTGCCGCCCTGAATATCCATCGCATCGTTGGCGATATCGCGGCCGAGTTCGGTGCAATGTGCTTTCAGGATGGCTGACGGCACTGCCGGTTTTTCGCCACGCGCGATCAGATTGCAGGTGACGGCAACAGCGGAGTTGATGATGTAGGTGTTGCCGGCCATGCGCGCAATGACTTCGCCAACGCCTTCGAACTCGCTGATTGATACGTTGAACTGCTTGCGAATGCGGCTGTAGGCACCGGTCGCATAGACCGCAGCCTGCGCCCCGCCCTGAGCTTCGGAGGGCAGTGAAATGCCGCGCCCGGCCGATAGCTGTTCCATCAGCATCCGCCAGCCCTGACCCGCTCTGTCCGGGCCACCGATGATCGCATCCAATGGCACAAACACGTCTTTGCCCTGGGTCGGACCGTTCATGAACGGGGTGCCCATCGGCATGTGGCGCCGCCCGGTAGTGACCCCCGGAGTGTCCGCCGGAATCAGTGCCGCGGTAATGCCCAGGTCGACTTCATTGCCGATCAGGTTGTCGGGGTCATACAGTTTGAATGCAAGCCCGATGACCGTGGCGACCGGTGCGAGCGTGATGTAGCGCTTGTCCCAGTTCAGGCGGATACCAATGATCTCCTCACCGTTGTATTCACCCTTGCAGATGATGCCGGTATCCGGGATGGAAGAAGCATCGGAACCGGCGCGGGGTCCGGTCAGTGCAAAACAGGGCACTTCCTCGCCGGTGGCGAGACCGGGCAGATAGCGCTTCTTCTGTTCTTCTGTGCCGTAGTGTTTCAGCAGCTCGGCCGGGCCAAGTGAGTTGGGAACAGCAACGGTGGTTGCCGCAACAACTGAACGGCTGGCCAGTTTAGCGAGCACTTTGGCAACCGCATTTGCCGAGAAGCCAAGACCACCGTATTCCTCCGGGATAATCATCGCGAAGAACTTCTTGTCTTTAATGAACTTCCAGATGTCCGGTGGCAGATCGCCGCGTTCGTAAACGATCTCCCAGTCGTTCAGCTTTTCACACAACGTGTCACACGGACCGTCGAGGAAGGCCTGTTCCGCTTCAGTCAGCTCCGGTTTAGGTATAGAGAGCCACTGGTTCCAGTCCGGGTGACCGGTAAACAGTTCGCCATCCCACCCGATGGTGCCCGCTTCCAGTGCTTCGCGTTCAGTATCTGACAACGACGGCACCATCGTCTTGTAGATGTTGAACAGCGGGGTAGTGATCCGCGTGCGCCGGAAGGTTTCCAGATTCAGTGAAGCGAAAGCGGCAAAGCCCAGCCACAGCAGCAGGAACCACCAGGCCGGGCCCGTGCCAAGCGCGGTGTAGAGCGCCAGAGCAACCCCTGCACCGATGGTGGCGGTTTGCAGGTCGGGTTTCTTGTAAGCGATGGTCACGATGGCTGCGAAAAACAGCAGGAACCAGAGAAGCGCAGAGAGCAGGCCGGCCATGGATTAACCTTTTATTTGTCTTATTACTATTTAGTGCGAATTCAGGCCGGAAGGTTCCGGCCGCCGCTTTATCTTCTCCCACTATACCCCAAGGTTGTGCAGTCCGAAGCGGGCTGTATACGCAGAAACCACAAGTCTTTAGGGATAAGACCCGATACCCGCTGGCGGGCTAAAAACCGAGCATTACTCCCAGCTGTCGGGGAATGGATCTCCGGCACATGTTTAATTTTGGGAGAGACCCTGATGAATAAGAAGATTGTTGCTGCAGTAACCGCAGCCGCAGTTCTGGCTGGTTTCAGCACCAGCGCAATGGCCGCACGCGAAGCAGGTGACTGGATTTTCCGTGTTGGTATGACCAACGTTGATCCGAAGCAGGACAACGGAAACATTGATCTCGATTTAGGCGGGGCTTTGCCTGTGACTGTCGATGACGACACGCAGCTGAGTCTTACAGGTGCGTACATGTTCACCCAGAACTTTGGCGTAGAGCTGTTGGCGTCACTTCCGTTCGAGCACGATGTATCGATTGCTGGTGTTCAGGTAGGCAGCACCAAACATCTGCCCCCCACACTGAATGCTCAATGGCACTTTAACCCTCAGGGTAATTTTCACCCGTATATTGGCGCTGGTATTAACTACACGACTTTCTTTAGTGAAGAGTGGAATCTGGAGAATCTTGCGTCGACAGTATCTGTAGCCTCAGGAGGTGACCCCTCTTTTGCTGAAGCGTTTGCGTTGCTGAGCAGTATTAATGGCGAGGTTTCATTAGACGATTCATTTGGTTATGACATTCAAGCTGGCGTAGATTTTGAGATTGCAGAGAATTTGATGGTTAACTTTGACGTTCGCTGGATCAAAATCGAATCAGATCTTAAGATTGCCGGTGAGAAAGTAACTACCGTAAAAATTGATCCTCTGACTGTTGGTTTGAGCCTCGGTTGGAAGTTCTAAGCTTCGAACACCAAAGAACGAAAAAACCCGCGCCTGGCGCGGGTTTTTTTATGCCTGCTCTGTTTGTAAGCTGTCCCCAATAAAAAAGCCCGGCTGGAAAACCAGCCGGGCTTTTGTTTGAGCGCTTGCTTGTTACGCCGGGAACAGGTGTTCCACTGCAGCGCGTTCTTCGCGCAGCTCGGCATCGGTAGCGTCCATCAGTTCGCGGGAGAAATCAGAGATTTCCAGACCCTGAACGATTTCATACTGACCGTCTTTGCAGGTGACCGGGAACGAGTAAATGATGCCTTCTGCAATGCCGTAGCTGCCGTCAGACGGGATAGCCATGCTGGTCCATTCGCCGTCAGCGGTACCTAGTGCCCAGTCGCGCACATGGTCGATAGCAGACGACGCAGCAGAAGCAGCAGATGACAGGCCGCGGGCTTTAATAATCGCTGCGCCACGCTGCTGAACGGTGGTGATGAACTCGCCGTGCAGCCAGTCGGCATCAACAGCTTCAACGGCCGGCTTGCCGGCGATGGTGCAGTGACTTACATCCGGATACTGGGTGGCCGAATGGTTGCCCCAGATGATCGCGCCTTTCACGTCGGTGTTATGAGCACCGGCTTTGCCGGCCAGCTGAGCCAGAGCACGGTTGTGGTCGAGGCGGGTCATGGCGGTGAAGTTGGCAGCCGGAATCTCCGGAGCGTTCTTCTGGGCGATCAGTGCATTGGTGTTGGCAGGATTGCCGACAACCAGCACTTTAATGTCGCGGCTGGCGTGATCATTAATAGCTTTACCCTGAACAGAGAAGATTGCAGCGTTACCCTGCAGCAGGTCAGCACGTTCCATGCCGGGGCCGCGGGGCTTGGCGCCTACCAGCAGCGCGTAGTCAGCATCTTTAAATGCAACGTTCGGATCGTCACTGCAGACGATGCCGGCAAGAGTCGGGAACGCGCAGTCATCGAGTTCCATTGCAACACCTTTCAGTGCGTCCAGTGCGGGAGTGATTTCCAGCAGCTGCAGAATTACGGGCTGATCTGCGCCGAGCATCTGGCCGGAAGCGATACGGAAGGCCAGGGCATAACCAATCTGGCCGGCTGCGCCGGTAATGGCGACTCTTACGGGGGCTTTCATCTCATTCATTCCTGTTGTTGTGTCTTAAATGTCTGCGGGGTTTGGTAACCCGCCGAACCGTCGGCCTGCAACATCGTGTTTGTGCGAAGCAGCCGGTTCTCATAATTAAGGGGGCGGCATTCTAACACCGCCGGAGACGGATTGAATCCGTATGCTCCGAAACGTCGCGGGAAACGGGATGGCCGGTGGGCTAAGTTGCTATAACTTAAGGAGAAAGCCTGGCTCCCGCCAGGCCTGGTGCCTACTGGTTAGCTTTCTTGAAAGTCCGTACCTGAGCGTTGAATTCGGCGGCCAGTTTCTCCATCTCATCAACTGCAGAGTTGTGGCGCATATCGCGGATGCGCAGCTGTTCGGCGGCCTGCTCTTCATCCATGCCGGCAGTTGATGCCTCAGCTTCCTCGGCAATGCATGCCAGATATGCTTCTGCGTTGGCCATGTAGGACTTCACTTCGCCCTGTGCCGCGACCATTTCGGCTTCGGTGGCGTAATTACCGTTCGGCACCTTGATGGGCACAGGAAACTGACAGGCAGCCTGTGCGCTGATAAAGCCATTAGAGATGAACACTGCCAATGCAGCGGTTGCTTTTAGTTTGTTCATGCGGTGATTATGCCTCAAATGCGCGGTTCGCGTGCACACCTGTTGAGTGAGTGATGTCCGGAGTTTTACAGCAGTTCGAGCCACCCGTTTGGTTGCGTAGCCCGCATCTGCAGACGGTTCTGTCGAGTGCTGTGGTGCGCCGGTCCGTGATTCATCGCAGTTGCGCAGGGCTGATGACGGCCAGCCAGCGGCAGGTGATCGACTGCGGTAAGGGCGTGCGTTTATACGCCGATGTGGCTGCTGCAACCGATGGCAGTTATGACCAGTTGGTTGTCCTGATTCACGGCTGGGAGGGCAGTGCCGAGTCGATGTATCTGTTGTCGGCGGGGCAGCGCTTCCGGGACGCCGGCTTCGCTGTGATGCGCTTAAACCTGCGGGATCACGGCGACTCCCATCATTTGAATGAAGATTTGTTTCATTCCTGTCGTTTGCAGGAAGTCAGTGATGCTGTAGCGAGGGCTCAGGAACTGTTTGAACCCGGGCGACTTATCCTGGGAGGCTTTTCTTTAGGTGGAAACTTTTCGCTGCGGGTAGCAGCCAAGGCGGCTGAGTCAGGTCTGGCACTGGACCGGGTGCTGGCGGTTTGTCCGGTGCTTGACCCTGAAGAGACGATGTATGCATTGGACGGCGGCTGGTTTTTATACCGGAAATACTTCCTGCATAAATGGAGCCGGTCGTTGCGCAAGAAGATGCGGGTGTTTCCCGACAAGTATTCGTTTGGTGATCTTCGCCGTTTCAAAACGCTGGAGGCGATGACGGACTTTTTTGTGATTAACCACACCGAGTATCCGGACCTTCACTCATACCTTAAAGGCTATTCACTGGAAGGTGACCGGCTTGCCGGGCTTAATGTTGATTCGCGGGTTCTGCTGGCGGACGACGACCCGGTGATACCGGTTGCAGGACTGCAGCGGGTGGCGCGTTCCGATGCGCTGCAGGTAACCACTACCGAGCTTGGCGGGCATTGCGGCTACCTTCAGAGTGCGGCTCTGGATAGCTGGGCGAACAATTGGTTGATGGCGCAACTGTGAACCGCTGAACTGCACCTGTTGACGGTAGCCTTACGCCCCGGTTGTAACGATCTGACCGTTTTCGAAACGCCTCGTCCGACGCCATTCTCATTCCTGTCTCAATTAACGGGCGGTTATAAGTGAATACCCCTAAAGTTGTATGCCTGTGAGGTGTTTGCGGTATTGTTGCGCCGGATCAGAAGCTTTTTCGCGGATGGATTTTAAGGCGGCATGAGCCAAAACTTTGACAGACGCATTCGCGAACTCGGTAAGCGGGACTGCACCACTCTGCTGAACGGTGGCATGCGGGGTATCGAGCGTGAAACGTTGCGCGTTGGCCCCGACGGTATGCTGGCCGCTAGTGCTCATCCTGCAGCACTGGGATCGGCGCTAACCAATAAGTACATCACGACCGACTACTCTGAAGCGCTGCTCGAGTTTGTTACTCCTCCGCAGCAGAGCACCTGGGAGGTTATGCAATTTCTTACTGACCTCCATCAGTTTGCCTATGAACATCTGGAAGATGAGCTGCTGTGGCCGTTCAGCATGCCCTGCGGCCTGACCACCGAAGACGCGATTCCTTTAGCGCAGTACGGCAGTTCTAATGTCGGACGTATGAAGACCCTGTACCGCCGCGGTCTGGGTTTGCGTTATGGCCGCTTTATGCAGGTTATTTCCGGTCTGCATCTGAACTATTCCTTGCCCGAGGCATTCTGGCCGGTTTATCAGGAACTCGAAGGCAGCAAAGAGAGCGCGCAGGATTTCCGCTCGGCAGCCTATATGGCGCTGGTGCGGAACGTCAGACGTTACGACTGGCTGCTGTTGTATCTGTTTGGCGCGTCACCGGCGCTCTGCAAAAGTTTCCTGCAGGGGCAACAACACGAACTCACCGAACTCAACAGTGGCACGGTCTACAGCCCTTATGCCACATCGTTGCGGATGAGTGGTCTTGGCTATCAGAACAGCAGTCAGGCGGCACTGCACGTATCGGCCAACAGTCTGGCTGAGTATGTCAGCGACCTGTCTGCCGCCGTCGAAACCCCCAGTCCGGAGTGGCAGGCCATCGGTCTTCGTGACGACAGCGGCTACCGGCAACTGAATACAAATCTGCTGCAAATCGAGAACGAGTTTTACAGCAGTGTGCGTCCGAAGCGTGTGGCTGAGTCCGGCGAGCGTCCGACCAGCGCGCTGCAGCGGGCGGGTGTCGAGTACGTTGAGTTGCGTGTGCTGGATGTCAGTCCGTTCGATCCGGCAGGGATTAACCAGGCGGAGATCCGGTTTATCGAAACGTTCCTGACCTGGTGTTTATTGCAGGACAGCCCGCCGATTAGCGATGACGAACAGGCAACAATCAGGGCTAATCATGCAGCCGTTGCGGCCGAAGGTCGTCGTCCGGATTTAACTATCGTTCATGACGGCCGCGAAATTGTTATGCGTGAGCAGGCCGATGCACTACTTCAGTCGATGACTGCTGTGGCTGAACTGCTCGATTGTCGTGCCGGTGACAGTTATCAGCAGGCATTGAAAATCCAGCAGGCTGTTGTCGGTAATGTGGAACTGACACCGTCGGCGCGGTTGCTTGATGAGTTGCGCGACTCCGGTGCCGGCTTCGCCGAGTACGGTCTGGAGATCGCCACCCGCAACAAAAATTATTTCGCCGCGCAGGCACCCGAGCACAATACTCACCGGGCCGTGTTCACCGAAGAAAGCGTGCATTCTCTTGAACGCCAGCGTGCTGTCGAAGCGTCCGATGATATCGACTTCGACACCTACATCAGTCGCTACTACGCCTGAAGCCTCGTCAGAGGCCGCCTGAACTGAATTAAGTCCCCGTTTCTGTGGGGTTTTTCACATTTTTTCTGCGATTTTTGCGACTTTGCACTCATTTGGGGCGGAGCCCTGTTGCTACGATAAAAGCCGGTAAATATGCGGTATCCGGCGATTTGTCCGGATCTACCGCTTTTCGGCTTGGTAGTCAGAGGTGGCTTCTGAAGATTCTGATCGCATCGTTTGTACTCGGATTTGCGCTGGTGCTTGCCGGCGCAGGCGTGTACCCGTTGCCTGGCCATGAGCGTTTGCGCTCGGGTATTGAGGCGATGGAAAACGGTGGCAGAAAGGAAGATTTCTACATCGACCTGTCGACCGATCAGGTGCTGACCAAGAAAGCAGGCGTGGCAGCTTTTCCGGTTCCTGCGATGAGTGTGGCCGGCAGTGAAAGCCTGTCTGCGTCCGTTTACAAAATTCGTAACAGCGACCGTGACGTTGTCGGTTTGGCTGCGCAGGTAACCGGCAATGTGCCCGACAGCCTCGGCGAGCCTGTGCCCGCGGTTAACTGGATTCTTATGGTGCCGAGTCGCGGCACCTTAGTACTCGATCAGGAACGTGTGTTGCCGGGCAGTCTGATTCCGGAAATGGCATCGGTGCAACAGGGTACTGTTGTTTCCGGTGATGGAGAGTTTGCCGGTTTGAATGGCCGGTATGTACAGGCAGAAATCACCGAGACTGATTACGACAGTGGAAACGAATCGCGTTACATCCTGCTCAGCACCCGGGTTTGGTCGGAGGCAGAATGAGAGCGTTAACTGTTATAGCAGGATTGCTCTCGGGGGCATTGGTGGCAGTGTTGCTGTTGGCCTTGAACCCGTTCGCCGGTGGCGACCGCGAAGCTCCTGGCACCAGCGCCTACAGTTTTGTCAGTAATGACGTAGCCGGCATGCGTCGCGGTGCTTTTGGCGTATTGAATTTGTCTTTGCTGGCGGATACTCCGCCCGACTTTCACGAACCTACGATTGAAAACAGCTATGCGGCAATCACGATGTTGCGTGATGCTCAGGGAGGCCCTGCCGGCCTGGGCGTAAAGTTGGCGTCTGCCGATTCTGGCGGCAATTTGTTGACCGGCGATGTCGGACTCAAGACCTACTGGTTGGTGTTCTGGCCGAATCAGGGAAGTATCCATGCGCGCGGTTACGAGTCCTTGTGGCCGGTGGTTAGCGACAGTTTGTTGTCAGCAGTTTTCGGCGGACCGTTGGCCGCCAGAAACGAGTCCTATGAGATGAGCGTCGTTGATGCTGACAAAGAAGGCGTATGGAAAGGTCTTAGTGGCATCTACTATGACGACGCCGGTTACATGACCACAGTGATTACCGGCCCCGGTATCGACAACGATATCTTTCAGGGCGAGCTCGAACTACAACCCTATTAAGTATTCTGGTAGCCGTCCGGTTCCTGCGTAAACAGGGTTTACGACCCCGGATCTACGACTTCGGATCTACGACTCTAAGATGGGCTGCGCAATCTCTTTGAACGTGCGTGATTCATCTGCAAGTTCAGCCGGGTCAATCTCTGCACCTTTTGCCAGCACTTTCTTTGCCACCATAAACTCGCGGGCGCTGTTGATGCAGTCGACGGCCAGCAGCTTATTGCCCTGCAGGTAGAACGCCGCAAAACTGCGTTCATCCGGATTACCGCGAATCACCACGTTGTCGTAGCCCTGCGACAAACCGACGATCTGCAGTTTGAGATCGTACTGGTCAGACCAGAACCACGGAATCTGCGCATACTCAGCCGGTTCACCGACGATGCTGGCAGCAGCTGTCTTGGCCTGCTCCAGTGCGTTGTGCACCGATTCCAGACGCAGGCGGCGACCGAGCAGACGGTTCGGGTGGTTGGTGCAGTCACCAACAGCGAGGATGTGCGGGTCTTCAGTACGGCAGAACTCGTCCACGACGATGCCGTCATCGACGGCAAGGCCTGCCTCTTCGGCCAGTTCCGTGCAGGGCAGAATGCCGATGCCTATCAGCACCATATCGGCATCCAGAGGATCAGAGTCGCTCACATGTACTTTGCTGACGTTCTGTTCGCCCGTGAACTTTTCGACTGAGGTATTGCAGCGAAGGTCGACGCCCGCATCGGTATGCACTTTGGCATAGAAAGCCGAGACTTCGGGTGCAACAACGCGTTGCATCGGCCGGTCTGCCATTTCCAGAACGGTGACATTCAACTCATGTTTACAGGCTACGGCCGCTACTTCGAGACCGATGTAGCCGGCACCGATGATGATCAGGTTGGCGCCCGGCTTGAAGCCTTCGCGCAGAGCATCAACATCGGCAATAGTGCGCAGGTAGTGAACGTTGCCGAGTTCGGCCCCCGGAATAGGTGCTGTGCGTACCCGGCTGCCTGTCGCAAGCACCAGCCAGTCATATTCGATGCTCGAGCCATCGCTTAAAGCGATGGTCTTGTTATCGCGGTCAATTTTGTCGGCGCGTACATTCAGGCGCATCTCGACGTCGTGTTCGGGGTAGTACTTTTCAGGTTTGAAAAACAGTCGTTCGGCTTCCAGTTCGCCGGCAAGAAACGCTTTCGACAGAGGCGGGCGCTGATACGGCACCCACGGCTCTTCGCCGATTACCGTGATGGTGCCTTCAAAACCTTTCTGCCGCAGTGAGGTGGCGACTTGTCCGGCTGCATGACCTGCGCCGATTACAACGACTTTTTCGCTCATTGAGTGTTTTCCAGACCGGTTGGATGCTTACAGAATCAGGGTTTTGAGACCGGTCATTTATATAAAGCTAAGCCCTGAAAGCGCGATTATACTGCCTTTATTCGGTAAATCCGCGAGTGTAAGGGTAATCCATGACACACAAGATATTGATCGACAGCTTCGGCGGGCCGGAGGTGATGCGCCTGGCTGAGGTGGAGCAGGAATCGCCCGGACCGGGCGAGGTGCTGGTTGCGCAGTCAGCCGTCGGCGTGAACTTTATTGATACCTATCACCGTTCCGGTCTGTATCCACTGGAGATGCCGGCGGGTCTGGGGCTGGAGGCAGGCGGCACTGTCGCAGCTGTTGGCGAAGGCGTCAGCGACTACGCTGTGGGTGATCCGGTCGCCTATTGCGGTATGCCGCCGGGGGCTTATGCCAGCGACAGGGTGGTCGCTGCAGACAAGCTGATCCGGCTGGATGACGGTATCACCGCCGATATCGCCGCCGCGTCGTTATTGAAAGGCATGACAGCCTGGTATTTGTTGTTCCGCAGTTATCCGGTGCAAGCCGGGGATACCGTGCTGATGTATGCCGCTGCCGGTGGTGTCGGACAAATCGCTACGGCCTGGGCTGCCAGCCTCGGCGCGCGGGTCATTGGCGTGGTCAGTACCGACGAGAAAGCCGCACTCGCAAAATCTGCCGGATGTTCCGACATCGTCATGGCGGACGACGCCGCCTTCGTCGATACCGTGCGCGGTTTGACCGGCGGGGAGGGAGTGGCTGCCGCATATGACTCGGTCGGTAAGGACACCTTTTATCAGTCACTCGACTGCCTTCGTAAGCACGGCATGATGGTGACTTACGGCAACGCCTCTGGTGCAGTGGAACCCTTTGCGCCGCTGGAGCTCGCGAAGCGCGGTTCACTGAAGCTGACACGACCTGTCTTATTCGACTTTATCTCCGACCGCGAAGGTTTGCTGGCTGCGGCTGATGCGCTGTTCAGTGTTATTCGCGATGGTACTGTCGCCATCAATATCAGTGCAGGGTATGCGTTAGCCGAAGCGGTTCAGGCACATCAGGATCTCGAAGCCCGTCGCACGACAGGCTCAATTCTGCTAAAGCCTGCTTAATCGGTTTTGGTTTTCTTAGGGATGCCGTAACCGCCGCCGCCCGGAGTCTCGATGCGCAGACGGTCGCCCGTTTGCAAGTTGATGCTGGCAGTACTGGGCAGTATTTCTTGCTGACCATCCTTGCGGATGAGTGTATTGCAGCCGGCGGCTGCCGGTTCTCCGCCCTTCAAGCCGAAAGGCTGCTGTTTGCGAAAATTGGTGAGCAGCGATGCGTGCAGCGGCTGCAGGAACTCGATTTCGCGGACCACACCGTCGCCGCCGTTTTGCGTCCCTTCACCGCCCGATCCTTGGCGGATACCAAAATGTCTGAGTAGCACGGGGAAGCGCTCTTCCAGAACTTCGGGATCGGTGAGACGCGAATTGGTCATGTGAGTCTGCACCGCATCCGTGCCCGGGAAGTCCGGGCCTGCGCCGGAGCCACCGCAGATTGTTTCGTAATACTGATGCTGTTCGTCACCGAAGGTTAGGTTGTTCATGGTGCCCTGTGCCGCCGCCATCTTGCCGAGCGCACCGAACAGCGTATTGACGATGCACTGCGAGGTCTCGACGTTACCGGCGACGACCGCCGCAGGCGGTAGCGGGTTCAGTAACGAGCCCTCGGGGTTGATGATCGTCAGGGGTCGCATGCAACCTGCGTTCAACGGAATGTTTTTGGCTGCCAGTGTACGGAACACATAGAGCACCGCTGCGCGACAAATGGCAGCGGGGGCGTTGAAGTTGCTGTCGCTCTGCGCACTGGATCCGGTGAAGTCGATGGCAGCTGTCGCTTCGTCATGATCGATCCGGATGGCGGCTTTGATGATTTCTCCGCTATCGAGTTCACAGCTGAACTCGCCGTCGCTCAATTTCTGAATGGCACTGCGAATGACCTGTTCGCCATTGTCGAGCACGTGTTCCATGTAGTCTGCGACGAATTGCGGACTGAACTCGTTATTCAGTGCCAGCAGTAGTTCTGCGCCTTTGGTATTCGCGGCCAGTTGTGCTTTCAGGTCTGCAATATTCTGTTGCGGATTGCGTGCGGGGTAAGCCGAGATGCCAAGTTGTTCCAGCAGCGCCTGCTCGCAGAATCCATCGTCACCGACGATGCAGAAGTTGTCGAAAATGATGCCTTCATCATCAATGCTCTTGCTGTCGGCAGGCATCGAACCCGGAGTAATTCCGCCGATATCGGCGTGATGGGCCCGGGAAGCAGTGAGATACAGCAACTTGCCGTCGTCCGGGTCAATCACCGGTGACACCACTGTGATGTCAGGTAAGTGAGTGCCTCCCGTATAAGGCGAGTTCATGACGAAAGAGTGGCCCTGCCTGAATGCTTCAGTATTCGCGTTCAGCAGTGACTGGACACAAACATCCATCGATCCCAGGTGCACCGGAATATGCGGTGCGTTAGCGATCAGCTCCCCGCGCCGGTTGAACAGGGCGCAGGAGAAATCGAGCCGCTCTTTAATGTTGACGGAGTGGGCTGTGGCTTGCAGCACGTCGCCCATTTGTTCGGCGGTGTGCATGAAGCGGTTATTAAAGACTTCGAGCAACACAGGGTCGGCGCTTCTGTCTCGCTGGCTGTCTTTTGCTTCGCCGGATTTTTTATGTAGTCGTTGCAGAATCAGTTGGCGGCTGTCGTTAACGGTTGCGCTCCAGTCGTCATGCAGCAAGGTGCCGGAATTGACCTCAACAATAATCGCCGGTCCTTCGACCATTTCACCGGGCTCGATACTGTCGCGCCTGATCCTTTGTATGTTCTGCCAGACGTCATTAAGAAACACGCGCGCGCTGTCAGGCTGAGTACCTGATAGTGCAGCTGTTGCCGGCTGTGCCGGAGAGTCGAAGCTGCATTCGGTCCGGACTTCGATGCTGTGAATGACAATGTCGATGTTCTGATCGTGCGCAAAGCCGAAGCGCTGGCGATGCGCGGCATCGAACTGCATCCGCAGGTCTGCGATATCTGCCAGCTTCAGATTAATGAGTGTGTCGCTGCCCGCGGCATGCAGATTGAGAGACATTGAATCTGTCAGCGGTTCTTCGCTAAAGCCCTGCCCGCGGATATCGGTGTGATTGTCGTCCTTTAAGCGTTCAGCAATGGTCGAGGCTACTGACAGCGACTCTGTTTCCAGCCTGTTGCCCAATGATTGCTGGCGTAACCTGGTGACCGGTGCGATCCCGATGCCATAGGCGGACAGAACGCTGGCCAGCGGATCGATCAGGATAGTGTCTATGCCCAGCAACTCGGCGACCGCACAAGCATGCTGGGCACCGGCGCCGCCGAAACAGCAGAGAGTAAAGCTGACCGGGTCGCGGCCTTGCTGAGCAGTGATGTGTCTCACCGCGTTGGCCATGCTTTCGGTGGCGACTTTCAAAAAACCTGCCGCCACCGCTTCAGGTTCCAGGCTCAGATTCTGATGTTCATTTACCGAGCGGGTAAGTGCCGCGAACTTGGCCGCTACCGCTTCGGTGTCCGGCGGTTCATCACCGTTAGTGCCGAACACCGACGGAAAGGCGTCGGCCTGAATGCGTCCCGTAAAGATGTTCGCATCGGTCACGGTTAGCGGTCCGTTGCGGCGATAGGCCGCAGGCCCGGGGTTTGCCCCCGCCGATTCCGGTCCCACCTGAAAACGGTCGTCGGCATAGTTCAGAATCGAGCCGCCACCTGCTGCGATGGTGTGGATACGGATCATCGGTGTCTGGATTAAGCTGCCCGCCACCTCGGTTTGTTGGGCGAGCTCGTGACCGTCGTCATATAAAGATACGTCGGTTGATGTTCCGCCCATGTCGAAGCCGACCAAACGCTTTAGTCCGGCGCGCCGGCCGGCTGCCGCCATGCCCACCATGCCGCCGGCAGGTCCCGACAGCACGCTGTCTTTGCCGCGCAGTGCAGAAGCATCGATGAGGCCGCCGTTACTTTGCATCAGCAGCAGCTGTCGCGGTTGTTGCCGGTTCTGCTCCAGTTGTTGTAGAAACTTGCCCACGTAATGATTGAGCACCGGTGACAGATAGGCGTCTACCAGAGTGGTCTGCCCGCGACTAATTAGTTTTTGCAGCGGGCTGATTTGGTGCGACACCGATACCTGTTCGAAGCCTGTCTCCCGCGCCAGCTTAGCGACCAGTTGCTCGTGTTGTTGATGGCGGTAGCCATGCATCAGACATATGGCGACGGCTTCGATACCGTCCGCTTTTGCTTTGTTCAGTGCTTGGCGAATGACTTCAGGGTCAGGTGTCTTTAGCACTTCCCCGTCATGGTCAATGCGTTCAGCTACTTCCAGTACTTGCTCGTACAGCTGTTCCGGTTTCACGATATGCAGCGCGAAAATATCGGGACGGTTTTGATAGGCGATTTCCAGCGCGTCTTTGAAGCCCTCGCTGATCATCAGCAGTGTGCGTGCCCCTTTGTGTTCGAGCAGGGCGTTGGTGGCAACGGTGGTGCCCATGCGAACTACAGACGGAGTAATTGCAGCGCCATCCAGCGCCCGGCGAATGCCTTCGGCGGCGGCGTCGGGATACTGCTCGGGATTTTCAGACAGCAGTTTGCTAACACGCAGCTCACCTTCAGGCGTGCGGGCAATAACATCTGTAAATGTGCCGCCGCGGTCTATCCAGAACTGCCAGTTGTCGCTTTTATCCGTCATTGGCGGGCAATTGTATTGCAATCAGGCATCTCCCGGTGCCGAAAACTTTCTGCTGCCACGGCTGTCATAAACCGAGGTGTGTCGGAGGTGTTGATGCGGTTAGCACTGCTGTTCCTGCTATGTATTGCATGGTTGTCTGCAATGTCGGAAACCAGAAACGGGTTCGATCTGAGCGACAGTCTGATTCCGGCGGATGAGATCGTGCAGACATCTGTCCCCCGGGACGGAATTCCTGCTTTGGATACACCAACCTTTCTGAAGGCTTCCGAAGCCCGCCATATGCGCGGTAAGGAGCGGGTCATCGGGGTGGTCATCAACGGTGAGGCGCGCGCCTATCCCGTCCGGATTCTTAACTATCACGAAGTGGTCAATGATGTGATCGGTGGTCGCTCACTGACTGTTACCTACTGCCCCCTGTGCGGCACCGGAGTGATTTTCGATGTCACCGGTCAGCCCTGGCAACGCTTCGGTGTCTCGGGCCTTCTGTATAACAGCGACGTTCTTTTATACGACAGGGAAACCGGCTCCTTGTGGTCGCAGATGCTCGCCAAAGCAGTTACAGGGCCTGCGAGAGGCGTTGGTCTGTTTCCCGTTTCGGTGACGCATACACGTTGGGGGGAGTGGCTCGATCGTCATCCTGATACGTTGGTGCTGTCTCCGGATACCGGATACCGGCGTGACTATCAGGAAAACCCGTACGAGACCTATGCGGAGATTGCCGACCTCTGGTTTCCCGTTGCCCACAGGGACAGGCGGCTGAAAGCGAAAGAACGGGTTATAGGTCTGGAGCTGGACGGGGTTTACAAGGCCTATCCATTCAGCCAGCTGTCCCGTCGCACAAACCGGATTAGCGACCGGTTCGGTGATCAGAGCCTGACGGTTGAGTATGACCGCAGCGCCGAGTCAGGGCGTGTGCTCGACGAGCAGGGAAACGAGATAGTGACGTTCACCGCTTACTGGTTTGCCTGGGCCGCCTTCCATCCGGAAACAGAGGTATTTATGAAGCCCTAGCGGTGGGGCGGACTTGTTGATTCGGCAGTGTGTGTGACAGACTTTGTTGTGCTTGAAGGACGCCAGCAGGGGTAAGGGAGACGCTGCCAATGGAAAACTCGACGTGGATCATGATCACGCTCATCGGCTACATGATCACACTTGTGCTGATCGGTGTTTGGGCGCAGCGGCGCACTAAAGATCAGGAAGATTATTTTCTCGGCGGACGTCAGCTTGGCCCCTGGGTCGCGGGTCTTAGTGCATCAGCTAGTTCTTCTTCCGCATGGTCGCTGTTAGGTGTCAGCGGTGCCGCGTATGCAACCGGCTTACAGGCATTCTGGTTTCTGCCCGGTGTGCTGGGCGGCTATCTGTTTAGCTGGTTCTGGGTCGCGCCGCGGCTGCGCGATGCTGCAGAAAAAGAAGATGCAGTCACATTGTCCGAGCTGTTGTTCGGTCACTACGATGAATCCGGTTCGCACGTCGTGATTCGCTCCGCATCCGTCATCATCATTGTCAGTTTCATGTTTTATGTGGCCGCCCAGTTTCAGGGCGCCGGTCTCGCGTTTTCGAACAGCTTTGGTTTGTCGCCAACCGTCGCCATCCTTGTAGGTGCTGCCATCGTCCTGATCTATACCCTGATCGGTGGTTTCTGGGCGGTAGCCGTGACGGACGCGGTGCAAGCGGGGCTAATGGTCAGCGTGGCGGCATTATTACCGGTGTTGTGTCTGATCGAAGTCGGAGGCTTCGGTGGTTTGGCCGGCGGGCTTGCGGCTTTGGATGACCCTGAATACATGAGTCTGGTTGGGCCTTACACCGGTATCGCGGCCGTTGGTTTTGTGATCGGCATGTTGAGCCCGGGCGCCGCGTATCACGGCCAGCCGCACGTCGTGAATCGTTTTATGGCGCTGAAGGATGAGGCAAGTCTTAAGCAAGGCCGCATTATCGCCGTCAGCTGGGCGCTGATTGTTTTCGGCGGCATGCTGATACTTGGTTGGTCGATGCGTCTGCTGTTTCCGGTAGCCGACAATTCGGAGCAGGTCTTCTTCACAGCCACCCAGCAACTGTTGCCGCCAGTGATCGCCGGCATCATGACTGCAGGTGTGTTGTCGGCAATCATGTCGACCGCCGACAGTCAGCTATTGGTAGCCGCATCATCCATCGCACGCGACTGGGATCTTTCCGACAGTCGTGCCCATGCCAATGTTCTGACCGATTCGCGTCTCGTCGTCACGGTTGTCACAGTTGTCGCCTGCGCGATTACTCTGTTCCTGCCGGAGTCGATTTTTGAACGGGTGTTGTTTGCCTGGCACGCGCTCGGAGCTGCCTTCGGGCCATTGGTTCTGCTGTTTGTCTGCGGTGTCAAAGTGAAGCGAAATGCTGCATTGCTTAGCTTGTGGCTGGGCTTCGGGCTTACCGTCGTATTTAACTGGCTGCCGTCCACGCCAGGCGACATCGTCGAGCGCTGCCTGCCGTTTATCTTGGCACTCACTGTGTCCTGGTTCGGGCGTGAGCGCACCGCCGGTTGAGTTTGGTGACTAGCGTTCAGGAAAAGGTGGTGCTGTTTTCCCATGGCAAAGAGAGCGGTCCGTGGGGCTTAAAGATCAAGGAACTGGCCGCCGTTGCCGAAGCCGCAGGCTGGGCCGTTGAGTCGCTGGATTACCGCGGTATTGAAGACCCGCAGGAACGTGTCGACAAGCTGGTAGCACGGGCAAAAGATTTCGATCAGCCGGTGTTGGTAGGCAGTAGCATGGGTGGGGCTGTGGCGGCACGGGCGGCCAATAGCGTCTCTGCACGCGGACTGTTTCTGATGGCCACAGCAGTGTATGTGCCGGGTTATGAACATTTGCAACCGCAACCCGAAAACGTACCGACGGTTTTCGTCCACGGCTGGCGCGACAGCATTATTCCTTATCAGAATGCATTACGTTTCGCGCTGGAATGCAAAGCACGCTATGTGCTGACCGACGACGAACACGGACTGGCCGGTAGTATCGCTGTTCTTAAATCGCAATTTGCGGACTTTTTGTCTTTGCTGGAGTCACGGAGTTGAATCGTGAATACCTTTAAGAAAAATTTTGGCGTGGTCGTGGTGGCTGCAACTCTCAGCCTGTTGTTAGCGGCCTGTGATTCAGGCGAGCGGGCTGCTGAAGAGGTGGAGGAAGGTGTGTTTGATCCGATGGTTGGCACGATCGACCGTGCTGAATCGGTTGAAGGCATTAACCAGCAGCATATGGACCGCCTGCGCGAAGCCGAAGAAGCGGCGCAGTAGCTCGCCGTCTGGCGGGAAGGTTTTCCGGAACAAGACCCCGAATAATGGCCAAAAAAGAACCCGCCTGAAAGGCGGGTTGGATGGGCGCGGAAAGGACAAACACTCAAGCTCAAGGGCGCGAAGTTGATCGGGTTTATGCGTAAACCTTCTCGTTGTTGTTGAAGAGCTTCAGCGTTCCCTTTCTTTATTGCACGTCGCATGCCAACACGTACCTAACTGACGTGTCAGTTAACTTAAGTTTGTTAAACCGGAATTTTTTGTGACGGGGTTCACAAAAAAATTGTGTTTGAAAAAGCAGCGGAATTTTTTGAAGCAGCGGTTTTGATCGTGGCCGATGCTGTTTGTTTATTTTGCCGACACTTTGGGGGATTGAGGTTGTGAACCGTTTCACACTTCGTTTCGGGAAGATCGTGAAATCAATGGTTTAGCTGATTGTAAAGGTTGTAAGAGTGCCCGACACTGCCGATTGATATTGAGGGGCAGCGTCATTTGGTGTGCGCCAAGCCTTAAGCGTTCAGGTCCGGAATGAGTTCGCTTTCCATCCGAACAATCAGATCTTTCAGCATCAGTTTTTGTTTTTTAAGGCGCTTAACACGCAACTGGTCAGTTTGCGGTTGGCTATTCAGTTCAGTGATGGCGATGTCGAGATCGCGGTGAGCAACACGTAAATCTTTGAGACGACTGCGGTTACCAAATAGCCTGGTTTCAATGTTGTTTGACATATTTGCTGTCCGGGCCGGGTGCTGGCCGGCCGGTTGACGGGTTCCGGTATTGTTTTGTCGCCGTTTTTTGACGTTTGCCGGAACCGCAGGTGTTTGTACCCGTTGGCGACGTGGCTAAATAGTAGCAGGGAAGCGACGGCCGTTCTATAAGTCGCTGAATGCCCTATTAAACCTAGTATCCGACATGGCTGGTTTGAGCACCGCGATGGCGCTCACAGTTTTCAAGGACAGGTTTTGCGGGCAGGTTGCCGGCCGGGAAAACCTACAGGTAGCTGGTCCAGTCGCGGCCCGGGTCGCCGTAAACGAGGAAGAAGGGGTTCAGAATGTCTTCCTTGGCGTTGTAGAGCAGCGGGCTGCCGTCGATATTGATGACAGTGCCCCCTGCTGACTCGACGACGGCCTGAGCGGCAGCGGTATCCCATTCGGAAGTCAGTCCCAGACGCGGGTATACGTCCGCTTCACCGGAAGCAACGAGGCACAGTTTCAGCGAGCTGCCCATCGAGACCATGACGTGATCGCCAAGCTTCTCAAGATAGGCATCGACCAGTTCACCTCTATGTGAGCGACTGCCGACAACCCTTACAGGTGATTCGGCAGGAGAGGTTACGGTGATGCTGCGGGCTTCTTCGCCCGGCTTCTGCATGAACGCACCGGTTTCGGCACTGCCGAAGTAGTCGGTGTCTTTGTCCGGCACATGTACCACGCCAAGCACGGCTTTGTTGCCCCGGATCAGCGCGATATTCACGGTGAATTCGCCGTTCTGCTTAATGAACTCTTTGGTGCCATCCAGCGGATCGATGAGCCAGTATTCCTGCCACTGTGAACGCTCGCTGTACGGGATGGCGTCTGATTCTTCCGACAGGATGGGGATATGGGGCGTCAGCGCTTCCAGTCCGGCAACAATAGTGTTGTGTGAAGCCTTGTCGGCAGCCGTCAGCGGAGAGTCATCATCCTTGATCTCTACCTCGTAGTCGCTGCGGTAAATTTTCAGGATTTCCTGACCGGCCTGGCGGGCAATGGTTAGTACGTCGGGCAGCAGGGCCTGGAGAGAGGTCTGGAGAGAGGTGTTGGATTCGGACATGAGTGTTCAGGCTTACTTTTTTGTTTGCGGGCATAGAAGCCGCGAGAGAATGCCGTAAAGTATAAGAATGTCGCAGGCAAATAAAGTCACAAAAGCTGGAAGGGAGATTATCGACTGGTCGCATTGCGACACAGTGCTGCTCGATATGGACGGTACAGTGCTCGATCTGGCCTTCGATAACTATTTCTGGCGCGAGTTAGTGCCGGTGCGTATTGCCCACAAGCTGGGTGTTTCCAACGAAGAGGCCTGCGATGTGCTGTTTGAGCAGTTCGCCGCCAAAGAGGGCACGCTCGAGTGGTATTGCCTCGACTACTGGAGCGAAAGTCTGGGGCTGGATCTGGTCGAGCTGAAGCGCTCGATTCGTCATAAGGTCGGTTTTCTGCCGGATGTGCGGCACTTTCTTCGCGAGGTGAAGGAGAGCCATAAGCGTCTGGTGCTGGTTACCAATGCCCATCAGGACACACTGAATGTGAAGCTGTCTGCGGTCGACTTTGATGTCTACTTCGACGACATGGTCACGTCGCACCAGTTCGGCCACGCCAAGGAACACGACGATTTCTGGCCTGCACTGCAGGACTATCTGAGCTTCGACCGCTCACGGGCCATGTTCGTTGATGACAGTCTGCCGGTGCTAGCGGCAGCGAGGCGTTACGGCATCGATCAGGTAGTGGCGATCAGACGCCCCGATACCGGGCAGCCGGAGCGGGATACCGGTGACTTTGTATCGGTGTTCAGTCTCGACGAGTTGTGTCCTGTCAGCTGCTAGCTGTTTCCGGAATCGCCACCGGAAGGCTTATCACCCGACGGTTTGCGTCTGCGTCGGCGGCGCTTCTTGCCGGAGCCATCACCTTTCGGCGCATTACCCTTAGAATCGCCACCTGACCGGCCGCGGCCACCTGAACTGCGACCTCCGGAGTTGCCGCCTTTTCTCGGCGGGCGTTTCTCGCGGCGGGGCATTCGCGGGTTTTCCACTTCCTCGAGCAGCGATGCCTCCATCGTGCCGACAGGTATCCGGAAACCGATGTAGCTTTCGATGTCCGGCAGTGTCATTGCATAGGTTTCGCAGGCGAAGCTGATGGCATCACCTTCGGCACCCGCACGCGCGGTACGGCCGATGCGGTGCACGTAGTCTTCAGGGTCCTGCGGCAGGTCGTAGTTAATCACGTGGCTAACGCCCGGAATGTGCAGACCGCGCGCAGCAACATCGGTGGCGACCAGAATCGACAGCTCGCCGGTCTGGAATGCCTTGAGCATCCGCATACGTTTCTTCTGCGGCACGTCGCCGGAAATGGCGGCTGCTTCGAAACCATTGGCTTTCAGCAGGAAGGCAACCTTCTCCGCTTCATACTTCATGTTGACGAAAACCATCGTACGACTGGCTTCCATCTGCTTGAGCAGGTTTACCAGCAGGTGCGGTTTCTCGTGGTTGGCAGGGTAGAAAATGCTTTGCGTGACGCGGTCTGCCGTGACCTTCTCAGGTTCAATGCGCACCGTTTCCGGTTCGTTCATGTGCTCGTAGGCAAGCTCCATCACCTTGTGGCTCAGCGTGGCCGAGAACAGCAGGTTCAGACGCTGATCAGCGGGCGGCAGACGACGCAGTACATAGCGAATGTCTTTAATGAAGCCGAGGTCGAACATGCGGTCGGCTTCATCGAGCACCATTACCTGTACGGAATTCAGATTGAAGACGCGTTGTTTGAAGTAGTCGATAAAACGACCGGGCGTACCAATCAGAATGTCGACACCTTGTTCAAAGCGCGCTTTCTGTTTGTCGTAGTCGGCACCACCGAATACGCAGTGCAGTTTAAAACCGGTTTCGGCGCCGAGCGTTTCAGCATCGGCATGAATCTGTATTGCGAGTTCGCGGGTGGGAGCGAGAATAATTGCACGCGGATTGCCACCGGTATCTTTTTCCGGTGGATTGTTAATCAGGTGATTAAACGTGGCGATCAAAAATGCCGCCGTTTTACCTGTACCCGTTTGCGCCTGTCCGGCAATGTCTTTACCTTGCAGCGCAACCGGCAGCGTTTCTGCCTGAATGGGTGTGCAAAAGCTGAATCCGGCTTTCTCGACGCCGGCCTGCACGGGTGCTGGCAGCTCGAGACTGGCGAAACTTACGTCGCTCTGGTGAGAATCACTCATGTTGCTTACAAAAGTCCTTAATCATTAGCCGGATGTATTAATGCCGGAAAAGCAGTGCCGCAGAAATAGGTAAATAGCACTTGCAAAATAGCGCGGGAAGGGGTCAAATTAACTCATTGCTGCGGCGTTAGCCCGCACCCGCCGAATGAAGAGCCAGAACACACCCTGTTTTTGGTCGACTCTTTACAAGTACTAAGAGAAAGTCCAACTCCAGCGCGCAGTGCATTGTGCCTTATTCAGCGTCAGGCTTCATATAAAAGTTTTTGTGCCGTTTCCCGGTTGCGTTCAGGAGGAGGATGCAGTCAGGCATCGGGCGAGCAGATTGAGATATCGCGTAAAGCGTCCGGTCTGCCCCAAACGGTCCAATAACATTCCAACTGAACATTCAAATTCGACATTCCATTCTGTTTCCCGATTTTTCCGCGAAACACCCCATCAAACCAACTAGTACATTTTCAACCGATCCAAATAAGTAAACACACGAAGAGAAACTATGAGCATATCGCAAGTAAGTGACGACACATTTGAGTCTGAAGTAGTCCAGTCTGATGTCCCCGTTCTGGTGGATTTCTGGGCCGAATGGTGCAGTCCCTGCAAAATGATTGCCCCGATCCTGGAAGAGCTGGCGCCTGAATATGAAGGCCGCCTGCAGATCGCCAAAGTCGACGTTGATGCCAACCCTAAAGTGCCTCAGCAGTTCGGCATCCGCAGCATTCCTACCCTGATTCTGTTCAAGAACGGCGTAGTTGAAGCGCAGCAGGTTGGTGCGGTTTCCAAGAAACAACTGGCTGACTTCCTGGAGCAGAACCTGTGAGAGGTTATTTAGGCAATTCTGCTCGTTCCCGCTCCGGTGGTGGTGGTGGCAATAACAAAGGCGGCGGCAATAAAGGCGGTGGTAACAAGGGCGGCAACAAAAACCGCAACCGTCGTCGTCGTCAGGAGAATGAAGAAATCGGTGCATTTACCGAGGACGACATTATCCGCAAAGAAGAGCTCGCTAAAGACAAGAACCTTCTGTATCTCAACGAGCTTAAGAACACCCAGATTTCCGAACTGGTAGCACTCGCCGAGTCCATGGGGCTCGAGGGTGGTCTGGCCCGCTCCCGCAAACAGGACATTATTTTTGAAATCCTGAAAGCGCATGGTGCAAAGGGTCAGGACATCTACGGTGACGGTGTGCTGGAAATCCTGCAGGACGGCTTCGGCTTCCTGCGTTCTGCCGACAGTTCCTTCCTCGCCGGTCCGGACGACATCTATGTGTCACCCAGTCAGATTCGCCGCTTTAACCTGCGTACAGGTGACAGCGTCGGTGGTCTGATTCGCCCACCCAAGGAAGGCGAACGTTACTTCGCACTGCTGAAGGTTGCCGAGATTAACCTCGACGAACCGGAAAGCGCGCGTAACAAAGTGCTGTTTGAGAACCTGACGCCGCTGTTCGCAAATGAACGCCTGTTGCTCGAACAGGGCACCGGCAGTACCGAAGACCTGACCTCGCGCATCATCGATATGGTGGCGCCGATCGGTAAAGGTCAGCGCGGTCTGATCGTATCGCCGCCGAAAGCCGGTAAAACGATGCTGCTGCAGAATATTGCTACTGCAATTACTGCAAATAACCCGGACGTCACCCTGATGGTACTGCTCATCGACGAGCGCCCTGAAGAAGTCACCGAGATGAGTCGCACCGTCCGCGGTGAAGTGGTGTCATCGACCTTCGATGAGCCCGCCAGCCGTCACGTACAGGTTGCCGAAATGGTGATCGAAAAAGCCAAGCGTTTGGTTGAGCACAAGAAAGATGTGGTTATTCTGCTCGATTCCATTACCCGTCTGGCGCGCGCGTACAACACTGTTGTGCCGTCATCAGGCAAGGTGCTGACCGGTGGTGTGGATGCCAATGCTCTGCATCGTCCGAAGCGTTTCTTCGGTGCTGCGCGTAACGTCGAAGAGGGCGGCAGTCTGACGATTCTGGCTACTGCGCTGATCGACACCGGCTCGAAGATGGATGATGTGATCTACGAGGAATTCAAAGGTACCGGCAACATGGAGATCCATCTGGATCGCCGTATCGCCGAGAAACGAATCTACCCGGCGATCAATATCAACCGTTCCGGTACGCGTAAGGAAGATCTCCTTATCGAACCGGAAGAGCTGCAGAAGATCTGGGTACTGCGTAAGGTTCTGCATCCGATGGACGAACTGGCTGCGGCCGAGTTCCTTCTTGGCAAGATGCAGGATACAAAGACCAACGCCTCGTTCTTCGATGCGATGAAAAGATGAGCCGAGCTTCTGGCACTCGCGCAGCAGTGCCGGAAGGTCAAAAGGCGAATCTTTCTTCGAGGGCGCGCTGAAGCGCCTGAGAAGCCTTTCAGTATTCCGCGGTGTTTCTGCCGAGCTTCTGGCACTCGCGCAGCAGTGCCGGAAGGTCAAAAGGCGAATCTTTCTTCGAGGGCGCGCTGAAGCGCCTGAGAAGTCTTCCAGTATTCCGCGGTGTTTCTGCCGAGCTTCTGGCACTCGCGCAGCAGTGCCGGAAGGTCAAAAGGCGAATCTTTCTTCGAGGGCGCGCTGAAGCGCCCGAGAAGTCTTTCAGATTAGCTGCGAGTTAATGAGAAGCCCCGCCTTTGTTTTGCATCGGCGGGGCTTTTTTTGTTTCAGAACATGAGGGGCCCTGCGACCAGCTAATCCCTGATGCTTAAGCTCGGCGGACATCCTGTCCGCCTCGCATCGGCGTCCGCGCTTTCGGCTTCCTGCCTTCAGCGCTCCCGACGACGCATCAGGGTTCATCTGCTCTCCGGGCGCAGGTTCTTGGTCGATATATGGAGCAGAACCGGTTCAGGGAATAGAATCGAGGCTGTTCGACAGCACGGAATAGTCTTATGAAATGGTTTCGCAGAATTGGTGTGGCGCTGACGGTCGTGTTGGCTCTATACGGCGCATTGCAGTTGGTTCCCGCCAAAGAAGAAGTGGTGGATATCTACTACCCGACGAACTGGGAAGACCGTCCTTACGGGGTGGTGGGTTTTCCCAGCTTTAACGCCAAGAGCGGCAAAGACTTTGCTAACGGCGGTGCGACTGCCGTGAAACAGACCACCGGTGGTGTCATGGTGCTGCCTGAAGGTGCCTCGGCAGAAAACAAGGTGCCGGCGATGGTTATTCTGCATGGCTCGGGCGGCGCCTGGGGCGGTCGAAGCGTAAACCTGGCGATGTGGCTGGCTGAACACGGTATTGCCGGTCTGACTGTCGACACATTCACGGCGCGCAATCTGCGTAAGACGGACGACTACATCAAACGTCTGGATAAAGCGCCTATTTACACCCAGATGGCTGATGCTCTGAGTGCTTTGCAGGCACTGCAGGATCATCCGTATATCGATACCGACAAGATCGGCGTGACCGGTTTCTCGCTGGGTGCAGGTTCGACGATGTACATGATGTTTGAGCCGGTTACCGAGAACGTATTGGGCAAAGACGGTCCGCGCTTCTCCGCTTATGCGATGTACTACGGTGGTTGCTCGGCAGACTTTGATGACTTCCGGGTCGAAGGTTCGCCGCTGCTGATCATGATGGGTGAGGCTGATGAGTCGATGTCGGTCGACCGTTGTAAGTGGATGAAGGGTGAGTTGGAGAATCTTGGTGTTGACGTTGAACTGATTGTTTACGAGGGTGCAGGTCACGGCTGGGATAATCCGTATCCACAGAAATTTAAAGAAGGCGCCTGGGTCACCAGAGAGTGCATCATGCAGTGGACCGAATCGGGTGAGAACATCGAGCAATCAACTGGCTACTCAATGGATTCGCCGATTACGGCAATGCTGGCGATCAACAAATGCGGCGGACCGATCGGCTATACGATGGGCTTTAACCGCAACGCCTATGAACGGTCCAATGAGGACATTATCAAATTCCTGAACCGGACCTGGGGCTTGTAGGCCTGAGAAATACATCCGGGCACTAAAAAGCCCCGCACGGATAATCCGGCGGGGCTTTCTTATTGATACGTGAGTTGATGTGCGCGAATCAGCCGTCAGCTTTTTCCATCTGGCTTTGCTGGTAGTTCTCAATGCCGACCTTCTCGATCAGCGAGAGTTGGGTTTCCAGCCAGTCCACGTGTTCTTCTTCAGCTTCCAGAATGCTTTCAAGTAATTCGCGGGTGCCGTAGTCGCGCACTTCTTCGCAGTACTGGATGGCATCCTTCAGTTCAGGAATGGCGTGCTGCTCAAGGCGCAGATCACATTCCAGAATTTCCTTGGTGTGCTGACCGATCATCAGCTTGTCGAGGTCCTGCAGGTTCGGCAGACCTTCAAGGAACAGGATGCGTTCAATCAACTCATCCGCATGCTTCATCTCATCAATGGACTCATGGCGGGCATGTGCAGCCAGCTTGTCGAGACCCCAGTCGTCGAACATCCGGGCATGCAGGAAGTACTGGTTAATGGCCGTCAGTTCGTTCTTCAGAATCTTGTTCAGCCATTCGATGACTTTAGTGTCGCCTTTCATGGGAGCGCTCCGTTCTTTGTTTTTGCTTGCTGCAGACTATCTACGGAAATGAGCACTCAGGCAACAGGCGCGGGTTTGCGCCGTGTTTGGCTGGACGAATGAGAATTGTTCTCGCAGGGAGACCGCAACAAACCGTAACCGCTTTGGCAAAGCGATATTTGGTTGCGTAAGTAGAACTTCGTTAGTTGCGCAAACGCGGGGGGAGCGAATCAGAGTCACAGCGCATTCAGCGCAACAGGGCTGAACGCAACCACGTCGTCAACGTAACAGCGCTGAACGTAACCACGTCGTCAACGTAACAGCGCTGAACGTAACCACGTCGGAAAAGCAGCGCTTTTCCGACGGAACTTCCACCATTTGAATTTCCAGCGCCGGTGACCCGGCCGCTGTAAATTCGGTGTCAGTTCAGTTCTTGCTGCTGTTTGATTCGATGGTCAGTTCACCGATCAGGGAACGGGTGAAGTTGCGGCAGGAACCGCAATTGGAGCCAACGCCCAGTTGGTCATGCAGAGCGTCCAGACTGGTGTGACCGTCTTCTACTGCCTCGGCAATTTGTTCATCGGTAATTTGTTTGCAAATACAGACGTACATGGCTGACTTCCTGTAGTTATCCGGGGGCTTGCAGGAGCATTTCCCCGAACCGGATGCGCATCTTATTGGTAATAAGAATGGTTCGCAATAGGTAATCTCTCGTATTTGCGATAAAACGCTAAGCTTTTGTTTTTATTGAATTGAGCGCTGCTGACATGCACAAAAAAGGCGCCCAGAAAAATACGAGAGAGCCTTTTTTCAGTCCTCGAGCCTGAAATCAGTCAGATTCGCGGGCCACTGCCCGGTAGCCGATGTCGGTGCGGTAGTAGGCGCCGTTCCAGCTGATGTCATCAACGGCTTTGTATGCCAGTGACTGGGCTTCGGTAACCGAGTTACCGAGTGCAACAACGCACAGCACGCGCCCGCCTGCGGTGACCACATCACCGTCTTTATCGGCAGTGCCGGCATGGAAGACTTTAGTATCGGTTTCCGTCGCAGGGTCAGGCAGACCACTGATGGCATCGCCGCTCGGGTAAGACAACGGGTAACCACCGGCGGCCATCACTACGCCGAGAGCAACCCGGTCGTCCCAGGCTGCAGCTGTTTTATCGAGGTGTCCGGCAAGTGCGGCTTCAACCAGATCGACGAGATCGGTCTGCAGACGAGCCATGATCGGTTGGGTTTCGGGATCACCCATGCGGCAGTTGAATTCAAGTACCTTGATGCTGCCGTCGGGCGCCACCATCAGACCGGCGTACAGAAAGCCGGTGTATGGGTTGCCATCTGCCTTCATGCCTTCAACGGTCGGCAGCATGACTTCGCGCATTGCCCGTTCGGCGACTTCGTCCGTCAGCACCGGTGCAGGCGAGTAGGCACCCATGCCGCCGGTGTTCGGCCCTTTGTCGCCGTTGTCGCGTGCTTTGTGATCCTGCGAGCTGGCAAAGGGCAGAATATTATTGCCATCGACCATGGCGATGAAGCTGGCTTCTTCGCCTTCCAGGAATTCTTCAATAACGATGCGGTTACTGGCATCACCGAACTGTTTGTCTGCCAGCATGGAACGCACGGTGTCGGCCGCCATTTCGCGGTTGTCGCAGATCACCACACCTTTACCTGCGGCCAGACCATCGGCCTTGATGACAACCGGAATGTTGCAGGTTTCAACGTAGGAGAGAGCGGGTGCTAACTCACTGAATGCTTCGTATTCCGCGGTCGGAATGCCATGGCGGACCATGAAGTCTTTGCAGAACGCTTTTGAGCCTTCGAGCTGGGCCGCATCGGCACGGGGACCGAAGCATTTAAGACCGGCTGCTTCGAAGGTATCGACTACACCGGCGACCAGTGGCGCTTCAGGGCCGACGACAGTCAGTTCAACACCGTTGTCTTTGGCAAAGCTGAGCAGGCCTTCGATATCGTCAGACTTGACCGGGATATTGGTGATGTCCGACTCGCGTGCAGTACCGGCGTTACCCGGAGCAACGAAGACTTCGTCTACGCGGGATGATTTTGCTAGAGCCCATGCGAGGGCATGTTCGCGACCGCCGTTGCCAATAACTAATACTTTCATTGATCAATCCGAAATAGAAATCGTGGTGTATTTAACCACATCGGCGACGCAGTGCGTCGCCGATGAAAGTTCCGCTTTTTAGGATATTCATCAACCCAAATCGTGGCAGATCTATCCACATCGGCAAAGAACTGACGGCGAACTTTCGATGATCGTTAAGCATCGTCGAAAGTTCAAACGCCGGAAGTTCCATCAAGAAAGCATGGCTTTCTTGATGTCGGTTAATCGCTCGAATCGCAGTCTACTTGACCACATGGAAAAAGCAGTGCTTTTTCCATGGAACTTCCACCCTTTGAATTCCCGGCGCCGATTCTCGGCCGCCACGAATTCGGTGTCAGTTCAGTGCCTAAAGTGTCTCATCCCGGTCAACAGCATAGCCATGCCGTGCTCGTTGGCAGCGGTGATCACTTCTTCGTCACGCATTGAGCCGCCGGGCTGAATGACAGTAGCAATACCGAATTCAGCCGCAAAGTCGATACCATCCCGGAACGGGAAGAATGCGTCAGAAGCCATCACAGCGCCTTTGGTTTCAAGACCGGCCGCAGCGGCTTTCTCGCCGGCGATCTGGGCGCTTATCACGCGGCTCATTTGACCGGCGCCTACACCTACTGTCTGACCGTTCTTCGCATACACAATTGCGTTGGATTTAACGAACTTGGCAATCGTCCAGGCAAACTGCGCATCGCTGATTTCCTGAGCCGTTGGCTGACGCTCGGTAACAATATTCAGTTCGTCTTCGGCAACTTTGCCGCGATCCTGATCCTGCACCAGCATGCCGCCGTCGATCTGTTTGTAGTGATGGTCGGCAGCAGTCGGTTCCACGCCGCACTCCAGAACGCGAACGTTCGGCTTAGCTGTAAATGCTTCGATGGCGGCAGCTTCATACGAAGGGGCAACCATAACTTCCACGAACTGCTGGCCGAGAATTTCTTCAACGAGAGCGCCGGAAACCTCGCAGTTGAAGGCAATGATGCCGCCAAATGCAGAGGTTGGGTCGGTTTCGTAAGCCTTGCGGTATGCATCAGCTGCATCGCTGCCGACGGCAGCACCACAAGGGTTGGCGTGCTTCACGATGACACAGGCCGGAGCAGGCAGAGCGCGCACGCACTCAAGTGCCGCGTCGGCATCAGCCAGATTGTTAAAAGACAGCGGTTTGCCCTGATGCGAGTGAGCGTTAATCAAAGCGCCATCGGTTGCACCCGGCAGTGAATAAACAGCACCACCCTGATGCGGGTTCTCGCCATAGCGCAGGCTTTGTTTCTTCTTCAGCCCGATGGGGTAGCGCTCCGGCCATTCGTTGTCATCATCCTGGCCATTCAGGTAATTGAAGATGGCGGCGTCGTAGCAGGCGGTATGGGCAAAGGCTTTCTTCGCGAGTAACTGACGGGTTGCAGCGGCAATGCTGCCGGCAGACTTCAGTTCATCCAGAACAGTCACATAGTCGGCCGGATCGGTGACTACGGCAACGCGCGCGTGGTTCTTGGACGCGGCGCGGATCATTGCGGGACCACCGATGTCGATGTTTTCAATGGCGTCGTCGAAAGCGCAATCGGGTTTGGCAACGGTGGCTTCGAACGGATAAAGGTTAACGACCAGCATGTCGATACCTTCAATGCCATGTTCAGCCATTACAGCTGCATCTTCTTCGCCGCGATTCAACAGGCCACCGTGAATCATCGGATTCAATGTTTTGACACGACCGCCCATGATTTCGGGGAAACCCGTAACTTCAGACACGTCGGTGACATCAAGGCCGGCATCGCGCAGCGCTTTCGCCGTGCCGCCTGTAGAAACAAAGTTAGCGCCCAGAGCAGAAAGCTCCTTGGCAAATTCGACCACGCCGGTTTTGTCCGAAACGCTGATCAGTACTCGTAAAGATTGGCTCATTGTAAATGCCCGGGATGTAGCTGGATGATAGGAATATGCCGGTCTTAAGTTGTTAAACCGGACTAGCTGTGCAGCTTGTATTGCTTGAGTTTCTTGCGCAAAGTCGCCCGGTTGATGCCGAGAACATCTGCTGCAAGTGTTTGATTTCCTTCGGTGTAATCCATGACCGACTGAAGCAGCGGGGCTTCGACTTCACCGATGACAAAATCGTAAAGATTAGAGGGCTGATGACCATTAAGGTCTTTGAAGTATTTGGCGAGCGCTTCTTCGGTCAGTCTACGCAGTGGTTTGTTACGAAGCTGAACCTGTTGCGCTTTCTTCTTCGCAACTTTTCTTTTCTTCGCTGATTTTTTCTTGCTGCTTACCACGAAACCCGATCCGCCAAACTGTATGTCGCGACCAGAGCGTCCCGGTTCAACTAGTGTGCAGGGTTAACTAGTGAGCCGTCACGAACAGACAGGGCGTTAAGCGTAGAGTCGCTTACGCCGCAATCAGTTCTGCGTCTGATAGCGGTTAAAAAATTCTTCTGTTGCTTGCCTTTGCTTTTCGGCGCTCTCGATCCGGACGACTGAATCGCGGAACTCCCCGGCGCCTTCTATATGCTGGCAATACCAAGTCAGATGCTTCCTCGCTACCCGGACCCCTGTGTGCTCCCCGTAGAGTTCATACAGACCGTCCAGATGCCGGAGAATAGTATCACGTTGCTCTGTCACAGAGGGCGGCTCGGTAGAATCTTTTTTACTTAGCCAGGCATTGATGGCAGCAAAAATCCACGGGTTGCCCAGCGCACCGCGCCCGACAAGAATGCCGTCGGCGCCGGTTTCTTCAAGAACCTGTTCAGCTTGCTGCGGTGAAGTGACGTCGCCGTTGGCGAACACAGGTATAGAAACGGCCTGCTTGATGTGACGGATAGTGTCGTATTCGGCGTGGCCTTTGTACATGCAGGAACGGGTTCTGCCATGAACGGCGAGAGAAGCAATGCCCGCCTCTTCAGCCATGACGGCAACTGAGGGACCGTTGCGGTTTTCAGGATTCCAGCCGGTGCGCATCTTCAGGGTGACCGGAATATCCACCGAGCCTACAGTGGCATCGAGAATTTCACGAACCAGCCCTTCGTCCTGCAGTAAAGCGGAGCCGGCCAGCTTCTTGCAAACCTTCTTGGCCGGGCAGCCCATATTGATGTCGATCATGTCGGCACCCATTGCTGCGATGGCTGCCGCTGCTTCGGCGAACTGCTCAGGGTCACTGCCGGCGATCTGCACAACTTTTAAACCGTTCTCGTTATTCAGCGTGAGGCGGCTGCGGCTTTTGCCTGTTTTCCATTGGGCGGTGTCGGCAGTGGTCATTTCGGAAGTGGCCATGCCGGCACCCAGATCACGGCAGATATTGCGGAATGGCTGGTCGGTCAGCCCCGCCATAGGAGCCAGCAGAATCGGGCTGTTCAGCCGGTAGGGACCAATCGTCGGGGCTTGCATCGGACTAGCGACGGCAGACGGGAGTGCCGCTTTCCTGAGAGACGCACACGTCCACTTCAAAGCCCTGAGCGCCGGTGCCCGGATCGGTAATGCTCAGATGCACCGGCACAACACTGCCCCCGGGAAGCAGCCCGTTTGGCGGCCGCATGCCTTTGCTGTACTCGTCGGGAGTGAAGATCCTGCTGCTGACTTCTTTGCCCCAGCGGTCCTTCAGTATCACTTTGATCAGCGGCTCACCCATGGGCGCAGCGCTGGTGATGGCAAGTTGCGCGCGGATATCAAGAATCCCTGAGCCGCTCTCGCCGGAGATGGCTTCGCTGCCACGGATTTCATAAGCGCTTAAGTCCCATGCCGGGTAAAGGGGCCTGTCGACCAGCGCGTATATGTTTCTGATCTGCGACCCATACTCCGGATGCACTGCGAGTGTTTCACGATTGTGGTGAATCAGTTGTGCAGCCAAACCCAGCCCAAGCAGAATGAGTGCCGCTGCTACCAGCCAGCGTTTAGAGCCGCTGCCGGATTGTTCGATTTCTTCTTCATGGCTGCTGATCCAGACCGGGTCATGGTCTTCTTCGACGTCTTCTTCAGCATGTTCCCGGGTATGCTCTGCAGCGACTCCGCTGTCTGCATCGTCTGCTGCCGCGCTGTCAAAATCAGCGGGTTCGGCGTCAGAACCATCGTAGTCAGAACCATCGTAGTCAGGCCCATCATCGTCAGAACTGGCATCGTCGAAATCGTGCGCTTCAAAGTCGGGTCGTTCAGGGGTGGCTGAATCACCGATTCCGTCATCCTCTTCCTGCGCATCCTCGTCGTCGCCGGTACGAATGATGAACGGTGGAGTGATGTCATCGTTGGTCTCGTACATCATTCTGCGCCACTGATCTTCTTCCATAGTCAGTGTGTCTATGGCTGTGCGCAGTTTGTCCCCGTCGTTGTCTTCCCCGGCCTGATCGTCTTCAGCATCGGACGTTTCGGTCTCAGCGCTTTCCGCTTCGCCTTCTTCATTGACGATGGTATCCATGTCGTCCTGAGCCGGGTCGCCGGAATGCTCTGTATCGTCGGCATCCGCGACTACGGTTGTCGCACCGTGGCCGGCAACTTCGTCGTGTTCAGTATCCTGCTGATCCCATTTGTCATCGGTCTCTTCATCGCCATCCGGGTTGTCATCTGAGTGGCCAGCGGACTGATGATCAAGCGGCCCTACGGGGTCAATGATCGGGCCATCGTAGCCGCTACCGAAAAAGTTGCCCCACTGCTGCTTGGGCACATCGAACTCCAGGCTGTCGTCGATTTCTTCAGAAGGCTCTTCTCCGCAGTCTTCATCAATCGCCGGCTCATCTTCAGGCTCATGGCTGTCATCCGGCTCGTCAGTCTCATCTGAGTCGAACGATTCGGATTCATCGTCAGCAAGCTCATCGACTGCTTCGTCATCATGTTCCTCTGCAGGCTCACCGGCATCTGCTCCGGTGTCGTTTGCATCCGGCGGTAGCAGTTCGTCAACGTCGAATTCACCCGTCGAGCGGGCAACCTCCTCATTGATGCCCTCAAGGCTGTTGATCAGATCGGCTTCGAAAACGTCGGTGGCCAGATGCTCTTCCGGCTCCTCGGGTTCGTCTTCGTAACGGGGTATATAGGGTTCGCGACGCTCGTCCGGCTCTTCCTCAGTATCGCCTTCGTCGTCGTATTCATCTTCGCCCTCATCGTCGTAGTCATCATCGGGGATGGCGGGAGGCAGCGTGTCGCTGTAGACCTGCGGCTGAGTGTCTTCAGCAGGCTCTTCTGCCGGTTGATGTTCTTCCGGCTCGTCCTCTTCAATGAAGATAATGCCGCCGTCGTCATCGTCGTCCGCAGACTCGTCTGCAAAGGAGTCTGTAAAACGCTCGTCTGATTCCTGATCGGCTTCTTCGCCGGCATCGTCAGCGGGTTCATCGGCGTCATCGAACAGGATGTCGACATCCGTATCGGTATCGGCACCGATGGCATCATCGTCATAGGTCTTGTGGATTTCGTCGTCGTCAGCTTCGCTACTGCTGCTGACCGTGTTGCCCATCAGCCAGGCCGGGCTGTCGCTGAGACCGGAGTCGTCGGACCCAGAAGTCAGTTGCTCAATCAGATCTTCATTGAGTTTCTCGGCTACGTCTGTCTCGGCAGTGCTGTCGATACTGACAGCGCCTTCGAAAGATTCGAGTGCATTAAATACATGATTGCAGCTGCCGCAACGGACTCTGCCGGAGGCTTGCTTCAGCTGCTCTCCGGTTACCTTGAAGGTTTTGTCGCATTGGGGACACTGCGTGAACATTTCAGTCAGCCACTCGCTAAGCCGTCGAATTCCGTTTCCTGCCGGTAATCAGCACCCAGCCATCGTTTTCGCGCGCTACCAACATGTCAAAGTCGGGGTAGGCGGCGATAACAGCATCTGCCTGAGTGGCCAGTATTCCGGTCAGCACCAGTTCGCCGCCGGGACACACCTGTCCGGTCAGTGTTGATGATAATTCAATCAGTATGCCGCTGAGTATGTTTGCGACCACCAGATCATATTGTTGGTCAGGTTCTTCACCGGCAGTCCAGACTGTGAACTGCTCGCTCACCTGATTACGTTCGGCGTTGCGGCGCGATGCGGTAACGGCCTGATCGTCAATGTCGGTGCCGAAGGCCCGGGAAGCCCCGAGTTTCAGGGCGGCCAGCGCCAGAAGCCCGGAGCCACAGCCGTAATCCATTACGGTTTTGCCAGATAAATCCTGAGCATCCAGCCAGTTTAAGCACATAGAGGTGGTCGGATGATCGCCTGTACCGAACGCCAGTCCCGGTTCCAGCACGACAGTGACCGGCATATCGCCGGTTGCCAGTTGCTCATCGGGGACTACCCAGAGCCGTCCGCCGAAATTCAGCGGCTTCGCATCTCGCTGCCATTCTGTGAGCCATTCGCGGTCAGCGAGTTCTTCGATTTTGAGAGTCGCGGCGGACGCGGGGAACTGATCTGTAACAAACTCGCGCAACGCAGTTGCATTGGCATCTGCTTCGAACAGAGCCGTGATATTAACTTCGGTCCAGATGGGTGCTTCGCCGGGCTTGGGCTCAAGCAAGGGTTCGTCACCTGCATCGGTCAGGGAAACCGACACGGCACCAGCCTCTTCAAGAAGAGTTTCCAGTGCCAGTGCTTCGGGTTTCCCGGCCGTCAGCGTCAGTTGCAACCAACTCATGCCGATTGCCCTGCGGGGTTACAGACCGAGTCTGCGTTCCAGATAATGAATATCCGTGCCGCCGGCTTTAAATGCAGCGTGCTGGAAGATTTCCTTGTGCAGCAACGTGTTCGTTTTGATGCCGTCCACGACCAGTTCATGCAGCGCTGAACTCATGCGGGCAAGCGCAACCTCGCGGGTTTCGCCGTAGGCGATCAGTTTGCCGATCATTGAGTCGTAGTAAGGCGGCACTACATAGCCGCTGTACAGATGGCTGTCGACGCGAACGCCCGGACCACCCGGCGGGTGCCAGGTTTCAATGGTGCCGGGTGACGGCACGAAGGTCTTCGGATCTTCAGCGTTAATGCGGCACTCGAAAGCATGGCCGCGCAGTTCGATGTCGTCCTGAGTGAAGCTCAGTGGCTCACCATTGGCAACACGCAGCTGTTCTTTCACCAGATCGATGCCGGTGATCAATTCGGTAACAGGGTGCTCCACCTGCAGACGCGTGTTCATTTCAATGAAATAGAACTCGCCATCTTCATACAGGAACTCAAATGTGCCGGCATTGCGGTAGCCAAGATGACGGCAGGCAGCCGCGCAGCGTTCACCCATTTCCATGCGCTGTTCATGAGTAATGCCCGGTGCCGGCGCTTCCTCAATAACTTTCTGATGACGACGCTGCATAGAGCAGTCGCGCTCAAACAGATGCACGGCATTGCCGTGTTCGTCAGCAATTACCTGAAATTCAATATGACGCGGCTTCTCAAGGAATTTCTCCATATAGACCTGATCGTTACCGAATGCAGCACCTGCTTCGGCACGGGTCATGTTGATGGAGCTCATCAGTGAAGCCTCGGTGTGCACGACACGCATGCCGCGACCGCCACCACCACCGGATGCCTTAATAATTACCGGGTAGCCGATGTTGCGTGCGATGCGCAGGCATTCGTCAGCGTCGTCGGTTAGCGGGCCGTCGGAGCCGGGTACGGTAGGAACGCCCGCCTCTTTCATCGCTCTGATAGCCGAGACCTTGTCTCCCATCATGCGAATCAGGTCCGGGCTGGGACCGATGAATTTGAAGCCGCTATCTTCAACGCGCTCGGCAAAGTCGGCGTTCTCCGACAGGAAGCCGTAACCGGGATGGATGGCCATCGCATCGGTGACTTCTGCCGCGCTGATGATGGCGGGCATGTTCAGATAGCTGTCGGTTGATGACGGTGGACCGATACAAACGGTCTCGTCGGCCAGCAACACGTGCTTCTGGTTGGCGTCGGCGGTTGAGTGCACCGCTACGGTTTTGATTCCAAGCTCGCGACAGGCGCGCTGAATGCGCAGCGCAATTTCGCCGCGGTTGGCAATAAGAACTTTATCTAGCATGGGTCTGCTTCATCAGGGTTTGATGTGAGGCGAATTAGCCGATGACAACGAGGGTCTGGCCAAACTCGACCGGCTCGCCGTTACCAACTTCGATGGACAGGATCGTACCGGCTTTATCGGCTTCGATCTGATTCATCATCTTCATTGCTTCAATAATGCAGACGGTGTCGCCTACTTCAACGCGGTCGCCCACTTTGACGAACGCTTCCGCAGTTGGTGACGGTGAGTGGTACATGGTCCCGACCATCGGTGCAGTCACCGCATGGCCTGCCGGAGCGCTTTCGACCGGAGCCGCAGCAGGTTCGGCTGCAGGAGCTGCCGGTGCAGCTGCAGCGGGTGCTGCAACCGGAGCAGCAATCTGCTGAGGCATCACCGGAGCTGCTGCTGGCATGGAAGCCGGATAGCGGCTGATGCGCACTGCATCATCACCTTCGGTGATTTCGATCTCGGCAATGCCGGACTCTTCAAGAAGTTCAATCAGTTTTTTAACTTTACGAATATCCATGAGCGGAACCTTCCTCTCTCCAGATTTATTTCTTTAGATGATGATCAGCAGCTTGCAGCGCCAGTTCGTAGCCCTGTGTGCCCAGTCCGCAAATAATGCCGACCGCAATGTCCGAGAAATATGACTGGCGGCGGAACTCTTCACGGGCATGGATGTTGCTGATGTGAATTTCGATGAACGGCACGTTGATACCCAGAATGGCGTCGCGGATAGCGAGGCTGGTATGGGTGAATGCACCGGGATTAATTAGTATGAAGTCGGCCTTGCCGCCGGCTTCGTGGATGCGGTCGACGATGTCGCTTTCACCATTGCTCTGATAGCAGTCGACGCTGTGACCGAGCGCCTCACCGGCAGCTTTTACTGCGGTTTCAACGTCGTTCAGCGTGGTTGAACCGTAGACATCCGGCTCACGGGTGCCTAAAAGGTTCAGATTGGGGCCGTTTAGCAGCAGGATGTGCGCCATCAGTAAATGCTCGGTAATACGAAGATAGGCGCATGATAAATGTTTTTAGCGCAAATTAAAGTCTATTTAGAGGCTTTTTTAACTTGTCAGCGCCGGGTTGCAGAGCAGTTTCAGCTCAGATGGCTTCCATCTTGCTACGGGCTACATCTACGTGCATGTGTCCCATACCGAGATGGCGGTAGACTTCTAAATACGCATCCAGTTGCTCAGCCGTTATTTCGCCCACATGAATGCGCAGTACTTCGCCGTCGGCTGCGGCAAAAACCGTGAACGGCAGTCCGAGGAACTCAAGACCGAACTCTTCACTGAGCTCCAGTGCAGCTTGTTCCCCGACCAGGATCGGGTAGGTGTAGCCGGATTCGGCAACGTAGCTCTGCACATCTTCGGGTCGGTCGGCAGCGATACCGATAACGACCGGACCCTTTTCACCACGTGCGTCGTGTGCAAGTTGCAGCAACGGCATTTCGCGGCGGCAGGGTGCACACCAGGTTGCCCAGAAGTTGACGATGACCGGACGGCCATACCACTCGGACACGCTGCGTTCTTCTCCGGTGACGTCCGGCAGGCTGATCGGTGGCAGATGAGTCAGTCTTGAATTGGTTTCCGGTAGTTCACCGAGTTTGTGTACTTCAGGTGCGGACTCCGGCTCAAGAATCAGATTGGCAGTAATCAGACCTGCGGACAGGCCGGCGACCACCACCACAATGGTCAGCGGATTGAATCTTGAATTGGACATGTCGTTACTTTGAAACTTGAGAGCTGCTTTGCAGGCGCCCGATGTGTTCCCGGAAGGACTCTGCGGACATGAACCCTATCACACGCTGGTTCTCAATTTCCTTCCCGTCGGGGCCGAAGAAAATAATCGTCGGCGGGCCGAAAATACCCATGCGTGCCAGCAGTGCCTGATCTTCCGCATCGTTCGCGGTTACATCGGCTTGCAATAAAACGGCGTTTGCCAGCGCTGCTTGTACGCCGGAGTCGGTAAATGTGTAGTGCTCCATCTCTTTGCAGGACACGCACCAGTCAGCATAGAAATCGAGCATGACGAACTGATCGTTAGCGGCGGCGGTTTCCAGCTCGCGGTCGAGGTCAGTGACACTTTTAATCAGTTTGAAATCCAGAGCATGTTGCGTTTCTCCCGTCAGGGCGCGCAGCGGTTGCAGCGGATTAGTGCCGCCCTGGGTGGCGGCTGCCAGCAATATGCCACCGTAGATAAGTAAGCCGGTTGCAATAATGCCCATGGTTTTCGCTGCGTTGTCCGAGAATTTGCGCAGCTGCAGGAACACGCGGATTGCGGCTGCGATGGCAAGCATGCCCCACATAGTCATCGTGACGGTGCCCGGCAACAGCCGTTCGAGCATCCAGATGGCAAGCCCGAGCATCATAAACCCGAACAGTTCTTTTACGGTGTCCATCCACGCGCCCGCTTTCGGCAGCAGCTTGCCGGCCGAGGTGCCGATGACGAGCAGCGGAATGCCCATGCCGATGGACAGCGCAAACAGTGAGGCACCGCCACGAACAACATCGCCTGTTTCAGCGATGACGGTGAGTGTTGCAACCAGCGGCGGTGCGACGCAGGTGGTGACAACCAGTGCCGACAGTACACCCATGACCGCAGTACCAAGATAGGTGCCGGCTTGTTGTTTACTGCTAACGGCATTCAAGCGGGTTTGTATCGAGGCGGGTAGTTGCAGGTTCCATTTACCAAACATGGCGAACGCGAGTGCAACGAACAGTGCGGCAACACCGACGATAATCCACGGCTGCTGCAGCAGAGCCTGAATCTGTCCTCCCGCCGCTGCAAAGAACACACCGGCTGCGGTGTAAGTAAGTGCCATGCCCAGCACATAGGTCAGTGACAGCGAGAAGGCTTTGGCGGTAGTGATGTTCTCGCCCTGACCGGCAATGATCCCTGAAAGAATCGGTACCATCGGCAACACGCACGGGGTAAAGGCGAGCAGCAAACCGAGGCCGGCAAAGGTCAGCATCACCAGGCCGAGATTGCCGCTGCCGATCATGCGGGTCAGTTCACCCTGTTCGGTTTCCGGCAGCTCGATGTCGGGTGCTTCTGTAGTCGCCTCCGGCAGCATCAGCGAGAGAGTCGAGCGCTGCGGCGGATAACAGATGCTGTCTTCCAGACAACCCTGGAATTCCAGTTCCAGTTGCAGTTCCTGTGCTTCACGTATGCCGCGCGACAACGGCAGGCGGGCGGTTACGGTGCCGTAGTACACCTCGGTCAGACCGTATTCGATGTCATCGACTTCTGTGCCGGGTGGCAGTTGCAGGCGTCCTGCCTGCATATCGCCATTCAGCACGCTGACCTGAATCTGGTCTTTATATATGTAGTAGTCCGGCTCGATATCCCAGCGTATTTCTACTGTGAACGGGTCAATCACACCGGTGCTGACGATAAAGGCTTCTTCACCGGGTAACGGCTCGTTGGCCAGTTCCTGCTTAATGAAGTCCGGTACGGCCGCCTTTGTTGGTGGTCTGGCGGCAGGCAGTTCAACCGTGGTCGTCCAGGTCTGTGGCGGGTAGCAAAGACCCATATCGGCACAACCCTGCGATTTGATAATCAGCTCTACAGGTCCGGACGGATAGCCGCTCCACGGGATACGCACATCCGCCTGAATACGATAGACCTCCGACTCTCCGAAAAACTCATCGCTATGGATTTCGCCCTGAGGGAAGATAGGTTTGCCGAGCGTGATGTTGGGGTCGGTAACTTCGAAGCTCATGCGCTTCTTATATAAGTAGTACTCCGGCTCGATGTCCCAGCTGACGAGAATGTCGTCCTGATTGCCGGACACTTCATAGCGGAATGCTTTTTCCGGGCGTAACGGATCGTCGGCTGCAACACCTGTTTGCAGGCTGCCCATAGACAGAAGGGCAATTAATGGAAGAAAGAAGATCCGTTTCACTTACAACAGTCCGTGTTTGATTAGCTTTTGTTCAGGGTGGAGTCAGAGACCCACTGCAGATAGCCGGGCAGGCCGGCAGTCACAGGGACTGCGATCACTTCCGGAAGTTCATAGGGGTGGCCGCTCACAATGGCCTCCTCAAGCGCCGGATAGAGGGCTTCGCGGGTCTTGATGAGCATTAGCACCTCTGTGCCGGATTTCCGCTCGCCTTCCCAGTTGTAATGGCTTTCTATGCCATCAACCAGGTTGATGCAGCCGGCAAGCTTCTGATCTAAAAGCTTTTTAGCCAGATGTCTCGCGGTATCCGTGTCCGGACAGGTGGTTTGCACCAATAAGTATGTGTCAGTCATCGAGTAAGGCGCCCGCAACCCAACAAATTCGGCAGTTTCAATGGCGGAAGCATAGCGGGGCGGCGCTTAAAAAGCATTGCGTGGTTCACAGCAGGGCTGAATTCATCCCCGAATTCAGTCGCTGAGGGGTCTTGCAGGCGACTTAAGGGTGGTTTCAGGACGCTTTTTGGCCGTTTTTCGCCCGATTTTTATGGCGGTTGCCCTTGAAAAGCGGTTTCGCATCCCTATTATTAGCACTCACTCGAACCGAGTGCTAATTACAGCAATGGTCTGAATGCCCCGATTTCACACGATTTTTCTGGGTTTCCCGGCAATTCTGCGGGGTTTCAGGCTTGCTCCAAAAGATATTTAGGAGAGTAACCAATGAGTATTCGCCCGCTTCACGACCGCGTGATCATCAAGCGAATGGAAGAAGAGCGTATGTCCAGTGGCGGCATCGTGATTCCTGATTCAGCTACCGAAAAGCCTGCAAAAGGCGAAGTTGTAGCCGTAGGCGCAGGCAAGCCGCTTGATAACGGTGAAGTTCGTGCACCTGCAGTTAAAGCCGGTGACGTTGTGTTCTTTGGCCAGTACAGCGGCCAGGAAGTTAAAGAAGGCGAGGAAACTTTCCTTGTCGTTCGCGAAGACGAAATCCTTGCCGTAATCGGCTAAGAGCGTCCCGCCTTAAACATTATTTATATAGAGGAAATTAATCATGGCAGCTAAAGATGTCAGATTTAGTGACGACGCTCGTCAGCAGATGTTTGCAGGTGTAAACACTCTGGCTAACGCCGTTAAAGTTACTCTCGGTCCTAAAGGCCGTAACGTAATTCTGGATAAAGCTTTCGGTGCACCGACCGTAACCAAAGACGGTGTCTCAGTAGCGAAAGAAATCGAACTCGAAAACAAATTCGAAAACATGGGCGCTCAGATGGTGAAGGAAGTTGCTTCACAGACTTCTGACGTTGCCGGTGACGGCACCACCACTGCAACCGTTCTGGCTCAGGCAATTCTGCGTGAAGGCCTGAAATCAGTTGCAGCGGGCATGAACCCGATGGACCTGAAACGCGGTATCGACAAAGCTACTGCGGTTGTCGTTGAAGAAATCAAAGCTCTGGCTAAGCCGTGCGAAGACGACAAAGCTATCGCTCAGGTAGGCACCATCTCTGCTAACTCTGACGCTGCTGTCGGTGAAATCATCGCCGAAGCTATGTCTAAAGTTGGTAAAGAAGGCGTTATCACCGTTGAAGAAGGTTCAGGTCTCGATAACGAACTGGACATCGTTGAAGGTATGCAGTTCGACCGCGGCTACCTGTCTCCGTACTTCATCACCGATGCAGGCTCACAGGCTGCTGAACTGGAAAACCCGTTCATCCTGTTGTTCGACAAGAAGATCTCTAACATCCGCGACCTGCTGCCGCTGCTCGAAGCTGTTGCCAAGTCTTCACGCCCGCTGCTGATCATTGCAGAAGACGTTGAAGGTGAAGCGCTGGCTACTCTGGTAGTGAACAACATGCGCGGCATCGTTAAGGTTTGCGCTGTTAAAGCTCCGGGCTTCGGCGATCGTCGTAAAGCCATGCTGCAGGACATCGCTATCCTGACCGGCGGTAACGTGATCTCTGAAGAAGTAGGTCTGAGCCTTGAGAAAGCTACTCTGGAAGATCTTGGCGAAGCCAAGAAAATCCAGATCAGCAAAGAAAACTCAACCATCATCGATGGTGCTGGTCAGGCTGCTGACATTAAAGAACGTGTTGAGCAGATTAACCGCGAAATGCTCGAGTCAACTTCTGACTACGATCGCGAGAAGCTGCAGGAGCGTGTTGCCAAGCTGTCCGGCGGTGTTGCTGTGATTAAGGTTGGCGCTGCTACCGAAATCGAAATGAAAGAGAAGAAAGCCCGCGTTGAAGACGCGCTGCACTCAACCCGCGCAGCTGTGCAGGAAGGTGTGGTTTCCGGCGGTGGTGTTGCACTGATTCGTGCGAAAGCTGCTCTGGAAGGTCTGACTGGTGACAACGATGAGCAGAACGTTGGTATTTCTATCCTGCGTCGCTCCATCGAAGAGCCTCTGCGCCAGATCGTGCAGAACGCCGGCGGTGATGCTTCTGTCGTACTGAACGAAGTTGCCGGTGGTGAAGGTAACTACGGTTTCAACGCTGCAACCGGCGAGTACGGCGACATGGTTGATCTGGGTATTATCGACCCCGCTAAAGTAACCCGCTCTGCTCTGCAGAATGCCGCGTCTGTATCCGGCCTGCTGCTGACCACCGAGTGCATGGTTACTGAACTGCCTCCGCAGGGTGTAGGTATCGCGCCTGTACCTGACATGGGCGGCATGGGCGGTGGTATGCCCGGCATGATGTAAGCCATCAACTCTTAGTTGAAGGTAACCGAAAAAGGCCTCGCTCTATTAGTTAGAGCGGGGCTTTTTTTATGCGCGCAGTTAATGTCCGTAATTGCCACTCTTGTCACAGGCCTGTTTAGTTGCGCATTATGAGTGCATCAGATTGTGGAGGTTGGGGTGTCCAACTCACTTGAACAAGATATCGGGGCTTTACCGGAAGTTCTGCAACCAGTCGTAAAGCAGGCGCTGGAGCGGTTGGATGGTCTGGCAATTCCGGCCGAATTGCAGGCGTCTTTGCCCCGCGCAGCGGCCTGCAGCGATTACCTGACCGATACGCTGGCGCGTTATCCGGAGATGGCTCAGGACCTGATTGATTCGGGTCGTTTGCTGCGCAGTCTGGATGCCGGAGAGCTCGCCACTCTGGCTGCAGAAGAGCTGACGGTCGAGTGTGACGATGCCGCGATCAAGAAAGCGCTGCGCTTATTCCGCCACCGGGAGTTGTGCCGTATCGCCTGGCGCGACGTTTGTGCCATGGCTACTTTGCAGGAGACCCTCGCCGAGTTGTCGGCACTGGCCGATGCCTGTATCTGTACTGCTATCGACTGGGCCGGTGCAAGTCTCGATGAACGCTTTGGCAAGCCGGTTACGCCGGACGGTAAAGAAAGTCATTTCGTCGTGCTCGGCATGGGCAAACTTGGCGGTGGTGAGCTGAACTTCTCGTCGGATATCGATCTGGTGTTCGTCTACAGCGACAAGGCAGAAACCGACGGCCGAAAAAGCGTTACGGCTGAGGAGTATTTCCGGTCATTGTCGCAGCGGGTGATTCAGGCGCTCGATGACAAAACCGTGGACGGCTTTGTTTATCGGGTGGATGTCCGTCTGCGTCCCTTCGGTACCAGCGGTCCGCTGGCCGTTAGTGAGGGCGCTTTCGAAGAGTATCTGATGACACACGGGCGCGACTGGGAGCGCTATGCCTATGTGAAAGCACGTGTCGTAAATCCGTGGGATGAAGCGGAACGCTTTTACGAAGATGTGTTGAGACCTTTCTGTTACCGGCGTTATCTCGACTATGGCGTGTTCAGTTCATTACGCGAAATGAAGGCGATGATCGAAGCCGAAGGTCGCAGCAAACGCTATGAAAACCACGTAAAACTCGGTCCCGGCGGCATCCGTGAAGTCGAGTTTATTGTGCAGACGCTGCAGCTGGTGCGCGGCGGCAGCGTGAAACAACTGCGGGAGCGTCGCTTGTTTGTCGCCTTGCAGGAATTGGCGATTCATCACTGTCTGCCGCAGGAAGTAGTGGATGAGCTGCATGACGCCTACTGCTACTTAAGGCTGGTTGAAAACCATATTCAGGCAATTGCCGACAGGCAGACTCATGAGTTGCCTGAGAACGAAGTGGACCGTGCGCGTGTCGTGCTGTCGATGGGGCTGTCTTCGTGGGACGAGTTGATGGAGCAGCTGAACCACCATCGCAACATTGTGCGCCAACATTTCAATAGCACCTTGCGACGCAGTGATGAGAGTGAAGAGCAGTCAGATGAACCTGTCGGGTTGGCATCGCTCTGGCTGTCTGCGGATGATGGCGAGCATGCTCAGGAAGCACTGGCTGAGGTTGGTTTTAAAGAGCCGCAGAAAGCGCTGGAGCACCTTAGTCAGCTGCGCAAAAACTCAGCGATTTCGCGTCTGGACGATATCGGCCGTGCCCGGCTAGACCGTCTGGTACCCAATATTCTGATGGCCGCCACGGCTGAGCCGTATCCGGATGGCGCGCTGGAAGGCGGCTTGCGGGTTTTGGAAGCCATCGGCCGTCGTTCTGCCTATTTCTCTTTGCTGAATGAGAACCCGGAGGCGCTCAAACGCTTGTTGGGTCTCGCCGCACGCAGCGATTTTCTGACGCAGCAGATTGCTGCGCATCCTTTGTTGCTGGATGAGTTGCTCGATCAACGGGTGTTTATGCAGCCGCCACAACGCGCCGATCTGGAAGCCGATCTGGCAATGCGTTGTGAGGGTATTCCTGTTGATGACTACGAAGCCCGTCTGGATGCCATTCGAAATTTTCAGCAGGCCGCTGTATTCCGCACCGCCGTTGCGGATCTAAGTGAGGCGATGCCACTGATGAAGGTGAGCGACCGGCTCACCGATATTGCAGAGCTCGTGGTGAACGCCGCAATGGAGCTGGCGCTGGACGAAATGGTGTCGAAGCACGGTAAGGCGATGTGCAAAGACGCCAATGGCGAATTGCGGGAAGCTAACTTCGGTGTGCTCGGCTACGGCAAGGTGGGCGGTTGGGAGCTGGGTTACGGTTCTGATCTCGATCTTGTGTTTATTCACGATTCTGCTGGTGAAGCACAGATGAGTGACGGTGACCGCTCCCTTGATAACGCCGTTTACTTCGGCCGGCTTGCTCAGCGACTTATCTCAATGCTGACAATGCGTACCTTGTCCGGTGAGTTGTATGAAGTAGACACCAGGCTGCGCCCCAACGGCGCTTCAGGCCATATGGTGAGCAGTTTGCAGGCATTCAGGAAATATCAGAAAGACGATGCCTGGACCTGGGAACATCAGGCCTTGCTGCGCAGTAGAGCGATTGCAGGTACCGACAGGATTCGCGAAGAGTTTGCCGATCTGCGCGCCGAGGCGCTAACCAGCTTCGTGCATTTCGATGAGCTGAAAGATGATGTGCTGACTATGCGCGAGAGGATGCGTAAGGAGCTGGATAAAAGCACCGGCGAGCAATTCCATATTAAGCAGGGTGTTGGCGGTGTTATCGATATCGAGTTTCTGGTGCAGTATCTGGTGCTGAGTAATGCGCGCAACGATCAGACTCTGATTGAATGGTCGGACAACATTCGCCAGCTCGAGGCGTTGACGGCAGCGGGTATTCTGCAAGCAGGTGAGGCTGAATCCCTGGCGGACATTTATCGTGACTACCGTGGCGTACTGCACAGGCTGGCATTGGCCGGCAGAGAGGGTCTCGCGCCGGTGGAAGAGTTTGCCGGTAGTTCTGAGACTGTTAAGTCGCTTTGGCAGAAGTTCTTTTCCTGATTATTTATACTGCGCTGAACGCTTTCTAATTGTCGGGGGTCGGTGTGACTGCTGAAAAGGTCGTTAAGAAAACAGCCAACGCAGAATCTGAATACCATGTAACCGCAGCGGATTTGCCGGTTTCCTGCCCGATGCCGGACATGAAGCAGTGGAACTCCCACCCGAAAGTCTATTTACCACTCGAAGAAGAGGGTGAGGCGAAGTGCCCGTATTGCGGCGCTGTTTTTGTTCTTGATGAGACTGCCTCTGAAGCATGACTGACAGCAGCATCCCCGTTTCCGGCGCGATCATTGCGCACAATGCCGAAGAGACTCTTACGGAGTGTCTTGAAAGTCTCGCGCGTCTCGATGAAGTGGTGGTGTATGAAAACGGGTCGACAGACCGCACCGCTGAAATTGCCGCTTCATTTCCAAATGTGCGAGTGGAGCAGGGTGAGTTCAAAGGTTTTGGCCCGACCAAAAATCTGGCAGCTTCTTTTGCCAGAAACGAGTGGATACTCTCGCTGGACAGCGACGAAACCGCCAGTAAAGAGTTACTCGATGAGATGGCATCCATGGCGTTGGATGACCCGCAGGCGTTGTACGAGATCGACCGTCATAACTACTTCATGGGTAAGCATATAAAGCATGCGGGCTGGGGTAATGATTGGTTGCCGCGTCTGTATAACCGCACCGTTCACAGTTACAACGAGGCGATGGTGCACGAGAATGTGATTCCTCAGCCAGGCGCGAAAGTGCAACGTCTGAAGTCGCCGATCAGGCATCGTGCGGTGGAAGAAATCAGTCAGTTCCTGGTCAAGATAGACCGCTACACCGAGCTGCGTGTTCAGGAAGGCTCGAAGGGTTACGGCCCCTTCGTGTCATTGCTTAAAGCCAACTGGGCCTTCTTACGCAGCTATGTCATGCAGCTGGGTTTTCTCGATGGCTGGCGCGGTGTGGTTATTGCCTGGAGTGATGCCAGCGGCGTGTTCTACCGTTGCATGAAGTGCTACGCCCGCGATCAGAAGCTCGCCGGAAAAAGCAGGTAGAAAAAAGCATGCAGCGCATCGCGCACATCAATATTGCACCCGGATACCGCGGCGGTGAGCGTCAAACTGAACTGCTGATTCAGTACTTGTCCGATGCAGGCTGGCCGCAGATTCTGGTAGCCCGTAAGGGCGAGCCTCTGGCAGAACGCTGTGGCGACATACCGGGTGTGGATGTAAACGAAGTAAGCGGCTTGTTTGCTGCTAGTCGCGCATTTGAAGACGCGGCGTTAATCCACGTGCATCAGGGGCGGGCGACCAAAGCTGCCTGGCTGCAAAGCTGGTTGGGCGGTAAGCCGTACATCATTACCCGCCGGGTGCAGAAAGGTCCGCGGCACAACTGGGCCAACCGTTCGGCATATGCTCGTGCTGCGCGGGTGATAGCGGTGTCGGAAGCTATTGGCAAATCGCTGCACTCATTGAGCCCGGCGTTGGATGTGCAGGTTATCCCCGACGCTCACAGCGCGCTTAGTAGTCAGGAAAGTGCAGTAGCTGGAATACGTGAGGCGGCCGGCGGCAAATTTATTGTCGGCCATGTCGGGGCACTGGTTGATTCACACAAGGGCCAGCTGCAAATCATCGACATTGCGCGGCGCGCGCAGAAGTCTCATCCGGACATGTGTTTTCTGCTTGTCGGCGGGGGTGAAGATGAGGCCATGCTGAAACAGGAGGCTGCCAAATTACCCAATGTGGTGTTTACCGGCCACGTCGACAACGTGGGCGACCACCTCAACGCGATGGATGTATTCCTGTATCCTTCCAGACATGAGGGCTTAGGTTCCGTGCTGCTGGATGCAATGGTGTTTGGCTTGCCGGTTGTTGCCACACGCGTTGGCGGCATTCCGGAGATCGTCAGGGACGGTGTGAATGGCTTCTTGTTTGAGCCGAATGATACTGCCTCTATGCATCAGGCTCTGAGCCGCATTCATGACGATGCACAACTGCGTCAGGCTATGAGTCTGATGAATAAAAAAGAGGCTGATGCCTATTCGCCGGAGCGCATGGGCAAGCGCTACGAGCTGATTTATAAGAATGTACTCGGCTGAGTACAAAGTGGCCTGTAAGAACAGGCAGGAAACAAGGTAACGAATCATGATCATAGTGACCGGTGGCGCCGGATTTATCGGCAGCAATATCGTAAAAGGTCTGAACGCCCGCGGGCGCACCGACATAGTTGTCGTCGACGACATGAAGGACGGTCATAAGAGCTTTAATCTGGCCGACTGCATCATTGCCGACTACGTGCACTACGAAGATTTTCTGGAGATGCTCAAGTCCGGTGACAAGTTGCCGTGGGTTGTGGATTCGGTCTCCCATCAGGGTGCCTGCACCGTTACGACCGAGTGGGACGGCGACTACATGATGCGCGTGAACTTTGAGTTCTCGAAGCAGTTGCTGAACTACTGTCTAAAACACGATATCCCCTGCATCTATGCGTCATCTGCATCGGTTTATGGTGCCGGCACTGACTTCCGCATTACCCCGGAAACTGAAAGCCCGATTAATGTCTATGCCTGGTCGAAACTAGTGTTCGATCAGTACGTGCGCCGCGTGATTGATGGCGCGAAGTCCCAGATTGTCGGTCTGCGTTATTTCAATGTTTACGGGCCTAATGAAACGCACAAGGGCGGTATGGCCAGTGTCATGCTGCACTTCTACCGTCAGTTGCGTGATGAAGGCGAGGTGCGCCTGTTTGCCGGTTGCGACGGTTTTGAAGACGGTGAGCAGCGTCGTGACTTTATTCATGTTGATGACGTCGTGAAGGTCAACATGTTTTTCCTCGATAACCCCGGCAAGAGCGGTATCTTCAATCTGGGTACCGGTGGTAGTCGTACTTTTAATGATGTGGCGCGCGCGGCAGTAAAGTGGAATGGGTCGGGCAGTATCAAATACATTCCGTTCCCGGGCAGCCTGCGCGGCAGTTATCAGAGCTTTACCGAGGCTGATATCGGCAGTTTGCGTGAGGCCGGATTCAGCGACGAATTCATCGCGATCGAGGATGGTGTGCCGATGTACCTCGATGTGCTTAAAACCGCCCCGCTGGTTTAAGCAGGACTGACTAACCATGCGTCTGCTGGTTCTAAGCTCGCACGCTGATACCTTCAACAGCATCCGCCCCGAAGCTGAGATTTTTGTCGGCATGCAGAAGCTGGGCGTCGATGTCACGGTAATGACTCAGGCTGATGGCGTCTACAACGAACCGATGGCTGCGGCGGGTATAAAGCTCGTTGATTTTGTGCCGGCCGGTAAGTTTGACCGTCATGGCGTGAAGTTCGTCCGCGATTACGTCATTAACAACGACATTGATGTTGTGTATGCGTTTAACAACCCGGCGATCATAACTTGCAACCGGGCGTTGCGCGGGCTGAAGCATGTTGGTCTGGTCACTTATCGTGGTCAGACTGGCAACATCAGTAAGTGGGATCCGACCTGCTACCTCACTCATCTGAACCCGCGCGTCGATCTGATTCTTGGTGTGTCTGACGCTGTGCGCGACAGTCTGCGCCCTGAGCTTAGTAACCCGGAGAAGGCGCAGACCGTATACAAAGGCCACAACCTTGACTGGTACAAGGCAACACCGGTTGATCTGCAAGCCGAGGGTCTGCCTGAAGACGCCTTCGTGGTCGGATGTGTTGCGAACAACCGCCCGCGTAAGGGGGTGCCGGTGTTGGTAGAGGCCGCCTGTATGCTGCCCGAATATGCCCCGGTTCATTTTGTACTGGTCGGTTCCAATATGGATGACCCTGATCTGCAACGGCAGATCGCGAACAGCCCGCATCCGGAGCGTTTCCATGTCCTCGGCTTCCGGAAAGATGCACCGGCGATCATCGCCGCGTGCAACGTTTCGGTGCTGCCGGCGGTGAAGCGTGAGGGTTTGCCGAAGACGGTGATCGAGGCGATGGTGTATTCCGTGACGCCGGTTGTCACCACCGCGGGTGGTAGTCCGGAGCTTGTCGAAGATGGTGTGTCCGGTTTTGTGGTTCCTGTGAATGATCCGCAGGCAATTGCCGACAAAATCCAATGGCTCTACGAGCATCCTGAGGAATGCCGCGAGATGGGCAGGCGAGCGCGAGAGCGCATCGATCAGGCGTTCAATGTGGTCGACTCGGCTAAACGTACCAAAGAGCTGATGGAAGACCTGATCAAGCGCAAGCGCTCCTGATATGACGGCATCTGATAAGCGCTATCTCATTGTCGGTCCTTCCTGGGTCGGTGACATGGTGATGGCGCAGTCCTTGTTCAAAACACTGAAGCAGCGCGAACCCGCTGCGGAGATTGATGTTATCGCGCCGCAGTGGTCGGTACCTGTAATCGAGCGGATGCCGGAGGTCAGGCGGGGCATTGGTTTGCCAATTGGTCATGGTGAGTTCGGTTTGGGCGAACGCCGTGCTATCGGTCATGGCCTGCGCGGCGGACAGTACGATCATGCGTTGATTCTGCCGCGTTCTTTTAAGTCTGCGTTGGTGCCCTGGTTTGCGAAAGTGCCCAAACGCACCGGCTACCGTGGCGAGATGCGTTTCGGTTTACTGAATGACATTCGACCACTCGATAAGACGGTGCTCGATCAAACTGTAAAAAGGTTTGTGGCGCTCGGGTTGGATTACGGCGAAGTGCCGCAGACGATTCCGCAGCCGCAACTGACGATCGACAGCGCAAATCAGCAACAGTTGATTGCTGAGCACAGTCTCGATGTCGCAATTCCGGTGGTGGCGATGATGCCCGGCGCGAGTTACGGCCCGGCGAAATGCTGGCCGCTTGAGTACTTTGCAGAACTCGCTGCACAGTTAACGGCAAAAGGCTTCGCGGTCTGGGTGCTGGGCTCCGGCGGGGATGCTGCCGCCGGCGAGCAGATCGCAGCGGGCAATCCAGCTGTGCGGAACCTGTGCGGTAAAACGCGGCTTGAAGATACGGTGGATCTGCTGGGTTTGTGTCGTACTGCGGTTACCAATGATTCGGGTCTGATGCATGTGGCTGCGGCCGCAGGCATACACGTCATTGCGATGTACGGTTCCAGCACGCCTGCGTATACGCCGGCACTGACGGATAAGAAGACGATTCATTATCTGGATATGGACTGCAGCCCCTGTTTCAAGCGCGAGTGTCCTCTCGGGCATCTGAATTGCTTGCGTGAGATCCGCGTGGCGGATGTGGCCGGTTCGGTTTCAGCGCTGACTCTGTAGGCCGGCGCATAAAGACCTGCTGACGGTACGCCTCATCACTTAATCTCGTCGCACGTCCCTGTGCGCCTCGAATCGGCGTCCGCGTCTCCGGCCTCCTGCCTGCGACGCTCCCGACGACGCGCTGAGGCGCATCCGTCATCCGGTCTGGCGACTCTGCCTTAGTTAAGCAGCCGCCTTCATGATGTTCATTGGCGCCAGTTCCGGGTGGCGGCAATTCTCTAGCGGCACAATCGCCGTCCAGATAAATGCATGCTGGCCCGACAGGCAAGCGTGGCTGACCATGTCGGTGAATACGGTCCAGGCGGCTCCCGGCGGGAAGGCAAGCTCCAGACGACCGTCCTGGCTGTTCTGAAACTCCGGCGTATCTTTCATGAAGTTATGGAAGTCGCGCATCGTCTGGTCATAGGGACTGTTATCCAGCATTCGTGCTTTGGGCAGACCGAGTTTGCTGATGCCGGTCAGCAGCGACGTACGCAGATCGTCGAGCGCAGAACGCTCAAGATTGTTGCGGCGGATGCGTTCCAGCAGACCGGCTTCTTCCGCATAGACTTTGAACAGGTCCGGGAAGTTGCCCCGTGTAGCCCATACGCGGTCTTCCGCTGTATTCAGGTTTATGAAAAAGCGCAGGATGCGGTTGCCGTTGACGGCACCGTAGGCTTTCGCATCGAAGTGAATCAGTTCGTTGCTGGCATGGGCACTCAGATTGCGCCCCTGTTCCTGAATGGGACGGAAACTGCTGGTCGCAATAGTTGAGCCCTTGAACAGCTCCGGCATGGTCGACATGTAAAAGTCGGTCACGTTGTTACTGTGGGTGGTCAGTACATCGTAGGCCTTCTGATACAGCGGGGTACCTTTCTCAAGACCGCGCACACTGTCGGCTTCCGGGTGATAGCTGACGTTTTTGCCTTTCAGATGCTTCGGCAGTTCTTCACGCAGGAACGCAAGGTCGTCTTCGGACGGCAGCGGCACCGGCGATTCCGGAAAATACGGGATGCGTCCGGCCTCAAGAGAGTCTCCGACCTCACCGTGGGTGCATTCTTTCAGGCGTTCTATTGAAAATTCGTCAAGCATGAAACCGCTCCGCGTAGGTTGGCTCAGAAAGTTGGTTCAGAGTGCCAAACCCGAGTGTTGTCCTGATTTTACTGTTAGTGCGTTGCCGGGGCTATTTCGTTTTGCGAAAACCCAGGCTGGTCAGCAGCCGGTCAGCGGTGGCGCAGACCTCGTCGATGGTAATCAGGTCCATCGCCTCAGGAGTTCTGACCCGCTGGCCCCACGGTTGTTCCGCTACGGTGCTGTGCAAAAACTTCTCGACGGCTTCGGGGTAGCGGTTGACCTGCCATTCCTTGCTGAAATACGAGCGTGCCCGGTCCGGGTTGGTGCTGCCGAACAGACCTATCGCCGGTGTTCCGGTGGCCGCAGCCATATGGTTCGGGCCTGAATCGGGACAAATAACAGCATCGGCCGCTTCGATAATGGCGATCAGTTCCTTGAGGTTGGTTTTCCCAACAAGGTTGACCGGGGCTTTAGTGCTATCTCTGTCTATGATGCGCCCGAACTCCATCTCGGTGTCAGAGGGCCCGCCGGTTACCAGTACTTTTGCATTCCAGACGTTATGAAGATGATCGACCACGCCGGCATAGCGCTCCGGATCCCAGTTGCGGAAGTTCCTAAAGCGCGGATTGGCGCAAGGACTTATGAGGACGACCGGCTGTTCGCCTGCACATAACCCGGCCGCCTGCTCACCGGCTGCATCGTCATATGGGATATCCCAGCGCAGGTTGCGGTCTTCCATGCCCAGAGCCTCAGCAAAGCCGAACAGCTGATCCATAACATGCTGATTGGTTTTGGCAGCGATTTCGTTCTTTGTGAACAGCCATTGATAGTCTTTGGCGCGCGGCTTGTCGTAGCCGAGATCATCTTTGCGATCAACAAAGAGGCTGATCAGGTTGGCCCGCATATTCGGATGCATGTGCAACAGCAGGTCAAACTTTCTTCCTTTTAGTTCACGGCGGACATTCAGGAGTTCTTTCAAGCCGTTGGACTTGTCGAAGGTGATAAACTCAATTCCATCAAGTCCGTCTAGCAAGGCGCGTTCGGTACGACCAATGATCCAGGTGATTTTGGTTTCCGGCCAGTGCTTCTGAATGGTGCGCAGTACAGGCACGGTGTGGCAGCAGTCGCCGATAGCGGACAACCGGATGACACAAATCGATTTGGGTGCTTCGGTGTTCAAGTCAAATGTTATGAATTGCGGAAGTAGGTAGTGTCCAGACGTTTCGAAAAAGTCGGCAGAAGCATGATCGTATACGATGACTCGGTTGTCAGCCAGATGACCGAAGAGTTGTTCGATTACGCTACCTGGCAGGGTGCCGAGCAGGCTCCCGGCTATTCAGGTGGCCGCGGCGCGACCTTGTTTATCGAGCACGAAGGGGATGCCTGGGTGCTGCGTCACTATCACCGTGGCGGCAAGATCGGCAAGGTGCTGGCGGATCAGTTCATGTTCCTCGGCGCTGAGCGCACCCGCCCAATGCTCGAGTACGACCTGCTGGATCATATGTACCGTCTGGGTTTGCCATCGCCGCAGCCGGTGGCGGCGCGCTATGTGCGCTCCGGCATCTACTATACAGCCGACCTGATTACCCGGCGCTTAGCGGACGTTCAGCCTTTGTCCAATCGTCTGGTTAAAGAGTCGCTGGAACTGGTGGTCTGGGAGCGCATTGGCCGCTGTGTCGGGCGCTTTCATGCAAACAATATTTTCCATGCCGATCTGACTGCCCACAATCTGCAGATTAGTGACACGGACGAAATCTATTTGCTCGATTTCGATCGCGGTCGTGTCATGCCGGGTGCGGGGCCGTGGCGCCAGAACAATCTGGACCGTTTGAAGCGATCATTCCTAAAGGTCAGTCAGGATGGCAGCATCGAGTTTACCGATGAGCATTGGGATCGACTGATGCTTGGGTATCAGAAAGGTTTGGCTATCTAGCGCTTACGTCTTGTACGGATCGGGATAGGGTGGCGGCCGGCCCTTAAACCGTTTGTGTACCCAGTAGTATTGCTCCGGAACCTGCCGGATATGTTCTTCCAATGCTTTGTTGACCAGTTCGGCATCGGCTTCGATGTTGTCGGTGGGTATGCCCGTGACCGCTGGTTTAAAGATGATGTGATAGCCGCTGTCGTCCGCCAGCCGCATCGGAAAGAACGGCACAAGTTTGGCTTTGCTGGCTTTGAGCAGTTGTGAAGTGGCCGGGTTGGTCATCGCCGGTTCGCCGCAGAAGGGCACCAGAATCGCGGCTTTGCCGACGTAGGCCTGGTCCGGGGCATACCAGACCGGCGTCTTGTTTTTTAAAGCTTTGAGCAGGCTTCTGACGCTGTCTTTAGTGATGAGCTCGGGAACCGACTGTGAGCGGCTACGGCGCATGATTTCGTTCATCAGCGGATTGTTGTTGGTGCGGTACATGGCAGCCATCGGCGGCAGCCTGGGTTTCATGTAACGGCCACCAAGCTCGGTCCCCGCAAAATGGCCGGCCAGCATCAGCACCGGCTCTCCATCGGCAACGAGTTGCATCAGGTGTTCTGTACCTTCAAGCGTTATTAGCGACTCGACTTCTTCGTCTGATATCCACCAGCTCATCGCCATCTCGACTGTCTGTTTGCCGAGTGAGCGGAAATGCTCGCGGGTGAGGTTTTTCTGTTCCTCGGGCGGCATTTCCGGGAAGCACAGTTCGATGTTGCGCTGCGCTATCCGGCGGCGGCTGCCCACCAGACTGTAGCCGAGTGCACCTATACCACCGCCAATGGCCATCCGGGCCTTTTGCGGCAGCATGACAATCAGACGCAACACGCCCAGTCCGATCCAGTGAAACCAGTAGCGGGGCTGCCAAAAATGCCAGAGCGGTGTCGGCTCATTACTCATGCAGGAATAGTATGGGTGAACTTCTTCCTTGCCAACCACTCTGTTGTCATTGTCAGAGTGATTATCAGAGCAATTGTCATTGCGTGGTCTGCAGTCTCTTGAAGGCGCTGCGGGTTAGTGTCACTCTTGAAGAATCTGTAACGGTTGTGTTGTGAAGACAGGGATGCCTAAAGCGGTTTTTAAACTGAGTATTGCGCTGTTCGCGTTGCTGGTGGCGGGTGGCTCGGCGTCATGGGCAGCCCCGTTGCCCAGTCCGGCCGATTTGCAGACAGAAGTCGACTTCTGGAAACGCGTGTTTGCCGAGGTGCCCAGTACTCAGGCGCTGGTACACGACAACCGTTATCTGGGTGTTGTATATGAAGTTGTAGAGATTCCGCCGGGCTCGACGTACCGTCAGCAGCGGCGTCTTTCCGAGCGCATTCGCAATAAATACCGTGACTTGCTGACCCGTATCGCCGATGGCAACCGCCAGAGCCTGTCAGCCGAAGAAAAGCGCGTGCTGTCGCTGTGGCCGGATAACGTGACTAACGATGAACTGCGTCAGGCATCACGCCGGGTGCGTTTTCAGGGCGGCCTGTCCGACCGTTTTGTTGAAGGTCTCGTGCGTTCCGGCAGTTGGCGCGACTATATCGACGGTCAGCTGAATGCTGCGGGTGTGCCGGGGCAACTGGTAGCGCTGCCGCATGTTGAGTCGTCGTTTAACCCCCGTGCCGGCTCCAGCGCCGGTGCAGTAGGTTTGTGGCAGTTCACCCGTCCGACAGGCCGGCGCTTCATGCAGATCGATCATGTGGTTGACGAACGTCGCGACCCGTTCCGTTCCAGCGATGCGGCCGCCCAGCTCCTTAGCTACAACTATTCGGTTCTTAATTCCTGGCCGCTGGCAATTACCGCTTACAACCACGGTGTTGCCGGCATGCGCCGCGCGGTGAAGCAGATGGGTACCGATGATATTGAATCCATCGTGCACAATTACAGTGGCAAACGATTCGGCTTTGCTTCCCGCAACTTCTATGTGGCATTTCTGGCTGCCTCTGCCGTAGATACCGATTACGACGCGTACTTCGGTCCGGTAAATATGAATCCGCCGGCCAATGACATTGTTGTGAAGCTTCCGGACTACATGGAGTTCGATACGCTGAGTCGAGCCTTCGGCATTTCGGAAGCATCGCTGCGGCAGTACAACCCGGCATTGATGCCGGCAGTTGTGGACGGCAGTAAGTATGTGCCCCGGGGGTATCAGTTGCGTCTGCCGGACGGATCTGCGGCTGCGCCGGACGCCACGCTGGCCGCTTTGCCCTCCAGCGATAAGTTCAGCGAGCAGACGCCGGACATGTATCACAAGGTTCAGTCGGGTGACAGTTTATCGGTCATCGCGGTGCGTTATAAAACGTCTGTGCGCGAGCTGAAGGCGCTTAATAATCTGAGCAGTAGTCATTACATCCGCGTCGGTCAGGTGTTGCGCTTGCCCTACAGTGACTCGGGTAAGGCAATTACTTCGGGCGTTTATACGGTTCGTTCCGGTGACACTCTCGGTGAAATCGCCCAGCGTGCTGGCACCACCCGCAGTCAGTTAGTTCGTATCAACAATCTGAGTAACGGTGACCGTATCTACGTTGGCCAGAAACTGGTGTTGAATCAGGTGGCTCCGGTCGCGGAGGTGGTGGCCGAGCCGGTGGTGGCGGCAGCTGAAGTTGCCGAGGCAACTGATACCAGTGCGGTGGTCGAAGATGCCGTTGAAGACGGCGAAGGTCTGCCGGTAGCCTCGGTTGACCCGAGTAACTACGAAGTGGCTGATGACGGTTCAGTGGAAGTGCAGGCTTCGGAAACGCTAGGTCACTATGCCGAATGGCTGGATATTCCTACCCAGGCTTTGCGCGACCTGAACGGGTTGTCGTACAGGCAGCCGCTGGTGATCGGTTCACGGGTGAAGCTTAAGTTCGCCAATGTTTCTGTCGAGGAGTTTGAGCAGCGTCGTAGCCGGCATCATCAGGAGTTGCAGGACGCATTTTTTGTACGTTACCGCATCACCGATACCAAGGTTCATAAGCTGAAAAGCGGTGAATCTGTCTGGGTGCTGAATCAACGCTATTACAAAGTGCCCGAGTGGCTGTTACGCCAATACAACCCGGATATCGATCTGAGCCGCGTCCGTCCGGGCGCGAAAATTGTGTTCCCGCAGATAGAGCGTGTGGATGCCGATGCTTAGGCGTTTGTTTGCCTGTTCTCTGTTGATATTGTTTGGCGCCGGTACTGCAGTGGCAGACGGTGGTGCGCAGGATCATATAGACCGCCTCGTTATCAAGAAGTCAGAGCGCAAGATGCTGATCATGGAAGGTGACGAAGTGACAGCGGAAATGGACGTGGCTCTGGGTCTAATGCCTAAGGGACACAAGGAGCGTGAGGGGGACTTCCGCACGCCTGAAGGCGAGTACTTTCTTGGCCGCCGCAATCCTGATAGCCAGTATTTTCTGTCGATCGAAGTCACCTACCCCAATACTCTCGATCGCATTAGCGCCGAGCGTCGCGGCGTCGACCCGGGCGGCGAGATCATGATTCACGGGCAGCCTAACCGTCCGAAGAAAAAGCGCAGTTACTACGAAAATTTTGACTGGACGGACGGCTGCATAGCCGTTTCTAATGCCGACATGGTTAGGCTGTGGTTGCGCACCAGCGAACGCACCCGCGTCAGCATATTGCCGTAGTTTTCTGCTCAAGTTCCTGCAGAGTCACTTGCGCCGGTTTTCGTTGTTCTAGTCTTTTTGCCAGCCGTTTTACTTCACAGTTTTTTACTAACGAATCCGTTCCGGACAAAAACTGTGACCTGCGTCGCTGAATAATATAAGTGTTAAATCTTCTTGCTGTGACCCAGTTCCTCGTCTGATTTCGCCTGTCTGCGTAAGCTTTCTTCAACACTCTTGGAGGGAGTTTGGACATGAGCAATTACAAAGATCACCGGTATGCAGACCGGACTTCAGCAGGTTACGAAAACCGGCTGGCTCGTGTAAGCGCAGCAGCAGAAGCGCCGGCACCGAAGAACGGTAGCGACGTGGGTAGCTGGGACGCTTATCGCAACTGGCTGACTAAAGTTCAGGCACCGGACCAGCGCCGCGCGCTGCCGGATCAAGCTCTGTTTAGCTGGAAAGGCTATCGCAGTTGGGCTGAGAAAGTTCGCCGTGACTGGGATGCCGACAGCTAACTCCTGAACAGAGTTTCCATTTCCTTTATGTACTTCTGCTTTGGGGTTTAAGACCATGTCTGGTTCAGGCAACGGCGACACTAACATTACGGATGAAACGCCAATCGGTACGGATACCGGGTTGACGGGTGAATCGACCATTACCAATGAGACGACTATCTGGCGTCGCGCATGGGTGGCCGAAGCGCTCGAAGGCGTTCGCTCCCGCATGGGTGAACGTAAAGCCGCTGAGTCCGGACAGGATGAGCCCCGGCCCGACGAGAAGAGGCGCATCACCCGTGAGCAGGAACGTTCTGATGCAGCCAAGAAAAAGGCTGCGAAGAAGCCGCACCTCTATGTGGCCTGGTCTTCCGAGAAACCGGGGCAGTAATACCAAAATCAGCCAGCAGTGAGTTAAGCAAGCAGGGATGGCAATGCCGTCCTGCACCCATCCGATGAAGAACTTCAAATCCGAGATCATTCTTAAACTCTACGACGACCTGGATTCGGCAGTGATGGCCTGGCCGTTGGCGCTGCGCTATGTTCCCACTTTGACGTTCAGTCTTTTAACGCTGAGTGCTGCAGTCGCGCTGTTCCGCTTGGTGCCCCTTTAAGAGCGGCTGTCTGTTCCGCAGCAAAAGCGCAGTTTTCCGCGCATTTTTCCGGTAAATACCCTTGAAAGAGCCTGATTTGACCCCATAAATCAGGCTTCAGCCCTGCGGCGATGGTAGCTGCGGCACAGATTTACGGAGTATTTACGATGGGCGGCGAGAACGTCAGCGCTTCCGGCGAAGATAAGCAAACTCTGGGTTTCCAGACCGAGGTGAAGCAACTACTTCACCTGATGATTCATTCCCTCTACAGCAACAAAGAGATTTTCCTGCGTGAGCTGATCTCGAATGCTTCTGACGCCAACGACCGTTTGCGGTTTGCTGCGGTATCAGACGATTCTTTGCTGGCGGACCAGCCCGATCTGACCATTACTATCGAAACCGATGCCGAAGCAGGCACGCTGACCATTACCGATACCGGTATTGGCATGTCCCGTGACGAGGTTGTCGGTCAACTGGGCACCATCGCGCATTCCGGTACTGCAGAATTCATCAAGAACATGAGCGACAAAGATGCTCAGGACTCTGCATTGATCGGTCAGTTTGGCGTTGGCTTCTATTCTTCATTCATTGTTGCTGACCGGGTTGAAGTGTTTACGCGCCGTGCCGGCGTTGATGCTGCTGAAGGCGTGCACTGGGAGTCTGCCGGCGATGGTGAGTTTTCGGTTGAAACCGTTGAGCGTGCCGAGCGCGGTACGCAGATTGTTCTGCACCTTCGCGAAGACGATAAAGAGTTTGTCGATGACTTCCGTCTGCGTGCGCTGATTCGCAAGTACTCGGACCATATCGCCTTCCCTGTGCGCATGCTTGAACAGCAGATTCCGCCTGCTGAGGGTGAGGAACCCAAAGCGCCCGGGTTGGAAACGGTAAACAGTGCCAAGGCTCTGTGGACCCGTCCGCGTACCGAGATTGATGACGAGGAATATAAAGAGTTCTACAAGTCGATTGCACACGACTTTCAGGATCCGCTGCAGTGGAGTCACAACAAGGTAGAAGGCAAGCGTGAGTACACCAGCCTCCTGTATGTGCCTTCCAAAGCACCGTTCGACATGTACAACCGTGAGGCGCCGCGTGGCCTGAAGCTCTATGTGCAGCGGGTGTTCATCATGGACGATGCAGAGAAGTTCCTGCCCTTGTATCTGCGCTTTATTCGCGGCGTTCTGGACACTAATGATCTGTCACTGAACGTATCCCGTGAACTGTTGCAGGAAGATGCGAACGTCACTGCAATCCGTGGCGCGCTGACCAAGCGCGTACTTGGCATGCTGGAGAAGCTCGCTAAGGACGATGCTGAAAAGTATCAGTCTTTCTGGGATGAGTTCGGCCGGGTGTTGAAAGAAGGGCCCGCTGAAGACTTTGCCAACCGTGAGCAGATCACCAAGCTGTTGCGGTTCTCAACTACGCACACCGATTCCGAACTGCAGGATCAGTCGCTCGACGATTACATCTCCCGTATCAGTGGCGACTCGAAGAAAATTTACTATGTTGTCGGCGAGAACTTTGCCAGTGCCAAAACCAGTCCGCATCTCGAGATCTTCCGCAAGAAGGGCGTTGAAGTAGTGCTGCTCGCTGAGCCGATTGATGAATGGCTTATGGGTCAGTTGCGTGAATACGGTGAGTATCAGTTCGCGGACATCAGTCGCGGTGAACTGGATCTTTCCGAGTTGGGCGATGACGGTGAAGACGAAGCGAGTCAGGACGAGTTGCAGGAAGCCAACAAGGATCTGACTGAGCGCCTGACTGCCGCGCTGGAAGACCGCGCTGCTGAGGTTCGTGCCACACAGCGTCTGACAGACTCTCCGGCCTGTCTCGTTCTGAATGAGTTTGATGTGGGGCATCAGATGCGCAAGATCATGGAGGCCAGTGGCCAGCAGGCCCCTGAATCCAAGCCGGTGCTTGAGTACAACCCTGACCACGCACTGGTGCAGCGCCTGAGCAATGAAACCGGCGAAGAGCGGTTCGCTGAACTGGCAGCGGTACTGTTCGATCAGGCTGCTTTGGCGGAAGGGCGTCAGCTCGAAGACCCGGTGGCCTATGTGCGCCGCGTAAACAGTCTGTTGACTGAACTTGGTGCTTAGCCGGATGTCCGTTATCGTGGAGCCTGAACAAAGGAAATGCGATGACGGACAAGAAACCGGATCAGAATGAGCTGCGCAAGCGACTAACGCCCGAACAGTTTGCGGTCACTCAGGAGCAGGGTACTGAACGCCCGTTCACGGGTGAGTACGTCGACAACAAGCGCGACGGGACGTATACCTGCATATGTTGTGGCAAAGCGCTGTTTAGTTCGGGGGCCAAGTTTGACTCAGGTACCGGCTGGCCCAGCTACTGGCAACCGGTCGGCGATGATGCGGTAGCCGTACACCGTGATACCAGTCATGGCATGATTCGTGACGAGGTGGTGTGCGGTAACTGCAATGCTCACCTGGGGCACGTGTTTGATGATGGTCCGCAGCCTACCGGCAAGCGCTATTGCATCAATTCGGCTTCGCTGGACTTTACCGAGTCGCAGGAAAGTTAACGCTTAATAAAAGAGAACACTAATGAGCCAGCTTGTGAACAAATTTGCTATGTCCGTTTTCGCGGCGCTGTTTTCACTGTTTTTTGTAACTGCCTGCGGGCAATCAGGAGAAACTCCAATGACTGAGTCTGCACCCGCAGAAGTAACCGAACTGATTATTCAGGACACCGAAGAAGGCAGCGGAACCGAAGCTGTCGCAGGCAAGACCGCCGTTATGCATTACACCGGCTATCTGTATGAGCCTACCGCTCCTGATCAGCGTGGCGCGAAGTTCGACAGCTCGCTGGACCGCAATCAACCATTTCCGTTCGTGGTTGGCTCGGGTATGGTCATTCAGGGCTGGGAGCAAGGCGTGCCGGGCATGAAAGTGGGCGGCAAGCGTACACTGATTATTCCGCCTGGACTGGCGTACGGAGAACGTGGTGCCGGTGGTGTGATTCCTCCGAATGCCACACTCGTGTTTGACGTTGAGCTGGTCGACGTTCAGTAGAAATCTGTTCGAGTAACTAAAAAGGCCCGCGCATCTGTCGATGCACGGGCCTTTTTTATTGCGTGAAAGATTTTAGCGCAGCGCCGGATTCAGTGTGTAGGTGCCAACCAGACGTGCTTCGGCAATTACATGGCCGGCAATAGCATTGGCGACGTCGGCAGCCGTAAAGTTGTCAGCAACATCGACCTTCTCAAGGTCGGTGGCGAAAAGAATGAACTCATATGCGTGCACGCGTTCGTCGTTCCACGGCGGGCAGGCACCGTCCCAGCCATAGTATTCACCTTCCATGTCCGGGTTGCCGGCGGTGAATGTGGTGAAGTCATTAATACCCTGACGGGTGCCTTCGGGCCCTGGCGGGTTCTTCTTGCCGTGTACAGTGACTTCGGTAGAGCAGGCGCCTTCAGCAATTTCGCCATCCTGAGCTGCAATATCGATCATGATCCAGTGGCAAAAGTCCCGGCGCGGCATATCGGCGGGAATGACAGTGCCTTCAACGCCGGCGTTGCTGGTATCGGTCGGCACGTCCGGGTCGTTGCACAGCAGAACCAGTGACTTGGCATTTTCAGGAACGCCGGTCCAGCGCAGGTGCGGGCTGAGATTCTGCCCGAAGGTCATGTGATTCCCGGCATCCGGGATGCCGAAACCGGTGCGGTCGGGCATCGGCTCATTATTCGCAAAACTGTCTGAACTTAGTTCCATGGTCTTTGTCCGTTCTGATTGTGTGGCAAGCCGGCTCCGGCTTCAGGTTGCGGTTTATCCTGCCACAGCCTTGCGGCAAAATGAACGCCGCACACCAATATGTAATGCGCGGTTAGATACATGCCAGCACCTGAAAAAACTGACTTATTGCTTGACGGTCCGGCCGGCAAGATTGAGGCGCTGTTAGAGGTTCCTCCCGGCGCTGACGATGCGCGTGTTGCGGTGCTGTGCCATCCGCATCCTCTATATCAGGGCACAATGCACAACAAAGTGGTGCATACACTTGCCCGCGCTTTGCATGACCTGGGGCTGGCTACGCTGCGCTTTAATTTTCGCGGGGTAGGTAAGAGCGAAGGTGTGCACGATGAAGGCCGTGGCGAAACTGCGGATTGCCTGTGGCTGTGTGACTGGCTGCAGCAGCAGTATCCTGCAGCAGGGCTGTGGCTGGCCGGTTTTTCCTTCGGCGGTATGGTTGCGACGCTGGCGGCAGCTCAATACAAGCAGGGCAATATAGAGCAGCTTGTCACGATCGCGCCCGCGGTCGGTTTTATTAAATCAGGCGAAGACCCGGAACCGCAGGCCCCGTGGTTGCTGGTTCAGGGTGCGGCAGATGAAGTTGTCGATCCGGATAAGGTGCTAGCCTGGGTCGATACGCTTAAACACCGGCCGGAGGTGGTGATGTTGCCGGATACAGGGCACTTCTTTCATGGTCAGCTGGTGACCTTGCGCAATACATTAACTGAAAAGTTGGCGGACTAGATAAGACGGACCAGTAGAATGCGGACCAGTAGAATACGGATTAGAAATGCTGAAGAAACTAAATGAACTGTTTTCCGGTGCTGCGCAGGCACACGACGATGAGGCTTATCAGCAGGAAAAGTTTAAGGTGTCGGTGGCGGCGCTGCTCGTAGAGATGGCGCGCGCTGATTTCGATCAGAGTGAAGCTGAGAATGCCGAGATTGGCAGGCTGCTCGCAGGGCACTTCAGTTTGTCTGAAAGCGAAGCGCTGGAGTTATTGAAGAAGGCAGAAGTGGCTACTGATGATGCTGTTTGCCTGCATGACTTCACCCGCACTGTGCATACCGGTCTTGAGCCGGCAGAGCGGTTAAAGGTTATCGAGCTGCTGTGGATGGTCGCGCTGAGCGACAACAAGCTAGATAAGTACGAAGATTATCTGATCCGGAAAGTGGCTGATCTGATGCACGTCTCTCCCGGAGACGTGGTTCGTATCCGCAACGAAGTTCAGCAGAACCTATAAATAGCCGATATTGCTGCAGCCATAAGGTGCCAGTAACGCCGACCCCGGTACCAGCATCATCAGTGCCTGAATAATGATCAGGGCGAATACAGGGCTGATGTCAAAGCCGCCGATCGGCGGAATAATTTTACGGAATGGAGCCAATACGGGTTGCACCAGACTTGCGATCAGCGCGGTTGCAGGGTTGTAGGTGCCGGGTGCCACCCAGCTCATGATGACCGAGATCAGGATCATGAAGAAATAGAGGCTCAGTAGCGTGCGGATCAGGCCGAATACGGTGAGCAGCAGCAACTGGGGGATGCCGGGCAGTGAAGCACACAACAGTGAAGTCAGCAGCGTCAGTGTCGCCAGTTTGATGAGGATGGCGACGATGAGACTGGCTGTGTCCAATCCGTATACCGGTGGTATGTAACGGCGCAGCGGCAGTACCAGCGGATTAGTGACCGTCAGGATGAATTGCACCAGTGGATTACGGTAGTCGGCGCGTTGCCACTGCAGGAGGATGCGCAGCACGAAGGTGATCAGATACAGATCAACCAGCGTCGAAACGATAAATACGAAAGCGTTAGTCATCTGCCCGGTGTCCTGTGTTCAGTATCTTTAACCTTTGCCCAGTTCTATCGAACGGTCGCGTGCTGCTTCCAGCGCTTTCTGAAAAGTGTCCTTAATGCCGCTGTCGAGTAGTGAGTTGCAGGCGGCTTCAGTGGTGCCGTTTGGCGATGTAACGCGGCGGCGCAGTTCTTCGGGGTCGATGCCTTCCGCATCAGCCAGCGTTGCCGCGCCCAGTGCCGTTTGCACAGCCAGTTTCTGCGCGACTTCGTCGCTAAAGCCGAATGATCTTGCGCCTTCGGTCAGCAGTTCCATGATCAGGAAGAAATAGGCCGGACCGCTGCCTGAGATTGCCGTGACAGCATCCATCATGCATTCGTCATCCAGCCAGACTGCTTCGCCGGTGGCGTCAACAATATAGTCGGCGATGGCTTTCTGGTCCGCAGCGACAGCACTGTTGCCAACCAGCCCTGCCATACCTTTGCCGACCAGCGCCGGCGTATTCGGCATGATGCGAACTACAGCTGTATTTCCATCTAAGGCAGATTCGATTGCATCAAGGGTGATGCCGGCAGCGATAGAAATTACCAACCCGGGTTTGCTATCACTAATCTCTGTTGCAACTTCGGTGATGTATTGCGGTTTGGTAGCCAGTACTAATACATCGCTTGCCTCTGCGACAGCTTTATTGTCGGTGCTGATGAGCATTTCACTATTGATTGCAGCAACAGCTTCTCTGGATGCATCACCCGGGTCGGCCACAGCAATCCTGTTAGCCGGATGGCCCGCGTTTAACAGCCCGCGAATAATTGCCTGGGCCATGTTGCCGCCGCCGATGAAGCCAATCGTTTGGTTCAGGGTGTTATTCATATGTGTGTCTTTCGCTTAGTACTGACGTGGCCCGAACAATGCGGTGCCAATGCGGATCATTGTAGTGCCTTCCATTATCGCCGCTTCAAGGTCGTTCGACATCCCCATCGACAGCGTGTCCAGACTATAGCCTTGCGCATTCAGTTCATCGAACAGTGATTTCAGCAGCCGGAAGGGTTTGCGCTGACTTTCTATGTCTTCAGATGGTTGCGGAATGCACATCAGCCCGCGCAATTGCAGCCGGTCTTCTGCGGCGACGGTTGCGGCCAGTTCTGCCAATCCGTCGGGCGTTACTCCGCCATGCCCGGCTTCATCATCCACCTGCACCTGAATCAGTATATTCAAGGGCGGCAACTCAGCCGGGCGCTGTGCTGCCAACCGTTTGGCAATCTTTGCCCGGTCGACTGTTTGTACCCAGTCAAAATGGGTAGCGATATCCCGGGTTTTGTTGCTCTGAATCCGTCCGATGTAATGCCAGTTGCGCGGTGCTTCCGCAGACCCTTGCAGGCTCTGAATCTTCTCCAGTGCCTCATTGACGTAGTTTTCGCCGAAATCTGTGAGCCCTGCCTCAGTCGCCTCGAGGATTGCGTGCCTATTATGTTTTTTGCTGACGGCCAGCACGGAAATGCTCTCCGGAGCCCTGTTTGCTGCCCCGGAAGCCTTGGAAATACGAGATTTCAGCTGGTTTAAGTGTTTCGTGATACCTGTCACAACGCTGGTCACATTAATGCTTACAATGAAGCTGTTATCGGGTGCTTATGGTAAATCAAGCGCTTAACGCAAGCGATGCTCGGGAGAGCTTGGAACAAGAGAAGAACATGGCCGTAGATATTGCACAGTTGCTCGCTTTTTCGGTGAAGAACAACGCGTCGGATTTGCATCTGTCCGCCGGCGTTCCGCCGATGATTCGTGTGGACGGCGACGTAAAGCGCGTCAATATGCCGCCGCTGACCCATAAAGACGTACACAGCATGGTGTACGACATTATGAACGATAAGCAGCGTAAAGATTTCGAAGAATTCCTCGAGACCGACTTTTCTTTCGAAATTCCCAAGTTGGCACGTTTCAGGGTTAACGCTTTCAACCACTCCCGTGGTGCCGGCGCTGTATTCCGTACCATTCCTTCCGAAATTCTTTCACTTGATGACCTGATGGCTCCCGCGATCTTTAAAGACATCGCGATGACGCCACGAGGCATCGTGCTGGTGACCGGCCCGACCGGTTCCGGTAAATCGACCACGCTGGCTGCGATGGTGGATTACATCAACAAGAATCGTCCGGACCACATCCTGACGATTGAAGACCCGATTGAATTTGTTCACGAATGCCACATGTCGCTGATTAACCAGCGTGAGGTGCATCGTGACACGCTCGGCTTTGCCGAAGCACTGCGCTCGGCATTGCGTGAAGACCCTGATGTAATTCTCGTAGGCGAGATGCGTGACCTCGAGACTATTCGTCTGGCACTGACTGCAGCCGAAACCGGCCACCTGGTATTCGGTACGCTGCATACCAGTTCTGCTGCTAAAACCATCGACCGTGTAGTCGACGTGTTCCCGGCAGAAGAGAAAGAGATGGTTCGTTCAATGCTGTCCGAATCGCTCCGCTCGGTTATTTCACAAACCCTGCTGAAACGTATCGGTGGCGGTCGTATTGCGGCCCACGAAATCATGATCGGTTCGCCGGCTATTCGTAACCTGATCCGTGAAGGCAAGATCGCGCAGATGTACTCGGCCATTCAGACCGGCCAGGCACAAGGCATGCAGACTCTTGACCAGAATTTGCAGACGCTGCTGGAAAACGGCGTGATCAGTAAGGAAGAGGCGCGCTTTAAAGCGGCAAACAAGGAGAACTTCTAGTTAGAGCCTAAGGGGTAGGCCTACCGGAATAGGGAAAGGACATGGAGAGAGATCAAGCAACACGGATGATGCAATCGCTCCTGAAGAAGGTCGTGGAAAAGGGAGGCTCCGACCTGTTCATAACTTCAGGATTTCCACCGGCGATTAAGATTGACGGTGATGTGCATCGTGCCGCCGAGGGTGCATTAGCACCCGAGCAAAGCGCCATCATGGTTCGCTCAATAATGAGCGATAAGCAGGCGAAAGAATTTGATGCGACGAAAGAATGTAACTTTGCTATTAACCCGCCGAACATCGGTCGTTTCCGCGTCAGTGCTTTTATTCAGCAAGGTCAGGTAGGTGCGGTACTCCGTCGCATCATTACCCGCATTCCGACAGTAGAGGAACTGTATTTGCCGACCATCCTCAAGGATGTGGCAATGATCACCCGCGGTCTCGTCATTATTGTGGGTGCAACCGGTTCCGGTAAGTCCACCACACTTGCTGCGATGGTCGGACACCGTAATGAAAACTCCCGCGGTCACATCATGACCATCGAGGATCCGGTTGAGTACGTGCACCCGCATAATCGCTGCGTTGTAACCCAGCGTGAGGTGGGTGTGGATACTGACTCCTGGCACAACGCACTTAAAAATACGCTGCGTCAGGCGCCGGACGTGATCATGATCGGTGAGATTCGTGACCGCGAGACCATGGAATACGGTGTGCAGTTCGCAGAGACCGGTCATTTATGTCTCGCAACGCTTCACGCAAACAGCGCCAACCAGGCTCTCGACCGCATTATTAACTTCTTCCCCGAAGAAAAGCGTTCACAGTTGTTGATGGATTTGTCGCTGAACATCCGCGCGATGATCTCCCAGCGGCTCGTTCCCCGCGAAGACGGCGACGGCCGGGTTGCGGCGATGGAGATTATGCTGCACTCGCCATTGATCTCTGACCTGATCTTCAAGGGTGAGGTTGCGAAGATTAAAGAGATTATGGCCAAGTCGACCCGTCTTGGTATGCAAACCTTCGATCAGGCGCTGTTTAGTCTCTATGAAACCGGGCACATATCTTACGAAGAGGCCATGCGTAATGCCGACTCGAAGAACGAGCTGCGCCTGAAGATCAAACTGGATAGTAAGCGCGAGAAATCTACTGAGCAGAGAATGGCTGATAGCCTGAAACTGCTCGATGATGATGGCGAAGACACCATTCTTACCTGACCCCATCTGCACCGAGACTGCGAAGATTTCTGAATGAACGTACAACCACTATTCAAATTGATGGTCGAGAAGCATGCTTCTGACCTGTTTTTCACCTCTTATGCGCCGGTCAAGATCAAGATTGACGGCAAAATCATGCCGGTAAACCAGCTTGAGCTAACGCCGAAAATGGTCAAGCAGGCGGCCATTGAGTTGATGGATGAAGAGCAGTTCGACCAGTTCACCAAAGAACTGGAAATCGACTTTGCTATTTCTAAGCCCGGCCTTGGCCGCTTCCGTGTGAACGTATTCATGCAGCGGGGCAATATCGCTATGGTGTTGCGTCACATCACAAGCGAACTCCCCGGTCTCGAGGAGTTGGGCGTGCCGCCTGTTCTGAAAGAGCTGATCATGTTCCGTCGCGGCCTGGTACTGATGGTGGGTGCTGCCGGTAACGGCAAGTCCACCACGCTGGCCGGCATGCTGAACTACCGTAATGAAAAGACTTCGTGTCACATCATCACGATTGAAGATCCGATTGAATTCCTGCACCCGAACAAACGTTCGATCATTAACCAGCGTGAAGTTGGCGTGGATACCAAGTCGTACGCGAAAGCGCTGCGCAGCGCGATGCGTGAAGCACCCGATGTGATCATGATTGGTGAGGTGCGCGACCGCGAGTCTATGCAGGCAGCTATCGATCTGGCCGGTACCGGCCACCTTGTTGTGGGCACCTTGCACTCGAACAACGCGCCGGAAACGCTGGACCGTATTATTAATATGTTCCCGCAGGACCAGCACCGCCAGGTGTACATGGACTTGTCGCACTACCTGCGCGCGATTGTGTCGCAGCGTCTTGTGGTTGGTGTTAACGGCAAGCGCGTAGCCGCCGTTGAGGTCATGCTGAATACCCCGCATCTGGCTGAACTGATTAATCGTGGTGAGATTTCCGAAGTTAAGGAAGCGTTTAAAGACAGTTCTGAAACCGGTATGCAGACGTTCGATGAGGCCTTGCTGGAGCTCTACAAATCCGGTCGTATCAGCATGGAAGAAGCGTTGGCCAACGCAGACTCCCGCACTAACCTCGAATCGAAGATTCACTTCGGCGGCGCTGCCTGATTCGCTAGTCAGGCAACCTCAACCTCCTTTACATAAGCGCAGTCTGCTTTTGCAGGTCTGCGCTTTTTTGTTAGTCTTTCTTCGCTAACAAATGACAGAGCAAGCAAATTGCGGGGGCAGTTTAGTCGTGAAATTTTTACTGCGGTGTTTCGGAACTTTAGCTTTAAGCTTGTGGCTCACGGTAGCTGCAAACGCATCATCGATTCCGGTCTGGATCGATTTCGACACCGATATGGAAACGTCCGACTTTACCGAAGACACCGGTTATCCGCGGATCTTGCGATCACAGGGTTTTGAGCTTTACACCGAGGACGGCTGGCTCGGTTCTTCGTATTGTCCCTGGTGTTCTGCAACCTTAACTACCGTGTCGGGCGATGCCTTTTCGCTGCTGTCAGTGGATCTGCTTAGCATTTGGCCGGGTTCGGGGCCTGACGTGATCACCATCACCGGTTTTTTGGCCGGAGGTGGCCAAGTGTCTACTCAAGTGAATTTAACCGGGGATTACTCAAACTTCAGTCCGGGCTGGACCGGTCTGCAATCGGTGGAATTCGGTGTTTCGGCGATTGGCAACGCCATCACGATGGACAATCTGATCGTGCAGGCGGTGCCCCTGCCGGCTGCGGTTTGGTTGTTCGGGCCCGCGCTGGCAGGCTTAGGTTTCCTGCGCCGCAGACGTTTCGGCTGACCGCCCTTGCAGATATTGGAAAGCCCGCGAATCAGCGGGCTTTTTTTATGCCTGTGGGTAAATACTCATGGCTTCGAAGACGGGACCGTCTACGCACACACGCTTCATGGCAGAGCCTTCCGGCGTCTGCACTTCAATAGCACAGCCGGCGCAGCCGCCCACAGCGCAGGCCATAAACTCTTCAAGGCACAGTTCCGCCGGTACATTGAATTCGGCGGCGAGTTTCGCAACGGCCTCTAGCATAGGTTCGGGGCCGCAGGCGAAAATTTCAGTGTCCGCAGCGTCATTGTTCTGCAGCCACTCACGGGCGAGATCGGTAACGAAACCTTTGTGTACGCCCTGGTAGTTCTGCTGACTGGCCAGTCGCGACGGGATGCTCAGCTCATCCATCTCCGGCACGCCGGCAGTAGCATCTGCCGGCATCCCGGCCAGTGCGACCGGTGAATCATTCAAAGCAAACGGGAACGGCGATTCCGAACCCATGAATACCGCGAGGTTTTCGGCAGGGTTTGATTTCACGAGATCTTCGGCGAGATAGAGCATTGGCGGAATACCGACACCGCCACCAATCATCAGCTTATTGGTCTTACCCCTTGATGGAGAAAAGCCGTTACCTATCGGGCCGATCAGGTTCACCGGGGTGCCGGGCTCAGACTTACTCAGCGCATCCAGACCGGCGCCGATCACTTTGTAATAGATTTCGATCCAGCCGGCTTCAGCGTCGACCCGCATCAGTGACACCGGGCGACGCATCGGAATCTCAGGGTTGCAACGGATATGCACAAACGACCCGGGCTTGGCGTGAGCCGCAGTTTTCGGCGCTTCAAGGCGCATGATGTACTGGCGGTCCGGGAAGCCTTCGTTGCTGATTACTTTGCCTTCATCGACAAAGATTGTGTTGCGGTTTTCTTTACCCATGATTTTGTTCGTTGGCTGCCTTAGCGGGATTCCATCACAGCGGATAGCACCGCCATGCGCACCGCCAGACCATTGGTGACCTGCTGGGTGATGACCGACTGCGGTCCGTCGGCCACTTCTGCTGTAATTTCGGTGCCACGGTTCATCGGGCCGGGGTGCATGACGATGGCATCATCTTTGGCGAGTGCCACGCGGGCCTCATTCAGGCCGTAGCGCGCCATGTATTCGGCTTCGCTGGGAATGCCGCTGGGGTCATCGATACGTTCGCGCTGAATGCGAAGCGCAACCAGTACGTCAGCACCGGTCACTGCCTCGTCGGCATCTTCAATAAGTTTCGCGCCCGGAAAGTTGTTCATGTCCGGCTGCATGCCGGGGGGCGCGACAAACCGGATCTCGTTGTTACCCACTGTGCTCAGGCCGTGATACAGCGAGCTGGCTACGCGTGAGTGACCTATATCGCCGATGATCGTGACAGTCAGTCCGTCGAGCGTGCCTTTGTTCTGCCGGATGGTCAGCATGTCGAGCAAGCCCTGAGTCGGGTGCGACACCGCTGCTTCACCGGCGTTCAGAACACTGACATGCGGTTGCACGTTTGTGGCAATGAACTCGGGAATGCCGTCACCGGCATCGCGCACGACGAACACATCGACCTGCATCGCCTGCAGCGTGTAAATCGTATCCAGCAGGCTTTCGCCCTTGGCGCGTGATGAGCTGTTCACGTCCAGATTGAGTACGTCGGCACTCATGCGTTTGGCAGCCAGCTCAAATGACGCGCGGGTGCGGGTGCTCGGTTCGAAAAACAGGTTGGCAACAGTGCGTCCCTGCAAACCGTAATCGCGTGCTGGCAAGGTGCCGGTGGGGCGCAGGTATACCTCGGCATGGTCGAGTAACTGAATGATGAAGTCCTTGCTCAGGCCTTTCAGGCTCAGCAGGTGTTTCAGTTTGCCGTTGGCAGAAATCTGCAGATTGTCATCAGTCATAGTGCTCAGCCGTTTGCCCGCAGCCAGCTTTCCGCGATCAGGCAGGCCGCGAGGCTGTCGATATCGGTTTTTTTTAGTTTCTTAGAGCGTAGCCCCTGCCGCCGCTGCTCTTTCAGTATGTTGCCGGCCTCCACCGAGGTTAGCCGTTCGTCGATGGTGTCGACGGGCGCATCATACCTTTCAGCCAGTTGTCCGGCGAAATTCTTTGCCAGAGACGACATCTCGGACTCGCTGCCGTCCATATTATAGGGCAGACCGACCACAATCTGGTCGGGTTTCCACTCACGGACAATGCCATCGATCTCGTTCCAGTCCGGTTCGCCGTCATTGGCAAGCAGTGTGGTGAGCGCGCTGGCTGTGCCGGTAATTGCGGAGCCGGTGGCAATGCCGATGCGGCGGTTGCCGAAATCGAAGGCGAGAATGCTGCCTGACATGCTCAGGCGTGACCTGCTTCAGAGCTCAATAAGGCCGGGTCGATGCCCAGTAGCTTGGTGGCTGCTTCCCAGCGCTTGTCCATAGGCGTCTGAAACAAAATCTCGGGTGAAACAGCGACGCTTAGCCAAGCGTTGTCCGCCAGTTCGGACTCAAGCTGACCTGGAGCCCAGCCGGCATAGCCCAAAACAAACAGTGCTTTGCCCGGGCCTTTGCCTTGCGCCATGTCATTCAAAATATCGGGTGAGGTGGTCACTCTGATTTCATCATTTACTGCAGCCGTGGAATCCCAGTCGTTACTCGTCTGAGGTTCGTTGGCGTAGAGCACAAAACCACGTTCGGGTTGCACCGGCCCGCCGCGAAGTACCGGCTGGTTGGCAAGTGCAGGGTCTTCCGTTTCCAGAGAGAGTTGCTCGAGCACGTCACCAAACTCCATGCCGATCGGACGGTTGATGACCAGGCCGAACGCACCCTCGTCATGGTGCTCGAGCATCAGTGTGACGGTGTGTTCGAAATTGGGGTCGCTCATGCCGGGCATGGCGATCAGGAGGTGGCCGGTGAGGCAATCGCCGGCTGGCGCGGAAGGCGTATCAGCTGATTCCGGAATGTCGCTCATGGGTTCATTTTAACGCGAAACCGGGTGCGCCGGCGTAATTAAACGCCGGAATATAGAGCTATTGCTTTTCGCTGACGCTGATGCGGGAGCCGCCGCCGGTGAAATACCACTCGTAGGAGAAGCGCAGCACATCAAAGTTGGTTTTCAGAGAGTCGGGGAACGGGTCAAACGGGGAGGCGAGTGTCAGGATGTTGATGGCGGCCTGATCCAGTTCCCTGACCCCGGAAGAGCGCAGCACGATAACTTCTTTCAGGGTGCCGTCAGCGGAGATTGCCACTTCCAGCACCGGGTTGCGTTCCGCTGCATCCACCTGGTTGGGGAAGTTCATCGTGCCAACACGTTCGATCTTGCGCTTCCAGCCTTCCAGATAGGTGGCAATGCGCGATTCGCGTGTGTTGGCGCTGATAACCAGTTCGCGGGGATTCTTGCTGCGGATGACTGTTTGTTTGTCCGGGTCCGCCATGATCTCGGTCGGGTTGGAATCGCCGCTCAAGCCCATGCGCATTTGTTCGAGTGATTCCTCTGTTTGCTCCTGCGGGTCGAAGCGGTTGGCATCTTCAACGCGTGAATAAACCAACAGGTCGTCGCTGGCGGCTTGTTGCATCAGCTCCTGCGGGTTGTCGACGCCGTCCTGCGGCTGTCCGGGCAATGCTGCTTCAACATTGTCGCCATAGGCGACCTTTACCGGAATGTCTTCATTGGTGTTGCCCGCACCCACCAGATTGCTCTCGGCAAGCATTTCCGCATCTTCCGGAACGGCCTGATGCTCATAGTCGCTGGTGAGGATGACCACTTCGAGAGAGGTCGAGCGGTCGCTGTCGGCTTCCGGCTCGCCGGCCGTGAAGGTGACGCCCATGATGATGACGCCATGTAACAGCGCCGCCAGAAACAACGTGGCAGAGAGGTGGTTCTGCGCACTTTCCGTGTTGCTGTCGTTCAGCGGCAGATATTCGCTTACTGTGTCGGTCAACGCTCTTCCGTGAATGTTGAGACGTGTTCAGTCTATCTAAAAAATAGGCTGGCTGTAAAAATGAAAATTAAAACAGTGGTTTAGCTTTTCAGCTTCCCCTCGATAGCGTCCATCAGGTCGGCAACGACATCCACGCCGCCGTACTTAAGCAGTTCGCGCACGCCCGTGGGACTGGTCACGTTGACTTCGGTCAGATAGTCACCGATCACATCGATGCCGCAGAACAGGATGCCGCGCTCCCGCAACACGGGGCCGACCTCGGCGCAGATTTCACGGTCTCTGTCGGTCAGCGGCCGCACGTCAGCAGTAGCACCGGCAACCAGATTGCCGCGGTTGTCGTCCGCTGAAGGAACCCTTGCTACAACTTTCTCTGCCGGCACGCCGTCAATGAGAATGATGCGCTTGTCGCCGTCCTTGATTTCGGGAATGTACTCCTGACAAATCGCATACTGCGCCTCGTAATCGGTCAGGGTTTCGAAGATGACATTCGCATTCATGTCGCCGGCATCAACGACGAAAATCGATTTACCGCCCATGCCATCCAGCGGTTTAACGACCATTTTCCCGTATTGCTGCAGAAACCCGCGCATATCGTCCATGGAACGCGTAATCAGCGTGGCAGGGCAGCATTGCGGGAACCAGGCAGTGAACGCTTTTTCGTTCATGTCCCGCAGGCTCTGCGGGCGATTGACGATGAGCACTCCGGCTTCTTCAGCACGTTCCAGAATGTAGGTGCTGTAGATGTACTCCATGTCGAACGGCGGGTCTTTGCGCATCAGCAGCACATCGAGTTCGCTCAGCGCAATTTCAGTGGGTTCGCCCAGTTCAAACCATTGTTTCTCATCGTCTTTTACGCTTAGCGGCCGGGCGCGGCCATAAGCGTCTCCCGCGCGTAGCGTGAGGTCATTGAGCTCGAAGTAGCTGATCTGCCAGCCGCGTTTCTGGGCTTCCAGCAACATAGCCAGGCTGCTGTCTTTGACGGGAGTGATATCGCCGATGGGGTCCATGACGATGCCAAGATGTATTGCACTCATTGAGGGGCTCCGCGCCATTTAACAGTAATCGAACACTAATGGAGCGAAATCATGCCATAACGTGAGCCTGTTCTGGTGAAATATCAGGATTTCGCGAGTATTATCGGAAGGGTTGTTGTGGGTGGCGGCTACATGTCGCCACTAAAGTGAATTTGGTTTCCCGAAGGTCAAAACCGGAAGCATTTTTGTGCGCTCCCGATGCGACCGAGAAATTTCCGGAACTCCGGTAGAGGGAACCCGTGGAAGCGTTGATACCATTATGTTAAAAGTATCTTCGTTGTAACGTGGGGATATATTTGTGAGCGATAACGGCAGCTCGAGTCTTCAGGGTCTGAAGATTCTCGTTATTGATGACAGTAAGACTATCCGGCGCACTGCCGAAACTTTGCTGTCTAAAGAGGGTTGTACGGTATTTACTGCCGTGGACGGTTTCGACGCGCTGTCGAAAATTGCCGACCATAATCCGGATCTGATTTTTGTCGACATTATGATGCCGCGTCTCGACGGTTATGAAACCTGCTCGCTGATCAAGCACAACAATAATTTCAAAGATACGCCCGTCATTATGCTGTCCAGCAAGGACGGACTGTTTGACCGTGCCCGTGGCCGCATCGTGGGTTCCGAACAGTATCTGACGAAACCGTTTACCCGTGATGAATTGCTTGGCGCTATCGCAGAGCAGGTGACGGCTTAGGGTTTTATATGTCTCTTGTTCTTATAGTTGATGACTCACCCGTAGAGCAGCACGTCTATTGTCAGGCGCTGGAGCAGCGTGGCTTCGATACGATCGTGGCCGGCGACGGTGAGGAAGCGGTGGATATCGCCCGCGAGAAACAACCCGATTTGATCATCATGGACGTCGTGATGCCTGGCATGAATGGCTTTCAGGCGACCCGCAAGCTTCATAAGACACCGGAAACGGAGAATATTCCGGTGATCATGATTAGTACTAAAAATCAGGAAACCGACAAGATCTGGGCGAAGCGCCAGGGTGCCGTTGAGTATCTGGTGAAGCCCGTTAAACCTGACGATTTGGTGCAGGCAGTGGAGGCCCGTCTGCAACCATGAGTACTGCCGCCGCCAAGCTTGACCTGCATGGATTGATCGACAATCCGTTCGAGCTTCTTAAAGCGATTGAACAACGTTGCCTTGAGGTGACGGCCGGGCAATCGGCGGAGGATGCCGACGGTGCGGAATGGGTTGGTATCGGTTTTCGCATTGGTAACGAGAACATGCTGGTGCAGCGTGATGAGGTGCGTGAGGTGATGATCGTGCCGGAGCAGATGTCACGTGTTCCCGGTGCTAAATCCTGGATTAGTGGCCTCGCAAACCTGCGCGGGCAGCTGCTGTCGGTTGTTGATCTGCGCAGCTTCCTGGGTGCGGGCACCACGCAGAACTCTCGTGCTGCAAGGGTGCTGGTGTTGAACAGCCGTGAGTTCCCGGTAGGCATTCTTGTAGATGAAGTGTTCGGTTTTCGTCGTTTTCTGGAAAGCGAATTTAGTGAAGAACCCCCGCAGTTGGTATTGCGTTGTGAGCGGTATCTGGATGGTGTGTTTGAGCACAGTGATGCCCGTTGGCCAGTGTTCAGCATGTCCAAACTGTTGGCGAATCAGGATTTTCAGCACGCGGGCGATCAGTAGTTCGTCGCGGTGGCGCACCCTCGCGGGTGCAAATTGATGGAGAGTTGTAATGGCCGAAAAATCTAGCGCAGCGAAGTTAGTCCCCGCGCTCGCGATTTTGGCATTGGTGCTTATCGTTGGTGGTGCGGGCTGGATGTGGGTCCTGCAGTCCCAGCAGGAGACGGGCGGCAGCGAGGCGGTCTCGAACACGCTCGCGTTGTTGCAGTCAGCCAGTGTTGAAGTCGATTCGGCGTTTGCCGGAGAAGACGAAGGCTTCCGCGCACTGTCTGTGTTGCAGAAGAGCTTCCAGAGTGCGCCGGGCAAAGAGGCTAAAGAGGTCGGCAACGCGTTGCCGAAAATTCTCGCGGCCCAGAGTGATATCCAGCTGTTGCAGGCAACAGGTGCCAAAGCAGAAGAATTGCTGCCGCGTTTTGTCGATGGCGTTTATAAGCTTGAGGGCGAACTGTCCCTGCAGCGGCAGCCTGCAGCGGTAGCGCATCTCGGTCGTTTACGTGTTCTGGGTCAGTTGCTGGTGAATGACATCAGCGAGATGGCATCCGGCACCGGCAATAACGAAGAACTTATCCAGCGCGCGACCAATACCGAAATGGAGCTGCGCCAGATTATTACCGGTCTGCGTATCGGTGATCCGAAGCTGGCTATTCAGCAGGTTACCGACGTTGGTGCGAAGGCTACCGTTAACGAACTGTATGGCCTGAGCGACCAATTGAGCGCTGCACTGGAAGAGACAGTGGCGCTGGTTGGCCGCCTGGCTCCGGCATTTGAGGCACGTGACACGATCCGGAGTATTGCGCTGGATGCCGGCGAGTCGGCATCCTCCGCGTCGGTTGTGAATGCCTCCGGGGGTGCGTCAGAACAGTTGCTGATGCCGTTGGCGGTGCTCGGCGCTGCGGTGGTTGTGCTGATCCTGATGATCTTTGTGTACAGCCGTGCTGCGAGCGAGCGCAAAGAAGCAGAGGCTTTAGCCAAGCAGGCCGGCCGCGATCAGGAGGCCATCCTGCGCCTGCTTGATGAGCTCGGCAATCTCGCAGACGGCGACCTGACTTCGCAGTTGACGGTAACCGAAGATATTACCGGCGCAATTGCCGACTCTATTAACTATGCAATTGAAGCGCTGCGTGAACTGGTTGTCACCATCAAAGAAAGTACGATCATGGTGGACAGCGCGACCAAGCAATCGGAAGTCAGTGCCGAAAAACTGGCTGAAGCGCAGGACGCGCAGAACCGTCAGATCGAGTTGGCATCTGAAGCTATCGCCGCGATGAACGCGTCCATTGATGAGGTGTCCGGTGACGCCGAGCGTTCTGCCGACGTAGCCCGTCACTCCGTAGATGTTGCCCATAAAGGTGGCGATGCGGTACGCCGCACCATCGAGGGTATGAATACGATTCGCGAAACCATTCAGGAAACCTCGAAACGCATTAAACGTCTGGGCGAGAGCTCGCAGGAAATCGGCAACATCGTTGAGCTGATTAATGACATTGCCGAGCAGACCAACATTCTCGCGTTGAATGCTTCCATTCAGGCATCGATGGCCGGTGAAGCAGGCCGCGGGTTCGCGGTGGTTGCAGACGAAGTGCAGCGCCTGGCCGAACGTTCCACTAATGCCACCAAGCAGATTGAGGTGCTCGTGCGCACCATTCAGTCCGATACCAACGAAGCTGTGGTTTCGATGGAGCGCAGTACCACGGACGTAGTCGGCGGAGCGCTGCTGGCTGAGAATGCGGGCGCGGCTCTGGAAGAAATTGAGCAGGTATCGAATCAGATCGCGATGCTGGTGCAGAATATTTCCAACTCGGCGCGCGAGCAGGCCGTTGCGGCCCAGGGCGTTAAGAAGAACATGGGTGAGCTGAGTGACCTGAGTTCGTCCACCGGTGAGAACGCCGGCGCAACCGCCGACTCCATTAAGAAACTGGCAGAACTGGCAACGCAGTTGCGTAAATCTGTAGCTGGCTTCCAGTTGCCGGAATCGTTCTCTGAAACTTCCGTTCTGGAACGGGCGAGTTTTGCTGATCTGGGTGCGCCCGGAGCAGAGGCGGATATTGCTGCGGATTCATCCGATGAGTCAGCCGCTGATTCCGGACAGGAAGGCGATTCGTCTGACGATGGCTCAGACGACGATGGCAATAAGGTCTTCGCAGGCGGGCAATCCGTCTGAGTAGCGGCTACAGAGATATACAGGAATAACTGAAGCGTAAGTAATGAGCGTAGCAATATCAGAATCGTTATCGCTGATTAACAAGGAACTGCTGGCCACTTTGCTGGAGGCGCGGCAGGTCCTTGAATCTTATGTCGACAGCGAAGGCGGTGATGTTGATCTGAGCCGCTGCTGCGAGTTATTGCATAGTGCCGCCGGTGCGTTGCAGATGGTTGAGGCACACGGCGCATGTCTCCTCGCCGAGGAGATGGAAAAGACCTGCCGTCAGCTGGCCGAGAATGGTTCACAGGGGCCGTCAGACCAGCGTGTTGAAGCGCTGACCCGTGCGATAGTGCAGTTGCCTGCTTACGTGGAAACAATCGTTGCCAGTGGCCGCGATATTCCGCTGGTATTGCTGCCGTTGCTGAATGATTTGCGCGCCGCGCGCGGTAAGCCGCTCCTCTCGGAAAGTACGCTGCTGTTGCTCGACAACGGTGTTGCGCCTGGCGAGGTGCCGAATGTTTCTCAGCCTTCGCCGAACGGCGAAGATATTGTCGCGATTGCAAAATCCGGACGCACCCGGTTCCAGTTGGGTTTGCTCGGCTGGATTAAGGGTGCCAGCGGCACCGCTGAACTGCATAGCATGCGCGCTGTTGCTCTGAAGCTGGAGCAGTCGGCTTCCACTCCGGAAACCTATCAGCTGTGGTGGGTTGTCGGCGGTGTTATTGAAGCGCTCGAAGACGGCGGTTTGGAAACCAGCGTTGCACTAAAGCGTCTGATGGGGCAGGCGGACCGCGAGATCAAACGTCTCGCCCAGTTGGGTGAGGCAGAGTACAGTGCCGCGCCGCCAACCGATCTGCTGAACAACCTTCTTTACTATGTAGCGCGTGCGAAGAGCGACGGGCCGCAAGTTACTGCTATTCGTGAAGCATTTAACCTGAATACGCTCGTGCCCGGCGAAGAGCAGGTCGAGCAATTGCGCCAGGCGCTGGCAGCACCCAGCGCTAATCTGATGCGCACCGTGGCGGACGCCATTCGACAGGATCTGGCCAACGCTAAAGACGTACTGGATATTTACGTGCGCACCGGTATGGACAGTGCGCAGGAGCTGGAACCGCAGGTCGATATGCTCCGCAAGATCAGCGACACCCTGGGTGTTCTTGGTCTGGCCGGTCTACGCGATGTGGTCGGCAAGCGCAGTGAAGAGCTGCGCGAGATCGTCCAGCAGGGTTCTGCACCGGAAGAGGCGAAACTGGTTGAGCTGGCGGCGGCCCTGCTCAGTGTTGAAGACCAGCTTGATGAAGAACTGATTGCACTGGTGGATCCGGGGCAACCCGGTGATGCAGAAGATGAGCTTGAAGTCGATGTCGACGGCGACTATCAGCAGGTTGTGCAGTCGGTCATGCGCGAATGTGTAGTCAACATCGCCCGCATTAAAGAAGCTATCAATAGCGTAATGGGGCAGCCGGGCGACCGCAGCAATGTGGACGAACTGGATGTTCTGATCAATGGCATTACCGCTGGTCTCGCTATGTTGGGTCAGGAGCGGGCCTTAATGCTGGTCGAGAAGGCCGGTGGCCACATCGTCGGCTTTGTGCGCCTTGGCGATCAGCACCGACCGTTGGAAAACCTGAATCGTCTCGCCGATGCGATTGTCAGCATCGAGTACTACATGGAGACCATCCAGAACGGCCGCAAGCCGCCGGACTACATGCTCGATAATGCCGAGCGTTGTTTGTCTGCGATGGATGAGGCGCCGGAGCCGGCCGCTACACCTGTTGCCGATGGTGAGCACGACGCCACGATGAAAATCGATGCAACGGAGGTGCTGCAACAGCCCGACGGCGGTACGCATATTCTTGAGACACCGGGCGATATCGCTGCCGGCGCCGATGGTGTTGTCGATAAGACTGCTGTACTGGAGCAACCGGATCTGGCGTTGCCAGGAGAGTCTCAGCAGGCCGCCGGCGAGGCAGAGAAGACCTCGATCATCGAAACGCTGCCGGCAGAAAGCACTGAGGTTCTGCCGAAGCTTGAGGAATTGGGTGAAGTCGCGGCCCAGGCAACCGTTGAGATGCCTGCGCTGGATGTTGTTAAGACCGGCGACGATGCTCCCGATCCGGAGCTTCTGGAAATTTTCCTCGAAGAAGCGAAAGAATGTGTCGAAACCATTCAGCGCGAGTTCCCGGTTTGGGAGCAGGATCACAAGGCTGAAGATGAGCTGACGACTGTGCGTCGTTCGTACCACACCCTTAAAGGCAGTGGCCGCATGGTTGGCGCTGAGCTGATCGGTGAGTTTGCCTGGTCGGTTGAGAACCTGTTTAACAAGATCATCAACAACACGCTGGAAGTGTCCGGCGATGTGATGGCGCTATTGCACAGCGCTGTCGAGGCGACGCCTGAATTGGTGGAGCAGCTTGAAAGTGGTGTCGCACCTCAGGCCGATGTCGCGACGATTATTCATAACGCGCATGGTTATGCTGAAGAAGGAGCGTCCTTCCAGCCGGTACCGCTGGCCGGTGCGGCTACCGATGCAGCTGACGACAGTGCTGCGGATGAAACTGTTGAACTGCTGCCTGAGTCAGAATTGTTCGCCGGCGGCGAAGCGACGGTAACGCCTGAAGCTTCGGCTCCGGAACCGGCAATGGATCCGGTATTGCTGGATATTTTGCAGAAAGAAAGCAGTGCGCATTTTGCGACCTTGCGCGAGTTTGTTGACGACTGTCGGTTGAGCGCGCCGCCGTTCGCGGTAACTAAAGACGTATACCGTGCCTGTCACACGCTGCAGGGAAGTATGACGATGGCAGACGCCGGGCCTGCAATTGGCCTCGCGGAAGCCCTGAACCAAATGGTTCAGCACGCTAAAGAACAAAGTGCGTTGCTCAGTCGTGACGGTATCGATGCGATTGCCGATGCTGCCGATGCACTGGAAAGTGTTGTGAACTGGCTCGGTGCGCCTCAGGGCGAGGCACCGGCTAATGAGAGTGTGATCGACGCGCTGAACCGTGTCCGTGAAGATATCCCGACCCAGAGCGCGATTGCCGGGCCGGAAGATATCAGCTCCGCTCAGGATGATGAACCGGCCGTTGTCTCGGGTTTCGACCCGGAGATTGCAGCTATCTTCGCCGAGGAGGCTGCCGAGATTCTCGATGCGGCCGATTCAAGCCTCGTGCATATGAGTAACGACCCCGAGGATCCGGGACCTTTGGCAGAACTTCTGCGTCATTTGCATACGCTGAAGGGCGGTGCCCGTATGGCGGGCGTGACGCCGATCGGTGATTTCAGTCATGACCTTGAAGACTATCTGGGCAAGGTCAGCGAAGGCGTGCGCACTCTGGACCGCGATGCTGTGCGCGTTTTGCAAAGCGGTTTTGATGAATTGCAGCGGATGCGCGATGAAGTGCCCGGAGGTCAGGTGGCGCCTGTGTCGCAGCAGTTGCAGGCCGATCTGCAGGTCTTGATCGACGGTTCCGCAGCTCCTGTCGTGGGAACGGAAGTCGGTTACGGTGATGATCTCACCGTTGATATGCCCGTTCCGCCCGAGGTCTATCAGCAGCAGGAAGAGAGCGACGATTCTGCCCCGGCGGTCGGTGAAGTTGCCGATGCCGTTGAAGAGCAGGAAGAGGTCGCTGAGGTCTCTGACGACGAAACTGTTGAGGTTCCGGTAACGCCCGTTGATACGGCGATGGACAATCGACTGGGCGAGTTGGCCGAAGCTTTCAAAAAGCCTGCTGACCAGTCTGAAGGCACCGACATTGTTGCAGCTCTCGGTATCGGTGGTGCTGAACCGGCGACCGACTCTGCAGCAGGCGCAGGATCCGAAGAAGACAATCAATTCGATGAAGCTGCCGACGCAGCTGCCGGACAGCTGTTAGAACAGGCTGATCTGGGCGCGCCCGGAGCGCAGCCTGCTGCACGCGACTTTACCCGCGTTGATTCCGGCGTACTCGAAGAGATGCTCAACAGTGCGGGCGAGATCAGTATCTTCCATTCGCGCCTGAATCAGCAGCTCGGTCTTATTCAATTCAACCTTGAAGAGCTGGGCTCTACCGTGACCCGCCTGCGTGAGCAGCTGCGCGCGATGGACATGGAGACCGAGGCCCAAATTCTCCACGGCCACAAAGCCGAAGGCAGTGATAAAGAAGAGTTCGACCCGCTGGAGCTGGACCGCTACTCGGCAATTCAGCAGTTGTCCCGCGCACTTGCCGAGTCTTCCAATGACGTCAGCAGTATTCGAGACCTCCTGCAGAACCTCTCGCGCGAGACGGAGTCGCTGCTGGGTCAGCAGGCGCGTACGGTAGCTGAACTGCAGGACAATCTGATGCGCACCCGCATGGTGCCGTTCCAGCAGCATGTGCCGCGTTTGTCGCGTCTGGTGCGCCAGACTGCCAACGAGGAAGGTAAGCAGATCGATCTGAAGATTCAGGGCGCCAGTGGCGAGCTTGATCGTCAGGTGCTGGAAAAAATGCTGCCGCCGTTTGAGCACATGCTGCGTAACGCGGTGATTCACGGAATTGAGTCGCCGGAGCAGCGGCGCGCTGCCGGCAAAGATGAAACCGGCCACATCAGCGTTCAGCTGCGCCGTGAAGGTTCGGAAGTTATTATTGAAGTATCGGATGATGGCGCCGGTCTGAACGTTGAAGACATCCGCGATCAGGCGAGCCAGCAGGGTGATCTGAGTGACACCCAGGTCATCAGCGACGAAGCAGCCATGCGTCTGATTTTGCGCTCGGGTTTGACGACCGCTAAACAAATTACCCAATCGGCAGGCCGCGGTATCGGAATGGACGTGGTGGTAAATGAGGTTGCGAAACTTGGTGGCACGCTGGGTATTAACTCCGAGCCCGGCAAAGGCTGCATCTTTACTGTGCGCCTCCCGTATACGCTGGCGGTCGTGCAGGCGCTTATCGTGCAGATCAGCGAAGAAACCTATGCACTGCCGATGACGTCCATTGAAGGTGTAATCCGTGTGCCTCGTGAAGAGTTTGACGGTTACATCAGTCGGCCGGTTCCGGAAATTGAATACGGCTCAACCACTTACAGTTTCCGTCATTTGGGTCACTATCTCGGTATGCCGGATGCCGGCATGCCGCAGGATACAGAGTTCGTCTCGATCATCCTCGTCAAAACCGATGAGGAGGCTGTGGCGCTCCTGACTGACAAGACCGTCGACAGCCGCGAGATTGTTGTGAAGCCGGTAGGTTCGCAGCTTGCTACGGTGCGCGGTGTGTCCGGTGCGACCATTCTCGGCGACGGCAGTATCGTGATCATTCTCGACGTATCCGTGTTGGTGCGCTCGATGCCGATGACGGCAGACAGTACGCCGTTGATTACGGACGCCGAGGTTAGGCATGTGCCGCTGGCAATGGTCGTGGATGACTCCATCACCATGCGCCGTGTATCTCAGCGTCTGCTGGAGCGTCATGGTCTGCGCGTCGTTACCGCAACCGACGGTGTCCATGCGCTGGAAGTGATCGAAGACGAAATCCCGGACGTCATTCTTCTCGATATCGAAATGCCGCGTATGGACGGCTATGAGTTTGCCTCCAAGCTGCGCAACAGCCCTGATACCGTGAAAGTACCCATCATCATGGTGACTTCGCGTAGTGGCGAGAAGCACAGAGCCCGTGCGATTGAACTGGGCGTTAATGATTATCTTGGTAAACCGTATCAGGAGCAGGAAATGCTCGAGGCGGTCAGAAGTTTGCTGGGAGATAAAGCGCCTGCGGACCTGTAAACATAGCGGTCCGCAAATACAGACATGATGCAGTCAACCGAAGACATATACAGCTTGCTCGTGCCGTTGCATGAGGAGCGCCTTATCCTGCCCCGCGCCAGCGTCGCAGAGGTGGTGCGTTACGCCGAGCCTGAAGCGCAACTGGATGGCACGGGCTGGTTTAAAGGCTCTATCCAGTGGCATGGCCGCTCAATACCGCTGATTTCTTTTGAAGGCTTGTGTGGTACCGACGCGCCTGCGCCCGGTGGCCGCACCCGTATCGTCGTGGTTTATGCGCTGAGTCCGGACGACCGCTTATCAACCTACGGTGTACTGGCTGAAGGTTTCCCGCAGATCGTTCGCGTTAACCGTGAGGTGATTCTGCAGGACTTGTCGTACAAGCCCGAAGCGGGTCAGCCGATTCTTTGCCGTATCAGGATGATCAACGAAACGGCTTATATTCCGGATCTCGAGAATGTCGAGTCGATGATTCGTGAGCATCAGCGCAGCGCGACCGATCCTGCTGCCTGAGTTGCATTACCTTTTCAGACCGACGATTTCAGGTCGATTACTTCAGCCTGGTTACTGCAGGTCGCCGGCCAGATACTGAAGGATGCCGAGCGCCGCGACTGGCGCTGTTTCTGTGCGCAGGATGCGCTCACCCAGCCTGACCGGCACGACGCCGTGCTCCTCGGACAAAGCAATTTCTTCATCGCTGAAGCCGCCTTCCGGACCGATGACCAACACCTGTGACTTGTCAGGCTGAACCGCGTCTCCGAAGCTTTGTGACGCACGGGGTGACAGGACCAGGGCTCGCTGCTGCCCGTTGAGAGATGCCAGAGCCGCGGCATAAGGTAACGGTGGCAGGACTTCGGGCACGATACTGCGTCCGCACTGTTCGCAGGCACTGATGGCAACTTCCTGCCAGTGCCGGAGTTTCTTCTCTGCCCGATCAGGCGTGAGTTTGACTACGCCATAGCGGGTGTAAAGTGGCTGGATCCGGTTAACACCCAGTTCCGTGGCTTTCTGAATGACCGAGTCCATCTTCTGACCCTTGCCAATGCTCTGCCAGACTTCGGTGTGCAGGGGTGATTCGATTGCTCCTGCAGTGCCGTCCCCGCAGACAACGATTACTTCGTTACGTCCCGCCTCCTGAATGACGGCCGGATAGTCTGTGCCCGTTCCGTCAAACAGAATGACCGCATCACCCGTCCGCAACCGCAACACTTTGCCAACGTGACGTGCAGCCGAACCTGTCAGTGCAATGCTGATTCCATTGCTCAGTTTGTCATCAACATAGATGCGCGGTGTACTCATAGAGGCGAGTTTATCAGGACATCGGGTACGGGCGTGACCCGACACAGAGTGATAAAGTAAAGCGGATGAAACTGCAGCAAGGCACAGGCTGGATAGACGGGGCACGCAAGGTCGAATCGCCGAATTTCGACGAGCGGCCTGACGACTGCCATCCGGAACTCATCGTTATTCACGGCATTTCACTACCGCCGGGGCAGTATGGCGGCCCGTGGATAGACCAATTGTTTACCAACCAGCTTGATCCTGGCGAGCACGAGTTCTTTGCTGAAATTGAAGGTCTCAAGGTCTCTACCCATTTGCTGATTCGCCGTGATGGCGAACTGGTGCAGTACGTTGATCTGTTCAAGCGGGCATGGCACGCCGGTCAGTCCTGTCATGGAGAGCGGGAGGCCTGCAACGATTTCTCCGTCGGGATAGAGCTGGAAGGGACTGACGAAGAGCCCTATACCAATGAGCAGTACAGCATGCTTATTGATACACTGAAGCTTCTGAAAGCGTCGTGTCCGGGGCTGACCAATGCTGAGGTTGTCGGGCATAGCGATATCGCTCCCGGACGGAAGACCGACCCGGGTCCCGCTTTCGATTGGGAACGTGTTCACCGGTCTGTTGACGACACTTAACCGGTAAAGGTTGATTGAATGAACTTTCTGGCGCTGCTGTTGGGCTTAGGTGTTGAGCGTTTGCTCACCCATCTGTTCCATCTGCGCGAGTTTCGCTGGCTGGACCCCCTGTTCGACTGGAGCTTCCTGAAGCTGTCACGGACCAGCAGCGTGGTTGCCTCTGCCGGCATCATCTTGGTCGTATTGGTGAGCCTGCTGCCTGTCGCACTGGTATCGCAGTTGCTGTACGGCACGCTGGCACACATCCCCTATTTTCTCTTCGCCGTCGTGGTGTTGCTCTTCTGCCTGGGCCCGCGTGATCTGCTGGATGAAGGCAACGATTTTGTGAATGCCATCGAGCTTGATGACACAGCGCGTGCCCGGCAGGTCGCCCGCGAGTTGATTGAAGTGCAACGGGAAGAGGGCGACGAGTTTGACGGTCTCGACGATGCTATCTACGTGCAGGCCAACAACCGGATATTTGCCGTTGTCTTCTGGTTTATTGTGCTTGGCCCGCTGGGCGCCTGGTTATTCAGAGTGGTTGATCTGTTACGCCATCGCGCGGCCTGGCAACTGGTCAAGCTCAGTCATGAAACCACTCAGAAAGTAACTGCGGAGCCGATTAGCGGCGCGTCCCGGACTATCTTCTACCTGCATGGTCTGCTCGCGTGGCTGCCGTCCAGGTTGCTGGTCGTGGGTTATATGCTGGCCGGCAGTTTTGATGGTGCGTTAACCGCGTTGAAGAATTATGTGGCTGCCACCGGCAGCAGCATTTTTTCTCTGAAGGTCGACATGCTCGGTTGGGCCGGGCAGGGCGCTACAGGGTTTTCCCGCCCCGAACAGGAAGAGTCGCTCGAAGAAATCGCTCAGCGGGCCCGGGCAGCAACCGGTCTGGTGCGTCGTACCTTGTGGTTAATCTGGTGTCCGGTGTTGGCGATACTGACGATTACAGACTGGATTGTCTGACACATACGCATGTTACCCGTCCAAAGTTTCAGAGTGCGTCTGGCTGCGCTTGTCATATTTAGCGCGTTAGGCGCGTGCAGCGAATCACCCCCGGTTCAGTCAGAGCAAGCTGTTCCCGCCGGTATCACGCAGCCTGCTGAACGCATTGTGACCCTCGCGCCTCATTTGACCGAACTGGTTTACGCAGCGGGGGCCGGTGACAAACTGGTCGGGGCGGTTGAATACAGCGACTACCCGCCAGCTGCTTTGTCCGTGCCACGTGTCGGCGATGCATTCCGGATCGATTTTGAACTGCTGCGTGGCTTACAGCCGGATTTAGTGCTGGTCTGGGGTTCCGGCAATCCCGCAGAAATGCAGCGTCGACTACAAGAGCTGGGTTTTCCTGTGTTGTCCCTCGAACCAGGGACATTGAATGACGTTGCAGAGCATCTCCGGCTGGTCGGGCGGTTGGCTGGCACCGGGGCAGTGGCCGACGCAGCGGCGTCCGACTATCTGGCCCGGCTGGAAGCGACCTTCACGGCTTATTCTGCAGAGCCGCAGCTGCGGGTGTTTTTTCAGATATCTGCTGACCCCTGGTATACCGTCAACAACGAACATGTGATCAGCCGGATTATCAGTCGTTGTGGCGGTATCAATATCTTCGGCGATATCGGTACCCTGGCACCATCGGTGTCGCTGGAATCGATCGTTGCAGGAAACCCGGATGTCATTATCGCGTCGTCACCGACAGGCGATGAGTCGTGGAAAGTACTGTGGCAACGGTTTGAGAAGGTGCCTGCTGTGCAGAACGGCAGACTACTGAGTGTGACGAACGATCACATCAGTCGTTCAGGTACCCGTCTGGCTAACGGCGCTGAAACCATCTGTCACAATCTGGCGTCGTATCTGAACGAGCCGCAAAGCTAGCGCTTACTTTCTGGACCAGAGTATTTCTCCGCCGTTTTCGTGGCGGGCCAGTACGCGTGCTGCTACGAAGAGCAGGTCGGACAGGCGGTTCAGGTAATTAAGTGCAACCGGATTGATGTCTTCAGTTGTGCCGAGAGTCATGACACGGCGTTCGGCTCGGCGGCAGATGGCCCGGGCCATATGACAGGCGGCGGCGGATTCACCCCCACCGGGCAGAATGAACTCTTTTAACGGTGGCAAATCCTCATTGAGTTTGTCGAGCGCATCTTCAAGTTTGGTGACATCGTCTGTGGTCACCATGATGTGTCCCGGAATGCACAGCTCACCACCGAGATTGAACAAATCGTGTTGCACATCCAGCAGCATCGCTGCGACGGTTTCGGGGATGTCTTTTGCGAGTACTACGCCAACGGTACTGTTGAGTTCATCGACAGTGCCGTAGGCCTCAACGCGCATGCTGTCTTTCGCGATACGGTCGCCATTGCCGAGACCGGTGCTGCCGTCGTCACCTGTACGCGTGTAAATTTTACTGAGTCGGTTACCCACAATGGTTCTCCGGATGAATCTTTAAATGTTTGTAGCTGCTTTACAGATTAAGCGAGCGTGCCATTCAGCGCAAAGTTAGTTCTGCACGGAATTGCAGCTGGCATATCGGTTAGGCGGTCACCAGAACCTGCAGGTCGCCGTCGCTGAGTAGCTTGTAGGGTACGCCATAGAGTTCCGACAGTCTTTCGGGAGTGACCAGTTCGTTGACGGGGCCAAAGCTCCAGTCGCCGTTTCCGGATACCAGCAGGGCAAAGTCGGCGAAGCGGACAGCCAGTGACGGATCATGGAGGCTGGTAACAATCGATTTGCCTTCGCTCTTCAGCCTGAGGAGTGATGCAAACAAATCAGCCTGATGCTTCGGGTCAAGGTGATTGGTGGGTTCATCAAGCAGCCAGATGTCGGGGTTTTGCAGACGCATAGCGGCCAGGGCGACGCGCCGCCGCTCGCCACCCGATAAAGTAGAAACAGAGCGTTCACTTAGATGAGTGAGATCAAACTCCTGCAAAGCCGCTTCGGCGGCCGCAATGTCTCCGGATGACTCACGCTGCCACATGCCGCGGCGTGCATAGCAGCCCATCAGTACCATTTCCTCAACCGATACCGGAAACGGGTCTTCATGAGTTTGTAGCAGCAGTCCAAGCCGGTTCGCGATGTCCATGCGGTTCAGCGAGCTTATCGCTTTGTCAGCTAAATAGATTTCGCCACTTATGTTCGGGCGCAGTCCGGCGAGCGTATGCAGAGTTAACGTTTTACCGCTGCCGTTCTTGCCTAGTACGGCCGTCAGCGACCCTTCCGGAATACTCAGGCTGAGCTCTGTTACCAGTTCTCTACCCGGCACGCGAATGCTGAGTCCTTCACAACGCAGATGATTTGCTTGAGGTTGCCCGGTCATTGAAAAAAGTGGTCAGTTGCTGATGAGTGCCAATACTAAATCAACTGAACCGATATTGAATCGATGCTTAATCGAAAAAGGCCCAATAGAGAAAGAGCAGGAGAAAAAGTGCAGGCAAAAAAAATCCCACCGGAGAAGGTGGGATTTACGGGTTATTGTTGTTGTCGCGAATTCGGTTTCTGATGAGGAGGCAGATTGTTTTTATTGTTGTCGCTTCCGGTTTTTCTTCTACTTGTTGTTCTTTTTCTTCTGATCCGTTCTTCTGGCTTCGATGTCTGTAATCAGATTTCGAAAGTTGCCCACAGAAACCTTTTTTGTGCGCACTGTTAAATAAGCAATACCTGTGCCAACTTATAAAAAGTCCTGCAAAAACAATAATTAATGTTTTATGGGTATGTGGCTATCACGCGTTATTGCTGCATACTGTCACTATTTTCGACACAGGCAAAAAAGGTGCTCAGCAGCGCTTTAGAGCCGGTACAACAATGACAGCAACGACCTTAGCCCCGGTGAGCTCGAGTACTTGGTAGTTTCTGGCGTTCCGGACTGGTTGAATTACGCCACTTTCGGGGCAGCCAGGCCCGAAATTGAGAGTATTTACCCCACTTTGGCAGCGCTTTGTAATGAACCCCGACACTATTGCACCAAATTGGTGCCATATTGTGCTGTGTCAGGGCTGCAGCCGGCCGGAGGTTTGCCAGGCAGTGGTGGTGACTTCGTCATTGTTGACCGCGACTTCGCGTGTCCAGAGTGCCCGTTCATGCAATCTGGAGCTGCGGCTGATCCACAGTTCGACAGATGTCGGCCACAGACGGTAACCGCCCCAGTGCGGCGGACGGGGTACCTCCTGACCTTCAAAACGCGCTTCAGCGTCACCGAACTTTTGTTGAAGTGCTTCGCGACTCTCTATCGGCGCACTTTGCTCGCTCGCCCAGGCACCCACCTGACTGCCGCGGTCACGGCTTAGGAAATAGGCATCGCTTTCTTCTGCGGGAGATAAAGTCAGCAAACCTTGCAGGCGGATCTGCCGCCCGAGACTATCCCAGTGCATGGCTGCTGCTGCTTTGGGGTTGTGTTCTATCTCATCCCCTTTGGGCGAGTTGTAGTTCGTATAGAACACGATGTATCCGTTCGCCACGTTAATTTCTTTTGCCAGAACGACGCGCACATTGGGCTGGCCATCGGGACTTGCTGTGGCCAGCGACATCGCATTCGGATTGGGACGGTCGGTTAACTCGCCGGCCTCCGCTATCCAGCTTTCAATCAGCGGCAGTGGGTCGGCAGGCAAATTGTCCGGCAGATCGGGCGTACTACTTTCCAAAGTGAATCACCGAACGAATGCTTTCGCCTTCATGCATCAGGTCAAAAGCTTCGTTGATTTTCTCCAGGGGCAGGTCATGCGTAACCATTTCGTCTACTTTAATTTCGCCGGACATGTATTGGTCCACATAGCCGGGAAGTTGGCTGCGACCTTTTACGCCGCCGAAAGCCGTGCCGCGCCAGACGCGCCCGGTAACCAGCTGAAACGGGCGGGTGGAGATCTCCTGACCGGCACCGGCCACACCAATGATGATCGATTCACCCCAGCCTTTATGGCAGCACTCAAGTGCTGCTCGCATCAGGTCGGTGTTGCCGACGCATTCAAAAGAGTAGTCCACGCCGCCGTTAGTGAGCTCAACGATCGCTTCCTGAATGGGTACATCGTAGTCCTTCGGGTTTACAAAGTCGGTGGCCCCGAGCGCTTTGGCCATTTCGAATTTATCGGGATTGATATCAACCGCGAGAATGCGTTCAGCTCCGGCCATGACCGCGCCCTGAATGACGCTAAGGCCGATGCCGCCGAGACCGAAGACAGCTACCGATGAACCTGCCTCCACCTTGGCGGTGTTCAGTACGGCACCGATGCCGGTGGTGATGCCGCAGCCAAGCAGACAGACTTTGTCGAGCGGCGCCGCAGGATTGATTTTGGCAAGAGAGATCTCAGGCAGTACCGTGTATTCGGAGAAGGTCGAAGTACCCATGTAGTGATACAGCTGTTTGCCGTCGATGGAGAAACGACTGGTGCCGTCCGGCATGAGACCTTGCCCCTGGGTGACACGAATCGCCTGACAAAGATTGGTTTTGCCGGATGTACAGAAGTTACATTCGCCACATTCGGGTGTGTACAACGGAATCACATGATCACCGGGCTTCAGAGTTGTGACACCCGGCCCTACCTCTTCAACAACACCGCCGCCCTCATGTCCGAGGATTGATGGGAAAAGGCCTTCCGGGTCTGCTCCGGACAATGTAAATGCATCGGTATGGCAAACACCCGTGGCCACAATCCGCACCAGTACTTCCCCGGCTTTCGGGCCATCCACATCAATGGTTTCGATGCTTAAGGGTTTGCCTGCTTCCCAGGCGACTGCCGCGCGTGATTTCATGTCGTGACCTCGTGCTTGTATTGGAGTTATTGATCGGGCTAATTGAATAAGCGGACACCGAGTATAAGCAAATGACGGCGGCTTCGGACACCTCCGTTAGTGGTCAGCCCCGTTTTTGGTCAGCACGGTAAGCAGGCTTGTGAATAGCGGCCGCGAATTACCCGCCGGGGGCTTTGACGGTTAGAATGCAGGCTCAATCTTTTTATACGGAACACTGACGATGGACTTAGATGAACTGCGTGCGCGGTTGACCCGCCTCGATGAGCAGCTGTTGGAGCTGATTGCCGAGCGGCAGGCCATCGTCGATGAGGTGGGTAAGTACAAGCGTTCGGAGGGTCGCGCCACCCGCGACTTCGCCCGCGAGAAGGTTGTGATAGACGGTGCCCGTGAGCGGGCGGCAGCTTTGGGTCTGGCGCCGGATCTGGCAGAGCAGTTGATGACTATGCTCATCCGCTCGTCTTTGACCAAGCAGGAACGTGCCCGTGTTAAGGCTGAGGGGCAGGGTTCAGGTCATAAAGCGCTGGTCATCGGCGGTGCCGGAAAAATGGGGCAGTGGTTTGTGAACTTTCTGGACTCGCAGGGCTACGAGATCAGCGTGGCCGATCCCGGTGGCAATGTCGCCGGGGTCGAGGCTATTGAACGCTGGCAGGATGCCGGAGATGACTTCGCTGTAACGGTTATTGCCACGCCGCTGGGCGCTACCGCTGCCGTCCTTGAGGAAATGGCAGAACGTGGCTGGCAGGGGCTCGTATTTGATGTGGGTTCTCTGAAGTCGCCGCTGATTCCGGGTTTGCGTGCGATGGCGGCAGCGGGTTGTCAGGTGACATCGGTCCATCCGATGTTTGGTCCCGATGCAGAACTGTTGTCGGATAAACATGTGTTATTCCTTGATGCAGGATGCGCCGATGCGACGGCAGCAGCACGGGCATTGTTCGCGTCGACGATGGCGCTGCAGACTGAGATGAGCCTAGAGGATCATGACCGTCTGATTGCTTATGTGCTGGGCTTGTCTCATGCCCTCAATATCGCCTTTTTCAGTGTGCTGGCTGAAAGTGGTGAAGATGTTCCGCGTCTTGAGACCATTTCAAGCACGACCTTTGATGCACAACTCGATGTTGCACGACGGGTGGCCAGTGAGAATCCGCGTCTGTACTTCGAGATCCAGTCACTCAATCAGTTCGGAATGGAGCCTTTGGAAGGTTTACTGACTGCGGTGGGCAAGATCGCAGAGACGGTTAAAGCCGGCGATGAGCAAGCCTTCGTTGCATTGATGGAAAACGGCCGGGCATGGTTCGACGCCCGCAGCGAATAAGTTTCCGCAACCCGACATCCGTTTACTGCTGCGAAGATTGGCTCCGCCGCAGCAACAGCAGGAATAATGGCACCCCGATAGCAGCCGTAATCGCGCCTACAGGTAATTGTCTTGGCGCGACTGCCGTGCGCGCCAGCAGGTCGGCGAGCACCAGCAGTGAACCGCCTGCCAGAGCGGCGCAAGGCACAACAATGCGGTGATCAGATCCGGACAGCAGCCGGATCAGGTGCGGAATCACTAACCCTACAAAACCGATCGTGCCGGCAGTAGTGACAGCGATAGCCGTCAGTAACGCGCTGATGAAATACAGTGCAATGTGTACCCGCTGCACTTCCAGTCCGTGAATGGCGGCTTGCGCAGCACCACTGCTCAGCAGGTTCAGCGGTTTGGCCAGAGCGACACCTGCAATAACTGCCGCACCGGCCGCGAGAACTGCCGGCCACGGGTTGGCGACATACGAAAAGTCACCCATTAGCCAGAACAACATGCCGCGCAGATTCGTGTCCGGTGCCAGCGCGAGCAATAGAGTGATCACGGCGCCCCAGCCGGCAGCGGTCACTACACCCGTCAGCAGCAGGCGGCCGGAAGACCAGCCATCGCCGGCACGGGTTAGACCGAATACCAACAGTGTGCTGCCGAGCGCTCCCGCAAATGCTGCTGCATCAAGCACGAGTCCCGAAAAGCCAAGCGTCATGGCAACCAGCGCAGCAGCAGCAGCGCCCCCTGAGGTGCCGAGTATGTAGGGGTCGGCCAGCGGGTTGCGCAGCAGTACCTGCATCATGACACCGGCTATTGCCAGTGCAGCACCGGTGCCGAAAGCGGCCAGTGCGCGCGGTAACCGCAGCTCCCTGACCAGTTCAGCAAGTAGCGGGTCGCCTTTGCCAAGCAGGCTGTCCAGCGCTTCGCCCGGCGATAGCGATGCGCTGCCCAGCGACACAGCCAGCAACAAAGAAGCTGCTGCTGTGATCAGCAGTACGACAAGCAGTATTGAGCGCGGGACTGTAGGCATCTGGGTGTATGTATGGGGCGCGTGCGGCGCGGTTGCCGCATGATGACATCGTGACAGCATAATTGCGATTGTGAAACAATGTGCAGCCAGACAGACGGGCATGCCCGGTAATTAGTTTTCATATGGACCACATCGATACAGACGGCTTCCGGGCAAACGTCGGCATCATCATTACCAATAATGATGGGCAGTTGTTGCTGGGCGGACGAGCTGGGCATTCCGGCTGGCAGTTCCCGCAGGGCGGGATCCGGATGGATGAATCGCCGGAGGAGGCCTTGTTCCGTGAGTTGCACGAAGAGGTTGGTTTGCAGCCTCATGACGTAGAGGTGCTAGGTGGAACCGAGAGTTGGGTTAAGTATCGTTTGCCATCCAGGTTCGTCCGTCGCAATTCAAAACCACTGTGCATTGGTCAGAAGCAGCGCTGGTTTCTGTTGCGGCTGATGTCGTCCGAGGAGCGTCTGAGCTTTGATCACTCGGATGAACCTGAGTTTGACCGCTGGCGCTGGGTGGAATACTGGCGCCCGGTAAAAGAAGTGGTCTATTTCAAGCGGCGTGTTTATGTGCACGCGTTGAATGAATTGGGGCCTTTAATGTTTCCGGAGGGTATGCCTCCCCAGCCCCGCTGGTGGCCGCGCGAGTGGTGCGCAGCCCCGGATACCTGAGTTAGGCGCTTGTCAGGCAGTCGTCTGTAATTTCCGCCTTGAATCCTATTGAACCTTGTTGAACCCGGGAAGACATGATCCATGAATAAACCCAGAGTCATCGTGAGCAGCGAGATGACGCAGCGTCTGCGGATTATTGCGATTGTTGTGGCAATTCTGGTTGTTGCTCTGGTGATTGTTGCCTACGAAGCCGGCCAGCGCCGGGCAGGGTTCAATCGCATGGAAGCTCTGGCAGAGCTGTCGGCGCTGGATGCTCAGCTCGGCGAGACCAGCCGTGAGTTGCAGGCACAGCGTGAGCGGGTAGCGATTCTCGAGACCGCCGCAAAAGTGGATCGCGAAGCATACGGTCTGGTGGAAGCAGAGCTGGCGGACTTGCAGGGTCAGGTTAAGGAGCTTGAAGAGAATCTCGCGTTCTACCGCGGTATCGTTGCGCCTGACGATGCCAAGGGTGTGCAGATTCAGGAGTTGCTGCTGAGCCCCGCCGACGACGGCGTGCTGTTGCAGTTGTATCTGACCCAGGCGCTGCGCAGCGATACCCCTATTTCAGGCTCGGTGACTGTTTTTGTTGCCGGCCAGCAGGATGGCAGTGAGGTCGTCATTCCGCTGTCGCAACTGGTTCGTGACACAAGTCTCAAAACGCCGATCCGGTTCCGTTTCCGCTATTTTCAGGAAATATCATCGGAATTGTTGATTCCAGAGGGTTTCAGCCCGACCGAAGTCCGCGTCAAAGCCAGTCCGGACGGCAGAGGTGCCAAAACTGTGGAAGAGTCCTTCGTCTGGCGGCTCAAAGCAGAGTAACCTCCGCTCATAGTATTATGTGAATTCATCCGACCGGTCGTGGGCGCGGCTGCAAGGTAGAGTCAGGAGCAAAAAATGTTTCGCGCGAACAAGGACAAATCTTCATCAAACGGCAATCAGTCTCTGATCGGTACGGGTACCCGTGTCGACGGCAATCTGCATTTCAGCGGTGACTGTTACGTCGATGGCACCATTCAGGGCGATGTATCTGCCGGTGCTGAAAAAGGCTATTTAAGCGTCAGCGAAGAAGGCTGTGTGAAAGGCACTGTGCGTGTACCCATTCTTGATCTGAGCGGCCGCATCGAAGGCGATGTGTACGTCAGTGAGAAAGCGGTATTCGGCCCGACTGCCCGCGTTGTAGGTAATGTGCACTACAACCAGTTGGAAATCGCTGCGGGTGCCGAAATCAACGGCCAGCTCATTCATGATGAGCCGCGTTTACAGGCGGTAGAGTCTGAAAAAGAGCCGGAGTCGTATTACGAGTCCGACGCGGTGCAGAACGCCAGCTAGTTTAAAATTAGCGCTCCGGCGTATTTCTCAAGGAACAATTTGCCGGTAGAATAGGTCTAAACTATTCTGCCGGCTCCTTATTTCTGGACTTGTTTTTCTATGGCTGCTGAACCCACCACTTTTGAACCATCTACCGACGATGTCGTGTTTACCGATGCTGCTGCAGGCAAAGTCGGTGAACTGATCCGTGAAGAAGAAAACCCGAATCTGAAACTGCGTGTCTTTATTTCGGGCGGCGGTTGCTCCGGCTTTCAGTACGGCTTTACCTTTGATGAAGAAATTCAGGAAGGTGATACTGAAGTTGAAAACTCAGGTGTGACTCTTCTGATCGACCCGATGAGTTTTCAGTATCTGATCGGTGCTGAGATCGATTACAAGGATGACATCAGCGGCGCCCAGTTTGTGATCCGCAATCCAAATGCCCAGACCACCTGCGGCTGCGGTTCTTCATTCTCCGTCTAGTTTCTGACTTTAAGATCAGGTTATTGCGCGGCACCGGTGTAGCCGGTACGCATCTTCACTGTTAGCATGGGAGTCGAATCCCGGCCCGTTACGGGTGCCTGACAGAGCGTAATTTGACGACCGAAGAACACAGCAGCGATACCGGCGGCACTCTTCCGGACGAAAGTTTTTCCGGTGAAAGTTTTGCCGCGGTCGATCTCGGTTCCAACAGTTTTCATCTGATTGTCGCCCGCTACAGTCTCGGCCAGTTGACTGTGCTCGACCGGCTGCGCGAGATGGTGCAGCTGGCAGCGGGGCTGGATAAGCGCAACCGTCTTGATGCCGAATGTCAGCAACGTGCCCTCGAATGCTTGTCGCGCTTCGGGCAGCGACTGCGCGATATTCCTCCCGAAAATCTCCGTGTAGTCGGCACCAATACCCTGCGGAAAGCCCGTGACAGCGGTGCCTTTATGGAGGCGGCACGCGAGGAGCTGGGTCATAGCATAGATACTATTTCCGGTATCGAAGAAGCGCGTCTGGTCTATCTGGGAGCTGTTAGCAGCCTGCCGGCAACTGAAGGCAAGTTGCTGGTCGTGGACATAGGTGGTGGCAGTACCGAGATTATTGTCGGTCAGGATGCATCGCCGATCACGCTGGACAGTCTTTACATGGGCTGCGTTTCCTATACCAAAGCTTATTTCCCGAACGGCAAGCTGACGCGCCGGCGTTTTCAGAAAGCCCGCATGGCAGCCAGATCCGAACTACGGTCCATCGCTGCTAATGTGCGCCGGCACGAGTGGTCGTTGGCAGTGGGCACATCGGGCACCGTCAGGGCCGTTGCTTCAGTGCTTCGCGATGCCGGTCTGAGTGAAGAAGAAATCACGCTGAGCGCAATGAAGAAGCTCATGCGCCAGCTGATTAAGGCAGGCCATATCGATGCTGTTGAATTGCCCGGCTTGTCCGAGCAGCGTGCGTCTGTGTTCGCCGGAGGCCTTGCCATTCTTATGGAGGTTTTTGCCGCGCTGGGCATCGACCGCATGGCGATAGCCGAAGGCTCTCTGCGTGAGGGTATTCTCTACGATCTCATTGGCCGTTATGAGGCGCATGATGCGCGCTTCGCTACAGTCGAGTCGATGATGGCCCGCTACCACGTAGACGTTGCTCAGGCAGAGCGCGTGCGCGATACGTCACTCAAGTTTCTGGACGAGGTGGGCAAGAGCTGGGGGCTGAAAACAGAGGAGTGCCGCGATCTGCTCTACTGGGCTGCCAGTCTCCATGAGATCGGTCTGGATATCGCGCATTCTCAATACCAGCGCCACGGTGCTTATTTGATTAAGCACTCTGACTTGTCCGGCTTCACGCAGCGTGAACAAACCTTGTTGTCGATACTGGTGGGACTGCATCGCCGCAAGATAGATAAGGATCAACTCGATGAGTCGGGTGCGGACCGCAAGCAGATTGTGCGGTTGCTGGTGCTGCTGCGCCTGTCGGTGGTGCTGCACCGGAGCCGCATGCCCGACCAGGAGTTGCCGGTCACCATCAAGGCCCGTAGCTCGAAAGTGACGCTGTGTTATCCCAATGGCTGGTTACGCGACAACCCGTTAACCCGCACCGACCTGGCAGCCGAACGCAGGCATCTCAAATCAATCGGTATGCGGTTGCGGGTACAGTCTGTTAAAGACTGATCAGTGACCTTCACTCAGATGGTCTAAGAAGTAGCCCTGTGACGAGAAGGCATCGGGATCGGCAGCGGTTTTTTCGGGTGCTGTGTAACTACCGTCGGAATTCAGAGTCCAGGCCAGCAGGTTGTCTTTCAGGTATACCTGCAGGTCATCAAGCAAGCGCTGCTTGATAGCAGAGTCTTCAACCGGGAAGCAGACTTCAACCCGCCGGAACATGTTGCGGTCCATCCAGTCGGCACTGGCGCAATAGAGGTTCTCGGCGCCGTCAGCGTGGAAGAAGTAAACGCGGGAGTGTTCGAGGAAGCGTCCGATCACAGAGCGCACCGTGATGTTGTCCGATAGGCCGTCGATACCGGGGCGCAGGCAGCAAATGCCGCGCACGATGAGGTCGATTTCAACACCCGCTTGTGAGGCGGCGTACAGTGCTCTGATGATCTCCGGTTCTACGAGAGCATTCAGTTTGGCGATGATCTTCGCCGGCTTGCACTCAGTTGCGTTGCGGGTTTCCGCCGCAATGGCATCAATCAACCGGGAATGTAACGTAAACGGCGCCTGGATCAGCTTATTGAGCGGCGGTGTTTCCATCATGCTGGTGAGTTGCATGAAGATATGGTGCGCATCTTCCGTCAGCTGCGGGTCTGTGGTGAACAGACTGTAGTCGCTGTACACGCGGGCAGTCTTGTCATGGTAGTTGCCGGTGCCGAGATGCACATAGCGTTTCAGCTCGCCTTCTTCACGCCGCACCACCAACGCCATCTTGCAGTGAGTTTTAAAGCCAACGATGCCGTACACGACATGCGCGCCGGCCTCCTGCAAGCGGTTCGCCAGAGCAATGTTGGCTGCCTCGTCAAAGCGAGCCCGGAGCTCGACCAGCACGGTGACCTCTTTGTTCGCCTGCGCGGCCGCAATCAGATGTTCGACGATGGGAGAGTCCGGACCTGTGCGGTACAACGTCAGTTTTATCGAAACTACCTGCGGATCCTGAGCTGCCGAGCGGATTAACTCCAAAACAGGACCGAACGATTCGTACGGATGATTCAGCATCAGATCTCTTTCGCGCAATGTGCGGAAGATGCTCTGGTCCGTGAAGTCGAGGCCGGGCAGTCCGGGTTGGAATGGCGGGAACTTCAGTTCATCCATTCCGGGTGCATCGTAAATCGCCATCAGGCGGTTCAGGTTCACAGGTCCATCGACCGCGAACAGGTCGTCATGAGTCAGATCAAAGTGCGCCAGCAGGTATTCACTGAGTGCGGCCGGGCAGTCCTGCGCCACTTCAAGCCGCACCGCTGCGCCGTATCGCCGTGAAGCAAGCTCGCCCTCGAGAGCGGCCATCAGGTTATCCACTTCTTCATCGTCGACATACAGATCGCTGTTGCGGGTGACGCGGAACTGATAGCAGCCGTTGATCTTCATGCCGTGGAACAGATCTTCCACAAAGGCGTGGATGATGGACGACAGAAATACGTAGTCGCTGCCGTCCGGACCGCTGAGTTCCGGCGGCAGCTTGATGATTCGCGGCAACAGTCGCGGCGCCTGCACGATTGCGCGGGTGCACTGCCTGCCGAACGCATGGACGCCCTCAAGACCGACAATAAAGTTCAGGCTCTTGTTCAGTATGCGGGGGAAGGGCCGTGCAGAGTCCAAAGTAATCGGGCTCAATGCCGGTTCGATTTCGCGGTGGAAGTAAGCGTACAGCCATTCGCGTTGCTCGGCCGTCCAGTTGCTTCTGCGAATAAAACGGATTCCGGCTTCGCCGAGTGAAGGGAGGATTTCCGTGTTCAGTAATTTGTACTGATCGGCGATGAGTGACCCGGCCCGCTCGTGAATTTCATTCAGTATCTGGCCCGGCATCAGCATGTCGGGGCCGGAAGCACCAAGACCTGCTTCCAGACGCTGCTTCATGCCGCTCACCCGGATTTCGAAGAACTCGTCCATGTTGGTCGAGACGATGCAGATGAATTTAAGACGCTCAAGCAGCGGCAGCTCCGGGTTTTGTGCCTGTGCCAGCACACGGCGGTTGAACTCAAGCGCACTAATCTCGCGATTAATGTAGAAGTCAGGCGTCTTAAGGTTCAGTGCATCCATTGAGATCGTTTTGGGTGGTTCCGAATAGCAGAAAATTATGCTGAAGCGCTCATCTGGTTTGCTGCGGGAATGCAGGTTGCGTGTGAGCTTGGCTACAGAAGTTTCCTGAGAATTTATTCCCAAGAATTTATTCTAAGTCCAAATATATGACAGTTTCGTGAAGTTATTCGTCATTTTGGGCCGAAAAGCCCTATAAACGGACGTTTTCTGCCGGAATTACCCGATAAAGCCTGGCCTAAGCCCGGTTGGCTGGTTGAAAGACGTCGCCCAGCAAGGTTGCGCCGCTGGCGCCCGTGACTGAAGGGACATTGCCGGCGACGCCTTTAAGTCGTGCATCGGCAAGCCAGGCGAACGCAGCCGCCTCTACCCAGTCAGGGTCGATACCCCAGTCCGCTGTGGTGGTCAGTTCTGCTTCGGGCAGCATGGCACGAAGTCGCCGCATCAGCTGCAGGTTGTGTGCGCCGCCCCCGCATACCGCCACAGTAGTTGGCGTATTCTGGTTCAGTAAAGCTTTCGCGATAGTGGCCGCGGTCAGTTCACACAGGGTGGCTTGAACATCGGCCGGACTGATGTGCATACCCAGACGGTTAAGGATGGTGTCGAGCCACTGCAGGTTGAAGTACTCGCGGCCGGTGCTTTTGGGCGGCGGGCTTTGCAGCCAGAGGTCGCTGGCTAACTGAGCGAGTAACAGCGGGTTAACCTGACCGCTGGCGGCCCACTGACCTTCGTAGTCATAGGGGCGCTGGTGATGACGGTAAGTCCATTCATCCATCAGCGTATTGCCGGGCCCGGTGTCGAAGCCGGTAATCGCGCCGTCTTCTGGCAATAGAGTGATGTTGGCGATGCCGCCAATGTTGACCGCGGCGCGTGACTCGGCCTGTTTGGCAAACACGGCGTTGTGAAATGCGGGCACCAATGGAGCGCCCTGACCTCCCAGATCTAGATCGGCCTGTCTGAAGTTGCCGACCACTGTAATACCGGTGAGGTCGGCGAGCCGCTGCGGGTCGCCCAGCTGCAGTGAGTAGGGCGGATTGGCGTCCGGGCAGTGGCGCACTGTTTGCCCATGATTGCCGACAGCGGCAACCTCTGTAGCAGACAGATTCGCTTTTTCCAGAAGGGTGTTAACGGCTTCGGCATAACAACCTGCCAACGCAATGTGCAGGTCGACCATATCTTCAAGAGGGATGTCTTGATTGGCGCGGATCAGTTCACTGAGTTCTGCCCGCAACTTGTCGGGGAAGCGGCTGCCGGCTGTGTGGGTGATGCGGCAGCTGTGTTCGTTCACTTCAAGAACAACTGCATCGATGCCATCGAGACTCGTACCCGACATCATGCCGATGTAGCGTTGCGGCTCCATCGGCAACGGTTAGTCGTTGTCGTTGCTTGCCAGCAGTTGACGCTGGTTGTTGAGTTGCTCAAGCAACGGTGCAGCGGTTTGCTGGAAGTCGGCGAGGTACGCCTTGTTGATGGGCTGACCTGCAGGCAGTTTGACGGTGCTCGGGTTCCGGTGGACGCCGTCTTTGCGGTACTCATAATGCAGGTGCGGGCCGGTGGCCAGACCGCTGGAACCGACGTAACCGATGATTTGCCCTTGTTTCACGCGGCTGCCGGATCTGGCTGCCCGGGAGAACTTGTCCATGTGGGCATATAGCGTCGTGATGTTATCGCCATGACTAAGAATAACGGTGTTGCCGTAGCCGCCTTTCACGCCGCGGAAGCTCACCTTGCCATCGCCGGTTGCTTTAATCGGTGTGCCGCGAGGGGCAGCGTAGTCCACGCCTTTGTGGGCGCGGATGGTGTTTAGTACCGGATGGCGGCGGTTGGGGTTAAAGCGTGAACTTACGCGGAATACATCAAGCGGAACACGCAGGAAGGCCTTACGCATGTTCTTGCCGTCAGGGGAGTAGTAGTTCACCCGGCCGTTCGGATCTTCGTAACGGATGGCCTGGAAGCTGTCGCCACGATTGATAAATTCTGCTGCAATGATTTCGCCCGGTCGAATGTTTTCACCATCACGCCAAAGCTCTTCATAGATAACAACAAACTCGTCGCCGTCACGGATGTCGAGTGCGAAGTCGATATCCCAGCTGAACACACCACTTAATTCCATGATGATGTTGTCGGGCAAACCGGCTGTCTTGCCGGCATTCCACAGAGCATCGGTGATGCGTCCACTGGCCTCAACCAGCCGGACTTCAATGGCGTTCTTCACCAGTTCAGCGGTGTAGGCATCGTTCTCACGCGTAACAACAATGGTGTCCCACAGGCTCACTTCACGATGTATAGCAGTGATGCTGCCTTCTTCATGGAACACGACCAGCTCATCGCCGGGGCGGATTGTGCGGAGGTTATTTTTCGCTTCCTGCAAACGCATGATGTTGTGCAGGTCCTGGATGCTCAGGTTGTTGCGACGGAAAAGTTTGTCCAGAGTGTCGCCTGACTTCACCGTCAGCATCAGGCGCTCGCCGGCATTGTTTTCGTAATCAGGCGACAGTGGAACGACAGGAGTTTCGGCGGTGTGGTTCTTTTGATGGTTCTTCTGGGCCAGCAACAGCGGCGTCAGATCCAGTGGCTCGGCGGGTGCCGGTTTGGGTTCGGTAGCAGCTGCCGGCGGCAGACTTAAGTCGCGGGATACGGTTTGTGGTGCGGCATCACTGACCGGTTTTGCATCCGGCAAAGTGATGGTTGTTGTTTTTAAAGCGTCTTCAGGCGCGTTCTCTGCGACGACTGCTTCGGCAACGCTGGTGGTTTCCGGCGCTGCAACGGGTTCGGCGACCGCAGTGGTTTCTTCTGCAGTAGCGGCTTCGTCATCATCGCCCGGAAGAAAAACTGCCAACGCTATAAGCGGGACAAGAATACCGCCGGCCAGCCAGCGATAGCGTCCGGTAGCGAATATGCCTGACACGGCATCCGGTTTGGCAGGTTGCGTGGCTACATCCTTGTAGTCGCGCATCAAAGGTCCTTTGGAACCCATACAACCCCCAGGAAGAGCACTTTAAAACACGCGGCACGATCTGATGTAATCAGACGCGACCGGCTGCCCGCAGCACACTTCTATACAGAACATTGAACAACAACAAACCGTTATAGCGCCCGGCGAAACCCGTATAAATCGCCTGACACTCGCCAGAACCGCTCCGGTAAAGGAGAATCTGACATAACGGATAACCCATTGATTATGTGTTGGCGCGGCGGCAGGGTCAACGAACGTGCATCACAACTCCTGTGACCCGTTGCGTTGCAGTGTTTGGGGGCTGAGAAGCCCGGGGAGTGAGTGCTGGAGCGGCCTTTGGTCGACCTGCTGCGGGTAATTGGTTATTCTCGCGCGCACTCCTGCTGCTCCGTACAGGGTGATGAGCAGCGAATCCGAATTAGAAAGCCCGTTTTGGAACGAATCAGATGAAATCAGCGGCAGAACAGTTGCCTGAAATTGAACGCGGTACCGAGGAGATTCTCGTTGCCGACGAACTGAAGAAGAAGCTCGAAGAAGGCCGGCCGTTGCGGGTTAAGGCAGGATTCGATCCGACAGCCCCTGATTTACACCTGGGGCACACGGTGCTCCTTAATAAGCTGCGTAGCTTTCAGGAGTTGGGCCACGAGGTGATTTTCCTGATCGGTGACTTCACCGGCATGATCGGTGACCCGACCGGCAAGAATGCGACCCGCCCGCCACTCACTAAAGAAGAAGTGCTGGCAAACGCAGAAACCTATAAAGAACAGGTGTTTAAGATTCTCGACCCGGACAAAACCCGGGTGGTCTTTAACTCTGAATGGATGGGTGAGATGAGCGCCGCCGACCTGATTGCGCTGGCCTCAAAACATACTGTGGCCCGCATGCTGGAGCGCGATGACTTCAATAAGCGCTATACATCCGGCAAGCCTATTGCTGTCCATGAGTTCCTGTATCCGCTGGTGCAGGGCTACGATTCAGTGGCGCTGGAGGCAGACATTGAGCTGGGCGGCACTGACCAGAAGTTCAATCTGTTGGTAGGGCGCCAATTGCAGCAGGCCTGGGAGCAGACTCCTCAGGTAGTAGTAACGTTACCGCTGCTGGAAGGTCTCGATGGCGTCAATAAGATGTCCAAGTCGCTGGGCAACTATATAGGTATTACTGACGCTCCTGACGAGATGTTCGGCAAGATTATGTCGGTATCGGATGATCTGATGTGGCGCTACTTCGAACTGCTGAGCTTCCGTTCGCTGGACGATATTGCCGCTTTGCGACAGAAAGTGACCGATGGCGGCAATCCCAGAGACGTGAAATTCGAGCTTGGACAGGAGCTGGTGGCGCGTTTCCACGGCGAGGATGCTGCACAGCAAGCACAAGAGTCCTTTGTGAAGCGTTTTCAGGGCGGCGAAATGCCCGAAGACATGCCCGAATTCAGCCTTGAGGCTGAGGATGGCAAACTCGGTGTGGCCAACATTTTGCGTCAGGCCGGGCTGGTTTCGAGCAATTCCGAGGCTTTCCGGATGATCAAGCAGGGCGCAGTTAAGCTCGACGGGGTCAAAATAGATGACCGGGGGCTTGAAATTGAGGCCGGAAACACCCATATTTTCCAAGTCGGCAAACGCAAATTTGCCCGCGTCACAGTGGCTTAGCTGGCGCCAGAAAAATAATTTAAAAAAAACTTAATTTTTTTCGAAAAAAGCGTTGACGGGTCTAAGACCCTCTGTATAATGCCGCTCCTCGCTCGGGCTGACCGCTCGGGCGTTTTGCTCTTTAACAACTCGAACAGATAATTTGTGTGGGAGCTCGCATCCTGGTTTAAACAATGACCGAGGATGAGAGTGACCGAACAATTTCTTACTCAATTTAATATTGATGTCAGAAGAGTTCGGGATCTTGATTCAACAGCTCAAAACTATGAACTGAAGAGTTTGATCCTGGCTCAGATTGAACGCTGGCGGCATGCCTAATACATGCAAGTCGAACGGTAACGGACCGCTGTGATCCCTTCGGGGTGAACTTGGTGCCGAC